>Ga0209061_1000199_pt1 | contig 188453 bp, 155 predicted proteins | sample Coa_R1_10_FD_187157 | JGI IMG/M metagenome (GOLD analysis project Ga0209061, IMG submission 187157) | Surface soil microbial communities from Centralia Pennsylvania, which are recovering from an underground coalmine fire - Coalmine... | ecosystem: Environmental > Terrestrial > Soil >... | reverse complement strand
CCGATGGTCCAGCCTTGGCGTCGAAGTGCGACGACGTCCATGTACTCCTCCTGGGTCAACATGACCGGTGGGGCCCTCCAGTACTCGGGAACTCGTGCAAGTCCCGAGCCTGGAGGGTTCCCCCCCCGACCGTGGTGGATAGTTCCCAGGAAGCGCAGAGGCTCAGATCAGTCGCGAACTTCGATGATCATCTTTCGCGAACTTCGGTGATCGCTGACACCGCGGACAGCTCGGCTGCTGGCCTCGGCTACCGGCCCAGGCACGAAGTCCCGAGCAAGAGGCGCCAAGCCGGCCGTCAGTGGGCGTAGAGGGAGTCGAACCCCCGGCCTCATGCGCGTCATGCATGCGCTCTAACCAACTGAGCTATACGCCCGGCTCGGACAAGGCTAGCAGCCGTTACCCTCTGCCCGGCACGTCGACCGAGCCTGCCAACCGGCCCAGGGGGGGTACCGGCGGACGGCGGGTGCACGACGGGCGGGCAGTGGGCAGGCCCGCGGCGGTGCCCCTGGCGAACCTGCCCCGGCCCAGCCTGCTCAGCCCGACGGGACCAGCACGGCCACCGAAGACGGGGGCAGTGCCACCGAGCCAGCAACCAGGCTGCCTTCGGCCAGGGGGAGCGGGCGGGAGGCAAGAGCCACCCTGAGGGGCGGGCCGGCCGGGACCGGGAGGTCCCGGGGGGTACCGGCGAAGTTGACGGCCACGTGGCAACCTCCCCGGCGCAGCACCAACCAGCGGCCCTCTTCGTCGTAGGCCACCCCGGTCGCGCTGCGCTCACCGGCCCTGAAGTCCGGCACCTGGCGGCGTAGCGAGATGAGCTGCCGGCACCAGTCCAGTACCGAGCGGTGAGGCTCCCTGGCCCGCTCCGACCAGTCCAACTTGGAGCGCAGGAACGTCGCCTCGTCCTGGGGACCTGGTACCCGGTCGGGAGAGATCCCGGGGGGGAGGGGGTGCTCCCGCAGGCGCCCCTCCCGCACCGCCTCGCCGAGGCCGGGGTCGGCGTGGTCGGTGAAGTAAAAAAACGGGGTGCTGGCGCCCCATTCCTCGCCCTGGAAGACCATGGGCACCAGCGGCCCCAGCAGCACCAGGGCCAGCCCCACCCGCACCAGGTCGGGGCTGACGAGCGTGGCCATCCGGGAGCCCAGGGGGCGGTTGCCGACTTGGTCATGGTCCTGCAGGTACCCGACGAAGCAGCTGCTCGGCAGGTCACCGACCGGGCGGCCCTGGCGGCGCTGGCGAAAAGCCGAGAACTGCCCGTCGTAGACGTAGGTGCTCTCCAGAGCCTTGGCCAGCTGGCCGAGGCGGCCGAAATCGGCGTAATAACCGTCGCGCTCGCCGGTCAGCACGGCGTGCAGGGCGTGGTGGAAGTCGTCGTCCCAGCACGCGCTCAGGCCGTAACCGAACGAGCTGCGGGGGCGCACCAACCGGGGGTCGTTGCGGTCGCTCTCGGCCACCAGCCACAGCTCCCGGCCCAGCTGGGCGGACAGTTGCGAGACCGCCGCCGCCAGCTCCTCCAAGATGTGCAAGGCGCTCTCGTCGAACACGGCGTGGACCGCGTCCAGGCGCAGGCCGTCGAAGTGGTAGTCGCGCAGCCACATGAGCGCATTGGCGACCACGTAGTCCCGCACCTCGTGGCTACCCGGGCCGTCAAAGTTCACCGCCCAGCCCCAAGGCGTCTGGTAGCGGTCGGTGAAATAAGGGCCGAACTCGGGGAGGTAGTTGCCCACCGGGCCCAGGTGGTTGTACACGACGTCCAAGATGACCGCCAGGCCCCGGCGGTGGCAGGCGTCTACCAGCCGCTTCAGGCCCACCGGCCCCCCGTAAGCATGATGGGGTGCCCACAGCTGGGCCCCGTCGTAGCCCCATCCCCGTTTGCCGCTGGCCTCGGCCACCGGCATGAGCTCGACCGCATTGGCGCCCAGGGCAGAGATGTGGCCCAGACGGGAGATGGCTCCCTCGAAAGTCCCCTCGGGGCTGAAGGTCCCCACGTGGAGCTCGTAAATGATGGCGTGCGGGAAATCAAAGCCCTGCCAGTGCCCGTCGTGCCACCGGAAGGCCCCGTGGTCGACCGTGGCCGAGGGGCCGTCCACCCCCTCGGGTTGCCAGGGCGAACGGGGGTCGGGCCTTGGCGGCCCGCCGTCCAGGGAGTACCAGTAACGCGAACCGGCAGCCAGGCCCTGGACCTCGGCCCGCCACCATCCCCCCGGGCCAGGTTCCATGGGGATGCCGGCCACATCGCCGCCCGGCGCCGCAGCGCCTGGGTGGCCAACGAGCAACAAGTCCACGCGCTGGCGCCCGGGCGCCCAGACCTCGAAGCGGCTCACGGCGCCCCGCCCACCCGCTCCAGCAGGGCCACCGGCAGGCCGGCCAACAGCTCGCCCAACTTCACCCGCCCCCCCCAGGTGCCCCCTCCGAGCACGTCCGACCATCGCCCCGGCGGCAGGCGCAGGGTGGACGTCCCCCAACCCCCGGCTGCCTCCAGCCGGAGGGGCCAGCGGGTGCACACGGTCACCACCTCGCCCCCCCGGCAGAACGCCACCGCGTGGTCAGCGGCCGGGCCGCTCGCCATCAACGGCTTGTAGCTCCCGGCGAACGCCCCGGGCCGGCGAGCCCGTAGCCGCAACGCCCGGTGCACCACGGCCAGCTTTACGAACCCCAGGCCTCCCTGCAGGCGCCCCGGCCTGCCAGCCTGCAGCCCGGAGCCTCGTTGGCGCCCGGGCCGGCGCCGGGCCTCAGCCGCCCAGGAGGCAGGCTCTCCCTCCCGCCAGACCCGGGCCAGGTCGGCCCCTTCCACCTGGTCGAGCAGCCGGGCGCGCAGGGCGAAGTCGACCGGCCGGCGGTTGTCCGGGTCCACGAGCGACAGGTCCCACAGCTCGCTCCCCTGGTAGAGGTCGGGCACCCCCGGGGCGGTCAGGGTCAGCAGCTTTAGGGCCAGGGAGTTGGACTGCCCAGGGCGCCGGGCCCGCTCCACGAACGCCTCCAGCTCGGCCACGAAGCGGCGCGAGCGCAGGACAGAGGCGGCGAAATGGAGCACGCCTCCCTCGTAGATCTCGTTCGGCTGGTCCCAGCTCGTGTACAGCTTGGCTTCGCGCACGGCTTTTTGCAGGTAGGCCAGCGCCCGCTCCGCCGGCAAGGGCCACGCCCCCACCAGGGACTGGTAAAAGGACCACTCCGTGGCCGGGTCGGGCAGGTCGGCCACCCTCCGGCGCCGGTTGAGGGCGTGCCAGCGGCTCACGGCCGCCAGCCATTCGCCGGGGACCTCGGACAGGACCGCCAAGCGGGCCCTTACGTCCTCGGACCTCTTGGTGTCGTGGGTGGAGGTGGCCAGGAGGCGCTGGGGCCACCGGGCCTCGGCCGAACGGCAGGCCTGGTGGAGCTCCTCGAGGGAGGCCCCCAGCCAGCCCGGCCCGGAACCCACCTCGTTCAAGCACAGCAACGGCCCGGAACGGTAAAAGGCCGTGTCTTCCACTGCCTTGGCCATTACCGGGCCGGTCACCTGCTGGAAGCGCAAGGCCAGTTCGGCCTCGGCCTCACCGGGCAGCTCGCCCAGCAGGACATCGCGCAGCAAAGCCAGCAGCTCTCCGTCCAGTTCGGGACGGCGCAGCCCGGCCGCGACCACCGCCCGGCGGACGGCAGCAGCGTCGGCCTCGGACGCGGGCCGGCCAGGGGCCACGTAGGTGCGGTAGGTGCCGAAGCAGGCGATGACCTCGGCCAGGCACTCGCGCAGTTCCCGGCGGGTGTGGTCGGAGTGGCGGCGGTGGCGCTCGCACACGCTGGCCAGGCGCCCCACCAAGGCGCTGAGGTCAGTGGCCAGGGGGCCGGCGAGCACCAGGAGCTTGCAGTCATGGACGAGGTCGTCCCACGACTGGTGGGCACCGGTGAACGAACGGTAACCCTCTTCCAGTACCTGGGCGCCTTCTTTCCACACCAAGAGGGCCCCAGCCAGGGCGAGCCAGTCGTAGCCGGTCGTGCCTTCTACCGGCCAGTCGGCCGGCAACTGCTCGCCTTTGGCCAAGATCTTCTCCACCAGCAGCCAACCGTCGGGGGAGGCGGCCCGCAGCCGCTCCAGGTACGCCCGGGGATCCCGCAGGCCGTCGAGGTGGTCCACCCGCAGGCCGTCGATGACGCCGTCCTTCAGCCACTGCAGGATGAGGCGGTGGCTGGCGGCGAACACCGCGTCGTCCTCGGGCCGGACAGCTACGAGGTCGTTGATGTCGAAAAAGCGCCGGTAGTGCGCCTCTTCCTGGGCGGTGCGCCAATATGCCAGCCGGTAGTTCTGGCGGGCCAGCAACCCGTCGAGGGCGTCGGGGCTGGCGTTCAGTGCCTCCAGCTCGGCGTCGAAGGCGGCGGCCACCGCCGGGTAGGCTTCGCAAAGCTGCTCCAGGCGCTCGCGCAGCAGTTCCTTGTCCCGGTGACGCTCCCGCACGCTGGCCCGGTCGGTCGCCCACGACGGGGGCAGGTGGCCGAAGGCGTCAGCCAGGCTCTCCAGGCGAGCCCGCAGCTGGCCCTGGGGGACCCGGCGGGCAGCCCTGGCCACCAGCTGGTCAACGCTGCGGGGGGCAACCGGCAGCTGCTGGTCGAAGTAGCGGACCACGAAGCTCCCGCCGGCGCGGGCGACCTTGAAGCGCCCGGCCTCGAGCTCCCGGCCGTAGTGGTCGGCCAGCACCGGCACCAGCAGCAGGTCCCGCTGGGGGCTACCGGGCGGGGGCCACTCGATGTCGAAGTACCCGGCGTAGATGCTCGCCGGCCCGTTCTCCAGCACGTCCCACCACCACCGGTTGGACGGCTTGGCCGCCATGTGGTTGGGGACTATGTCGAGCACCTGGCCCAGGCCGGCCTCCCCCAGGGCGGACTGCAGGGCGCGGTAGCCGTCCTCGCCGCCCAGTTCCTCGCTGACCGCCCAAGGGTCGACCACGTCGTAGCCATGGGTGCTCCCCTCGGCCGCCTGCAGCACCGGGGAGAGGTATGCGTGGCTCACGCCCAGCTTGGCCAGGTAGGCGGCAACGGACGCGGCGTCGGCAAAGCCAAAGCCACCGTGCAGCTGCAGCCTGTAGGTGGCCCGCCGGGGTGCTCGGTGGTGCGTGCTCGGTGGGGTCACGGGTCGGTCCCACGACCATACCGGGCCCCACTAGGGTGGAAAAGGACCGTGCTCAGCTACATACCCAGCCCCAGCCACGCGGACGGCTCGGCGTTCAACGGTTTCGACCTGGGCCCCCTCCATTTCAACTTCTACGGGCTCATGATCGCCCTCGGCGTGGTGGCAGCCACCTGGTTGGCCCAACACCGCTGGCGGGCCCTGGGGGGCTTCGGCGGGACGGTCATGCCGATCGCCGTGTGGGCCGTCGTGTTCGGGCTGGTCGGGGCCCGCCTCTACTCGGTGGTGACCAGCTGGCAGGTGGACACGGGGGGCGACCCGTTGCGGGCCCTGGAGATCTGGCAGGGCGGGCTGGGCATCTGGGGAGGCGTGGCCGGGGGTGTCCTGGGCGGCTGGATCCAGGCCCGCCGCATGCACCTGCCCCTGGCACCCCTGCTGGACATGGTGGCCCCCGCCCTCCCCCTGGCCCAGGCCATAGGCCGCTGGGGCAACTACTTCAACCAGGAGCTGTTCGGCCTCCCCTCCAAGCTGCCCTGGGCCGTGCGCATCACCGACCAGGCCCAGCTGGCCAGCATCTACCCGCCCAAGTACCGCAACCCGCCCGGGTGCCAGGTAGGCAGCTGCCTGCCCGGCACCTTCCAGCCCACGTTCCTCTACGAGTGCGCCTGGGACCTGGCCACCTTCGGCGCCCTCCTGCTCATCGAACGCCGGGTGAGGCTGCGGCGCGGGCACCTGTTCACCTCTTATGTGGCCCTCTACACCATCGGCCGTTCCTGGGTCGAGTACCTGCGCATCGACCCGGCCCACCGTTACCTGGGCCTGCGCCTCAACGACTGGACCAGCATCGTCGTCTTCGTGGCCGCCGCCGGCGTGCTGGCTTGGAAGGGCCGGCCCCGGCCCGGGGGACAACCCGACCAGCTGGTGGGCCAGCCCCTTCCCGCCCCGGTGGCCGCCTTGGAGCGCCAAAGGGCCCAAGCCCACGCCAGCCGGCCCGCTGATGGCCCCAGGCACGCAGGTGCCGTCACCCGGGCGCACCTGGACGGGGACAAGCAAGCCGCCGGGGAGGGTAGGGCCGGGCCCTAACCCGGCCCCGCCGGCGACAGGGGCCAGACGGCGACCAGCGTCCGGTCGTCGTGGCAGCCCCTCCGGCTGAAGTCCACAGCAGCCAGCAGGTCGGGCGGCGACCTGTGGCCGCGGGCGGCGCCGTCCAGCACCTCGGCCAGGGCGGGGGCCACCGTGGCCGGGCCGTCCCGCAGGGGGTCGCCCAAGCCGTCGGTGACCAGCACCAGGGCGTCACCGGGGCCAAGGTGCACCTGGGTCACCTCGCTCGCGGCTCCGGCCAGGGGGAGGGCGGCCGTGGTGCCACCGGGCTGCCCGGCCCGAGGCCCCTCGAACAGCTCCCGCCACCGGCCGGCGCTGAGGGCCCAAGCCGTGCTGTCCCCCACCCGGGCCACGGTCACGTCCGGACCGGGCACGAGGGCCACCACCAAGGTGGTGGACAGTTCCCCGGCCTGGGGGCCGCCGGCCCGGGCCAGCACCTCGCCTGCCTGGGAGATGGCCGCCTCGCACTCGGCCGCACCCCAGCCCTCGCACCCGGCCAGGTAGCCGAGGGCAGCCTCCACGGCCATCTGCGCCCCCTCGCCCCCTCGCCCGGCGGAGCCGACCCCGTCCGCCACCGCCACGGCCAGCCGCCCCCGGCCGTGAAGGCCCGACACCCAGCCGTAGCAGTCCTCGCCCCGCCGGCGGGCCAGGCGGTGGGCCACGCCGGCGACCGAGGCAGCCAGCACCACTACCTCGGCTGAGCGGCCCTCTTCGGCCCGGTAGGCGGCGTCCGGGGCCCAGGCCCTGGACCGCAGCGGGACGGGCTCAGCCGCGGCCGGGGACGGCTCGCCCCAAACGGGCCGGGACGGCGGCCGTTGGCCGGCCTGAGCGCGGGCCTCAGCCAGGCCGGGTGGCTCCGTCAATCAAGCTCGTCCACGGCTATGGGCTGCATGTTGGGCAGCCGGGGCGGCACCAGCTGGGGCGAGCCGCTGTAGGCACTGGCCGAGGAGCTCACTATCGACTGGACCAGGCCGGCCATCAGCTCGGCCACCACCGCCGAGGGTGCTGCCCCCTCCGTCGCCACCCAGGCCCGGTTGGGCTTGTTCTCCGACACCGCGGCCAGGATCTCGGGGACGGCTTCGCCGAAGCCGAAGCTCAATATGTTGGGGTGCCGGCGCCAGGAAGGGTCGACCAGGCGCTTGTGGGCGGCTCGCCACTGCTCCTCGGGGTCGGTCGGCCGCCCATCGGACACGAACATCACCGCCGGCCGGTACCAGCGCTCGCCGGCCGCCCGTCCCGCCTGGTAGTCGTCTTCAATGACCCGCCTCATGTGCTCGAAGGCGGCGGCGTAGGAGGTCCGGCCCTCGACTTGCACTTCGGGCATGGACTCGACCAGGGCCAAGTCGGCCAGGGGCAGGACGGTGCGGGCGACGTCGCTGAAGGTCACTACGGCGAAGCGGACCACCTCGGCCACGGCTGGGTCCTGGCCGATGGTGGACCGCAGCTGGGGGAGCTCGGCGTTGACCTGGCGGACCGGTTCCCCGCTCATCGACTGGGAGACATCGAGGCAAAGGTAAAAGGGGAAAACGGCGTAGCGTTCCTCAGCCCCCACGTTGGCGCTCGCCAGGGCCTGGGTGAGGTTGTCAGTCATGTCGGGCCTGTCCCATTGTCCTTTTGTCGTCCCTCCTGGCCTCCTGTGGTGCCCTGCAGTGGGTACCCTCCGCAGTGGCGCCCTCCAGGAGCGCCCTGCGGCTGGTGCCGTGGGTAGCCGGCCAAGCCAACGCTAGCGACACGAGCCGGCTCAGCGGTGGGGCGGCCGCTACCGTCGCTACAGGCCTATCCAGGGGCTCACGACCATGGCCCCGATGAACAGGCTCACGCAGGCCACCACCAGGTCCATCGAGACCAGGCCGGCCAACCTCCGCAGCCCGTGGGCCCGGCGCCCGGGCGACAACAGCAGCCAGGCGGCCCACAGGTGCGCCCGTGCCCAGGCCACCAGGGCCCAGCGGGCCACCTGGCGGGCCGGCAGGTGGTGGACGGCCCCGGGCCCCTCCTGCAGAGGAGAGCGGTTGGAAGGGCCAACCAGCTGCCAGGTCGAAGGTAGCCGGCGGCGCAGCACCGGCCGGACCTCGACGTCGGCCACCCGGCCGCTCGCCGGCACCGGCAGGGGGACGGGCACGGAGCGAGCAGGGTCACCCTGGCCCTCCCGCACGGCGTGGGCGAGGTCCGCCCGCCCCAGGGAGCCCAGGAGGTCCTCCAGTTCCACCACCCACTCGGCCGGCACCGGGCGCTCCGAGGCGCCGGCCACGGACAGGGACCGCTCGCACAGGTCCCACAAGCGGGGCATGTCGGGCAACCGGCGCCACTGGCGGGGCACCTCCAAGGCTACCTTGACCCGCTCACCCGCTCGCTGGCGCCCCTGGAGGGGGAAGTGGGCGGCCCCCACCACCCGCAGGAACACCAGGGCCAAGGAGTAACGGTCCCCACCGCAGCCTGGACGGTTCCCTGGCTGGACGGCGGGGTCGTCCCAGTTGGGCGTGGTGGCCCGGGGCCGCCCCGGTGGCGCGTGGGCCGCCCCGCCAGGCTCCCAGCCACCCACCCCGCTGGCCTCGCGGCCCAGCACGCTGGCGTCGTCGCAGCCCAGCACGCTGGCGTCGTCGCAGTCCAAGACGTACACGGCGGGGACGGGCCCCAGTGACCAAAGGACGTTCTTGGCCGACAGGTCGCCGTGCACCGCCACCACATGGCCTGCCTGCCAGGCCTCGAGCAACCGGGCCAGCGCGTACACGACCGCCACCCGGCTGGCCTCGCCCGGCTCGGGGAGGACAACGCCGTAAGCCACGGCCAAGCGGTCCGGGGCCGTGGTCAGGTAGCTGAGGGTGGCCAGCCTCTGGCTCCCGTCCCGGTGGCGCAGCCAGAACCGCTCCGGCGCCCGGGGCATGACCGTGCCCACCGCCACCTCGGGCTGGTCGCCCACGACAGCCGACACCGGCCAGGCCGAGGCGGACCGGGCCCGGGCCGCCAGCCCCGGGTGGTGCTCGGCCAGCCTGGAGGGGAAGGCCACCAGCCGCTGCAGCTGCCCCAGGGGACGGGGCTCGCGCAGCTCCTTGTAGACGTAGCCGCGGCCCGGCCCGCCCGGGCTGTCCACCAGCTCGTAGACCCGCCCCTCACCGCCTTCGGCCAACAGCTGCCCCAGGCGCAGCCGGGAGCGCTCCACTGTCCAGCCGGCGGGCACGCGGGCCGAGCTCACCCAGCCCAGTCTGTCACCCAGGCAGGGCGCCCGCTCAGGCTTTCCGCCTCCCAAACGGGCCACGGCTGGGCCGGGGACCGGAGCTTCAGTAGCCGGCCTGGGGGTCCACCTGGCCGACCAAGGGCCGGCCGGCGGCGAAACGGGCCACGTTCTCGGCGATGCGCTCGGCCAGCAACGGGCGGGTCATTTCCTCGGTGTCGGCCGTGTGGGGAGTTATGAGGCAGTTGGGGAGCGACCATAGCGGGTGCCCGTCCGGCAGGGGCTCGGGGTCGGTCACGTCCAGCGCTGCCCCTCCGATCAAACCCTGCTGGAGGGCCTCCACCAAGTGGCCTGTGACGACGTGGCGGCCCCGAGCCACGTTGACCAGCCAGGCGTCCCTCCTCATCAACGCCAGCTCCTCGCCCGAGATGATGCCCACCGTCTCGGGCGTGAGCGCCAAGGCCACGAAAACGACCAAGGCCTGGGGGAGCCATTGGTGCAGCTCGCTGGTGCCCACCGTGCGCCCCGCCCCGGGCAAGGGCTCTGGCCTCCGGCGGACGACCGTGGCATCGACGCGCCAAGGCGCCAGCAGCCGGAGCAACGCCGACGTGATACCCCCACCACCCAGGACGACGACCGGGGCGTCGTAGAGGGAAAGGCCGGCCGGCTTGCCCCACGAGCTGGCCCGGGCCCTTTGGGTCAGCCGGCGCAGCCCGGCAAGGGCCAGGCACAGGGCGTGCTCGGCCACGGGCTCGGCATAGGCCCCCTTGGCGCAGGTCCAGGTGATGTGAGCGGCGATGGGGTCGGCGAACAGCCCCACGGCGGCCACCTGTTCGACCCCGGCCATGGGGAGCTGGGCCCAGCGGAGGCTGGGGTGGGCCGCCACCACCTCCCGCAGCCCTCGGGCGACGTCCCACCAGGTGGTCCACACCAACGCGTCCGGGCCCTCGCCCGCCTCGACGAGCCTGCCCCCACCCTTGAGCACCGCCTCCACGGCAAAAGCGGGCCTGCCGGGGGCGACCAGGACCTTGGGAACGGGCGTGGCCACGGAGGACTTGTCTACCAGAGGGGCTTGCCTACCAGAGGGGATGGTTCATTCGCCGGTGGCCCCAGCGAGCCAGGCTTTCCCAGGCGGAGCTCTCCCCTCCAAGCGCGCTCTGGCACAGGTGGTGGAGGAAATAGTCGTCGCTCGTTATCGCCGTGCCAGTTGCACTTGGCCCAACCGGGTGGCGCACGGCAACCCGCCAGAACCGCTCACCGGGGTGCCGCGAGACAGAAACCTCCAGCTCCTGGTGGTTCACGGTCACGCCCTTGCGGGCCACCAACTTCTCGCTCAACGCCACAGGCCTCCTGGGCTGCCCCTCTGGGCCCGGGCCGGCCCCGGGCCTCATCGCTGCCGACCCGCCCAGTCTCCCAGACCGCTGGCGCGCCCTTCAAGCAGGGCTGCCGCTCACGCTGCCGGCCTGGCCAGCACCGTTGCCCCCCAGCGGCAGGTCGCCGGGGTGGCGGTGGGGCAAGGTGGTGGCGGGGACCTGGCCCAACCGCCCGGCTTGGTAGTCTTCGAGGGCTTGGAGGATCTCCTCCCGGCTGTTCATGACGAACGGGCCGTAGTGGACCACTGGCTCCCGGATGGGCCGCCCTCCCAGCAACAGGACCTCCAGGCTGGGTGAGCGAGCCTCCTGGCGAGGAACGGCTGCCAGCCGCACATGCTCGCCGGCCCCGAAGACGACCAGTTGCCCGGTATGGACCGGCCACTTCTCCTGGCCGGCCTCGCCTCGGCCCGCCAGCACGTACGCCAGGGCATTGAAGTCGGGGCGCCAGGGCAAGAGCGCGACCGCCCCTGGGCTCACGGTGGCGTGGACCATGGTGATGGGAGTGAAGGTCGAGCCCGGCCCCATGTGGCCACCGACTTCCCCGGCGATCACCCGCAGCAGCGCGCCCCCGTCCGGGGTGGTCAGCAAGGCGGCCTCCTTGCCTCTTATGTCCTGGTAGCGGGGCGGGGCCCATTTGTTGGCGCTGGGCAGGTTGACCCACAGCTGGATGCCGTGGAAAAGCCCCCCGGAGGCCACCAGCGCCTCCGGGGGCGCCTCTATATGGAGGATGCCGGCACCAGCCGTCATCCATTGCGTGTCGCCGTCGGTGACCCTGCCCCCGCCACCGTTGGAGTCCTGGTGCTCGAAGATGCCGTCGATCATGTAGGTGACCGTCTCGAAGCCCCGGTGGGGGTGCCAGGGCGTCCCTTTGGGCTCCCCTGGGCCGTACTCGACCTCCCCCATCTGGTCCATGTGCACGAAGGGGTCCAAGTCACTGAGGCTCACCCCGGCAAAAGCCCGCCGGACCGGGAACCCTTCCCCTTCGAGGCCGCTCGGCGCAGTGGTGACCGACCGCACCGGCCGGCAAAGGCCTTCGCCGTCGGGTGCAACCACCCGGGGCAGGGCAAGGACGTCGTCAACGGTTATGGCAGGCATGGGGCACCTCGTTCCTCGGGGCCGGCACGGCTCCCGCCCACGGGCCAACAAATGCGCCGCCTGAGGTATTCCTTTCCCCGGGCTACTGCCGAGGGGGCTGGGGTGCTAGCGGCAACCGCACCTCAAAGCACGCCCCGCCGAGGGCCGACCTGTCCACGCTCACTTCACCTCCGTGCGCCTCGACCAGGTCCTTCACCACCGCCAGGCCGATCCCGCTGCCCCCCACGCTCTGGCCGGCCCGGCCCCGGTAGAAGCGCTCGAACACCCTCTCGCGTTCGGCCGGCGGCACACCCGGCCCACTGTCCGCCACCTCCAGGTAGGCGTAGGGTGGCTGCGGGCGCACCGTGACCTCCACCTTGCCCCCGGGCGGGGTGAACTTGGCCGCGTTCGACAACAGGTTGGTGGCCACCTGGCGCAGCCGGCCCGGGTCCCCCTTGACCACCGCCGCCGACAGGTGCAGGACGAGGCCTACCCCGCTGGCCGCGAACTGGCTGTCCATGGAGCTCGCCGCGTCGGCAACGATGCCGGCCAGGTCGGGCATGGACCACTGCAGGTTGAGGCTGGCAGCCTCGGCGCTGGCCAGCGTCTGGAGGTCCTCCACCATCCGGCCCAGGCGGAGCGCTTCGTCGTGGAGAGAGACCAGGGCCTCGGGCGTCGGGGCGCTGACGCCGTCCACCAAGGCTTCCGTCTCGGCTTGCAAGACTGCCACCGGCGTACGCAGTTCGTGCGCCAGGTCTGCCACCATCGCCTGGCGGAGCTGTTCGTGGCGCTCGAGGGAGGCCGCCATGGCGTTGAGGGCGCGCTCCAGCTCGGCCAGCTCAGTGGAGCCTTTGGGTTCGACGACCCGGGCACCCCAGGCTCCCGCCCCCAAGGCCTCCACCACGGCCGACAGGCGCCGCACCGGCTTGGTCAGGGCCCGGGTGGCAACCAGTGCCACCGTGAGGGCGCCCAGGGTGGCCAGGACAGCGCTCAGGGCCACCGAGCGGGCCAGAGAGGCCCGTAGGCTCCGGTCGGCAGGCGACAGCCCGCCCGAAGCGAACTGCAACCTGACCTCGGCTACCACCCGGCCGTCGGCCCGTACCGGCCGGCGGGCAAGCACCACTTGGCCAGCCCCTGCGGCAGGTGGGGAGGCGCCGCCTCGGGCCAGCACCCGGCCACCGGGGGCGGTCACCACCAAGTAGGCATCAGACCGCTCAGCCAGCACAACCGCCGGGCGCCAGTCCACCTTGGACCACGCCCCGGTGGCCCGGTAGGAGCTCTCGAGGGCAGAGACGACGGCTGCAGTCGTGGCCGACCGCTGGGTGGAGGCTAACCGGGCCACGTCGGAGCCTTCGCTCAGCACGGTGACGATGCCGAAAACCCCCTCCGCGGCCAGTGTCACGCCCACGAACGCCAGCCCCAAGCGCGTCCCGACGGTGCGGAACGGCCACCAACGCATGGACGTCAGCGGTCCCGGGCCACGCCCAGCCGGTAGCCAACCCCTAGCACGGTCTCCACCAGCCGGGGCTTGGCCGGGTCAAGCTCCAACTTGTGGCGCAAGTTCTTCACATGGGTGTTGACCGTGCGCTCGTAACCGTCGAACTCATAACCGCGTACCTCGTTGATCAGCTCGTAGCGGGAGAACACCCGGCCCGGGGCCCGCGCCAGCGCGGTGAGGATCCCCCATTCGGTGGGGGTGAGCTCGACGGGCTGGCCCCTCACCACCACCCGGCGGCACTCCTCGTCGATGACCAGCTCGCCTCCCCCGTAGCTGGCTGGCACCGTACGGTCGGCAACAACCCGGCCCCGGCGCAGGACCGCTTGGACCCTCAAGACCAGCTCCCGGGGGCTAAAAGGTTTGGTGATGTAGTCGTCAGCCCCGAGCTCGAGACCGGCGATGCGCTCGTGCTCCTCGCTCTTGGCCGTGAGCATCACGATGGGGACGTCCGACGTAGCCCTCAGCTCCCGGGCGACCTCCTCGCCGGGCAGGTCGGGAAGGCGCAGGTCGAGCACTACCAGGTCCAAGCTGCGGCGGCGCCCAATGTCAAGGGCCTCGGCGCCTGAACCGGTGGTGTAGACGGCAAGGCCCTCGCGCTCCAGGTAGGAGCGAAGGAGCTGGCGCAGCTTGGGCTCGTCTTCGACCACCATCACCGTGGCAACCAATCCCGGCCTCCCGGCCCGTACCGGCGCTCCTGCCAGTCCCACCTCCAGTATCGGCGCTCTGGGCCAGTTTGGGTAGCCCAGTGGGGAAGGGCCGCGGCTTCAGGCTGCCACGTGGCCGGGCACGGGCGAGCTGCCTGGCTGCACCGGTGCTTGGGACAGCTCGGCGGCGATGGGCTCACCGGCGGGGTGCTCGGCGGCCGGGTGCTCACCGGCGGGGTGCTCACCGGCTGGGTGCTCACCGGCGGGCCCCAACCGCAACTGGCGGACTATGTCCACCTGTGCCCCTCGGGCCAGGGCCAGGTGGACCACCTCGTCCACCGGTCCCCAGCTGGCCTCGAAGGGGCCAGTCCTGCCGCCGGGAGGAGAGCTGCCCCCGGCCGATGCCCGCTGCAGGACGACCCCGCTGTCCCCGGTGGCCTCGTAGCCGTGCTCTACCCAAAGGCGCACCACCCGGCCCTCGGACACGGCTTGCCTCACCTGGTCCAGCCCCCAGACGACCCGGCCCTGGCGGTCGGCCTCGCGCAGGGCCCCCAGCTCCCCGGCCAGGCGGTGCTCGCTCCAGGCGCCTACCACGGCGGCGGCCCGTTCGGCGATGTGGCGAGGGACCGAGACGAGGTCCACGTTGCCGACGGTACCGGCGATGCTGGCCGAGTGCGAGGAGCGCCGGCGGAAGGCCTCGACCAGTCGAGCGTCACCGGCGACCAGCAGGGGCAGCTCCCCCGCCAGCGCAACCCGGGTGCTCACGGCCCGGTCCACCTTGTCGAGCAACATCGACACCCGCTGTTGCCGGCTGAGCGCGGGGCGGTCGGCCTGGACCGGCTCCCGGGGCCCCAGCCACCCCAGGCGCCCAGGTAGGTAACCCGGGCTGGAGGCCACGTGCCAACTGGCTACATCGTGCAGCCAGCGGGCGCGCCCTTCGAGCACGCGGAACCCGTAGCTGCCCAAGACGACGACGCGGTAGGCAGGGAACAGCTCCAGCGACTCCAGCAGGTCGCGCGTGACAAAGGCTGACCCGATGACAGCTCGCTCGCGCGGCCGGAAGGGCAGGGGCACCACCAGCCAGCGCGACGGGTTGGCCAGCACAGCCAAACCGACATCGGTCGGCCCGGCCTCGGCCGCTGCCACCGCCAGCTCCAGGTGCTGCCCGGTCTGCTGGCCAGCTGCCCCGGGAGGCCACAAAGCCAGCAGCCGCCGTGCCCGGCCGGCCAGGCAAGCCAGGCAGGCTCGGTCACAAGGGCCCATCACCGCGGCACGAGAGGTCCCCATGAGCAGCGAGACCGAGGGGGCGGCGGGCACCAAGTCGAGCTCCCGCAGCTGTGCCCAGGTCAGGGCCGTGCCCCGGCTGGCCCTCCCCGTCACCGGGGCCCACAGGTGAGCCTGGACACGGTGCTGTTCGCGAGCATGCCATTCCAGTTCGCTGCGGAAGGTGAAGCTCAGCCCGCAAGCGGGGCAGTGCCAGGTGGCCATCTCCAACTTCCTCGTTCGTGCGGCCTAGCCGCAATACCAATCAACTGCCCAGCAGTGGCGCCGGCATCGAGAGGGGGTGAAGACCGGGTGAAGTTGGCCCGGAGGGCTCATGGCCGCGGGCTGCCCCGTGGCTTCCCTCGGTGGCTCCACCCGTGGCTGCCCCGTGGCTTCCCCCGGTGGCTCCCCGGTGGCTCCCCGGTGGCTTCCCTCGGTGGCTGCCTGGAGGGGAGGCCCCTCCGCCACCTGGGCCGAACTTCACCTCACCTCCACAGGCACTTCACCCCGCTTGGGTCGGCGTCGGGTTGGCTGTAGGGCGAACTGCGACGGCACCGGACGACAAGGAGCCAGCGACATGGCCGCTGACAGAGCTAGCTACGACGTCGATTGGCAATTGGAAGACGACATCTTGCACCCCGGGATCTTGCACCCCGGGATCTTGCACCCCGGGCAGGTGCCGGGCGAGGCGGCCGGGACGGGACGGGCCAGCGCCCCACACCCTGCCCACCAGCCGAGCGAGAGCGAATTGGAGAGGTTGTCCCAGGTGGCGCGCTTCGGGGCGTTGCTGGCCGAGGCCGACCTGGCCGCAGTCGTGACCTACGTGGAGCACGCGCTGGTGGTGGAGTGCACTTCCGGCCATGGCCACCTGCCGGCGACAGGGGCCCGCCTGGTGGCCCACCCCTCCAGCGGCACCTTCACCCAGGGGCCTGTCCGCCTGCTGCTGTCCGGTCAGTTGCGCTGGTGCCGAGCTTTGCCCCCAGAGGGCTTCCGGCAGGCCTACCTGGTCGCCGCTCCCTCGCTTTCCCCCAGTGGGCGGCTCTTGCTGGTGGCCAACCATAACCACGAGCTGACCCAGCTCAACCTCCGGCTGGTGGCGGCCTACCTGGCCCAGCTCTACCTCCCGGCCCCGCCCGCCCCTCAGCCGGCCACCCCGGCCGGCGCATGAGCGGCTTCAAGGAACCTGCTGCTGTGAGCCGGCCGGCGAGGACGCGGGCCGGCGGGCAAGGGACGGGGCCATGAGCTGGCCGGTCGCCGGGGTGCTGATCGCCATCCTCATCACCGCCATGGTCTTGGCCAGTGCCTACCTGGCCGGCCCGCAAAGGCCCCCCGGCCACTTTGGACGGCAAGGGCCTGGGGCGGCCCCTAGGGACGCCCGTAGGGGCGGGCGACGCCCTCGGGCCGGCCTGCGGCCTGCTGCTGGACGAACTCCCCGTACCAAAGACCACTGTCCTTGACCACCCTCTCCCCGGTGGCGTAATCGACGTACACGATGCCAAAGCGTTTCGAGTACCCCTCGGCCCACTCGAAATTGTCCAGCAGGGACCAAACGAAATAGCCCTGCACCGGCACCCCGTCGCGCTTGGCCCGCAGCACCGCCTCGATGTGCGAACGGATGTAGGCGGTGCGTTCAGGGTCACGGACCGCGTTGCCCTCCCGCCGGTCGTCGAAGGACGCGCCGTTCTCGGTCACGAACAACGCCGGCAACCCGTAGCCGGCATCGGCATCGACCAGGATCTGGTAGAGCCCTTCCGGACGCACGGCCCAGCCCATAGTCGTAGACGGCACACCGGTGGCCTTTACCGCCGAGTAACCGAGCCAGTTACCTGGGTCGTGGCGGACGTGGTAGCCATGGTAGTAGTTGATGCCCATGAAATCGGGGGGCACCCGCAGGGCATCCAAGTCGTCCTCGTACCCCGCGGGCAGGTAGGGCCGCAGGACCGGCTCGATGGCCGGAGGGTAGCCCCCCCGCACGAGGGGGTGGGCAAACAGGGGGAAGTTGTGCCATTCGTGCGCAACCTGTGCGGCAGCTCGGTCTGCTTCCGTGCCGGTGGCCGGCCACACCGTCGCGTTGTGGACGGCGATGCCGACGCGGGCGCCGGGCACGGCCGCCTTGATGGCTTGACAGGCACGCACATGGGCCAGGAGCTGATGATGGACGGCATGGCCGGCGGAGAATATGTTGCGGATGCCAGGAGCATGGGCACCGACCAGGTGGCCCTGCTCGGCCACCACGAAGGGCTCGTTGAGCGGTGCCCACCAGGCAACCCGGTCGCCCAGGCGCTGCGCCACGATGGACGCGTAATCACCGAACCAGCCGGCCACGTCCCGGTTGGGCCACCCTCCGCGCCGTTGCAAGGCGGCAGGGAAGTCCCAGTGGTAGAGGGTCAAGAACGGTTCCAGGCCAGCCGCCAGCATCCCGTCCACCAACCGGTCGTAGAAGTCCAGCCCGGCGGGGTTGAGCCGTCCGGTGCCCTCGGGCAGCACGCGCGGCCAGCGGACGGAGAACCGGTAGGCGTTTAGGCCAAGCCGGCGCATGATGGCCATGTCTTCGGGCCAGCGGTGGTAGTGGTCGGTGGCCAGGTCGCCCGTGTCCCCGGCGTGGGTGGCCCCCGGGGTGTGCGAGAACTCGTGCCAGACGCAGCTGCCCGCCCCATCGGCCAGGGGCCAGCCTTCGACTTGGTACGCAGCCGTGGCCGCGCCCCAATAAAACCTACCGTCGGTGCCGTTCCCAGAGTTCTGCAAGGCTGCTCCTTTGTTTTCCATACGGTGCGCTGCCTCCCTACCGGCCGGTGCCCTTGGCTCGCTGCCGCTCAGTACAAGGCACAACGGACCTGGTGGCCGGGGCCGACTTGGCGCCACTCCGGTACGCCAGCGAGGCACTCAGGGCGGACATGAGGGCAGCGGGGGGCGAAGGGGCACCCGGCCGGCAGCGAAGTTAGGTCGGGTGGGCTGCCGTGGGCATCAAAGCGCTGCCCCCGGTTGAACTGGCGCCCGGGGTCGGGGGCGGCACTGCGCAGCAGCTGCGTGTAGGGGTGGCGGGGGTCACCCATAACCTCGGCCGCCGGGCCGACCTCCAGCAGGTGGCCGGCGTACATTATCGCTATCCGGTCGCTCACGTAGGCGGCGCCAGCCAGGTCGTGGGTGACGAACAGGAGGGAAAGGGCCCGTTGCTGCTGAAGGTCTAGCAGGAGGTTCATGATCGTGAGCCGGATGGAGACGTCCAGCATCGAAGTGGGCTCGTCCGCCAGCAGCAGGGCGGGCCGGGCCGCCAGGGCCCGGGCGATGCCGACTCGCTGGCGCTGGCCTCCCGAAAGCTGGTAGGGGTAGCGGCGCAGGTACTCTGCGGGCGGGACCAGGCCCACCTGTTCGAGCAGTTCTTCGACAGCAGCCCTCTGGGCCTTGCGGGGCACCACCCGGAACGACCGCAAAGGCCGGGAAACGGTGTAACGCACGGTATGGAGGGGGTCCAGCGAGGTGTAGGGGTCCTGGAAGACCATCTGCACCTTGGACCGGTGCTCCCTCAGGTCGCGCTGGCTGGGGCGGCGGGGCAGGGCTTGGCCGAGCAGGCGTACCTCCCCGGCGGTCGGCCGTTCCAGGTAGGCCACCACCCGGGCAAAGGTCGTCTTGCCCGAGCCCGACTCCCCGACCAGGGCCAGCACCTCGGCTGGCCCCAGCGTGAGGTCGACCGAGCTCAGGGCGTGCACTACCTTTTGGCGGCCGAGCCGCCCGACAGTGTAGTGCTTGGTCAGCCCCCGCACCTCCAGGACCGGGCCAGGGGGCTGCAGGTGGGCACCGGTGGCGCTCAAGGCGCTGCTAGCTCTGGCCAACGCGGGCCCCTTCTTCGCGTTGGAGGCTTTCCTCGCGTTCCTCGCGGTAGAGGTGGCAAGCCGCCCAGTGGCCTGGCCCGAAGCTCACCCGAGGAGGCGGCCAGACCTCGCACAGGCCGGGTACCGCCCTCGGGCAGCGGGGGGCGAACGGGCAACCGGCGGGTAGCTGGCGCAGGTCGGGAGGCTGGCCCCCTATCCCCTCCAAGCGCCGGCGCGGCCCACCGAGCGGGGGGAAGGCAGCCATGAGCGCCTGGGTGTAGGGGTGGCGTGGGTGCTCGTACAGTTCCCTCGCCACTGCCTCTTCGACGACCTCGCCGGCGTACATGATGGCTATGCGGTCGGCGATCTCGACCAGGAGGGACAGGTCGTGGGTGATGAACACGACGCCGAAGCCGAACTGGTGGCGCAGCTCGTCCAGCACCTGCAGGATGGACCGTTGCACCACCACGTCGAGGGCGGTGGTCGGCTCGTCCAAGATGAGCAGCTTGGGCCGCAGGACGAGGGCGAGGGCGATCACCGCCCGCTGGCGCATGCCGCCGCTCAGCTGGTGAGGGTAGGCGTCGAAGAACTGCCTGGGGATCTTGACCAGGTCGAACATCTCCCGGGCCCGAGCCACGGCCTCCTCCCGGTCGCGCACGCCGTGGGCCCTCATCGCGTCCAGGAACTGGTCCCGGACCCGCATGACCGGGTTGAGCACGTTCATCGACGCCTGGAACACCACCGAGATGTCCTTCAGGTGCAGCGCCCGCAGCTGGGCTGGGGCCATCGCCAGCAGATCTTGGCCAGCGAAGCCCACCGACCCCGCCAGCACCTGGCCGGGCGGGTCCAGCAGGCCGGTTGCCGCCAGGGCCAGGGTCGTCTTGCCGCACCCGGACTCGCCGGCTATGCCCAGCACTTCGCCCGCCTCCACCGAGAGGCTCACGCCCCGCACCACGCTCACCATGGGCCGGCCCTCCCAGCCGTAACCGACCTCCAAACCCGAGACCTCGAGCACGCCGGCCACGTCAGTTCCTTCGCAAGCGCGGGTTGGCGACTTGGTCCACGGCGAAGTTGAGCAACCCGAACGCCATGCCCAGCAACAAGATGCACAGGCCGGGGAGCAGCAGGTACAGCCACTGGCCGAGGAGCACCGCATCGCCGTTCTCGGCCCAGTACAGCATCGTGCCCCAGGTGACGTTGTTGATGTTGCCGAGCCCCAGGAACTCCAAGCCGGCCTCGGCCAGCACCGCGTAGAGAGCTGCCCCAAAGAAGTTCGCGACCAGTATGCCGAACATGTTGGGGACGATGTGGCCCAGCACTATCCACCAGCGGCCCTCCCCCGACATCCGGGCCGCCTCGACGAAGGGGCGGTCCCGCAGGGACATGGCTTGGGCGCGCAGGACCCGGGCACCCCAGGCCCACCCGGCCACGGCCAGGATCACGATCATCGTCACCAGCCCCCGCTGAGGCAGGTACGCAGCGATGACGATCAGCAGGACCAGCCCCGGCATCACCAGGAACACATTGGTCACCACCGATAGCACGGCGTCCACCCAACCGCCCACGTACCCCGAGAAGATGCCCATCAGCAGCTGTACGGCAGCTATCACCGCCCCGGTCGCCAACCCGACGAGCAGGCTGGCCCTCGCCCCGTACACCAGTTGCGAGAAGATGTCGTTGCCCTGCGGGGTGGTGCCCAGCAGGTGCTCGGCGCTGACCCCCAGCATGGGCTTGAAGTTGATGTCGGTGGGCGAATAGGGGGCGATCACCGGGGCCAGCAGCGCCACCAGGCCGAAGAAGGCGACTATGGCCAGGCCGGCCAGCGCCAACCGGTTGGCGAAGAACGCCTTCATGAGCGGCTCTCCAGGCGGATCCGAGGGTCCAAGAAGACGTAGAGCAGGTCAGCAAGGAAGTTGGCGCAGAGCACCGCTACGACTATCACCAGGAAGATCCCCTGCATCAGCGGGTAGTCCAACGACAGCACGGCTTGGAGCAAGTAGTAGGCAATGCCGGGGTACGAGAACACGCTCTCGGTGAAGATCGCGCCGGCCACGACGAACCCGAGCGCCAGGGCGAAAGCCGTGAAGTTGGGCAGGATGGCGTTGCGGGCCGCGTAGCGGTAGGCGACGACCCGCTCCGGCAACCCCTTGGCCCGCCCGAACTTGATGAAGTCCTCCCCTAGCACCGACACGGTGTTGTTGCGCATGAGCAGGACCCAGCTCCCCAGGCTGACGAGGGTGAGGGTCATGGCCGGCAGCGCGGCATGGCTGATTATCGAACCGATGCCGGAGATGCTCACCGTCTGGCTCGTGCCGATGCCACCGGCGACCGGGAACCAGCCCAAGCGGAAGGCCAAGAAGTACAGGGCCAGCAGGCTCACCCAGAAGACGGGCATGGCGCTCAGCATCACGCCGAAGGGGACGACGAAGGTGTCCAGGCGGGACCCCCGTCGCCAGCCGGCGGCTGCCCCCAGGGCGGTGCCGATGCAAAAGGCAACGACGATCGAGAACCCGACCAGGCCTAGCGTCCAGGGCAGGGCGGAGCCGATTATGCTGGCCACCGAGGTGGGGAAGTACGTGATCGAAGTGCCCAGGTTGCCCGTCAAGGTGTGGCCGATGTAGGTGAAGTACTCGCTCAGGGGCCCCTGGTGGCTGTTGAGCCCGAACTCGATCTTCAGCGCCGACACGGTCCTCGGGTCCAGCCGGCCCTGGTAGCGGGCCAGCATCGCCTCTATCGGGTCACCGGGCATGAGCCGGGGCAGGACGAAGTTGAGGGTGATGGCCGCCCAGCCGGTCAGCAGCAGTAATGCCAACCGGCGCAACAGGAACTTCAAATTAACACCTCCGTGGCGCTCGCTGGTGCTCCGTGGCGCCCGCCGCGGCGAGGGCCCGGGCGGGCCTCTCACCGCGGCGTGGCTTGCCACCGGTTATATTGCCGGCCGGGCGCTCACTTCAAGAGGTGGACGTTCAAGTAGAGCATCTCGGCGCCGCCACCGTAGGCGTCGGGGGCCTCGCCGGCGTTGTAGGGGTCGGCTTCGCTGGGCCAACCGGTGAAGTACCGGGTCGAGTAGTCGAACCAGTTGGGCCGAGCGGTGAGGGGCACCACCGGCACCTGGGTGAGCACCGTCTTTTCGATGGTGACCATGGCCTGCTTTTGCAGGGCTGGGTCGCTCGTCGCCGCGTAGGTGCTCAAGGCCGAGTCAACCGCCGGGGTGGTGAAGCGTTCCCAGTTGGTGCTGGCCGTCCCCCCTGGCGGGGCCGACTGCTTGGAGCTGAGCAAGTCGTAGTACTCGTAGTAGGGGGTGGCGTTGTTGTTGTTGCTCCAAGAGACGGCCATGTCGTAGTTGCCGCTCTGGAGGTTGGCGTAGTAGGTGGCGAAGGTGTCCTGCACCACGTTGGTGCTGATGCCGATGGCCTTCAGCTCTTCGCTTATGGTTTGCGCGATCGAGATGTAGTCCGTCCACCCCGGCCCTCCTATGAGGAGGTTGAAGGTGGGCAGCACCTGGCCGCTGGGCGACTCCAACTGCCCTCCCACGACCTTGTAGCCTGCCGCGTTCAAGGTGGCGAGGGCGGCGGCCGTGCTGTGGGGGTAGTACATGGGGCCAAGAGACGACGGGACCCAGGCCTTCAACTGCCCCGCCGTCACGGCTGTCTCGTCACCGGGGGCAAGGGCCCCGAAATAGGCACGCTCGGCGATGACGCTGGGGTCGAGGGCCTCAGCCACCGCCTTGCGGAAAGCCACGTCGTTGAAAGGAGCCTTGGTGGTGTTGAAATAAAGGAGGTTCAGCGCCACCGACGGCCACCAGTAATGGTTCCAGCTCGGGTGGGCAGCCACGTAGGTCCGCTGGGGGTCGGTGATGGCGTCATAGGTGTAGGCCGCGTTGCCGTTGAGCAGGAGCAGCTCGGCGGTGTTGTTGGACTTGACCGCGGTCATGGTCACCCCGCTCAGGTAGGGGCGCCCGGGCATCCAGTAGTGGGGGTTCCTCACGTAAGTGACCGAGAAGGGGCTGTAGGACTTGAGCAAGAACGGCCCCGTGCCGACAGGGTGAGGGTTGATGAACTTGGTCGGGTTGCTCACCTTGGAGAAGATGTGCTCGGGCACGATCGGCTGCACCGCGATCTGGGGGAATATGGGTGTGAACGCCGATGAGAAGCTGAACACCACGGTGTTGGGCCCGGTTGCGGCCACGGACTTGAGCGGGTCCTTCCACAGGGCGTTGGCGTCCAAGGCCGGGTACTTCTTCAGGTAGTTGAAAGTGAAGGCCACGTCCCGGGCTGAGAACGGCACCCCGTCGCTCCACTGGACGCCGCTGCGGGTGGTGACCACCAGCTTGAGGTTGCTGTCCTCCCACTTGTAGGCCGTCCCCAGGAACCCGGTCACCACGTTGGTGTAGGGGTTGTCGTAGAACAGGGACTCGTAGATGAGGCTCCCGGTGCCACCGGCCGTGGTGCCCGTGCCACCGGCCCAGGCCAACGGGTTGAAGTCGTCCAAGATGCTGCCCCAGGGCATGACGACGTGGAGCACGCCGCCGTACTTGGGGCTGGTCGCGCCGGCACCGGCTGCCGGCCCCGCGGCCAGGGCCACCGAACCAGCCATGGCCGTCGCCATGGTTGCCAGGACTGCTAAGAACTTTTGTTTTTTGCGCATGGCCTGAAGTACTCCTCCTTGCAGGTTCTAGGTAGCTTCCTCGTGGTTGCTTGGTAGCTCGTTGCTCGGTCGCCAGCACCGGGGAGGGGACGGCGCTGGAGGGCCGTACCGCCCCGGCAGTGCTCCTCTCCCGAAAGGGGCGGCCATGGCCCGAGGGGACCAACTATGCTAGGTCTATAACTTAGCTTATGGCCAAAGTTAAGTCAAGGGGCTCCCTGGCGCAGGGCCAGGCTCGGTGCCGGCCGGGGCACGTCGGCCACCGGGAGCTCCCCTCCGCTGGAGAGCAGCTCGTCTACCACCAGGGTGGACGCGCCCAGGGCCACCGCCTCCGGGCCCAGGCGCCCTACAACCACTTCTACGCACCTGGCGGTGTAGGCCAGCGCCTGGGCGTCCAGGGCGGCCCGGATGGCCGGGACCAGGGGGGGACCGAGCTTGAGGCCGAGCCACCCCCCGATGATGACCCGCTCGGGGTTGAACAAGTTGGCCAGGTTGGCCACGGCCACGCCGAAATAGGTGGCCGCGTGCTGGAGCACGGCGGCGGCGGCTGGGCTCACCTCTGCTTGCTGGAGGAGGATGTCGGGCCACTGCTCGGAGTCAGGGTCCACAGTTGCTACTGCGGCGGGGTCGGCCTCCCGCCACTGCTCGAGCAGGGCGCCCGCCCCTATGTAGGCCTCGAGGCAGCCCGACGCCCCGCACCGGCAAGGCTTGCCCCCCACCACCAGGCAGGTGTGGCCCCACTCGCCGGCACTGGAGGCGGCGCCTTTGTAGATGGCCCCGTTGGTGAATATGGCGGCACCCACGCCCGTCCCCCACAAGGCCACCACGGCATGGCGCGACCCTCGCCCGGCACCGAGCCACATCTCGGCCTGGCCGAGGGCCTTGGCCCCGTTCTCCACGAACACCGGCACCCCGAGCTCCCCCCGCAACCACTGCTCCAGGCCCACGTCGTCCCACCCGATGTTCGGGGCGTGGACCCGTGCGCCCTCTGCTCGGTGCTCGACCACCCCGGGCACGGCCACGCCCACCCCGATGAGCCGGCGGCCCTCGGCCCCGAACTGGACCTTCAACCTGCCTATGGCCTGGGAGATGCGGCTCATGGTCACCGCCGGCGGGTGGTGCTGAGGATGGATGTCCACCTCGGACAGCCCCGCCACCCGCATCTTCATGTCAAAGCCCTCGACCCGGATGCGGGTCTCCCCCACTTCCACGCCGATCACAGCCCCGAAATCAGGGTTCACCTGGAGCAGCACCCGGGGACGGCCACCGTCCGAGCCCTCCAGGCCCGCCTCCTCGATAAGGCCCTCGTCCAGCAAAGCGGCAGTCACATTGGTGACGCTCCCGCTGCTAAGGCCCGTCAGCTGGCCGAGGGCCACCCGGTTGAGGGGGCCGTCTAGGAACAGCGGGCGGAGCACCGCGGCGCGGTTGACCTGCCGCAGGTCCCGCACCGTCGCCTTGGTCCTCGTCGTCACCTGTGCCACTTCCCTTAGAGCTTAGCTTAATTGCATAGCTAAGCCTCGCCCGGTGCTCGCCGAGCACACTAGCAGCGGGCCGGCCTGGCCACCACCTACCCCCGGCGGCACGGGTGGCTGCGCCTGCCAGCGGCCTGCGCACCAGCGGCGAGCCGGCCTGTCGACCACGGCCGGCCGCGCCCACCCAGGGCCCAGGCCGCGCCCACCCAGGGCCCAGGCCGCGCCCACCCAGGGCTCAGGCAGAATGACCCTGGAGAGCGCTGAGCAGCTTGCGCCGGGAGGCCGAGGCCGTGACCAAGACCAACTTTGCCTGGCTGGTCGGGGTGCTTGGCGGCAAGGACCGGGCCCGGGTGATCGGCACCCTGGCCAGCGTGGGCGCTTTGGCCAGCGCCGACGCGGCAACGGTGGGCGCCTCGGCGTCTCAGTTGCGCCAGGCGCTCCACATAAGCAATACCGACATCGGCCTCCTCGTGGCTTTGACGTCACTGGTAGGGGCGTTGTCGTCGGTGCCCTTCGGCGTCCTGGCCGACCGGACGCGGCGCACCAACGTCCTGTCGGCCTCGGTCGTCCTGTGGGGAGCGGCCATGGCCTGGGCAGCTACCGCCGGGTCGTTCGGCCAGCTCCTGTGGGCCCGCCTGGGGCTGGGCCTGGTCATGGGCTCGGCCGGGCCGGCCGTGGCTTCGTTGGTGGGGGATTACTTCCCCGGCGGGGAGCGAGGCCGCACTTACAGCCTCATCAACCTGGGCGAGCTGGTGGGCGCCGGGCTCGGCTTCGCCGTCACCGGCGACATCGCCGCCCTTTCCTGGCGGGCTGCCTTTGCCACTCTGGCGTTGCCCGCTCTCCTGGTTGCCTGGTTGGTGGCCCGGCTCCCCGAACCTGCCCGGGGCGCCACCTTCTTCGCCTCCCCGGTGGCCCGCTCGGCCGGGCCAGGGCCCGGGCGCCCAGGGGCAGCCGCCAGCTCCGGGAGCCCCAAGGTCACCGACGCCCAGCAACTGGCCGTGGCCCTCAAGGTGGCCCCAGCGCCGCACCTGGCCGGCGCCGACCCTGCGACCATGACCACGGCGGCCGCCACCCGCTACATCCTGCGGGTCAAGACCAACATCTTGCTCGTCGTCTCGGGTGCCTGTGGCTACTACTTCCTGGCCGGCGTCCAGACCTTCGGGCCCGAGTTCGTGAAGGGCCAGTACCACATAAGCCAGGCAGTGGCCAACCTCTTGCTCCTCGTGATCGGGGCGGGCGCCGCCATCGGGGCGCTGAGCGGCGGCCCGCTGGGGGACTGGCTGCTGCGCCAAGGCCGCCTCCAAGGACGTGTGGCGGTCGCAACGGTGACGGCCACAGCCACCCCGCTGCTGTTCGTGCCCGCACTGCTCACCGCCAGCGCGGCCACCGCCCTGCCCTACCTCGTGGTGGCAGGGGCCATGCTGGCCGCCCAGAACCCGCCCATCGACGCGGCCCGGCTGGACATAATGCCCGCCCTGCTCTGGGGGAGGGCCGAGGGCGTGCGGACCTTCGTGCGCACCGGGGCCCAGGCCCTGGCCCCCTTGCTCTTTGGCGCCGTGTCCGACCTGCTGGGTGGGGGCCGGGCCGGCCTCCAGTACACCTTCCTCATCATGCTCGCCCCCCTCACCGCCAGTGCCTACTTCCTCTTCCCGGCCATCAGGACCGTAGGCCCGGACGTGGCCGCGGCCGCGGCCGCCTCCCGCGCGGTGCGGGCCGGGCACCCACCTGCACCCCCGTCCCAGACGGCGTAGCCGGCGGCCTGCCCCTCGTCGCCGCCCGAGGGGCCCGGCCGGTTCAGGCCTGGGCGCCCACCGCCTGGGCGATCAGCTCGAGCCTGCGTTCCAGCGGTGCCAGGTCTGCCAGCTTGACGATCTCTTGGTCTGGCCGCAGCTTCACGACGACGCTCCCACCAGCTTCGATGGAGGCAACCTCGACCTCGTCGAGCTTGTTGGCCCCCTGGCGGCGTACGGCGGCTATGACGTCCTCGCGTCGCATCCCCAGGTGATGGAGCGCCTTATCGTCGACCTGGCCATCGCGCACAATAACGGTGCTGGTGCCTTCGAAAAGCGTTACAGCCGCCTTGCTGCGCCTCGCCAGGCGGACGACCACCCCATTGACGGCCACAAGGACCGTCGCTCCCAGCAACCCACCCGACAGCGAGTTGTCGTTGCCGATGATGGCATTTTGGACATCGTTGCTCAGCAGCAGGAGCACGACGAGGTCGAAGGAGTTCAACTGGGCGAGGTCACGCTTCCCGCCCAGTCGCAGCAGGACGACCAGGCCAACGTAGACACCAACGGTCCGGAGCGCCTTCTCGGCTACCGGGATGCCCATCGTGAGGAGGTCGGAAGAGGTACTGGCGGCAATGTGCATGACGTCTGCAGCTTTCTGCTCGGGAAAGGGGGCAGCCAAGTCGGCGGGCAGCCCCCCTTCTGCTTCCTTGTGCCCGCGCTCGAGCGGGCCTTGGTAGCCTATGCGGCCGCCAGGCAGTCGCCCGGGCCGGCACAGCTCACGGCCCTGAGCGGCGGCACCCCGGGGACTGGCTCGTCCGACCAGGACGCCCCCCCGTCGCGGCTCACCCAGACCAGCGCGAGGCCCTGGGACGGCACGGCGGACAGGACGCCGGCGCTGGTGGTAGACGCGCTCAGAGCCGAGCCGACCGCGACCCCTTCCTGCCCGCTCGGGAAGACCAGCCCAGCCACGGAGAACGCCTCCACCGCGGCCGGGGGGGCCGGGTAACGGCCGGCCGGGCCCAGGCCGTAGAGGTCGTGGTAGCCCGCCGGGGCCCGAGCAGGTACCCACGGCCCGCCTGCGGCCAGCCGGTGGGTGAACAGCCCCTGGCCGTAGTGGGGAGCGGAGCGCCCGCAGAAGCTCGCACCGAGGACCACCCGGCCGGCCCCGTCCTCGGCCAGGGCACCGGGGACGACCAGCCGGTCGAGCGCTATGTCGGACCACCTTTGCCCGTTGTCGGCGCTCACCCGCAGCTCCGCTGGCGACGAGCAGGGGCCGGAACGGTACAGCTCGGCGAAGCGCCCTGGGCCCAGGACGAAGAACTGCTGCAGCTGGGCGGCGGTGCCGGCCGGGTCACGGCGGGGGGCTACCAGCAGCCTGGACCAGCTCTGGCCGGCATCGGTGGAGGTGAGCAGGGACGCGGGACCGCCAGGAGAAGGCACCTGGCCGCCCGCCACCGCCGGCACCACAAGCAGGTAGGCGACTTTCCCGGCTGCCCACGGCCCACCCTCGATGATGCTCCCCGGGAAGGGCTGGCGCTGCCACCGTCGCCCCCAGTCGGTAGACCGCCACAGCCCCAGTCCCGGGTCGCCCCTGGCCAGCACCACCCCACCCCCCAGCGCTGCCATCTGGCTCACCTGGCAGGGCAGGAACTGGGAGGACGCCGACTGGAGCTCGGCACAGTGGGGGTTGAGAGCGCTCCAGCTGCGGCCTCCGTCGTCGCTGCGCCACCAGCTCCCGGCCTCCTGGGCCTGGGTACCGGAGGCCAAGGCCACCCGGTTGGGCAGCACCAGGAGGGAACGGGCCGGCTCAGGGAGGGAAACGACCTGGACCACGGGTGGCGACATCGCGGCCGGCTCCACCCGCCAGGTGCGCTCCTCTCCCTCGCCCCAGAACTTGGCCAACGGCGCCCACAGGCGCTCCAGCACGCTCCCCAAGGGCACGGCCGGGCCCGAGGCCGCAGCTGGCGGGCTGACGGGCCCGGACCAGCTGACGGAGGCCGCCCCCCCGCCGGCCAGCACCCGGGGCGGGCCGGCACCCCTGGCCGGGACGACCACCAGGTCGCCGTTGTCGGCCACCGCCAGCTCATTGCCGCTGGGCGAGTACGACACCGAGAGCGCGCCGGGGCAAAGTGCTCCCCGGCAAGGCAGCAACCCAACCGGGGACCACGCCCCGCTCCTCAGGTCCAGGGTACCGGCACCCCCACTGCCCAGTGCGAACGCCTCCTCTGCCCCGCCCGGCGCTACGGCCGAGGCCCGTAGGCTGGCCCACAGCCGCCGGGGCGGCCGGGGCGAAAAGAGGCCAACGGTGCCGGCCGGCGGGAGCCACCACTGGAGCGAAGGCGGGGGCGGCGAGCACTGCGTGGCCGTTTCCTGGAACAGGGCGCGGCCACCGGGCCCCTGGCCCAACAGCTGCTCGCCCACTGCGCAGCCGGAGGCGAACTGTGCCGGGGTGAGGCCCAGGGGGGCGTCCCGCGGCTGGGCCCCGGGGCGCAGGGGCAGGGCCAGGGCCTGCACCTGCGGTTCGTCGCACCCCCCGTCAGTGAAGGCCAGTGCCCCCATCACCGCGACCAGGTCCTCACCCGCCTGGCAGGGCAAGCCGTTGGGTGCCGCCGCCACTGCTGACATCGAGCCGTTGAAGGGGTCTGCCTCCACCAGCACTGCCCCACCGGCACCCACCCACGGTGGCACGCCCGGCAGGTTGCAAGCCGGGCCTGGCTTGTAGCCCCAGTCGGTCAACCAGAAGTACAGCCTGGCACCCGGCCCGGCCGCAGGGGCCCACACCGGGCCCGCCAAGCCCACCGGCCCCTGCCCTCCCCCAGCCGGGCGGCACCCGGGCGGCAGGGCCAGGACCATACGCTCGTGGCCGCTCGCCGGGTCGAGGACGCCTATGCCTGCGACGTCCCGAAAGGCGATGAGCCCTCCGGGCAGCACCGGGGCCGGGCTGCTCGACCGAGCTCGGGTTGCCCGAGCTGGGGTTGCCTGGGCTGGCGGCACCAGCGCCAGGAGGGCCAGAGCGGTCGCCCCAGCTAAAGCAAATGCCCCGCCTCGCCCGATCGACCTACCGGCGCCTGACCGGCTGGCGGCTGACCGGCTGGCGGCTGACCAACTGGCAAGCTGGGCTGGGTAGGGGCCGCACCGCCGGCCCCGGACGCGCCGCTCGCACCGCACTTTCGCATGGTAACTGGCCTGGCCGGCCCCCGCTCGGTCCTCGCCACGTCGCCCCGGCCGACCTGGTAGCACCCCCTCGTCGTCGTAGCGGCCCGTCCTTTGGCGGGCCCTCGGTGGCCCGTGGTGCGCTCGGTGGCCCGTGGTGCGCTCGGTGGCCCGTGGTGCGCTCGGTGGCCCGTGAGCGACGGCACTGTTCCCGGGGTAACGTCGGGCGATGACGAGCAAACTTGCCTGCGTGGTGATCGACGCCCAGGACCCGGCCGCCTTGGCCAGGTTCTGGGGAGAAGTGCTCGGCTGGGTCGTGGTCGACCAGGACGCTACCGGGGTCAGCCTGGCGGCCCCAGGGGCCCGGATGCCCACCCTTGACATCCTCCGGGTGCCCGAAGCCAAGGCAGGGAAGAACCGGCTGCACCTGGATCTACGGGCCGATGGTTCGACCACGGCAGCAGAGCTGGAACGGCTCCTGGCTCTCGGGGCACGGCGGGTCGATGTCGGGCAAGGTCCCGACGTGACCTGGGTGGTCCTCGCCGACCCCGAAGGCAATGAGTTCTGCCTGCTCCAACGCTCCGTGCAGGAGATGGAGGCCGAGGCCGCACCGCCAGGCTGACCGGCACGGAGGGTGCACGAAGCCTGGAGGCGGCGACCAGAATCGAACTGGTGTACAGGGCTTTGCAGGCCCTTGCCTGAACCACTCGGCCACGCCGCCCGGCTGTGCCCAGCGCCCCCACTGTACAGCGCGGCTCACGGCCGGCCAGAGGCCCTGGTAGCCCAGGAGAGCTGGAAGCCGGCGCGGCGACGTCCGGGCAGCTAGGGTCGGCCAAGCCGTTGCGCCGAGCGACAACACCGCCCATGCCACCCGCCACCTCAGCCGTCAGCCCCACCCAACGCCTCGTCCTGGGTGGGTCCTTGGCCTTGGCCGTGGCCTCGGCCATCTCCGTCGGTGCCGGTGCCCCGGGCACGGAACGCTTCATCGTCTCGGCAGTGGCCCTGGCCCTGCTGGCTGCGGTGGTCGGCGAGTCGAGCGAGCAGGTCGGCGCTCGCTTCGGGCCTGGCCCCACCGGGCTCCTGCAGTCCACCCTGGGCAACCTCCCCGAGCTGCTGGTCGCCGTGTTCGCCCTGCGGCTCGGCCTCACGAGCGTCGTGCAAGCGGCCCTGGTCGGTTCCCTGCTGGGGAACGTCCTGCTCGTGCTGGGCAGCGCCTTCCTGTCAGGGGGGGCCAGGCACGGCCCCCAGAGCTTCCCGCCCGAGGCGCCCCGGATGCTGGTCACGCTCCTCACGCTGTCGGTGGGGGCCCTGCTCGTGCCCACCTTGGCCACCCACCTCTCCACGCCCGCTGCCCACCACACCGCCGGCCTGTCCGACGCGACGGCCGTGGTGCTGCTGGTCGTCTACGTAGCCAGCATCCCCTTCTGGCTGAGCGGCGGCCCCGGCGTACCCTCCCCCTTCGCGCTGGCGAGCCGGCCCTGGCCGCTGCCCCTGTCGTTGTCGGTCCTGGGCGTGGCGACGCTGGCCTCAGGTCCGGTTTCGGAGTGGTTCGTGGACGCCCTGCGGCCCGCGGCCAGCGCCCTGGGCCTGTCCCAGGTGTTCACCGGCCTGGTGGTGGTCGCCATCGCCTCCAACGCCGTCGAGCATGCCGTCGGCATCCGTTTCGCCTGGAAGGCTCACCCGGACTTCGCCATAAGCACCATCCTCAACTCGTCCCTCCAGGTGGCCCTGCTCCTGACGCCCGTGCTGGTGCTCATCAGCCATGCCGTGGGCACGGCCCAGCTCACCCTCGTCTTCCCTCCCCTGCTGGTGGCCGCGCTGGCGGTCGCGGTGGTGGTCGTGGCGGTCGTCGTCTACGACGGCGAGTACTCCTGGCTGGAGGGCGTGGCCCTGGTCGCTCTCTACGTGATCATCGCCACCGCGTTCTGGTGGGGCTAGCCGAGGGCTAGCCAGCCCAGGCGGTACCCTGGCGGGCCATGGCACCCACACTGAGCCCTGGTTACCCTTACCCGCTCGGGGCCACCTGGGACGGCTCAGGCACCAACTTCGCCGTGTTCTCCCAGAGCGCCGAGGCAGTGGAACTGTGCCTGTTCGACCCCACCGGCCGGGAGACCCGCCACGAGCTGACCGAGGTCGACGGCTACGTGTGGCACGGGTACCTGGAGGAAGTCGAACCGGGGGCGCTCTACGGCTACCGGGTGAGGGGTGCCTACGACCCCGAGCAGGGGCTGCGGGCCAACCACGCCAAGCTGCTGCTGGACCCTTACGCCCGGGCCGTGGCCGGCTCGGTCCGCTGGGGCCCGGCAGTGTTCGGCTACGACCTTTCCCGAGGCGACGACCTGGCCGCCGAGCCCACCGACTCCGCTCCCTACGTACCCCGCTCCATCGTCGTCGACGGCACCTTCGACTGGGCCGACGACCACCGGCCCCGCACCCCCTGGCACGACACCGTCATCTACGAGACCCACGTCCGCGGCCTCACCCAGCTCCACCCTGAGATCCCGCCCCCCCTGCGAGGCACCTACGCCGGCTTGGCCCACCCCGCCATGGTGGAGCACCTCCAGCGCCTCGGGGTCACCGCCGTCCAGCTCATGCCGGTGCACCAGTTCGTCGACGACAAGGCGCTGGTCGACCGGGGCCTGCGTAACTACTGGGGGTACAACTCGATCGGCTACTTTGCCCCCCACAACGGCTACGGGTCACGCCCCGGCCAGCGGGTGGTGAACGAGTTCAAGGCCATGGTGCGCTCGCTGCACGCCGCCGGCATCGAGGTCATCTTGGACGTCGTCTACAACCACACCGCCGAGGGCAACCACCTGGGCCCCACGTTGTGCTTCCGCGGGCTCGACAACCAGAGCTACTACCGCCTCGACCCGGCCAACCCCCGCTACTACTGGGACACCACGGGCACCGGCAACACCCTGAACGTGAGCAACCCGCATACGTTGCAGCTGCTCATGGACTCGCTGCGCTACTGGGCCCTGGAGATGCACGTCGACGGCTTCCGCTTCGACCTGGCGTCGAGCCTGGCCCGCCAGTTCCACGAAGTGGACAGGCTGTCGGCCTTCTTCGACCTCATCCACCAGGACCCCGTCATCAGCCAGGTCAAGCTGATAGCAGAACCCTGGGACCTGGGCCCGGGCGGGTACCAGGTGGGGAACTTCCCCGTGCTGTGGTCGGAGCTGAACGGCCGCTTCCGGGACTCGGTGCGCGACTACTGGCGCCAACAGGGGACGTCCATCGCCGAGCTCGCCTACCGTCTCACCGGCAGCTCCGACCTCTACGAGGCAACCGGGCGCAAACCCTCGGCCAGCGTCAACTTCGTGACCGACCACGACGGCTTCACGCTGGCCGACCTTGTCAGCTACAACACCAAGCACAACGAAGCCAACGGCGAGGACAACCGCGACGGCTTCGACGACAACCGCTCGTGGAACTGTGGCGTCGAGGGCCCCACGAACGACCCCGAGGTGAACGCCCTCCGGCGACGGCAGGCGAGGAACTTCCTCACCACCCTCGGCCTTTCCCTGGGGGTCCCCCTGCTGTTGGGCGGTGACGAGCTAGGGCGCTCCCAGCGGGGCAACAACAACGCCTACTGCCAGGACAACGAGATCTCTTGGTACGACTGGGAAAATGTCGACGAGGACATGCTGGCCTGGGCGCGGGCGGTGTTCAACCTGCGCCGCAGCCACCCCGTGTTCCACCGGCGCCGGTTCTTCCAGGGCCGGCCGCTCCGCCCCCCCTCAGCCAGCCCGGGCAAGGCTGACATCGGCTGGTTCCGGCCCGACGGACGGCCCATGACCGACCGGGACTGGGGGGTGGGCTATGCGAAGTCCCTCGGCGTCTTGCTCAACGGGTCCGTCCCCCTGGGCCCCGACAGCCACGGCTGGCCCGTCCACGACACCTCGTTCTACCTGGCGCTCAACGCCTGGGAGCAGGCCTTGGACTTCAAGCTGCCCGGCCCGCAGTGGGGCGGCCCCTGGCAGGTCGTGCTGGACACGGCCCTAGCCCGCCCCGAGCCCAGCTCGGAGGTGCTGGAGGCACGCAGCACGCTCAAGCTGATAGGGCACCACTTCGTCGTGCTCCGGCAAGCCCACCCGCCCGTTGCCCACCCCCGAGCCGGGCGCCGGGCCGCTGCTCACTGAAAGCCCGTCTGACCAGCCCGGCCCCCTTGGTGAGCCTGACCAGCCCGGCCCCCTTGGTGAGCCTGACCAGCCCGGCCCCTTGGGGGCCACCACCCGGCCCCGGCTGAGCGCGAAAAGGCAGAACGGCCGTAGGGTCACCACTTTGCGCACCCCTTTTTAGCTACTCTTCGTGTTGCCACACCCGATACCAAGCGGGGAGACCCGAACACGATGGAGCAAGACCAGATGGCAGAACCAGAGGAGATGAGCCCCGCTTACGCCCGCCACGTAGGCGAGCGGCTCCGGAACATCAGGCGCCAGCAGGGCCTGTCCCTGCAGGCAGTCGAGGAACAGTCCGGCCGCGAGTTCAAGGCGTCCGTGCTCGGTGCTTACGAACGGGGCGAGAGGATCATCTCCGTCCTTCGGCTGCAGCGGCTGGCCCGCCTCTACGGCGTGCCAGTCGACCAATTGCTGCCCAAGATGACAGCCGACGCCGACCTCACGGCAGACCGGGGCGCCGGCTCCGACCACATGGGGCCGATCACGATAGACCTCTCCCGGCTGGAGAACCTGGACGCGCCCGAACGAGAGGTCATACGCCGCTACATAGGAATGATCCAGATCCAACGAGGCGACTTCAACGGGCGGCTCATCACCATCCGTTCCGAAGACGTGAAGGCGCTCGCCCGTGTGTTCGAGCGCGACGAGCACGGCATGCGGGCCCGTATCGACGAACTGGGCATCCGCATCTAGGTCCGGCCGGCGCTTTAGGGGCAGCGCACCGGCGTGCTAGAGGCCGGCAGCCACCCCCCTGCTGCCGGCCAGCCCCTGGTAGGGCACAAGCTCGCGCGCTGGTGCCCACCGGAGGCGAGCCGTGGTGCCCGCCGGAGGCCGGGGCGGCTAGAAAGAAGCCATGACCAGCCTGCCCGAGGCGGGGGCCGTCCCTCCGAGCGACATCGCCGACCAGTTGAGGGAGGCGTTTTCCACCCAGCTGACCCGGCCGTTGGCGTGGCGCCGGCAGCAGCTGGCACAGCTGGTGCGGCTGCTGCGCCAGGAGGCCCCCGCCCTCACCCAGGCCATGGCAGCCGACCTGGGCAAACCCGAGACCGAAGCCTGGTTGACGGACGTGGCCGGGGTGCGGCGGGACATAGAGGGCATCATCAGGCACCTGGCCACCTGGTCAGCCCCCCGTCCCGTGCCTGTGCCCTGGACGCTGCAACCGGGCCGGGCCCAGGTGGTGCCTGAGCCCCTGGGGGTGGTGCTGGTCATAGCCCCCTGGAACTACCCGGTGCGCTGCAGCGTGCTGCCCGTCGCCTTCGCCATCGCCGCCGGCAACGCGGTAGCGCTCAAGCCATCGGAGCTGGCCCCGGCGACATCGGCCGCCCTGGCCCGGCTCCTGCCCGGCTACCTGGGCCCTGAAGCTCTGGCCGTCGTCGAGGGAGGCCCCGAGGTGGCCCAGGAACTGCTGCGCTCGCGTTGGGACCACATCTTTTTCACCGGGAGCAACCGCGTGGGCCGGTTGGTCATGGCCGCCGCCGCCCGTCACGCCACCCCGGTCACCTTGGAGCTTGGCGGCAAGAACCCGGCCATCGTGGAGCGCAGCGCGGACATTGCCTCCGCTGCCCGCCGGGTGGCCTGGGGCAAGTTCTTGAACGCCGGCCAGACCTGCGTGGCCCCCGACTACGTGCTGGCCGACCGCCGCGTGCAACAGCAGTTCCTCTCCGAGGTGACCAAGCAGGTGGCACGCTTTTACGGGCCGGCCCCCCAGGCCAGCGCCGACTTCGGCCGCATCGTCAACGACGCCCACATGCGCCGGCTGGCCGACCTGCTGGAGCGGACCAAGGCCGACATCGTAGCGGGCGGCAGCTCCGACCCGGCCAACCGTTACCTGGCGCCGACCATCCTGGCCAACGTGGCTTGGGACGACCCGGTGATGGCCGAGGAGATCTTCGGCCCCATCTTGCCCGTCTTGGCCTACGACCACCTGGACGAGGCCCTCTCCCAGGTCAACGACAGGGACAAGCCGCTGGCTTTGTACCTCTACACCCGGGACCAGGCGGTCGCCGAGCGTGTGGTGGCGGCCACGTCATCGGGCTCGGTGTGCGTCAACCACAACGCGGTCCAACTGGGTGTGCCCGGCCTACCTTTTGGAGGGGTGGGCCAGAGCGGGATGGGCAGGTACCACGGCCGGGCGGGCTTCGACACCTTCAGCAACCCCAAATCTGTGCTCCGCCGTCCGGCCCGCTGGGAGGTGCCCCTCGTTTACCCTCCTTACAGCCACGCCAAGCGCTGGCTGCTGCGCCGGGTGGTGTGAGCACCCCTGGCTGCCACCCGGCCCCCCAGCTGGTTTAATGGTGCCGAGTGGCTCCGACGCCAGGGAGGCCAGTTGTGGCTCACGTGCCGAGCAGAGGTGGGGAGGTGCCCCGGGACCGGGCCCCCGCCCGCAAGGACGGCCGGCCCTCTGGCTCGGGGGCGGCCAGCCTGACCCTGCGCCAACTGGTCAACCTCTCAGGCGTCCCGGCCAGCACAGTCCACCACTACCGCAGGCTGGGCTTGCTCCCAGCACCGGCGTATGCCGGCAACGGCCAGCGCGCCTACACCAACGACCACCTGCGGGCGCTCAGGCTCATCCGGGAGATGCGCGAGCAGCGGTCCATGCCACTGGCCCAGGTCAAGGCGCTCCTGCCGGCGCTGATGGAGGGCGAGCAGCCTCCGGGGCCCGGCCTGGCCAGCCTGCCCGGGGAACCCCACGACCGGCTCATCGAGGCCGCCTTCCGCCTTTTTTCCGAGCCCAGGGGCTACTACTCGGTGACCGTGGCCGAGATCGCCGCTGCTGCCGGGGTCGCCAAGGGGAGCGTCTACCGCCACTTCCCCTCCAAGGAGGCGCTGTTCACTGCTGTGGTGGAGAACCTCTGCGACGACACCGCCCGCCGCTTCGCGCAGGCAGTCGCCGACCTGGGCGGCCCCGAAGGCCTGGCCACGGACCCAGCCAAGACGGCCGTCGTGTTCGGCCGGGTCATCGCCAGGGCCATGCCCATCCTGCTGGAGCTGGGGGCCAGGGCGGCACGGGGCGACTTCGCCAGCCAGGTCTTGGCTGCTCGGGTGCTGCGCATCCTGGCCGAGGCAGCCGGCCGGCCCCTCTCCGACAACCCCGTGCCCGCGGGCCTGCGGGTCATCGAGACCGCCTTCGCCACGGTGCTGCAATGGGCGGTTGCCCCGGAGTGGTCCCCGCCCGAGCCGCCGGGCAAGTGACGCGCTCCTCAGGCGGGTGGACGCGTCGGCCGTGGTGCTGGTTGTGCTGTAGAGGGCACCCACGATCGCCAGTGCGGCTCAGTGCCCTACCAGTTGTACTACCGCTGCCTCACGGCTCAACGGGTCAAGCGCTCCGTCTCCTTGCCTCCTGACCTGGCCGCAGCGATCGACCGGGCGGCAGCAGAGACAGGGTCGACGTTCAGTGCGTGGGTGACCGAGACAGCGGCCCACAGGCTCAAGCTTGAAGCTGGGCGCCAGGCGGTGGCCGAATGGGAAGCTGAGCATGGGCCGTTGACCGAGCAAGAGCTCTCCCAAGGCCTGGCTAGGGCTCGCGAGCTGCTGGGCCGTTCCCAGGTGGAGCGGTCGGCCTAGTGCCAGGGGTCACTTACGACACCGGCGCCCTCATTGCCGGCGAGCGCAATGACAGGCGGATGTGGGCCTTGCATATGGGGCTCATTGCCGAGGAGGTGGTGCCGGTCGTGCCCGCCCCCGTGGTGGCCGAAGCCTGGCGAGGCGGAGCTCGCCAGGCGAGCTTGTCGCGGTTGCTTGCAGGCTGTTCAATCGAGGACATGTCGGCCGACCAGGCGCGAAACGTCGGCGAACTGGTCGGGAGGGCTGAGCACGAGGACACTGTTGACGTTACCGTCGTTGAGGGAGCGCTCCAGCGGCGAGACTATGTCGTCGTCACCTCCGACGAAGCCCACATCACGAACCCACATCACGAAAATCGTGAGCTCCGCAGGCGAACATGTCCGGGTTGAAGCCGTCTAGCCTGCTCTGGCTTGCTTGACTAACCGAACACACGTTTGCTACTATGGCAACTGGTGCCTCGTGGCCGGGCTAACGGCCTCCTTGGGCTGGCTTGTCCGTGCTACTTGGGAGGTGGCCTGTGCTGGAGCCGCTGGTCTCGGCTGCGGCGGCGCTGCGCGCCCAGCTGGCGAACTTTGAGCCGGCCCTGCTGTCGGGGCAGGACTGCGCCCGAGTGGCCGAGGAGCTGGCGGCAACCGAGAAGGCCTGCGCCGGGGCACGGGTGCTGGCAGCCGCCCGGGCTGTGGGCTGTAAGGCCCACGAAGCCAGGGGCTTTCGCGACGGGGCCGAGTGGGTGGCCCGCCAAGGAGGGGCCAGCGTGGGCCAGGCCAGGCAGGCCCTGGAGGCTGCGGCCGGCTTGGAGGCCTGCCCGGCCACCAGGGCCGCCCTCTTGGCCGGTGAGCTGTCTTGGGCCGAGGCCAGCGAGGTCACCAAGGCCCAGGCCCACCAGCCCGGCACCGAGGAGGCCTTGCTGGAGGCGGCCCGCCAGTCCGGCCTGAGTGGGGTAAGGCAAAAGGCAGCCGAGCAACGCCTTGCCGGCACCCCGGTGGACGAGCTGCACCGCCAACAGCACCGGGCCCGGTACTTCCGGCACTGGCAGGACCATCTGGGCATGGTGTGCTTCGCCGGCGCGCTAGCCCCCGAGGTAGGCGTGGCGTTCGTCCAACGGGTGGAGCGGGCGGCCCAGGCGCTGAGGAGGCAAGCCGATGGCACTGGCGCCGAGCGCGAGCCTTTTGCCGCCTACGCCGCCGACGCCCTGGTGGCGATGTCCTCAGGGGGCGGCCCTAGGCCGAGCGGGCGAGCTGAGTTGGTCGTGGTGTGCGATATCAACGCCTGGCGCAGAGGCCATGGCCACCCGGGCGAAGTGTGCCATGTCATCGGTGGGGGGCCCGTGCCCGTGGCCGTCGCCCGGGAGCTGTCCCAGGACGCGTTCTTGAAGGCCGTGCTGCACGACGGGGTCGCCGTGCACACGGTTAAGCACTTCGGCCGCCACATACCCGCCGAGCTGCGCACGGCCTTGGACATCGGCTGCCCCCCGGAGTTCACCGGAGCGCAGTGCGCGGACTGCGGGCGGCGCTACGGCTTAGAGGTCGACCACGTCGACCCCCTGGCCAACGGGGGCCCGACGGCCCTGTCCAACCTCCAGGCGCGCTGTTGGCCAGACCACCGGGCCAAGACCCGACGGGACCGTGCTGCCGGCCTGCTGGGGCCTGGGCCTCCGGTGGCCCGGGCAGGCACCGTTGCCCACCAAGGCGGCCCCAGCCCACAGGCGACCGGGGCTGGCGACCGGGGCAGCTGAGCTGGGCCGCGGGCGGGGGCAGCTGAGGGGACAGCTGACAAGGGTAGGGCGGGGGCGGCGCCGGGCCCTGCCGGCCGGGGCTGCTGGCACCTGCCTGCGTGCCCGCCCCCTCTTCGCCCGGGCCCCCTAGCCGAGCCCCCGCCACTCTGGCCCCCGCGAGCCTGGCCCCCCCGAGCCTGGCCCCCTCCAGCCTGGCCCCGCTGGTCGGGGCGGAGCCTCGGGCCCGGCGGCCTACAACTTGCCCCTCCCGCCTCCGGCCCACATAAGATGACCCGTGGGTCAGCCTTTGCACCAAGGATCCTGGGAGGAGATCGGGATGACGGCACCGGCTGTTCAAGCACCGTCCGGGGCAGGCGGGGCGCCGGAGGACCTCCCGCCCGAGCACCTTGTCCTTGGGCGTGCCAGCAGCGAGAACTTCCCGGTGGCTTCGAGGCTGCTCCCGGGGCCGTACCGCTCCGACCTCATGGCCCTCTACGGGTGGGCGCGCCTGGTCGACCAGCTGGGCGACGATTACCCGGGCGACCGCCTGGCGGCTTTGGACCAGGTGGAGTCCCAGCTGCACGCCGCGCTGGACGGCCATCCCAGCCCGGCCACGCACCCCTTGGTGGCGAGCATGGCGCAAGCCGTGCACCGGCGGGGCCTGCCCACTGACCCGCTGTTCGACCTCGTGCAAGCCAACCGCCAGGACCAGGTGGTGCCCAGGTACCAGACCTTCGAGGACTTGGTTGGCTACTGCCGCCTGTCTGCCAACCCCGTCGGGCGCCTGGTGCTGGCCATCTTCGGGGTCGCCACGCCGGAGCGCGAGTCGTGGTCGGACAGCATCTGCACTGGGTTGCAGCTGACCGAGCACTGGCAGGACATAGCCGAAGACGCCTTGGTCGACCGGGTCTACCTGCCCCTGGACGACATGGCTCGCTTCGGCGTGGAGGTAGCCGACCTGCTGCCGCCCCCCACCAGCTACGTAGACCGGCGCCGGAGGGGCGCTCCCGGCGGGGCCTCGGCCCAGTTGCGCGCCTTGGTTGCCTTCGAGGTGGCCCGTACCCGGCGCATTCTCCAGGAGGGGACGCCTCTCGTCCACAGCCTGCGGGGCCGGCTGCGCTTCGCGGTGGCCAGCTTCGTCGCCGGGGGCCAGGCGGCCCTCGACACCATCGCGGCCATGGACTTCGACCCCTTCGCCGACCCCCGCCGGCCGTCGCGCCGCCGCTTTGCCGCCCACCTGGCCCGGCTGGTCCGCTCGCCCCGCCCGCTCAGCCCGCCCGAGCCGGCCGTCTCCCCTGGCCTGGCATGAACGCCGCGGTCGCCATGGCTTACTCGCACTGCGAGCGCATCACCCGGGCGCGGGCAGGCAACTTTTACTACGGCATCCGGCTCCTCCCGCCAGCCAAGCGAGCCGGCATGTGCGCGCTGTACGCCATGGCCCGCAGGATCGACGACGTCGGTGACGGCCCACCGGCACCCAACCGGACCGCTGCCAGGGGCGCTGACCCGGGGCCTGGGGCCGCTGCCGGGCAGGCGGAGGGGAGGACCGGGAGCGCTAGCGCCGACGGGGGCCCTAACGCGGATCGGGAGGCCAAGCTGGCCGCCCTGGCCGAGATCCGAGCCTCCCTGGCGCTCCTTGCCGGTGGGCCCCACCGCTCGCCGACGGTGCCTCCGGGCGACCCGGTGCTGGTCGCCCTAGCCGACACCGCCGAGCGCTTCCACCTGCCCCTGGGAGCCCTGAGCGAGCTGGTGGAGGGCTGCGAATGGGACGTCTCGGGGCGGCGCTACGCCACCTTCGACGAGCTGGTCGGCTACTGCCGGAGGGTGGCTGGCACCATCGGGCGCCTTTCCCTGGCCATCTACCAGCCCTCCGACCCGGAGCGGGCCGAGCCGTTGGCGGACGCCCTGGGGGTGGCCCTCCAACTGACCAACATCTTGCGTGACATCGTTGAGGACCGCGACCAGATGGGCCGGGTTTACCTGCCCGCCGAAGACCTGGCCCGCTTCGGGGTCGGCCCCCAGTTGGGTGGGGCCACCGAGGACCTGGTCGCGCTCATCTGCTTCGAGACCGCCAGGGCCACCGAGTGGTTCGAACGAGGCCTCGGCCTCCTCCCCCTGCTCGACCGGCGCAGCCGGGCTTGCACCGCCACCCTGGCCGGCATCTACCGACGCCTGCTCGACCGCATCCGCAGGGACCCGGCCGCCGTCCTGCGGAGCCGGCTGTCGCTGCCGCCGGTGGAAAAACTGTCCGTGGCGGCCCGGGCCCTGGCCGGGGCAGCAGCATGACCACCTCGGCCATGGGCAGCTTGGCCATGGGCACCTCGGCGATGGGCACCTCGGCCATGGGCCCAGCGGGGCCGCTGGCCCCCCCGGAGGTCGTCGTCGTAGGCGGCGGGTTGGCCGGCATCTCGGCCGCCTTAGCCTGCGCAGGCTCCGGGGCCAGGGTCACCCTGCTGGAGAAGCGCAGCCAGCTCGGCGGCCTCACTCGTTCTTTCAACCACCGCGGGCTGTGGCTGGACAACGGTCAGCACGTTTTCCTACGTTGCTGCACGGCCTACCTCGACTTCCTGGACCGCATCGGCTCCTCTGGCGACGTCGAGCTACAGCCCCGCCTCCAGGTGACCGTGCTCCGGCCCCGGACGGGTGGCCCGGTCGGCCTTGGTGGGGGCAGCCACCAGCTGGGCAGCCACCGGCTGGGCAGCCACCACGTCGACCACGATGAGCCAGATCTGGCCACCATAAGCCGAACTTCCTGGCCCGCCCCCCTGCACCTGGCCCCCTCGCTCCTGGGTTACCGGCTGGTGCCCAGGGCCCAGCGCCTGCGCCTGCTCCCGGCCGCGGCCGCCCTGGCCCGGCTTGACCTGTCCGACCCGGCCCTGGACGAACAGACCTTTGGGAGCTGGCTTGCCGCTCAGCACCAGGGCAAGGAGGCGGTCGAGGCGCTGTGGGACCTCATCTGCCTGCCCACGGTCAACCTGCCCGCCGCACAGGCGTCACTGGCCATGGCGACCAAGGTCTTCCAGACCGGCCTGCTGAAGGCCACAGCGGCGGCTGACATCGGTTGGAGCCGGGTACCCCTGGGCAAGCTGCACGGCGAAAGGGCAGCTGCCGCCCTGCGCAAGGCGGGGGCTGACGTCCGCACCGGCCATGAGGTGGCCGCCGTCCGCTACCTGGGGACTAGCCCCGCCGGCAGGAGCCGGTTCGTCGTGAAGGCGGAGGGAGCCGAGCTGCCCGCGGACGCCGTGGTAGTCGCGCTGCCCCACCACCTGGTCGAGGACGTGCTCCCGCCTGGTGCCCTGCCCCCCGGCACCCGGCCCTCTCAGCTGCTCAGCTCCCCCATCGTGAACGTGCACGTCCATTTCGACCGCGAGGTGATGAGCTGGCCGTTCGTGGCCGGCTTGGGGGGACTGTCCCCGTGGGTCTTCGACCGCACCGGCCCCTCGGGAGCCGAGGCCGGCCAGTACCTGGCCGTGTCCATCTCGGCTGCCCAGGACCTCGCCAGCGCCCATCCTTCCCAGGTCACGGCCGAGGTGGTGGCGGCGCTGGAGCAGCTCCTCCCCCGCGCGCGCGAGGCCCAGGTGCTGGCCACCCTCGTCACCAAAGAACACCACGCCACTTTCCGGGCCACCCCGGGCTCGGCGGCGCACCGCGCACCGGCTCGGACGCGCATCCCCGGCCTGGCCCTGGCCGGAGCGTGGACTTCCACCGGCTGGCCACCGACGATGGAGGGGGCGGTCCGCAGCGGCACGGCCGCGGCCCGAGCTGTCCTGGTGGCCAGTGGGCAGAGGAGATCGTTGCCATCACTTCCAAGGGAGGCGGCTTGACACCGACACGACCAACCCAAGCGGTGCCCAATACCACGGTCGCCGAGATCCTGGAAAGAGCCAGGGAAGCTGTCCTGCCGGCCATGCGCCAGGCGGTAGGCCAGCTCGCCCCCAACATCCGGCAGCTGGTCAGCTACCACCTGGGCTGGGCCGACGCCGAAGGCCACCCGTGCAGCGCGCCGGCGGGCAAGGGCATCCGCCCCGCCTTGGCCATCCTTTCCGCGGAAGCGGCTTGGGCCGACCCCCAAGTCGGTGTCCCCGGAGGGGCGGCCGTGGAGCTGGTCCACAACTTCTCGCTGGTCCACGACGACCTGATGGACGGGGACCTGGAGCGCCACCACCGGCCCACTGTCTGGGCGCTGTGGGGCACGGGTGCCGCCGTGGTCGTGGGGGACGCCCTGGCCACCATGGCCACCCAGGTGCTGCTGTCGACACCCAACCCAGCAGCCCCGGCTGCCGCCGCCGCCTTGAGCGAAGCCACGGCCGAGATGATCGCCGGCCAGGCCGACGACCTGGCCTTCGAGTCCCGGCGCAGCGTGAGCGTCGAAGAGTGCATGGCAATGTCCACGGCCAAGACCGGCGCCCTGCTCGGCTGTGCCGCCTCGATAGGAGCCATCCTGGCCGGTGCCCCACCGGCGACCGTACGGGCACTGCGCGACTATGGCCGCCACCTGGGGGTCGCGTTCCAAGCGGTGGACGACCTGCTGGGCATCTGGGGAGACCCGGCTACCACTGGCAAGCCGGTCGGCAACGACCTGCGCCAGCGCAAGAAGTCCATGCCGGTCGTGGCCGCCCTGGCCGCAGGCGACGACGAAGCCAAGGAACTGGGCCAGCTGCTCACCGCCGAGGAGCCTCTCACCCAAGAGCAGGTGGAAAGGGCAACCTGGCTGGTGGAGGCCTGCGGCGGGCGGGACTGGACCGCGGCCCGGGCCAAGGCCCACCTGGACTCGGCCCTTGGCTGCCTGGAAAGGGCACGGCTTTCGGCCGTACCCCGCCGGGCGCTGGCCGACTTCGCCGTCTACGTGGTGGAACGAGAGTCGTGACCTCGACGGCCGCCGCCGCTGCCCACCAGGACGGGCCGGGCGTGGACCGCCCCTCCGGAGCCGGCCGGGACCGGCCGGGCCTGGGCCGGGCCGCGGCGCAGGCCATGGAGCGGGCGGCCGAGCACCTGAAGTCGCTCCAGTCCCCCGAAGGCTGGTGGAAGGGCGAGCTGGAGACCAACGTCACCATGGACGCCGAAGACCTCCTGCTCCGCCACTTCCTGGGCATCTTGGCGCCCGGCACCCTGGCCGAAGCGGCCGCCTGGATCCGCTCGCGCCAGCGGCCCGACGGCGCCTGGCCCACCTTTTACAGAGGGCCGGGCGACCTGTCCACCACCGTCGAGGCCTACGTGGCCCTGCGCCTGGCCGGTGACCGCCCGGGCGACCCCCACATGGCCCGGGCGGCGGCCTGGGTGCGAGAGCACGGGGGGGTGGAGTCAGCCCGCGTGTTCACCCGGATCTGGTTGGCCATGGTCGGCTGCTGGAGCTGGGACGACGACCTGCCCGTCATCCCGCCCGAGCTCGTGTTCCTGCCACCCAACTGGCCGCTTTCGATCTGGTCGTTCGGGTGCTGGGCCCGCCAGACGATAGTTGCCCTGTCGGTGGTGATGGCCCACCGCCCCTGCCGGCCAGTTCCCTTTGGCATCGACGAGCTGCGCAGCCACACGCGCCCCCGCCGGCGCCCGGCGGGAGCCTGGGGGCGGGCCCTTTTGGCCTTGGACAAGGCGCTCCACCACTACGAAGCGTTGCCCCCGCAGTCGTGGCCCAAACGGCTCGTCCGGGGTGCAGCCCTGCGGGAGGCAGAGCGCTGGGTGGTGGCCCGCCAGGAGGCAGACGGTTCCTGGGGGGGCATCCAGCCGCCCATGGTCTACTCGACCATCGCGCTTGTCCTGCAGGGCTACCCCCTTACCCATCCGGTCGTGGCTGCCGCCCTACGCGCCTTGGGCTCCTTTGTCGTGCGGGACGAAGCCGGCCGGCGGGTCGAGGCCTGCCAGTCGCCGGTGTGGGACACCGCCCTGGCGGTGACCGCCCTGGTGGACTCCGGTGCCCGGCCCGACGACCCGTCGGTGACCGCTGCCTGCCGGTGGCTGTTGAGCAAGGAGGTGACGGTCCGGGGGGACTGGGCCGTGCGCCGCCCGGGGCTGGCCCCCGGCGGGTGGTTCTTCGAGTTCGAGAACGCCAACTACCCTGACATCGACGACACCGCTGAGGTGGTGATAGCGCTCCGCCGAGCTGGTGCGCCGCCTGGCAGCCGGGCGGACCAGGCCTGCCAGCGAGGCACCCGCTGGGCCGTGGGCATGCAGTCGGCCGACGGCGGCTGGGCCGCCTTCGACGCCGACAACACTTCGGAGCTACCCCGCAAGTTGCCGTTCTTCGACTTCGGCGAGGTCATAGACCCCCCCACGGCGGACGTCACCGCCCATGTGGTGGAGATGCTGGCCGCCGAGCCCGGCCTTGACCATGAAGGCTGGCACGACGCGCTCGACCGGGGCGTGCGCTGGTTGCTGGCCAACCAGGAAAGCGACGGCTCGTGGTGGGGCCGCTGGGGCGTCAACTACGTCTACGGCACCGGCGCCGCCCTCCCCGCCCTGGCCCAAGCTGGCCTCCCGGCCCGCCACCCGGCCATCGTGAAGGGGGTGCGCTGGCTGGTCGAGCACCAGAACGCCGATGGGGGCTGGGGGGAGGACCTACGCTCGTACGTCGAGCCGGCCTGGCGGGGCCGGGGCACCTCCACCGCTTCGCAGACGGCCTGGGCGCTCATGGGCCTGTTGGCTGCTGGCGAGCGTGACCACCCTGCCACCCAGGCCGGCGTGGAGTGGCTGGTGGCCAACCAGACGGCCGAGGGCACCTGGGACGAGCCCTGGTTCACCGGCGAGGGTTTTCCCTGGGACTTCAACTTGAACTACCACCTCTACCGGCACGTCTTCCCGCTGACGGCCCTGGGGCGCTTCGTCCTGGGCACCGGGCCGCGGGCCGGGACGGTGGGGACCAGCCTCCACGCCAGGCCGCACGCCGGGCGGCGCGAGGGATGCCCGTGAAGCCCACGTTGCTGGTCCTGGCCCCCCTGCGGGTGGAGGCGTGGGCGCTCCGCTCTGGCCGTCCGGGCCGCTTGGGGCCGGTAGACGTGCGGGTCGAGCGCACAGGTATGGGCCTGGCCAAGGCGGCCGAGACGGCCCAGCGCCTCTCGCGCTCCCCGGCGGCCGCCGTCGCCCTGTGCGGCCTGGGCGGCGACCTGACCGGGCGGCACCGTCCGGGTGACATCGTGGTAGCCGAGCGGGTGCTCGACAGCCAGGGCAGGCAGGTCGCCCAGCTCCCCTCCGCCGTCCCACTGGTGGCCGAGCTGAGGCGGCTGGGGTTGGCGGCCAGCTCGGGCACGGTGGTCAGCACCGACCACATCGTCACCGGCGAGGAGCGCTCCGAGCTCGGCCGGCTGGGTGCAGACGTGGTGGACATGGAATCGGCGGCCGTGGTCAGCGGGGCGCCCTGGGCGGGCCCGGTGGCCGTCGTGAGGGCAATATCCGACGCCCCCGGCCACGAGCTGTTCTCCCCCGCCGGTGCCCGAGGCATCGTCTCTGGCCTGCGCAGCCTGCGCCGCACGCTCCCGGCCCTGGCCGCCTGGGCGGGCGCCGCCGGGCCGCACCAGGTGGTCCTGGCTGAGCCGCGGGGGTTTTGCGCCGGGGTGAGGCGAGCCATCGAGACGGTCGAGCGAGCGCTGCACCGCTACGGGGCACCGGTGTACGTGCGCCGGCAGGTCGTCCACAACTCCTACGTGGTGTCCCAGCTGGAAAGGGCAGGCGCCGTGTTCGTGGAGGAGCTCTCCGAAGTGCCCGACGGTGCCACGGTGGTGTTCTCCGCCCACGGGGTAGGTACGTCGGTCACCGAGGAGGCGGCCCGCCGGGGCATGGTCAGCATCGACGCGACCTGCCCCCTGGTCTCCAAGGTGCACACCGAAGCCCGGCGCTTCGCCGCCGCTGGCCGCCAGGTGGTGCTGGTGGGCCACGCCGGCCACGACGAGGTGGAGGGGACCCTGGGCCAGGTGCCCGGGGCCCGCCTGGTCACCACGGCCAGCGACGTGGCTCGGCTCGACCTCGACCCTGCCCGGCCCACAGCCTTCGTGACCCAGACCACGCTGGCCACCGACGAGGTGGCCCATGTGGTCCAAGCACTGGAAGAGCGCTTCTCGGACCTGGCCCGGCCGGCGGCTTCGGACATCTGCTACGCCAGCCAGAACCGCCAGGAGGCCGTGCGCCACATCGCGCCCGACTGCGACGTGGTGCTGGTGGTCGGCTCGCCGGGTTCTTCGAACTCCAACCGGCTGGTCGAGGTGGCCCGCCGCCACGGGGCGCGCGCCTACCTGGTGGACAGCCCCGCCGACATCCAGGCCGCCTGGCTGGCCGGTGCCCGCCGGGTAGGGGTCACGGCCGGGGCCTCGGCACCCGAGGAGCTGGTCCAAGGGGCCTTGGGCTACCTGGCCGGCCTCGGGCCAGTCATCACCGAACAACGTTCTACAGGCACTGAGCACGTCACTTTCCCACTACCACAGGAGATCCGCTGACATGGGTGTACCTCTGCGCCAGACCGTCAAAGTAGGCACTTACCTCGTTCGCCAGAAATTGGCCAAAAGGGAAAAGTTCCCCCTGATCGTGGAGCTGGAACCTCTCTTCGCCTGCAACCTGGAGTGCAACGGCTGCGGCAAGATCCAGTACCCGACCGAGATCTTGCGCAAGAGGCTGTCTGTCGAACAAGCCGTCGCCGCCATAGAGGAGTCCGGGGCGCCAATGGTCTCCATCGCTGGCGGAGAACCCCTCTTGCACCCCGAGATCGACAAGATGGTCCAAGCATTGTTGGACCGCAAGCGCTTTGTCTACCTGTGCACCAATGCCCTACTGATGGAGCGCAAGCTGGACCGCTTCAAGCCGCACCCGTTGTTCTCCTGGGTGGTCCACATAGACGGCCTGCGCCAGCGCCACGACGAGTCGGTCAGCCGCGACGGGGTCTTCGACAAGGCCGTGGCAGCTATAAAGTTGGCTAAGGCCAAGGGCTTCAAGGTGTCGACCAACACCACGTTCTTCAACACCGACTCCCCCAAGACGGTGCGTGAGGTGCTCGATTTCCTGAACGACGAGCTGGGCGTGGACTCCATGATGATCTCCCCCGGCTACGCCTACGAAAAAGCCCCCGACCAGGTCCGTTTCCTCGCCACCAACCAGTCCACCAAGCTGTTCGCCGAAGCCTTCAAGGGCAAGCGCGGCCACTGGAGGTTCAACCACAGCCCACTGTTCTTGGACTTCCTGGAGGGCAAGGTGGAGTTCGAGTGCACCCCCTGGGGCATCCCGTCCTACTCCGTCCTCGGCTGGCAGCGCCCGTGCTACCTGCTGGCCGACGGTTACACCGAGACCTACAAGGAACTGGTGGAGACGACCGACTGGTCCAAGTACGGCCGGGGACGCGACCCCCGCTGCCGCAACTGCATGGCGCACTGCGGTTACGAGCCCAGCGCGGTGCTGGCCACGGCGCACAGCCTGCGCCAGTCCCTGCGTGCCCTGGTGAACGCCAAATGACCTTGGGCGAGGTACAGCCCAGGGAGGTACAGCCCAGGGAGGTACAGCCCAGGGAGGTACAGCCCAGGGAGGTACAGCCCAGGGAGGTACAGCCCAGGGAGGTACAGCTAGCCTCGGGGAGGCGGTGGTGGGCAAGCCTGGGCGCTCCCTGAAGGGCCTGCGGGCGCTGGTCACCGGGGCCTCGAGCGGGATCGGCTGGGCCACCTGCGAGGTCCTGGCCAGCCGGGGGGCGGTCATCGCCGGGTCGGGCCGCAACACCGATGCCCTGAGGGCAGGCCAGCAAGCTGGCCTGTTCACCGCCACGGTACCGGCGGACCTCACCGGCCCCGGGGCACCTGCGGGCGTCGTCTCGGCCGCGGTGGAGGCCCTGGGAGGCCTCGACCTTGTCGTTTCCTGTGCCGGAGCGGGCTGGTCGGGCCGCTTCGAGGAAATGGCGACAAGTGACATAGACGCCCTCCTGCGCACCAACTTGGGGGCCACGCTCCACCTGGCCCACGCGGCTGCCGCCCACCTGTTGGCCAGCCCGGCGCCCGGCCAGCTGGTGCTGGTCGGCTCCATTGCCGGCCTACTGGGGGTACCCGAAGAGGCGGTCTACAGCGCCACCAAGGGCGCCCTGGGCAGCTTTGCCAACGCCCTGCGGGCCGAATGGCACCCGGTCACCGTCACCCTGGTCAGCCCGGGTGCCGTCGCCACGCCCTTTTTTGCCCGCCGCAACCGGCCCTACCTGCGGTCCTGGCCTCGGCCCGTGCCCGTGGCCCAGGTGGCAGCGGCCATCGTGGCCGCGGTCGAGCACCGCCGCCGGGAGGTCATAGTTCCCCGGTGGCTGGCGGTCCCGGCCCGGCTGCAGGGGGCCTGCCCCGGCCTTTACGCCGCTCTGGCCCGAGCGCCGGGCCTGTGGCAGGGCCGGCGCTGAACTAGCTACCTGCCACCTTTCACCGCTGCCGCCTTTCATCGACCCGGGCGCTCAGCAACCGGGGCGCTCAGCAACCCGGCTCGCACCTATCATCAGGGCGTGCACATGGGACCGCAGGCGGGTGGCACCCTGGGGCCAGGTGCCGTGCTGGTGGTCATGCCCGCCTACAATGCGGCCCGGACCCTGCGCGACACCTGGACCGCGATCCCGGCCGAGGTGGTGAGCGAGGTGCTGCTGGTGGACGACCACAGCGTGGACGCCACCCTCGAGGTGGCCTCCCGGCTGGCCATCCGTACCCTGGCCCTCCCCCACAACGTGGGCTACGGCGGCAACCAGAAGGCCTGCTACATGGAGGCCCTCCGGCTGGGGGCGGACATCGTGGTGATGCTCCACCCTGACGGCCAGTACGACCCCAAGATGATCCCCAGCATGGTCCAGCCGCTGGTCGACGGGCAGGCGGACATGGTGCTCGGCAGCCGGATGATGCAACCAGGGGCGGCCCGGCGCGGCCACATGCCGTTGTACCGCCTGGTGGCGAACAAAGCCTTGACCTGGGTGGAGAACAAGGTAATGGGCACCTCCTTCAGCGAGCTGCACACCGGCTACCGGGCCTACAGCCGCTGCTTCCTGCAGACGGTGCCTTTTCTGCGCAATTCGGACGACTTCCTCTTCGACACCCAGATAATCGCCCAGGCGGTGGCGTTCCGCCAACGGGTGGCCGAGGTGCCCATCGAGACCCGCTACCATGCGGACGCCTCGTCCACCTCCATGTCGGCCAACATCCGCTACGGGCTGGGGACCCTGGCCGTGATGGCCCGCTTCGCCCTGCACCGTGCTCATCTCGTGCCGTCACGGCTGTTCCAGCCTTGAGGCGCGCCCCAGCCGTCCCCCCCGGCCTCAGGGCCAGTGGTGGTCATTGGGCACCCCTGGCCTCACCCGCTTGAGGACCAAGATGCCGTCTTTGAAGAACACTTCTTTGAACTCCGTGCGCATCAGGTCCTGGTACAGCACTTCTTGGTCACCGGTCACGGCCGTGTCCAGCACGAGCCAGTCGACCTTGGCCGGGTCGGCTTCGGCCAGGTTGTCATGGTTGTCGAGCCCCCAGTTGCTCATCACCCACGGGTTCGGGTACTCGTAGATGAGCGCCCGGTGGGTCATGTGGTCGTCGATGTCGTAAGTGGCAGAGACGGAGGCGCCCTTGGGCACCAAAGAAATAGCCTGGCTGATGTACACGTCGTGGGGAGCCGGCCCGTCAGCCCAGATCCCGCTGTGGAACTGGGTGCTGATCGGTGACGGCGACCAGGCCACGTTGCTGGCCAGGGCGGCGGCGAAGACAAGGCCGACCATGAACCGCTGGCCGCTGGCGGTGCGGCCCCAGCGGGCGCAGGCCTCCACCGTGGCCAGGAAAATACCAGCCAGGACGATCGAGGTGTAATAGAAGCGTATGTCGTTGGTATAGCCCTCCGCCGAGATCACGTTCACCAGCAACTGAGGGGCGGCGACCGCCAGCACCACCGGCTCGAGCAGGGCCACGAGGCTGACGGGCCAGAACAGCTTGGAGTAATAGGTCAGGTTCTTCGAGGAGACGGCGGTGCTCAGCCAGCGGCTGGGGTGGAGCACCAGGGTCTTGGCTATGCCCAGGACGGAGTTGCCGTAGCCGGGGAAGAGCGAGACGTAGAACGGCTGGCCGCCCCCGTTGGCCAGCGGGATGATGAGCTTGGTGCAGGCCAGGAACCAGCCCGCGCCCACCAAGGCGGTGAGCAGGCCCCAGGCCCGCTGACGGTGCTTCAGCCACAGCACGGCCCCCAGGGCGAGCACAGCCAGCCCGGCGTCTTCCTTGCAGGACAGGGCTACCGCCGTCGCCACCCAGAACCAGCCCCACCGACGCCGGGTGGCCAGCCAGTAGGCGAACATGAGGGGCGCGATGATGAGCGCGTCCGGGTGGAACTGCCACTCGTTTATCCATTCCACCGACGGGTAGAGCAGGTAGGCAGCCGACAGGCCCAACGGGAGCCACCCGTTGCCGAACCTGTCCCGGCCGAGGAGCCAGATAGGCACAGCCCCCGCCGCCAACCACACGGTCTCGGCCCCGTAGAGGAAATGCGGGCCTGCTCCCAGCCAGTAAGCAGGGACGAACGCCAGCGTGATGATGTTCACGTGCTGGCCGAAGTAGTTGAGGCCGCGTATGGTGTCGAAGGGCGTCTTGAAGTGGGCAAGCAGCCAGATGCCCTGGTCGTATATACCCATGTCGAAGCCGAAGGTGCCGTAGTTGGACTGCTGGCGGTAGGTCAGGGTCCCGAACACGGCCACGTAGGTGACGGCCAGGGCCACCAGGGCGACGACCGGCGCCGCCGGCCGGCGGAGCAGTTCCACCCAGGCAGGCTCACCGGCACCCTGGGGGCGGGGGCGGGCGGCGTCGGCCGGCCCGGTGCCGACCGGGGGGCCAGGGCCGGCGTCGGCAGGTGGTGCCGTGAGGGCGTCGGCAGGTGGTGCCGTGAGGGCGTCGGCAGGTGGTGCCGTGAGGGCGTCAGCCTCGGGCACAGGCGGGGCACCCACGGGCGGGGCCGGCAGGGTACCGGCCGGGGGGCTCAGTCGGGCACCCGGGCCAGCCTCGCCTGCCGGCACGGTGCGGGCTGGGCCTACCTGCCCCTGCGGCCGGGGCGACAGGCGCCCGCGGTCTCCAACCATTGGGGCCGATGGTAACCGCGGGCCGCTGGCTCGTCCGGCACCCGCCCAGGTGACCGAGCTGTGGCCCGGAAGGCCTGGGCCCTCCTCCCCGTCGCGTGCCTGCGGCCGCAGTCCCGGCGTGGCTGGCCCGCCGTTGCGAGCGGCCTTGGCCCCCTCTCAGCGGTTCAGTCCGGCAGCTGGGCGTCCAAGAACGCGCCCACGGCCTGGCACGTGGCCGCGCTCAGCGGCCCGTCGGCCATGAGCCAGGAGCTCAGGCTGGCGGTCGTGCCCAGCCACAGCCGGTCCAGCACCACGGGGAGGGCCCCGCCCGGCCCAATGTCGCCGTCCAGGCCCTCTTCCAGGCTGCAAACCGCTGCCAGTACCGGGATCTCTGACCAATGGGCCCCCTCCCACCACGACCGCAGGGCCATCGCCCGCCTCAAAGCCTCGCGCGCCCGGCCAGCACAGCGCCCACCCGGCACGACGTCCACCACGACCACGCCCCGGGGAGCCACCACCACGCAGCCCAGTGCCACCGCCCGGCCCGGCAAGTACCTCCCGCTCAGCAGCACCGCCCCCTGGGCGATGGCCGGGGCCAGCAGGCGGGCCAGGCTGTGGCCCCGCTCGTAGACCCGCAACGGCTGGGGCGCCGAGGGCTGGGCGCCAAGTACCGCCAGCAGGTTGCTGAGGCGCAGCTGGACCAGTTGGTCGCGGCCCTGGGCGGCCGCCAACCGGCCGCTCCCGCCCAGTGCGCCCCCGGCCGCCTCCTCGGCCGGCCAGGGCGGCGGGGCAAGGCCGTAGCCTGCCTGGTCCACCGGCACCTGGTGGATGTCCCAAGCACCCGTCGCCACCTCCGCCACCCCGGCGCTGGCGCCTGGGCGGCTGAAGAGCGTTGTGACGCCTCCATGCTCCCGGATCTCCTGAACGTCCTGCATGTTTGGGACGTCGGCACAAGCACGCACCGCCCTTGAGCAACTGGCCCTTAATAGCACCACGCGCTGTCGCCATTGCGCGCTGGGTACCGGCGTTTCGTGAATTTCAGGCTCGGTCGTGGCCCGCCTGGGCGTAGGCGGCCGCCACAGCCGGGTGCACCACCTTGTGGTCGGCCACGTTCACCCCCCGGGCAAAGCCCGGGTCCTGCTCGCACAGGCGCCACAGGCCCAGGTCGGCCAACCGGTGAAGGTAGGGCAGGGTCGCGTTGGTCAACGCCCGAGTGGAGGTCACAGGGACAGCCCCGGGCATGTTGGCCACGCAGTAGTGCACCACCTCGTCGACCACGTAGGTGGGCGACTCGTGCGTGGTCGGGCGGGACGTCTCGGCACACCCGCCCTGGTCGATGGCAACGTCAACGATGACCGAGCGCGGGAGCATGCCCGCCAGCATGGCCCGGGTGACCAATTTGGGGGCGGCCGCCCCGGGGACCAGCACGGCGCCGATAACTGCATCGGAGACCGCCAGTTGTTCGACCAGGCTGTGGGCGTCCGACATGAGGACGCGGACGCTGCCCTCGAAACGGTCGTCCAGGTAGCGAAGGCGCTCGTCGGAGCGTTCCAGGATGGTGACCTCCGCCCCCAGGCCCCGGGCGACCCGGGCAGCTTGGACGCCCACCACCCCTCCGCCCAGCACCAGGGCGCGGGCAGGGGCCACTCCCGGGGCCCCGCCCACCAAGATGCCCCTGCCACCGGCCACCGACGTCAAGTAGTGGGCCATGACCTGGCCCGCCAACCGGCCGGCGATCTCGCTCATGGGGGCCAGCAGGGGCAGGTGCCCGCGGGCGTCCTCCACCGTCTCGTAGCCGACCCCGATGGCACCCGAGCGCACCAGCGCCTCGGTCAGCTCCGGTGCGGCCGCCAAGTGGAGGTAGGTGAAAACGATGAGGCCGTCGCGCAGCCAGCCCAGTTCCGGTCCCACCGGCTCCTTCACCTTGACCAGCAGGTCCACCTGGCCCCAGATGTCGGCCGGCTGGCCGACCAGCGTGGCCCCCGCCTTCAGGTAGGCCTCGTCGGCGAAGCCCGAGCCCTCGCCCGCCCCGCGCTCGACCAGCACCCGGTGCCCCGCCCCCGTCAGTTCTTCGGTCCCCGCAGGGGTCAGGGCCACCCGCTTTTCGGCGGGCTTGGTTTCCCGCACGACCCCGATGAGCACCAACCAAAACCTAGCCGGTGGCGGGGCCAGCGCCAGCGCCTCGGCCTGGGCTGGGCCTCAGGAGGGCTGGCACCCAGGGCCGTCAGTCCTTGCCGACCACCACGAGCAGGTCGCCACCGTCGACCGAGGCCACCGGCGCGACCGCCACTCTTTGGACCGTGCCCCCGACGCCCGCGGTTATGGACGCCTCCATCTTCATGGCTTCGATGGTGGCCACAGTCTGGCCGGCCTCGACCTTGTCCCCCACCGACACTTTCAACGAGACCACCCCGGCGAAGGGGGCAGCTACGTGCGAGGGGTTGTCCGGCTGGGCTCGCTCGCCCCGGGGCCGGGTGTCCTGGACGGAGCGGTCCCTCACCACCACTACCCGGGGCTGGCCGTTCAGGCGGCAGTAAACGGAGCGGAACCCGCCTTCGTCCGCCTCCCCCACGGCATCGATGGCCAGGTACAGCTCCACGCCCGCCCCCAGCGACGCCTGGACCTCCCCACCCGGTGGCAACCCGTACAAAAAGGCGGGGGTGGGCAGTACGGACAGGTCCCCGTACTGGCGCACGGCTTCCTCGAAGTCGCGCGCCGGCCCCGGGAAGAGCAGGGAGTTGAGGACCTGGCGCAGCTCCTGGCGGTCGACGCCGTCTTGGGCCAGGACGGCTTTGGCCTCCGCGGGCACCTCGACCAGGCGGGGGGGCGGTGGCTTGCCCTCGATGGCCTTGGACCGGAACGGCTCGGGCCACCCTCCCGCCGGCACGCCCAGCTCGCCGTGCAGGAACCCGATCACGCTGGCGGGCAAGTCGAAGGCCCCCGGGTTGCGCTCCAGCTCGGCCGGGTCGGCGCCCGAACCGCACAGGTACAGGGCCAGGTCCCCGACCACCTTGGAACTGGGCGTCACCTTGACGATGTTGCCGAGGATCCGGTTGGCTTGGGCGTACAGCTCCTCGACCACCTCGTAACGGTCCCCCAGGCCGAGGGCGACGGCCTGCTGGCGCAGGTTGGAGATCTGGCCACCGGGCATCTCGTGGCGGTAGACGCGGGTCGTGGGCGCCCCCAGCCCCATCTCGAAGGGGCGGTACGTGCGCCTCACCGCCTCCCAGTAGGGCTCCAGGGCCTCGATGGCTTCCAAGGAAAGCCCCGTGGCCCGCTCGGTGTTGTCGGTCGCGGCCACGATGGCCCCCAGCGAGGGCTGGCTGGTCGAAGCGGCCATCGGCGCAGCCGCCCCGTCGATGGCGTCCACGCCCGCCTCGACCGCCGCCAGGTAGGTGGCCAACTGCCCGCCGGCGGTGTCGTGGGTGTGCAGGTGGACGGGCTGGTCGAAGCGTTCCCTGAGGGCGCTGATGAGGGCCCGGGCGGCTGGGGCCCGCAGCAGCCCGGCCATGTCCTTTATGCAAAGGACGTGCACGCCCGCTTCGACCAGTCGCTCCGCCACCCGCAGGTAGTAGTCCAGGGTGTAGAGCTTCTCCGAGGGGCTGGCCAGGTCCCCCGTGTAGCAGACGGCCCCCTCGGCCACCTTGCCCGACTCGATGACTGCCTCAATGGCGGGGCGCATCTGGCCCACGTCGTTCAGGGCGTCGAACACACGGAAAATGTCCACCCCGGTGCGGGCAGCCTCTTTCACGAAGGCCACGGCGACCTCGTCGGGGTAGGGCGTGTAGCCCACGGTGTTGCGGCCTCGGAGCAACATCTGCAAGCAGATGTTGGGCGCCGCTTCCCGTAGGGCCGCCAGGCGCTCCCAGGGGTCCTCTTTCAAGAACCGCAGGGCGACGTCGAAGGTGGCCCCGCCCCAGCATTCCAGCGACAGCAGCTGGGGCAGCAGCCGGGCCAGGTAGGGAGCAGCCACCACCATGTCGTAGCTCCGCATCCGGGTGGCCAATAGCGACTGGTGGGCGTCCCGCAGGGTGGTGTCGGTCACAGCCACCGAACCCTGCGCCCGCAGGTGGGAAGCGAAGCCGGCCGGGCCCAGCTCGTCCAGGAGCTGGCGGCTGCCCGGGGGCGGGGGAGCTGACAGGTCGACCGGCCGGCCGGCCACCGCCGACGGCAACTTGGAACGGGGCTCGGGCCCGCCTGGGCCCTGGCCGTGAGGCCGGTTGACGGTGACGTCGGCCAGGTACATGAGCAGGCGGGTGCCGCGGTCAGCCCCGCTGCGCCGGTTGAGCAGGGCCGGCCGCTCCTCGATGAACGAGGTGCTCAGGTTGCCGGCCAGGAAGTCGGGGTCCTCCAGCACGGCCTGGAGGAACGGGATGTTGGTCGCCACCCCCCTCACCCGGAACTCGGCCACCGCCCGGCGGGCGCGGCGGACCGCCTCGGCGAAGGTCCGGCCCCGGCAGGTGAGCTTGACCAGCAGCGAGTCGAAGTAGGGCAGGATCTCGGCCCCCGCATAGGTGCTGCCGTCAAGGCGCACCCCGTGGCCGCCCGGGGACCGGTAGGCGGTGATGCGGCCGGTGTCCGGCCGGAAGCCTTGTGTCGGGTCCTCGGTGGTGATGCGGCACTGCAGGGCGGCGCCGCCCAACTTGATGCCCTCCTGGCGCAAGCCGAGGTCGGCCAGGGTGGCCCCGTCGGCGATGCGCAACTGGGCCTGGACGATGTCGACGCCCGTCACCTCCTCGGTCACGGTGTGCTCGACTTGGATGCGAGGGTTGACCTCTATGAACACGTGCCGGCCGTCGCGGCCCACCAAGAACTCGACCGTGCCCGCGTTCAGGTAGCCGATGGCCCGGGCAAAGGCCAACGCGTCGCCGTAGAGCCGCTCCCTCACCTCCCGCGGGAGGTTGGGGGCCGGCGCTATCTCCACCACCTTTTGGTGGCGCCGCTGGACCGAGCAGTCCCGCTCGTAGAGGTGGACCACGTCGCCGGAGCAGTCGGCCAGCACCTGCACCTCGACATGGCGGGCGCCGTCGACCGCCTCCTCCAAGAAAACGGTGGGGTCGCCGAAGGCGCTCTCAGCCTCCCGGACAGCCGACTCGATGGCTGCCCGCAGCTCCCCGCTGCTTTCGACCCTTCGCAAGCCCCGCCCGCCGCCACCGGCAGCCGCCTTCACGAACAGGGGGAAGCCGACCTCGTCGGCCGCCGCGACCAGGGCGTCGACGTCGCCCAAGGGGCCAACGCTGCGCAGGACAGGCACCCCGGCCCGGGCCGCGGCTTGCTTGGCGGTCACCTTGTTGCCGGCCAGGGCCAGCACCTCGGCCGGGGGCCCGACGAAGGTTATGCCTGCCTCCACGCAGGCCTGGGCCAGCCTCGGGTTCTCGGACAGGAAGCCGTAACCGGGGTACAGGGCATCGGCCCCGCAGCGGCGGGCCACTTCGATCAGGCCAGCGATGTCCAAGTAAGCCCGCAATGGGTGGCCACGCTGGCCGATCTCGTAGCTCTCGTCCGCCTTCTGGCGGTGCAAGGAGTAACGGTCCTCGTAAGGGAACACGGCCACGGACACCAGGCCGAGCTCGTTGGCGGCCCGGAAAGCCCGTATCGCGATCTCACCCCGGTTGGCTACCAGCACCTTGCGCATCAGGCAGAGCGTAGTGGGCCGCCCCGGTGCCCAGACAAGGCACGCCGGCCCCGGGCAGGACCGCCGGGTGGGCCCCGGGGCAGTGCCCCCGGGGCAGGCCGGTGGCCACAGGGCCGGCCGCGCCCAGGGCCGGCGCAGGGCGAGCTCCGCCGGCCGGCGTCAGGGGGCTACGAACGCGTAGATCGGCATGCCGTTGAACAGGTACGACTGAAGGGGAGGAAAAGGCCCGTTGACCAGCACCGACGTCCGCCCTCCCGGCCCTGGCCCGGCATCGCCTTCGATCGTGTCCACCCAGCCGTCAGGCCAGACCTGGGCCACTACCCCCATGTGCGGCGAGGATGCCACGCTTTGGGGGCCGGTGCCGTACAGGACGAGGTCCCCGGGCCGAGGGTGGGCCCGCACCGGCAGGGCCCGGCCGTGGGCCACGGCCCAGTCGAACACGCTGCCCACGAACGCAAAGCGGGGGATGGGGACACCAGCTCTTTCCCAGGCCCAGGTGGCGAACAGGGCGCACCAAGGCTCGCAGGGGCCGTAAGGGTTGCACAAGCCCCCACCCCCCCGGCTGGGGCCGAGCTGGCTGGCCGCGACCGTTACCGCCGCCGCCTGGGCATCAGGGTGGCTGAAGCGGACCGGGAAGTCCTCGGCGTCCAGCAGCCAGTAGCCCTGCCCCCCGGGGCCGGCGGCGATGCCGGCGATCGGCGGCCGGGGCCGGGCGTGGTTGTTGCCGCCCAGGTACTTGGCGTCACCGAAGGCGTCGACCTCGCCGTTGTTGCACACCAGCCAGTAGCCGTGCCCGTCGGGCGTCACGGCTATGCCGACGACGGGCGGGTGGCCGCGCATGGACCCCAGCCGGGGGGCATCCCCGTAGGGGTGGACCTCCCCGCCGCCTTGGACAACCCAGTACCCGCGCCCGTCGGGGGTCGAGGCCATGGCCACGACGGGGTTGCTGTGCAGGTTGGTGGCGCCTAACGAACCGTAGTAGTGCGCGTCGCCGAAGGCGAAGACCCCCCCGTTTTGGTCCACCAGCCAGTAGCCGTGCCCGTCGGGGGTGGCCGCTATGCCCACTACTGCCACGTCGTGGGCGACCTCGCCTCGGGAGCCGTAGTAGCGGGCGTCGCCGAAGGCGAAGACCCCTCCGTCAGAGGACACGAGCCAGTAGCCGTGCCCGTCGGGGGTGGGGGCCATGGCCACGACGGGCGCGTACAGGTGCTGGGCACCGGCACTGCCGTAGTAACCGGCGTCGCCGTAGTGGAACACCCCCCCGTCCGCTCCCACCAGCCAGTAGCCCTGGCCGTCGGGCGTGGCCGCCATGGCCACGACCGGCGCGGCCAAAGCGGAGCTGGCCGGGCTGCCAAAGAAGTGCGCCGAGCCGTAGGCGATGACCCCGCCGTCATGGAACAGCCCGGCTCCTCGAGGGCCTCCCGGCGCCGCGGCAGCAGGCTCGCCAGCCAGGACGGGCACGCCAGCTAATGCCAGCATACCAGCCACTGCCAGCACGCCGGGCAACAACAGCCCTACGGTCCGCCGCACGCGGAACTTCTTAGCAAACCAGGGCGCCGCACGAAAGCCAGGTGCCGGGAAGCCTACTACAGGAAAACTTTGGTATGGAAAGTACAGGAAAGCTTTGGCGTGGAAAGGACATCTGGTGCCCGGCCTGGGCCAAGGCCCCCGGGGCCAAGTAGCATGCCCAAGGCCCGGCCCCAGCCCCGGTGCCAAGGCCGGGGCAAAGCCCCGGTGCCAAGGCCGGGGCAAAGCCCCGGTACCAAAGCCCCGGTACCAAAAGGGCATTTGACGCTGAAGGGCACAGGTGGCCGGCGCTGGGGACGGGCTGGCCCCGGTGCTAACGTCGAGCCGTGCACCTGCTCAGTCGCCTGGTCGAGGTCCGCTCGCCCTGGTTGACAGTAATAGGCGAGCGCTACGAGGACGCCGCCGGCAACCAGCTCGACTACTGGAGGGTGGAAAAGCCAGACTCGGTGGTGGTCGTGGCCCTTCACCGCGGCGAGATCCTGCTGCCTCCTCGGGCCTTCCGCCCAGGCGTCTCCCGGGTGGCCCTGGACCTGCCCGGCGGGCGGTTGCAGCCCGGCGAGGCCGTGGTCGACGCCGCCATCAGGGTCGTCCAGCGCGAGCTCGGCCTACCCGATGCCAGTGGGGTCAAAAGTGTCGAGCAGCTGAACGGCACCGGGTGGGACGTCGACAGCTCCACTTCCAGCCAACGCCTCTACGGTGCCGTGTGCGAGCTGGCCGACCAGCTCCAGGTCCCCCGCCAGTACATCGGTGCCTCCTACCCCGCCACCGAAGCGGGGGTGACCCGCCTGCTGTCCGACCTCTCCTGCCTCCAGTGCCGCGAGGTGCTGCGGGAATGGAGGGCCCGCTGGTGATAGACCACGAGGTCCGCGTGCGCAAGAGCGCCGAGGACCTCCCCCGCGAGCAACAGCTCGCCTGGGCACTGGCAGAAGTGGCCACTGACCCCGTCCCCGTCGAGGGCCCGGTGGCCGAGATGGTGGTCAACCGCCTCATCGACGACGCCGCGGTGGCCGCCGCCGCCCTCGAGCGCCGCCCAGTGGCCAACGCCCGGGCCCAGGCGCTGGCCCACCCCTCCACCCCCGGTTCTGCCATCTTTGGCTGCCCCCGCACGAGCCGGGCCTCGCCCGAGTGGGCTGCCTGGTCCAACTGCGTGGCGGTACGCGAGCTCGACTTCCACGACACCTTCCTAGCCGCCGAGTACGCCCACCCGGGGGACAACATCCCGCCCCTGCTGGCCGTCGCCCAGCACACCGGCCGCTCGGGCCATGACCTGGTGCGGGCGGTCGCCACCGCCTACGAGGTCCAAGTCGACCTGGCCCGGGCGGTGAACCTCCACGACCACCGCATCGACCACGTCGCCCACCTGGGGCCGTCAGTGGCGGCTGGGCTGGGCACCTTGCTCGGCCTCAGCACCGCCACCGTCCACCAGGCCATCGGCCAGGCACTCCACACCACCACCGCCACCCGCCAGGCCCGCAAGGGCCGGATCTCGACCTGGAAGGCCTATGCGCCAGCGTTCGCGGCCAAGGTCGCGCTCGAGGCGGTCGACCGGGCCATGCGGGGAGAGACCTCACCGGAGCCGATCTACGAGGGCGAAGACGGCGTGGTCGCCTGGCTCCTGGACGGGCCGGGGGCCACCTACCACGTGGCCCTGCCCGCCCCCGGGGAGCCCAAGGCCGCCATCCTCGCCACCTACACCAAGGAGCACTCGGCCGAGTACCAGGCCCAGGCGTTCATAGACCTGGCCCGCCGCCTGCGCGCCCGCCTGCCGGACCTCTCGGCCGTGGAGTCGGTGACCATATGCACCAGCCACCACACCCACAACGTGATCGGGACAGGGTCCGGCGACCCCCAGAAGTACGACCCGGGCGCCACCCGGGAGACCCTGGACCACTCCCTTCCCTACATATTCGCCGTGGCCCTGGAGGACGGCAGCTGGCACCACGACAGCTCATATACCCCCGAGCGGGCCCGCCGGCCTTCGACCGTCGCCCTGTGGCACAAGGTGAAGACAGTGGAAGACCCGAGCTGGACGCGCCGGTACCTGGCGGGGGAAGCGTTCGGGGGCCAGGTCGTGGTCTCGCTGGCGGGGGGCGGGACCGTAGAGGAGGAAATAGCCGTGGCCGACGCCCACCCGGCCGGTGCCCGGCCCTTCGGCCGGGAGCAGTACCTGGCCAAGTTCCGCTCCCTGGCCTCGCCCTTGGTGCCGGAGGTAGAGCAGGCCCGTTTCCTGGCCCTGGCCCAAGACCTGCCGTCCCTTGGCCCCGAGCAGGTGCGCGACCTCACCTTCAGCGTGCCGGGGCTGCAGGAGCGCACGCCCCCGGGAGGCTTCTTTTGATGTTCCATGCGGCCTCGACGGCGAGCGACCGGCGCAAGGCCTTCCGGCAGGGGCTGGCGTCGGGCCGGCTCCTGCGCTTCCCTGGGGCCTTCGAACCTCTGGTGGCGCTCTTGGTGGAGCGCATGGGCTTCGAGGGGATCTACATTTCTGGCGCCGCCCTGTCGGCAACACTGGCCCTTCCCGACCTCGGCCTTGTCACCCTGTCGGAACTGGCTGCCCGCAGCCACGAGATCGCCCGGGTGAGCACCCTGCCCACCCTGGCTGATGCCGATACCGGCTTCGGTGAGCCGCTCAACGCCGCCCGCACCGTCTACGTGCTGGAGGAGCTGGGCATTTCCGGCTGCCAGCTGGAGGACCAGGTCAACCCCAAGCGCTGCGGCCACCTCGAGGGCAAGGAGCTGGTGAGCCCCGGGCAGATGCGCCAGCGGGTGGCGGCAGCGGTCGCGGCCCGGCGCGACCCGGACTTTGTCATCTGCGCCCGGACCGACGCCCGGGCCTCGGAGGGCTTGAGGGGGGCCATCGAGAGGGCGAAGTCCTACCTGGACGCGGGCGCCGACCTCATTTTCCCCGAAGCCCTCGCCGACGCGGCCGAGCTCGACGCGTTCCGCAAAGCAGTCAGCGCGCCCATACTGGCCAACATGACCGAGTTCGGCAAGACCGAGCTGCTGAGCACCACGACGCTGGCGGACATCGGGGTGAACGTTGTGGTCTACCCGGTCACCTTGCTGCGCATGGCGATGGGAGCGGTCCAACGTTCTCTGGCCGTGCTGGCCCAGGAGGGCACGCAAAAGGGGCTAACCGGCCAGATGCAGACCAGGGCGCAGCTCTATGACCTGCTTGGTTACCAGGGATATGTCGATTTCGACGCTTCGGTCAGGTAGGTGGGCATGAGCGAAGTACAGCGGGGGTTGGCCGGTGTCGTGGCCGGGACCACGGCCATCTCGTCCATAGACGAACAGACGGGGACGCTGCTGTACCGCGGCTACCCGGCGCCCGAGCTGGCCGCGTCCTGCCGCTTCGAGGAAGTTGCCTACCTGCTCTGGCACGGGGAGCTGCCTGACCGGGCGCAGCTGTCCGCCTTCGAGCAGGCTGAACGCTCGCAGCGGGACCTGCCGGAGGGCTTGGCCGAAGTGGTCGCCGGCCTGCCGCTCAGCTGCCACCCGATGGACGTTGCCCGTACCGCCGCCAGTTGGCTGGGCGCGTCGGAGCCGTCGCCGCCCTCGGGCCCCGAGGGCAACCAGCAGAGCTCCCTCGGCCTGCTGGCCAAGATGCCGACCGTGGTGGCAATGGACCAGCGCCGCCGCCACGGGCTGGAGGCGATCGCGCCCGACCCGGGCTTGAGCTACAGCGAGAACTTTTTCCACATGTGCTTCGGGTCGGTGCCCGGGCCCGAAGCCCTCCGGTGCTTCGAGACGTCGTTGGTCCTCTACGCCGAGCACGGCTTCAATGCCTCCACTTTCGCGGCCCGGGTCATCAGTTCCACCCTTTCCGACCTGTACTCCGCGGTGACAGGCGCCATCGGCGCCCTGAAGGGCCCCTTGCACGGGGGTGCCAACGAGGCCGTGATGGCCATGTTCGCCGAGATCGGGAGCGTTGACCGAGTGGAGCCGTGGCTGGCGGCCACCCTGGGCGCCGGGCGCAAGGTGATGGGCTTCGGCCACCGGGTTTACAAGCACGGTGACAGCCGGGTGCCGGCCATGTACGAGGCCCTCGCCCAACTGGCCCGCCACAGCGAAGAAGGCCGCCGCCTGATGGCGCTGTACCACCGGCTCGAAGCGGCGGTGCGGGAGGCCAAGGGCCTCTACCCGAACGTGGACTACGTGACCGGCCCCGCCTACCACCTGATGGGCTTCGACACCCCCACGTTCACCCCGATATTCGTCATGAGCCGGGTCGTGGGCTGGACCGCCCACGTGATGGAACAACTGTCCGACAACGCCCTGATCCGGCCCCTTTCGGCCTATACCGGCGTGGCCCGCCGGGAGGTGCCAGCCCGGTCCAGCGGGTGAGCAGCAGGCACCGCCGGCATGGCTCACGGGCCGGTGCCCGAGCGGCTGGGAACCCGGGAGTGCTAAGGTCACCCGGCTAGCGTGGAAGTTCCAGCTCCTGCTCGCCAGCGTGTAAGCGCCCTGCTGAGGCGGCGGCCCTCAGTTCGCCGACGCGGCCAGGGCCTTGGGGGCCCCACCACCGTGGAGCCGGCCACCGGCCCGGTGGCGGCTGCCGCCGTAGAGCCGTTCTGGCTGCCCCGCCACCTGTCCCCGGCCCGGCCGGTGGCACCGGCCCGGGGACGGGCCGGGAGGGAAACCTGGCTGGTCCTAGTGTCCTCCTGCCTCCTGGCTGCCTTGCTGTACCGCCACGCCTGGCGCTACCCGACCACTGACCACATGGGGGTCTGGGGGGACGCCGACGAGTACAGCTGGTTCCTTTCCTGGGTGCCGTTCGCCTTGGGCCACGGCCTCAACCCTCTGCACAGCATATACGTGGGCTTCCCCAAGGGCATCAACCTGATGTGGAACACTTCGGCCCTCCTGCCCAGCTTGCTCGTGTCGCCCCTCACGCTGCTGGGGGGGCCGGTCCTGTCCTACAACGTCCTCATGACCGCCGCGCCTGCCCTCAGCACCACCTTCGCCTACATCGCCTTCCGGCGCTGGGCGGCGCCGGCACCCTCGGTCGTGGGCGGCCTCGTGTTCGGCTTCTCCCCTGCCGTCGCGTCCCAGTCCGTCGGCCACCTGGCCCAGGTCGTGCTGATGAGCGTGCCCCTGGTCCTCGTGCTGCTCGACCGCCTGCTCGTGGTACAGCAGGGCCCGTGGTGGCGCGACGGCCTGCTCCTCGGCCTGCTGGCCTGGGCCCAACTGCTGACCGGCGAAGAGGTCCTGGCCATGGAGGCGGTGGCGGCCCTCATCGGTGTGCTCGTCCTGTTGGCCATCAACCACCGCCGCGTCGTCCTGCCTCGTCTCCGCCACGCCGCCAGCGGCCTGGTCCTGGGGGGTGCGGTCTTCGCCGTCCTGTCCGCCCCGTTCCTGGCCTACCAGTACCTGGGGCCCGGCCGGGTCCAGGACACCCACCCCTACAACGTCTACGTGACCGACCTGCTGAACTTCTTCCTGCCCACCAACATGACCCAGCTGTCACCACGCTGGGCCCAGCTGGTGCCTTGGGCACCTCCGGCACCGGGCCTGGCCCACTTCACCGGCAACGGGTCCGAGGAGGGGGCCTACATCGGCATCCCCCTGCTCGTCCTGCTCGTCATCTCGCTCATAGTGGCCCGCCGGCGCAAGGCCACCTGGGTGGCCCTGGCGGTGGCCGCCGGGACGGCCCTGCTCTCGATGGGCCCGACCCTGCACTTCGCCGGCCACGTCAGCTCCTCGCAGCACGGGTTGCCGGTGCCGCTACCGGACGACTACCTGCAAAGGCTGCCCCTGTTCCACAACCTGCTGCCGGACCGCTTCGCGCTCGTAATGTTCTTCGGCGTCGGCTTCGTCCTGGCCCTCGGGCTTACCGAGCTGCTGGGCCGGCGCGCCCGTTGGCCAGCCAAGGGGGCCGGCTGGGGCCTCAGCGTCCTGGGCCTGGCGGCTATCGCCCCGGTGGTCAACTTCCCCTACGTGGCCAGCCCCTCGCTGGCCGCGTTCACTACCGGGTGGGCCTGCCCCCACCCGGCAGCGCCCGCCTCGCGCCCCGGGGCACCCCCGACCGTCTTGGTGCTGCCGGCCACCGACGAGCTGAACCTGCGCTGGCAGGCCGAGGCGGGCTTTTGCTACACCATGCCCAGCGCCACCGGCATGACCGGCACCAACTCCGCCTATACCCCCAGCGACGTGCTGCTCACCGTGGGCACACCTGGGGCACCCCTACCAGCCATAACGCCGGCCTTGCGCCGGGAGGTAGCCGCCGAGATCCAGGCCATGGGGGTTAGCGAGGTCATAGTCAGCCCTTGGCAGTGGTCCGTCCCCATTATGACGGCCGCTGGCCAAGCCCAACTCGTGAGCTGGGTCACCTCGTTGCTGGGAGAGCCACCCGCCCAGAACGGCAGCACCTATATGTGGGCCCACCTGCCGCCGGCCAGCGCCATCTAGCCTACCGGGCGGGCCGGCTCAAGGCCCCTGGGCCAAGGCGGCCAGCGCCACCTAGCCTACTGGGCCGGCTGGCCCGCTCCCTGGACCACGAAGCTGCCCGCCATCCCCTCTTCGGCATGGCCGGGGACGGGGCACAGGTAGCTGTAAGTCCCCGCAGACCAAGCCGTGAAGCTGAGCGACCCGGCGTGCATGCCGGCCGAGTTGGCCTCCCCGAGGAACCAGAGAGCTGAACCGGGGAACGCCGGACCGGCGCTCATCATGGGCATCCAGGAACGGGCGGCGCCGGCGGCCGACACCACAAAGCCGTGGGCCATGTCGCCGTCGGCGTTCACGACCTCGACGTCTACTCGGGCACCGAGCGGCACCACCAACGTGGGGTCGGTGAGCCCGGCAACCTCGAAGTCCTCCGCCGGCATGGAGGGGCTCGCTATGACCGCGAAGGAAACATCGTGACCGGAAAAGGTGATGGTGTTGGCAGCCCGGTCGACGCTGGCCCCGCCTGGGGCCTCGGCGCCCAGGGCCTTGGCCTGGGCCGCGCTTAGCCGGGGCCCGGGGGCACCGGCGAACGCCCGGCCCATGACCCTGCCCATGTCGTCGCTCCCGCCCATCATGTAGCCAGGCAGCGAGCCGCCGATCATCCAGCCCGGTGCGGAGCGCCCACCCATCATCCAGCCAAAGCCAGGGAAGCCTCCTGCGCCTGAGCCCTCGGCCGGGCCACCTCCGGCCCCCATCATCGAGGAGCCACCCATCATGGCGCCCCCTGGGCCGTACTGCCCCGAGTAGCGCTTGGCGACCGCCTGGTAGTAGGCGTAGGTCGCCGCCCGGCTGGCGGGCGTGAGCGCCCCTGGTGTGCCCGGGTGCCCGCCTCCCAGGGCCAGGCCGAGCCCGGTGCCCACCCCGCCGGCTACGACGACGGCGGCCAGGGCGGTGACAGCGGCAGCTTTGCGGTCCATGGTCCTTCCTTTCTTGGCACATGGCCCCTTCTTGGCACATGGCCCCTTCTTGGCACATACGCCCTGCTTCACGAGCAGCCAGGACCTGACGGCCGGTCAGGCCCTGGCACCACTATGGCGTGGCGTGGCGTGGCGGGGTAGGGCCCACGGTGCCCTTGTCCCAGTGACTTATGGCCCTACCCCCCTCGGGTAGGGGGGGCCACACTTAGAGCTAGGAGGCCACCCAGCCCCAAGCCGGGCGGCTCGGGCCATCGTCGGCCATTGGGGTCCATTTTGGAGGAGGTAGGCATGGGCAAGGTAACTAGCGCCGGCACAGCCCCGGTGGGCTACGTCCCGGAGCACGACGGGGCGGCCGTCACTCCCGGGCCCAAGCCTGAGGCTGGCCACGGCTCCTGCGGGGCGATGGCCCCTGGCCCGGCCTTGCGGGCCGTGCGCGGCTATGCCTCGGGCAAGGACGACTACCTGGCCCGGTTGAAGAAGATCGAGGGGCAAGTCCGCGGCCTCCAGCGCATGGTCGAGGAGGACAGGTGGTGCCCCGATGTTGTCACCCAGGTCGCCTCGGCCACCCGCGCCCTGCAAGAGGTGGCGGTGGGCCTGCTCAACGACCACCTCCGCCACTGCGTGCTCGGGGCGGCCCGCTCGCCCGATGGCGACGCCGACCAACTGCTGGTCGAAGTGGCAGGCGTCATCCGCCAGGTCACGCGCCTTTAGGAGCACCGGGTAGCCCGGGGCCACGGGGCCGCCCCGAGATCCCGGCCCAGGGGAAGTTGCGCCGAGGCCCCAAGACCCGGGTCGGCCGGGCCCACCCGGGTCTCGTCTTGAGGGAGGGGGCCTTTGCTCCCGGCTCACCTGGGCCTCGGGCGCACCCGGCCTGTCTCGGCTCGGCTTCACCTGGCTTGCGCCCGGGCCCGGGACGCGCCAGAGCGCTCCAGCTCCCGGCGGAGCCTACGTTCCGAAAGCCTCCCGTAAGAAAAGAGCTTTCCGTCGAGCAGCAGGCCGGGTGGGAACGGGACCAGGTGCTGCACCATGAGAGCGGCGCCTTCCTGGCTGTCGTCGGAGAGGACCGAGACCTCGACGTCATAGTCCGCCGAGACAGCGGCAAGCACGTCCCTCGCGTGCTCGCACAACCCGCAACGAGGCGAGGTGAGGAGCGTAAGCCTCACAACCCTCATAATGGCTGGCCCCCTCGGCCTCCCGCCCTCATCTGCGCGACCAGGTCAGCGACAGGGACGTACATCGTGTAGCCAGGTGCCCCACCGTAGTCGGCCCGCCATTCGATCGACCCGTTGGGCCCGACGACGACGAAACTGTGCCCGTCCTGGTTGGCCATCCCTGCCATGGCGTAAGAAGTCATGCCGTACGCGTTGGAGACCGACACGGTGGGGTCGGCCAGGAGCGGCGTAGTGATGCCCTCGTCGGCGACCTTTTGCTCAAGGGCATACAGGGGGTCGGTGGTTATGCTCACCATCTCGTCTATGCCGAGCTTGCGGAAGGCGGCCCAGTCAGACTCGATGTCTTTTATTTGCGCCCAGCACGGTTCGCAATCAATGCCCTCTTGGAAGAAAAGCAGCACTGTCTTGCCGTGCTGAGCGGCCAAGCTCCAGGTGCCGCCCGTCGTGGAGGCCAGGGTGAAGCCAGGGGCGACTTGCCCCGGCCCCGGCTGTCCCACGGCATAGGGGTACGCGCTCGTGCCCTTGGCCGACCCGCCGTTAGCAGCGATGTAGAGGCCCACCACAGCCGCCACCACGACCACTGCGCCAGACGCCCAGATCTTCAGCTGGCGAGCACGGTGAGCCTGCGCGGCCCGGCGCCGGGTGGCATTGCTCCCTCCTGCCCGGTGGCCCGCTTGAGCCCGTGGCGGACGGGGGGCCTTGGCCACACCGGGCTTGGGGCGGGGTGGGACCTTGGTGCCGATGGGTGTGCCGCTCACTGGCCCGCTGCTCCTGCCAAGCCCACGGGGGGCACGCGGCTGGGAGCGGGCGCAAGCGCTGCCCCGCCCGTTGCCCCAGCCTCCTCGGCACAGCACCCGTCAGCTCCTGACGGCTCTTGGGCAGCTGGGGGTGGCGGCACGTCGCCCGTCCTCACCGGCTGGTAGGTGCCCGGTGCCGTCGTTCCCGGAAGGGCCGCCTGGCGCACGGCTGCGCGGGCCAGCAGGACGACCACGGCCAGGAGGATGAGGGCCGTCAGCCACCCGGGCACGTGGCCAGCCCACGTCGTCGCAATGTGGGCGAGGTGCTGCATGGTGGTCACCATCCGCAGCTGCCAGCCGCTGGTCGGGCTGGCTGGGCCCGTGACGGCCGTGATGCCGGTGAGGGCCGCTATGGCGACGAGCAACAGGCCACCGGCCAGGTCCGAGACCGGGATGTAGCGGCGCCGGCCAAAGAACGAGAGCTTTACGCTCCTAGCCCGCAGCCAGCGGGCCTGGTCGAGCTTGCGGCCGTCCCAAGCCAGCGCAACGGCGAACAGCGGCGCTACCATCCCGAACACGTAGGCGGCGCCTACTCCGAGCGAGGTGGTGAAGCTCGCACTGGCCCCGGCCAGGACGACCGCCCCCGCCAGCACCGGGGCACAGCACGCCGTGGCGATGCCCGAAAAGACGCCGAGCACATAGGCCCGCCCTGCTCCTCGGCCCGGTCGCGCCCGCAACCCTGGCATCGGCACTGGGATCTTGCGGCCAAGCAGCATGAAGGCCCCCAAGATGCCCATGACGACGGCCATGGCCGTGTACACGACCGGGTGGTACTCGTCTATCGACCGGCTGACGGCGGTGACGCCTAGGGCGACAGGTAGGATGACTGTCCCCACGCCCGCCGCGAAGATGAAGGTCATGGCCACAAGGCCGCTCCGGCGCTGCACCCCCGTGGCGAGGTAGGCGGGCAGCATTACCGAGATACAGCAGGGAGCGAAAAGTGCCACGACACCGGCGAAAAAGGCAGCGACCACCGTCGTGCCGGTGAGAAGGTCAGGCATCTTCGCCGCCCTCTCCCAGGGGCCCCCTGCGCCGAGCTGGTCGACCGGGCGGGTACACCTCGTGTGGTAGCGGGCCGTGCCGGCGCATGGCTCAGTCCTCGCCTGGGACGTGGCCACCACCGTGGCCACCATGGCTGGCGCGGCTCATACCAAGGTGCATCGTGGCCATCATGGCGACGCAGGCCAAGGCGACTAGGACGAACCCGGCCGCCACTACCCCGGTGGCCACGAGGGCGATGGCTATCGCGATCATCGGGACGGAGCAGGCGACCATCATCCAGCCATGGCGGTGGCCCTTTATGGCCGTGGCCGGGTAGCCCGCCTGGGCCGTCGCCCCGTGGCCGTGGTCGTGAGCGTGAGCTTGGGCATGGGCTCCTTCAGGCGCCGAGGGCGGCCAATCGGAAGGCCGCGCCTCCTCGTCGCCGGGCCAGGTCGGCACCGGGGGGGCGCCCCTCGGGCCGCTCGGGCCGCTCATGCCTGTGCCCTTGGTGGAGCCTGCGCTCGCAGAGAGCGGGGGACGTGGCCGAGCCCCGAGGAACACCCGTGCCACTCGTTCCCGGCCGGTGATGTTGACCTTTGGCCGCGCCGGCAGGCGGCGGACAAGAAGGCCTGGCCTCGGCACCGCCCTGGCCGAGCTGGGCTGGGCCACTGGCGGGAGGCCAGGGGGGCGGGTCACTTGGGTCTCACTGCTCATCAGGTACCGTCTCCTTTGCTGTTGGCCCGATCTGGCGCGAGCACTCATGTCCCCCGGCGAGCTCGGGCCCAGCCGGTCGTCGTGGAGCCACCACTCCACCGGGGCCGGCTGCCCCGGCCCGGGAGCGCCGGCAGGGCCGGCCTGGCGGGCAGGCCTGGGCGGTACCAGGAGGCGGCCCCGCAATATCCCCATCCCACATGTGAACTCGTACTCCCCGGGGACCTCGGGCACCAGTTCAACGGCTACGTCCTCGCCCTGGGGGAGGGTGGCGCTGCGGCCGAAGGCGGGGAACACGACCTGTTCGGAGCATGCCGCTGCCTCCTCCCGGTGGAACAGCAGGCGGAGCGGTACACCAACCTCCGAGCGGACCACTGCCGGGTCGTAGCCGCCCCGGACGCGTACCCTTACCTCGCGGGCATGTGCAGGCGTGCCAGGGGCGCCACTTCGCTTCATTGGGCTACGCAAGGTTTTCGGCTCCTTTCGTCCATGCCCAAAGCGTCGGCCACCCCTGCGAAGATCTCGTGAAGTAGTTCTGCTTTCCTTGTGCCGGGCGGGGACATGGGCTGGGCTCCTCGGCCTGTCGGCGAGCGCGGCAAGGGTCGGCCACGTCGGCCACCTGGGCCGCCAGCTAGCTGCCCGCTGTTGCTCCCCGCTTGAGGGCAGGGAGCACCACCTTGAAGCGAGAGCCGCGGCCGGGAACGCTATCCACGTCGATATGGCCCCCATGAGCGCGCACCAGCTCCTTCACGATGGCGAGGCCGATGCCGCTGCCGCCAGTCGACCTCGACCGCGAGCGGTCGCCTCGCCAAAAGCGGGTGTAAATGTGGCCCAGGTCTTCGGGGTCGATCCCTATGCCGGTGTCGGCCACCTCCAAGAAGGCCTCCGGGCCGGCGCTCCCCACCCTGAGCGAGACTCTCCCACCGGGCTCCGTGTAGGCGAGGGCGTTGGAGAGCAAGTTGGCAACGACCTGCTCGATACGGCCGGGGTCCCCGAGGGCCCAGGCTGGCGCGCCCGTCGAGCTGAAGGCTATGCCCGCTTGGCTGAACCGGGCCGCGAAGGCGCGTCCGACCGCTTCAGCGACCTCGGCCAAGTTGACCGGGGCTTTGTCGAGCAGCAGGCCGGGCCGCTCGGCATCGCCCAGGCGGGAGAGGTCGTCCAAGAGCCGGGTCAACCGGGTGGCCTCGTCGTGCATGGCGGCCAGGTTCTCCGGCAAGGGCAGGAGGCCGTCCTCCGCCGCCTCGATGCGGAAGAGCAGGCCGTTCACCGGTGTGCGCAGCTCGTGGGCGAGGTCGGCCATCTTCTGCTTGCGCAGTTCCTCCTCGTGGCCGAGCGTCTCGGCCAGACGGTTCAACGCCCGGCCCACCGCTTGGACTTCGGGCGCGCCAGTGGCCTCGGCACGTGCCTCGAGGTCTCCCTGCTCTAGGCGCTCGGCCGCGGCTTGGGTGCGCCTGAGGGGCCTCGACAGGGCCTCGGCGAGGCCCAGCCCGACGACGAGGGCGGCGAACGCCGCCACGGCTGCCGCGACCAGGTGGAGACGGTCGAGCGAGCTTTCGAGCCCCTGGTCCTGGTTGGGAATGAGGGCCCCGTTGGTGTAGGAGACCGACACGGTGGCCAGGAGCCGCCCATGGGATGTCACCGAGGCTCGGGCGACCTCCCTTGCGGGGCCCGGCCGGACCGGGACAACCTCATGGCCAGGCAGGAGCAGCGACAGGCGCAGCCCGTCCAGGGCGGCCAGGTGCCTGAGCTCGGTGCGAGCCTCCGGCGTCCAACCCCCCGAGCCTTCGTACACTGCGGCCGCCACGCTCGCCAGGTGCCCCGCTAGGGCAACGAGGCGTGCCCGTGCGGCTCGCTCGAGGCGGGAGCTGAGCCCCATTGTTGCCGATCAGGGCGGCCAGCCCGACTGCCGCCACGGCGACGGCCACCAAGGCGAGGCCGAGGCGCGCTCTTAGGCCCGGCGGCCTCATCTCTGTCTCGGCAGGGGGCCCCTGGTGGCCACCGAGCGCGCCAGACGGTAGCCAGTGCCGAAGACCGTCTGTACGTAACGGGAGTGGCGGGGGTCATCCCCGATCTTGCGCCGGAGGTTCTTCACGTGGGCGTCTATGGTGCGCTCGTAGCCCTCGTAGTCGTAGCCCTGGACGTGCTGGACGAGCTCGGCGCGGGTGTAGACCCGCCCCGGGTAGCGGGCGAGGGTGGTGAGCAGCCGGTACTCGGCCCGGGTGAGGTCGACCGCTTGGCCCTTGACCCGCACTTCATGGCTTACGGTGTCGACCTCCAAGGCCCCGTTGTCGAAGCTGAGCACCTCGACGAGGGGGAAATCGCTCTTCCGTGCCCGCCGGAGCACGGCCTGGGCACGGGCGGCGAGCTCCCGGGGGCTGAAGGGCTTGGTCAGGTAGTCGTCTGCGCCGAGGCCAAGCCCCGCAACCCGGTCGTCTTCGGTCGCCTTGGCTGTGAGCATGATGACCGGCACGTCCGAGCGGGCCCGGATCTCCCTGGCAACGTCCTCCCCCGGACGGTCGGGGAGCATCAGGTCGAGCACCACCAGCGCTGGCTTCACCCGTTGTGCTGTCGCGAGCCCATCGGCACCGGTGGAGGCCACATAGACCAAGAAACCGTCGCGTTCCAGGTAGGCGCGCACGACCGTCTGCACCGAGGGGTCGTCGTCCACCACGACAACCCTCTTGTTGTCCTCGAGGTCGCTCACCGTTCCCGCCCTGCCAGGCCTCTAGAGCCGTACCGCCTGGCGGACCGTGCCTGCCACCTCGTCCATGAGCGCCTCGGGCTGGCCGTCGGCAGCCCGGGCGGCGGCGAGCACGCAGTGGTGGGCAGGGGTGCCCTCAGGCCGGCTGGCGGCCATCACCATGTGCCTCGCGCCAGCGCACTAGGCGCGCTCGGCCCGCTCCCGCCGCCCGTCCTGATCAGCTCGCGAGTGGCCCTGTACTGGTCCTGGTCGATCTCGCCGCGCGCCAAGCGTTCGTCCAAGACGGAGAGGGCATCGGGCCTGCCACTGGGTAGCCCGGGTCCCCGGGCGCTCCTCACCAGGGCGTAGATCCCCCAGCCGGCCAGGCCCCAGAAAGCGAGCATGAGAAGGGCGTTGAGCAGCCCCTGCCACCAGCCCCAGCCGCTCCCGTACCAGAACATCATCTAGGACCACCTCCACCTTCGCCCGGCAACGTCCGGGCGCTCCCCTCCAGTATTGGCGTAGGTACCCCTAGGGGGTAGGGCCTTAGGTCCCGAGCGGAAGGGCCCCATGGCCCTACCCCGTAGGGGTATATCCAAGCAAGCTGTATATCCGAGCAAGCTGAGGACAACGGAGACAGTGGAAATGAGAAACCCCATGCCAGTCGCCAAGGAAGGAAGTGGCACGCGCTGCGTGTCGCCCTGGCCCATGAGCGCCCTGCGGGTCGTCTTCGGGGTCATCTGGTCCATTGACGCCACGTTGAAGTGGCTGCCCGGCTTCCGTGCCGGCTACATGTCCACGATCATGGGCATCGCCAATGGCCAGCCTGCCTGGCTGAAGCCGTGGTTCCGGTTCTGGGTAAACTTACAGCACCCGAGGGCGATGTTCTTTGCCTACTTGGTCGCGGTCGTGGAGTCCCTCATCGCGGTGGCGCTCCTGACCGGCTTCGCAAGGAAGTTCACCTACGCCTCGGCCGCCGTTTTCTCCTTCCTCATCTGGGCAACCGCAGAAGGCTTCGGCGGCCCCTACACTTCAGGGGCCAGTGACATAGGGACCGCGGTCATCTACGCGGTCGTGTTCTTGGGCTTGCTTGCCTTGAGCTACTACGCCGGCCCTAGCCCCTACAGCGTCGATTACTACCTGGATAGGCGTCTTTCGTGGTGGTGGCGGGTGGCCGAGGTAGGGCACCCTAAACGCTCAGGAAGCAAGCTGCCAGCCGCCCAGCCAGTCCCGCCAGGCGTTTTGAGCCCCCAGCGGTTGGCCCCAACCAAGTCCCGTGGCTAGGACAGGTGTACCTGGTCGCCCAGTACCTGACGATGGCCCCCGTAGCCGGTAGCCGTGAAGGACGGCTCGGTGCATGCCATTGCCCAGCTGAAGGCGCTCGGGCCGCGATGGCGCGGCTCAGCCCAGCGCTCCCCCTACAGGACGCCAGCCCCACGACCCGTACGGGCACTGCGCTGTTGACGCCTCCCCCGTCGCCCAGCTGGCCCAGGTTGCCTGCCCCCCAGGACCACACCACCCCGTGCCGGTCGAGCGCAAAGCCAACGTCTCCGTCGGCGGCCAGTTCCACCACCTCGCTGAGCCCCCGGACGCGCACGGGGCGGCTCTCGTCCACCGCCTGCCCGTCGCCGAGCTCACCCTCGGTGCCCCTGCCCCACGCCCAGACCGTCCCGTCGCTTCGCAGGGCGTACCCGGTCGAAGCTCCCGCCGCGACTGCGACCACGTGGGCCAAGCCCGCCACCGGTGCCGGCTTGGCCTCGAACAGACGGACTGTGCCGTTGCCCAGCTCGCCGAACCCGTCATCGCCCCAGGCCCAAACCGACCCGTCCTTCCTCAGCGCGTAGACGGTGTCGCCCCCGGCCGCCAGCTGCACGACACCAGACAGCCCGGGCACGCGCAGCGCAAGGCCGGAGGCCGCCAAGCCCGCCCGGGGGCCTGCCCGGCCCTGCCCCAACTGGCCCAGGCTGTTGTCCCCGAACGCCCACACCTGGCCGTTGGCCCCCAACGCGTACGCGTCGGCCGAGCCCGCCACCACACTGAGCGCTCCGTGCAGGTCCCCGTGCAAGTTGCGCACCACCCCCGGACGCGCTCGTGCTGGTGCCTGTCCCGGTCCGTTGCCCAACTGGCCGAACGAGTTGTCACCCCACGACCAGACCGTCCCGCCTCGGCCGATGGCGTACACCGAAAAGGCGCCCGCGCTCACGGCCGCCACCTTGGCGGGCAGGGGGACCGGGACCGGCACTGGGCTGCTCAGCACCCCTGGCCACCCCAACTGGCCCTGGCTGTCGTCGCCCCAGCCCCACAGGGCGCCGCCCCGGGTGACGGCGAAAGCACTATTGCCACCGCCTGCCACCGCCACCACGGGCGGCAGGCCCTTGGGCCGGACGGGCAGCGCCTCGACCACGCCCGCCCGGCCGTCGCCCAGTTGCCCCTCGAGGTCGTCGCCCCAGGCCATCACCTGGCCGTCAGCCAGCAGCGCGTAGCCGGCATAAGCACCTGCTGCCACCTCCACGACCCGCTGGCCCCCCGAGCCTGCCGCCCCGCAGCCGGCAGGCCGGCTAAAGGCTAGGGGCCCTGCGCCGGCCAGGCTGGACGCCGCCAGCACCCCCGCCAGCGCCGGCTTGCGCCAGCCGAGGGTACCCCCGCGGGCTAGCACCATGCCGGTGTATACCACCGTCCGGGAGGGCCAGCAACCAGCGGCCTGGCCGTGAGGCTCAGCCGGGGCCCTCCGGGCCGGGAGGGCTGGCCGGCTCCCGGGCCACCGGCCCAACCATGCGCCGCAACAGGGAGCCCCTAGGCTTCGTAAGCGGCGTCCGCCGTCCCGCTGACCGCGCTCAGCTCGGGGGCCTGCAGCTGGCGAGGCAGCGCAACTACGCCCTCCAGCTCGGGCAAGTCCTTGTCGGCGTCCCCCACAACGCCCATCTCTTTGAACCGCCTGGCTTGCGGGAGGACGCTTCGCTCGAGGGAACCGACCGCATCGTTGTACGCTTCGACCGCCGTCGAGAGCCCTTTGCCAGTACGAGCAAGGTGCTTGCCGAACGCCGAAAGCCGCCGGTAGAGGTCGCGGCCCATGTCCTGCACCTGGCGAGCGTTCTCCGTCAAGGCTTCCTGCTGCCAGCTGGCGGCCACCGTGCGGAGCAAGGCAATGAGGTTGACCGGCGTCGCCAGCAGGACCCGCTTGGCGAGGGCGTACTCCAGGAGGTGGGGGTCCTGCTCGAACGCAGCGCTCAAGAGCGCCTCGCCAGGGACGAAGGCCACCACGAACTCGGGTGACTGGTCGAACTGCCGCCAGTACGCCTTGTTCGCCAGCTGGTCGATGTGGTCCCGGACCTGACGGGCATGGCTCGCCAGGTGCGTCCGCTTGGCGGCCTCCTCTGTGGCGTCGTTGGCATCAAGGAACGCCTGTAGAGGGACCTTGGCGTCGACAACCACGACCTTCGAGCCGGGCAGGTGCACCACCATGTCGGGCCGCTGGCGCCCCTCCTCCGTGGAGGTAGGGACCTGCTCCTCGAAGTCGCAGTGCTCCAGCATGCCAGCCACCTCGACCACCCGTCGTAGCTGGAGCTCTCCCCATCGGCCACGGGTCGACGGGGACCGCAAGGCGGTCACCAGGTTCCTGGTCTCGGCCTGAAGGCGCTGCTCCGAGCCCGCAAGGCTCTGTACCTGGGCCTCCAAGCTGGTGTAAGCCTTTTGCCGCTCCAACTCGAGCTGGCGGAGGCCCTCCTCGTACTTGTTGAGCTGCTCCCGGAGCGGTGCCAGCAGGTGCTCTATGGCCTGCTTGCGCTGCTCCAGCTCGCTTTGTGCCACCTGTTGGCCTTCCTTGAGCTTCGCACTGGCCAACTCGAGGAACTGGGCATTGTTGTGCTCGAGCGCCTTCGCCGACAGCTCGGCGAACGTGCCGGTCAGCTGCCGTTGGGCCTCTTGCCAAGCAACTTGACGCTGGGTTGCCAGGGCACGCTCAGCCTCCAGCTCAACGTGCGCTTTCGTGAGTTGTGACTGCAAGTCGGCCAGCACCGCTGCTTGCTCTCGCTGGGCCCCCGCGACGCGCTGGGCAACTCGGCCCCAAAGGACCACGGCCGCGGCGGCAGCCACGGCCGCTCCTACCACTATTCCTGCCAGGAACCATGCGGCCATGTGGGCCCTATCGGCACGAGCCCCGCCGGCCTTGAGGCCACAGTTCGCCCTCCACCCACCTGCGACGGCCGTGGGTGGCACCTCTCGGGCCAGGGACAGCTGCGCCAGCTCGCCGGGAGCTCACCGCGGCGGGGGAGCTGGGCGTGGCGCTCCTCAGGGCGCCCCGTGGGGTTGTGGGCGCGGAGGGACTTGAACCCTCACGGCCTTGCGGCCAGTGGATTTTGAGTCCACCGTGTCTGCCATTCCACCACGCGCCCCAGCTGGTGGCCGGCCCGTCCGGGCTCCCGGGGCCGGCGCCTCACCATAGCCTAATGGGGGTGCGAGGGGGCGCGCCGCTCGACCAGCAGTACTGGCCGGGAGCGCGGCCCGCGGGGGCCACAGGGCCGCCCGGAGCGCGCGCCGATGGAATGGACCACCCTCCCTGGACGTTCTAGAGCCCATGAGCGATGTCACGGACTGGAACGCCGGGGTCATAAGCGAGTTCCGTGCCCGGGGCGGCAAGGTCGGCGGTGCCTTCGAGGGCGCCCCCCTCCTGCTGCTGCACACCACCGGGGCCAAGAGCGCCAAGCCGAGGGTCAACCCCATGATGTACCTCGACCTGGACGGCCGCCGTTACGTGTTCGCCTCCAAGGCAGGCGCCGACCGGCACCCCGACTGGTACTACAACCTCCTCGCCCACCCCACGGTCAGGGTGGAACTGGGGACCGAGACCTACCCGGCCACTGCCGTGCCCCTCGAGCCCCCCGAGCGGGAGCGCGTCTACGCCGAGCAGGCCCGGCGCTACCCCGCCTTCGCCGAGTACCAGGCCAAGACCAGCCGGGTCATCCCCGTGGTCGAGCTCCGGCGCACCGCCTAGCAAGCACCTGGTGCACGGGCCGGGGCTGGGCATCATGTGCCCGGCAGGCTGGGCGACCAGCGCCATGGGCAACAGCACCGCCAATGCGACCGGCCGTCCCGCCGGGAGCTACAGCCCCCAGCGAGACGGCCTGAGCAGGTACAGCTGTGGCCAGGGCCGCTAGCCGCCGTTAGCTGGCCAAGATCGACTTGATCTGGGACTGGGCGGTGCTCAGTGCCGACTGCACCGACTGCGAGCCCGATAGGGCGGCTTGGATGGCGGTCCACACGACCTGGGAGACCTTGGGGTACTTGACGCCCAACCCGAGCGTACGGGGATGAGCGTAGATGGTCTGGTCCACATAGACCTTCCACTCCGGCCCCGCTTGCTTGACGTAGGTCTGGGCCACGGCGATCTTGCCCGGCAGGTAGCCGAACGCCTTGGCCAGCTTCAGCTCCTCGGCGGGCGTCTGCATGCCTTGGATGTACTCGAAGGCGAGCTGCTGGGCCTGGCTGCCGCCGCTCTTGCTGATCATCCAGTCCTCACCACCGAGCGGGACGACCACGTGCTGGCCCGGCACCCGGACCGGGACCGGGACGATGCCGAACTGCTTGCCGTAGTACATGTGGTTCAAGTTGAGGGTCGGGAAGTTCCACGGGCCGTTCACCATCATGGCGGCCTTGCCGGCAATGAACTGGCTGGACGCCGCTGGGGTCTGGCTCCAGTTGAGGCAAGCCTTGGACGCGGAGCCGTCGGTGACCAGTTGCTTCCACAGGCTCAGGGCCTGCACTCCGGGAGAGCTGGCTATGTTCGCGAAGGTGAACGCTCCCCCATTGCTCCAAAAGAACGGCTCCCACTGCCAGGTCGTGTCCTCCGCCGCCTCGCAGGTCAAGGCGATCCCGTAATGCTGCGGCGTGGTCAACGCCTTGGCCGCGCTCACGAGCTGCGCCCAAGTCGTGGGCGGGCTCACGTGGGCCGCCTTCAACATGGCGATGTTGTAGATCAGGGCGATCGAGTTGGCCCCGGCCACCGGCAAGCTGTAGTACTTGCCATTGGACAGGCCCTCGTCGATCACGGCGGGGTAGTAACCCTGGGTGCTGAAGCCCTTCAAGCCGCTCAGGGGCACGACTTGGCCGGTCGAGATCATGGTCGACACGAAGGGGTTGTCGACCGCGAGCAGGTTGGGCAGGTCATTGCCGGCCGCCTGGGTCAGCAGCTTGGTGTCCAGGTTGGCGAAGGGCACGTACTGCCTCTTCACCGTCACCCCTGGGTGGGCGGCCTCGAACTGAGCCGTGTACGAGGCCAAGCCGCTGATCTGGCCCGGGGTGTTGAAATAGTCCTCCTCTGTGAGGGTTATCTTGGTGGCCGCGCTCGCCGCCACCTGTGACAGCCCGACCACGGCAAAGCTGGCAGCCGCCACGGCTGCCAGTGCCCGGCGCCTTTTGTTGACGAAGAAGTTCACAGCAGTTGTCTCCTTTTCATTGATGGGCGAGAACTAACTCAGCTGAGACTGCTAGGCCGGTACTGGTCCCCTATACGCACCACCTCCTTGATGCAGCCAGCAACCACCCTGCCCACCCCCACGGGGCCCTGCTTGCCGTGCCAGCCGCCCGCATCCCTAGCCCTTCACCGAACCGGCGGTGAGGCCGCTGGCGATGTAGCGCTGGGCAACGACCAGCATCACCCCGGCCGGCACCATGGCGAAGGCGGCGGAGGCCATGACTGCTCCCCAGTCGGTCGAATAGTTGCCCAGGTAGGTATAGATGCCCAAGGTGATGGGGACGATCGTGGAGCCGTTCAGCACCGTGAGGGCGAATATGAAGTCCCCCCAGCCGTTCAAGAACGCGAAGACCGCGACGGTGATCACCGCCGAGCGAGCGAGCGGGACCACGATCCGCCGGAACGTCTGCCACTCCGAGGCCCCGTCCACCCGGGCCGCGTGCATGAGCTCGTTGGGGAGGCTGAAAAAGAACGCCCTCAGCACCAAGATGGCGAAGGGGACGGCATAAGTGCCGTCGGCGATGATGAGGCCGGGGTACGAGTTGACCAGATGGGCCCAGTGGAAGACGATGAACAGCGAGGTGGCCAGGACTATGGAGGGCACTATCTGGCAGATGAGGAGCGAGCTGACCAAGATGACGGTGACCCGTAGGCGGTACTTGGAGAGGGCGTAGGCGGCGGGCACGGCCACCACCAGCGCCAGGGCGGCGGTGCCCAGCCCGACGATCAGGCTGGTCAGCACGCTGCCCGACTGGGCTTGGATGACGGTGCGGTAATTGTCCAGGGTTGCCGCGTGGGGCAGCCAATAGTAGGTGCCGCTGAATAGCGTCTCGGTTGACTCGAACGACCCCACGATGACCGCGTACACCGGGAACAGGACGATGACGAGAGCCGCCAGCGCCGCCAGAGTGCAAAGCCAGCGCAAGGCCACGGACTTTTGCACCCGGCTCACCTGGCCGCCCCCGAACTGCTCCGCAACGAGCCTCGGCTCAGCAGCAGGTAAAGCGGTGAGCAGATGAGCGCCAGCACCAGCAGCACGTTGTTCAGCGCCGCGCCCTGCCCGAAGTTGAAGACTTGGAACGACAGGTTGTAGGACCAGGTGGTTATGAGCTGGGTGGCGTTGGCCGGGCCACCCCCGGTGAGGCCGATCACGAGGTCGAACACCTTGACCGTGAACACGAAGCCGAGCAAGAAGGTGACCTCGATGACCGGCAGGATGATGGGCACGATGACCAGCCGGAGCCTCTGCCAGGGGCCGGCACCGTCCATCAGGGCGGCTTCTTTCACCTCCACCGGCACGTCTTGGAGGGCGCTGTACAGCAACAGGGTGAAGAAGGGCACCCCGAGCCAGATGTTGGCGATGAGGACGGTCCACAACGCGAGGTGCGGGTCGTCCAGCCAGTCGATCGGGTGGTGGGCCAGGCCGACGTCCATGAGGATCTGGTTGACGGCTCCCCCTTCGACTTGGAAGAGGAACTTGAAGATGACACCGGTCACGATCAGGGGCAGCAGCCAGGGGACGATGACGAGCGAGCGCGCCAGCGTCCGGCCCGGGAAGCGGAGGGTGAACAGCAAGGCCAGGGCAAAGCCGATCACGAACTGGCCCAGCAGCGACCCGGCGGTGAACACGAAGGTGTGGACGATGGCGGCCCGGCTGGTGGGGTCGTCGAAGACGGAGCGGTAGTTGGCGGCCCCGGCGAACGGGGCGGTGAACTGGGCGATCGTGGCGGGTGAGGTCTGCTCGAAGCTCAGCATCACGTTGTAGACGATGGGCAGTGCGAACGCGAACAGCAGGTAGGCGACCGCCGGGGCCAAGAACAACCAGCCGGCGAGCTGCCGGCGCCTCCAGGCGGACAGCCGCCGCCCCCGGCCAGCCGGGGACAGCTGGCCAGCCCCGTTCCTGGCACTGGTCGCCGGGACCGGCACCGTAGCGGCCCTTTGCGCTTTGATGTTCATCCGACCGACAAGCCCCTGCTCCTTGCCAAACCCGGTACCGTTGCGTTGGCCCCGCTACTGGCTGGTGGCCAACAGGTGTTTCAAGCCACCCCCCTGCCGGAGGTAGACCGGTACGCGCTCCAGCGGCGCGCTGGCCGTGACCCACCCGGCCTTGCCGACGGGCTCACCGGTCCAGGCGTCCAGCCACGACGCCCCCTCCGGCAGGTAGACGTCGCGCTGGCGCGCCCCGTAGGTGGTCACCGGGGCTACCAGGATGTCCGGGCCGAACATGAACTGGTCGCCCAGCGCCCAGGCCTCCGGGTCCTCGGGGAACTCCAAGAACATGGCGCGCATCGGGGGCAGCCCGGTGCTGGCGGCGGTAGCCATCTGCTCCATGACGTAAGGGCGTAGCCGCTCCCGCAGGGCCAGCTGCTCCTTGATGACCTCGTAAGCCTCGTCCCCGAACGACCACACCTCGTTGGGCCCGCCGCTCTGCCCTGCACCAACGAGCGGCCAGGGCCCCCGGGCACCGTGCAAGCGGAACAGGGGGCAGAAGACGCCGAACTGGAACCAGCGCACGATGAGCTCCCGGAAGTAAGGGCTGTCGCCGTCCCCACCTTTGAACCCACCTATGTCCGTGGTCCACCATGGGATCCCCGAGATGCCGATGTTCAACCCGGCCGGGACCTGGGCCGCCAGGGCCTCGAAAGTCGAGTCGATGTCGCCCGACCACACCGCCGCGCCGTACCTTTGGCTCCCCGCCCAGGCCGAGCGGCACAGCAGCACGGCCTGCTCCCCTTGGGCCCACAGGCCCTCGGCGAACCCGCGTGCGTGCTCGCGGGGGTACACGCACTGGACCTCGGGGCCGAGGCCGAGGTGGAACAGGTTGCTGGCCGGGTCTTCCGGGCGCATCTCGGGCTCGCAGGCGTCGAGCCAAAAGGCACGGATGCCATAGCGCCGGTAGCCCTCGGTGACCTTGTCCCACACGAACTGGCGCGCCTCGGGGTTGGTCGCGTCGTAAAAGGTCACGAACACCTGGCCCTGTGCCCCCTTGTCCCAGAACGGCAGCTGGAGGGGCAAGCCCCTCAGGTTGCCCATCAGCAACCCGCGCCGGGCCATTTCCCCGTAGTTGGCGCTGTCGGGGTTCACCGTCGGCCAAACCGACACCATGAGCTCCACCCCGAGGCTCCTCAGCTCGTCCACCATGGCTTGGGGGTCGGGCCACTCGGCCGGGTCGAAGCGCCACTCCCCCTGGCGGGACCAATGGAAATAGTCGATGACGATCACCGACAAGGGCAGGCCCCGGCGCTTGTGCTCCCGCGCCACGCTGAGCAGTTCCTCTTGGTCCCGGTAGCGCAACTTGCACTGCCAAAAGCCCGAGGCCCACTCCGGGAGCATGGGGGCGAGCCCGGTCGCGCCGGCGTACCGGCTCACGACCCCAGCCGGCGTCGGGGCCGCCGTCACCCAGTAGTCGACCTGCCTGGCGCCGTCGGCCACCCAGCGGGTGCGGTTGTGGGCCAGCTCTACCCGGCCCGTCCCGGGCATGTTCCACAAGAAGCCGTAACCACGGTTGGACAGCACGAAGGGGATGCAGACCTCGGTGTTGCGCTGTACGAGGTCCAAGGCGACGCCTTTTTGGTCGAACAGCCCGTGCTGGTGCTGGCCAAGCCCATAGAGGCGCTCACCGGCGAAGGCGTTGAAGGTCACCTCGCAGCGGTACAGCCCGCCCGGGGCAGGCCGGTAGCGCCGCTGGGGAGGAGAGGTGAAGTGGGGGGCCTGCTCGCTGAACAGCTCCCGGCCGTCGGGCCTCGAGAAGCGGACCAGCGGCGGGGGCTCGAGGAACGAGCCGTCGGCGTTGTCGGCCACCTCGACCACCAGCTCGCCGTTGCGCAACCGGGCGCGGTGGGCAGAAACCTCCACCTGGGCACCGGGGGTCGCCGAGTGGACGAGGGCGCTGCCCGGGGTCTCCGAGACGGCTGGGCCCAGGGCCGAACGGACCCGGGCGCTGTCCGGCCCCCAGGCTTCCACCTGGAGCACCTCCTGGCCGTGGCGCACCATGAAGCCGTGCTCGACGGGAGCGAACAAAGTCATGACCTGTACCTCGCTTTCAGCTGGTGGGAGGTACCCCAAGGCCGTCGCCGCCCAGGACCGGGGCCCACACTCGCATGGCCGCTGAGGGACGGTTGGCCCGTGCGAAATAAGGCACGAAGGTGAGCGGCACCTCCCCGAGCGGCTCTGGCCCTTGGCCTTCGTCGTACAGCCCCGGGCGCCGAGCGCCGACGTTGGCCCCCGAGGCACGCAGGGCCACCTTCACATAACCGTCCAGGCCGGCGGGCACTTCGGCTGTCTGTTGTACCGGTTGGCCGAGGTCGAGGGCGACGTCCTCGACCGTCACGCCGCCTGGCAGGTCCTCGGCCTCCAGGCAGTAGACGAGCGGCCCTCGCTGCAGGGCGGCGCAACCGCGGGCCGCGTCCAGGCGCCAGTGGGGCCGCAGCACGCGGACCGCCATGTCGGTGACCACCAGTAGGCGGTCACCCGGGGCCCAACGCCTGCCCACCTTCAAGTAAGCCCCCTCCGCAAGGGCCTCGTAGGGCCGGCCGTTGACCTCCAGCCGGGTGCCGCCCCTGCCCTCCCACTCCGGGCGGCGCACGGACAGCTCCCACTGTGCCGCCGAGCTGCAAGCTTCGACCACAACCTCGGTGGTCCCCCCCCAGGGGTGCTCGCTGGTGGCCCTGAGGACCACGCTGCCCCCTGGCACTTGGGTGGAGATGGTGCCACTGAAAGGCATGTGCACTTGCAGCCCGGAGCCGTCCCGGGTCACCAGGTAAGCCTGGATGCTCGCCATCAGCCGGGCCAGGTTGGGAGGGCAACAGGGGCAGGCGTACCAGCTGAGACGGTGGCCGGGGGAGTCCTCGTCCCCGCCTGAATGGCCCGTGCGCAGGTGCAAGGTGTTGGAGTAGAAGAACTCGGTGCCTTCCCGGGAGACACTGCCGGCGATCGTGTTCCAAAAGGCCCGCTCCATGGCCTCGGCATAGCGCGCCTTGCCGGTGGCCAGCAGGAGGCGCCAGTTCCACTGGAAGCTGGCGATGGCGGCGCACGTCTCGGCGTACGCCCGGTCGTTGGGCAGCTCGTAGGGGTCGCCGATGGACTCGTCCCGGTGCCGGGACCCCTGCCCGCCCGTCACGTAGGTCTTGGTGCCGTACAGGTCTTCCCAGATGGCCTCGGACGCCTGGAGCAGCTCGTCGTCCCCCGTCTCGATGGCCACGTCCACCACTCCCGCCTGCAGGTACAGCTCGCGCACGGCATGGCCGGTTGCCTGCCTGCGGTCGCGTACCGGCTGGTGGTGCAAGAAGTAGGACAGCGGGAAGCGGCTGTCCCCCAGCCCGCCGGCTGCCGGCAGCGGGACCCCGGGCCGGCCCCGCAGCTCAACCTGGCGCCGAGCCAGCTGCAACGCCCGGGTGTCCCCACTGACGCGGTAGTGCTCGACGAGGGCGGTCTCCACCTCCGGGTGGCCGCACACCCCTACCAGGCCGCCGTCCCCGTCTTCCAGAGAGAACGTCCCGAGGAGGTGCTCGACCAGCTTGTCGGCCACGGCCGGCAGCTTCGAGCTGCCGGTCCGGCTGGCGGCTGCGGCCGCCTGCAGCAGGTGCCCGGCACAGTACAGCTCATGGCCCCAGCGCAGGTCCTTCCAGGCCAGCTCAGGGTGCTGGCCCTGGAACCACGAGTTCACGTAGCCGTCCTCGCGCTGGGCGCTGGCTACCAGGCCGGTGGCCCGGTCCACGAGCTCACCCACCTCCGCCGGCAGCCCCCTCAAACTGTCCCACGCCGCTGCTTCCAAGACCTTGTAGACATCGGAGTCCGAAAAGTGCAGGCCGTGGTGCGGCTCCTGGCCCGCCCGGCCACCGGCCACCTGCTCCAGGTTGGCCAGGGCGCCCGTGCGTACGAGCTGGTGCAGGCAATGGGGCAGCGTCTTGGAGCTGTTGCGCCGCTGCCAGTCACCCAGGTCGGCTCCCTCCGCCAGCTTGACCTCCCCCAGGCCGAGGGGGCGCAGGCGCACCTTGGCGCCGGGGGCCGGGCACACCGGCCCGTCCACCGGCCCCGGCCCAGCCGGGCCAGCCTCAGCCGGGCGCGCCAGCCCGGCCGCGCCCTGGGCGTCGTTGCCCTGCTCCATGCCCCTTCCTCCCACTTGTGCAACCTCGGCCCGCAGAGCGCCTCGGGCAGTCTCCGGCACCTGTCCGGCGTGGGGAAACGCTATCCCCAGGCGAGGCCGCAGTCAAGTACCTCCCCCTCAAAAATCGTGCCTACTTGCACTGATATGTCCGGACATGGGACTGGATAAACGCTTCCTCAATGTTCGCCGAGGGAGGCTGTCCGGCCCGCGTATGCTGGGGGCGTGCACGGGGCCCGGCCGCCAACGCTCACCGAGGTCGCCCGGCTCGCGGGCGTCTCTCTCACCACAGCCTCCAAAGCCATCAACGGGCGGGACCGGATCGCCGAGGCCACCCGGCGGCGGGTGCTGCGGGCGGCCAAACAGCTCTCCTACACGCCCAACCTCGTGGCCAAGAGCCTGGCCCGGGGCCAGAGCAGCATCATCGGCGTCCTCCTTTGGGACCCGACGGTGCACCGCTTCGCCATGCCGATAGTGGTCGGGGCCCAGTCCGTCCTCGAAGAACGGGAGTTCTCGGCCATCATCGCCGACGCCCGAGGAGATGCGGGGCGCTTTGCCGACCTGGCCATCATGCTCCGGCAGCGCAACGTGGACGGCCTGCTGGTCGTGGGCGACATGCAGGGCCCGACCCCCTCCATCACTGCGTCGGTGAGGATCCCCTGCGTGTACGTGTACGGCCCCACAACCAACTCCCGGGACGTCGTGCACCTGGTCGACGACTTTGCCGGGGCAGTTGCCATCGTCGACCACCTGCTCGACCAGGGCCGCTCCCGGGTGGCCCACATAACCGGCCCCCAGCACTCCCCAGCCGTGCAGCAACGCGTCCTGGGGATCTCGCGGCGCCTGGGCCAGCACGGCCTGCGGCTGGTCGCCCCCATAAGGTACGGCACCTGGTCGCAGCGCTGGGCCCGGCAGGCAGCGAGCGAGGTCCTGGCCGAGGCCCCCGAGCTCGACGCCATCGCCTGCGGCTCGGACCAGATCGCGGCCGCCGTCCTCGAAGCCGTCGTCGCCTCCGGCCGCCGGGTGCCCGACGACGTGGCCGTCACCGGCTACGACAACTGGCCTGTCTTCGCGCTGGAGACCGACCCCGCCCTCACCACCTTGGACATGGACTTGGAGCACCTGGGCGCCAGTGCCGTGAGCGACCTGTTCGCCCTGATGGGGGGTGCCCGCGTCGGCGGGGGGGTGCGCCACCACCCCGGGACCCTGGTGGTGAGAGGCTCGACCGACCGGCGGCGGGCCTAGCCCCGGGGCCCTGGTGGTGAGAGGCTCGACCGACCGGCGGCGGGCCTAGCGGGCGCGTTCCAGCCGCGCCACCAGGTGCTGGCGGGGGAGCTGGCCGACAGCCCCCATCACCAACCGGTAGGACAGGACGTGGCCCTGGGCCAGGAGCGAGCGCGACAGCGTGGAGACGTCCTTGGCCGTTGTCGTGAGCCCCACGAAGCGGCTGGACAGCTCCAGGTGCCAGCCCGGCGGGTCGCCCGGGCCGCCCTCGGGGCGTAGGGTGCCCTCCTCCACCTCGGCCACGCCGGTCGGGTGGGCCACCACCAGCTCCACGTGCCCGTCCGGCCCGGCCCGCCAGTAGCCTGTCTCCACGTGCAGGGGACGGCCGTCGCTAGTGCTCCAAGTCCGCTGGGAATAGGTCAGGAAAGGCTGGCCGCTGTGGCTGAAGGTGGTCTCTTCCCGGTACGAGAACGTCGGTACCGTGGGGTAGCTGCCCGTGCCCTCGCCCACCCAGGTGCCGAGCAGGAAGCCCAGGCAGGACACGCTCGGGTGGAGCGCCGGCCCGTCGGGAGCAGTCGGGGTCCCCACAGCCCCACGATAGACAGTCGCCCTTGTTACCTTCGCCTGCCCTAGCAGGTCGGAATATTGTAAGACCGAAGGAGGCCGCTCGTGCCGGCGTTCATGTTCCCCGGCCAGGGGTCACAACATCCAGGCATGGGCCAGCCCTGGGTCGAGCACCCCTCCTGGGACGTGGTCAAGGACGCCTCGGAGGTAGCCGGGCGCGACATCGCCCACCTGCTGGTCGACGCCGGGGCTGAAGAGCTGACCGAGACCCGCAACGCCCAGCTCGCCACCTTCGTCATGGCCTTGGTCGTCCTCGACGCCGTCGAGCGGCTGGGCATCGAGCCCACCGCTTGCGCCGGCCACAGCCTGGGCGAGTACACAGCCTTGGTGGCCGCCGGCGCCATCGGCTTCGACGACGCCGTCCGGCTGGTGGCCGAAAGAGGCGAGGCCATGCAGGAGGCAGCCGAGTGCAACCCGGGGACGATGGTCGCGCTCTCGGGCATCGACGACGAGCAAGCGCGCATCGCCTGCCGGCGAGCCGACGGCGACGTGTGGCTGGCCAACATCAACGGCCCCCTCGAGTGCGTGATCGCCGGCCGGCCACCCGAGACGCAAAGGGCGGCCACGATCGCCGCCCAGCTCGGCGCGACCAGGGCCACCCGCCTGGCCGTCTCCGGCGCCTTCCACACCCCCCTCATGGCACCCGCCCAGCCCCGCCTGCGCAAGAGCCTGGAGGCCACCACCTTCTACCCTCTGGCTGTGCCGGTGGTGGCCAACGTGGACGGGCTGCCCCATGACGACCCCGACGACTGGCCCACACTGCTGTCCGCCCAGCTGAGGAGCCCGGTCCGCTGGCGCCAGAGCATCCTGGCCCTGGCCGGTACCCTGGGCCACGGCCAGTGGGAGGGTGACACCCTGTTCTGCGTGCTGGGCCCCGGCGGCGGCCTGCCCGCCCTGGTGCAAGCCACGGTACCGGGCCTCGGCGTGATGACGGTCAGCACCCCCGACGACCTCGATGCCCTGGTGGCTGCCCTGGCGGGCGGCTCTCCCCTGCAGGACTTCGCCGAGCACCATCACGGGGAGCGGCTGTACGTCTCCGAACGCCTGTTGGTCAGCCCCAGCGCCGGCCTGTTCGAGCTGGCGCCGGGGGCGGACGAGCGGGCCCCCGGCCACAGCGTCCAGATAGGAGACCTGGTCGGCCTGGTGTCCGGCAACGAAGTGCGCAGCCCATTTGCCGGCGTGCTCATGGGCCTGCTCGCCCACCCCGGGGAACGGGTCCAGGCGGGCCAGCCGATCGCCTGGCTGCGGGCCAACGACCCGGCGGGGCAGGGCCAGGGGGCCGGTGGCTAGGGTGGCTCAGGTGACCTCCACACCCCCTGGGCTCACCAGCGAGCGGGGTTGCGCCATCACGGGCTGGGGCAGCGCGCTGCCGAGCACCGTCGTGACCAACCAGCAGATAATGACCCTGTTCGACACGAGCGACGAATGGATCGTCGAACGCACCGGCATCCACGAGCGGCGGGCGGCGGACGGGCCGTTCGTGAGCCCCCGGCCGGCCTCTTCGCCCCCCAACGGCATGGGGACGACGGCCCAGCTGGCCGCCCAGGCCGGCGCCCAGGCGTTGGCCAAAGCCGGCCTCAGCGGGGCGGACATAGACATGCTGGTGCTGTGCACGACCAGCCCGGACCAGCCCATCCCCGCCACCTCCTCGCCCGTGGCCGAGGCCTTGGGCATAAAGGGGGGAGGCATGGACCTGAACGCAGCCTGCGCCGGCTTTACCTACGGCCTGGTCGTCGCCTGCGGGCTGGTCGCCGTTGGCGCCGAGAAGATCCTGCTGGTGGGGGCCGAGACCCTGACCCGGCTGACCAACTGGTCAGACCGTTCCAACGCCTTTTTGTTCGGTGACGGGGCCGGTGCCGTGGTCATCGAGGCGGTGGAGGGGGAGGGCTCGCTGCTGGGCTGGGACGTGGGCGTGGACGGCTCGCTCCAGCCCCTCTTCTTCGCCGACTACGGGGGCCCGGGCATGTCGATGCGCGGCCAGGAGGTCTTCCGCCGGGCAGTGCGCATGACGGTCGACTCGGCCACCAAGAGCATGGAAAGAGCCAAGGTGAGCGCCGCCGACATAGCCCTTTTCGTCCCCCACCAGGCCAACCTGCGCATAATGACGGCCGTCGCCGAGCGCCTCGGCCTGCCCGAGGACCGCATCGCCTCGGTCATCGGCCACACCGGCAACACCTCGTCGGCCTCCATCCCCATAGCCCTGGCCGAGGCCGCGGACAGCGGCCGCCTGGCCGAAGGCGACACCATCCTGTTGGCCGGTTTCGGCGCAGGCATGACCTGGGCCTCGGCCGTGTGGCGGTGGGAGCCGGGGCGGCCCCGCTGAGCCGCCGAGGCTCCCCGAGGGCCCCCGCCCACCGCCCAACTAGATTGTGGCAACCACCAAGCAACCGCAACCACCGAGCAACCCAAACCCGACCAAACCGAACCACCGAGCAACGGAGGGAGACAGACAACATGGGCCCGGAAGAGTCCTTTGACCTGTTCAAGCAGTGCGCCGTGGAGGTGCTGCAGGTCGAGCCGTCCAAGATCGTACCCGAGGCACGCTTCGCCGACGACCTGGACGCCGATAGCCTCGACCTGGTGGAACTGGTGATGGCTCTCGAGGAGCGTTTCGGCATCGACGTGGACGAGGCCGAGCTGGAAGGCGTCCAGACCGTCGGCCAAGCCTACGAGCTGGTCACCTCCAAGCTCTGATGCTCGCCCTGGCCGGGTCGGCTGACGGTCAGGGGGCGGTCCCCGGGAGGCGGGTGGTCGTCACCGGGGTCGGCGTGGTGGCGTCGTGTGGCACCGGCGCCAGCAACTTCTGGCATGGGCTGCTGGCCGAGGCTCCCGTGGGCCGGGAGCGGCCGGTGGTGGGCTTCGACGCCAGTAGCCTTTACTCTCCCAAGGAACTGCGCCGCCTGGACCGCTTCACCCTGATGGCAGCCGTCGCCGCCGACGAGGCGGTGGCCGACGCCGGGGGCATCGAAGCCCTCCGGGGCGACCCGGACCGGGCAGGCACGCTCATCGGCACCGGCGTCGGCGGCCTGGAGACGATCGAGCGCCAGCACACGGTGCTCATGGAAAGAGGCGCCGAGCGGGTGAGCCCCTTCCTCGTCCCGATGATCATGGCCAACCGCGCCTCGGCCGACATTTCCATGCGTTACGACCTGCGCGGCCCTTGCGAGTGCACGGTCACGGCCTGTGCCGCCGGCACCCAGAGCATCGCCAACGCCGCCCGGCTGATCGCGACCGGCCGCTGCGACGTGATGGTGGCGGGAGGCAGCGAGGCCCCCCTGAGCGGGCTGGGCGTAGCCGGCTTCTCCAACATGACTGCCCTGTCCCGCTCGGGCGTGTCGATGCCCTTCGACGTCGACCGGGACGGCTTTGTCATCGGCGAGGGGGCTGGGGTCGTGGTGCTGGAAGAGCGCGAGCGCGCCCTGGCCCGGGGAGCGCCCGTCTACGCCGAGGTGGCCGGGGCCGCCAGCACAGCCGATGCCCACCACATAACCGCGCCCCGGCCCGACGGCGGCGGCGCGGCCCGCTGCATGGAACTGGCCCTGGCCGACGCGCAGGTCCGGCCGGAGCAGGTCACCCACATCAACGCCCACGGGACCTCGACGCCGCTCAACGACGCGGCCGAGGCCGAGGCCATCGTGAAGGTCTTCGGGTTGCCTGGCCCGGCGGTGACGAGCATCAAGGGCGTCCTGGGGCACACGCTGGCGGCAGCCGGGGCCATAGAGGCCGTCGCCGTGTGCCTGTCGTTCCGGCACCGGTTGCTGCCGCCCACGGCGGGGACCCGCCACCAGGACCCCGCCCTGCCCATAGACCTGGTGACCGGCGGCCCCCGGCCCTGGGAACCAGGGCCCAGCCTGTCCAACTCCTTCGGCTTCGGCGGCCACAACGGCTGCCTGGTGTTCTTACCCGCCTAGTTCGTACCCGCCTGAGGAGCCGGCGCGCCTCGGCGCCCCCCGGTCAGGCGGCCCCCAGGGCCTCCAACAGGTTCGTGGCCGTCGCCGCCGGGGCCACCTTGTACCAGGCTCGCTCCAGCCGGCCGTCTTCCCCCACCAGGAACGCCGAACGCACGACCCCCATGTAGGAGCGCCCGTACATGCTCTTTTGCCCCCAGGCCCCGTAAGCCTCCGCCACCGCGTGGCCAGCGTCGGAGAGCAAAGGGAACCCGAGGCCGTACTTGGCGGCAAAGCCAGCCTGGCGCTCAGGGGGGTCGGGGCTGATGCCCACCACGGCCGTGGTGCCTATGCGGTCCCGCACGTCGCGCAGCCCGCAAGCCTGGGCGGTGCACCCTGGGGTCCCTGCTTTGGGGTAGAAGTAGACGAGCACCTTGCGGCCCCGGAAGCTGGCGAGGTCCACCCGCTGGCCAGACTGGTCCGGGAGGCTGAAGCCGGGCGCCATGTCCCCCGGGCTGAGGCGGGGCGGGCCAGCTGGGGGGCTGGGCTCACGCCGAGGCTGGCTGGGGCGCCGGCTGCTGGGCTGGCTGACGGCCATGCGGACCGAGCCTAGCGCCCGGCCCGGGCGCCGACGTAGGTCGGCCCCGGGGGGACGGCCCTGGGCAGTAGGGTCGACGGGTACACCTCATGGCCATGACATCACCCCTCGACGAGCCGCCCGCTGACCTCGCCCTGGGCGCTTTCAGCGACACCCCCCCATGGGACCTGACCGGCAAGCCGCTGCCCTGGCGGGCAGGCGTGAGCTCGCTGCGCACGGCCACCGCCCTGGCCGTGCCCAAGCTGCTCAGCCGCCGGCTGTTCCCCCCCGGCCGGCGGGTGGTCGTCACCGGGCTGAGGTTGGGCTGGGCCATCTTGGCCTGGCGCCTGGTGGAAAGGCGCCAGGCGGCCAAGCTCGGCCGCCGGGAGATCTCCCGGGCCGGGCTTTCCCGACGGCTGCGGCGGGCGTTCGAGCGCCTGGGCCCCACCTACATCAAGCTGGGCCAGATCCTTTCCTCGGGCGAGGGCGTCTTCCCCCCGGAGCTGGTGGCCGAGTTCAAGCTGTGCCGCGACCGGGTGCCCCCCGAGCCCTTCAAGGTCGTGCGGGAGGTGGTAGAAGCCGACCTGGGCCGGCCCCTCGAAGAGGTCTTCTCCTATTTCGAGCCGGCCCCCATCGCCGCGGCGTCCATCGCCCAGGTCCACGCCGCCCGCCTGGCCAGCGGTGAGGAGGTGGTGGTCAAGGTGCAACGCCCTCAGGTGGAGCCGCTGGTGCGCCACGACATCGCGGCCATGAGCTGGCTCGCCCCCCTGCTCATCGGCCGGATACCGGTGGCCTCGCTGGCCAACCCCCCGGCCCTGGTGGAGCTGTTCGCCGAGACGATCGTCGAGGAGCTCGACTTCCGCCTGGAGGCCGACAACATGTTGGACATCGCAGCCGTGCTGGTGGGCACGGGCCAAAAAGCCGTCGTGGTCCCCCGCCCCCACCCGGAGCTGGTCACCCAGCGGGTCCTGGTCATGGAGCGCCTGGACGGCTTCAGCTGGGACGACGTGGAGGGGATGCACCAGGCCGGTATCGACACCTCGGCCGTGGTACGGGCCCTCATGATCGCGTTCTTGGAGGGGGCCACCCTCTTTGGCGTGTTCCACGGCGACCTCCATGGGGGCAACCTCCTCGTGCGCCCCGACGGCCGAGTCGCCCTGCTGGACTACGGCATCACCGGCCGGCTGGACGAGAGGCGGCGCATCGCGTTCTTACGGCTCCTCATGGGCGGCACCCTCAACGACACCCGCCTGCAGCTGGTGGGCCTGCGCGACCTAGGGGCCGTCCCGCCCGACACCGACCTCGAGGCCCTGGCCGCCGACCTCGGGCTGGACAAGCCCGTGGTCGACCCGACCACCATGGACCCAGAGGCCCTCCTGGCCGAGGTGCGAGAACTGACCAAGCGGCTGCTCGCCTACGGGGCCAAGTTCCCCAAGATCCTCATGCTGTTCGTAAAGGACCTCCTTTTCCTGGACGGGTCCCTGGCGACCCTGGCCCCCGACGTCGACCTGTTCGCCGAGGTGGCCGGGGTCGCGGCCTACTTCACCACCCGTTACGGGGAACGTATCGCCCACGACATCGGGGTGGACCCCCGCCAGCACGCCATCGACATCTCGGGGGTGCGGGCCGCGGTGGGGGTGACCGACGAGGTGGAGGCCCTCACCTACCGGGACCTGCAGGCCCGCCGGGAGCTCATCCGCCGGCGCATGGAGGAGCACGCCCGGCGGTCCGCCCGTACCCGGGCCCGGCGCTGGCCCCAGCTCACCCGGCGGCGCTGAACGGCAGAGGAGCCATGGCAGGGGAGCTGAGGACCAGGCGCGAGGTGCGCAACGTCGCCATCGTGGCCCACGTGGACCACGGCAAGACCACGCTGGTCGACGCCATGCTCCGCCAGTCGGGCGCCTTGCGGCCCAACCAACAGGTGCCCGAGCGGGCCATGGACAACACCGACCTGGAACGGGAAAAGGGGATCACCATCCTGGCCAAGAACACGGCCGTCCACTACGGCGACGTCCGGGTCAACATCGTCGACACCCCCGGGCACGCAGATTTCGGCGGGGAGGTGGAACGCGCCCTCACCATGGTCGACGGGGTGCTCCTCCTGGTCGACGCCAGCGAGGGCCCGCTGCCCCAGACGCGCTTCGTGCTGCGCAAGTCCCTGGAGGCCCGCCTCCCCATTGCCGTCGTCATCAACAAGGTCGACCGGCCCGACGCCCGCCCCAAGGAGGTGCTGGACGGGGTCTACGACCTGTTCATCGACCTGGGCGCCACCGAGGGCCAGCTCGACTTCCCCGTCGCCTACGCCAACGCCCGCTCGGGCCAGGCAGCGCTTTCGCCCGAAGAAGTCGCGATCGCCCCCGACCTCAAAGTCCTCTTCGAGCTGCTCGTCTCCTACATCCCCGCGCCCGTCTACCACGAGGGGCACCCTTTCCAGGCCCTGGTGGCCAACCTCGACGCGTCCCCCTACGTCGGCCGGCTGGCCATCTGCCGGGTGCACCAGGGGTGGGTGAAAAAGGGCGACCTGGCCGCCTGGTGCCGTCCCGAGGGCACCACTCAAAGGGTGCGCATCTCCCAGCTGTACTTCACCGAGGCCCTGGAACGGGTGGACGCCGGCGAGCGGGCCGCCGGCCCCGGCGACATCGTCGCCATCGCCGGCATCCCCGAGGTCATGATCGGCGACACCCTGGCCGACCCCGACGACCCCCGCCCCCTGCCCCCGGTCCGGGTGGACGAGCCGGCCATCTCCATGACCTTCGGGGTGAACACCTCGCCCCTGGCCGGGCGGGAGGGCACCAGGTTGACGGCCCGGCTGCTGAAGGGGCGGCTGGACGCCGAGACGGTCGGCAACGTGTCGGTACGGGTGCTGCCCACGGGCCGGCCCGACACCTGGGAGGTCCAGGGCCGGGGCGAGCTGGCCCTGGCCGTCTTGGTGGAGCTCATGCGCCGGGAGGGCTTCGAGCTGACCGTGGGCAAGCCCCAGGCCCTGACCAAGGTCATCGGCGGTGTGGCCCATGAGCCGGTCGAGCGGGCACTGGTCGACGTGCCCGAGGAGCACCTGGGGGCGGTCACCCAGATCCTCGCGGCCCGCAAGGGCCGGGTGGCCCACATGGCCAGCCACGGCAGCGGCTGGGCGCGCACCGAATGGCTGGTCCCCGCCCGCGGCCTCATCGGGCTGCGCTCCCAGCTGCTCACCGAGACCCGGGGGACGGCCCAGCTCCATCACGTGCTGGACGGCTGGGAGCCCTGGCAGGGCGAGATCCGCACCCGCCAGAGCGGTTCCATCGTGGCCGACCGCCGGGGCCGCTGCACCTCCTATGCCCTGCTCGGCCTCCAGGAACGGGGGACGCTGTTCGTGGGGCCGGGCACCGAGGTGTACGAGGGCATGGTCATCGGGGAAAACGCCAGGCCGGAGGACATGGACGTCAACCCGGCCAAGGAACGCAAGCTCACCAACATGCGCTCGTCCACCGCCGAGGAACTGGTCCGGCTGACCCCACCCAGGGTGCTGTCGTTGGAGCAGGCGCTCGAGTTCCTGCGGGAGGACGAGTGCGCCGAGGTCACCCCGTCGTCGGTCCGCCTGCGCAAGGTCACCCTGTCCCAGGCCGAGCGGGCCAAGGCCCGCGCCCGGGCCCGGCCGGCTCAGTTGAGCGAGGGGTCGTCGGGGTAGGCGGCCGCCAGCGCCCACTTGCCGCCCTGGCGGCGCAGGACGCGCCTCCAGAGGTCGTCGGGCTCCTGGCTGAAGATGTCGTCTTCCTCGGCGTCGAAGGCCCACCAGGCCCCCGCCGCCATCTCGGCCTCCAGCTGCCCCGGGCCCCAGCCGGCATAGCCGGCGAAGACCCGCAGCTTTTCGATCCAAGGGGCCACGAAGGCCGGGTCGGCCTCGAGGTCGACCGTGCCCAGGGCCCCGCTCAACGGTAGGTAGCCCGAGCTGGGCACGGATACCTCGGACTTGACCCGGGCCAGGCAGATGGCGCCCTCGCTCACCGGCCCACCCACGAACACCAGCGGGGGGCCGGAGGCGAGCTCCTCCCACTGAGGCAGGGGCGACGCCACCCCCGTCAGGCTGGGCCGGTTGAGCACCAGGCCCAAGGCCCCCTGGTCCCCGTGGGCCAGCATGAACACCACCGTGCGGGAGAAGTTCGGGTCGATGAGCGAAGGGCTGGCCACCAGGATCTTGCCCTGGAGCGGGCCGGGCTCGAACGGCACTGCACCGAGCGGTTCTGGGATCTCCGGCATGCCTACATCATGGCTCGGCTACGGTTCCAAACATGCGCGCCATCACCGTCGTGCCCCTCCAGGCGGGCACCGTCAGCCTGACCGACCTCCCCGAGCCCGACCCCGCTGACGGGCCCGTGCTGGTGGAGACCATCGCCGTCGGCGTCTGCGGCACCGACCTGGAGATCATCGCCGGGGACTACGGTTGGGCACCCCCGGGCGAGCAACGCCTGGCCCTGGGCCACGAGTCCATTGGGCGGGTCCTGGAGGCACCCAGCGGCTCCGGGCTGGCCGCCGGGGACCTGGTCGTCGGGGTCGTACGCCGGCCCGACCCCGAGCCGTGCCCCAACTGCGCCATGGGCCAGTGGGACATGTGCCGCAACGGCAACTACACCGAGTGGGGCATCAAAGCCCATCACGGCTACGCCCGCGAGCGCTACCGCATCACGCCTGAGTTCGTGGTCAAGGTGGCGCCCGGCCTGGGCGAGCTCGGGGCCCTGCTCGAACCCACCAGCGTCGTAGCCAAGGCCTGGGACCACATCTTCCGCATCGGCACCCGGGCCAGCTGGTCGCCCCAGAGCGTGCTGGTGACCGGGGCCGGGCCCATCGGCTTGCTGGCCGCCCTGCTCGGCGTGCAACGAGGCCTCCAGGTCCACGTCCTGGACCAGGTGGACCGGGGGCCCAAGCCCCAGCTGGTGGCCGACCTGGGCGCCACCTACCACCACGGCGACATCGCTTCCACCGGCCTGGGCCCCGACATCGTGGTGGAGTGCACCGGCGTGGGCTCGCTCGTCTTCGACGCCATGGACGCCATGGCCCCCAACGGCGTGCTCTGCCTCACCGGGGTCTCGCCCAAGGGCCGGGCCCTGGGCGTGGACGCGGGAGAGGTGAACCGCCATATGGTCCTGGAGAACGACGTGGTCTTCGGCTCGGTGAACGCCAACCGGGCCCACTACGAAGCCGCCGCCCAGGCGCTGGCCAAGGCCGACCCGGCCTGGCTGGCCCGGCTGGTCTCCCGCCAGGTGCCCCTGGAGCGCTGGCAGGAGGCCTACCAGCGCCAGCCCGACGACGTGAAGGTCCTCCTCCGCTTCGGTGCCTGAGCCTCGCGGGGCGGGGCACCACCAACCTCAGGTACGGCCATGCCAAGGCCCGGCACCTCTGGCCCATGCCGGTTGTGGCCGCCCAGGGCGCGGTATGGTTCCCCAAGTGCTCAAGGCCTGGCCGCTCGGGCGGCCCGGAAAATTAGGAGGGAGCAAATGAAACTCTTAGGGCACCGGACCTTAGCGGTGGTCGTCTCGGGAGCCCTGGCTGCCACCGCGGCAATGGGGACGGCCGGGACGACCGCGGGAGCGGCACAGGCACAGGGGGGAGTCATAACCTATGCCGAGTCGCCAGGCGCCCCGCCCAACTACATCTTGCCCGTGACACCGGCCCCCCAGGGGAGCCTGTACAACATCGACCAGTTCTACAACCTGATGTGGCCGCTCATCTACCTGCCGGACCCTTACCAGCCGACGATGGACTACAGCCGCTCGATGGCCTACCCACCGGTCGTGAACAAGTCCGACACCGTCTTCACGGTGACCCTGCGCCACTACATGTGGTCCGACGGGGTGCCGGTCAGCGCCCGGGACGTCGTGTTCTACCTCAACCTGGCCGAGGCGCTGGGGACCAGCTGGAACGGTTACTCCGGGCCTACTGCCTTCCCCTACAACCTGAAGAGCTACAAGGCCATCAGCCCCACCACCGTCCAGTTCGTGCTGAAGAGCCCCATAAACCCGACGTACTTCGTCGACAACGGGATCGACTACATCTACCCGGTCCCCCAGCACGCCTGGGACAAGACCTCGGCCAACGGGCCGGTCGGCAACTACGACATGACCCCGAGCGGGGCCAAGAAGGTGCTGGCTTTCCTCTCCAAGCAGGCCTCCGACACCACCACCTACGACACCAACCCGCTGTGGAAGGTCATCGACGGGCCCTGGCAGCTCAAGTCCTACGGGGGAGCGAGCTCGCCTACCATCTTCGTCCCGAACCCGAAGTTCTCGGGCACCAAGCCGACCGCCTCGGAGTTCGAGGAGATGCCGTTCACCTCGGACTCGGCCGAGTACGAAGCGCTGCGGGCGGGGGACCTTGACTACGGCTACGTCCCCACCCAGGACTTCCCGACCATACCGGCGCTCCACGCTGCCGGCTACAGGACCACCGCCGTCCACGACTGGGGCTTCGAGATGATCGTCCCCAACCTGAAGGCCGCCGGCGTAGGCCCCATCCTGTCCCAGACCTATGTCCGCCAGGCCCTGGCCCACCTGATCGACCAGGGGACGATCATCAGCCACTTCATGGACAACCTGGGCTCGCCCGGCTACGGCCCGGTGCCCATCTACCCAAAGGGCAACCCCTTCGTGAGCCCGGCCGAGCTGCACGACCCTTACCCGTTCTCGGTGAGCACCGCCGAGGCCATCCTGCGGGCCCACGGCTGGCAGGTGAACCCCGGTGGGGTGGACGTGTGCATGTCCCCGAGCGCCTGTGGCAAGGGGATAACCAAAGGCGAGAAGCTGTCGCTCAACCTCCTGTACTCCAGCGGCGAGGTCATCACCCAGGAGATCGACGACCTGTTCCAGTCGGACGCGGCCAAGGCGGGGGTGCAGGTGAGCACCCGCTCCGAGTCGTTCAACACGCTGCTCACCATCGCTTCGCAGTGCGTGAAGCCAGGCACGCCTCAGTGCACCTGGCAGCTGGCCGACTGGGGCGGGCTGGGCCTGTCCACCTACCCGAGCGGTGAGGGCGCCCTCAACACCGGCGGCGCCTTCAACGTGGGCAGCTTCTCGGACCCCCAGCTGGACAAGTACATCGCCGAGAGCACGGTGGCGAGCACCCTGGGCCCGTTCAAGGCCTACGAGGACCTCACCGTGAAGGACGAGCCCTGGCTCTTCGTGCCCGACCCCGACCACATCGCGGCGACCAAGGCCAGCCTCAGCGGCTACGGCCTGACCAGCGAGTTCGCTGGCTTCCGGGCGTACATAGAGCCGAACTTCTGGTTCCTCAAGTAGTTGGCACGCGGCTTGTGCCCCGGCGGGCCGCCCGCCGGGGCACCGGCTGCCGCTGAGCCCCGCACAGGAACGGCCCCAAGTTGACCGGTTACATCCTCAGGCGCACCCTGCAGTCGCTCATCGTGCTCCTAATGGTCACGATGGTCATGTTCGTCCTGTTCCACCTCCTGCCCGGCAACCCGGCCAAAGCCGAGCTGGGCCCCAAGGCACAGCCGGCCACCATCGCCGCGTTCGACAAGCTCGAGGGCCTGGACCGCCCGGTGTGGGACCAGTTCTGGCTGTACCTCGACCACCTGGCCCACGGCAACCTGGGCTTCAGCTACGTGCAGAACGCCAGCGTGGCCCTCCTGTTCGCCCAGCGTTTCCCCAAGACCGTCCTCCTGCTCGGCCTGGCCACCGTCGTCGCCATAGCCATCGCCATCCCCCTGGGGGTCATGCAGGCCGTCCGGCGCAACAAAGCGGAGGACTACTTCTTCACCGGGGCCTCGTTCGTGTTCTACTCGTTCCCCACCTTCTGGCTCGGGATCATCCTCATCGAGATCTTCGCCATTTCCTTCCACTTGCTACCGCCGTTTGCCCCCTCGGGGGACTCGGTCACCCAGATCCTCGCCCATGGCCGGGGCCTGGTGCTGCCTGTCATGACCCTGGCCCTGATCAGCATCGCCTCCTACAGCCGCTACATGCGCTCGTCCATGATCGACAGCCTGGCCCAGGACTACATCCGCACGGCCAAGGCCAAGGGCGTGAGCCAGCGGGCCATCTTGCTGCGCCACGCCCTGCGCAACTCGCTCATCCCCATGGCCACCCTGGTCGGCCTGTCCGTCCCCGGGGTGCTGTCGGGGGCAGTCATCACCGAGTCGGTGTTCAACTACCCCGGCGTGGGGCTGCTGTTCGTGCAGGCGGCCCAGAGCGACGACTTCCCCATCCTGCTCGGCCTGACCCTGGTGGCAGCCGTGGGGGTCATCCTGGGCAACCTGCTGGCGGACATCGCCTACGCCGTGCTCGACCCGAGGATCCGCTACTGATGGCCACCGGCACGAGCCAGCCCGGAGAGGCTGTGCCCGCAGGACCTGTGCCCGCAGTGGCCGGCCCGGCCGGTGCGGGCCGAGACCTGGCCTCGCTGGGCCCTGGCCCCACCAGCCCCGAACTGGCGGAGGCGTCAGGCGGCCCCGGCCCAGCCGGCTTGTACGAAGCCGGCGAAGCCCGCTCGCACGGCAGCGTGCTGCGCCTCAGCCTGCAGACGTTCGTGGAGAACAAGCTCGCCATCGCCGGCCTGGCCATATTGGTGCTGCTGGTCCTCTTTTGCTTCGTCGGCCCCCATTTGTACGTCACCAACCAAAAGAGCCTGAACCCCGCCATCTCCAACTACCCTCCCAGCTCCGCCCACCCCCTCGGCACCGACGGCGAGGGCTTCGACGTCCTCGGGCGGCTCATGGTCGCGGGGCAGAGCTCGCTGGAGATCGGGATGGCAGCCGGCGTGGCGGCGGCCATCTGGGGCACCCTCTACGGTGCCGTATCGGCAGTGGCCGGAGGCGTCATCGACGCCGTCATGATGCGCATCGTGGACACGCTGTACTCCCTGCCCACCCTCTTCCTGCTCATCTTGCTGTCCGCCATTTTCGCCCCCAACCTCCCGCTCATGATCATCGTGCTCACCTTCGTGGCCTGGCTGGGCCCGGCCCGCCTGGTCCGGGGCGAAGCCCTGAGCCTGCGCACGCGCGAGTACGTCGAAGCGGTCAAGGTGGCAGGTGGCACCCGCTCGCGCATCGTGGTGCGCCACATCGTGCCCAATGCCATAGGCACCATCATGGTGAACACGTCGTTCCTCATCGCCGACGCCATATTGGCCCTGGCTGCCCTCAGCTACCTAGGGCTGGGCCTCCCCGACACCACGCCGACTTGGGGCGGCATGCTGTCCAACGGCACGACGGTCATCTTCGACGGCTACTGGTGGCAGCTGTACCCCGCGGGCGTGGCCATCGTCCTCACCGTGGTGGCTTTCAACTTCATTGGGGACGCCCTGCGCGACAGCCTGGACGTGCGGCTGCAGCGACGCTGAAGGGCGGCCCCTCTCAGGGAACAGCAGCACCCGCAGTTGCCGCCGCCCCCTCTCCCAGCGGTGGCTGGAGGGGGAAGTGGCAGGCAGCCCAGTGCCCGTCGCCAAAGGGCCTCAGTGCCGGCTCTTCCTCGGCGCAGATCTCCTGGGCGTAGGGGCAACGGGTACGGAACCGGCACCCGCTGGGCGGGCTGAGGGCCGACGGCAGCTCGCCCTTCACCTCGACGCGCTGGCGGCGCTTGGCCACTACCGGGTCCGGTACCGGGATGGTGCCTATCAGGCCTTGGGTATACGGGTGAGCGGCCTGGGCAAGCAGCAGGTCCGAGGGGGCGACCTCGACCAGCTTGCCCAGGTACATCACCCCCACCCGGTCGGCCAGGTACCGCACCACGGCGAGGTCGTGCGAGATCAAGATGTAAGTCAGGCCGTGGCTTTCTTGCAGCGACCTCATGAGGTTGAGGATCTGGGCCTGGACCGAGACGTCCAGGGCCGACACCGGCTCGTCGGCGACGATGAGCTCCGGGTGGAGCACGAGGGCACGGGCAAGGCCGATGCGCTGGCGCTGGCCGCCGGAGAACTCGTGGGGGTAAAGGTCAGCCGCTTTGGGGGAGAGCCCGACTTCGCCCAGGGCCTCCTCCACCCGGCGCTCCTGTTCCCGTCGGCTGCCAATGTGCTGGATGGCCAGGGGCTCGCGTACGATTGAGCGCACCCGCATGCGGGGGTCGAGCGAGGCGTAGGGATCTTGGAACATGAGCTGCAGCTCCTGGCGCCGCCGGCGAAGCTTGGCCCCTCGGAGCAAGGCGAGCTGCTCGCCCCGGTAATGGACCGAGCCCAGGGTCGGGCGCTCCAGGGCCACCACCAAGCGGCCGATCGTGGTCTTGCCGCAGCCTGATTCGCCCACCAGCCCGAAGGTCTCCCCCTGGCGGACGGCAAAAGAGACCCCCGACACCGCCTTGATGGTGCCCACCACCCTCTGCAGGACGGCTCCCCGGGTGACCGCGTACTCCTTGTGGACGTCCTCCAGGCGGAGCAGGACCTGGTCATCTTCGTACCGCTCGTGCTGCTGCTCGTGGTGCTGGTCCCCGCGGTGCTGGTCCCCGCGGTGCTGGTCCCCGCGGTGCTGGTCCCCGCGGTAGGGGCTGGCCACCTCTGGGCTACCAGCCACCTCCTGGCGGGGAGCCGTGCGGGGGGCGGGCCGGGTGCCCACCGGGTGGAAACAGGCAAAGACATGCGGCCCCTCGCCCACCGCCGCGCTGGAGGCCAGGGCGGGCCCGCGCCTGAGGGGGCCAGCAACGCTGGCGGCGGGGGCAGGGCCGGCCGCCGGGCTGGGCCCCGGGCCAGGGGCCAACAACGGCTCGGCCGCCGTGCACTGCTCGGTCGCGTAGCGGCAGCGAGGTGCGAACCGGCAGCCGGCTACGGGCGACGACAGGTCGGGGGGCAAGCCCGGCACCGAGTACAGGCGCTGGGCCTTGTCCTGGTCAAGGCGAGGCACCGACCGGAAAAGAGCCTCGGTGTAGGGATGGTGCATGGAGCTGAACAGCTCCTCGGTGGCCGCCGCCTCGACGATCTTGCCCGCGTACATGACCAGGACCCGCTGCGTGCGAGCGGCGATGACCCCCATGTCGTGGGTGATGAGCAGCACCGCCATGTTGAACCTCTGGCGCAGGTCATCGACCAGGTCGAGGATCTGGGCCTGTATGGTCACGTCCAGGGCGGTGGTGGGCTCGTCCGCGATGAGCAGCTTGGGCTGGCACGAAAGCGCCATGGCTATCATCACCCGCTGGCGGAGGCCACCCGACAGCTGGTGGGGGTACTGGCTGGCCCGCTCCTCGGGACGGGGCACCCCGACCAGCGCCAGGAGCTCGACCGCCCGCTGGAGGGCGGCCGCCTTCGCCAGGCCCTGGTGGATCTGGACCGGCTCGGCCACTTGCCGGCCGACTGTCCAGGTGGGGTTGAGCGACGTCATGGGGTCCTGGAAGATCATGGCCACTTCGTTGCCCCGCACCTGGCGCATCTCGGGCTCCCCCAAGCCCAGCAGGTCCCGGCCCTCCAGCCGGACAGAACCCCCAGTGATATGGCCGATGTTGGGCAGGAGGCGCAGGATGGACAGCCCGATGGTGCTCTTGCCGCAGCCCGACTCGCCCACCAAGCCGACGCACTCGCCGGCCCGCACCGAAAAAGAGACCCCGTCCACGGCACGCACCGTAGAGCGCCGGAGGCGGAACTCGCTGCGGAGCTCCTCCACCTCCAACAGCGCGCCCGGCCTCGCCGCGCCGGGCACGGGCCAGCCAGGGCCCTGCCACCTCTGGCTGGCCCCTGGCCATTGGCCGCTATTGTTCTCGGCCCCACCTGACAACGCCGTTGGCGCTGGCGACATGTCCCCAGGCTAGTGCCGCGAACGGGGGCCAGCGCCAGCGCCAGTTGCCCGACGGGCTAGGCCGCAAGCGACAGGGCCGGCCCCAGCGACCCGCTCGGGATAAGCCAAAAGGGCTAGGCCCGCTCAGGCTCCATGACTATGGCACCGCAGGGGCACTCCTGGGCGCACAGCCCGCAGCCCTTGCAGTAGTCGTAGTCGAAGGCGTAGTGCCGGCCAGCCCCACCGCTGGCAAACACGTCCCCCTCCCCGCGGACGGCTTGTTCCAGCTTGACGACGGCGTTGTCCGGGCAGACGCCGAAGCAGTTGTCGCACTCGAAGCAGTTGCCGCACGACAGGCACCGGCGGGCTTCGAACAGCGCCGTGTCGGCATCGAGCCCCTGCACCACCTCGTCGAAGGTCGACACCCGCCGAGCCGCGTCCAGGCGGGGCCGCACCGTTCGGGGGGCGTCGGAGTAGTACCAGGTGTTGAGGCGGTCGAAGCCGGCCAGCGCGTGCCGTGCCGGGCGCTCGTAGCGGGAACCGGCCAAGTAGGCGTCAATGGCCCGGGCCACCCGCTTGCCGTGGCCGATGGCGGTGGTGACGGTCATGTCCTGGCCGACCACGTCGCCTCCGGCGAATATGCCCGCCCGACCCGTCATCTGGTCCGGCCCAACCGAAAGCCAACCGTTGTCTACCTTGACCTCGGGCAGGTTGGCCACCAGCGACAGGTCCGACTCCTGGCCCAGTGCCAGCACCACGGCGTCGGCGTCCAGCTCCTCGGTCTCGCCGGTCGGGCGGGGGAAACCGGTCTCGTCCAGCTCCATCTTCTCCAGCAGGAGGGTGCCCTCAGCCACGTGGGTGATGGTGGACAGCCACTTCACCTTCACGCCCTCGCCCAGCGCGTCTTCCAGTTCCTCAGGGTGGGCCGGCATCCGCTCGCGGTTGCGCCGGTAGACGATCACCGCTTCGGTGGCCCCCAGGCGCTTGGCGGTACGGGCTGCGTCCATGGCGGTGTCCCCTCCTCCGTACACCGCCACCCGCCGGCCCAGCAACGGCCGCTCGCCCTCGGTCACCGAACGCAGCAAGCTCAGCGCGTCCAGCACCCGGGCCGAGTCCCCAGCCGGGATGTAGGCCCGCTTGGCCGTCTGGGCCCCGACACCCAAAAAGACGGCGTCAAAGGGGCGCCCGGCCGCCTTGGCCTCCTCCAGGGTGGCGGCCAAGTCCTCCACCGGGTGGCCCAGTTGCAGGTCGATGCCCAAGTCGACCACCCGGCCCACCTCGGCGTCCAAGATGTCGCGTGGCAACCGGTAAGCGGGGATGCCGTAGCGCATCATCCCCCCCGGCAGTTCGGCTGCCTCGTAGATGGTAACGGCGTGGCCCAGCCGGCGCAGGTGGTAAGCAGCAGACAGGCCGGCCGGCCCGGCCCCGACCACGAGCACGTGCTTGCCCGTTGCCGTCGCCGGGCGGTCGAAGCCGAGGCCCTTTTCGATGGCAAAATCACCTATGAACCTCTCGACCGCGTTTATCCCCACGGCTTGGTCCAACTTGGCCCGGTTGCAAGCCGTCTCGCAGGGGCGGAAGCACGCTCGGCCCATGACCGCGGGCATGGGGTTGTCGGCCACCAACGCCCGCCAGGCGGCTTCGTAATCTCCCTCCTCGGCTGCGTACAGCCAGCCCTGCACGTTCTCACCGGCCGGGCAGGCGTCGTTGCAGGGCGGCAGGAGGTCCACGTACACGGGCCTTTCCACCCGCCAGCTACCGGTACGGTTGGCCAGGCTGGAGCCCACCGGCAGAGTTATCGCAAAAGGTGTTTCCATCGTCATTCACCCGCCTCTTGTACCAAGCCGTAACGAGCAATGTTGCGGTCCGCGACCTGCTGTATGCGGGCCACTATGTCGGGGCGGCCAGCGCCTCTGAACAGGTGGGCGAAGCGGCCCTGGGGGCGCAGGTACTCCTCGACCCCGACCCGGTGGCGCAGCGGGGTGACGGCTACCACCTCGCCGGCCTCCGCCTCCAACAACGGGAAAAGCCCGCTTTCCACGGCCAGGCGCGCCAGGCGTACCGTCTCCGCGGTGGCGCTCTTCCACCCGAGCGGGCAGGGCACCAGGACATGGAGGTAACGGGCCCCCCGAAAGGCCATGGCCCTTTCGACCTTGTACTCGAGGTCGTGCAAGTCGGCCACCGAGGCCGTCGCGACGTAGGGGATCCCGTGAGCCATGGCGATCGCCGGGAGGTCCTTGCCCTGCCCGAACACGTTGCCCGGTTCGGGGCCGAGCGCCTCGGTGGTCGCGGTGCGGGCCGCCGGGGGTGTCGAACCCGACCGCTGCACGCCGGTGTTCATGTACGCCTGGTTGTCGTAGCACACGTAGAGCACGTCGTCATTGCGCTCGAAGAGCCCAGACAGGGTGCCGAAACCGATGTCCACAGTCCCCCCGTCGCCTCCCTGGGCCACTACCCGCACGTCCGCGCGGCCCTTGGCCTTCAGGGCGGCCGCCACCCCGCTGGCCACGGCCGGGGCGTTGCCGAAAAGCGAGTGGAGCCAGGCCAAGCGCCACGACGTCTCCGGGAACGGGGTCGAGAACACCTCCAGGCACCCGGTGGCGTTGACCACCACCACCTTGCCCCCCGTGGCCGCCATGGCTGCGTCCAGCACGTAGCGAGCAGCCAGGGCTTCACCGCAACCCTGGCAGGCGCGGTGGCCCGAGGTGAGGGAGTTGGTGCGGGCCAAGCTGGACTGCACCGTGCGCTCCGAGGGGGCCAACAGGCGGTTGCCCACCGCGAAGCTGCCCACCTGGTAGAACTTTGCTCTCTGGTACGGCACTTCAACCCTCCTGAGCGGCCGCTTGGGAGGCCACGTCGCGCAACATGTTCTCGGCCGAAGGGCCCGACCGCCGCCGCGCCCCCATGCGCTCCAGCTCCCGGTCGACCACCGGGCGGTTCAGGTCCAAGAAGGTCACTTTCTCCAAGGAGCCTCGTTCGGAGCCCTCGATCAAAGCCGCCAGGGAAGCCGCGTTCACCGGGCGCCCACCCAGGCCGGCAACAACCGTGGCTATGGGCGCCCGCAACGGGCCCATGGCGGTGGCTACGTCGGTGGAGAGCACACCCCCGAACCCGGTGCTGAACGCCTTCTCCACCACCACCACCACCCGGGCGCCCCACAAGGCCTCCCGCACGGCCGCGGCGGGGAAGGGACGGAAGGTCGTGATGCCGAGGACGCCCACCTTTTGGCCCTTTTGGCGTAACTGGTCGGCGATGTCCTTCAGCGTCCCGACGACCGACCCCATGGCCACGACCACGGTGTGGGCATCGTCAGTACGGTAGGGAGACACGAGGCCTCCCGCGTAACGGCCGAAGCTGTGGTAGAACTCCTCGGCCACCTGAGGGATCTTTTCCAGCGCCCGGACCAGCTTGGCATGCTGCAGGTAGCGGACCTCTTCGAACGCCTCGGGCCCGACCATGGCACCGATCGAAACCGGGTCGTCCGGGTCCAGCACTTGGCGGGGCTCGTAGGGGGGCAGGAAACTGTCGACCTGTTCTTGGGTGGGCACTTCGACGGCTTCGAACGCATGGGTCAGCACGAAACCGTCCATGCAGACCATCACTGGCACGGAGAGGTCCTCGGCCAACCGGAACGCTTGGACGTGGAGGTCCGCGGCCGCTTGGTTGTCCTCGGCGAACAGCTGCACCCACCCGGCGTCGCGCACGGCCATGGCGTCGCTGTGGTCGTTCCAGATGTTGATGGGCGCCCCGATGGCCCGGTTGGCCAGCGTCATCACCACCGGCAACCCCAGCCCGGCGGCATTGTAGACGGCCTCGGCCATGAACAACAGGCCCTGGCTGGCGGTCGCCGTGTAGGCCCGGGCACCGGCCGCCGAGGCGCCGATCGCCACCGACATCGCCGCGAACTCCGACTCGACGTTGATGAACTCGCAGTTGGCCAGGCGCCCGGTGCGCACCATGGCCCCGATGGCTTCGACTATGTGGGTCTGGGGAGTGATCGGGTAGGCGCAGACCACCTCGGGCCGGCAGGCAGCCACCGCCTCCGCCACTGCTTGGGAGCCTTCTATCTGGCGCACCGCTAGACCTCCCAGGCCGAGCTGTGGCGGGCCAGGTCCACCATGCGGTAGGCCTCGCCAGCGGCGGCCACGTTGCGCTCGCCCACTGGCCCGGCAAAGCGCTCCCGTATGGCCTGGTTGATAGCGGCTAGGCTCACGGCCCCGGTCAAGGCGGCAAAACCTCCGAGCAGGGCTGCGTTGGGGATGGGACGGCCGACCTGGCTGAGGGCGATCTCGGTGGCGGGGACAGCCGCCACCCGCTCGGGGTCAAAACGGCTGAGCACCTCGGCCCCAGCCAGCTCCGCCCAGGGCTTGGGGCTGTTGAGCAGGACGAAGGTACTGGCCGTGGTCCCCTGCCAGACGTCCTCCACCCGCAACAGGGTCAGGTCCTGGAGGATGACGGCATCAGGGGCCACCACCGGTTCGCGCGTACGCACGGGGGCGTCAGAGATCCGGCAGTAGGCCACCACCGGCGCCCCCATGCGCTCAGAGCCGAAGCTCGGGAACGCTTGAGCTGAGCGCCCGTCAATGAACGCCGCGACCGACAGCAGCTCAGCGGCGGTTACTACTCCCTGGCCACCTCGGCCGTGCACCCGGACTTGGAACATACGTCCAGGTTCCCAACCGCCCCGGCCCCCCAGGTAGGGCCCATCGTCACATAGGCAGCCGGCGCTAGTCCCACAGCAGCGGTGAGGGTAACCTCCGGGGTGAGCCCTACCTGAAGGCGATGCTGGGGCCCCTACCTGAAGGTCTGGGGCGCTACTGGAAGGTGTAGCTGCCGGCCGGCGAGGCGGCGCTGGGACCAGCCGAGGTGACCACCACCACGGGCACGGTGCCCGGGGCGTGGGCGGGGGCCAGGGCCCGCAGCCGGCGGCCCGAGACCACCTCGAAGCGCGGCGCCGGGACGTCCCCAAAGCGTACGGCGGTGGCCTTGGCCAGCCCCGAGCCCGTCACCTCCACCCAGTTGCCGCCGCTGGCCGGGCCGCGCCTTGGCTCCAGGGATGCCACCACCGGACGCTGGGAGGGGACGAGGCCAAGGACCGGGGACGGGACCGGGTTGGCCGCGGCCGGGCCGGTCGGGCGGGCTGCCCCCGGTTGTACCACCACCGGGCCGGTCGGGCGGGGTGCCACCGGGCCCGCTACCGCCGGGCCCTGGGCAGCTGGCCTGGGCCTGGGCGCAGGTGCGCCGGTGGCCACCCGCGCCCCGCTGGCCTTGGGCACCGCCACCGGGCCGGGCGGCGGTTGGCCGGGGCCGCCCCGGACCAGGCTGGTGACCCCCAGCGCGGCCAGGGCAACCACCGCCGCGCCGACCGCGGCGGCTACAGCTGCTGCCACCCCCCGGGGCATCCCGGCCGGGAGGTACCAGCGCGCCCATAGCCTCTGGGTGCTGCCCTTGGGGCTGCGCCTGCCCTCAGGGCGGTGCCTATCTCCCGGGCCGGCAGCGGGCCGGGCGAGGCGTGCCCCCAGGCGCTCCCGCGTGGCCTGCGGCAGGGGGGCAGGGGCGGTCAGGGCCCGCTCGAGGCGGGCCCGCAGCTCGGGCGGCAGTTGCCTTGGGTGGTCGGACCCCCGGAGCAGCTCTTCGTAATCAGGCACCGCTACCTCCCAACTGGCGGCGCAGGCCCTCGCGGCCCCGCTGGAGCAGCGACTGCACCTGCACCTGGCTTCGGTCCAGCTCGAGCGCTATGTCCTGGACCGAAAGCCCGTCGACGTACTTGAGGACAAGGACTTGGCGCTGCAACGCCGGCAGCCGCCTCAACGCCCGCACCACCTCGTCCTGGCGCTCCACGAGGGCGTCAACGGGGGCACTGGCCTCGCCGTCCACCACCCGCAGCGAACGCTGGGCCGCCTCCTGGCGCCGCTCGGACTCGTAGAAGCGGGCCAGCCGCCTCCGGGCAATGGCGCACATCCAGGTCGACAGGGCCGACTCGCCCCGGAAGCTGCCCGCTCCCCGTACCGCTTCCAGGAGGGTCTCTTGGAGCAGGTCCTCGGCCACCGCCTGGTCGCCGCCTACGCGGGCGTAGAGGTAGCCGTAGGCTACCGGGGCGACCTCGTCGAGGAGCCACCGCACAGCTTCGGGGCCACCGGTCGCGGCTGCCGCCAGCCGCTCGGCCTCGGACGTGGCCTGCTCGGCTGGAGAACCTCGGCCGGGGCGGTTCACGCCGCGCCCGCCCCCTCGGCCCCGTAGGGCAACCAGGCCACCGGTGCCAGGTCCGCGAGGTCGCTGGCCATGACCCCCTGCTCGGAGACCGTGTAGAGGTCCTGGCCAACCACTACTTCCCGTTCGACCTCGGGCGGGACGGGCTGCGAGCCGGCCGGCTGGGAGATGCTCCCGGCTTCGCTCAGCACGCCCGAGGGGCCGACCGTCCACAGCTCCACGGCACTGGTGGGCTGGCCACCCTGAGCACCGTAGCCGTCCACCGGCAGCGCCACCAGGTCGGCGGCCGGCCACCACAAGAGGGCGTGCGGGTCGTGCTCGGCAGCCGAGGTGGCGCCCGGCCCCAGCTCCTGGCGGGAGACGAGCGACGGCTGGCCGGGCTGGGCGACGTCGAAGGCCTCCAGCTGCAGGCCCACCGTGCGCAGGTCCGCGTCCACGGACTGGCCTATGCCCAGCAGCAGGCCCGGGCGGAGCAGCTGGAGGGACGACGAGTAACCCTCCAGCGGCAGCTGGCCGGCCAGGACCGGGTGGGCCGGCTGGCTGAGGTCGATGACGTACAGCGGGTCGGTCTGGCGGAAGGTGACCACGTAGGCCAGGGGACCGGCGAAGCGCACCGCGTAGATCTTCTCCCCCTCGCCCAGCCCGCTCAGCGTGCTCACGGTGACAAGGGACCCGTCGTGGGGCTCCAGGACGGTGACGATGTTGTCCGAAGAGGCGGGGTTGCCCGGGTAGGTGGCTGTGGGCTGGCCGTGGCCCGATCGAGGGGCGGTACCGCCACTCGGCGCTCCCGGCCCGGGGCTGGAGGCCACGTGGCCGGCGGGCAGGCGGGCCGGGCCCCCGTCGACGGGGGCGGCGGCGGGTTGGCCCACCGTGGTAGCCACCCGGAGGTAGCCGCCGTACTCGGACATGGCGTACTGGCCGATGAGCGTGCCCGGCACCGACCCGGAGCCGAGGTAGGTGGGGTTGGTGGGGTCGGAGGTGTCGAAGCCGTAGATGTCGGTGCTCGCCTCGCCCCCCTGGGGCATGGCCACGCCGCCCTGGGGCCTAGCCATGCACATGGCGCCGGGCGGGCAGGGCCAGGGGCACATGGCGCCGGGTGGGCAGGGCCAGGGCTGGCCCGGCCACGCAGTAGTGGCCACGTACAGCTGCGTGGTGCTGGCGTACACGTCCTGGGCGCTGGCAAGCACAGTGACCTCACGGCCGGGGACGTCGCTGGCCGGGTCAAAGGAGACCACAGAGACCGTCCCCAGGCCGGCGCCCACGGCCGTGTGGTAAGTGCTGGCACAACCCGAGGCCCGGGCCAGCCGGGTACCCCCTTGGGCCACAGTGACCGAAGGGAGCCATTGCGACAGCCGGGAGGCCATGATGGCCCGCCGGTTGGCCTGGAGGGCGGCTCTCTCAGCCCGCGCGCCGGGCCCTTGCGGCTGGGCCCAGGCCAGCCGGGGCTGGCCTTCCACCACGACCACGACCCGGCCATCGACCAGCCGAGCTGCCTCTTCGTACCCCTGGACAGAAAACTGCCGGGCTACGACGGGGTGGGCGGGGTCAGCCAGGCTGACCACTACCACCTGGGTGGAGGCACTGGGGAGAAGGCCGACCGGGGTGCCTGCGGTCAGTGTGGCCGTGCCGATGACCACGGCGTACTGCCCGCTGAGCAGCAGGCCGTCGGTCTGGCCGAGCTGGGGCAGGCCTATGAAGCCCTCGAGCTGAGGGGCAGGCCCCTCGACGCTCACCACCTGCACCCCCACTGGTTGCTGGCGCAGCACGACCATGAGGCGCCCGTCGGTCTTCACCAAGTCCGGTTCGTCCACCCCGGCTTCCTGGTCGTTGGTAGTGGAGTAGGTGGTGGCCCCGCCGGGCGCGCTAGCCCCGGCGGGCGCGGCCTGGGCGGCACCGGCGGGCGCCGCCGGGCCAAGCACGGCCCCGTTCAGCGCGGCCGGCAGGGCCACGCCCGTCCTCAGCAGGCCGGGCCACGGGTAACCAGGGCCGTCGCCGGGCAGGCCGTAGGGGCCGACCTCCTCGAGGGCCTCGGCCTTGACGTCCGCCAGCAGTTGGGTGCAGCTGCTATAGGCAATGAGGCGGGCCCCGGCCAGGTCACTGCCCGCCGGGCGGGCCGGCCCGGCGCTCCCCGGCCCAGCCCCAGGCCCAGCTGTCCCCGGCACCCCGCCAGAGCCGGCACCCAGGGACGGGCTGAAGGTGAAGACGGCCAAGGCCGCCAACCCCAAGGCGGTGCCGGCCACCGGCCCCGTCCACGCCTGCCTGTGCAACCTCATGGCCCCTCCTCTGCTTGCGCCACCGCAACTTGTGGTCGTTCGGTCGTTGGTTGGTGGCGGCCAGGGCCCGCGATCCACCGGTGGCCCCTGGCAGCACCGCTAGGTTCAGGGGCGATGGACCGCCTCGGCCAGGACCTCAGGGACGACAAGCTGCGCCTGGCCGTACGGGTGGAGGGCATCGTCCAGGGCGTCGGGTTCCGCCCCTTCGTCCACCAGCTGGCCACCCGGCTGGGCCTGGCCGGCCGGGTGGGCAACGACCCGGCGGGCGTGTTCATCGAAGTGGAGGGCACCCTGGCCGCCCTACGGGCCTTCCTGGGCCGCCTGGAGGCAGACGCCCCCGTGCTCGCGCTCATCGAGGCGGTCGAGGCCCGCCCCCTGCCCGTCCGAGGCGAGGCTGGCTTCACCATCGTCCCCAGCCAGGCAACGGGCGAGCGCCAGGCGCTGGTCTCCCCCGACACCGCCACCTGCGCCGACTGCCTGGCCGAACTGTTCGACCCCTCCGACCGGCGGTACCTCTACCCGTTCATCAACTGCACCCAGTGCGGGCCGCGTTTTACCATCGTGCGCGACGTCCCCTACGACCGGGCCAACACCACCATGGCGGGCTTCGCCATGTGCCCCGACTGCCAGCAGGAGTACGACGACCCCTCCGACCGGCGCTTCCACGCCCAACCCACCTGCTGCCCGGCCTGCGGCCCCACGCTGCGCCTGCTGGGTGAGGGCGGCCAGGAACTGGTGGCCGCGGGGGCCACCGGCCCCCTGGAGGGGGCGGTGGAGCTGCTCCGGGCGGGCAAGGTGGTGGCCATCAAGGGCCTGGGGGGCTACCACCTGGCCTGCCTGGCCTCCTCCGGGCCGGCGACGGCCGCCCTCCGGGCCCGCAAGCACCGGGAGGACAAGCCCTTCGCGCTGATGGTGGCCGACCTCAAGGCTGCCCGGTCCCTCTGCCGGGTAGGCGAGGACGAGGCCCGCCTGCTGGAGAGCCCTCGCCGCCCCGTCGTGCTGCTGGGACGCCAGGAACCACCGGGCACGGTCGCGCCCTCCGTGGCACCGGGCAACCGCTACCTCGGCCTCATGCTCCCTTACACCCCCCTCCACCACCTCATCTGCCGCCAGCTCGGTGAGCCCTTCGTACTCACGAGCGGCAACGTGTCGGACGAGCCCATTGCCTACGAAGATGCGGACGCAGTGGCCCGCTTGGCCGGCATTGCGGACGCCTTTTTGGCCCACGACCGGCCCATCCACGTGCGCACGGACGACTCGGTCGCCCGCCTGGTCCGGGGCCGGCAATCTCTGGTGCGCCGCTCCCGGGGCTTCGTGCCCCAACCGCTGCTCGTCCGCCACCACTGCCCGCGGCCGGTGCTCGCCTGCGGGGCGGAGCTGAAGAACACCTTCTGCCTGGCCAAGGGCAACCGGGCCTTCCTCTCCCACCACATCGGCGACCTGGAGGACTACGAGACGCTCCGCAGCTTCAAGCAGGGGGTCGAGCACTTCTGCCGGCTGTTCGACGTGCGCCCGGAGGTGGTGGCGCACGACCTGCACCCCGAGTACCTGTCGACCAAGTACGCCCTCGACCTCGATGGGGTCGAGCGGCTGGGGGTCCAGCACCACCATGCCCACATCGCCTCCTGCCTGGTGGACAACGACGAGGCCGGGCCGGTGATCGGCGTGGCGTTCGACGGCCTGGGCTTCGGGGCCGACGGGGCCCTGTGGGGCGGGGAGTTCCTGGTCGCCGACCTGGTTGGCTACCAGCGCGTCGGCCACTTCCAGGCCGTGCCCATGCCCGGGGGGACGGCGGCCATCAAGGAGCCTTGGCGGATGGCCGCCTCCTACCTGGACGCCGCCTTCGACGGCCAGGTGCCCGACGACCTCTCCCTGGCCAGGCGTCACCCGGGGCAGTGGCAGGCGGTCGTGGCCCTGGCCCGCTCGGGGCAGGCCAGCCCCCTGACCTCCAGCGTGGGCCGGCTGTTCGACGCCGTCTCCGCCATCGTCGGCCTGCGCGATGCCGTCAACTACGAGGGCCAAGCGGCCGTGGAACTGGAGCAGCTGGCCGACCCTCAGGAGCCCTCGGGGTACCCGGTCCCGCTCAGCGAGGGCCAACCTTTCCAGGTCATGGGAAAGGAGCTCGTGCGCGCCGTGGCCCTGGACCTGGCCGCCGGGACCAGGCCTTCGGTGGTCTCCGCCCGGTTCCACAACGCCGTGGTGGGCGCCGTGGCCGCCGCCTGCCAGCGCGCCCGGGAAGCGAGCGGGTTGTCCCAGGTGGCCTTATCGGGCGGGGTGTTCCAGAACGTGCTCCTGGCCGAGCGCACGGCTGCAGCCCTGGAAGAGGCCGGCTTCCAGGTGCTCATGCACAGCCGGGCCCCGGCCAACGACGGGGGGGTGAGCCTGGGCCAGGCGGCCGTGGCCGCCGCCCGCCTGGCCGAGGGCATGGCACCAGAGCAGCCCACTTAGCGGCATTGGGCACGGCCCGGGTGCAACCGCCCGGGCCAACGGGGGGCCCAGCCCGACCGCACCCTGGTACACCACCTGTGCCGCTGCGCCAGGTCAGGGCAGCTGGCCCGGGCTGTCGAGGTCGCGCTCGAGCCGCTCCAGCTTGGCGGCCATCTCCCCGGCCCCGGCCGCCGGGTGGTAGTCGACTTTGATCACGATGGACAGGCGGGGCGCGGACGCGGACATCTGTTCGGCGCACCGCTTGATGACAGCCATGACCTCGTCCCAGTCACCTTCGACATTGGTGAACATGGCGTTGGTCTCGCTGGGCAACCCGCTCGACCGCACGGTGCGGACGGCCTCGGCCACCAGCGCGCTGACGTGCTCCCCTGCCCCCAGGGGGGTGATGGAAAAGGCGGTGATCATGCTTGGCAACCCTAGGCGCAGCCAGGCACGCCCCTGCCCAGGACGGGGCCCGGGCCACAAAGTGACGATCGGCCCTAACGGGCTGGCCCGGGGCTTGTGATCCTGCTCACATGGGCGACCCGACTGGCTTCCTCACCCGGCCCCGCCGCCCCGCCGCCCGGCGCCCGGTGCCCCAACGGGCCCGGGACTGGCGGGAGGTGTACGAACCGGTGCCCCGCAAGGAGGTCTCGGCCCAGGCCTCCCGGTGCATGTCCTGCGGCGTGCCCTACTGCCACAGCGCCTGCCCCCTCGGCAACCTGGTGCCGGACTGGAACGACCTCGCCTACCGGGGCCGTTGGCGAGATGCCTCCGAGCGGCTCCACGCCACCAACAACTTCCCGGAGCTGACCGGGCGGCTCTGCCCCGCCCTGTGCGAAGCCGCCTGCGTGCTGGCGCTCCACGACCAACCGGTGACCAACGCCCTGGTGGAAAAGCACATAGCCGAGACCGCCTGGTCGGAGGGCTGGGTCGTGCCCCAGGTCCCTCCATCGCCCACCGGCAAGAAGGTTGCCGTGGTGGGTTCTGGCCCTGCCGGCTTGGCCGCGGCCCAACAGCTCCGGCGGGCCGGCCATGAAGTCACCGTCTTCGAGAAGGCGGACCGTCTGGGCGGGCTGCTGCGCTACGGGATCCCCGAGTTCAAGCTGGAGAAATGGGTGCTCGAACGCCGGCTGGCCCAGCTGCGGGCCGAAGGGGTCAAGTTCCAGGTGGGCACCGAGGTGGGCCGCGACCTGGACGCTCGCGAGCTGCGGGCCAGGACCGACGCCTTGTTGTTGGCGGGAGGCGCGGCCCTGGCGCGTGACCTGGCTGTCCCGGGCAGGCAGCTGGCGGGCATCCAGCTGGCCATGGGCTACCTGGTGGCAGCCAACCGCCACCAGCAAGGCGACTGCAGCGAACCGGCGGTCTCCGCCGAGGGCAAGAGGGTCGTGGTGGTCGGGGGAGGCGACACGGGGTCCGACTGCGTGGGCGTAGCCCTCCGCCAGGGAGCCGTCTCGGTCCTGCAGCTCGAGGTGATGCCCCGGCCCCCCGACCGGCGCGACCCCAGCACACCGTGGCCCAACTGGCCGTACCAGCTGAGGACGTCTGCCGCCCACCGCGAAGGCGGGGAACGTTGGTGGTCGGTCTCCGCCCAGCGCTTCATCGGCAACCCAAGCGGCCACGTGGTGGCAGTCGAGCTGGCCGACGTGACCATGACGCTCGATCAGGGCCAGCCGCGCTTCGACGTCGTGCCGGGGACGCTGCGCCGGGTCCCCGCTGACCTGGTGGTGCTGGCGCTCGGCTTCCTCGGCCCGGAGCCTTCCCCCCTGCTGGCCCAACTGGGGGCCCGGCTCAGCCCGCAGGGCCAGGTCGAGCGCGACCAAGACTGGGCGATTGCCGAGAAGACCTTCGCCTGTGGGGACATGGCCCGGGGCCCAAGCCTGGTCGCCTGGGCCATCGCCGAGGGGCGCAGCGCGGCCGCAGCCATCGACAGGTGGCTCATGGGTGACACCCTGCTGCCGGCACCCCTGGCCGGGGAAGGCGACGGCCGAGGCTGGCAGGCGCCCCGGCCGTGAAGCCTCAGCAGTCGTGAAGCCTCAGCAGTGGAGCCTCAGACGATGAACGTGACCTTGCGCTCGGGGCCTGGCCCGGCCGTGGGAGCCGGCTCGCCCCACCCCGGCCAGCCGTCCCAGCGCCACTTGGCCCGCTGGTCGATGCAGCACCAGCCCCGCGGCACCCGCAGGCCGTCGGCATGGCGCTTGCACAAGGGCCACTGGTAGACCCGGGTAGCCTCGCTGGGCCGGTCGTAAAGCCAGGCGCAGCGCGCCTGGTAGTCGTACTGGAGCCACGCCGCGGGAGTGCCCGGGCACGCTGGGTGGGCGCAGCTGGTACCGCTCACAACCACGAAACTAACCAGGACGCGCCGACGGCGTCAGGCAGCGGAGGCGGGCCGGGCCGCCCGGAGGCCCCGCCCGGGGGCCAGGTAGCTGACAACCGGCTGATAAAAGGGCACCCGGGCAGCGCTAGCCGCCCCCCCCGCCTACGATGGGGGCCATGAGCCGCCAACCGGGGGACCTCCGGCCGCGGCCCCCTGACCGCCCAGGCGGGGGGCCTCCGCTGGGCGCGCCCGACCGTTCCTGGCGCTGGGCCCTCATGGTCGTGCTGGCCGTGGTGGCCCTGGCGATCATGGTCTCCACCGTGGTGACCGCCCCGTCCCCGCCCTCGGTCCCCTACACGCAGTTCATCACCTGGGTGAAGGACGGCAACGTCAAAGAGGCGACCGTGAACGCCCAGACCGGGGCCATCCAGTTCACCACCGAAGACGGCACCACCTACCAGAGCGCGGGCCCGGGGCCGGGCCAGGACAACACCGAAGTCCCCACGCTCGAGAGGTACCTGAGCAACGGCAAGTCGCTCAAGTTCGTGTACCCGAGCGGCGACTGGACCGCCATCTTGCCCTATGTGTTCTACGGGCTCATCTTCTTCGTCTTCATCGGCTGGATGCTGCGGCGGGCCCAGGGCCAGATGGGCGGGATCATGTCGATCGGCCGCAGCCGGGCCAAGGTCTACACGACCGAACGGCCGCGCACCACCTTCGCGGACGTGGCCGGCTACGAGGGCGTCAAGATGGAGATCCGCGAGGTGGTGGACTTCTTGCGCTCGTCCACCCGCTTCAAGGAGATCGGCGCCCGGATCCCCAAGGGCGTGCTGCTGGTCGGCCCCCCCGGCACGGGCAAGACCCTGCTGGCCCGGGCCGTCGCAGGGGAAGCCGGGGTACCGTTCATGTCCGTCACCGGCTCCGACTTCATGGAGATGTTCGTCGGCGTGGGCGCCTCCCGGGTCCGGGACCTGTTCCAAAGCGCCCGCAAGCAGGCCCCCGCCATCATCTTCATCGACGAGATCGACTCGATCGGCCGCAAGCGGGGTGCCGGCCTGGGGGGCGGCCACGACGAAAGGGAACAAACCCTGAACCAGATGCTGGCCGAGATGGACGGTTTCGAGGCCACCGAGGGCATCGTGATGATGGCGGCCACCAACCGGCCCGACATCTTGGACCCGGCGCTGCTGCGCCCTGGGCGCTTCGACCGCCAGATCGTCGTCCCCCTGCCCGACCTCGACGAACGGCTGCCGATCCTGAAAGTCCATTGCAAGGACAAGAGGATCGCCCCGGACGTCGACCTGACCGTGGTGGCCCGGGGGACGCCCGGGATGAGCGGGGCCGACCTCGCCAACTTGGTGAACGAGGCCGCCCTCCACGCTGTCCGCCGGGGTGCGCCCGCCATAGCGGCGGCTGACTTCGATGCCGCCCGGGACCGGATCCTGATGGGCCAGCGGCGCGAGTCCACCGTCCTGTCCGACAAGGAAAAGGTCGCCACCGCCTACCACGAGGGTGGCCACGCCGTGCTGGCCTACGTGCTCCCCGATGCCGACCCGGTCCACAAGGTCACCATCCTGCCTACGGGCATGGCCCTGGGCGTGACCCAGCAACTGCCCATAGAGGAGCGCCACACCTACTGGCGGGAGTACATAGAGGACTCGCTGTGCGTGATGATGGGCGGGCGCACGGCCGAGCAGATCGTGTTCGGCACCCTTTCCACCGGGGGGTCCAACGACCTGCAACGGGCCACCGAGATGGCGCGCAAGATGGTGCGGGAGTTCGGCATGTCCGAACGCATCGGGCCCATGGCCTGGGGCTCGGGCGGGGAGGTGTTCCTGGGCGAGGACCTGATGCACTCGCGCGACTACAGCGACGAGACGGCGAGGGTGGTGGACGAAGAGGTCGAGCGCATCTTGAGGGAGCAGGAAGCCCGGGCCATGCGCCTGCTCCGGGAGCACCGCGAGGGCCTGGCCGCCGTAGCCCAGGCCCTGATGGAACGCGAGACCATCGACGGCACCGAGGTCGCCCGCCTGGTTGACGCCGCCTACGGCCGGCCCGTCCACGAAGGGGTCGGCGCCCCCAGCTTCGCCATCGCCGCCGCCGCGTCCAACGGCGGCAGCCGCGACCCCGAAGCCTCACCCGGCGAAGCCCCCGTCGGAGGACCGGTCTTCCCTGTCTCGCTGCAGAGCACCGAGGCGACCGGCCAGCTCGGCCCCCACTAGCGCGACCCGCGCTCAGCCGGTCCCGAGCGGTACCGCAGGGGCAAGGTTGATGCCCGCTGCCCCCGGCCCCGCATAAGTGCCCTCCTCGACGAGCACCGGCTGGGAACTGGTGGCTCGCAGCCCCTGGCCGGCCAGGCCGGGGGGCAGGGCCACCCCCGTGCCCCGGCCTGCCTCAACAACCAGGGCCCAGCGCGGGCCCCCCGTCCCCCTTGTGACCGGGCCCAGCTCCACCGTGGCCGGCCGGGGGCCGGGGTCGGCCACCCACAGCCAGGCCTGGCCCGGCCGAGGTGCAGCCGCACGGTGGGCCCGGGTGGGGTTCACACCCGCCCGTCGGGCCTGGCTGGCAGCCTGCCGGCCCCGGCTGGTGCGGGCGGCACGGCCGGCCCCGGCCTTGGAGCGGGCCTCCTTGGGGCGGCCCGTGCCGGCCCGGCCACCGTGGTGCGCCGCCTGGGCCCCGTGCGGGAGCGGGGAGGCGGCCACGGGCTCGGGTGGGCTGGGGGGCACCAGCCAGGAAGTGGCCGGTGTGCCCTCGCCCAAGATGCTGGCCCGGCCGCGCTCAGCCGATGGTGCCCCGGCGGTCAGGGCCCGCTCGGCCACCACCGGGGCCCCGTTCAGGCTCTGCAGGTGGACGGAGTAGGCAGCACCGGCCAGCGCCCAGGGTTCCCCGTTGGTCGTGAGCAGGGTGGCGCTGCCCGGGGCCACGACCAGTTGGGTCGAGCCGGCGCTGGCGCTGGCACCCGGGACGCCCATGGCCACCAGGTCGAGACGGACGCGCGCGGGGCGGGGCCCGGGGTCGTAGACCACGTAGGCCTCATGCAGGCCGGCACCGTCGGCTCCTTGCGGCCACCACCACGACACCGAGGGGGCCGAGGCACCCAGCAGCAGCTCTGCCCCGGCCACCGGCAGCACCGGGTCGGGTGCCCCCTTGCTGCCCAGGAGCGGGGCGCCGGGAGGCACGGGTGAGACCACCTCGGTCTCGAACGCCACTATGCCGCCACCTCGGGTGCTCACCGACAACGCGATGTGCTGGCGGCGGCGCAGGTGAGAGCGCAGGTCCAGCTCGACCAGGCCGTGAGCGGGCACCACCACCCCCTGGAAGGCGGCGGGCTGCTCGGGGCCCTGCTCGGTGAAGAACGACAGGTCGGCAACGGCGTCCAGCGGGTAGGGGTTGAGCAAGGCTACGTACTCGTCGGCATTGCGCAAGGTGGCCCCTTCGGGGAAGTACCAGTGGGCCGATGCCCGAGCCGCGCAGGGCTGGCTGGCCACGCCGTGGGGGGTGGACACCTGCTGGACGGCGAGCGCCATGCCGCCATAGAAAGTCACCAACGCCCCCACCCAGGGCGCCCCCGGCAACCGCTCGGCCACCCGGCGGGTGCCGCCCGCGGGCACCACCACGGACATGTCCCTGCCCTGGCCGCCGGTGCCGACCAGCTGGACCTCAGCGGTGAGGGGCTGAGGGCCGGAGTTGTCCAGCACCACGGTCCCGGGGGCCGTGCTGGCCGGCCCGGCCGTGGCCCCGGCGCAGGACCAAGAAGACGACAAGGCCGCCGGCTCGGCCAGGCTGGAGGCGGGCGACGGGCCAGTGCCCGGCTCTGGAGCCGGCCTCTGGGTGCCCACCAGGGTACCGGCCACCGCCAGTGGCACCAGCACCGCCAGCACCACGAGGCGGCGGGCCTCCTGGTGCCAAGAAGCGCCCTGGCGCCAACGGGCCGCCCGGTGCCTAAAGCCGGCCCGGCCGGCCGGGCTCAGGCGCCCCCAAGCGCCCAGGCCCCTCACAGCTCGACCTCCTCGTCCCAGCCGGCAGCCCAGTCGAGCCCACCGCCCGGCCCGCCCCCCGGCGCCAGGTCCACCGCCTCCCGGTGCAGGTGAGGGTGGAGGCGACGGCCGGCCCGGCTCACCAAGGCCCAAACGGCGAGCACCCAGGCCACCGCCATGACGGTGCCGACCAGGTGGCGCCCGGTGGTGCCCGTCGCCCGGAGCTGGAGGGCATCACGCCCGGCAGGCAGCCGCCAGGCGCTGGCCCACCCGAAGCCAGCTCGGGCCGGCACCCGGTGCCCGTTCACCCTCAGCTGCAACGTCCCCACCGGGCTGGCCGCGTACAGCATGCCCCCAGAGGGCAGGTCCAGGCCGGCCTCCAGGCTGTCGGGCGTGCCAGTGACCGGGCCCAGCGCGACCGGCCGGCCCGACCCTGCCGGCAGCCGGCCCAAGGGGGCCAGGAGCCGGGCCCGGGAGGCCACCAGGGGCACCACGCCGCTCAGGCCCAGTCGCTCCAGCTGGGAAGCACCCGCCCAGGTTTGCGAGCGGGCAGCCAGGGCACCGGGCGAGCGCCCGGGGGCGACCCACAGCCAGGGAGCCCAGTCGGAGTTTTGGAACACGTGGTAGGCAGGGTCCGTCCCCACGGGCACCAGGTCGGTCTGCGCCCCCAGCGCCGCTTCCACTGCACCGGTGGCTGGCCCGGCAGGTACGACCACGTAGCGCACGGCCAGGGGGGCCAGCAACCGGCCCAGCGAAGTGGTCGCACCCTGGGCCGCCCAGTCGAGGTCCCTGGCCAGCACCAAAGCCTCGCCCCCGGCGCCGGGGGGCCACAGCCCGGCCGCCGCCGGCAGGCCGTCGGACGACGTTGCGAAGGCCAGGACGGCGCCCAGGCGGCCTTGAGGCGCCATGGGCAGCAGGGCGGGTGGCCCCACCCAAAGGGCCCGGTAGTAGCCATTGGGTGCCCCCAGGCTGCCTGCCGGGGCCCCAGGGCCAGCACCACCCGAGGCGGGTGGCGGGAAGGCGAAGGCCGCCTCCGCACCTGACGCCGGCAGGCCCCACTGGCCGCTGGCCGACCACGAGAACAGCGGCAGGGCGGCGGCCAGTACAGCCAGCGCCCCCAGGGCCGGGACCAGCTGGCGCCAGCCGAAACGGTAAGCGGGGAGGTCGGATTCAACCGCAGCGCCACCGACCCCGACCGCCAGCGCCAGCGCGGCCGCGGCCGGGGCCAGGAGCACCTCGGGCGCCGGCGCCGGCAACCAGCCACGCGACCCTGCCCAGGCCAGCCCCATCCCGGCCAGGGCGACCGACCAGAGCCGTACCGCCCAGGCCAGGCGCCAGGAACGGCCCAGGGCCAGGGGCAACCCGGCGGCCACCACGACAGCCCAGGCCAGCAGCCCAGCCCCGAAGGGCCCGCTCTGGAGGCGCAGCACCTGGCCGACGCCGAGGCTGGTGCCGGGCCCGCCCCCCGTACCGGCAAACGCCGGCCAGGGCCCCAGGAGCCGGGCGGACCAGGGCAGGAGGGCCACCCAGGCAATCGCCGTGGCCGCCACCGCGACCAAAAAGAACCGCGCCCCTGGGTGGCCCCGGCCGGCCAGCCGGGACCCTGCCCACAGGGCCAGGCCGAGCACCGGCACCAAGGCGACCATCGAGGGGACAAAGGCGACGGCCACGGCCACCACCAGCCCAAGCGCCACCAGCCGGGCAACCGCCGCTCTGCCGGGCAGCGCCGGCTGCGGCTCCTGGCCGCTCAGGGCCACCAAGCCCCCGAGGATCCAGGGGACAGCACCGTAGGCCACGAGCCCGGGCCAGTGGCCCTGGGCCAGGGCGTTGTAGGGCACAGGCACCACGGTGTACACCACGGTGGCAGCGAGGGCACCCCGCCTCGAACCGAACCCGCGGGCCACCACGTAGGTGCCGAGCGGCCCCGTCACCAGCGGTGCCAGCACGAGCACATGGACAGCCAGCGAGGCGGAACCGCCGAGCAGGGTGCCGAGCAGGGCCATGAAGGCCAGCGCCGGTGGGCCCACGGCCGTGGCCACCAGGGCGTCGGGGCCGGTGCCGGCCCACCACCCGTGCCACCAACCACCCACGCCACCCACGCTGGACGGCAGCTGGCCCACCAGCGGCAGGGGGCCAGAGAGCAGGTTGCGGGACCCTACCAGCAGCAAGGTGGCCAGGACGGCCGCCACCCCAGCGCCCACCCTCCAGTCCAGGTACCCCGCCCGGGAGGCCAACGAGGCCGGGGCCGCCGCCTCGGCCGGCCCATGGCCGTTGCTGGCCGGCAACCGCCCGAGGTGGCGCTGGTGAGCGACGTCGTGGTGCCGCGGGGACCGCCCCTGGCCCGAGGTGGCCCACGACGGCAGGGACCGGCCCGGGTCGTGCTCCAGCCGCAGCCGCAGCACGGCCCGCAGGCGGGCGCTCCCCCGCCGCTGGGACCGCCAGAGGTCCAAGTCGCTCGCCTGGCGCAGCCCCTGGGCCCGGCGCCGAGCGGCCCGCAGCTCCCGCGGTGCCCGCAGGGAACCGGCCAGGGCGGCTAGGGGCGCCCACGCCGCCCGGCAGCGCCACGCCGCCCTCTCGAGCCCGCGGCCCTGGTCCAGCGCAGCCCGGCCCCAACCTCGCCCGAGCAGGGCCCAGGTGGCCTCGGCCAGGGCGAAGGCCAGCACTACCGGCGCCACGAGCACCAGGGCCCGGGCACTGTAGCAGGTCCACAAGGTACGCAGGCGGTGCTGCTCCCGCTGGCGTCGCCCGGCGAGGGGGCCGAGGCGGCGGTGGCGAACGGTGCCCCCGCCACCGGCTCGGGGGGCAGGCCGCAGGCCGCGCCAGCTGGCTTCCAAGTGGCGCACCCGGGCCTGGGGAGCGGCCACCACCCGGGCCCCAGCCACCTGTGCTCGCCAGCACAGGTCGAGGTCCTCTCCCGGCTCGGCGGCCTTCGGGTCGAAGCCGCCCAAGGCCAGCCACAGGTCGCGGCGGACCAGGGTGGCGCCGCTGGGGGCCACGAAGACCTCCCTGACGCCGTCGTGCTGGCCCTGGTCGAGCTCCCCCCGCTGGACCAGCTGGTGCACCACCCCTAGGCGGTCGGCACCCATGCCTACCGAAAGCAGGCGGTCGGGGGCGTCCCACATCACCACCTTGGGGCAGACCAGCCCGGCGTTGCTGCGGTAGGCCTCTTCCACCAGCAGGCGCAGCGCGCTCGGCTCGAAGGCGACGTCGTCGTGGCACAGCAGCACGTGGGACGCACCCCGTACCATCTCGAGCGCCTGGTTGGCTGCCTGGGCGAACCCCGTGCCCGGCGCCAGGCGGGCCAGGTGGGCCTCGGGGAGCACCGCCGCCACCCGCTCGGCCAGGGCCGGCCCGGCTGGGCCATGGCCCACGCCCACGTCGGCCACCAGCACGGAGAAGTTGGGGTAGTCCTGAGCGGCGAGCGAGCCCAGCGCCTCGTCCAGCCAGTCGCCGGGATCGGAGGCGACGACCACTGCCACCACGGCGGGCGCTTCATGGGCCACGCCCGTGGCCGGCCCGCTCGCCGCCCTCGAGTCCTGGGCGGGTTGCATCTCAGAACTGCGAGCGTAGCGCAGGCCCCTGGGCCCGTCGCCGCTCAAGCCGGGGCCAATGCGGCCAAGACCTCTCTCAGCGTCTGGTCAAGCGGCACCCGCGGACGCCAGCCCGTAAGCTCGACCAGCCGGCCCGGGTCGCCCACCTGCTCGGGGAGCTCAGCGGGGCGGAAGCGCTCGGGGTCCACGACCACCGGCACCTCTACCCCGGCGATGCTCATGAGCCGGCTCAGGATCTCTCGGACGAGCACCGACTTGCCCTGGCAGACGTTGTAGACCTCCCCGGGCTCGCCTTTTTCCATGACCAGCCGGTAGGCACGCACCACGTCGCGCACGTCGCTCATGTCCCGGCGGACGTCGAGGTTGCCGACCCGGACCTGACCGGCCCGCCCGGCGGCCGCCGCCGCCACCTGGGCCGCCAGGGCAGGCACGACGAAGGCTTGGCTCTGGCCCGGTCCGGTGTGGTTGAAGGGCCTGGCCCGCACCACCTCCAGGCCCCGGCCCAGCCAAGCCTGGAGGCCGACCAGTTCGGCCGCCGCCTTGCTGGCTGCGTACGGGGTGACCGGGCTGTAGGGGTGGTCCTCGCGCACCGGCAGGGCGCTGGGATCCACGTTGCCGTAGACCTCCGACGAGCTCACCAAGAGCACCCGGGGGCGTTTGGGCAGGGACGCGGCGGCGTTGCACACATTGAGCGTCCCCAGCGCATTGACGGCGAAGGTGCCCGGCGGGTCGTCCCAGGACTGGCGCACACTGGAGATGGCCGCCAGGTGGTAGACGGCGTCGGGCTCGGCCCCGGCCAGGGCCTCCCGTACGCCCTCGGCGTCCCGGACATCGACCTTGCCCCCCAGCTCGACCACTTCGTCACCGCGCTCGCGCAGGTGCCGGCACAACCACGGGCCGACGAAGCCCGAGCTCCCTGTGACAAGGGCTCGCACCTCGCCGACCTTATTAGGGGGAAAGGGGCCGGCGCATCAGCTGCCGCCCAGTGCCTCCCGGTAGACCGCCAGGGTCGCGGCGCCCATGGCCTCCCACGAGAACTGAGCCGCCCGGCTCCGGCCCTTTTCGGCCAGGCGTCCCCGTTGCTCGGGGTGGCTGAGCAGCTCGGCGAGGGCACCCGCCCAGGCGCCCACGTCCCCCGGGGGGACCAAGAAGGCCGCTCCCCCGCTCACCTCGCGCAGGGCCGGTATGTCCGAGGCCACGACCGGCGCACCCGCGGCCATGGCTTCGAGCACGGGCAGGCCGAAGCCCTCGTGGCGGCTGGGGAAGGCGAACACCGTCGCCCCGGCGTAAAGGGCGGACAGCTCGGCTGCCTTCAGCTGCCCCAGCCGCAGGAGGGCGGGGCCCAGCTGGGCCAGGTCCTCGGCCCCCAGCAGGGAGGCGTTCTGCCAGCCGGCGTAGCCGGCCAGGACGAGGCGGGTGCCGGCGGGGGCGGCGCCCCCCCTGAGCAGCCTGGCCATGGCCGCGACCAAGGTGCCCACTGCCTTGCGAGGCTCCAGGCTGCCCACCCACAGCACGTAGGGGGCACCGGCCAGCCCGAAGCGGCCCAGTGCGCTCGGGTCGGCAGGAGCCAGGTCGACGCCATAAGGGACGACCCGGAGGCGGCTGGTCCCGAGCTGGGTGTGCTCGGCCAGCTCGGCTGCCGCCGCCTGGCTGCCGGTGATGACCAGGTCGGCCCGCCGGGCCGCCGCCCGCAGGCCCTGGGCGTGGAACCACCGGCCCCGGGCGCTGAAGGCCTGCGGGAACAGCACCGGGCCGGCGTCGTGCACGCTCACCACCAGCGGCTTGCCTCCTCGGGGCGGCACAGCCAGCGAGGGGGCATGGACGATGTCCACGCCTCCCGAGATGCTCGGCCAGCCCACCAGGTGCCAGGCATCGTAGAGCAGCGGCCGGGGCAAGGCCAGGGTGCGAGGGGTGGGGGCCTTGCCCTGCAGGCCGGCCTCCGCCCAGGCGGCGGCGACCTGGGAGCGGCGGTGCAGGGCGGCCACGGGGTGCACATCGGCCCCCAGGTCGGCCAATATGCTCACAAGCCTCGCCGTGTACCGACCGATACCGCCCGGCGAGGGCGACAGGAGCTGCTCGACGTTGACCGCGACACGCACGGGGACCATCCTTACAGTCCAGCCGGTGGCCGAACGGGGTGGCTCCGACCAGGCGTTGCTGAGGCTGGTCGGCCAGCTGTCGGCCGTCGGCTGGCGGTGCCACGTCGCCCTCCCCCAGCCCTCGCCCATGGCGGACGAGCTGGCTGCCGCCGGCGCCCAGCTCCATGTGGTCGCCATGAGGCGGCTGAGCACGAGCCACCGCCCCCGGGACTGGGCCGCCTACCTGCTCAACTGGCCCATCTCCGTCGTGCGCCTGTGGCGGCTCGCCCGCCGAGTGGGCGCCGACGTGGTGCACTCCAACTCGCTGCATTGCTGGTACGGGTGGGCCGCCGCCCTCCTGGCCGGGCGGCCCCATGTGTGGCACGCCCGGGAGATGGTGGCCCAGTCCCGGCTCGCCCTGCGGGTCGAGCAGCTCCTCGCTCGCCATTTCGCCACCCGGGTGCTGGCTGTCTCCAAGGCCGTGGCCGCCCAGCTGGCCCGGGCCAATGTCCAGGTGGTGACCGAGGAGGCAGACCCGGCCACCTTCTTCCCCGGGCGGGCGGGCCGTGCCCGCCCCCGCTACGGGTTGGCCGACGACGCCCTGGTCGCTGGCTACGTGGGGCGGGTCGACACCTGGAAAGGAGTTGACGTCTTGCTGGACGCCGTCCCGGCTCTGGGCACCACCCAGGTGGTGGTCGCCGGTGGCCCGGTGGCGGGCAAGGAGGAGTACTTCGCGTCCCTGGCCGGGCGAGCGAGTGCGCTGGGCGTGACCTGGCTGGGCCCGCTCCCCGGCCCGGAGGCAGCCGACCTGGTGGCCGACCTCGACTGCCTGGTGTACCCCTCGACCACACCCGAGCCGTTCGGGTTGGCCCTGGTGGAGGCCCTGGCCTGCGGGGTACCGGTGGTCAGCACCGATGCCGGGGGCCCCTGCGAGATCCTGGCCGGCCTGCCCACAAGCGCCGGCCGGTTGGTACCTCCCAACGACGCCCCCGCCCTGGCCCAAGCCGTGCTCCAGCTGCTGCCGGCCACCACCAGCACCCAGTCCCGCCGTGAGCGCCCGGTGCTGCGCCGGGGCCCGCCTCCCCCCTACCCGGAGATCTTCGGGCAGGTCCTGGCCGAGGCCCAGGCGTCCCGGGGGACGGCGGCGGGCCGGGGGACGGCCGCCGGGCGCCCTTGAGGACCGGGTCGCCGGGCACCCTTGAGGAGCCGGTGGCCGGGCGGTCGTCGCCGGGACGCCCCGGAGCGCCGCTACGCTCGGCCCGTGCCCCGCATCGAAGAGCCTGACCGCATCCGCGACGTGTACATAGTCACGCCCGACCGCCACGGCGACGAAAGGGGCGTGTTCATCGAGACCTACCGGCGCAGCTGGTTCCCCCTGGGCCGTGAGATGGTCCAGGCCAACCGGGCCGAGCGCCAGGCCGGCGCGGTGGTGGGGCTCCACTACCACCTGCACCAGGCCGACTACTGGACCGTCCCCCGGGGCCGGGCCCGGGTGGTGCTGCACGACCTGCGGGTGGGCTCGCCCACCGACGGGGCGACATTGTGCCTGGACGTGGACGCAGACAACGCCCTGGGGGTGTTCATCCCCCCGGGGGTGGCCCACGGCTTTGCCTCCCTCACCGACCTGACCATCTCCTACATGGTCGACAGTTACTACAACCCCTCCGACGAGCTGGGAGTGGCCTGGGACGACCCCGAGGTGGCCGCCGACTGGGGGCTCAGCGCCCCGGTGCTCTCCGCCCGCGACCAGGCCAACCCTCGCCGGGCCGAGCTGAAGCCGGAGCTGAGGCCCCACGCCGGGCTCCGGCGGTGACCGGCCGGCCATGAGCGGGCTGAGGGCCGGCGCCCTCAAGGTCAGCGCCTTGGCCGGCGGGGTGGGGGCGGCCCGGATGCTGCGCGGCCTGGCCTCGGTCGTGGGCCAGGCGTCCCTGAGCGCGGTCATCAACACCGCCGATGACATCGTGCTCCACGGGCTCCACATAAGCCCTGACATCGACACGGTCACCTACACGCTGGCGGGGGCGTCCAACCCGGAGACGGGCTGGGGCCTGGCCGGCGAGACCTGGGCCGTCATGGACGCCCTGCGCCACTTCGAAGTCCTGCCGCCCTCCCACCCGCTGCTCAGCCGGGGCCTCACCTGGTTCGCACTGGGTGACAAGGACCTGGCCACCCACTTGTACCGCACCGGGCGGCTGGCCCAAGGGGCTCCCCTCTCCCAGGTCACGGCGGAGGTGGCCCGGCGCTGGGGAGTGGAGGCCCGGCTGCTGCCCATGACCGACCAGCCGGTCGAGACCCGGGTGACCGTCGAGCTGCCGGGGGGAGACGTCCAGGAGGTCGGCTTCCAGGAGTACTTCGTCGGCCTGCGCCACCAGGTGCCGGTGCGAGAGGTGCGCTTCGCCGGCGCCGAGGTGGCCCTGCCCGCCCCCGGGGTGACCGAGGCCATCGAGGGAGCCGACGTGCTGGTCATATGCCCTTCGAACCCCCTCGTTTCGATCGGGCCGGTGCTGGCCGTACCCGGCGTTGCCGAGGCCGTAACCCGCCGGAGGGAACGCAACGTAGCCGTGTCCCCCATCGTTGCCGGCAAGGCGCTGAAGGGGCCCGCCGACCGGATGCTGGCCGAGGCCGGCCTCGAGCCCTCAGCTGCCGGAGTGGCCAGGTTGTGGGCACCGCTGGCCGCCACCTTGGTGGTCGACGAGGCTGACGCCGCCCTGGCACCCAGCATCGAGGCCCACGGCATGCGCTGCGTGGTGGCCCCCTCGGTCATGTCGGGGCCAGCCGAGGCGGCCGCCCTGGCCCGCAGCACCCTGGCCGCGGTGCTCGGCCCCTCCCCGGAGGCCTTCGCCCGGTGACCACGGGGCCGGGCCGGCCGTGATCGCCCTCCTGCCGGTTGAGGGCCTGCCCGAGGTGCGGCCCGGGGACGAACTGGCCGACCTCGTCCTCAGGGCCGTCCAGCTGGAGGACCACGACGTCGTCGTGGTCACCCAAAAGGCCGTGTCGAAGGCCGAGGGCCGGCTGGTCGCCCTGGACGAGGGCGACGCCGCTGCCCGGCGCCGGCTCATCTGGTCCGAGAGCAGGCGCGTGCTGAGAGAACGCGGCAGCCTCGTCATCTCGGAGACCCACCACGGCTTCGTCTGCGCCAATGCCGGGGTTGACCTGTCCAACGTCGCTCGCGGGCAGGCCGCCCTCCTCCCCGTCGACCCGGACCGCAGCGCCCGCCACATCCGCGACGCCCTGCACGCCCGCACCGGGCTCGTGCTGGGCGTGGTCATCTCGGACACCTTCGGGCGGCCCTGGCGGGCGGGCCTGACCGACGTGGCCATAGGCTGCGCCGGTATCGCCGCCGTGGTCGACCTCCGGGGCACCCAAGACGCCCTGGGGCGGCCGCTGGCAGCCACCGAGGTCTGCACTGTGGACGAGATCGCCGCCGCCGCGGAGCTGGCGAAGGGCAAGGCCACCGCTGTCCCCGCGGTGGTGGTACGCGGCCTGGACAAGGCCTGGTTCCGGGAGTCGTCGGTGAGGGCGGAGGTGGTGCGCCCGCACCGGCTGGACCTGTTTTGGTGACCGAGATTTTGGTGGCGAGGGCCTTCTTTTGGTAAGGAGGATCCCTGTGCCTCCTCAGCCCCCCGGCTCCCAGCCCATGGTCGCCACCTTGGGGGAGATCCTGGTCGAGATCATGGCGGTCGAACAAGGCCACGGGTTCCGCCAGCCGATCGAGCTCACAGGCCCGTTCCCCAGCGGCGCTCCCGCCATATTCATAGACCAGGTGGCCAAGCTGGGCCAGCCCTGCGCCATCGTCGCCTGCGTGGGCGACGACGACTTCGGCTGGCTCAACATCGACCGGCTGGCTGCGGACGGGGTGTCGACCGAGGGCATCAGGGCCCTGCCGGACGAGGTCACCGGCACCGCCTTTGTCCGTTACCGGCCAAGCGGGGAACGCGACTTCATCTTCAACATCAAAGCCAGCGCCTCGCGCCGGCTCAGGCTCGACGACCAAGCCACCCGCTTGCTCGAACGCTGCCGGCACCTCCATGTCTCCGGGCCCTCGCTGTTCTCGCCCGAGATCACCCAGGTGGCCCTGCAGGCGGTGGCCATGGTCAAGGGGGCCGGAGGGTCCGTGTCGTTCGACCCCAACGTGCGGGGCAACGAGGCGCCCGAGACCCTGGCTGCCTTCAAGGACATCCTCGCCCGCTGCGACTTTTTCTTCCCGAGCGGCCCCGAGCTCACCTTGCTGACCGAGGCAGACGACCCCGCCGGGGCGGTGGCCGAGGTCATGGCCATGGGGGTCTCCGCAGTGGTGGTGAAGCAAGGGGCCCGGGGGGCCGCCTACTACGGGCCCGATGGCCGCCTGGAGCTGCCTGGCTACCCGGTCGCCGAGGTGGACCCCACGGGTGCCGGTGACTGTTTCGCCGCCACGTTCGTCACCTGCCGGTTGCAGGGGCGCGACGCCGAGGAGTCCCTGGCGTACGCCAATGCCGCGGGCGCCCGGGCCGTCACGGTCCGGGGGCCGATGGAGGGCACCTCGACCTTCGCCCAACTGGACGAGCTGCGCTCGGCCACCGGCGCCCGGGCACCGAAAGCCACCGGGGCGAGCCGGGCGGCCGGGCGCCGCTTGGACGCCTTCGTAGCCGGCTGCAGCGGGGAGGGTTGGGCCGGTACCGGGATCACCTCGGTGTGCTCGGGCCACCCCCTGGTGCTCGAAGCCGCCGCCCGCCAGGCGGCCGACAGCGGCGGGGTGATGCTGGTGGAGGCGACCTGCAACCAGGTCAACCACCTGGGCGGCTACACGGGGATGACCCCGGCCCGCTTCCGGGACCTGGTCCACGAGATCGCGGCCGCCGCCGGGCTGCCCCGGTCGCGGGTGCTCCTCGGGGGTGACCACCTGGGGCCTTCACCGTGGCGGGACCTGCCGGCTGAAGAGGCCCTGGCGGAAGCGGGCAAGATGGTGGCGGCCTATGCCAGTGCCGGCTACCAGAAGATCCACCTGGACGCGAGCATGGGCTGCCGGGGAGAACCCCAACAGCTGCCGGACGAGCTCACCGCCGAGCGGGCCGCCCGCCTGGGCACGGTGGCAGAGGCGGCCGCCAGCAGCGCCCGGGCGGTGGCCGGTACTGGACAGGCCGGTACTGGACAGGGAGGCGGGCAGGCGGCGCCCGACCCTGGCGGGCGGCCCGGGCCGGCTTGCGGGCCCTGGTACGTCATCGGCACCGAAGTCCCGGCCCCGGGTGGGGCGCGCCACGAGATCACCCAGCTGGCGGTGACCACTCCGGAGGCCGCCCGAGCCAGTTTCGAAGCCCACAGGAAGGCTTTCGAGGCCGCGGGCATCGAGGACGCGACCGGGCGCCTGCTCGCCTTGGTGGCCCAGCCCGGGGTGGAGTTCGACCACCGCAACGTGGTCGTCTACCAACCCGAAAGGGCGCGTGAGCTGGTCGGCGCCTTGGAGGGGCTCCCCGGGCTGGTGTTCGAGGCCCATTCGACCGACTACCAGCCGCCCTGGAGCCTGGCCCGTCTAGTGAGCGACGGCTTCGCCATATTGAAGGTGGGGCCCGGCCTCACCTTCGCCCTGAGGGAGGCGCTCTACGGGCTGGACAGCATCGCCGCGGCCCTGTCCCCCAGTTGGGCCGAGCACGGGCTGGCCCGGACGATGGAGGCGGTCATGACCGCCCAGCCCGGGCATTGGCTGGCCTACTACCCAGGCAGCCCGGACGAGCAGCGGGTCCTCCGCCACTTCAGCTACAGCGACCGCATCCGTTACTACTGGTCGTTGCCGGCGGCCGAGGAAGCCGTGGGGCGGCTTTTCGCCCAGCTTTCCCAGGGGGTGCCCGCCCCCCTGGTCAGCCAGTACCTCCCCACCCTGTACCCCCGGGTGGCGGCCGGGACGCTGGCGCCGGTGCCCAAGGACCTGGTGGTCGAAGCCGTCCGGGACGTGCTCAGGTCCTACGAGGCGGCCTGCGGGGCACCCGGCCACGCCGCTCAATGACGGGCGCGGCGAGACCGTCCGTACCAGGGGATGGCGACCCGCTGCACCAACCAGGTGAGACCGAACAAAGCCACGCTTACCAGGGCCGTCACCGCCACCGCGGCGTAGACGAGGTCAGTGCGGAACTGGTTGGCCTGCTCGGACATGAATATGCCCAGGCCTGAGCTTGCCCCCACGTACTCGGCAAAGATCGCCCCCACCACCGCGTAGGTTATGGCGATCCTCAGCCCGGCGAAGAAATAGGGCATGGCCCCGGGCAGCTCGAGCCGGCGGAAGACGGCCAGCCGCCCCGCCCCCATCGAGCGCAGCAGGTTGACGGCGTCGGGGTCGGTCGAGTCGAAGCCCTCCATGAGGCCCACCGTGACGGGGAAGAAAGTGACGATGGCCACCACCACCAGCTTGGGCACCAGCCCGAAACCCAGCCACAGGTCAACGATGGGCGCTATCGCGATCAACGGCAGGGTCTGGGAGACGACCAGGAAGGGGTAAATGGCCCTCCGGCAGGCGGGCACCAGGCGCATGGCTACTGCCAGTGCCGTGGCGCACACGAGCGAGGCGCCGAAGCCGGCAAAGGTCTCTTCCAGCGTGGGCAGCGTATTGGCCCAGATGACCGAGCGCCACTGCCACCCCTGGCTCACGACCAACCAGGGAGTGGGGAGGATCTGCGGGCGGACATGGGCCAGGGTCGCCAGCCACTGCCACAGCCCCAAGGCGACGGCCGTGACGGCCAGGGGAGGTCCCACCAGGCGCAGGGCCCGACGAGCCGGGTGGGGAGCAGCTCGGTTGGGCCGCTCCCGGCGAGCGGGGCGCATGGCCGGGCGCCCACCCGGGAACGCCCGTAGCCGCAGGGCCCGGCCACTGTCGGTGCCTTCCTGGCCCAGGGTGCCGCCCTGCCCGGGGCTGGGGCCGTAGCCGGCGGTGGGGCCGTAGCCGGGGCTGGTACCGGCCTCCTGCGCGGGCGGGCGCCCCTGGGCGCCGGTAGCCGGGAGGGCCATGGCCGCCTAGGCCCCGCCCGGTGCCGGGCCAGACAGGTAGGCGTTGGTGAACCAGGTGCCGATGTCAGCTGGCACCTTGGTCAACCGGGTGCCCTTGGCGTTGGTGAGCAGCCCGGCCTGCACGGCGAAGCGGGTGTAGCCGTACCACTTGGAGTACTCCTGGTAGCCAAACCGCCCGTGCGGGCCGAGCCAGAACGACTTGGCCATCAGGGCCGCGCTGTCGTACACCAGTGCCGGGACGCTGAAAACGCCCGGGTTGTCGTCGATCAGGATCTTGGCCGCCGCGGCTGGGTGGTGGGCGGCATAGGTGAAGCCCTCGGCCGATGCCTGCACGAAACGGGCGGCCAGGCCGGGGTGCTGCCTCAGGAACCTGCGGCTGGAGATCATCACCACTTCGTAGCGGTCCGGGAACCCCCAGTGCTGGAAGTCGAAATAGCCCATCGGCTCCCCGGCCAGGCGGGCCTGGATCACTTCCCAGGTGACGAGGGGGAAGTCAAAGTCCGCGTGCCCGTCGTAGACCGCTGCGTAGGCGGAGGTGTTCAAGTCGACAACTTTGAAATTGGGCTTGCCGTCAGGCAGCTTGCCCTGTCCGCCGTCCCGGTCTATCAGGTACTCGATGGCTGCGACCTCGTCCGTGCCGCCGTCCCAGGCAAATGTCTTGCCCATCAGGTCACGCGGGCGGCGGATGCCTGAGCCAGGCCTGAAACCGACGACGCTCGCCATGTGCTGGAGGATGGCCATCACCGATACGACGGGCAGCGACTGGGTCTCGTCGATCACAACCTCGGACTCAAAAGAGATCCCGAAATCAGCTTTGCCGGTGGCCACCAGTTCGTCCGGCATCGTGGTGGTGTAGGGGATGACCTTGAGGCGGATGCCCGCTCGACGGTAGTAGCCAAGGGTGTTGGCCACGTAAAAGCCCGTGTGGTCGGTATTGGGCGTCCAGTCCAGGGCGAGCGTCACGGTCGTGAGCCGCGGGCTGGCCGCCTGGCCACTGGCAGCGGGGGTAGCGGGCAAAAAGCTCAAGCCCGCGACCAAGGCAACGCAAAGCAATTGGGCGCCGCCTTTCCGGGCGGCACGAGAAATAGCCGTCATGTGACAGTCCCTCCGCTAGTACTAACTAGATCAGGTTCGACAGGTGTGCTCTCAGCCCGAGGGGTTATCGGGCACCCTGCGTCACTGGGCTTCATGCTATACGAGCGCCGGCCCCTGGCGGCAAGCGGGTAGCGTCGGGCCCATGGAACGGCCGGCCAAGCTGGAAGTCCGCCAGGTCCACAAGTCCTACCCCACCGCCCAGGGACGGCTGGAGGTGCTGGCCGGGGTCGACCTGGTCGCGGCCGAGGGCGAGTTCGTGTCCGTGATCGGCCCCAGCGGCTGCGGCAAGTCCACCCTGCTCGAAGTGGTAGCCAACCTCCAGGCCCCTGACCGGGGCGAGGTCTTGGTCGACGGCGTGGCCGCCAGGACAGGCCAGTGCGCCTACATGCCCCAAAAAGACATGCTGCTGCCGTGGCGCCGGCTCATCGACAACGTCACCCTGGGGCTGGAAGTAGCGGGCCAGCGCCGAGCCGAGGCCCGCGAGCGCGTGGGCCCGCTGCTCGCCACGTTCGGCTTGGCCGGCTTCGAGCGCGCCTACCCTTTCGAGCTGTCCGGAGGCATGCGCCAACGGGCCGCCCTGCTCCGCACGGTGGTGCAAGGGCGCGCCCTGCTGTTGCTGGACGAGCCGCTGGGCGCTTTGGACTCGCTCACCCGCACCGACATGCAGCTGTGGCTGGCATCGGTCTGGGAGCACTACCGCTGGACCGTCCTGCTCGTCACCCACGACATACGCGAGGCGGTGTACCTGTCCGACACGGTCTACGTGCTGACGGCACGGCCGGCCAAGGTGGCCGCCCGCTTCGAGGTCGGGCTGCCCCGGCCCCGCAGCCTCCCCATGATGACGTCCCCCCAGGCGGCCGCAGCCGAAGCCCGCCTGCTGGCCAGCCTGCACCGCCCGGTTGGCTAACTAACGCCGCCCGGTTGGCCAGTGCCGTACCCGCGCCTGCTGGTCGCTCAGCCCTGCTGGTGCTCCCGGGCCCAGCGCAAGACGGCCGCCACCCCTTTTTCCAGGCTGGTCCACGGTTTCCACCCCAGGTGGATGGCCGCCCTGCCGGGGTCCAGGCAGCTCCTTTGCAGCTCGCCCGGCCGAGGCGGCGAGTACAGGGGCGGCTGGCTGACGCCAGCCTCCCGGGCCATCACCTCGTACAGCTCGTTGACACTGGTCTCGGTGCCGGTGCCGATGTTGCACAGCAACCCGCTGCCCCGTTCCCCGGCCCGGGAGAAGGCGTCCACCACGTCGTCGACGTAGACGAAGTCGCGGGTCTGTTTGCCGTCCCCGTATATGACGCAGGGCTCACCCGACAGCAGCCGCCCGGCAAAGATGGCCACCACGCCGGCCTCTCCCCTGGCGTCCTGGCGGGGGCCGTAGACATTGGCCAGGGCCAGTGCGGTGTACTCCAGGCCGTGCAGTTCCCGGTAGGCGTGCAGGTAGTCGCCCACGGCCTTCTTGGCCACCCCGTAGGGCGACAGGGGGTGCTGGGGGTGCGACTCCTTGACCGGCAGCTGCCCGGGGTCGCCGTAGATCGTCCCCCCGCTCGACGCGAACACGACCTTGTGGGCCCCGGCCACCCGTGCCCCTTCGAGGACACGCAGCGACCCCACCACGTTGACCTCGGCGTCGTGCACCGGGTCGGCCACCGACACACGGACGTCAACCTGGGCCGCCAGGTGGAAGACCACCTCCGGGCGCCGGCGAGCCATCAACCCGACCAGGTCGGGCGAGCGGATGTCCAGCTGGTGGAAGCTGAAGCGCCCAGCACCCTCAGCCCGGGCCTCGGCCAGGTTGGACAGCGACCCGCTGGAGAGGTTGTCCACCACGTCCACGGTGTTGCCCGCGGCCAGGAGCCGGTCGACCAGGGTGGACCCAATGAAGCCGGCTCCCCCGGTCACCAGGGCCCTGTAGGGCGGTTTCACCATCGCCGGGCCCGGCTACTTGGTCGTGGTCGTGCGGGCGGCCCTGGTGGTCGTGGGCCGGCCGGCCTTGGTGGTGGCCGTGGCCCGGCTCGACGTCGTGGACCTCCTGGCCGGCGAGGAGGTCGTGGTCGTCTGGCCCGGTGCCGTGGTGGTCGTGGCCAAGGGGCTCGGCACCGTCGTGGTGGTCGTAGCCGAGGAAGCTTCCAGCGTGGCCAGCCTCTTTACCACCGAGGGCGGAGGTTGCAAGATGTTGGGCGTCTGGCCCTTGGGCGGCGCCGGCAGGAAGGCGATGGTGACCAGTTGGTCGTCGGCCAGGAGCACCCCTGAGGCGCAGTCAGGGTTGCAGGTGTCCTCGGGGCCACTTTTGTCCTGCAGCGTCCCGTCCGAAGCGGGCTCCGCCGGGCTGCCCCAGGTCATGACGTAGACGTGGCCGGGCTTGCCCTGGCAGCTCTGCCCGTCGGTGTACAGCTTGCCCCCCGGGACCTGCACCTCGGCCGCGTTGAGGGTCATGCCGACGGCGCTGGCGAACTTGCCCAGCGTGGCATTGGCCCCCGCAGCCGACTTCACTGTCGGGCTGATGTAGATGATCCCGTCACCGTGGGTGGTGATGCCGTAAGGGTCCCTGTTGGTCTTGATGGGCGGCAACAACTTGCCGCAGATCTCCACCGCGTACCCCTCGTACCAAGGGGGGCTCTGGCCCACCGTGGGGGGGGTGTTGCCGTTGCTGTTGATCTGGGCGGTGCGGAACTCGCGGGCGTTGTACACCCCGACGACGCCCAGCAGGACCAGCGCCAGCACGCCGGCGTAGTACACCCACGGAGGCCGCCGCCCGTAGGCCCGGCTCCCACCGATGCCTGCGGCGCGAGCGACCTTCTTCGCGGAGGAGGCTTTGCCCATAACGACCTGACAGGTTAGCTCGCGGCCAACGGGGCCCGCCTGCCGCCCAGCGCCTGGCGGGCGGTAGTGAGGCCCAAGCGCCCGCCCAGGCCCACCAGCACCAAGGGCAGTGCCCAACGCTGCCGGCCCACCGCCGTCTTCCTGGCGAAGCGCCACATCGACACGTGGTGGGCCAGCAGCATCCGGTAAGGGTGGCGCCCGGCGGAGGCACCCTGCACGTGCACGACCAGGCTCCCCGGCTCGTAGGCCACCTCCCAACCGGCCCGGCCCGCCCGCCAGCACAGGTCCACGTCTTCCAAGTACATGAAGTAGCCGACATCGAAGCCTCCCAACTGGTCCCAGGCCTCCCGCCGGGCCAGGAAGCAAGAGCCTGACACCCAGTCCACGTCGCGCTCTTGGGCGTGGTCCCACTCGCCCATGGTGTAACGGCGGCTCCAGGGGTTGGCGGCCCAGAACTGGCCGACCAGGCCGTGGCCGATGGAGTCCACCAGCGAAGGGAAGCGCCGGGCCGAGGGGTACAAGCTGCCGTCCGCGTTGACGATGCGGGGGCCCACCACCGCCACCTTGGGCCGGCGGGCCAGGCAGCCCTGGAGGCTGGCCAGCGCCCCCTGGCCCAGCTGGACGTCGGGGTTGCACACCAGCAGGTCTGCCCCCCGGGCGGCCGGGCAGGCAGCGCCGATGTTGGCGGCCGCCCCGTAACCCAGGTTGGCACCGGTGCCGAGCCAGCTCACCTGGGGGAAGCGCTCCTGGACGGCCTCCCGGGAGCCATCGGACGAGGCGTTGTCCACCACGACCACGGCCCTTAGGCCACCTTGCTCGAGGAGGCTCTCGATGCAAGCCAAAAGGTGGTCCCTGGCGTTGTAGTTGACCACCACGGCGGCGACGTCCCTCACGGCGGCGTCAACCCGTCGGTGCCGGCTCGCCGGTGCCGGCTCGCCTGCCAGCCGGGCCGCGCCGGGCCGCCGCTCGCAGGTCGCAGGGGCGGGGCCGCAGTGGTCAAGTGGCGGCCAGCAGCTGTCTCAGCGCCCGGCCCAGAGCGTCGTGGTAGTCCGCCAACAGCGGGATCCCCAAAAGGCGCAAGGCGGCGTTGTCCAAGGCTGAGTTGGCAGGCCGGGGAGCAGGCCGGGGCGGCTGCAGCTCGGCCGTCGAGATGGGCTCCACCCGGGCCGGGTCGTAGCCGGCCGCGGCCATGACGTCGCGGGCAAAGCCGTACCACGTCGTCTGCCCCTGGTTGGTCACGTGGAAAGTGCCGGGCATACGCGACACGGCCAGGCGGACGAGCATCTGGGCCAGGTCGCCGGCAAAGGTCGGGCAACCGCGCTGGTCGTCGACCATACGCAACGGGCCGGGGCTGGAGGCGGCCAAGCGCAGCACCGTCTTCAGCATGTTGTGGCCGTGGGGGCTGCAGACCCACGACGTACGGACGACGGCGGCGCCCGGCAGCAGCCCGAGGACTTCTCGTTCCCCCGCCCACTTGGAGGACCCGTACACAGACAGGGGGTTGGGCGGGTCCCACTCGGAGTACGGGCGCGACGACGTCCCGTCGAAGACGTAATCGGTGGAGATGTGCACGAGGTGGGCACCGGCCAGGCGCGCCCCTTCGGCCAGGTTGCGGGGGCCAAGGGAGTTGACGGCCCAAGCTTGGTCCCGTCTTTCCTCGCAGTCGTCGACGGCGGTGAACGCGGCCGCGTTGATGATGACCTCGGGGCGCCATTCCCCGCAGATCTGCAGGACCTTTTCCCGGTCGGCTATGTCCAGCAGGCCGCGGTCAGCGGCCAGGACCTCGTGGTGGGGGCTACGGCTCAACAGGCCAGCCACTTCCCGGCCGACCTGGCCCCCGGCCCCCGTTACGAGCGCCCTCACCGCCGGGGGGCCACCGCTGGCCCGCGGGCCGCCTCCGGCCGGAGGGGCTCCCACCACCAGCGGTTGTCCCGGTACCAGCAAAACGTCTGTTCCAAAGCCTCGTCGAAACTGTGCGCCGGCTGCCAGCCGAGGGCCCGCACCTTGGACGAGTCGACGCAATAGCGCCGGTCGTGGCCCAAACGGTCGGCCACGTAGTCGATGCGCTCCGGCCCGGCACCGGCCAGGGCGAGCAGGCGGTCGGTGAGCTCACGGTTGGCCATCTGGTTGCCAGCGCCGATGTTGTAGACGTGGCCCGGCTGGCCGCTCCTCAGCACCAAGTCGATGGCGGCGCAGTTGTCCTCGACGAAAAGCCAGTCCCTCTGGTTCAGCCCGTCGCCGTACAGAGGCACGTTGAGGCCTTGGAGCAGGTTGGTTATGAAGAGGGGCACCACCTTTTCGGGGTACTGCCAGGGCCCGAAGTTGTTCGAGGAGCGGGTGACCATGACCGGCAGGCCGTAGGTCGTGAAGTACGACAGGGCGATCAGGTCCGACCCGGCCTTGGAGGCCGAGTAGGGCGAGCTGGGCTCCAGGCGGTCCTCCTCGCGCGAGGCACCCTCAGGCACCGAGCCGTAGACCTCGTCGGTGGAGATGTGCACCACCCGGCTCACGCCGGCCAGCCGGGCAGCGTGCATGACCAGGTTCGTGCCTACGCAGTTGGTCATGGCGAAGTCCTCCGGGCCGGCGATGGAGCGGTCGACGTGGCTTTCGGCCGCGAAGTGCAAGACCGCGTCGTGCCCGGCGACGGCGGGCCGGAGGGCGTCGAGGTCGCAGATGTTGGCGTGCACGAACCGGTACCTGCCGCCCCGGCCCCCGTAGGCCTCGTCCAGGTCCCGCAGGTTGGCCAGGTTGCCCGCGTAGGTGAGCGCGTCGTACACGGTCACCTGGTCGTCTGTGTTGGCCAGGGCCCAGCGCACGTAGTTGGAACCGATGAACCCGGCCCCGCCCGTCACCAATAACCTCATTGGCCCGAGGCTAGCGGCTCGGGGGCTGGGTGGCCGGGGAGCCGACGGCACCTCGGCCGTCAAGACAGGTCAATGACGCAGTGGTCGCCCACCATGAGCCTGGTCGCCCGGGGACGGCGGGCGCTCCGGGTCACCTCTACGCCATAGCCGAGCAAGGAGTCCTCGATCCGCCCCGCGTCCACCACTCGGGTGGAGCCCATGAGGACCGAGTGCTCGACCTCCGAACCCTGGACCAGGCAACCGGGCCCGATGGCACTGAACGGGCCCACGAAGCTGTCCACCACCTGGGTGCCGGCCCCGATGACGGCCGGCCCGCGGACCCGGCTGCGCACCAGCTTGGCCCCCGCCTCGAGCACGACCCGGCCGTCGACCTGGCTGTCAGCGTCGACCTCGCCCTCCAGGCGGGCCTCGATGCCTTCGAGCAGCAGCCGGTTGGCATCGAGGAGGGGGGTCAGCTTGCCCGTGTCGATCCACCACCCGGCCAGGATCTCCGACAGGACGGTCTGGCCCTGTTCGATCAGCCACTGGATGGCATCGGTGATCTCCAGTTCGCCGCGGGCCGAGGGCCTTATGGAACGAACAGCCTGGTGTATGTTCTTGTCGAACAGGTAAACCCCGACCAGGGCCAGGTCGGAAGGCGGCTCGGCCGGTTTTTCCACCAGCCTGACCACGTGGCCGTCGCCGTCCAGCTGGGCCACGCCGAAGCGGTGGGGGTCAGGGACGTGGGCGAGCAGGATCTGGGCCGAGGGCACCACCGGGCTGCCGGCGCCGAGGCGAGGGGCGTTGGCTCGGGCGCGCTGGTCCTCGAAGCGTTCGACGAACTTGGCCAGGTCCTGCTGGAGGAGGTTGTCGCCCAAGTACATGACGAAGTCCTCGTCCCCCAGGAAGTCACGGGCGATGAGCACGGCGTGGGCCAGGCCGAGGGGGGCCTCCTGGCGGATGTAGCTCACCTCCAGGCCCCAGCGCGAGCCGTCCCCCACAGCGGCCTCCACCTCGGCGGCGGTGTCCCCGACGACCATGCCCACCTGCTTGATCCCGGCGGAGGCGATGGCCTCCAACCCGTAGAAAAGGACCGGCTTGTTGGCCACGGGCACCAGCTGCTTGGCCCGGGTGTGGGTGATCGGGTACAGCCGGGTCCCCGAGCCTCCGGAGAGGACCAGAGCCTTCATCCTCACCGAGGTTAGGCGTTGGCGCCGCGCCGGGCCACGAGCGCCTCGAGCGGGCGGCCGGCGCCCCTCCGGCCCGCCGGGGCGGGCCCCTAGACGTGGTGGGCGTGGACGACGTCGCCCACGGCCACCACCACCTGTGCCCCTGAGGTGCTGTCTTGCACGACCAGGCGCCCGTTGTCGTCCACCGCCACGGCCCGGCCCCGCAGCTCGCCGGGTACCCCCCGGTGCTCGACCGCCACCTCCCGGCCTATCGTCGAGCAACGCTGGCGGTAGAGGCTCAGCACCTCAGGCCACCGGCCGTAGAGGGAGCCCAGCCCGAGGAGGAAGTCGACCAGCAGCTCCCCCCGGTCCACCGGCTGGCCGGCAGCCGCCTCCAGGCAGGTCGCCGCCTGGCCCGGGGGGGCCCAGCCGACGTTCAGCCCCGCGCCCACCACCAAGGAGCCGTCCCCCGGCCCTTCGGCCAGCAAGCCGGCCAGCTTCAGGTCCCCCACCACCAGGTCGTTGGGCCACTTGAGCCGCGGGCTCACGCCGGTGGCCCGCTCGCAGGCATCGGCCAGCGCGAGCGCGCAGGCAGCCACAGCCAGGTGGTGGCGCGCTGGCGGCAGCCAAGCCGGCTCCGGGCGCAGCAGCACCGAGACCAGCAACGACTTGCCCGCGGGTGACTCCCAGCGCCGGTCGAGACGGCCCCGGCCGGCGCTCTGGTAGTCGGCCACCAGCACCAGGCCATCGGGCGCCCCCTGTCGGGCCAGCTCAGCCAGGACCGAGTTGGTGGACGTCACCTCGGGCTGTTCCACCACGTTGGCAAACCGGCAACCAGCCAGGCGAGCACGAGCGGCATCGTCGACGAGCACCCTCCAAGCCTGGCAGACTGCCGGAGGTGCCGGGGCTGGCACCGGCCAGAGCCGCTGAGGAGGTGCTGAGGCCGGCAGCCGGCAGGAGGTGCTGAGGAGGTGCTGAGGGGCACATGCCCAAGTTGAACAAGCTGCTCATCGCCAACCGGGGCGAGGTCGCCGTGCGCGTGGCGCGCGCTTGTCGTGAGCTCGGCATCGCCTCCGTCGCGGTCTACTCGGAGCCGGACCGCGGTGCGCTGCACGTGCGCATGGCGGACGAAGCCTACAGCCTCGGGGGGTCGACCGCAGCCGAGAGCTACCTGGACGTAGGCAAGATCCTCGACGTCCTGGCCCGTTCGGGTGCGGACGGGGCCCACCCGGGGTACGGCTTCCTGGCCGAGAACGCCGGTTTCGCTCGGGCCGTCGTCGCGGCGGGGGCTACCTGGGTGGGCCCGCCGCCCGAGGCCATCGAGGTCATGGGCGACAAGATCTCCAGCCGCAAGGCAGCCGAGCGTGCCGGCCTGGCGCCTGTCCCGGGCACCTTCGAGGCCCTGGCCGGCCCAGACGAGGTGGTGTCGTTCGGGGAAGCCAACGGCTGGCCGGTGGCGGTCAAGGCCGCTTACGGCGGCGGCGGCCGGGGCATGAGGGTCGTCAGCTCGGCGGCGGACGCGGCGGCGGCGCTGGAGTCGGCCCAGCGGGAAGCCGAAAAGGCGTTCGGGCGTCCCGAGTGCTACCTGGAGAAGTACCTGACGTGGCCGCGCCACGTCGAAGTCCAGGTCTTCGCCGACACCTTGGGCAACGCGGTCCACCTGGGCACCCGGGACTGCTCGGTGCAACGGCGGCACCAAAAACTGGTGGAGGAGGCGCCTGCCCCCGAGCTGGCCCCGGAGCTGGCGGACCGGATGGGACAGGCCGCGGTGCAGCTGGCCCGTGCCTGCGGTTACGTGGGCGCGGGCACAGTCGAGCTCATCTACCAGGACGGGGAGTTCTACTTCCTGGAGATGAACACCCGGCTGCAGGTCGAGCACCCGGTCACCGAAATGGTCACCGGGCTGGACCTGGTGGCGCTGCAGCTGCGGGTGGCCAGCGGCGAGCCCCTCGGGTTCTCCCAGGCCGACGTCCAACTGCGGGGCCATGCCATCGAGGCCAGGGTCAACGCCGAGGACCCGTCCGGCGGGGCGTTCACCCCCACGCCGGGGAGGCTGGAGCGGCTACGCCTGGCCGGCGGCCCGTGGGTGAGGACCGACGCCGGCTACGAAGCCGGGGACACGGTGAGCCAGTTCTACGACAACCTGGTCGCCAAGGTGGTCGCCTGGGGCCCTGACCGGGAGGCGGCCCGCCGACGGCTGGTGCGCGCCCTGCAGGAGACCGAGGTTGACGGTGTCCCCACCACCATCCCGGCCCACCTGGCTGTGCTCTCCCACCCGGACTTTGCTTCCGTGTCCCACTCCACCACCTGGCTGGAAACCAGAGCTGACCTGGCACTGCCCGCCCCCCGCACCATGACCGCCCCAGGGGCCACCGGCCCTTCTCCGCCGCCCCGGCGGGACAACGAGCTCGAACGCCGTGACGTGCAGGTCGAGGTGGACGGGCGCCTCTATTCGGTGAGCGTGTGGGTGCCGTCGCCACCCGACCGGCACCCGGCCGCCGCCCCCGGGGCCACGCTGCCCGCCCCCAGCTTGGCTGGCTCGGGGGCCAGCCTGGCCAACCCGTCCCCCCGACGGGCGGGGCCAGGACATGGCGCTCGCACCGGCCGGGGGCAGGCGAGCTCGGGCCCGCCGCCCGCCACCAGCGCCAGGGGGGGCGAGGTCACCGTCCCCATGCAGGGCACGGTGGTCAAGGTGCTGGTCCGCCCGGGTGACACAGTGGAAGCAGGCCAGCCGGTGTGCGTGCTGGAGGCGATGAAGATGGAGAACAACATCGTCAGCCAGTCCGCCGGGACGGTGCTGGAGGTCCGGGTCGGGCCCGGGGCCCTGGTGGGCGCAGGTGACGTGGTGGCCGTGGTCGGCCCTGCCCCCCCTGAGGAGGCCACCGCCTGAAGGGGCCCGGTCAGGCCCGGGTAGTCAAGGCAGGGTCGAGATGGTCGCCCCGCGCGGCACCGAAAAGTCGGAGCTGTTGACCCGTGGCGAATAACTGGTCAGGGCGAACGTGGTGGTGCCACCGGCCGACTTGCCCCAGCTGCCCACGTAGGCAAGCACGCCGCTGTCGGTTACGCAGTACTTGACGTTGTCGCCCTGGTAGGCCCAAGTCACGCACTCAGAGGGCTGGCCGGCGAACCTTGCCCGGGAGAACGAGACCCGGTAGCCCAAGATGTGCTCAGCGATCAAGCCTTGCCAGCTCCTCATGACGTCGACGTAGGTGCCCGCGGCGTACACCTCCATCATCGACCCGAGGGGGCTGGCCCCGGCGACCGAGTAGACCAGGCACGTGGTGGTACCCGAGGTGGAGCAGTAGTAGGTCTTCTTACCGTTGAAGATGACCTCTCCGTCCGCCGACTTGAACAGCTGCTCGGGAGGCTTCTGCTCGAGCGTCACCGACGACGTGCCGTCCGAGCCCTTGGACGTGTAGGTGAGCTTGAAGGTGGCCTTGGCCTCCCGGCTGGCGGCCGACTCGATCTTTTGCAGCCGCGAGCCGGCGCCCGAGCTGCCGAGCAGGACCAGCTGGGCCGGCCGGTCGGGGCTGGCCTGGGCGCTCCCGGCACCGGTGGCGGCCAGGGCCCCGAACGGCACCCCAACAGCCAGCACGGCTACGAACTTGGTGAACCTCATATCGACCTTCCTCCGGCCCGGCCCTTGCCCGGCGCCTGTACCTGTCAGTTGGCTTACGGCGCCCCAAAAGCGGTGCGCCGGCCCACCATAGGCCGGTCGGCGTGGGCCGGGCATCGGGGATGCTCCCCATTGTTAGGGCCGGGCCCGACCGCCCCGGGTCAGGGCCTGGCTGGCAGCCAGGTGGCGGTGCCCGGCCAATCGAGGCCGATGTCGAGGGCGGGCGCGGAGTGGGTCACCGCCCCTACAGCCACGTAGCGCACACCGCACTCGGCTACCGCCCGCACGTTGGCGGCGCTGAGCCCCCCGGAGGCTTCCAGCACGGCCCCATAGCTGGCGGCCCGGGCGACCGCCCGCTTGATGTCCGGCAGCGAGAAGTTGTCGAGCAGCACGACCTTCGCCCCCCGGGCCAGGGCCTCGTCCAGTTCGCCCAGGTTGTCCACCTCGACCTCGACCGGCAGGGGGCTGGCGGAGGACCGCAGCCGTTCCAGGGCGGCGCCCACGCCCCCCAGGCATGCTGCATGGTTGTCCTTCAACAAGATGGCATCGGAAAGGCTCATCCGGTGGTTCTCCCCGCCACCGCAGCGCACGGCGTACTTCTCGACCGCTCGCAGCCCAGGCAAGGTCTTGCGGGTGTCGCGCACCACTGCACCGGTGCCGGCAACGGCGTCCACCAAGGCCGCGGTGGCCGTGGCCACGCCCGAGAGGTGGCCCACCAGGTTGAGGACAGTGCGCTCAGCGGCCAGGAGGGTGGCGGCCGGGCCGCTGAGCACGCCCAACTGGGTGTCGGCCTCCACCTTGGCCCCGTCGGTCACCTGCAGCTCGGCCTCGGCCTTCCCCGTACCGAGCCGGGCGCTTACCTCGTCCAGCACCACCTGGGCCGCAAGAAGGCCGGCCACGACCCCGCGTTGGCGGGTCACGAGCAGGGCGCGAGCTGGCCGTTCCCCCACCAGCGCCCCCGTGGGGTCGCCGGCGGGCAGGTCCTCGGCCACGGCCCTGGCCACGAGCGAGCGAAGCTCTTGCCAGGGCGGCTCCAGCCGCGCCGACGACGGGCCGGCTGTCACCCCGGCCGGCGCTGGGCCGGGCCCTGGGCTTGGCAGCGGGCCCGGCTGGGGGCTTGGCCCTGGGTGGGACGACAACTATGGCCTCCGCGGGCGCACGCCAAGCGCCTCATGGCAGGAGCGGCACGGCAGGTGCCTCACCGCAGGACCGAGATCTCGGGGTGCCGGGACGGGGACGCGGCCGCCACCTCCAGGTTGCCCACTGCCACCCTGCCCGTCGGGCCCAGGCCCACGACCTGACGGGTACGCCAGTCGGGGTGCGGTGCAGGGTAGTCGGCCCGCCAGTGGGCGCCCCGCGATTCGCAGCGCCGCAGCGCCAAAGCCGCCACCAGCCGCCCGACCAGGACCATGTTCCCCAGCTCCCAGCCTTCCGGGCCCCCCATCTCCCAGCCTTCCGGGCCCGGCCTCGCCAACGGCCAAGCCGCCAGCTGCCCGGCCAGGTGCTGGAGCTGGCTGGCGTCCCTCACCACCCCCGCGCCCTGCTGCACCGCCGCCCGCAGGCCGGCTCGGCCGTAGCGGTCGGCCGCCGGGCCTGCCCTGCGCGGCTGGGCCCGGCTTCCGGCCTCGGCGTAGCTCCGGGCGTCGCCCTCGGCGCCGGCCGCCCCGTCGGGGCCGTCCAACACCTCGTCCAGGGCCACGCAGCGGCGTGGGTGTGCCCGGCCGGCCTCGGCGAGCAGGACGGCCGCGGCCCGGCGCCCGATGACCACCCCCTCCAACAGGGAGTTGGAGGCCAACCGGTTGGCCCCGTGCAGGCCGCTGGAGGCTACTTCGCCCACGGCCATCAGGCCCTCCAAGGTGGTACGGCCGTCGATGTCGCTCAGGGCCCCGCCCATGGTGTAGTGGGCGGTAGGGGCGACGGGCACCCATTGCCGGCTGGGGTCCAGGCCAGCCGACCGGCACGTGGCCACGAACGTCGGGAACCTTTCCACCAGGGACGTCTCCTTGATGCCAGTGGCGTCCAAGAAGCAATGAGCCGCGCCCAACGCGGCCATGCGCTGGGCCATCGACCTGCTCACCACGTCCCGGGGGGCCAGGTCGCCGGCAGGGTCGCCGTGCAGGTACTCTCCCGTAGCGTCGCGCAGGCGGGCACCGGCTCCGCGCAACGCCTCGGTGGCGAGCGGCCGCGGATCTGTGCCAAGGGCCAGGCCGGTCGGATGGAACTGGACAAACTCCAGGTCGGCGAGCTGGGCACCGGCTCGGAAGGCGGCTGCCAGGCCGTCGCCGCTGCAGGCCGGCGGGCTGGTGGTGGCCGCCCAGAGCTGGCCGTAGCCCCCCGTGGCGAGGACCACCGTCTTGGCCGTGACCAGTACCGGCGCCGCACCGTCCCACACGACCGCCCCGGTCACCGACCCGTCAGCGGGTGAAGTGGCCAGGTCGAGCAGGAAACTGCTCCCCATCATGGCCACTCCCGCCTGCCGGGCGGCCCCGACCAGGGCCCTGCTTATCTCTGCCCCCGTGGCGTCCCCTCGGGCGTGGGCCACCCGTGCCCGGCTGTGGCCGCCTTCGCGGGCCAGGGCACCCTCGTCGAAGTTCACCCCCCACTGCCTTAGGGCAGCCACGGCCTCGGGCGCCTCGCTGGCCACCACCGCGGCTGCCCCCGGGTCCCCCAGGCCGGCGGCGGCCGCCAGGGTGTCGGCTGCGTGCAGCTCCCAGGCATCACCCGGGCCCAGGGCGGCAGCGATACCACCCTGAGCCAGCAGGGTGCTCCCTCCCCCCTCGGGCTCCTTGGACACGACAGCCATCCGCAGGCTACCGGCCAGGCTGAGGGCCACTGCCAGGCCGGCCACCCCGGAACCGACGACCAGCACGTCAACCTCGGCCTCGTGCCTGGTGCCGGCCCAGAGGGGGCCGTGGCTACCCGGTGCCAACCGCCCGGCCACCGCTATTCGCCCCCTCCGGGCGAGCCCACCGCGATCATGCGCTCGACCGCCAAGCGGGCCCGGGCGGCAACCTCAGGGTCGACGTCGACCTCGTAGATGCCTTCCCGCAGGCAACGCAACAGCCGGCTCGGGGTCGTCATCTTCATGAACCGGCACTCAGCCTGGGGCGACACCGGCTCGAAAGTCGCCGCCGGGTTGGCCGCCCGCAACTGGTGCAGCACCCCGGTCTCGGTGGCCACCAAGGCGTGGCCGTGGCCGAGGGCCCGGGCTGCCTTCACCATGCCGCCCGTCGAGAGCACCCGGGTACGGCCCGCCGGCAGGTCGCCCCGGCCGGCCAGCCACAGGGCGGCCGTGGTGCAGCCGCACTCGGGGTGGACCAGGAGCTCGGCCTCGGGGTTGGCAGCCACCTTCTCTCGCAGCTGGACCGGCGCAATGGCGGCGTGGACGTGGCATTCGCCCATCCATATGTCGAGGCGCCGGCCAGTTGCCCGGGCGACGTGCTCCCCCAAGAACACGTCGGGGAGGAAGAGGACGTCGGGGCCCTCGGGCAACGACGACACGACATCGACGGCGTTGGACGAGGTGCAGCAGATGTCTGCCTCGGCCTTGACTGCCGCAGAAGTGTTGACGTAGGCCACCACCAGCCCGCCCGGGTGCCCCTGCCGCCACCGGCGCACGTCTTCGGCGCTCACCGTGTCGGCCAGCGAGCACCCCGCCCGCAAGTCGGGCAACAGGACGACCCGGTCGGGCGCCAGGAGCTTGGCCGTCTCCGCCATGAAGTGGACGCCGCAGAACACAATGACCTTGGCGTCGCTGGCCGCCGCCCACCTCGACAGGGCCAGGGAGTCCCCCACGTGGTCGGCCACGTCTTGGACCCACGGCACCTGGTAGTTGTGGGCCAAGATCACTGCCTGGCGGGCTTCGGCCAGCCGCCTCACCTCGGCCGCCCACTGCTCGAAGCTGACCTCCGTGCCTCCCTCGCCGGCCTGAGCCTCGGCCTCCTCGGTCGCCTGAGCCTCGGCCGCCACGGCCACATCAGCCATCTCGGCCTCCACGGCTGCAGCGGCCGCCCCGGCCCCTGGGGCTGCAGCGGCCGCCTCGGGCCCTCGGGGTACCCCCGGAGCTTATACTCGAAGTGAGCATATCCCTACTATAGCGCACGGCCCCCGGTACTGGGCACTCGGGCAGGCGAGGCCGCCGAAGCTGCGCCGCTACGGGCCGCCCAGGCGGCGCAGGCCCAGCCCGGGCGCCGGCCGCTCCCGGAGGACCTCCCGGCGGAACCGGTACAGCTCGGCTGGCCGGCCGCCGGTACGAGGGTCTTCCAAGCCGGTGGGCTCCACCAGGTTGGCCGCCGCCACCAGCCGGCGGAAGTTCTGCTTGTGCAGGGCCTGGCCAGCGAAGGCCTCCACGACCTGCTGGAGCCGCGACAGCGTGAAGCTCTCGGGCAGGACCTCGAAGACGACCGGCCGGTAGGCCAGCTTCCCTCGCAGGCGCTCGAGCGCGGCGGCGGCGATCCGTCGGTGGTCGAGGACCAAGGGACGGCCCAGCTCGGGGAGCCCCGCGCCCTGCGAGGCGCCCGAGGCCGCGGCCCGTGCCTCGCCAGCCAGCTGCAGCTCGTACAGCAGCTCGTAGCGGTCCAGCACCCGTACTGGGTCCCAGCGGGCGTGGCCCAGCCCGAAGGTCAGCTCCGCCCGCTCGGTGCGAGTGGCCAGCACGTCAGGTGCCGAGCGGCCCAGCCAAGCCTCGATGGCAGGCAGGATGACGCGGTCAATGACCTCTGGGCGGCCTCCGCGCCAGTCCTCCCAGGGGAACAGCTCGTAGAAGTCCTCCCAGCGGGGCTGGCCCGGGCCCTGCACGGGCTGGTAGCGGGCCAGGGCCAGGTAGGCGACGGCCAGCTCCCGCCCGCCCGGGGCGCGCCCGCGGTCGCCGAAGGTGTACAGCTGCTCGAAGTAGCGCACCGGGAGCCCGGTCTGCGAGCTGACCAGGCGCCGGACACCCTGCTCCAGGGTGCGGTCCACCTCGTCGTCCAGGTAGGCGCCGGGCAACCCGGTGCCGGGCTGCTCAGGCCCGGCCGAGACGTCTACGGCCAGCAGGTACGGAGTGGTCCCCTGGACCGATATGACGACCGCGTTCAGGCCGACACGGGCACAGCCACGGGCATGGCCACTGGTGGCGGCGCCACCGGGTGGGGGAGGCACAGCTGATCGTACTCTTCGATGACCAGCTGTTCCTTGGGCAGGGAACAGGCTGGGCACTGCGGGTCCCGGTTGAGCCGGAAGGTCCGGAACGTCCCTTCGAGCGCGTCGTAAGCGAGGAGGCGCCCGGCCAGAGGTTCGCCGATGCCGAGGAGCACCTTGATGGCCTCCATCGCCTGCAGCGAGCCGATTATGCCGGGCAGCACGCCCAGGACCCCGGCCTCGGAGCACGACGGCGCCAGCTCCGGTGGCGGCGGCTCGGGGACCTGGCAGCGGTAGCACGGCCCCCGGTGGGGGAGGTAGACGCTCACCTGGCCCTCGAAACGGAATATCGACCCGTGCACCACCGGGATGCCCAGCTTGAGGGACGCGTCGTTGACCAGGTAGCGGGTGGGGAAGTTGTCCCCTCCGTCCACGACCAGGTCGTAGCCACTGAAGATGTCCAAGATGTTGTCGGCCCCCAGGCGCACGTCGTAGGTGAGCACGTTGACGTCGGGGTTGAGGCTGGTCAAGGTCTTCTTGGCCGAGTCGACCTTGCGTTCGCCGATGCGCTCGGTGCTGTGGAGGATCTGGCGTTGCAGGTTGGATGCGTCGACGGCGTCCATGTCGACGATGCCGAGCGTGCCCACTCCGGCTGCGGCCAGGTACATGGCGGCCGGCGACCCGAGGCCGCCCGCCCCGATCAACAGGACCTTGGAACGCAGGAGCTTCACCTGGCCGGCCACGTCGACCTCCGGCAGCAACAGGTGCCGGTGGTAACGGTTGCGCTGGTCGGGGCGGAGCACGGCAGGCGCCTCCCAGGGCAGGCCCTCGTCCTTCCACCGGTTGAACCCGCCCTCCATGTTGGTCACGTCGGTATAGCCGAGCTGGGCCAGGGTGACGGCGGCAAAGGCACTGCGGACCCCCCCGGCGCAGTACACCACGATCGGGGTGGAGCGGTCCGGGATCTTCGCCCCCACCTGCATCTCCAGGTAGCCCCGGGGTATGTGCACGGCGTCCTTCAGGGCACCCTGCTCGTACTCGTCCGCCTCGCGCACGTCCAGCGCAACAGCGCCAGGGCGTCGTAGGAGCTCGGCCGCCTCAGACGGCAGGGCCGAAGCCGTGCGCGACCGGGCAGCGTCCAACAGGTCTCGAAAGCTGGCCATAACGAGTTAAACCTTACCAGGTTGGTCGACATTCCGGCCGCGCCCGAGGCCACCCGCCGGCAGACGTCACGCGCCCATCAGGCCCGCAAAGCCCCTGGGGCCCGCAAAGTTCGCCGGTCCACGGGTTGCTGGGGCCGGGCCGGTCCCCCTACAGTCCTGAGGGGCCCCTCTTAGCGTACCAGGGCCCGCCAGGCCGCTGACCAGGGGGCGCCGGGCCGGAGGAGCACAGGTGGAACTGGACGCCGTTATCTCGCGCCGGCGCATGTGCCGCAGCTTCCTCGACCGGCCCGTCGCCGCTGAAGTGCTGGACCGGGCCCTGGCCCTGGCCACCCACGCCCCGTCGGCCGGCAACGCTCAGGGGTGGGCCTTCGTGGTGCTGGAGGGGCACGAGACCGCGGAGTTCTGGCGGCTGGTTGCCGACCCCTCCTGGTTGGAGCACCCGGACCACCCCGGCCTCCTGTCCGCCCCCGTGGTCGTCCTGCCCCTGGCCAGCCGCCAGCCCTACCTGGAGCGCTACTCGGGACCGGACAAGGCTGGGCCGCAGGTCGTGGAGGCGTGGCCCGTCCCCTACTGGCTGGTGGACACTGCCTTCGCCACCATGCTGTTCCTGCTCGGGCTGGCCCAGGAGGGCCTCGGCGCCCTGTTCTTTTCCCTGCACAAGCCGGCAGAGCCCCTCCTCGCCCACCTTGGGGCCCCCGACGGCTGGGAACCGATCGGGGCCATAGCCCTGGGCTGGCCGGGGCCCGACGACCGGCCGTCAACCTCCTCCCGCCGGCCCCGACGGCCGCTTTCGGAAGTGGTCCACCGGGGTCGCTGGTAGGCGCAGGTCGCCGGTAGGCCGGTACCCGGTAGGCGCCGGTCGGTGGTTGGGGCGTGGGCGAGCGTAGCGGCGCACAGGGGGCCGGCCCCTGGGCAAGGGGGGAAGCGGTCCTTGACCCGCAACGCTGCCGTCACCTAGGGTTCGGGAAAGTTGTGACGCTGCTCACATTCCCCCATCGTCGCAACGCCGTACGAGTGGTCCTGGTGCTGGGGTCGGCCCTGGCCGGGGTCACGAGCACGGTGCGCCCAGTTGGTGCCGACCAGCTGTCCAACGAGCGCGCCAAGGCCCAGGCTTTGGCCGAGCGCATCGACCAGTTGGGCCAGCAGGAAGCAGCCCTCGGGGAACGCTACGACCAGGCCCTCATGACGCTGCACCAAGCCGATGCAGATGTGGCAGCCGCGGCCAGGGCGCTGGCTCAGGCACAGGCCGGCCAGTTGCGCACCGTCAGCGTGCTGCGCCAGGAGGCCATAGCGGCTTACGTGGGTGGGGGGCCGCAGGTCGCCTTGGGCGCCGGAGCCCCCCTCGAGAACATCGACCAGGCGATGTTCCGCCAGGAACTCGAACAGTCCGTCGCCGCTCACGAGCAGGACGTCCTCGACCAGTACCGGCTCTCGACAGCCCTGGAAGGCACGGCTCACCTGCAGTTGGTGGCGGCTCGCAACGCCGACGCCGCCCGGCTGGCCCAGCTGGAGAAGGCTCGCCAGCAGGTCCAAGCCGCCCAGGACCAGGTGGTGGCGGCTGAGGCCCAGGTCAAAGGCCAGATCGCCACCCTGGTGGCTGAGATCCGCCAGCAGCAGCTGCTGGCTGAGCAGCGCGCCGCGGCTGCCCGCCTGGCAGCTGAGCGCGCGGCTGCGGCCAGGGCAGCGGCTGAGGCTGCGGCCAGGGCAGCAGCGGAGGCGAGGGCACAAGCCGCGGCAGCTGCCCGCCAACGCCAGGCCGTGCACGCCCAAGACGTCCAGATCCCGGCCACAACGGCTCCTGCCTCCTCTCCTGCCGCCCCCCCTCCCGCTGCCTCGTCCCCCGCTGCCTCGTCCCCCGCTGCTTCGTCCTCCTCGCCGCCACCGAGCTCATCGGCCGCAGCCATAGCCGTAGCTGCTGCAGAGAGCCGAGTTGGGGACCCCTACGTGTGGGGTGCCGCCGGCCCGGGCGCTTTCGACTGTTCCGGCCTCATCATGTGGGCGTGGGCCCAGGCCGGGGTGTACCTGCCCCACTACAGCGGCGCGCAGTACGCGGTGACCACCCACATCCCGATGTCGGACCTGCAGCCGGGTGACCTCGTGTTCCCCGCCGACCCGGGCCAGCACGTCGCCATGTACGTGGGCAATGGCGAGGTCGTGCAGGCGCCCTACACTGGGGCTGACGTCCAGATAGTGCCCCTGACGTCGTTCTTCGTGCTGGCTAGCCGCGTGGGCTAGGCCACCCCAGCCAGGCCGAAGAGCGACTGCCGAGGGGTGGGCTGAACCCGAGCATGGTTGCACCGGTATGCGCGTCGAGCGTTGCTTCGCTTTCGTCGACCTGTGCGGGTTCACCGCGTTCACCGAGCGCCACGGGGACGAGAGCACGGTCGTCGTGCTGGCCAACTTCCGCACCGCTCTTCGGGAAATAGCTGCTCGCCGGGGTGTGCGGGTCACCAAGTGGCTGGGGGACGGCGCCATGCTCGGGTCGGGCGACACAGCCGCGACGGTGGCCATGGTCCTCGAGGTGGCCGCCCGGATGAACCCCAGCCGCGAACTGCCGGGCAGGGGCAACGGTGACGAACTGCTTCTACCAATACGAGCCGGCCTGGCCATGGGGCCGGTGGTCCTCTTCGAGGGTGACGACTACATCGGCCGGGCCACCAACGTCGCCTCCCGCCTGTGCGACGCGGCTATGCCGGGCCAGGTGCTGGCCACCCGGGAGGTGGCGGCCCAAGCCCCCCGGTGGGTGGCTGCCAGCGAAGCCCTACCCTACCCGGTGCGCGGGTTCGACCACCCCATCGAGGCAGTCCGGCTCGGAGTCGCCACCGCCGAGCTGACCGTGCAGGACCCGGTATGCGGCCTGGTGCTCCCCCAGGTGGCCAGCCTCGTCGGCCGTTGGGCACCCGATGGCACCCGCGTGTACTTTTGTTCGGCGGCCTGTGCCCTGGCTTGGGAACACGAGCAGTCGGCTGGGGCAGTGCGGCCGGCCCTGCCCTCTGACGCCCCATGACCCCACAGGTACCCCCCACACCGTTCCCCAGGCGGCTCCCCAGTTGGCTCCCCCCGTGGTCCCCCGCACCGCTCCCCACCGTGGGCTGCCTGCACGGCTCCCCAGCTGGCCGAGGCAGATGACTGAGCCGCTGGTCATGGCGCGGGCCCTCGTAAAACGCTTCGGCAATTTCGTGGCCGTCGACCACATCGACTTCGATGTCCTGCCGGGAGAGGCGTTCGGCTTCTTGGGGCCCAATGGCGCGGGCAAGAGCTCGACCATGCGCATGATCGGTGCCACCTCCCCTCGTAGCGGTGGAGAGCTGAGGGTGCTCGGCGTCGAGCCTGACGACTACGGCCCCCAGGTGCGGGCCCGCCTCGGCGTGGTGCCCCAGGAAGACAACCTGGACACCGAGCTGTCGGTCTCGGACAACCTGTACGTCTATGGCCGCTACTTCGGCATCCCCCGGCGCCAGCTACGCCAGAGGGTCGCCGAGCTGCTGGACTTCGCCCAGCTCGCCGAACGCGCCGGTGACCGGGTCAACGACCTGTCGGGTGGGATGAAACGCCGGCTCACGATCGCTCGCTCCCTCGTCAACCAGCCCGAGCTGTTGCTGCTCGACGAGCCCACCACCGGCCTCGACCCCCAGGCCCGGCACCTGCTTTGGGACCGCCTGCACCGCCTGAAACGGAGCGGGGTCACCCTCCTCGTTACCACCCACTACATGGAGGAGGCCGAACAGCTCTGCGACCGCCTGGTGGTGATGGACAGGGGGCGGATCGCCGCGATGGGCTCTCCCCGCCAGCTCATCGAGCGCTACGTCTCCCGGGAGGTCGTCGAGCTGCGCTTTGACGACGAAGAGGCCCCCGCCATGGCCTCCTTGGTGAACGGCTTGGCACCCCACACCGAGGCCTTGGCGGACCGCCTCCTGCTCTACACCGAAGACGGCGACCTCACCGCTCAGGCCGTGGCCCGTCGCGGCCTCAAGCCCACCAACGTCCTGGTGCGGCGGGCCAGCCTGGAAGACGTGTTCCTGCGCCTGACGGGCCGCCAACTGGTGGACTGAGGTGCTGACCGGGCACGTGGGCTGAGCTCATGGCTGGTACGCAAGTCCCCATGCGGCTCCGCCCTCTCCACTACTTCTGGGCGACGTTCCGCCGCCAATGGCGCTCAGACATCTCGACCACGTTCCTCACGCCGGTGCTGTACCTGGCGTCCATAGGTGCAGGGCTGGGCAGCTTCATAAAAGGTGGGCAGGTCCTCGCCAGCCTGGGTGGGGAGGACTACCTGTCCTTCGTGGCCCCGGCCCTGCTCGTGACCACGGCCATGCAGGTGGCAGTGTCCCGCTCCACCTATGACGTGTACGGCTGCAAGAACTGGTGGAGCGGTGCCTACCGCTCCATGCTGGCGGCGCCATTGTCGGTGGGCGACATCGTCACCGGGCACCTGGCCTGGGTCGCGGCCCGGGTCGGGCTGGCGTCGGCCTTCTACCTCGCTGTCAGTGCCGCCTTCGGTGCGGTCCACTCACCTGCGGCCGCGGCGGACCTGGTGGTGGGCCCGGTTGTGGGGCTGGCTTTCGCCGCGCCCATCATCGCCTATGCCATAACCGTCCGCCACGAGCAGCCCTTCGTCATGATCTTCAGGCTGGTCATGGTCCCCCTTTTTTTGTTCTCGGGCACCTTTTTCCCGCTGTCGCAACTGCCCACCGGCCTGCGCTACATCGCCTACGTGCTGCCCCTGTGGCACGGCGTGGAACTGTCCCGGGGCCTCTACCAGGGCAGCCTCGGTGCCTGGCCGGCCCTGGGCCATCTCGCCTACCTCGTGGTGGTCATCGCCGTCGGCTCCATGGCCGCCTCCCGCACCTACCGCAAGGAACTGGCGCCATGAGCTCGCCAGCACCTCGGGTGGGCGTGACTGTTGCCTCCCCACGCTTTGCCAGGCCTGCGGCCCTTGTCGGCCGCAACCTGATGGTGCAAAAGGCGGTGCCCTACGTCTGGGCCACCGGGCTTGTCGAACCAGTCTTCTACCTGCTGTCCATAGGGGTGGGGATCGGCCACCTAGTGGGCAAGATGCCCGGCCCGAACGGGGCCGAGGTGCCCTACGCAGCCTTCGTGGCCCCCGCCCTCCTCGCCAGCTCGGCCATGAACGGCGCCGTCTACGAGTGCACCACGAACATCTTCGACAAGCTGCACTGGGCCAAGATCTACCGAGGCGTCGTGGCCACCCCGCTCACCCCGCGGGACATCGCCGTGGCCGAGGTGGCTTCGGCCGTCGTGCGTTCGGCGTTGTACTCCGCCGCCTTCTTGGTGGCCATGGCTGTCCTCTCCGGCACCCGTTCTCCCTGGGCCCTGCTCGCCCTGCCCTGCGCCGTGCTGGTCGGCCTCGCCTTCGCCGCCTGCGGCTTCATGTCGGCCTGCTACATGCGCTCGTGGACCGATTTCGACAAGGTGATGTTGGTGCAGATGCCCCTCTTCTTGTTCTCGGCCACCTTCTACCCCTTGTCCGTGTTCCCCCGCTGGCTCCAGCTGCTGGTCGAGGCCGCTCCGCTGTACCAGGGAGTGGCTGCGTGCCGGGAGCTGTGCCTGGGCCAGCCGTCCTGGGACATCATCGGCCACCTCGCCTACCTGGCCGCCCTCGCTGGCGCGGCCATGGCCATTTCCACCCGCCGAGCCACCAAGCTGCTCACCCCCTGAGCGTGGCCGTGAAGGCGGCCAGCCAGAGCGTCTGCGCTCGGACATGCTCGTATGCTCTGGGCATGCTTTATGAGCTCCCCTCCCTAGGCCCAAGCCCACTGGTCGGAGTGATGGGCTGCATGGTGCAAGACGTCATAGTGAAGCCGGCCGCACCGCTTGTGCCGGGCGGCAGCACCGCGTCCCAGATCGTCTTTGCTCCCGGCGGCTTCGGTCCCAACGTTGCTTGGACGGCGGCATTGGAAGGGGCAGCCGTACGCTTCGTGGGCCAGACCGGGGCCGACACCATCGGCAGCTTGCTGGCCGATGAGCTCCAAGAGGTGGGCGTGGAGGTGGCGGTCACCCGCAAGGGGGCCACTGCCACCGTCGTCGTCCTGGTTGGTGCTGACGGCCAGCGCACCATGGCCTACGACACGTCCAGTTTTGCCCTCTCTGCCCAGGACGTGACCGCTGAGCAGCTCGCTGGCGTCTCGGTCCTGCACCTCTACGAGGGCCTGTTCGACAGCCCAACCGCCGAGGGAACCTGGCGAGCCGTCCAGATGGTGCGCTCCGGCCCTGGGCCGACAGCGCCAGGTAACGGGCCGGGCCAGCCGGCCCACGCGTCGGGCAACGGGCCGGGTGGGGCGGCCAGCCCGGGCGGGGCGGACAGCCAGGGGGGCCTGGTCAGCCTGGACGCCGGCAATGTGGCCAGGATCATGCAGGTGGGCCGCTCGAGCTTCTTGGACTTGGTGGACAGGCTTGCCCCCGAGGTCTTCTTCGCCAATGAGGAGGAGGCTGAGGCCCTCTGGCCGCAGGGGCGGGTCAAGGCCCCCGGCCTTGTCATCGTCAAGCACGGCGCCAGTCCCACAGTGGCCTACTCGCCCGATGGCGAGGAGCTGCTCAAGGTGGAGGTGGCACCGGTGGCCGAAGTGGTCGACACCACCGGGGCCGGCGACGCCATGGCAGGTGGCTTCCTGGCCGCCTGGGCTGCGGGCTGCGGCCTTCGCCAGGCCATCGAAGCCGGGCACCGGACGGCTCGCACCGTCGTCACGCAGTACGGGGCCCGCTTGCCGCGCTCGTGGCAGCCTCCGGCCCGCAGGCCCAACCCCCAAGTGGCCCAATAAGCCCACCCGGCCCGGAGTGGCCGGGCCGGCCCACCCCCTTGGGCTAGGGCGTCCCCTGGCTCGTGGCACAGGCGGGTGGGTGCCCCCAGGGCCAAGCCCTAATCCTAATGGGGCTGAGGCGGCGCTGGGGCGCTGAGCCACTGGGCCCCCCGGCGCGGTGGGGAGCGGCGCAGCTCGTCCACGAAGCCGTGACGGTTCACCAACATGAGCACCCTCGCTCCCGGGCCGGCGCGCTCCGCCCCCGGCGCCGTCGGCCCCACCGGAAGAGCCGCAGCGGTGGGCGTCGCAGAGGAGCTCAGGGTGGGTGCCAGGAGGGCCGCGCAAGAGCTTGCCAGGGGCTTCACTGGGACAGCCTCAACCAACCAGCCCATCTCGAGCTTGAGCACCGACAACTGGCTACCAGCCAAGGCCGGGTAGTGGGAGGCGAGGTACCTGCGCACTACTTCCTGGGCCGACGCCGCCGTCGTCACCACGCTCGCCATCTGCTCGGCCCTCCTACCTCGCTCCCCGCAACCACCGCGTCTCCCAGGTGGCCCTGGCCCAGGTAAGCACGGCCCCCGTTGCCCTGCCCTACGCTCGGGCACAAGCCCGCCAAGGCAGAACACCTTTCACCCAGGTGGCGGTGGGCCCCGCGCAGACGGTGGTCTCAGCCGGGTTGCCGGCGTCGAGGGTCACCGGCCGTTGGGGCGGATGCCCCTTTGGGGGTACTGGCCGGTGGTGGCTGCCGGCCGCTTGGGGTTACTGGCTCGTTGGCCGGTGCTCAGGCACTCCCATCGGGTGGCACCACGCCCTTTTTGACGAGGACGTTCCCGTAGAGCCGCCGCTCTCCCGTGATGACCACGGCATAGGCTGACCCAGCCGCCTCGTAGAAGCCCGTCCTGGACAGGGCCCCCAAGGGCCAGTGCCGGCCGGCGGCGTTGTCGACCACCTCCTGGAGCTCCCGCTGGACCGGCGGGATCTCATCAGGGCTGCCCTCTACGGCCATCGTGCGCACCGGCTGGTCCACGAAGTTGTCGAGCGGCAGCAGCGAAAGCACCGCCCTCAGCGCCGCCGGTGCCGTCGAGCCGGGCAAGGTGAGCACCTGCCCATGGCGGGTACGGGGGGCGGTGCTATAGGCGGGGAAGTTGGCGTCGGCGATCACCAGGTCGTCTCCGTGCCCCATGGCCGCCAGCACGTACAACAGCTCTGGGGTGAGCAGTGGGTCGATACCTATGAGCACGGCCTATGACCTCCTGGTCGCTTGTTGCCGGTCACTTGTCCCGGTCACCTGTCGCCACCGCCGGGCGGGTGGCCTGCGCCTTGGGAGCGGAACTTTCGCGCACCCTGAGGGTAGGGGCGAGGGTCACCAGCCGGGCCGCCCCCGAGTAGCCTTCCAGCCGGCTGAGCAGCAGGCGTGCGCTCTCCAGCCCAAGGTCGTAGGCGGGCTGCGCCACGGTGGTGAGCGGGGGACGGAGCAGCGACGCCCAGGGCACGTCGTCGAAGCCGACCACGGCCATGTCCGCGGGCACCTCCAAGCCGGCCTCGGCTATGGCCTGCAGGGCACCCACGGTCATGAGGTTATTCGCCACGAAGACGGCTTCGGGGGGCTCGGCCAAGGCCAGCAGCTCCTGCATGGCGGCGCGCCCACCGGCCTCCCGGAAGTCCGCCACCCGCACCCAGCGGTCGTGGACGGGTACGCCCGCTTGCTCCAAGGTCCTGGCGTAGCCTTGGTAGCGCTGGAGGCCGGTAGTGGTGGAAAGGGGGCCGGTGATGCAGGCCACTCGCTGGTAGCCCCCAGCCAGCAGGTGCGCCACCGCCTGGGTGGCGCCCAGGACGTTGTCCACTACCACCGTGTCGGCTCCCTGGTCGGGCAGCTTCCGGTCCACCAGCACCACCGGGGTACCAGAGGAGGCCAGCGAACCGAGGTCAGTGCGCGGCCCCGAAGGGGTCAGGACCACTCCCCCGACGTTCTCGGCCACGGCCAAGTTTATGTAAGACGCTTCCTTCAGCGGGTCTTCGTCGGTATTGCAGAGGAACAGGGAGTAACCGGCGCTGTAGGCGACATCCTCCACCCCCCGTACCACGTCGGCAAAGAACGGCCCGGTCCGGATGTCGGAGATGACCAGTGCCCACACTCGGTTGCGACGGGTGCGCAGGCTGCGGGCCACCCGGCTTGGCTGGTAGCCGAGGTCCTTTACCGCCTGCATGACCACGCTGGCCAGGCGGGGGTCGACGTGGGGGTGCTTGTTGAGCACGCGCGACACCGTGGCGGTGGACACTCCAGCAGCCCGGGCGACGTCGACGATCGTCGTCATGCTACGCCGAGGGTACTAACGCCCCGGGGGCACCGCCCCAGCTGGCCGAGCTGGGCCGTGGCCAGCTTGCCGGGCGCAGCCCAGGGGCGCTGTGCCGGCCCGGCTTGACGGCTCCTCATCAGTCGGCTATCCTAGTAAACGATTACTCCACCTACAACCGGATGGGGAGCACAGGGTGGTTGCGGAGCTTGCTCGCAGCCCTGGCACAACGGATAGCTGGGGCAAGTGCCCAACGAAGACTGGCCCTTTCGGCCTGCCCATAGCCCCCGGGCCAGAGGCGCAGTACCTGATAAATCGTTTACCGGAGGTGAGCCAATGCCACGCGTCGGGATCCTCAGCTTCAGCGATGGCCGCGGCTTTGTCCACCAGGGCATAGCCGGGTTCGTGGGCGACGTCGAGGAGCGCATCGCGGCCGCCTGCACCGCCTCGGGCTATGAGGTGGTACGAGGCACCGAGCCCATCACGTCCAACGAGGTGGCGGTACGAGAGGCCCGCCGGGTGGCCTCCTTCCGGCCAGACTTGACCGTCTTCAACTACCCCGTGTGGGCGTTCCCGCACTTCTCGGTGCACGCGGCCCGGGCCACGGCTGGGCCCCTGCTGCTGTTCTCGAACATCGACCCGACCTACCCGGGGATGGTAAGCCTGCTGGCCGCGGGCGGGAGCCTGGACCAGATCGGCCGCCACCACGAGCGGCTGTGGGGCGACGTCGGCGACGAGGCCGTCGCCCAGCGCCTGGGGCAACTGGTGCGAGCAGCTCACGCCGTGCGGTCGCTGGAGGGCTGCACCTTCGGCCGCATCGGCGGGCGGTCGATGGGCATGTACACGGCGGTGGGGCGGACCGACGAATGGATGCGGCGGTTTGGCATCGACGTGGAAGAGGTCGACCAATGGGAGGTGGTGCGCCGCTCCGAGCTGGTCCCGGCCCGCCAGGCCCAGTCGGCCCGGGAATGGCTGGAGAAGCACGCGGCTGGCGTCCATTACGACGGCCAACGCCTCACCCCAGAGGTGCTGGAGCGCCAGGTGCGCTCCTATTACGCCCTTAGGGACATCATCGCCGAGGGCCACCTCGACTTCTGCGGCATAAAGGGCCAGCCGGAGCTGACCAACCACTTCGCCACGACCGACGTGGCCGAGGCCTTCTTGAACGACCCTTACGACTGGGACGGCCCCAAGGAGCCGTTCATCTGCGCCACCGAGGTGGACATGGACGGCGCCCTCACCATGCAGCTCATGCACAAGGTGACGGGCACGCCGGTGCTGTTCGCCGACGTGCGCCACTATTTCCCCGACCGGGGGATCTGGGACCTCGAGAACTCGGGCCAGCACGCCACATGGTACGCGGCCCGCTCGGACGACCCCTTCGAGAACTTGGCCCGGGTGCACCTGTACCCCGAGGAGTTCTACTTCCCGGCGGGCGGGGCGGCGGTGCACCACCTGGCTGCCCCCGGCCCAGTGACCCTCGCCCGCCTGTCCCGCTCGGACGGCCAGTACCGCATGCAGGTGACCAAGGGGCAGTTCGAGGTGTACGACGACGACGTCAACGAGTCCCTGATGCGCCAGAGCACCTATGTCTGGCCGCATGCGTTCACCCGCATGGAGGCGCCGGCGGGCACCTTCCTGGCCCGCTTCGGCGCCAACCACATCCACGCCGTCCCGGGGGACATCACCGCCGAGCTCGAGGCCATCTGCCGGTTCCTGGGCGTCGACTTCGAGCGGTTGGGCACCTAGCGGGACCTCCCTGGAGAAGCTCGATGTACCCAGCCATGCACTATCCCCCAGAACTCCACCCCACGCACAACCGCTAGGAGGACAAGGACATAGATGTCCGAGATAACCATCGAGCACTTGTCCGTCAGCTTTACCCGCCGCCGCGCCGGCGCCTTCGCTGCCCTCCAGGATGTCTCCGCACATATCACGCCTCAGACTTTCGTCGCCATTCTCGGCCTCTCTGGCTCGGGCAAGACGACCCTCCTAAACGTCGTCGCGGGACTGCTACAACCAACCAGCGGCCGAGTCCTCCTCGACGGCCGCCCCATCACAGGACCTGGCAGTGATCGCGGCGTCGTGTTCCAACAGGACGCCCTCTTCATGTGGAGGTCCGTCGTCAAAAACGTCGAATACGGACTCGAAGTGAAGGGCATGCCTCGCGCACAACGACGTGCACTTGCTGAACATTGGCTCACGGTTGTCGGCCTCAAAGACTTCGCACACTTCTTCCCCAAGGAGCTCTCCGGTGGAATGAAAAAACGGTGCCAGCTGGCTATGGTCCTCGCGAATGAACCCACCACCTTGTTGATGGATGAACCGTACGGGGCGTTAGACTACGTGACAAAATGCCAACTTCAAGACGAACTCTTAGCCCTACTTCACACTACTCCCAAAACCACGCTCTTCGTCACGCACGACATCGAAGAAGCTCTTTATCTTAGTGACCGAGTGCTCATACTGTCACGGGGCCGCCTCATAGCCGACATGCCTGTCACCTTCGACTCCCCACGAACCAACGACCTCCGGCTATCCCCCGAGTTCGCCATTGCGAAACAGCGACTCTGGAGAAGCCTCGACGGCGCCACCCAACAGCGACCCCTATCACTCACTGGACTTCCTGCCTCCATTCCCGAACAGCCATAGCGATGCTAGCCACATCCCGACCCCATAGGCAAAGACGCGCACTCACCTACCACATAGCCTCCCTCGTCGCCCTACTCGCGTTCTGGTGGCTCCTCTCCTACTACACAAACAGTGCGCACATAATCCACGGTGCATCGGCACTACCCAGCCCCCTGAGCGTCCTCAATGCCATCGCGGGACTATCTGTATTCCTCGCACCTGGCACACCTACCACCCTCGCCCATGGCCTAGCGGCCCTCTGGCAGAACACCCTCGTCAGCGCCGAACGACTGCTCGGCGGGGTGCTCCTAGGCGCCGCCATCGGTATAACCGCCGGCCTTCTCCTCGCTTGGAGCAAACTAGTCCGCCTTCTCGTACAGGGACCTGTCCTCCTGGTAAGGACAATCCCCCTAATGGCCCTCGTACCACTATTTCTTGCCTGGTGGGGCGGTACCAGCTTTGGCATTCTTGCCTTCATCGCCTTCGCCGTGTTCTCCGTTGTCGTTATCAGCACAGTTGAAGCGGCTGGGAATGTACCGCCAGAATTGGTTAACCTCGCACGTACGCTGGGCGCCGCTCGCTTCAGGATATACCGCACAGTTATCCTACCCGCAATCGTGCCAGCGGTCATAGGAGGTCTACGTGTTGTTATCGGAATAGGCTGGGCCTTGCTCCTAGCTGGCGAATATCTCGGCGCGCAAAACGGCCTAGGCCACGTACTGATCATGGCAGAGGATTACTTGTATACTGCTCGTATGGCGCTTATCGTTGTAATGATAATGGTCTACACTTTCGTGCTCGACAGACTCTTCACACTCGCCGCGGACTGGATCACCCGATGGATGCCCAAGGACTAGTATACTTCCGCCCTCAATGCCGTACGGCAACCGTCTCGTGATGCGGCCAACCGGGCAACTCGCTCCGAAAGGGGGTGCCTACTCCACATAGCCCACGTGTCCTCATATACTGTGCTTGCCACTGTTCTCATTGCTTCATATTTCCCGCTGATCCTGTACCATCACACTACGACCTTTCACCCAACACAGTTCTAAACGAACGCGAGGAGACATTCCACATGTCCTACACTCCCACACCTAGTACTCAACGATCGCTTCTGAGGCACCTTGGCCTCAAAGCATTGGCGATCACCACTGTCGGCGCAGCTATAGCGCTTCTGGATGCCACGGGAGCATCCGCTGCTACCACGGCTCTGCCACACACTGCGACGCCGATTGTTACTCCTACCATACCCCAGGTGACTGTAAACTTTGCCGGGGAGCCCTACTTCGACCACACTCAGTACATCATTGGCGTAAAGGAAGGCTTTTTCTCCAACGTCGGGATAACGCTGGCACCCAACGGGACAGGAATCATTGCTCCGAACGACCAAGACGATCCCATATTTGCATCAGGGCGCGTCCAGGTAATGTCCGCCTCCGCACAGTTATTCATGCCAGCGGTCAACACGCTGCCCAAATTCAAGCTGTTCGCCGTGGCCGACCTCTTTCAGGGGTACGCAATACTCGGGCGGCCCCATCACGGCCTGAAAAGCTACGCTCAGTTCAGGGCTCAAGGCTTGTCGCCGCGCGCCGCCATCGTAGCCACTATGAGTCAAATGAAGGGACAACGCTTCGGTTACCCGGCCGAGGCAGCTATCAAAGGCTTCATTGACTTGGCGTTTTCCGATGCCGGCATGACCCTAGCCCAGGTGCACTCGGTAGTGGCGCCGGACCCTGAGACTACAGCGCTAATGGAGTCGGGGCGTATCGATTTTCAGGTGGGCGGAGTGCCCTCTCACCTGACACTGCAAGAGGCCGGTTTCGTACCGATCCTCACCTCCGGAGACCTAGCGTCTGCGGCACAACCCTCGCCAACCTCAACTGCATTGCAGGCTGTCTTTAATGATGGCTGGGTGGCACCCGACTCGTGGTTGAAAGGCCACATGGATACGGCCTTGCGCATGCTGTCTGTAGACTGGCGTATCAATCAGTTTATCCACGACCATCCCCAGGCAGCGTCCGCTATACAAACTCCATTCTTGAATTCCGTGGCCGGCACTAAGTTCACTAATGACCTAGCGCCGCGCGTGGTCTACCGCGACCTTGATCCCTTCCTGACGTTCGCGCAGCAGAAGGCAATTTTCCAGGACCCGCGCAACCCGTTTGAGGTGCAATACTTGATCGGTTCAGCCATACAGTTGTATGTGCACAACGGCACCTATAAACCCGGCGAGTATACCTGGCGTGATTTTACCGATGCCGATCAGTTATACGCCGCTATGGTCCAGTATCAGCGTCAGACTCAGGTTGACCTTGCTAAGGCTGCTGTCAGAATGCGGAGTCTGTCCGGTGCGGAAGCCCGCACCGTGAGCTCGTTGATTTCTAGAGCGAAGCAGCTGTATGCCGACCTTGACTTTTTCGACGCAGCCCGGTTCGCAGGCGCCGCCGCGGCCTAGTGGCCGTGCTTGACCCGCAGCTGGGCATTATGTGAGGGAAGGCCAGCCCGATGAAGATGAATACGAGCACCACCCGCATGCCCCCTAAAGGCCGAGTCGCCGAACACAACACTGACGCTGTTGGTGCTCCAGGCATAGGCTCCCGCCTAGCTATTGCTCGGTACTGGGCACGCGCGGAGACGAAGGTACTGCCCCTCGTAGGGGTGCTCATCTTCCTCGGACTCTGGCAGACTTTGGCGTCGGTTCTTGGCCCGTACAAGCTGCCGGCCCTCACTTCGCTGTGGCCACAGGTGGTAACGGACCTCTGGAAGAATCGCCTTCTCGAGGCACAGGGAGGGGGCTCTCATGGCCTAGCACCAGACATTGTGTACACCATCGAGAGCACCCTCTCTGGCGGAGCGCTAGGTGTATGCCTCGGCCTCTTCGTCGGCTTGGCCATGGGGCGGTCGTACATTGTCCGCGGCTGGCTCGAGTGGCCTATCCAACTAGGACGAACGATCCCTCCGCTTGCGATCATACCCTTTCTTGTGATCTGGTTCGGTCCGGCACGAAGCGCCCAGGTCGGCGTGGTTCTCTTTTCCACAACCGTGGTGGTCGTTGTCACCACCACCGCCGCTATCCGGAACGTCGACCCAATTTATTCGCGACGAGCACTTACCTTGGGCGCTTCCAGCAATAGAATCTTTGCGACAATTATCCTGCCAGCGATAGTGCCCGAGGTGCTGGCCGGGATAAGAGTAGCTATAGGTCTCGCCTGGGGCGTCGAAGTCGTAAGCGAGTATGCCGGAGCCCCTGCCGGAATGGGTACGGTATTTGAGAAGATGATTCCCTACGAGGCCCTCGCCGTAATTATTGTAGCGATATTTTGGGTCACAGTGATGGCGGTGCTGGTCGACCTGTTGATCGTCCTTACTCGCCGCCGCCTCACACGCTGGATGCCACGCGCTTCGCGATAACTCTCGTGGCGATAGCAGTTCTCGAGCTAATTTACAACTGCCATATTACCCTCGAAATAATTGACAAGTGGGAAGTGCGCTTGTGGAAGGTGCCCTTCAATGGAAAGGAGAGTCCATTATGACTAGCATGAGTAGTAGCACGATTAGTGCCCGGTCAGAGCCAAGTATCTGGTGCAAAGGGCCGTGGCTGGAAGGCGATTCCCTCGGCGCCCTCCGCGCTATAAGCCCTGAATCTATTGTTTCAGCACTAAGGCTTGTACAACAGGGACGCATCTTCGACCTCGGCAGGGTCCTAGAGCACGGCATGCCAGTGCCACCATTCCACGGGCAATATTTCGCACTGATGCAGTACACGCTCGATAATGGAGAGGAGTGGCACCACCAGAACTTGGGTCGCATGACGAACGGGTATTCCGCGCAAAATCTGCGTGTAGGTATGTCCGATCATACAGGCACTCACATAGACCAGCTTAACCATGTGGGTGTAAAGCAAGCCGACGGCGATTTTCGGCTGTACGGAGGTCGCAGAAATAGCAGCTGCGTGAGCAGCTTCGGAACCACCGAGCTAGGCGCGGAGTTTATGCCTCCAATAGTAGCCAGAGGCGTCCTTGCCGACGTCGCCGACTTCGCCAGTCGCCGTATATTGCCGGAAGGCTATGCAATCTCACCCGAGGAGCTGGACGACGCCCTCCGAAAGGAGGGAGTTGACGTCAGGCCCGGTGACATCGTTTTTGTCCGCACTGGCTGGGGACTCAAATGGTCAGAGCCCAACGTACAGCTGGCGGGGGAGCCGGGGCTTGGCGTGCGTTGCGCCGACTGGGCCCGAAAGCGTGAGATCGTGGCCTGGGGGATAGACCAATTTGGAACAGACCCAGTCCCTTACGAAGTCGAGGGCCTGGCACTTCCGATGCACATAGAGATGCTGGTCGAGAGCGGCATACGCCTGATGGAGAATGTTTACCTAGAGGAGTTGGCGGAGGAACGGGTGTACGAATTTTGCGTGATAGTGTCCCCCCTCAAGATTCGTGGTGGGACAGGATCACCTGTACGTCCGCTGGCCATAGTTTAGCTTCCAGATTACGTGCTAACAAGGCCGTGCTGGCTGGCGACCATTTTCAGGTCGACTAAGCGTCCAGTCAGTGGGCGCTGGTGCTGTGACCGTGAGGTTGGACGCGACTATGACGCGAGTGGGCAGAGAAGGGGTCCGAGAGGACAACGATGAGTACGTAGAAGAGGGAGTGTTGTGGCACGGATATTGAGAGTGTTGCTCGCTGGGGAATCGTGGATTACCCAGACCACCCATATAAAGGGTGTGGATTTTTTCACTCAATGCGGCTATGGAGAGGGAACGCGGTGGTTGCGGCGTGCAATGGAGGCTGCGGGACACGAGTTTCATCATATTCCAAATCACTTAGCGCCGCTTGAGTTTCCAACGACAGTTGAGGAGCTGCGTGGCTTCGATGTTGTGATACTGTCCGACATAGGGGCGAATACGCTACTCTTGCACCCCGATACAACAACGTACTCTCGCGTGACGGCAAACCGGCTAGAATCCATCCGAGAGTATGTCGCGCAGGGGGGCGGGCTAATTATGATTGGGGGCTACATGAGCTTTCAGGGCATCGACGGGAGGGCCAGGTATCACTCGACTCCCGTAGAGGAGGCGCTGCCGGTCAGGTTGTTACGTGGGCTTGATGACCGCGTTGAAATGCCCCAGGGATTTCAACCCCGGGTAGCGGAGGGCGCCAAGCGGCATCCGATAGTGAAGGGCCTGCCCCATGAGTTTCCGGTAATGTTATTTTACAATCAGGTGGAACTGAAGAAGGATGCGACGCTAGTGTTGCACCATGACGGAGCGGTGATCTTGGGTGTGTGGAAGTATGGACAGGGTCGTTCGGCCGCCTTTACACCCGACGCCGCCCCGCATGGAGCACCTCCCGAGTTTCTCGATTGGGAGTATTTTGATCGTTTGTGGCAGCAGCTTGTGGCTTGGGTAGCCGGGGAGGAAGCACAGCAATAGCTTGGGGAGTTCTCGCGGAGTTCTCGCGGAGTTCTCGCGGAGTTCTCGCGGAATCCGGGGCTCCGGACAGGGGTGATGTAGTTCATGCGATCCCCGGGCGGGGTTTCACTGAGTAGGCCAGGACGAACCCGGTGCCCGGGTAGGTGGTCTCGGCCTCGGTCAACACGTCACACAGTGCAGCGAGGGCGCGAGTGCGCCGAGGAGCAGAAAGCGGCTCAAGGCGGGCGTCGAGGACGCCGTCGTGCGCACGAAGATCCCGCGGCGCATTGAACGCCTCGCGCAGCTGTCTGCGGGCCTCGTCGGTCCGGAAGTGCGGGGGTGTTTATTTAGCGCATTTGGCTGCGCGCCGAGGTAGGGGCGGAAGTCCGCGTGTGTTGATCGCGTCCGTGGCGGGTCAAGAGTTGCTGGCTCAGCCGAGCAGGATGGCGAGCCCGGGGTCGGGGCTGCGGGCGCGGGCAGCCAGGTAGTCGATCGCGTCCACTCCATGTTGGGCAGCCGTGCGGATGACGCTCATCATGACCGACTGGGCCCGTCCGCCCCGATCGGTTCGGTTGCCGCCCCAGACCTTCCGGTTCACGACGGCCGGGCGGATGCCCTGGTCGGCTCGCCAGTTCGTCGCGTCGACTCGCTCGTCGGCCAAGAAGGTGAACATCGCTGGCGCTTCTCGCTGCAGGTGGGCCAGGAACTTGCGGACCTCTTCGTGGCCCGGTTCGGCCTGGCAGAGCGCCCCCAGCTGCCGGGCTGGCGGACCAGCTCGGCCATCTGGGCCTTGAACTCCGGGGTGAACGACCGGCGTGCGCGGGGCTTCTTCGTTACCATCGTCCCCATTCTGGACATCCTTTCTGGGGCTGAGCCCCACTTGGTGGATGTCCGTTAAACCCGGGCAGGCCCAATCCACAAGCCCTGCGCAAGGGAGGGCCAACGGACCAGAGCGTTCCGGTTCGGAGATGTACGCGCGATGGCCCTGGCTTGCGCCCTGTGCTGTGCAGCCCACGCCGTCACCGGGTTCACCAACCAAAGCCTCCGCGGCCTTGTCGCCGGGCCCATCGGCACCGACTCGCCACGATCGATACAACAATCAATGATCACGTAATAAACGCGCGACTTGGCCTGGCTGCCTGAAACTTGTCAACAACGTGCCGCTTTGGGTCCCCCCAGCAAAGCTAGGGTGGGTTAGAGTTAGACCGGCTGCACGGGCAGGTGTCCCCTACCCGTGCAGCCTCTTTCGCGCACAGCCCCCTCGGGCCGCCCCCGCCTACGCCTGCCGCCGGCGCCGGTAGGCTTCCACTTCCCAGCGCTCTATGAAGCTGCGGAAGTCGTCGTCGAGGAAATTTATGCCGCCGAGCTGCTCGGCACCCTCCATGACCTTTATGGCGTCCAGGTAGACGAGCCGCGCCGCCTCGGCCTGTCCGGCCGTGGCCCCGGCCGTGAACATCCCCAAGCCACGTACCAGGACCACTTTGGGCACCACATGGTACGTGCTGGCGTAGGTCGCGACTGCTGGCGCCAAGCGGCCGAGCACTTCACCGGCTGCCCCTTCAGGCGGCTCCACCCACAGGGGGAACGACTGGCAATAGACGACCTGGTCGGGTGTGAGCGGCCCACCCAGGGCTAGGTCGCGGCCGTCGGGCCGGGCGAGGAGGCCCACCACAGGCTCCGAAGCGTCGAAGCTGACCTCGGCCGGCGGGCCGCCCTCTCCGCCCAGCAAGCGGCCGAGGAGGCCACGGACCTCCCCGGCCAGGGCCGTGAGGGCCAGCCCTGGGGGCCGGGCCGTGGCCCTGGGCCGGGAGGCACCCTGGCGGCGGCCCTCGGCGACAGCGATGTCCCGGAGCGAAGAGAGCAGCCACCTCAAATGGCTGTCCAGTTCCTCGGGCGACTCCCCGCTGACCACGAGGCCATGGTTCTGCAGCACCAGGGCCCGGGGCCGGTGACCGGCCCGGGACGAGAACGCCCGCAACTTTTCTTGCACCACCCTGGCCAGGACGAAACCGGGGTCGACCAATGGGGCCCAGGCCACCTCGGTGCCGAGGTGCTCCTCGACCAGCCGCTGGCCGTCCCGGCTACAGGCGAACTGGTTGACCGCGGTGGCATGCAGGTGCACCACGAAGAGCCCAGGCACCAGGTGGTGCAACAAGGACTCGACCGACGGGCGGGGCTGGCCGGGGCTGGCCCGCGCCGCCATCAGCGCCTCCATGAAGGCCGCCTCCCGTTCGTCACGGCCCTCGGGGAGATCCTGGGCCAGCAAAGCCCGCAAGGCCCGGCGGTCGAGGTCCACGAAGTCCCCGGCCGTCACACTGGCCATGGCGGCCCCGCTCGCTTTGACCAGCAGGTGGTCACCCAACTTCACCGATGAGTTGCCGCCCCCGGCAACCACCAGTGCCGGGTCCGAGCCATAGGCCCGGGACATGGCCACCAGGTCCCCCAGGTAGCCCCTGGCGCCAACGGGCCCGCTCAACGCCGCCCTGCCCCACTGGAGGCCCGGACCACCAGTTCGGGCTCGAACCTTATCGCCCGGTGCTCGTGGCCAGGCCCAAGTGCCTCCTCCAGGAGCAGTTCGGCGGCTGCCGCTCCCAGCTCGTACTTGGGCTGGCGCACAGACGTCAGCGAGGGCGACAGCATGGAGGCAAAGCTCACGTCGTCGTAGCCGACGACCGCCACGTCGTCTGGGACCCGCACGCCCCGGTCGGACAAGCCCTTCAGCACACCCAGGGCCAGCAGGTCGTTGGCGCACATGACGGCGGTCGGGGTGGGCTCCAGGGCCAGCAACTGAGCTGCTGCTCGCTCGCCGTGGTCGACGGTGAGGCCAGCCATGACCAGCTCCGTCAGGCCCGCAGGGCGGTCCCGCCGGGCCATGCGCAGCGCCCGGAGGGCTCCCCGCTGGCGGTCCGCGCACTGACGGATCGAGGTGGGGCCGTTGACGAAGGCGACCCTTTCGTGGCCAAGCCCGAAGAGGTGGGCGGCGGCCAGCTCACCCCCCCGGACGTCGTCGACCGTCACCGAGCACAGGTCGAGCAGCTGTCCCCGGTCCCGGTCCAAGAGCACGGTCGAGGTGCCCCGCCGGGCCAGGGTGGAGATCCGTTCCAGGTCCCGTCCCACCGGGGTTATGAGGAGCCCGTCCACTCGGTGCTCCTCCAGCACCCGCAGGTAGCGGTGCTCGCGCTCGGCCGAGTCTTCGCTCGAGAACACCATGAGCACGTACCCTCGGTCGGCCAGGACCTGCTCGGCCCCCTTCACCACTTCAGCGAAGAAGGGGTTGGCGATGTCGAGCAGCACCACCCCCACCGTCCGGCTCCGCCCCACCCTCAACTGGTGGGCCGCAGTGCTGCGGACGAAGCCGGTCGCGTTGATCACCTCGAGCACCCGCGCCCGGGTCGCCGGAGCCACAACGGCCGGGTTGTTGAGGACGTTGGAGACCGTCCCCAAAGACACCCGCGCCAAACGGGCGACCTCGCTGATGGTCACCCGCCCGCGCTCTTTGACGTTCACCTGCCGGGCTTGAGTGCCTTGACAGTCCCCGGGCACGCTCGTAGCATAACTCTTGCAGGTCATTGAAACGATTCATAAGATCCCTCACCTGGAGGCACCTTGCCGGCTGACCAGGGTACCCCCACCCACGACGGCACCTCAGCCCCGCTGCTGGTGGTGGAGCACGTCACAAAGTCCTTTGGTGCCGTAAAGGCGCTCGAGGACGCTTCCTTGGAGATCTACCCAGGTGAGGTCCACGCCTTGGTGGGCGAGAACGGTGCCGGGAAGTCGACGTTGGTGAAGATCCTGGCGGGCGTGCACCCTCCCGACCGCGGGGTGCTGAGGCTGGACGGCCAGGAGCTTGCCCTGCCCAGCCCACTGGCAGCTCAAGACGCCGGCATCGCCGTCATCTACCAGGAGCCGACCTTGTTCCCCGACCTGAGCGTGGCCGAGAACATCTTCATCGGCCGCCAGCCCCTGCGCCGGGGACGACGGATCGACACCAGGGCCATGCACCGCCGGGTGGTGGAGCTGCTGGCCCCGCTCGGGGTGGACCTGGACCCTCAGCGCATAGCCAGGGGCCTGTCCATCGCCGACCAGCAAGTGGTCGAGATAGCCAAGGCGCTGTCCCTCGACGCCCGGGTGATAGTGATGGACGAGCCCACCGCTGCCCTCTCCGCCTACGAGGTCCAGCGCCTTTTTGGCGTCATCGAGTCCCTGCGCAGCTCGGGGGTGGCAGTGCTGTTCATCTCCCATCGCCTCGAGGAGGTCTTCGCGACCTGCCAGAGGGTAACTGTCATGCGCGACGGTCGCCGTGTACTGTCCCGCCCGGTGGCCGGCCTCAGTGCCGACGAACTGGTCCGGGCCATGGTGGGCCGCGAGGTGGTCGAGCGGGGCGCGGCCGACCAAGCCCAAGGCGGCCGCCTCGTCCTCGAGGTGGACAACCTCACCCGTGAGGGTGTCTTCGTCGGCGTCTCCTTTCGAGTCCGCAGCGGTGAGATCGTCGCCTTGGCCGGCTTGGTCGGGGCCGGCCGCAGCGAGGTAGCCCGGGCGGTGTTCGGTGTCGACCGCTACGACGCGGGCCGTGTGCTGGTGGAGGGCAGGCCCCTGAAAAAGGCTTCACCGGCGGCGGCCATGGCCGCCGGCATCGGCTTCGTCCCTGAAGACAGGCGCTTGCAAGGCCTCGTGATGGAGCTGTCCATTGCCAGCAACATCGCCCTCAGCTCCCTGGGGCAGGTGGCTCGTTTCGGTGTGGTCCGCCGTGGTGCGGAGCAGCGCTTCGCGTCCGACTGGGCCACCCGCCTGCGCCTGAGGTACGGCCGGTTCTCCGACCCGGTGTCGACGCTGTCGGGAGGCAACCAGCAAAAGACGGTCCTGGCCAAGTGGCTCAGCCGCCACCCGCGGCTGCTGATCGTCGACGAGCCGACCCGGGGGATCGACGTCGGGACCAAGAGCGAGGTCCACCGCCTGCTCGTCGAGCTGGCACGCTCAGGCGTAGCCGTGCTGATGATATCTTCCGAGCTGCCCGAAGTCCTCCAGGTCGCAGACCGGGTACTGGTCATGCGGGAAGGGCGCCTGGTCGCCGAACTGGGCCGGCACGAAGCCTCCGAAGAAGCGATCATGGCCGCGGCCACGGGGCAAGTGGAGGTGCTGGCACGATGACCTCACCCCTGGCGTGGGCCGACGGGCAGCCCGGCACTGCCCCCTCCGGTTCGCGGCGGCTGGTGGACCTCATATTCAGGGCGCGCGAGCTGGGCATAATAGGGGTCCTGGCCGTCTTCGTCGCAGTGGCCGCCTCGGTCCAACCTCGCTTCGTCGACAGCCAGAACATCAAGTTCGTGTTCTCCAACACGGTCATCTTCGCCTTGCTCGCCCTGGGCGAGACGCTGGTGGTCCTGGCCCGGAACTACGACCTGTCCGTCGGTTCGGTCCTCGGCCTGTCCGCCTACCTGTCCGCCCACCTGTTCTCCCAGGTCCACGGCATCCCCATTGCCGCGGTGTTCCTCGTGGGGCTGGCCATCGGGCTGGGCTGCGGCACCGTGAACGGCCTCATCGTCGCCGTCGCCCGGGTGCCCAGCCTGGTCGTCACCCTGGCCACGCTGTACATCTTCCGTGCCCTTGACGTCCTCATCATCGGGGGAGGCATGGTGGTCGCCGCGTCGCTCCCCGGAGGGTTCCTGGCCATCCCGACCTCCAGCGCCGGTGCTGTCCCCTACCTGGCCATGGTGGTCGCCGGTGTGGTGGCGCTGGGGGCTTACTACCTGCGTTCGTTCCGCTCCGGCCGCGAGCTTTACGCCATCGGTTCCAACCCCGAAGCCGCCCGCCTGGCCGGCATACCCACGGGCAAGCGGGTGTTCACCGCCTTTGTTGCCTCTGGCGCCATCGCTGGGCTGGCCGGCGTCTTGTGGGCGGCGGTCTACGGCACCATCGACTCGACAGCCGGCTACGGCTACGAGCTCACGGTCGTCGCCGCGGTCGTGGTGGGGGGCGTCAACATCTTTGGAGGCAGTGGGACCGTCATCGGCGCCGCCCTGGGTGCCCTCCTGCTGGCCACCATCAACCAGGCCCTGTACGTGCTCGGCATCTCGTCGTTCTGGGACAAGGCCATCGACGGCCTCCTCATCGTCGTTGCCATTTCCCTCGACCACTGGATAACCGTACGCCTGACGGCCGCGTTGCGAAAACGGAGCCTGCAGCATGCGACATGAGCCCACCGCGGCCTCGCTCTCGCGCCCCGGCGGCCAGCCGGTAGGTGCCCCCTCGGCCGCCAACCCGGCGGCCAACCGGGACGTCACCACTGCACTGCCCGAGGCACCGCTGCCAGCTGTACAAGCCGCCCTGGCGCCCAAGACGGAGACCAGGGCCCCCAACCGCCTCCGGCCCCTGCTGCGCTGGGAAAGCGCCTTGGTGGTCGCCCTGGCGGCGACGGTGCTCGTCGGGGCGGCCACCTCTCGCCAGTTCCTCACCTCGGCCAACGTCTTCAGCAACGTCTGCCTGCTGTACGGGGAGCTGGCCATCATGACGCTGCCGATGACGCTCGTCATCCTGGCCGGGGAGATCGACCTGTCCATCGCCTCCACCCTGGCCCTGTCCAGCAGCCTCGTAGGCTACTTGTGGCAGCAGGGCTGGCCCATGCCCGGGGTCATCGCCTTCGTCCTGGTCACCGGGGCGCTGCTCGGGTGGGTCAACGGTGCCCTCGTCACCCGCCTCGGCCTGCCCTCCTTGGCCGTCACCATCGGCACCATGACGCTGTACGCGGGGATCGCCGAGATCGTGCTCGGCCCGGCCATCATTACCAACTTCCCCTCGAGCTACACCACGATCGGCGTCAACCCCCTCCCCGGGACAGGCCAGCTGCTTTCCTTTTCGGCTGCTGTTTTCATCGTCCTCGCCGTCCTGTTCGGTGTATTGCTCCACGCCACGCCCTTCGGCCGGTCGGTCGTGGCCATCGGGTTCAACAAGGAAGCAGCCCTCTTTGCCGGGATCCGGGTGAAGCGGGTGAAGACGTTGCTCTTCATGCTCTCGGGGCTGACCGGGGCACTGGCGGGGATCCTCTACACCTTCCGGCTCAGCACCGCCGAGTCCGACAACGGCATCGACCTCATCTTGCCCGTAGTCGCGGTCGTGCTGCTGGGCGGGGTCTCCATCTTCGGCGGCAAGGGCTCCCTGGCCGGGGTCGTCTTGGCCGTGCTCGTGTACACCAGCCTGCAAAGCGCCCTCCTGCTGACCAATTTCAACGCCAATGGCCTGGAGATCGTGACGGGGGGGCTGCTGCTGCTGAGCGTGCTCGTCCCGAACGCCGGCCAACTGGCTTCCCGTGCTAGGAGCCTGGCCGGCCGCCGCCGGCTGGGGGTGGCTGCCCACGCACAGCTGAAGGACGGCACGCCATGACCGACAGCTCGACCATCACCAGTTGGGCCCCGGGGCTTTGGCCCCGCCGGCACAGCGCCCGCCGGCACAGGCCCCACTGGCGCAGCCCCCCGGGGCACAGGCCTAGGGGCTCAGGCACCAAGAAAGGAGGCACCGGCAGCTCTTTTTTGTACCCCTATCCCGTCAACGAGTGAAAGGACCCAAGCAAACTATGAGACCCGCACTTCCCAAGTGGAGGACAACCCTTGCCAGGACGGCAACGGCAGCCGCAGCCGCCATGGCCTTCGGCGTCGTGACCCCCGTTGTCACGACGTTCGCCACCGCCGGCACCGCCCTGGCCGCCCCCCACCATGCACTGGTCAAGGGCCTCAAGGTGTTCGTCATCCCGAAGAACCTGGGCAATTCCTACTTCACCACCGCCGACAGCGTGAAGACAGGGGGCGCATTGCTCGCCCTCAAGCAGCTGGGTGAGATAGGGCAGGAGACAAGCGGCACTACCGATACGCCCAGCTCCCAGCTCCCGGTCATCCAAGCCGACATCACCAAGGGCGCCAACGCGCTGATCATCTCCGGGACCGACCCCAGCGCCCTGTGCCCCACCCTCGACTCGGCAATGAAAAAGGGCATCACCGTGGTGACCTACGACTCCGACACCAACTGCCGTGACCTGTTCATAAACCAGGCCACCCCCCAGGGGATCGGGGCCATCGAGGTCGACCTCATTGCCAAGGAGATCCATGACGCGGGGCAGATAGCCATAGTGTCCGCCACCATAGACGACACCAACCAGAACACCTGGATCCGCTACATGAAGCAAGAGCTGAAGAAGTACCCCAAGGTGAAGCTGGTGAAGATCGTCTACGGCAACGACGACACGGCTACGTCGGTCCAGGTGACCCAGGGGCTGCTTTCCAGCTACCCCAACCTGAAGGGCATCATCTCGCCCACCACGGTCGGCATCGCCGCGGCCGCCTCCGTCCTTGACACACCCAAGTACCGGGGCAAGGTGCAGCTCACCGGGCTGGGCACGCCCAACGAGATGAAAAAGTACGTAGCCGATGGGACGGTCCAGGCGTTCGCCCTGTGGAACCCTGCCAACCTGGGCTACCTGGCCGCGTACGCGGCAGTGGAGCTCGCCTCGCACGCCATCACCAACGCTCAGGGGCAGAGCTTCGTGGCAGGCAGGCTGGGCAAGTTCACCGTAGGCCCCGACCACACGGTGCTGTTGGGGCCGCCTTTTGTGTTCAACAAGTCCAACATAAACAACTTCAACTTCTAGGCTGTGGCTGGGGCGCGGGGCCCCTCTGCCCAGGGGCCTCGCGCCAATGGCCATGGAGAAAGGTGCCCGCGATGGCTTCGCGTACAGAGATCAAGGAGGCCCTGCGCCAGCAGTGGCTGGAGACGCCGTCTTGGGCCTACGGCAACACCGGGACGCGCTTCAAGGTCTTCAAAGCCCCCGGTGCCGCCCGGGACGCCTACGAGAAGGTCGAGGACGCCGCCCTCGTCCACCGCCTGACCGGGGTGGCGCCTTCCGTCGCCCTGCACATACCCTGGGACCGCGTCGACGACTACGCCAAGTTGGCCAAGCATGCGGCTGACCTGGGGTTGCGCATCGGGGCCATAAACCCCAACCTCTTCCAGGAGGACGACTACCGCCTGGGCAGCGTGTGCAACCCCGACCCGGCAGTGCGCAAGAAGGCCACCGAGCACCTGCTGGAGTGCGTCGACATAGCCGCCGCCGTGGGGTCTCCCAACATCAGCCTGTGGTTTGCCGACGGCACCAATTACCCCGGCCAAGACGACATACGGGCGCGCCAGGACCGGCTCGCGGAGGCGCTGTCGACGGTGTACGCCGCCCTGCCGCCGGGGGTGGGGATGCTGCTCGAGTACAAGCTGTACGAGCCCGGCTTTTACACGATGGACGTGCCGGACTGGGGCACCTCGCTCGCCCACTGCAGCGCGCTGGGGCCCAAGGCCAACGTCTTGGTGGACACCGGCCACCACGCCCCAGGGACCAACATAGAGTTCATCGTCTCTTGCCTGTTGCGGTTGGGCAGGCTCGGGGGTTTCCACTTCAACAGCCGCTTCTACGGCGACGACGACCTGATGGTCGGGGCGGCGGACCCCTACCAGTTGTTCCGTATCATGGTCGAGGTCGTCGGCGCGGGTGCCCACCTGCCCGGCGCGGGGGTAGCCTTCATGCTGGACCAGTGCCACAACGTCGAGCAGAAGGTGCCCGCCGAGATCAGGTCGGTGATGAACGTGCAAGAAGCTACGGCCAAGGCCCTCTTGGTGGACCGCGAAGCCTTGCGGGAAGCCCAGCTGCAAGGTGACGTGCTGGGCGCCAACGCGGTCTTGGTGGACGCCTTCAGCTCGGACGTACGGCCATTGCTGGCCGAGCTCCGGGAAGACATGGGGCTCGACCCCGACCCCCTGAGGGCGTACGCCCGCTCCGGGCATGCCGAGCGCACCAGGCGGGAACGGGTGGGCGGCACCGCCAGCAGCTGGGGGGGCTGACGCGATGCCTGTTGGCCAGGTCCCGGCGGTGGTACACGAGCTGCTGGAACGTTCGCACCGGCTGGGGCGCGACCCGAGGAACACCAACTACGCCGGTGGCAACACGTCGGCCAAGGCCGTCGTCCCCGACCCGGTCACCGGCCAGCCAGTCGAGCTCATGTGGGTAAAGGGGTCGGGAGGCGACCTGGGGACGCTCACCGAAGCCGGCCTAGCGGTGCTGCGCCTCGACCGTTTCCGGGCACTGGTCGACATCTACCCGGGTGAGGAGCGCGAGGACGAGATGGTGAGCGCCTTCGATTACTGCCTGCACGGCAAGGGCGGGGCCGCGCCCTCGATCGACACCGCCTCCCACGGGCTGTTGCGCGCCCCCCACGTGGACCACCTCCATCCCGACGCCGGCATCGCCCTGGCGACGGCGGTGGACGGTGAGGCCCTGACCAAGGCCTGCTTCGGCGACCGCGTCCGGTGGGTGCCGTGGCGGCGGCCCGGTTTCCAGCTTGGCCTGGACACAGCAGCCATCGAGCGTGACCACCCGGAGGCCATTGGGGTGGTCCTGGGTGGGCACGGGATCACTGCCTGGGGGAGCACCAGCCAGGAGTGCGAGGCCCGGTCCCTGGAGATAATCCGCACCGCCCAGGCCTACATAGACAGCAACGGCCGGGCTGAGCCTTTCGGCCCGGTGGTCGAGGGGTTCGCCCCGCTGCCGGAAAGGGAGCGCCATGCCCGGGCCGCCGCCCTCTTCCCCCTGCTACGAGGCCTGGCCAGCACCGACGCCCGCCAGGTGGGCCATTACAACGACAGCGAGGTGGTGCTCGACTTCCTGGCCCGGGAGCGCCACCTTGCCCTGGCCATGAAGGGGACTTCCTGCCCCGACCACTTCCTGCGCACCAAAGTGCGGCCCATGGTGCTCGACCTCCCCGCCACCGCCCCCCTGGAGCACGCCCAAAAGCGGCTGCGCGAGCTGCACGCCGAGTACAGGGAGCAGTACCGGGCCTACTACCAGCGCCACGCCACGGCCGCCTCCCCGCCCATGCGGGGGGCCGACCCGGCCATCGTGCTCGTGCCCGGCATAGGGATGTTCAGCTTCGGCCGGGACAAGCAGACAGCACGGGTGGCCGGCGAGTTCTACGTGAACGCCATAAACGTCATGCGTGGTGCCGAAGCCCTCTCGTCCTACGAACCGATCCCCGAGCCGGAAAAGTTCCGGATCGAGTACTGGGAGCTCGAGGAGGCCAAGCTCCGCCGCCAGCCGCCGCCCAAGCCGCTGGCCACCCGCATCGCGCTGGTCACCGGCGCCGGTTCGGGGATAGGCGCGGCCACCGCCCGTCGCCTGGCCGCCGAGGGGGCGTGCGTCGCCTGCGCCGACATCAACCAAGAGGCAGCGGCACAGGTGGCTACGAGCATCGGTGGGCCGGACGTAGCCATCGCTTGTGGCGCCGACGTCAGCGACGAGGAGCAGGTCGCGGCCGCGTTGCAAGCCGCCACCTTGGCGTTCGGCGGGGTCGACCTCGTGGTCAACAACGCCGGCATGTCCATTTCCAAGAGCCTGCTGGACACCACCGTCGAAGACTGGGACCGCCAGCACGCCGTTATGGCCAAGGGCTCGTTCCTCGTCTCCAAGGCTGCCGCCAAAGTGATGGGGCTGCAGGCCATGGGGGGCGACATCATCTACATCGTCAGCAAGAACGCCGTGTTCGCCGGCCCCAACAATATCGCTTACGGTGCCGCCAAGGCGGACCAGGCCCACCAGGTGCGGCTCCTCGCCGCCGAGCTGGGTGAGCTCGGCATCCGGGTCAACGGGGTCAACCCCGACGCCGTGGTCAGGGGGTCGGGCATATTCGCCTCAGGATGGGGGGCACAAAGAGCGGCCGTCTACGGCGTGCCCGAGGAAAAGCTGGGCGAGTACTATGCTTCACGCACCTTGTTGAAACAAGAGGTACTCCCCGAGCACGTAGCCAACGCTGTTTTCGTGCTGGCCGGGCCGGGGCTGCCGCTCACCACCGGCTTGCTCGTCCCCGTGGACGCGGGGGTGGCGGCAGCTTTCCTCCGGTGAGCAGGGTGCCCCCTCCGATGAGCAGAGTGCCCCCTCCGGTGGCCGGCACGGCCCTCGCCCCGGTCGGCACGGCCCTCGCCCCGGCGGGCACAGCCCCTAGCCGGGCGAGCTGGAGGCCATGGCGGTGACCCCTCGCCTTCACGCGGCCATCGACCTGGGGGCGTCGAGTGCCCGGTTGTTCTCCGGCCGCATGGAGGACGGGCGCTTGGTGGCTTCGCTGGTGGCACGCCAGCCCAACACGCCTGTCCGGCTGCCCAGCGGCCTGCACTGGGACCTGCCCGGGATCCACCAGTTCATGCTGGACCAGCTGGCCCAACTCGCCTGGCGAGAGGGGGGCGAGCCCCTGACGGTCGGCACCGACAGCTGGGGCGTGGACTACGGCCTGCTCGACGGGCACGGCCGCCTGCTCGGTTTGCCTTTCCACTACCGGGACGAGCGGACCAGTGGCTGGCTCAGCCAAGCAGAGGGCCAGGCCGGTGCAGGATATTTCTTCCAGGCGACCGGCACCCACGAGATGGAGATAAACACGGTGTTCCAGCTCCTGGCGGAGAAGGGCAGCGCCGCTTACAACGCGGCGGCCACCCTCTTGATGGTCCCCGACCTGATGGCCTACTTCCTCACCGGGGAGCGACGGTTCGAGCGGACCATTGCCTCGACCACCCAGCTCGTGGACATCCGCACCGGGGAACTGGCCCAAGCGGTCCTTGACCGGCTCGAGCTGCGCAGCGACTTCTTCGCCCCCCCCATAGGCCCAGGCCAGATCTACGGGCCCGTCCTGGCCGAAGTCGCGGCCAGCGCCCAGCTCCGCTCCCCCACCTCGGTGATAGCCGTGGCCTCGCACGACACCGCGTCGGCGGTGCTGGCCGTGCCCGCAGCCACAAATGACTTTGCCTACGTCTCCAGCGGCACCTGGTCACTGGTCGGGCTGGAGCTGGAGCGCCCCGTCATAGACGAGCAAGCCCGCCTGGCGGGGTTCTCGAACGAACGGGGCGCGTTCGGCTCGGTCCGCTTCCTCCGCAACGTCATGGGCCACTGGATGCTGCAGGAATGCGAGCGCACCTGGGCCCGGGAGGGCCGGCCCGTCACCACCGCCGAGCTGGTGGCCCAGGCGGCTCGCTGCCCGGCGTTCACCACCGTGGTGGACGTGGACGACCCCCAGTTCGGCCGGCCCGGCAACATGCCCGAACGCGTCCGGGCCGCATGCGCCGGCAGCGGCCAAAGGGTGCCTGAGAGCGAGCCCGAGCTGGCCCGGGCCATCCTGGACAGCATGGCCCTGGCCGTAGCCGCCGCCCTGGACGACGCGCAGCGCTGCGCCGGCCGCTCGGTGAGCGCGGTGCACGTGGTGGGAGGGGGGGCAGCCAACGACCTCCTGCTGGAACTGGTCGCGGCTGCCAGCGGGCTGGAGGTGGTGGCCGGCCCGGTGGAAGCGTCAGCCATCGGCAACCTGCTCGTGCAGCTGTACGCCACCGGCCAGGTGGGCGGGCCGGAGGAGATGCGGGCGTTGGTCGCCCGGTCCTTCCCTACCAAGCGCTTCCGGCCCGACCCAGCCGCGTCGGCCCGGGCCCGCTCTGCTCGGCAGCGCTACGAACAGCTGGTCGAAGCGCGCCAGCGGCAGCCGGCGGCGGCCAACGCCGGCCTGGGACGCTGAGGCCCATGCGGGTCGCATTGTTCGTCACCTGCGTGAACGATGCCGTCTACCCGGCAACCGGGCAGGCCACGGTCTCGGTCCTGGAAGCCCTGGGCCACCAAGTGGTGTTCCCTGCGGAACAGACTTGTTGTGGCCAGATGCACCTGAACACCGGTTACCAGGCCGAGGCCCGGTCGTTGGCGCAGCACTTCGTGCGGGTCTTTTCCCCCTACGAGGCGGTGGTCTGCCCGTCCGCCTCCTGCGCAGGGACGGTGGCCCACAACTACGCACAGCTGGCTGAGGCGTCCAACGACCAGGCTCTGGCAGAGGAGGTGGCCAGCCTGGCTCCCCGTGTCTACGAGCTGAGCCAGTTCCTGGTCGACGTGCTCGGGGTGACCGACGTGGGGGCGTCCTTCCCTCACCGGGTCGCCTACCACCCGACCTGCCACTCGCTACGGGCGCTGGGGCTGCGCGACCAGCCTCTGGCCCTGCTGCGCAACGTGCGGGGGCTGCAGCTCGTGGACCTGCCCGAGGCCACGACGTGCTGTGGCTTCGGCGGGACGTTCGCAGTCAAGAACGCCGCGACTTCCCTGGCCATGCTGGCCGACAAACTGGCGGCCGCCCGCCAGAGCGGGGCCGAGGTGCTCTGCGCGCTGGACAATTCCTGCTTGGCCCACATCGGCGGGGGGGCCTCGCGCCTGGGCTACGGCCTGCGCACCGTGCACCTGGCCGAGATCCTGGCGGCCCGAGATCCTGGCCCCCCGGGGAAGGGCCTGTCCCCAAGGAACAGCCCTTGAGCACCGACCGATGAGCACCAACCGATGAGCACCAACCGATGAGCAACGACTTCGCCGGCTCCCCGCCGTTCCCCAAAGCTGCCCCCCGCTTTGTCGCCGATAGCCAACTGCGGGCCAACCTGCGCACGGCGACGTCCACCATCCGGGCCAAGCGTGACCGGGTGGTCTCCGAACTGCCGGACTTCGAGCAGCTGCGCACGGCTGCGGCGGGGATCAAAGACGAGGCCCTGGGCCGGTTGGACCAGCTCCTGGTGGAACTGGAGGCGAACTTCACCGCCGCCGGGGGCCACGTCCATTTCGCCACCGACGCCGACGAGGCCAACCGGACCGTCCTCCGCCTCGTGCAGCGGGCGGGGGCAGGCGAAGTAGTGAAGGTCAAGTCCATGACCACGGCCGAGACCGGCCTCAACCAGGCGTTGGCCGACGCCGGCATAGACGTGGCGGAGACCGACCTGGCCGAGCTGATCGTCCAGCTGGGAGAGGACCTGCCCAGCCACATCGTCGTGCCTGCCATCCACCGCAACCGCAGCGAGGTGAGGGAGATCTTCCTCCGCCAGATGGGCCAGCGGGGCCACCCGGCGCCCCCGGGCCTGAGGGACGAGCCGGCCGAACTGGCTGCGGCCGCCCGTGCCCACTTACGCGACCGGTTCTTGCGAGCCCGGGTGGCGGTGTCGGGCGCCAACTTCGCCATCGCCGAGACCGGCACCCTCGTGGTGGTCGAGTCGGAGGGTAACGGCCGGATGTGCCTCACCTTGCCCGAAGTGCTCATCTCGGTGGTGGGGATCGACAAGGTCCTGCCTCGCTTTTCCGACCTGGAAGTGTTCCTGCAGTTGCTGGCCCGCTCAGCCACCGGCGAACGGCTAAGCCCCTACACGTCCACCTGGACCGGCGTGACCCCGGGGGACGGGCCTCGGGAGGCCCACCTGGTCCTCTTGGACAACGGCCGCAGCCGTGCCCTGGCCGACCGGGTCGGCCGCCAGGCCCTGCGTTGCATCCGCTGCGCGGCCTGCCTCAATGTCTGCCCCGTCTACGAGCGGGTAGGGGGCCACGCCTACGGGTCGGTGTACCCAGGCCCCATCGGGGCCGTCTTGGTGCCGCAGCTCCACCAAGTGGCCAGCGACCCGGTGGCAGCCGCTTTGCCCTTCGCCTCCACCCTGTGCGGCGCCTGCGCCGAGGTTTGCCCGGTGCGCATCGACATACCGAGGCTCTTGGTGCACCTGCGGGCGCGTGCGGTGGACAGGGCCAGGCAACAGGGGGCCACGCTGGAAGGGGTTGCCATGGCCGCGGCCGGCTTCGTGCTGGCGTCGCCGCAGCGGCTCGGGCGGGCCGAGCGTTGGGCTGGCCGCCTGGCCTCTGTGGTTTTCCCGAAGGGAAAGATCAGCCTGCTCCCCGCCCCCCTGAGCCGGTGGACGGCGGCCCGCGACGCGCCAGTGCCCGCCGCCCAAAGCTTTCGGGACTGGTGGCAAGCCCGGCACCTGGGTGGGGGCGAGGCGACCGGCCCTGGCTCCGGCGCCGGCCGCGTCGGCCGGGGCCGAACGGCCGGCGGGGAGGGGCTGAGGGTGCCTGGGCTCGGCTGGGCCCACCTCTTGGGGGCTATCCGGGCGCGAGGATCCGGTGGCGCGCCGGGCCCAGGCAACGAGCCATGGCCCACCGGCGCCCCCCGAGCCGGCCGTGAAGGCGTCCTGGCCGCCGTCCGCGGCGCGCTCCGGGCCGAGCCTTCCCCCCTGGTGCCCGTGGACCGCAGCTACCGGCAGGCCGGCACCGACGGGCCAACGGGCAGCGTGGAGCTGTTCCTCAGCCGGCTGGCCGACTACGGGGCCGGGGCCCAAGTGGTAAGGGCGGGCGAGGGCGAAGCCGAAGTGGGGGCCGCGGTACGGGCGGCTCTGGTGGGCCACGGCAGCCGACGGGCCGTGGTGCCAGGCGACCTGCCCGACGCCTGGCTGCCAGCCGGCGAGGACCTGGAGTGGCGCCGGGACACAGCCGAGCTGAGCCCGTCGGAAATGGAAGAGCTCGATGCCACGGTGACCGGCTGTGCGCTCGCCATAGCCGAGACAGGCACCATAGTGCTCGACGGCGGGCCGGCACAGGGCCGGCGGGCCCTGTCGCTCCTGCCTGACCACTTGGTGGCCGTTGTCCGGGCCAGCCAGCTGGTAGCCCGGGTGCCCGACGCGTTCGCCCGGCTCGATGCGCGCGCCCCCCAGACCTGGATCTCGGGGCCGTCGGCCACCAGCGACATCGAGCTCAACCGGGTGGAGGGCGTGCACGGGCCGCGCCGCTTGGACGTGGTGGTCGTCACTGGCTAGGCAGGGACTGACCTGCCTCGTCGTCTCTGCCGACACCGACCTCGGCGGCTTGCCTGCCCGGTCCGCAGCTTTATAGTGAGCGGCATGACTGGACCTGGCCCGGTGGAGCGAAGCTGGGCTAGGTTCTTTGGCCAAGGCAGCATGGGTGGCAAGCGCGACGCGAGCCTTGCACATACTGAGAGCTTGGGCCCGCACGACAAGCCATCCGTGGTGCCCGCCCGGCAGCATCGCACCGCTCCGCCGGACGCCGGTGCCAACCGCCCGAGGGCCGCAGCCGATGTACCGGGTGCAGCCGCGCCAAAGCTGTTTAGGACCTTCCTGCTGTTCGGGGTGAGCGCCTTTGGGACGGCGATGTTGCAAACGCTGCGCTCAGCATCGGTGGAGCGCGGCTGGTTGTCCCAGCAGGAAGTAGACGAGGCCATGGGTGTGGTGCAGCTCTACCCCGGAGCAGTCGGAGTAGACCTTGCGGCCTTCATTGGTTACCGGCTGCAGCGGGCCCGAGGGGCGCTTGTTGCGACAGCCGGGCTGATCGCCCCATCGTTGATATTAGTGCTGGTAGGCTCATGGGCCTATTTCACCTACGGTGCCCGGCCGGAGGTGCGGGACGTCGTGGTCGGGCTGGACGCGCTCGTAGTGGGCGTCTTGGTCAGTGTGACTGTCGAGCTTGCCGCCGAGCGTGCTCGCGCCAAGCTGCCTGCTGTTATCGCCTTAGGGGCGTTCGCTTTCGGTATTGCTGGCTTCAATGTGCTGTGGCCGGTACTGGGTGCTTTTGTGGTCGGCGCCTTGCTGCTACGGAGCGCCGACCACCAAGAGCCGGTCCGGGGTGCTGCCGGCCAGCCCCTGTCGTGGCAGCGCCTAGCGCTGGTAATGCTACCTGGCTTGGTCGTCGTGGCTGGTGCTACGACGGCCGCTGTTGCACCAGGGACGCTTGCTGCTGTGACTGCCGACATGACCAAGATCGGCAGCATTGCTTTCGGCAATGGTACCGTGATCTTGCCCGTCCTCCAACAGGACGCTGTTGCTCACCATTGGGTTACCTTGAGCCAGTTCGACGCCGGCATCGCTCTCGGTCAAGTCACACCGGGACCAGTTCTCACCACTGCCGCGTTCGTAGGCTTTGCAGCTGCCGGCTGGTGGGGAGGCGTCACTGCGGGAGTGGCGGTATTCGCCCCGAGCGTAGCACTGACGATTATCGCGGGCGAGGTATACCCGTACCTACGGGCCCTCAGCTGGGTACGCGGTGCCATCGCTGGGGTGCTGGCCAGCTTCACCGGCTTACTGGGCAGCATGGCCTTGGTCTTGGCGCGCCCACTCCTGACAGTGCCCGCCGCCATTGGACTGGCGGCAGCTGCGTTCGTTTCCGTGCGAGTGCTACGCTTCAAGACGCTGGTTGTTTTTCTTGCTGGGCTAGCGATCTGGGGTGTGTACCTGGTCGCTGGCGGGCAGCCATAGAACACCGCTCCGGAACGCCCTAGCAGAGCCGCCGCGCGTACCAGTGGCAGCTACCCCGCCCTAGGCACAACTGGAGCCTCACGACTTCCACGGGGACTGGAACTAAACCTTAACCAAGCGAAGGGCCGACCCTTCCAGCGAAACAGGGAGGTGTACCGGGGGATCTGGGGTCTGGCAGCTTGGGGTGCTGGCGGGTTCCGGGTGAAGGCTTGGCGACCAGCAGCAGACCCCTTGGCTGCCTCCCCCGTTGCGCTCACCCCCCAGGGGGTGAGCGCGTCGATGTTGAGCGGCTGGGTGTCCCCGGGCCGGCAGGTCGGGCAAGCTCCGTAGCGCTGCCCTGGCAAGTCGTGTGAGCAGTGAGGTAGGCCGCTGGTTTGGTGGTCACTGGTAGGTCGGGCGGGCTCAGTCCGGAAGGTTTCCCGTTCCGGTGCGTATGTTCCGTCTCGCCGTGAGTGACGCCTCCCCAGCAGCCCCCTATCGAACCGTGCGTGCGGTTCTCCCGCACACGGCTCTCCGACACCGTTCGTCGTCAGGCATTCGCAGGTTTCCAGGCGGTCTTGCCGGCCAGGCGGTAGACGCCGAGGCTGTTGGCCCACTGGTGGTTGAACCGGGTGGTCCAGTTCCAGCCTCGGAGTCCGTGCTTGTGGCTGGCCAGCATGGCGAGACGCTGGTTCACGTAGTGATCGACGGCGGCGAGCTGCCGGGAGGAGTTCCCTCGCCGGAAGTACGCCCCCCAACCTCGCAATATTGGGTTGAGGCGATCGACGACCCCTTCGAGGGGCAGGCTTGCGTAGTTGTTGGTGGTCACGGCTCGGACCTTGCCTCGGATCGAGGTCATGGCCCAGGCCGAGGGCCACTGGTAGAGATACCAGCGCTTGGTCAACCACGGTCGGCTGCGCCGCAGCCGGTTGTGGAACCCCAGGAAGTCGAACCCACCTGCCCCATCGGCCAGATGAACGATCCGGGTCTTGTCGGGATGCAGATGCAGCCCGAGTGGTGCCAGGATCTCGGCCACCTGTTGGCGGGCGGCTTCGGCCCGCTGTTGGGTGGGACAGAGGATCACGAAGTCGTCCGCGTAACGAACCAGCGTGCCGAGACGCCAGCCGTCCGCCGCCCAGGTCGTGTCGAGCACGTGCAGGGCGATGTTGGCCAGCAGAGGCGAGATCGGTGACCCCTGTGGGGTGCCCGCCTCAGTGCCGGCAACCACCCCTCCTTCCACCACGCCTGCTCTCAGCCAGGATCGCAGCAGCTTCAACATCGCCCGGTCACAGACCCGGCGTTCGACCTGGCCCATGAGAGCGCCATGGTCGATGTTGTCAAAGCATGCCTTGATATCGGCATCGAGCACCCACCATCTGCGCTCGTTAGCCGCCTTGCGGACAACTTCGAGAGCCTGATGAGCGGAACGCTTCGGGCGGAACCCGAAGCTGACCGGACAGAAATCGGCTTCGAAGATCGGCTCGAGCACGATCCTCGCTGCTGACATGACCACCCGGTCCCGGACGCAAGGAATGCCGAGAGCCCGGAACTGGCCCGGCTTGCCCGGCTTGGGGATCGACACCCGCCGCAAAGGTCGAGGCCGGTATGTGAACATACCCCGGTTCCGTTGTCACTCCCCGATGAGAGGAGTAGACAGGTCCCATGGCACCACAGAGGCGGTCCTTCAGCCCAGAGTTCAAAGACAAAGCCGTTGCCTATGTATTACAGCAGGGAA
>Ga0209061_1000196_pt1 | contig 192601 bp, 158 predicted proteins | sample Coa_R1_10_FD_187157 | JGI IMG/M metagenome (GOLD analysis project Ga0209061, IMG submission 187157) | Surface soil microbial communities from Centralia Pennsylvania, which are recovering from an underground coalmine fire - Coalmine... | ecosystem: Environmental > Terrestrial > Soil >... | reverse complement strand
GACGTTTTTGATCTCAGGCAGATCGCGCTGCTGTTCGTAGTAGCTGATTGACTTGCCCGCCATACGATAGGCCTCTTTGCGTTCGGCAAGGCCAGCATTGTACAATTCTCGACAGCGTGCCAGTGTCCAGAAGAGGATTTGCTCCTGCCTGGATGTAGGATAGAGCCGATATTTGAAAGCCTTTCTCATCGGTTCTTTTGTCCTTCCACATAGCGTTTGAGCGTTTCCAGAGTCACGCCCCCTACCGTACAGACAAAATAGCTGTTTGTCCAGAGACTCGGCAGTTTCCGTCTCAACTGTGGAAACTCCTGCCTGAGATAGCGGCTTGAAGTTCCCTTGATATACTTGACCAGCCGGTGAATACCGAATTGTGGGTCACATCCGAGCAAGAGATGCACATGATCGGGCATGACTTCCATCTCAATTAATTCTTGCCCCCACTTTTCTACCGTTTCCAGAATGATAGTCTTGAGCCGTTCATCTATGGGCGGTACAAGTACCTTACGGCGATACTTCGGACAAAACACCACATGATAATGGCAGTTGTACGCTACATTGTTGCTTATCTTTACATTATATCTCATACAAGAGATTATACCACAGAGCAATAGATATTACAAGTGTATCTATTGCTCTGTGGGGGCCTTCTATCCCCTTGCCCGAAGGCAGGGGGCTTACGGCGCAGATGCTAAATGCATACAGGCTCAGACTGCCAGCCGCTTGAATACTTTCTCCGGCAAGGCTTTGACGACCAGCATGATATAGCGCCAGTACCAGGGCAGATAGACTACCTCTTTGCCCTGCTTGATAGCGCGGTAGATGCCCTCGCCAACTATGCGCGGGCTGGCGAAAAGCGGCCCCTTTTTGAGCGCCGCCGTCATTGGCGTATCCACCAGCCCCGGCTTGATGGTCACAACGGAGACGCCCGCCTTGTACAGGCGACTGCGCAGGCCCTGCAAAAAGAGGCTGACAGCCCCTTTCGTCGTGCCATACACGTAATTGCTGCGCCGCCCGCGATCACCTGCCACCGAAGTTATCACGGCAATGCAGCCGTGGCGCTGCTGCTCAAAATAGTTCCCCAGGATCGTCAGCAGCGAGATGACACTGGTGCAGTTGGTGGTGAACTCCTTCAGCGTCTCCTCGACGCTCTGCTCGCTCTTCTGCTGGTTGCCCAGTGTGCCATGCGAGATCAACACGGTATCCAGCCCATCCAATGTGGCAATGGCATGCTCGATCAATTCCTGATGCCGTGCCAGGTCGTTGAGGTCGAACTGGCAGATCTCCACGCGCTTTGCCCCGCGCACTCTCAGGTCTTGCGCGACAGCATCCAGCTTCTCCGGCGTGCGCCCTACCAGAAAAAACTCCGCACCCTCGCTCGCGAAACACTGCGCAGCCTCATGCCCGATGGCTGAGGTCGCTCCCAGTAGCAACATCTTCATACTCTTCTTCACCATTCTCAGTAGTGACCCGTCGCCAGAAGCTGGACGAGAATTGCGGGTCTTTATAGCGAGCAAATTCCCGCCAGCGCGGGAAATACGCCTGAAACGACTGCGCCGACATGCGCGCATCCTTCGCCGGGTAGACCGCGCCGCCGCTCTGTCGCACAATCGCATCCAGCTCGTCCAGCAATTGCAGCGTTTCGCGTCCATGATAGGCAAAGTCCAGCGCGAGCGTGAGACCGGGACGAGGGAACGAGAGCAGGCCCGGCGAAGGCACATCCCCAAACGTTTTCAGCACCGTCAAAAACGACCCCTGCCCCGAACGGCGAATGCGTTCCAGCAGTTCGCGCATAGACTCGCGGCCTCCCTCGAACGGCACCACGCACTGATATTGCAAGAAGCCGCGCCGCCCGTAGAGCCGGTTCCAGTCCTTAATCGAGTCCAGCGGGTAAAAAAACGGGTCGTAATGCACAACCTTGCGCACCGCGCGGTTCACCTGAGAGCGATAATACAGCGCGTTGAACGCTTTCACTGTAAACGCATTGAGCGCCAGCGCGGGCAGGTCAAGCGGCACGCTTAGAGGCAGCCTGGTACGCTGCTTTACTGTTCGCGCAGTCGCAGGCGCGTGGTTGCCGCGCATAAAAATGCCCCGGCAGGAATCCTTGCCTCCGATCAGGCAATCCACCCAGGAGACGGTATATTCATAATCGCGGTCGGACTGCTCCGAAAGCTCCAGAAACTCCTCAAGCGAGGCGAAGCGGATGCGCTCCATCTCAATCAACGGGTTCGCGATAGGCTTGAGCCGGAACTCCGCCCACAGAATCACCCCCGTCAGGCCCAGCCCGCCGATGGTAGCGCGGAAAAGTTCGCTATTCTCGGTCGGGGAGCAGAGCAATCTCTCGCCGCTGGAGCGCAGCAGTTCAAAACAGGTCACATGGCAGCCAAACGTTCCCGCTCTATGATGATTCTTGCCATGAATATCGCTGGCAATCGCCCCGCCGACCGAGACATACTTCGTCCCCGGCGTCACCGGCAAAAACCAGCCGCGCGGCACCATCACCGCTAAGATCTCCGCCAGCGAGACCCCCGCCTCGCAGCGCAGCAGCCCCTCGCGCTCGTCAAAGGCCAGCAGGCGACGCAGGTGACTCACATCCAGCACCACGCCGCCCTCGTTCAGGCAGCTATCCCCGTAACTACGCCCATACGCATATGGCAGCACCGGCGCCCCGAAGCTTGCCAGGTTCGGCACCTCGTGCCGCCAGTATACGGGCACCACCCGCGCGGGCGCAACCTGCGGATAGCGCCCCCAGGATCGCACGTTTTTAGATGATGTCATTTTTTCTGACCTTTTACCACCATCCAATAGAGTACCATTATTGCCATACTATCATAGCATACTCTACGATTTACTCGTCAAGGCTGTAGCGAAGTACCGGCGTTTTCGGCAGGCAGAAGAACAATTGCACGGCAACATGTGAACAATACGCACATACCCGACCCGCTTCAGTGAGAGGTTCTCCGTCCTTTGCGGGGAAGGATGGGGAAGTCATGCGCGGGGCGAGGCAACGCCTTACAGCGTTGTAGATATCGCCTGCTTCGTCCTGGACTCATATCGCCCACGGCGCACGCGGTTCATGTATCGTGATGGACACCTTGTCAGCATTGCACTGAAAACGCTCGAAGGTATCCAGCAAGAACTCAAGCAGCCAGACCGGGCGCTCTGGATCATTCCCAACTTCCGGCAGGCACGAGTGCTGCTGGATAAAGATGGCTCCATGCGCGAGTTGCAGCGGATGGTTAGTGAGCGGCGCTGTCCCGTCATCGAGCAGGTGCTGCAACGCATCGAACAGGCATTGGAGTAATCTCCGTCAACCATTTCCTCGTATAGGCTGCGTGAGACCTGAATGACGCATTTCTGATGTGTTATACTACTCATAGTTTTTTATGAGGTAAATGTATTTGTCTGCAACCATCCCGTGAGGAGAGAGAAATGGGCATGACCAACGATGGTCTGTCGTACTGGCAGGCCGAGACCTCTGACGAGCCACTGCTTGAAACGACTATTGGTGACCGCTTAGATCAGCAGGCTACCGAAACACCCACACGGGAAGCCGTCGTCTATACCGGCTACCCCGAATTTGGCGACGCGCTCAACATTCGCTGGAGCTATGCCGAGTACCGGGCGCGGGTCAACGCGGTCGCGAAGGGGCTGATGGCCCTCGGCCTGAACAAGGGCGACCACATAGCAGTATGGGCAGCAAACGTGCCTGAATGGCCACTGCTCCAGCTTGCTGCCGCGAAAATCGGCCTGGTGCTGGTCACCATCAACCCTGTACTGCGCGCTGCCGAGGTCGAATACATCCTCAAGCAGGGCGATGTGCGGGCATTGTTCATGATGGCGCAGATACGCGACCACAACTGTCTGGCTACTATGCGCGCCATGACCACGGCTGGCGGCAAAGCGGGAGAAGTGAGCGGCGAAGAAGGCGGGCGTCTGCCCCTGCTGCGTTACGTCTGCCTGCTCGGTTCGCCGCCCACCGATCTTGAGCAAGGCGACTGGCGACCCGCGCTCTTCCGCGAGATGGTCGCGGGAGGCGCAGCCATCAGCGACGAGATTCTTGCCGGGCGCCAGGCCTCTGTCAGGCCCGACGACCCAGCCATGATTCTCTATACCTCCGGCACCACCGGCTTCCCCAAGGGGGCAGTACTGAGCCACCGCAACCTGCTCAATCAGGCATACTTTTCAAAGAAACAGGGCAAGGCTGAGGAGGATTTTCGGGGCTGCGTGCTCGTGCCATTCTTCCATGTTTTCGGCTGCGTGGGCTTTACCCTCATCGCCCTCATTTCCGGCGGCACCATCTATCCTCTACTCGGCTTCGACCCTCTCAAGGCCATGCAGATCATCAGTAGCGAGCGCTGCACCTACACGGGCGGCGTGCCCAGTATGCTCATGGCGATCCTGCACCATCCCGACTTCGAGAAGTACGACCTCTCGTCACTCGAGCAGATCAGTTGCGCGGGCGCGCCCGTTCCGGTTGCCTTGATGGAAGAGGTCAAGAACCGCATCGGGGCCGATGTCATCATCGCCTTCGGTCAGACGGAAAATACCGGCGCGATGACCGTCACCCTGCCCGCCGACCCCTTCGAGCTTAAGGCCGCTACAGTCGGCAAAGCCCTGCCCTATACCGATATCAAGATCATCAATCCGGCCACGGGCGAGACGGTTCCCGTTGGCGAGCGCGGGGAAATCTGCTGTCGCGGTGCCATCGTCATGTCCGGCTACTATAACATGCCGGAGCGAACGGCGGAAGCTATCGATACCGGGGGCTGGCTGCATACCGGCGACCTTGCCACGATGGATAAGAATGGCTACATCAATATCGTGGGCCGTCTCAAAGAGATGGTCATTCGCGGAGGCGAAAATCTCTTCCCGCGCGAGATCGAGGAGTTCCTGATTCGCCATCCCAAAGTGGCCGACGTGCAGGTGCTGGGCGTGCCCGACAAATTCTTCGGCGAGGAACTGCTGGCTGTCATCATCCCGAAAGCAGGCGAGCAGTTGACAGAGGAGGAGCTACGCGGGTACTGCAACGGCCAGATCAGTCGCCAGAAGATTCCGCGCTACTTCCAGTTCGTCGACTCCTATCCCATGACGGGCAGCGGCAAAGTGCAAAAATTCATCCTGCGCGAACAGGCCATCAAAGCCCTGGGCCTCGAAGATGCCGCGCAGATCAAAACCGCGTGATACAGAGAAAGATATCAGGGAATGCCATGCTATGAGTTTGCAAGCGCTGAGCATGGCATTCCCTGATATCACAGGTTCAGGAGTAAAGAACACAGGGAGCTTCATGCACGTCATCATCTTTGCGGGTGGCACGGTACGGCCTGGTAAAGCCGTTGCGCAGGCGCTGGAAAGCGCGGATATGATTATTGCAGCCGATAGAGGGGCAGCGACCGCGTTGCAACTCGGCCATGTCCCCTCTATCGTCGTTGGCGATTTCGACTCGCTGGAGGCGCTGCCCCTGCATCAGCTAGAGGCACGGGGAAGTCAGATCATTCGCGTTGCCGCTGAGAAGGACGAGACCGATACCGAACTTGCCGTTCAGACCGCTATCGAGTGCGGGGCTACTACCATCACCATTCTCGGCGCGCTGGGCGGGTCGCGCTTCGATCACACGATAGCGAACGTCATGCTGCTGGCAGGTTTCGAGTCGCCCGCTCTGCGCATCGTTGATGGCCCGTCTACCTGCTGGCTGCTGCGCGGTTCCGGCAGCAGCGCAATCAACGGCCACAGTGGCGATCTTCTTTCGCTCATCCCGCTCACAGCCGAGGCTAGCGGCATCTGCAGCACCAACCTCTACTATCCCTTGCGCAACGAAACCCTCCGCTTCGGCAAACCACGCGGCGTCAGCAACGTCCTCACCTCTGACTATGCAGAAGTCTCCCTGCAAAGCGGCCTCCTGCTGATAATTCACACAGACGTGCAGGAACTCGCTGATTAAATCCTGCCTTTCCAGTTTCCTTTTCTCATTCAATCATAACCGCTTGCGCGAAAACGCGATACCCAGCCGCCGCTGCCAGTGCAAGGGAAGGGACGTTCTCTACCGACGCACTGTAGAACGCGACAAGACCTTCCTGAGTGACTGCGGTCGCCCACAGCAGAGTCGCGGCGAGCGCATAGCCTTTACGGCGCGCCTCTGGCAGCGTATCGATGCCCAGTTCACATGCGCGGACCGTGCGGCGCGAGCTATGGGCAAGACTGAGCAAACGTCCTTCAACAATGACGCCAACGAGCGGGCGCCGGTCTGGATGGAAGTAATATTCGACCTCCCCAGGCGCGAAGATGTCCACCAGTGTCCGGTCACCCGGGGTAAGAAGGCGCGCAATGTGTTGAGCAGCCTCAATACTTATGGCCGGAGATGCTACTTGCTGAAGAACGACCTCTCGATGGATATGCGGAGCGACGTGTCCGGTCTGAGGAATTGCGAGTGCTTCCCCCGCAGGGGCTAACAGGGCTTCACGCTCAGACGCCGGGACATCGGGTCGCCAGATAGCCACCTGCTCCCCGGCCATCTCGGCGACATACAGTTTCCAGGGCGGCTGCACCCCCTCGCGCAGAAGTTCAATCGTGTTCTGCGTAATGGCAGGAAGCCGTACCCCCAGACAGCCTCGATATGCAAACGAAGCCATGCTCGTGTGGTTGATTCCACGACGATCCTTTCTGTTTTGTATCCTGTTCCTTGACAGGAAGCCATCTGGTACCCATAATAAGTGACCAGTAAAGTAGCAAGAAAGCGAGTTATCAACATGCGTTCTGAGATTGAAGCGGCCAGCAGACGGATAGCTGGCTATGTGCGAGAGACGCCGGTGGCACATCTAGAACCGGGCTTCTGGGGAAGCGATGCCCATGTGACGCTCAAGCTTGAGCAGCTTCAACATACCGGTTCCTTCAAGCCGCGCGGGGCCTTCAACCGCATTCTGAGCAATACAGTGCCACCGGCGGGCGTAATCGCGGCCTCTGGCGGCAATCATGGCGTGGCAGTGGCCTATGTGGCGCGGCAACTGGGCTATCGGGCGGAGATTTTCGTGCCGGAAGTTTGCTCTGCTGTCAAGGTGCAGCGACTGCGTGACTATGGCGCAGATGTGACCATCGTTGGAGCCAACTATGCCGGGGCGCTGCTGGCGAGCCAGACGCGAGCGGCAGAAACGGGCGCGCTGGTCGTCCATGCCTACGACCAGCCGGAAGTTGTGGCAGGGCAGGGGACACTGGGCTGCGAGTTTGCGCGACAGGTGCCAGAGCTGGATACCGTTTTGCTCGCGGTAGGCGGCGGCGGCCTGATCGGGGGCGTGGCAGCATGGTTCGCGGGTGAGGTGCGCGTCATCGGCGTCGAGCCGGAAAGCGCGTCCACGCTAGCAAGCGCGCTCAAAGCCGGGAAGCCCATCGATGTCGAGGTAGGCGGCGTGGCCGTCGATTCGTTAGGCGCGCGACGCGCAGGAGGGTTAGCTTTCTCGCTGGCGCAGCAATACGTGGAGCGCGTTGTCCTGGTCAGCGACGAAGGCATCCGTACCGCCCAGCGCGCGCTCTGGAACGACCTGCGCATCGTAGCGGAGCCAGGAGGCGCAACCGCCGCCGCCGCGCTTCTCAGCGGCGCATACCGGCCCGCTGCGGGCGAGCACGTAGGCATCGTGGTGTGCGGCGGCAACGCTGATTTGAGCCAGCTTTGCTGAAACGCAACGCATCGCCCCTACGGCGTTTATTGCGTTTCAGCAAAGAAACCGATCATGTCGATGACTTCATCGTGTTAATCAGGGCCGGGAGCAACTTGTAGGCGACGGGGGTGCCGAGGCCGGTGATGGGGTCCCAGCCGGTGGTGGCTGAATACCCCTGGACGTTAACGCCGTGGCTATGCACGCTGTTGTTGCCGGAAGTGATGTCAGAGAAATCCTGGTTGTACTGGCTGGAAGTGCCCAGTTTGTAGAGCGCGGGATTGATGAAGCCGAGGGGGTGACCGGCCATCTGGTTGGCGATGGCTTGCAGACCGGCCCAGAAAGGCGCGCTCGCGCTCGTGCCACCGGCAAGGCCCCACTGACCCTGAAAGTAGATGGCGAGGCCGGTATTGGGATCGGCGGGAGCGGACACGTCGGGAACGCCGCGCCGATGATTCAGCTCGCTCTGGTCGGAGGCGGGCAGCAGTTGCTGGTAGCCCGGCTCAGAAGAGAAGATGCTGAAGCCGCCGCCACTGTCGCTCCACGCCGTCTCTTGATAGGTTCCTCCGTTGTCGGTGATGGTAGTGCCGCCACAGCCGGTGACCCAAGGACTGTCGGCGGGGAAGCTGGTCGTCGCGGTTGGCGAAAGTCTGGTGGCCTGCAGGTTGTTGTAGTCGGTCGCGCCGTTGTCGCCGGAGGAGCCGAAGAAGGTCATGCCTTGCTGAGTGGTCGCCTGCTGATAAAAGCCGTTCCACTGCTGGAGTTCCTGCTGGCCCGCCGCGTTATTCAACGTCACCTCCGATGCGCCCCAGCTTTGTGAGACGATGTCGCCGAGATGATGGGAGAGAGCATATTGTTCCAGCTTCAGAAACTCAGGCAGGCCGACAGTACCCTCGGTCTCCGCGACGGGGCTGGTCATGACGATGATCTTAGCATCTGGCGCAATGGTATGGATGATCTGCACGTCTAGCTCCGTTTCACCAGCCCAGCCAGGTCTGTCATTGTTGGGGTCAGAGATCGGCTCATTGACGACGTTGGAAATGACCTGAATCTTGATCGGTGGCAGGCCAAACTCCTGATCGAACGTGTCCATGTCCTGCTGGAGCGTGGGGCTGCCAAAGGAGACGATATCAATGATCGTCTGTCCCTTGCCTGTGTAGCCCTGCTCGATCAGCGGCTCGATGCCGAAGGCAACGCGAAGCTGGTGCGGTGTCAGGCAGGTAACACCACTGCCATTGCTGTTATTGAGGCCCTGAATGGGACAGACATCGTCCAGCGTCGGCGTCGCGCCGTCAGGACTAGGGACACCTGCTGTAGCACTGGAAGAGGGCCTCGTCGGCGTGGGCGTTGTGTTTGCGCCCAGCGGACCGAATGAGCTGCACCCTGCCAGGAGCAGGAGCGAGAGGATAAGGATGGGAAAGAAACGCCGTAACGGATATCTGGTCATGTAAGAAAAACTCCTGAAGTTATCTGAGGGCGGCGATCAGGTCGGGAATGAATTTGCTGGCTCGCGGACTGCCCCAGCCGGTTACTGCATCCCAGCCGGGTGCGGCCGGGAAGCCCTGCACCTGCACCGCTCCATTGACACTGTTATTGCCGGTAATAACATCGCGAAAATCCTGCTGCGCCTGTGGTGAAGCAGCAAGCTTGTAAATGCCAGGATTGATGAAGCCGAGGGGGTGACCGGCCATCTGGTTGGCAATGGCAATGATAGCGGCCCAGAACGGCGTGCTGGCGCTCGTGCCGCCCGTCTGGTCCCACTGGCCGCCGAGATAGAAGGCCATGCCCGTGTTGGGATCAGCATCGGCGGCTATATCAGGGATGCCGCGCTGGCCCCCGAGCAGAGACTGCACCGAAGAAGGCATACTGCGCTGGAAATCCGGTTCGCTGAAGAACTTGCTGGTACCACCGCCGCTGCCCGACCAGGCCGTTTCATCGTAGCCGCCGGTTGTGCGCAGTAAGGTGGTGCCACCGACGGCTGTAACCCAGGGAACGTCCGCCGGGAAGTTGACGGTGCGTGTGGACGCGAGTTTCGTAGCGGCAATATTTTCCCAGTCGGTCGCGCCATTGTCGCCGGAACCATTAACGATGGTGATGCCCTGCCGCGTGGTGATCTGCTGGTAAAAATTGGCGTAGTTCTTGATGAATTGCTGTGAGGCACTGCCGATAAGCGTCGCCTCGGATGCGACATAGCTCTGTGAGAAAATCTGGCCGAGGTGGTGAGCGACGGCGTATTGTTCCAGCTTCAAGAATTGCGGCAAGCCAACCGTCCCCTCGGTCTCATCGACCGGGCTGGTCATGACTACGATGTTAGCACCGGGCGCGATGGCATGCATGATCTGCACATCCAGTTCGGTCTCGCCTGCCCAGCCGACCATATCCTTATTATTCGGGTTGAAGGGCACAGTACCCAGCGGCGCCACGACCTGTATGTTGATGGGAGGCAGCCCGAATTGCCGGTCGAATACGTCCATGTCCTGCTGCAACGTGGGGCTGCCATAGGAGACAATATCGATGATGGTCTGCCCCTTGCCCGTGTAGCCGCGCTCTGTCAGCGGCTCTACATCGTAGGCCACGCGCAGGGCATAGGGAGTATAGCAGCTCTGAGTATCATTCAACGGCGCGGGGCAGGTGAGCTGCGCCGCAGTCGTGGATGAGGCACTTCCATGCGTTGGTGCCGTCGTTGGTGTGCTATTTCCGCTGGTGTTCCCGCTATTGCCGATCGGCAGAGTACAGGCTGCAAGGAGGAAAACCAGGATAAGCAGTGGCAATAGCCGGAATGCAGGGAGAGACCTGTGCATAATGCCCTTCTTGCTCCTCTAGAAAATCGAACGCGCTAAGAGTTTTATCTTAATTTCTCCTATAATAACCGCAAATGGGCAATCTGAGAAGAGGAAAAAAATTTCTCTTGTGCTTTTGTGGCGAATGGTGTAAGGTTTGCGTAGGTGAGAAAGTAATTGCTGAGCCTTGACCGGTAAAGTTCATCATACATGAAAAGGGAGATTGCATGTCGGCAGAGAAGACACTGGCACAATTTGATCCTGATGTGCGCATTTCTGATTTTTCCCTGGTTAGTGAGCTGGGTGACGCGACGCTGGTCGGGGAATGGTTTGTGTTTGTGAAACCAGACTGGCTGGCGCGTAGCGGCATGGAGGGCTTGCTGGCTGCTTCAGGCATTGAGCAGGCGCAGGCTAAACCGGTGATTTTCTTTCGCGGTGAGGAGGTCGTGCTGCCGGGGGCGCAGGCGCAGGCGAAGAAACTGCCGCGCCCGCACCTGGTCTCACTGACCAGCGATAAGATGCTCTACCGGGTCAATCGCGATACCGTGCGTTTACTGCTCGCGGACCCGCAGCATCCCAATGCCTCTATACGGCTGCGCCTGCGCTTGAGCAGCAACCCGCACGCCGATTATCCTGTGACGCTGGATGAGTATGGGCTGTGTCTCTGGTCAATGCAGGGCCTACCGGAGGGCGAATATGAAGCGGTGATGGTTGCAGAGGAGGGTGAATCGGCGCCCTGCCGTTTCGAGGTGGCCGAATACCGGCTCGCGCCTCTCAATGCCGAGTTGACCGACCAGCAGCTCAGCGGCGATGTGCTGCGCTATACCCTCACGGTGACGGCGTTCGGACAGCCCTATAGCGGCCCTATCGAGGTGGAGTTGCAGGAGCGCGGGCAACGTGTAGGCAAACGAGAGAAACTGAACTGCAACCACGAGGGGATATGTCGCGGCTCGGTAAAGCTGACAGGGCAGGGGCCATACACGCTCAATCTCTTCGTGGGCGAGCGCACAGCAACGATTGCTCTGAAAGGTTCCGAGCAGGAGCGGCGCGAGACGCTGGTGATCAGCGCGCTGGGCGAGGAGCGGCTGCTGAGCCTGCTGCCCCTACCCCAATCCAACCAGTGCCGGAGCATGTATATCACACGTGGCGCGTCCAATACGCAGCCATTTCTGGTGCGGCGCGTCATCGGCAGCATGGTGGAGATCACGGCGCGGGTGGATGTGGAGATGCTGCGCGTCGTGGTGGTGAATCCGGCGCGTGGCACGTATGAGCAGGCGCTGCGCGAGGGACTGAAGGCCAATAGCAGCGCGCAGGTGCCCATTCCAGAGCCGTATGGAGTGGTGCTACTCGGCGCGTTCATCGCTGATGAGGCGTGGGAAGGCTGGTGCGCCGTTTTGCGTCCTTCAGAGATTCAGTTGCAGTGCGAGGCTCCGGCGCAGGCAAAGCCTGGAGAGCGCGTCACCATTACCCTCAAAACAGGCATGCCTGAGCGCGTGGTGCCGGTGCAGGTAATCGTAAAGGATCAGCGCCTGATCTCGCCCAGCGATCCGCAGCTCGAACTGGCGGTGAGCATCAAAAAGAACCTGGCAAGCTGGCGCGAGAGCGCATTCACGGGGAAGGTCGAGCGCGAACTGCGCCAGGTTGGCGTCCCCCTGCCCCCTCCATTTCCGCCGATGCAGCCGCGCTTCCGGGCAATGGCTACAACTTCCTGGTCGCAACCTGCGACGGCACTTCCCCCAGCGCCGCAGCCCATGATGACTGTGATGCCGGGGGCGGTTCCCACTACGGGGGCGCGGTCGGCGGCGGGGACTGCGCAGGTGTATGATAACGCGGCAGTTTACACACCTGTCACACGCGGGCAGGCGCAGCAGGTCGCTACCTCTGCACCCGTTGCCTCGCTGGCGAAGATACGGCTGCAATTTCCAGAGGTCGTGCACAACACGATTGTGAAGGTGCAGGGCGAGACTCGCGTTGAGGTGAAGCTGGGCGATAGCATGACGCGCTACACCATCGAGGCTTTCGCGCTTTCGCCGGAGACGATGGACTGGCAGCGCGTGGAGACGACGCTGGAAGCGGTGCAGCCCGTCTATGGAGAGCTGACCGTTTCGCCTTTTGTCTTCCCCGGCGATCCGGTAATGGGTCGGCTGGACGTGGGGGCTGCGTCGGGCAGCGCTCTGGTCGAGGTGCGCCATGATGGAGAAGTGCTACCACTGTTCTCAGAAGATGGCTCAGAGGTGACTGCTGCTCTGCCCGTTCCATCCGGCTCGGTGCTGCGCTTCCCTGTGCGACCAGGGGCCATCACGGCAACGGTGCGCGATGCGCGCAAGGGCGGCATAGACGTGAGCGAGCGCTATGTAACGGAGCCGGGCAAACTGCGCCACATCACGCGCCACCTGCGTCTCCTCACGCCCGGCGACGAAGTAACCCTGCAAGATCGCTTGCTGGAGATCACACCACTGCCCGGGTTGGAGCGACCCTTCCAGTTCTTTGTGGAGGGCGCGGCCAAATATCCCTTTGGCTGCATCCAGCAAACATCGGCTAAGGTCCTGGCCATGTACACCGGTTACATCACCAATCAGGACAACAAGGAAGTGGCTTGCGAGTACGAGGCGGCGATTCTCGTCTGGTATAAGAGACTCAAGAGCATGTACCTGCCGAGGAGCGGTTTCTGCCTCTACCCGCCTGAAGAGGGTGGTGAGAGGAAGCCCGATACCTACTGCGCGCCGCTCGGTGTCAAACACCTGCTCAACCTGCCCACTGCGCAGCGTTCTGGCCTCAAGGAGCAGGCACTGCGCGAGATGCTGGACGATATCCGGGCGATGGCGAGCGACGCCGCGAAGTATTACAAGCTCGACTATCCACCGCAGAAGGTTAGCGATTGCCACGCGGCCTATCAGGTGCTGGCAAATGGCTCCCAGGCACAGGCGAAGAGCGAGGCGCTGGCCTATGTGCGCTCGCGTCTGAGAGAGCACGATAGTCAGACCTATGTCGAAGTCCCTGACAGCCAGCCATCGTATCGATTGTGGGGTATGGCGGTTTCGACGCGCGAGGAGACGGCCTACGCGACTGCCGCGCTGCTGGCAGGCGGCGAGCCGGGAGATTTGCCTCGTGCCATCGCGGCGACCAACTATCTGACAGGCCAGTTAAACGAAGAGGGACGGCTCTACAGCACCGTCGATACCGCAGCCTGCCTGGCACTGATGCTCGGCCTGCGCGCTGCTGGCGTGGTGACGACGCCGGAGAACGGGCGCGTGACCCTTAACGGACAGGAGATGTCGCTGGCCGAGGCGCTGGCCTACGAGGGCAAGGTGGAGACGCTACGCGCTATAGAGGGCGTGGTGTCGACCCAACTCACTTCCGCGGTGATCGAGGATTGGAGCGCCTTCAAGAGCAACCTCCAGGTCGAGGTGCGGCTGGAACGCAAGGGTCACGTACAGAATCATTTCAAGGTGGGAGATGCACTGGACCTGGTTATCAGCGTTCCGCGTTACGAGCCGGGCTTGATCGCTCATGTCTGCCTGCCGGATGCGCTGGCGCGTGTCGTAGGCGGAGGACAGGTCAAACGCTTCAGCCTGGATTTCACCGAGAAGTCCATCCTGCGCGTGCCACTGGCCGCCGTTGGCTCAACCGTGCTGCCACAGGGAAAAGACGGGGCGGACGAAAGGAGCCTGCTGCACTGGCTCGGCATCAAACGCGATTCCGCCCGTCCCGTCCAGCACTGGGCCGTCATCGTGCGCAACATGTTCAAAGAGGAGCAGGTCGGCAGCCCCGGCCTCCTCGAAGTCTCTGTCGAATAACGCTACAGGCCAGCTATGTCACTGCCCAAAGCCCATGCTCGCGTAGCCGCCACTGGCGCCGTTGAGGTTGAAGAACATGGTCTGCTCTACCACGACAGGCTGCGTTGAGTAGATGGCTGTGCCCAGCACGTCGCTGGCTCCCACCTCGCTCGTTAGAGTGAGCGTCATGCGCGTGTTGGCCGCGAGCGTGCATGTCTTGACGATAGGCGTGCCGCTGGCCTGGTAGTAGACGACCTGAATTTGCGCCGGGCCTGTGCCGGGGTTTGCCAGCGCCAGCGACTCCGCGCGACCGGCGCTCGTATCTCCTTGCGCCACGTACCAGCTTGTATACGCGGCGGGGCTGCCCATTACCGCCGTACTGCCTGCCACAGGACCGGTGCCATCGATCTGCGTACTGAAGAAATCTTCCCGTTCCGCCACGATGGGCACAGACGAGGTAATCATCGTGGCGTGCAGCGCCGACTTTACGATGTTATTGACGCTTATATCGCTGCGTCCCTGCGCAGGGGCGCTCGCATTCTGCGTGATGACCTGCCCGTTTGCGAGCAGGTAGCGCACCTGTATGTTTGCTGGCTGCGTACCGGGATTTGTCAGCACCAGGTGCTCATTGAAGCCCGTCGAGGTGTTGCCCGCGCCAAAGTACCACGTCTGTCGCGGCGTCGTCGCACCTGCCACGGCGCTGCCTCCCCTGAGATTACCGGTAGTCAGGTACAGCGGCTCCTCAATCGCTACAGGGCTGCTGGCCTGAATTACCAGTCCGAATTGCTGGTTGGGAAAAGCCGCATTGAGCACAATTGTTCCCCGCGAGTTCGCCGCGATAGTGTAGTCGGCGCTATTTCTCGGCGCGAGGCCGCTGTGACGATTGGTGAGAGTAGTGACATTGAGCATGACAGGCTGCGCGGACGGGTTCAGCACGGAGAGCAGGGTATTCCAGCCGGGTGTAGTACGACCATCGGCAAAGTACCAGTTGTTGCTCAGCGAGGCCATACCCACGCTGTCCGTCGCGGCCACGAACTCACTCTTCCGCGTGTACATCGTGCGCTCAGCGACAAAGGGCTGATTCCCTTGCACCACCATCCCAACCGTCTTATTCGTACCCACCTCCTGGTTGATGTTCAGCACGCTTTCTTCCTGCGCGGCCACCGTGTATGTACGTGTCAGCGGCGCGCTCCCCTGAAAGAGGTAATTGATGGTAACGCTGGCTGGCGCGGCTGAAGGGTTGGTCAATGACAGGTACTCGGTCGTTCCTGTTCCTGTGTAGCCCTCGGCAAAGTAATATATTCTGGGCAGGCTGGGCGTGATGGTCACGGTGAGCGTGAGGGGAGTCGCGCCCTGCGAGGAGAACCATATCCCCTGCTGCCGGAAGTCATAGACCAGCCTGTACGTTCCCGCCAGAGCGGGGGTGTGCAGCGCCAGAGAAACCGTCGTGCTGTTCCCTGGCCCGACATCGGCGGGCAGCATTCCCGCGCTGGACGGACCCGCAATCGCCGGAGCCACGGGTTTTCCTGTGTTGTCCAGCCAGGAATAACCCAGCGTCACCTGCCCGCTGCCTGTTGCAGCCCAGCTTTGCGCTCCAATATTCTGCGCGCTCACACTCACATTGACCATCGCTCCCGGCGGCAGATTCGTTGGCAAGCCGGTCGCGGAGATGGAGGCAGCATAGGCGGCGATTTCAACGCTGTCGTTGTGTGTCTTTGCCCCCTGCTGTGAGAAGACCGTTGGCCCCTGCACCATATCCCATTGCAGCGTGTACTTGCCCACAGATACAGCAGGCGTCTGCACGGAAACGCTGAGCAAGACCGGGCTATTGGGACTCACATCCTCTGGCAAAGCGATGCTATTTCCCGCCAGCACCACATGATTTTGCGCGTCGAGCCAGCGATAGGTGAGGGCGACCGCCGCTGTTCCCAGCGCGGGCCAGGTGAAATTGCCCGTGTTTCGCAGCGTCAGATCGACCTTCGTTGTGCTGCTGGGCAGCATGGCGACGGGAGTATCGTCATTGGAGACGGAGAAGCTATAGACGGGCGGTGTCGTGCCGGGTGTGCTGGCGACAGGTGCGAACTCCACGCCGTCCGCCGCAAGCTGCGTCCCATTCTCGCCCGTGGCATTGCTCAACACGACGCGCCCATGCATGGAGGCACTGAAGTAATAGGTGCCGAGGCTCACCCACTGCGGCCCCGTGTTCTCCCAGCCATACGGACCCTGAAACGAACCGATATGTTCCTCATCCACGTAAACGGTATGCGCAACCTCCGTTCCCGGCTGGTTCGGATCATCGCTATAGATGGTATAGGGTGCCCAGCCGCTGCTGGCGTGATTATCGTCGACAAAGACACCCACCTCGTAGTAACCATCCTCCGGCAACTGCGGCTGCCACGTCGCGGTCGCTGTTGCCGCGCCACTGCTGCTGGTCGTCCAGTGCAGCCCACCCTTGATATCAGTCGCAGACGCGGCTGTGTACCAGGTTCCCGTGCTGCTCCAGCCCGTAGCGCCATCGTCCACCAACGTCGCCCCAGAATAGACGGCGCTGCCATTGCTACTCAAGAGCGGAACGGTGTTGTTGCTGCCGGGATTATTGACCCAGAGGTAGTAATCAGGTACGACGTTGGGGTCTGGATAGCTGCCGGTCCAGCCAAACGGATCAGTCGCATTCCAGTAGGGGAGATAGTAGGTTGCCAGGTGCAGGTGCGGCCCCGTCGAAGAGCCGGTGGTGCCACTGGTGCCAAGCTGCCACTGTGTTCCTACCGTCTCACCTACAGCCACCGTCAGTGCGCTTAGATGCCCATAGGCCGTGACAAAGCCGTTGCCATGGTCGATGGCAGCCCACAGGCCCAGCGCGCTCTCGTGATTCGTCGGATCGTACCACCCGGCGCGAATCACGGTTCCCGCCGCAACGCTCAGCACCGGTTCGTACCAGAGGTTCAGATCATAGCCGTCATGCCCATCGTAGCAATTGACGCCACCCGTGCAGGAGCCGATAGACACGCCCGTCCATCTCTGACCATCGTAGCGCACAAAAAGGCCATCGTAATCGTACCAGGGTTTATCATGGTCAACAAACGAGACTGTGCGCGCGGAGATCGTTTGACCGCCGTAATAGGGCCGGTGCATAAATGGCGTGGGCGCGTTCGCCTGCTGCCGCGCTCCAGCCATAACGGTGCTCTTTTGCGCCGTTTGCCCCCGCACCGACGGCTTCCCACCCACAAAAAGGCCGCCGACAATGCTCGCCAGCACCACCAGATGGATAAGTCCCAATAGCAATGGTCGTTCCACTTTCAGCATCTGCATACGCATCTTGCTTTACCTCCTCAAGCTGCTATCCCGCCGCGAAAATGCGCATTGTCGGGGCCGCCAGCGAACGCACAGCCGGGCGCATCGCCGCGCTCATCACCTCAGCCGACCAGTAATGAGGCACCGCACCAATCAAGGTGTTCATGGGAACGAACGAGGTGAAGGTAATGCTGGCGCTATTGGCCGCCCATGCAGGATTGATGTTGATCTGCATATTCGTCTGCTGCGGCGAGGCAACCAGCCAGCTTCGCCCGCTCGCCACGTCCGCCACTGCAATACCGCACCGCAACGCCTGCGCGGAGTTATCAGCCTGTTTGTCTGTCAGGTTGGTACGCTCGACAAAAGCGATGCGCGTCCCATCCGGCGACCAGACGGGCGCGTAGCCATGCCCACCATCCGCCTGCGCCAGAAAACGCTGCCTGCTGCCGACATTTCCCACGCCATTCATCACCCACAACCCGGCGGCCAGAAATGGTACCGGGCTATCGGAGATGCGCTCGTAAGCAATCTGCTTGCCATCGGGCGACCACGTAAAGAGACCGGCGATGGATTGCGCGCCGCCCGCGAGGTGAAACAAATGTCTCTGATCGCCGCCAGTGCTATTCATCAGCCACGTGTCGCTGCCCAGCCCCAGCCCCTTTGAAGTCGAGTAGACGATGCGCGCCCCATCTGGAGAGGGTGCGGCATCCACCAGAAAAGCCGAGGGCATATGAATGTTGATGTTGAGATGGCTCCCCGTCGCGGCGTCCACGATCCACAACCCCGGATTCCAGCCGTTGTTGCCATCCATCGGGGCATCTGGTCCCATCGGAAACATGGGCCGGTAGAGAAAGCGGTCGCCCGTGGGCAGCCAGTGCAAGAAATTACCCATCACATTTTCCGGCGTCAGCCGCATCACCATATGCTCAGTGTCGTACACCCACACCTGCTCGCCATGGTCGCGTGTGCCATTGATCGCCAGGTACTTCCCATCGGGGGAAAGCTGCATCGAAAGCACAGCGTCTCCCCCTACCTGCCCAAAGGCATCGTTGAAACTGGCAATCACCTGCGGCGCGCTCACCGGCTGGCCCTCTGTCCCCTTGAGCGCCCGCGCCAGCACGAATCCCTGCGACTGCTTCAAGACATAGTAGATATAGTCACCAGGAGCCAGCGAGGCAGAGGCCCTCACATTCGTATCGCTGTGCATGCGCAGCGCCACCGCGCCCAACCCCATAGCCACCACCAGCATCACAGGCACCAGCAGCGCCACCGATTTTATTCGTCGCATGCTGTCTCTCCTCCCTCTCTTCTCTACAAAATCAGCGTCAAACACCACTATGTTTATCGGCAGTATTTGAGAGAGGCTGAAGGAGTTGGAAAAACTCCCTGGGGGGGTAACCAGCTACCCGATGTTCATTGGAAGTAACCTTTTTGCCACACCCATCGCCCGTGGATGCAACACATGCTCGTAGCAGCCGACGAAGCGCACGATCTCGCCACCCCAGCCGCTTTTGAAACGATAGACACCTGTCATGGCCTCATTTTCATCGTCGGTGGCGGGAATGCCCCAGAAATCGTAGCGGGTTGCTCCCCGCTCCTTCGTCCGGCGGATCGCTTCCCATTGCAGGAGATAATTGGGCATCAGGTTGCGATGTTCGTTGCCCGAAGCGCCGTAAAGGTAAATTCCTTCTCGCGCGAACAGGGCGACGAATATTCCGGCCAGCAACTGCCCGTTATATTCCGCCAATAGCAGTTGTGCCTGCTGGCGCGGGGCGAAGATGCGCCACGCGGAAAGATAATAGTCGAGCGTGTGAATACCGAAGGCATCGCGTTTGCCCGTTGTACGCAGCAGTTCATACCAGACGCGCACATCATTCTCCGTCTCAGCCACGCGCACCGTGACGCCCTTACGGCCCGCAAGGCGCGCGTTGTAGCGCCATTTCTCTTTCATGCGCGCCAGCAGCGTCTCCTCACAGGGCGTCACATCCAGCAAGACGGAGCGCAGGGGTTGAATAGCTTGCGCGGGACGCACAGGCAGCGGCGCGAAACTCTCCCACAGACAGTCATCTCGCGCCACCTTTGTAATAAGCCCCGGCTCTAGCAGCAGTGTCATAGCACCATCACGTCTGAGGCTGTCCCGCAGTTGCGTCAGCATGGCCGCGCACAACTCCGACCGCTTCCAATCCACCACCGGCCCCTTTGGCACATAGGCCAGGTATCCGGCTCGCAATGGAGCATGAGGCAGCGTGCGGCACAACACCTGCGCCGCCCCCACAATACATCGCTGCTCCTCATCCCAGAGCACAAAGCGGCGCGGCAACCACCCTGCCCCACCTTTCAGCTCTCCCCAGCCCCAACTCTGCAACAAATGCCCGTTTTCATGCTCACCTACAAAATTATCCCACCACTCACGCTGCCCGCGCCCATGCTCCACCACCCGCAAAATATATCGCTGCGACATATGAAAACTCCTCACATAGCCCTCTTGATTTAATCTTTCCGGCCCGTGCCACATCCTGCTGCTACAAGCAGATAACGCGTGACTGAAGAGGCGGGATAATCTGCTCGCCCCGCGCGAGATAGCCCGGAAATTCCGGGCATAAATTGTGCCAGCGTAGACTTACCTGAGCCGGGTACGCCCTCGATCAAGATGCGCTTTGTATTTCACATATAGTATGTCTTTCCTGAATATTCTGAACCAATCACGCTCCCATTCTATCAAACCGGGCAACTTTCGTAGCATCAGTTTTCCAACCAGGCACGCAAATCGAGCTGAATGGGATTAGGCAAGCTCAGTACAATGTTTTGTAGGAGCCGGGGTTGCCTGAATGGGGAAATGAGGATGAAGCGAGAGAGAGATGAAGAAGGGATGCGGGAATACGACGCAGTTGAGCTGCTGGAAACGGTAAAATTGCGTGGTCCCGGCACAGGAGAGCAGGTGAATGGTGGCGAGAGCATGTGGGAGTGTAAGCAGCAAGGCGAGGTGGAAGAGGATGAGCAAGAGGAGCGAGGAGCGGCGCTGGCCGTGCTGCTGGGGCGGATGGTGGCGTATCTGAGCGGCAGGGCCGCTATGGATGAACTGGATACGGTGAATTTTGGCCTGCACCACCTGTTTTGTGGCCTGGATTCCCTCTATCGCGTTCTGCTGCCTTCCTTTGTGGCTTCGCTGGCGCTTGAAGCGGGGGAGGAAATGGACGCTCATAGCGAGCAGTTACGCCCGCTGATATGGTTGCGGCTGCAGGAGATGCGGCAAGTGGTACGACGGATGCTGCCGTTGTGTCAGTTGCTGAGTGAGGTCGGGGAGTGCATCCTGGGTCAACTGGGATATAGCCGCGAAGGCAGGGCAGGCGAGGGAGGAGCAGATAACAGAGAGGACAGGGCCGCTTTACAGCAGAAAGAATATGCAGCGGGACGCGCTGAGGGGCACGAGGCCGGTGAGCAGGAGGAGAGCGAGCGGGATACCCTGAACGTGGCTGACGTTGAAAGGGGGGAGCAGGCACTGCAAAACCTCGCAGCCAGCTTGATGTGCTGGCAGCAGCGATACTATGACCTGCCGCCCTTCAGAGCGCGGCTGTATACACTGTTTCCCACCATCCCTGTACCGCTTCAACCCGATACACCTTTCAGGCGGCTGCTCGAATATGCCATTACGCTTTTCGGCGATATCTTACCGGCTTTTCACGCGCTTTCGACCGACGATGATGCAGCAGTCGTCCTGCTGCTGTTCGATCTCCTGCAACAGGTTGACCTGCTGGCGGTCGATTGTGAGACGCTGCTAGCACTATTCCACTTGCTTTTCCAGCAACGCCTGGTTGCGGTCCCATAAACTGATCTTAACCGCAAAAGGGCAGTTCTTAACTCAATCACAACCGCATTGATGGTGGATTCTCCCCTGCTCGTGTGTAAGATAGGCGTACTCAAATTAGCTATATTACCCCTGATTTTAAGGAGATGGTGAAATGACGAACGCGGAAGTTGCCACCCATCCTATAACGGTACACGTCCTGCAGACGCGGGCTTATGAAATACTGGAAACATCAAGGGACCTGTTTGCAAAAGCCGCGCAGATAACATCAACATATGACGGGAAGATCGCTCTGGTTACGATGCGCTTTGAGTTCGAGAGGAAAGTAGCGGTAGAACATACCGCGCAAGTCGAGCACAGCACCGTCTCCTTTTTGCAGACACTGCGCCCGCTTGTGCGCAAGACCGATGCCGTCTTTCTCCTGGATGATACACTCTATTTCTTCCTGTTTGATGCCAACGCGCAGGGCGGACAAATTGTGCAGGATAGGCTCTGGGATACCGTGCTCTGGAGCCTTCATAATAGTCAGGGGGAGACCTTACAACCCTGTAGCATCACAGCCGGATACGGCGCCTATCCAGTGCCTCACTCCAGCATGGATGCATGCATAGAGGCCGCGAAGAAGGAACAACTGCGCTTCGAGGTGCCGGGGGAAAAAGCGGCGCGTAAGATGGCGCGCGGACGGGCAGCACAGGGCCAGCCGCGAGAGGAGGCGACAGAGGAAGAGCTATCTCTGCTGGCGCGCAAACTCGGCATTCCCTACCTCTCGCTGCTGCCAAGTGAGACGCCGAAGCGCGTGCAGCAACTGGTCAATCCGAGGTTGGCGCACGAATTGCGCTGCTATCCCCTGGGACGCGAACGCAATATGCTGACGGTTGCGATGATCAACCCGCAGGATGGCACTGCCCTGGCTCGCCTGCGACAGGAAACGGGCCTCGCGATCTTTCCCGTCCTGACCAACCCATCCGCCCTGCAAATCGCCCTCGAAAAACTGGGTTGAGCTTTTTCATGGCATGCTTCATAGACAGCTCTCTTCAGCTATGCTAAACTGCTCTGTGTACAATATAGCTGTGGAAGATTTGCAAGAAAGGTACCATCATAGATGAGAATACTGGTGACAGGTGGAGCAGGCTTTATCGGGTCGCATATCGTCGATCAGTACGTGGCGGCAGGTCACGAAGTAGCGGTTGTTGACAATTTCTGGGAAGAAGGCGGTGGGAAACCGTCCAATCTCAATCCGAAGGCACAATTGTACCGGGTCGATATTACTGATGAAGAGGGTCTGAGGGGCGTTTTTGATGAAGTGCGCCCGGAAGTGGTCAATCACCAGGCAGCGCAGCATAGCGTGGCTATTTCGACGAAGAATCCACAACTCGATGCGCGGGTCAATGTGCTTGGCCTGCTGAACGTGCTGACCAACGCGACTCGCATAGGCGCACACAAGATCATCTTCGCCTCCTCCGGGGCAACATATGGAACGCCAGCATATCTGCCCGTCGACGAACAGACGCCGCAGCGTCCGGAGTCGCCTTATGGCATTACCAAGATGGTAGCGGAACATTACCTGCGCTACTGGCACGAGACCAACGGCCTCAACTACACCGCCCTGCGCTACGGCAATGTCTATGGGCCGCGCCAGGACCCGAACGGAGAAGCAGGCGTGATCGCCATTTTCGCCCGCCGCTTCCTGGAGCACAAACCGGTGCGTATCGATTGGGACGGGGAGCAGCGGAAGGACTATGTATATGTCGGCGAGGTAGCACGCGCCAGCTTGCTGGCCCTTGAGCGCGGCGATAACGACATCTTCTGCATAGCCACCGGCAAAGGCACCTCGGTCAACGAAATCTATCGCTTGCTGGCACAGGAGACGGGATACGAGCCAGAGATCGTTCGCGCGCCCAAGCGACCGGGTGATATTTACCTGACCTACTTCGATTGCAGTAAAGCCGCTCAGGGGCTGGGCTGGAAACCAGAAGTGGGCATGGAGCAGGGTATCAAAACTACCCTCGACTTCTTCATTTCAATCAAGAACGGGGGTCGAGAAAGGGGCTAGTTCCTGCTATTTCGTCTGGATACTTTTAATTCGTCGTCACAGTAAGCTCGAGGTTCCGGGCGTAGGAGCGGACGACCTCGCGCATGTGGCGGGTGATGATGTGGGCGAGGATCATATGCGCGTCCTCTTCCTGCTCGATATTCTGGCCTGGGGCCAGCACATAGGCATCGACGAGCTCTTTGATCTTGCCGCCTTTAGCTCCCAGCAGGCCGATGGTATAGGCCCGCGAGCGCTTCGCCAGTGTCAGGGCGTTAATGACATTGGGCGAGTTTCCGCTAGCGCTGATGCCGATGGCAACATCTCCCGGCTCGACCAGGTTGGCAAGCTGTTCGGCGAAGATGTGTTCGTAGGCAGTATCGTTGCTCCAGGCAGTGATGAGGGGAACATGATCGGTTAAGGAAATGGCCTTCACCCGTGGGGCATTGGGCATGATGGTGTTCTTTGCCAGGTCGAGCGCGAAATGGGAGGCTGTAGCTGCGCTGCCCCCGTTGCCCATAATGTAGATGCGACGCCCGTTATAGTAGGCATCTTCAAGCAGGCGCAGTACCTGCTGAAGATTTGCCAGCGAAATGGCCTCTACCATCTGCTCTAACTCGCTAAAATACTGGCTGATCTGCTCCAATGTCTTGTTCCTTCTTCCTTACAATATACAGCGCTCATGTCTTTGCATTTGACCTTTTCGGATTTGATGGTATCCTTTCTCTGGCCGGGAGCAAGAAACCGCGTCCTTTCCCGGCCTCCTGTCTGGGGTTGAAACTTACTCCTCCGTCGTTTTCCGGTAAGGTTCGACCCAGCGCGAGTCAAAGTTGGCGACGTTGAGGATGACTTTCGCTCCCTGCTGGTCGAAGCGGAAATTCATACGCTTCAATCCTCGTTCTTCCAGCGCGTTGGTGACCGCCTCTTGCCGCTCTTCAGGGGAGTAGAGCATGAGGAAACCACCACCACCGGCCCCGGTAATCTTGCCGCCTAGAGCGCCGCGCCGCCGGGCCAGATCGTAACATTCGTCGATAAAGCCGGTGGAGAGGCCGGGAGCAAGGCGGCGCTTCTCCTGCCAGGAATAATGCAGCAGGCTCGCAAACTCGTCCAGCTCTCCCTTTTCCAGGCAGCTCTGGACGGCTACCGCAACCTGCTTGATATTGTGCAGCGCCTGCAAGACCGACTCATCCTGCTGCTCAGTCGATTTACGCTGGTGTTTGAGAATCGAGGTTGACTCGCGCGAGCTGCCTGTGAAAAAGAGCATCAGGCGGCGCTCCAACGCCTTATACACCTCGCGCTCGACATTGAGCGGCTCAACGGTGACGCCTTCGCTGCTGAACGTGATTTTATTTAAACCGCCGAATGAAGCGGCATACTGATCTTGTTTGCCAATCGGCATCCCCATTTTGCTAATTTCTATAAAGGAGGCCAGTTCGGCAATCTGCTGCTTGGTCATAGGCTGCTCAAGCAGGGTAGAGATGGCATGGACCATGGTCACGGCTGCCGCACTGGAAGACCCCAGACCGGTGCCGGGTGGCACCTCGCTGGCAACGAAGAGATTGATACCCCGACGAATCCCAAAATGGTGGAGAATGGCCTTGGGCAGGGCCAGGTCGCCGTTCCAGAAAAGATCATTGTAGGGAGAATGACGGAACAGGGAACGATAATCAGCAGAAATGACCTGCAAATCATCGGATTCATCGGTAGTAATGACGGCATAGAAATATTTATTGATGGAAGTGCTGACGACGAGACCACCATATTTCATATAATATGCCGCAAGATCAGTTCCTCCACCACCAAAACTAATACGCATAGGTGCTCTGGCAATAAGCATGTTCCTCGCCTTCTCCTCTTCGTAACATTCGCAATTTGTATGGCCCCGGTAACGCGCATTAACAAACCGGATCGGGAACGGTTTGATCTGGTTCCCGACCCTGGTTGTCCATATTCATTACCGGCAATGCAGCCGATACATTGCGCACCGGGCTAATTCTGCCTATATCACGCGACCGGTTGCTTCATCGCTTCAATCAGGATCTGAGCGACCTCCGGGCGCGAGAATTCGCGCGGGGGCATCTGTCCCGCCTGGAGCATCTGGCGCACTTTCGTGCCACTCAAGGTCACGTGCTGGTCGTTGCTATGCGGGCAGGTCTTCGAGGAAGCCATCCCCTCACAGGCGCGGCAGAAGAAGGTGTGATCGAAGAACATGGGCGTGATGCCCAGCTTCGCCGGATCGAATTCGGCGAAGATGTAGTGGGCATCATAGGTACCGTAATAGTTGCCCACCCCGGCATGGTCGCGGCCCACGATGAAATGCGAGCAGCCGTAGTTCTTGCGCATCAGGGCGTGGAAGATGGCCTCACGCGGCCCGGCATAGCGCATGGCGGCTGGCAGCACGCCCAGGATCACGCGGTTGGATGGGTAGTAGTTTTCGAGCAGCACCTCGTAGCAGCGCATGCGCACGGAGGCGGGAATATCGTCGCCTTTCGTATCGCCTACCAGTGGATGGAGATAGAGACCATCGACAGTCTCCAAAGCGCACTTCTGGATGTATTCGTGCGCTCGATGCACCGGATTGCGTGTCTGGAAGGCCACGATACGCTTCCAGCCGCGCTCCTGGAACAACTGGCGCGATTGTGTGGGAGTGTAGCGATACTGCGCAAAAGCCTGGGGCTGCAAAGCGACGACCCGCACCGGGCCACCAAGCAACACCTCGCCCTGCGCATAAAGCACCTTCACGCCGGGATGGGCTTCTTCGGTCGTGCGATAGACCAGGCTGGCTTCGTGCTCTTTGTCATAGCCAAACTTCTCCTCCACCGTCATAACCGCCTGCAACGCGCCCTCCGCGTTGACCAGAGCAATCTGCGCGCCTTCCTTGATCGCCGCCGCCTGCTCCGAACCGACGGCCAGTGTAATGGGAATGGACCAGGGCAGGCCATTGGAGAGATGCATCGTATCGACCACGCCGTTGTAGTCGGCCCTCGTCATGAAGCCGCCAAGCGGGCTATAGGCCCCGTTGGCCAGCATTTCCAGATCGGCAAGCTGACGGGAGCCAACCGTCACCCACGGCAGACCCTTCGCCCGCTCGATCAAAGCCGGTAGTTCCGCCTCGGTCGCCATGTTGATGATCAGTTCTCCTCCATGAGGAGCAATCAATGCAGTATTGGTCATCGTTTCCTCCCTACCCCTACAGATATCCCAGAGCGGTCAGGCGCTCGGTGACGACTTTTTCGTCCTCTTCATGCCCCTCTTCCGCTTCGAGATAACCGAGTTCTTCCAGTTTGGCGAAGATGCGGTTCACGCTCTCCTCGATGGTCTCTTTATCTGTCTCAACGACCAGTTCAGGATGCTCCGGCTCCTCATAGGGGTCGTCAACGCCGGTAAAGCCCTTGATCTTGCCCTCATCAACCAGCTTGTAGAGGCCCTTGACATCGCGCTGGCGGCAGACCTCGATGGGACATTTGACATAGACTTCGACGAAATTGCCAATCTGCTGCCGCGCCCATTCACGGGCTTCACGATAGGGAGAGATGGCAGCGGAAATACACGCCACGCCATTGCGCGTCAGCAGACTGCAAACAAAAGCGATACGTTTAATATTGGTATCGCGGTCCTCACGGCTAAAACCCAACCCTTTGCTCAGGTGCGTGCGCACCACGTCGCCATCTAGAATCTCCACGTTGCGCCCTCGCGCCTTCAGGCGCTGCTCCACGATTTCCGACAGCGTACTTTTCCCGGCACCGGAAAGCCCGGTAAACCAGATCGTAAAACCGATCGTGTTTGCCATTTATTAATCTAATCTCCTTGTTTTCGTTGTCGTGATAGAATTTTCCAGCATTCAGATGTAATCTCTATCCCCAGACACATACCACGGGCAGATAAAGCCATTCGCTTCACCCCAGGGAGCGCTTTTCCTAAAATGCTTTACCCTGCATGTCGGCTGGCACCGGCACATCCAGTTGCTTGAGGATGGTGGGGGCCATATCCATAAGTTGCAGGCCGCGCAGCTCGCGCCCGCCGGAGCCTTCATGTATGTCGGGGTCATGCTTGATGACGATGCCAAACTGCGCGTGATTGCAGTCATCCGGGCCAATGTCATTCTCGAAGGTGTAGACCGAGCCGTGGCCGACGGTTCCCACCGAGCGCCAGTAGAGGTCGCCGAAGTAGACGATCAGGTCGGGCGGAACGCCGTTGCATTCCCTGTACACTTCTTCCGGCTTGTAGACGGTTGTGCCGATATTGACGCCATCAGGGTCGACGATGGCCTCAAATTTGGCCTTCAGTTCGTTACGCAGGGCCTCAACCTCGTGCGGCTTGACAATGCCCTGCGGCTCGCGTCCCTCAATATTGAGGAAAATACGCGCATAGTAGCCGCCGTCGCCCCAGACCTTCGTCTTGCTCCAGTCAATATCGCACTTCTCAATGGGCGTCAATTTGCCTGGCCGCGACTTCAATGTCAGGTAGCCCTCGCGCATAAGCCACTCGTTGACGCAGATGCCACCGTCCATCTTTTTGGCACCATGATCGGAAACGACGAAGACGGTGGTGTTCTCCAGATCCACCAGCTCCAGAATCTGCCCAATCTCACTGTCGATATAGCGGTAGTAGTCGTGGATGCTGTTGTTCAAGCGGGGATTCACCTCGTACTTGTGGTGCGTCGGGTCGTGAAACTTCCACAGACCATGATGAATGCGGTCGGTTCCCATCTCCACGAACATGAAGAAATCCCAATCCTTTTCCGCGATCCAGCGTTTGACCAGCTTGAAGCGCTTCTCGGTCATCGCGTAAATCTGCCGCAACAGGTATTCTTTGTCTTCCGTGCGGAAATTGGGGACGTCCACCAGGTATTCGCCAACGACAGACTCGATCTCCCGCATAGCCGAAGCCGGATACGTGTAAGGCTTTTCTGGATTTTTGGTGGAAGGGGAGAGGAAGCAGCCAACCTGAATGCCGTTGACCGGCTTCGGGGGGTAAGTCTGCGGCACGCCAACGGTGATGACCTTCTTGCCCGCACGCGAGAGTACATCCCAGACGCGGTCGACCTTCACCGAGTTGGCATTCGCCAGAACCTGCTTCTCATATGAGTGATCGCCACGATTGCGAAAGCCATAGAAGCCGAGAGTGCCGGGGTCTTTACTGGACATCATCGAACTCCAGGCCGGAACGGTGATCGCGGGAATGCAACTCTCCAGTTTTCCCCAGACGCCGTCATCCATTACTCGTTTGAAATTCGGCAATTCATCGCGCCACTGCTCAAACACCAGTTCCGGTGGGGCGCAATCCAGCCCTATCACCAGGACCTTCTTTCGCCGGGTCATATACAATCTCCTATCTAGCTTTTGTCAATAGAGGCTCTTCACCGGCTCAACAATCGCTTATCCGTCGTTTAATATCCTTATCGATATATTGCAAATATCGCTTTCTCTCGCAATTTCAACAGGGTTCCCTATCGCTGCGATTGCCAGGATTGGCGTGTTTTGAATACGAGAGTGAGCATATCACCCCCGACAGATGAAAAAGATTGTTGAGAAGTAAAGATGTGGTTGCGAACCCTTCTTTAGAGTTATGTTTACTCAACCATCCTCACTACAAAGCTTCTCAAAAAATGTAACGACAGTTGCAATGAAATGGTATCATCTCCCTTGAAAATAGGCAAGAGGTACCGTGTGCGGAAACGCAAGTTACAAACATCCTTCTCTCCTCCACCATTATAGCCAGCCTCACACCTTCACAGTCGAAAGCGATCCAGCAGAGAGGGGCCAAAAAAGTGTATAGTATAAGAAGTCAGATGCGGCGACATAGCCGCCGGGCAAGATGCCTGGATATCGTACAACGAAAGGATGACAAAATGAGTAAGAAGAAAGTTCGTGTAGCAATTATCGGCGTCGGCAACTGTGCCAGTGCGCTGGTACAGGGCGTCCACTATTATCGCGAAGCCAGTCCTGATGGCTTTGTTCCTGGATTGATGCATGTCAATCTTGGAGGATATCACATCAATGATATAGAATTCTCCGCGGCCTTCGATATTGATCAGAACAAAGTGGGAAAAGATATCAGTGAAGCTATTTATGCCGCACCGAATAATACCTATCGCTTTGCGGATGTGCCGAAGCTGGGGGCGAAAGTCTATCGCGGCATGACCCACGATGGACTGGGCAAGTACCTCTCACAGGTGATTACCAAAGCGCCGGGGCAGACGGACGATATCGTGCATATCCTCAAAGATACCGGCACGAATGTGATTATCAATTACCTGCCCGTCGGCTCCGAAACGGCGACCAAGTGGTACGTGGAGCAAATCCTGCAAGCGGGTGTTGGTTTCGTCAACTGCATCCCTGTCTTTATCGCGCGTGAAAACTACTGGCAGCAGCGTTTCAAAGAGGCCAACCTGCCGATGATCGGGGATGATATCAAGAGCCAGGTTGGCGCGACCATCGTCCACCGCATGCTGGCGCGTCTCTTCCGCGAACGCGGCGTCAAACTGGAGCGCACGATGCAGTTGAATGTTGGCGGCAACACCGACTTCTTCAATATGCTGGAACGCGAGCGGCTGGAATCGAAGAAGATCAGCAAGACCAACGCGGTGACCAGCCAGTTGGACTACGATCTGGGCGAAGAGAACGTCCATATTGGCCCTTCAGACTACGTCCCCTGGCTCGCCGACCGCAAATGGGCCTATATTCGCCTGGAAGGGCGCACTTTTGGCGACGTGCCACTCAATGCCGAGCTGAAGCTGGAGGTGTGGGACTCACCCAATTCGGCAGGCGTGGTGATCGACGCGGTACGTATGGTAAAACTTGCCCTCGACAGAGGACTGAGCGGCACGCTGGAAGGTCCGAGCGCCTACCTGATGAAATCGCCTCCGGTTCAATATCCCGATGACGTGGCCCACGAAATGACCGAAGCCTTCATCAATGATAAGACCATCACCCCACCCACGCCAGCGCCACAGGCATCCGAGCAAGCCAACGGCTACAAAGAGCAGGCGACCGCCGAATAAGCAGTAAATAGCTGCGTCAGACCAGCCGCAGGAGTAGCCCTACTATACCTGTCCCAACGCCGCGCGCGCGGCGTTGGGACAGGTATAGTAGGGCCGACCCTTGCGGTCGGCCTGGAAGGAGGGGTCGGCTTGAGATGGATAGCATACCCTCGCCCTGCTTATCGCTGCGGTACTGGATGATCGGGTGCTATCTGCCTTTCAGCGATGTGCAAGAGTTCTTCGCGCACAATCGATACATCTGGTGGGGCGCTGATACCAATTTTGACACGTTCGCCTTCAACTGCCAGCACTGATATATGGATAGACCCCGCGAGTATAATGCTTTCACCAACTTTGCGTCGTAATACTAGCATATAAGCTTCCCTTCTTCCTGGAAGAGCGAAGTGAGTACGTATTGCATCCCTGCTCTGCTATAGACCCGGTACCGGGCCTTTCTCAGGCGAAATAGCATGAGAAGAATGAGCAGAGAGTCGATTGCAAGCATTTCTACCTGCCTGCCTCTCATCTGTTTCCTAGATGTCAGGATTACAACGAACGGGTAAGACTGTCGGTCAATCCTTACAATATCCATTCTCCATTCAAAAATTCCCCTCATCGTAAGACAGACCCAACATCATCTTCTCAGCCAGCGCCCGGCTATCAAGCCGGTAAGTTCCGGCTTTGACCTGCGCCCGCAACACCTCAACATGAGCGGCACGTTGTTCGGGAACACGACATGCCGCGTACAAAGCAGGCTTGATTGTGCGTTGTTTTTCCGCCCTGGTCGGCCTCACCTTCCAGGGGGTTCGGCCCTGCTTGCGCGTTCGTTCCTGTACCGCCTGCCCGCGCATAGCCTCCCGCGCCGTCTGCGCCAAAGAAAGGTGTGTTTTTACCTTCATTTCGTTCCTCGAAAATGTACTATGCCGCTGTCTTCCGATCAGCTCATTCTGAAAGATCAGGTGACAGGCAGCGTTCCCTGCGATCATCCGCTATAGTAGTAATATCGGCGTCGGTTGGCGTTACAACAGGGTTAGAATCTGGCTGGATTCCATCTCCTGTGCCAGCGGCCATGCGCCAGTGAGCTTTTTCCTCCAACCTCGCTCACCTGCTCGCCCTTCTCGTCTTCTTTCTCGTGGTCGTGCTGCCCGGCCACATTGAAGATCGAGCGCAAACGCATGATAGCCTGCATATGCAACTGGCAGACGCGCGATTCGGATACACCCATCACCTTACTGATTTCCTTCATCGTCAACTCCTCTTGATAGTACATGGCGAGCAGCAGCCGCTCGCGCTCCGGCAGGCGGTCGAGGGCGGAGGCCAGCAGGGATATCCTCTCTTGCCTCTCCAGTTGCTCGACCGGCCCTGGCGTTGACTGATCCTCCAGGAGTTCGCCCAGCGTGGGAAACTCGTCTTCCTGCATGATCGCAACCAGGGGTGTATCCAGTGATAAGACCACGATCCCGGCTTCAAAAAGCATTTGCCGGTAGCGTGTGAGTGGCACGCCAAGCTCGGTCGCGACCTCGACCTCAGTGGCAGGCCGCCCTAACTGCTGTTCCAGCCTCGCCATCGTCCCCTCGATCTGGCGCACCCGGCTCACTGCCGCACGGGGTAGCCAGTTCAACGCGCGTAACTGATCGATGACCGCACCCCGGATACGCGCCGTGGCGAATGCCTCAAAACGCACTCCTCGCGTGGGATCATAGCGATCCACCGCGTTGATCAGCCCGATCATCCCGTGGCTGAGTAAATCGCCAGCCTCCAGTAAGCCGGTGGAGGGAATACCTAGCCTGCCAACCACCAGGCGTACCAGAGGAGCATAGCGCATAATCAGGTCGTCCCGCAGTTCCGGTCGCCGCGTAGCCACAAACTCCGTCCAGAGATTTTCTACCTCCTGCGACGTCTCCATAGATTATCCCCTCTCCTTCAGCAAGCAATGTCTATTGACTGCCATACATAGTGCAGTGATTTATAGGATAGCAATTCAACTCTCATGCTTTCAGTGTAGTGAAGCCGGGAGGAAAGCGATATTGACTTGAGTCTTTGAACTGGCGGTCAGAAGTCCTTTCTTGCCGTGGCGCTCTATTTTGCGCCAACCTGAGCCGATGAAAAGGTGTAGAGCAAGGTTTTCTATGAGAGAGAGGAGAGAAAATTGCTATGAAAGACCCATCCCAGCCAGCGCATAGCAGCTTTCCCGAATTCAACGAGCATTGTGTCCCACCAACTTCGGTCGAGGGGACCAGGAACGAGGGCAGAGAGGAGCAGATGTTTCTCGATTACCTGCTCGCAACGGGCTTCGAACTGGAAGAGGCAAGAAAGCTTGTGGAGATGCGCGAGCACCTCTATGAGAACACAGAAATGCGTCAGCGCGTGGCCGAGGATTACCGCATGCACTTCGCCCGCTGGCTCTATGAACAGGGAGAACTGCGCGAACAAGAGGGGTAAAAGGCTTGCCAGGATGGGCAGGATATGCTATACTGCGCGGTGGAGAGATGTCTGAGTGGTCGAAAGTGCCGCTCTCGAAAAGCGGTAGGGTGAATAGCCCTCGTGGGTTCGAATCCCACTCTCTCCGCCACCCCTACTGGAGGAGTCTCATAGTGGCCTAGTGAGCACGACTGGAAATCGTGTAGGGTGAATAGCCCTCGTGGGTTCGAATCCCACCTCCTCCGCCGGTTATTCCTGAAGCAGAAGGCAGGAGAGAAAAGAGGCGTTCGCGAACGCCTCTTTTCTCTCCTGCCTTCTGCTTTTCCCTCCCGGCGGCGCAGCAAACAATGTATAATAGCAGCAGAGGAAAAACGTCGCCTCTTCGTGGATATACATCGAAGGAGCTGTATGATGAAAATCGGTGTCTTTCTTCCCATATCCGGGCGCGCAACGGGGCCGGAGACACTGACGCAGGCGGCACAGAGCGCCGAGCGGCAGGGCTTTGACTCGATCTGGTCGGCGGATCGCGTAGTCACGCCCTGGCAGATCAATACGTTCTACCCCTACAGCGAGAACCATGAGTTCATCGTCCCGCCTGATCGCCCGTTCCTGGATTCGTTTACCTGCCTGGCCTTCCTGGCGGCCTGCACGGAAAAGATCGCGCTCGGCATCAGCGTGCTGGTGCTGCCCTATCGCCATCCCCTCTACTGGACGCGAGTAGCGACCTCTATCGAACGACTCTCCAAAGGAAGGCTCATTATGGGCGTGGGCGTCGGCTGGATGGAAGAGGAGTTCGCCGCCCTCGGCGTTCCCTTCAAAGAGCGCGGCAAGATGACCGATGAGCAACTGGAAATCATCGAGAAGCTGTGGAGCGAGGAGCATATCAGCTACGAGGGCCAGTTCTATTCCATTCAGGATGTTGCCTTCTCCCCCAAGCCCATTCAGCAACCGCGCATTCCCATCTGGGTCGGAGGTGAAGGCATGGCGGCGATGCGGCGCACAGCAAAGTATGGTGATGCCTGGTTCCCCTACTACATCGATATCACCCCATCGCAACTGCACGAACGCTTCGATACGATCCGGCGCATGGCCGAAGAGGCAGGACGCAACCCCGACCAGATCCAGCTCGCCTGTTGTCGCGCCATCGAGGTGACACGCGAAGCGGTACCACAGGACGAAACTCGCCTGCGCGGCTCGCCTGAGCAGCTCATCGAGGCCCTCAGCGCCTACCGTGATGCAGGAGTCGACCACATCGCCCTCCAATTCATGGTGCCGCGCTGGCCCGACCGTGTGGAGCAGATCGAGCGTTTCGCCACCGCAGTCATGCCCCACGTGCGCTAACATCACTCTGGACGGGGTAATCTGTCGCGCTATAAAAAGCGTATTCCAGGTCAAGGCAGACAGATTGGAGAGTCCACGATGAATTGCAAAGAGTTTGAAGAAATATCGGGCGCTTTCGCCCTTGATGCGGTGACACCACAGGAACGCAGGGAAGCGGAGACGCACCTGGCGGAGTGTCCTCGTTGCTCAAAACTCTACCATGAATTGCGCGCCGTCGTGGACCTCCTCCCTCTGTCCGTCCCCCAGGTCAATCCCTCCTCCTCGCTGGAGAACCGGCTCATGAGCACCATTCGCGAGGAAAGTACCCATAAGAGCAACGACAGCCAGCGCCAGCACAGAAGGCCAGACTGGCAAAAGCTGGCAGTGCTACCCCTGGTCGCGTCAGTAGTGATTTTGTTCGCCCTGCTCGGAGTAATGACAGCCTGGAATATCTCGCTACAACACCAGCTCACCAGCTTGCAGTACGCGCAGTTCGCTCCACAGATCATCACAGTCCAGGGCAGTGGAGCAGAGTTGGGAGTAAGCGGAGAACTCATCTACTATCCCCAGCAAGACATTACTGTGTTGATTATGCATAATCTGCCCCGCCTGCAAGGTACTCAGGTCTATCAGGGCTGGCTGCTGCGCGGCACACAGACAACCAGTATCGGCCTGCTGAACGTCCAGAATGGCACCGCCAGTGTTACTTTCCAGGGTAACGCCAGGGCGCAGGGCTATAACACGACCGCCGTCAGCGTCGAGCCTGGACCCAACGCCACACAGGGCGCGCCGAAGGGGCGAGTAGTCGCCATCGGCGTGATTAATACGTCATCTCACTGAGAACCTGGCTCAAAGGGTCTATGCCTGCTCCTTCTCCTTTTTATAGTGGCGGCGCGCTTTGGCGCGGTTGCCGCAGCTTTTCATGCTGCACCAGCGCCGCGTATGATTCTTGCTTGTATCCAGAAAGAGCCAGCTACAGTCCTCGGCAGCGCAGACGCGCACGGCTTCCAGCTCCGAGGATGTCAGCAGATCGGCGGCGGAACGGATGACGGGCCAGAGCAGGCTGTCAAGCTCGCACCCTCCATCCTCCCAACTCCAGACAAAGCCGCCATCCCGCCCTACAACACGGGCATGAGCCATAGCCTTCGCAAGGGCGGCATTCAACGTGTACAGATCGGCTTCCGCTGGCTGCGCCCCCTCGGTAATAGCCAGGAAAATGCGATACATCACCTCGCGCAGGTCTCTCGCACGCAGCAGGACCCCTCTGGCCTCTTCGGAATTCCGCCTTGCCTCCTCCAGCAGCCGCTCCGCCCCGGCATCCGTCACCAGACCCGCCTGCCTGCTCCAGGCAACAAGGTCAACGTAACTATTGAGATTGTCATGCACATCTTCGGTTAAACGATCATCTAATGTATTAGTAAAGTCCAGGCACAACCAGTTAGCGGATAAGGCAAAGAGTGGTACCTGCTCTATCTCGCTTGCAACCATATGTCCCTCCTGCATACAAGTCTATCACATTTCCGAATAACCATCAAAATCCACTTGACAGGTTATAATTTATCGGCTATAATTTAACCATCAATAACATTTTAGATAGTTAAGTCGGTTCTGTCAATGGATGCGAACCAGCAGGAGGCACATATGGAGACTATTCTCTTCTTACTCGCGGCCCTGATCGTCCTCGACCTGGCGGCCTGGAAGTGGGGAGTTGACAGCGGTGACGGTCTTGATAACCGCGAATGGCAGCAGCGACAGGCATGGACAGGCTTTCACTAGCCATCCATCTCTAAAGGACAGGCGCGCGGCTAGCCATCTTCGTGATTTGTTCGGCCAGTTGTTTAAACGCCGCGCGCAGTTCAGGCGGCTGGCGGACGACGAAGGGAAAGCCCAGACTGGCCAGGACACGGGCTATCCATTCCAGGTTTTTTGTGTAGCAGCGGAACAAGACGCCGCCAGAAGTTTCTTCCAGTACGGCGAGTGCGGGGGGCACCTCGCATCTCGCCACCTCTAATGACGTTTCAAGCAGCACCTCCACAAACCATTTGTCGGGCATCAACGCGACGGCGCGCGCCACATGTTCGAGGCAATCGAAATCGGTTGGACGAGAAAAGCTCTCCTCGCATATCTCGGCCTGCAGGACGCGATCCAGCCGGAAGACGCGCACATCCTGGCGCAGGTGGCAGTAGCCAACGGCATACCAGAAGCCCCCGCGACAGACGATCCCATACACGTCAATTGTGCGCTCCGTTACATCAGCTCCCCAGGCCTGATAGCGCAGCCCTGCACGCCTCCTCATCTGCGCGGCGGTACAAAGCGTCACGACCACGTCGCTGGCAGGGGGCGCTTCAGAGGCGGGAAAATCGAGGATAAGAATATCCTGCACCGCCTGCACGCGCTCGCGCAGGGAGGCAGGCAGTACGCGCCCAACTTTTGCCAGTGCTCCCTCGACATCCGGCGCGGCCACGGCCAGACCGAGACGGCGGGCCGCCAGCAGGCCTAACGTCACGGCCAGCGCCTCATCCTCCGTAAACATCAACGGCGGCAGTTTGAAGCCAGGGCGCAGGCGATAGGCTCCGTAGCGTCCGCGCACCGTCTCAACGGGGATACCCAGGTCTTGCAACATCATGATATAGCGGCGCACCGTGCGAATATTGACCTCCAGCCGCTCGGCCAGCTCTGGCCCGCTCAATTGCCGGTGCGATTGCAACATTTCCAGCACCGTCAGCACCCGTGTCGTCGGAAAATACATCGCTTCACTCCTGAAATCTCCAGTAAAAAGGACTACTTACGGTTTTCTTACAATTTTCTTACATTTCCCTGCAATTTTCTTGAGAATAACGAACTATCCTAGAAGTACATACATGAAGTGAGCAATGGCACTTAAGCGTCACACAGTCATGTATGGATTGGATACTACCACTCCGCAACAAGAAGCAAGCAAGCAAACGAACAATGAGCAAAACGAGAGTAACAAGTAATCGCCGTAAGGTGAGAAAGGAGGTGCGCCGACAGAGAGAATACCAGGCTCCATCAGACCTGCCTTACACAATACACAACACAAATGACCACCTCATTTGCTAACAACGTTCGCTCCAACAGTTTGACACTATGAGGTGTCGCTCACACTGGCCGCGTTTCGCCTGGGAACGCGGCCACTGTTGTTATATCACAAAACCTCACCAAAATCAGCGCCTGTCCCTATTTTCATTCATAGGCAAGCGCATATTCCCGCAAACGTTGGGAAGAACGATGGTCTTAACACCTTAAGACACAGGTGCGGGTGACAGACAATATCATCTGGTACGCGGTGCCCCCTGGCTGCGCTGACCGGCAGCACCGCACATACTCAACATCATAGAGGGCGGGCGAACATATTGGCCCATTCGCGGATATACCACCTGCTGACCATGCCGTTTTGCACGAACGGATCGCCTTTGATGTAGTCTTCGGCGGCCTCATAGGTAGTGAGAACGCCCATGGTGCTGAGCGGCTCCTGCGGGTTATCCAGGAAGGCGCCCGACATGAGGAGCGTGCCACGAGCGTGCAATTCCCGCGAACGGGCAATGTGAGCGGCAATCATAGCGGGCGCTTTCGCCAGGGCATCGTCAAAGGACTCGTAGCGGGTGACGGCAAAAACAACATAGTAGACACGTTGCGAAGGCACTTGCATGGTTTTATCCCCTTCCTTTTCAAAGCTCAGGAGCCGCCCTGGACGGCATCCAGTACCTTTTATACCAGCAGTATATTCGCTGCGAGTGACACCAGTATGTCAGCAATACAACGGCTTTTTGAAAGAGCCAGCGGGCAAAGCCCCTTCGTCTCGCAGAAAACTATAAGTGCGCGTGCATATGCAAGCGATACTCGCACTTATATGCGAGAGTTCTCCTTCTCTCATGGGAGGTTTTTCTTTTCACAGCAGGAGTTTCTCCCTTTTATCAGGGTTCCCTCGAATCAGGGCGTAATATAGCCGCTTTTCGTGGTACACTGTTTGCAGGCTACAAAAACTTTAAACATTCGTTTGAGTGAGAAGGAGAAGGCTATGAGCGCAGAGACAGAGAGAGGCACGGCCCTGGTGATTATCGATACGCAGGTGGGGTTGATCGAACCGGCGTATAAAGGCAAAGAGGTGCTGGAGAATATCGGCACGCTGATCGCGAAGGCGCGGGCGGCGGGCGTGCCGGTGCTTTATGTGCAGCATAATGAAGATTATGAAGAGGGATTGAAATTTGGCTCGCCACAGTGGCAGATTCATCCGGCGATTGCTCCGCAGGAGGGCGAGCCAGTTGTTCACAAGCAATCCCCCGATTCGTTTGTCGGGACAACACTGCAACAGGAATTGGAGAAACGGGGCATCAAACATCTTGTGATCGTTGGCTTGCAGAGCAATTACTGTGTGGATACGACCTCGCGCCGCTCCGTCTCGGCAGGCTACGATGTGACGCTGGTCGGCGACGCGCACACCACAGAAGATAACGATGTGCTGACGGCTGAGCAGATTATCGCGCACCATAACAGCACACTGAACGGCTTCTGGGCTGGTGGGCACCGGATACGGGTCAGGCCAACCAGCGAAGTGGTTTTCTAAGAAGTCGTCTAAAAAGCACTACAAAATGATAAGAAAATAGTGTATACTCAGGACGAGACAGCTAAAGCTGAGGTAAGAAGCAGGCACTGTTCGTAGTAGCATCGTCCCGGTTCAGATGCAAAAGGGCATGTTATGGATCAATCAGGGAAAAGCAGCACGCTTCGTCCTTCTTGCGGCATGTTCACGGGTTTGATCTTTCTCCTTGTCCTCGTCTCCTGCGGCGGAAAAAGCCAGAGCAATCTGACCATTGTCAAACAACCCGCTTCCCTCTTCTCTCCACTGCAATATCAGGTAAACTGGCAGCGAAATGTGAATTATGGGCCGCTACCGCAGGAGAGGCTGGATATCTGCCGACCAGCAGAGGCCGCCACACGCCGACCAGGTGTGGTTCTCATTCATGGCGGCGGTTGGATGTTAGGCGACAAACAAACTGATACCTCGCTCTGTAAAAATCTTGCCAGCCTGGGTTTCGTCGTGCTCAATATCGACTACCGACTCGCAACGAAAAACCTGCAACCGCAGCTTATCTGGCCCGCGCAACTGGTTGACGCGCAGCTCGCGGTACGTTGGATGCGCGCCCACGCCAGCCAGCTCGATCTGGATAGCAGTCACATCTGCTCCGATGGAGATTCGGCAGGAGGACAACTCGCCGTCTTTCTCGGCGTCCTTGCGACAATACATCCCGGCAACGAAGCGAGCTCATACGCAAACCAATCCCCGAAAGTCTCCTGTGTCGTGGATAACTTCGGGCCGGTCGATCTGGTCAATCCTCGCTTGAGCGCGCCCCTGAGCGTTTACTTCTCCGTTTTCGGCAAAGCGACACAGCAGAGCGATCCCGCCATCTACCGCGACGCCTCGCCCATCTTCGATGTCACGCCTCAAAGCGCCCCCATGCTCATCGTCCAGGGAGCGCAGGATATGCTCGTGCTGCCAGCACAATCGCGAGAACTGCAACAGGCGTTGCTGCGCAACCACGTGCCTGTACAGTACATCAGCTATACCGGGGGTCATTCTTTCTCCCATGTGAGCCAGCAGCAGATCTCAACCATTTATGGGCAAGAAACGGCGTACCTGATCGCGCAAGAGCACCCGTGACAACGCTACGAATCCATAGAGCGGAGAAAAGGGGCCAGCTCACAACCTCAGAACTCTAGTCACGTATGCTATAATGAGTGTGAATGTTCAGGCTGCCTGAAATGTTTCCAGTAATTGGAGTGTTTATAGATTACTTCGGGCAACCTCACGAGCAGAGATCAGAAAGAGCACACCTGCCAGAGTTCGCGCATATTTGGAGTTTGGAGAAAAGAGAGAAAAGAAGACAATGCAATTACTTGGAAAAATTATGGGGGATCCCAATAAACGGGATTTGAGAGCAATTCAGCCCCTTGTTGATAAAATTAATGCGCTTGAGCCATCGATACAGAAATTGAGTGACGAGGAACTGGCAGCCAAGACGGTGGAGTTTCGCTCGCAGCTTGCCCTGTACCTCAAGGGCGGCATGGTGCTCGAAGACGATCTGGTCAAGCTCTTTCGCGAGGCGCTGGCAGAGGTCGAACCTCTGGCGCAACAGGTGAGCGACGCGCAGTTACACGCCGCTATGCGAGAGCCGCGCCAGACCATAGAACAGCGCCGCACTCCCGAATATGACCTGCGCGACAATCTGTCGCATACCCTCTCCGAAGCTTTCGAGAGCGCGTATAAGAATCTATCACCCATCCTGAACAAGTTGCGCGTGACAAAGGCGCTGGACCTCGCGGAGGAGCGGCAGGAATGGCCCGACCAGACGGAAAACCCGCAGGAGGCAACGCTCAAGCTGCTGGCGGAGGTTGAGCCGACACTGGCAGAGGTCGACGAGGATTTCAAAGTCGAGGCGTTCGAGCAGGCGTGGTCGCGTTTTGAAGAGATTCGCCGCAGCGCGGGTGACAACGATGAGCTGATCATCGACAACCTGGAACGCATGCTGGATAGCATCCTGCGCGACCTGGAACCTGAAATCGTGGCCCTCAAAGCCGAGCAGATGGACCAACTGACGGGCGAGATGGCAAAACGCTATCGCTCCGGCAAGACACTGGACGATCTGCTACCCGAAGCCTTCGCCGTCGTGCGCGAGGCGGCGTGGCGCACCATCAAGATGCGTCACTACGATGTACAGTTGATCGGCGGCATCGTGCTGCACCAGGGCAAGATCGCCGAGATGAGAACCGGTGAAGGGAAAACTCTCGTCGCCACGCTGCCGATCTACCTCAACGCGCTGACCGGCAAGGGCGTTCACCTCGTCACCGTCAACGACTACCTGGCGCGCCGTGACGCCGAGTGGATGGGGCAGGTCTACAAGTTCCTGGGCATGACCGTCGGCATCATCGTCAACGCCGTCGAGCCGCAATCGCCCGCGCGCCGGGCCGCCTACGAGGCGGATATCACCTACGGCACCAACAACGAGTTCGGTTTCGACTACCTGCGCGACAACATGGTCACCTCGCTCGCACAGACGGTGCAGCGCGATCTCAACTACGCCATCGTCGACGAGGTGGACAACATCCTCATCGACGAGGCGCGCACACCGCTCATCATTTCTGGTCAGGGCGAGGAATCAACCGACCACTACGCCAGGTTCGCACGCTGGGCGAAGATGCTGAAACCGGAGGAAGACTATACCGTCGAGGAGAAGATGCGCACCGTCATCCTGACCGAGGCTGGCATCGACAAGATCGAGCGGCTGGCCGGGCTGCAAAACATCTATGACGAGCGCAACATCGAACTGACGCGCTACATGGAAAATGCCATCAAAGCCGAGGTGATCTTCAAACGCGACAGGGACTACATCGTCAAAGATGGTGAAGTCATCATCGTCGACGAGTTCACAGGTCGCCAGTTACCGGGCCGACGCTACAGCGAGGGTCTGCACCAGGCCATCGAGGCTAAAGAGGGCGTCAAGGTACAGCGCGAAAATCACACCCTTGCCACCATCACCTTCCAGAACTACTTCCGCCTCTACAAGAAGCTGGCGGGTATGACCGGTACCGCCCTGACCGACGCGGAAGAATTCGACAAGATTTACAAGCTGGACGTGATCGTCATTCCGACGCACAAGCCAATGATTCGTAAGGATCAACCAGACCTGATCTACCGTACAACCGAGGCAAAATTCAAGGCCGTGGTTGAGGAGATCAAGGAACGGCACGCGAAGGGACAGCCGGTGCTCGTAGGCACAACGGCGGTAGAGACCTCTGAATACCTGTCGAGCCTGCTTGAGCGCGAGGGAATCCCGCACAACGTCTTGAACGCGAAACACCACGAGCGAGAGGCGCAGATCGTCGCACAGGCAGGTCGCAGCGGCGCCGTCACTATCGCCACCAACATGGCCGGTCGCGGTACCGATATTCTCTTAGGCGGCAACCCGGCGGGCTTTCTCGATAGTGTCATACGCAAACATGCCGAGAACGTCGATTTCATTCGCGAGATGCCGGAGCAGACGCCGGAGGAGCGTGAGGAGAAAGAGGAGGCCATTGAGGACTACATCGCGCACATGAGCGAGGAAGAAAAGCAGAAACTACTCGAAGAAAAGGTGCGCGAGTGCGAAGAGGATCATGAGCGCGTGGTCGCACTGGGCGGTCTCTACATCATCGGCACTGAGCGCCACGAGTCGCGCCGTATCGATAAGCAGTTACGAGGCCGCGCCGGACGCCAGGGAGACCCCGGCGAATCGCGTTTCTTCCTCTCGCTGGAAGACGAACTGCTGCGCCGCTTCGTGCCGGATGCGCTCTCGAAGATCATGCAGCGCGTCGGCCTGGAAGACGACGTACCACTGGAGCATAGTATGGTCACCAACGTCATCGAAAAAGCACAGACGAAGGTCGAGGGCTACAACTTCGACCTTCGTAAGAACGTGGTCGATTATGATGATGTGATCGCCAGGCAGCGCGAGGTCATCTATGCAGACCGCCGGGCCGTGCTTGAACGCGCCGACATGCACGAGCGCGTTCTGGACATGATACGCGCCGAGGTCAGCAGTCTGGTAGATAGATTCATTCCCGGCAACATGGTCACGGAGGAAGAGCAGCTAGAGCAGCTCTTTGCCGCGCTGGAACAGTGGATACCTGTGCCGGAGGAAATGGTGCCGGAGAATATCCATGCCGTGCGCCGCGAAGACCTCAAAAAGCAGCTCGTCCAACTGGCGCTCGATCATTATGAGATGCGAGCGCGGCAGATCGAGGAGCAGCACGCGCAGCTCCGCCGCGAGCATCCTGATATCGCGCCCTTCTCGATTCGCGACCTTGAGCGCAACATTACCTTCCAGGTGGTTGATCGCCTGTGGATGGATCACATCGACGCGCTGGATATCATGCGCGCCAGCATCCACTTCCGCTCTGTTGGTCAGCGCGACCCGCTGGTCGAATTCAAGAACGAAGCGTACCGCATGTTTGAGGAGCTGAAGGCTGCCATCCAGCACTACATCGTCTCCGCGCTGCTGCAACAACTGCGTCACGATTTCACGCTCGCCGTCCAGCTACCTGAGCCGAAGCGCAAGATGCCGCGTAACGTGCGTACCAACGCCGACGCCATCGCTCAGGCCAGCGGGCAAACCAAAAGCGATACCGTCGATGAGCGCCCGCGCAGCAATGGACATGGTCAGGGTCAGGGGGCGCGTCGCAGTGGTCAGAAAGCAAACGCCGCGCGTGCAGCGCAACCTGCCACCAGGCCAGCCACAACGCGAGCCAATAGCGGCCCTGCAACTCCACCCGCCAAGATCGGGCGCAACGACCTCTGCTACTGTGGCAGTGGCAAAAAGTACAAGAAATGTCACGGGGCATAAAATAACCGTGGCTTGCTTATATGAAATGACCACCGACGATGAGCCGGTGGTCATTTCATATAAGCGAAAAGTTATGTATCTCCTCAAAACTTCTATAGCCAATAGCTGGCATTTTCGCTTAGCCGCATGGTAAGCTTCTTTACAGGAGGAGATGACGATATCTCTCCGCAGCAAAGCAAGGCTTAAGTATAGTTTTCCTGTTATATAAGGTAAACTTCGCTTCCCAGGAGGGCTACAGTATGATGAGCGGTCGACAGGTCATGAGTGAGAATACTGTGTTGAAGAGTCATCAGAATGGTCATCAGCTAAAGCATGGTCACGATATTCGTCAAGAACAGAAACAACGAGAGCAGGAGGAGATAGAGGAGCTGACACGCGACTGGCATGAGAATCCGCGCTGGAAGGGCATAAAGCGCACCTATAGTGCGGCTGACGTGGTGCGCCTGCGCGGTACCGTGAAGATCGAGCACACGCTGGCGCGCATGGGCGCGGAGCGGCTGTGGAGACTGCTGCATACCGGGCAATACGTCGCGGCGCTGGGCGCGCTGACAGGTAACCAGGCCGTGCAGCAGGTCAAAGCCGGTTTGCAGGCTATCTACCTGAGCGGCTGGCAGGTCGCGGCAGACGCGAATCTGGCCGGGCAGATGTATCCCGATCAGAGCCTCTACCCCAGCAACAGCGTGCCGCAGGTCGTGCGTAAGATCAACGCGTCCCTGCAGCGTGCCGACCAGCTGCATCATGCCGAAGGGAAAGATGACATCTACTGGTATGCTCCTATCGTGGCCGATGCCGAGGCCGGTTTCGGCGGCCCGCTCAACGTCTTTGAGATGATGAAGGCGATGATCGAAGCCGGAGCGGCAGGTGTGCATTTTGAGGATCAGCTTTCTTCTGAGAAGAAATGCGGCCACATGGGCGGCAAGGTGCTCATTCCGACACAATCTGCCGTGCGCCATCTCACCGCCGCCCGTCTCGCCGCCGATATAATGGGCGTCCCCACCCTCATCGTGGCGCGCACCGATGCCAATGGCGCGCGCCTGATTACCAGCGATATCGACCCCTACGACCAGCGCTTCCTGACGGCTGAACGCACCCCGGAGGGCTTCTTCAGGATGCACGGCGGTTTGCAAGCTGCCATCGCACGCGGCCTGGCCTACGCTCCCTATGCCGACCTCATCTGGTGTGAGACCTCCGAGCCAGATCTGAAGGAGGCGCAGCGCTTCGCCGAAGCCATCCATGAGCAATTCCCCGACAAGCTGCTGGCTTACAACTGCTCGCCCTCGTTTAACTGGCGCAAAAAGCTTGATGCCGGGACCATCGCCGACTTTCAGCAAGAACTGGGCAAGATGGGTTACAAATTCCAGTTCATCACGCTGGCAGGCTTCCACGCCCTCAACTACAGCATGTTCAAGCTAGCGCTGGGCTATCGTCAGGAGGGCATGGCCGCCTACTCTAAACTGCAACAGGCCGAGTTCGATCTGGAACAGTACGGCTACAGCGCGACAAAGCACCAGCGCGAGGTTGGCACCGGCTACTTTGATGACGTATCCCAGGTCATCTCCCAGGGCCTATCCTCAACCACCGCCCTCAGTGGCTCAACAGAAGAGGAGCAATTCCATTAAAAATAGTGTGTGGAGAAGTGGGGCGCACGCGCTGATCGGCTGTTTCACAGCCGATCAGCGCGTGCGCCCCACTTCTCCACACGGTGTACTTTCGTGCCAGACAGCCTGACAAATATGCGATAATACAGGGTGAAAATATGAGGTTGTATCTCCTGCATAGTGAAAGGATGGAGGACAGAAGCGATGATGAAGCAATATCCAGAAGGCGTTGAGATTACCGGTCCTGTTACGGCGGAGTTCGCGGAAATATTGACCCCAGATGCCATGAACTTTGTAGCGAAGCTGGCCCGCGAATTCGAGGGACGGCGTGAGGAACTGCTGGCGAAGCGCACGCAGCGCCAGCAAGAAATCGACGCGGGCAAATTGCCCGATTTCTTGCCGGAAACCGAGCATATCCGCAATAGCGACTGGACGGTAGCTCCCCTGCCTGATGATTTGCAGGATCGCCGCGTCGAAATCACCGGCCCCGTTGATCGCAAGATGGTGATTAACGCGCTCAATTCAGGAGCAAAGGTCTACATGGCTGATTTCGAGGACGCGCACTCGCCGACCTGGGAAGGCACCATTCAGGGGCAGATCAACGTGCGCGATGCCATCGCAGGCACCATCAGCTTCACGAGTCCAGAGGGGAAAAGCTATCGTTTGAACGAGAAGACGGCGACGCTGCTGGCTCGTCCTCGCGGCTGGCACCTGAACGAGAAGCACGTACTGGTTGATGACAAGCCCGTCTCCGGCGGCATCTTCGACTTCGGGCTGTACTTTTATCATAATGTTCGTCGCCTGCTTGAGAAAGGTACTGGCCCCTACTTTTACCTGCCGAAGCTGGAGAGCCACCTGGAGGCCCGACTCTGGAACGACATCTTCGTAATGGCGCAGAACGAACTGAGCATTCCGCAGGGAACAATCAAGGCTACGGTGCTTATTGAGACCATCCTGGCAACGTTCGAGATGGACGAGATTCTCTACGAGTTGCGCGAGCATTCCGCAGGGCTGAACTGCGGGCGCTGGGACTACATCTTCAGTACCATCAAGAAGTTCCGCAACATCCCCAATTTCATTCTGCCCGACCGCGCCCAGGTGACAATGACCACACACTTTATGCGCTCCTACTCGCTGCTGCTCATCAAGACCTGCCACCGCCGCAACGTCCACGCTATGGGCGGCATGGCGGCACAGATTCCCATCAAGAATGACCCGGCGGCCAACGAGGAAGCCCTTGACCGCGTGCGCGCAGACAAGCGGCGCGAGGCCACCGACGGCCACGATGGTACATGGGTGGCCCACCCCGGTCTCGTCCCAATCGCGATGGAGGAGTTCGACCTCGTGATGAAGACGCCGAACCAGATTTATCGCAAGCGCGAGGATGTGCATGTGACGGCTGCCGACCTGCTGGCCGTCGCCGCTGGTACGATCACTGAGGCCGGGTTGCGCAACAACATCAGCGTGAGTCTGCAATACCTGGAATCGTGGCTGCGCGGCATTGGCTGCGTGCCGATCAACAACCTGATGGAAGACGCGGCCACCGTCGAAATCGCCCGCTCGCAAATCTGGCAGTGGATTCACCACCCGCGCGGCATCCTCAACGACGGGCGCAAAGTCACCGTCGACCTGTACCGTGAACTGACCGACGATGAACTGGCGAAGCTGAAGACAAAGCTCGGCGAGCAGCAATTCGCCGCCAGCAAATTCGGCCCCGCCCGCCAAATCCTCGACAAAGTCATCACCTCCGACGATTTCGTTGAATTCCTGACCCTGCCTGCCTATAGCTACCTGGAATAGAAAACCACCTCGCTCCGCCCCAGGCCACCCGCAAGGGGTGGCCTGGGGATTGCCGATTCCTGGGACGGGGGCTGGAATATTATAATTGCCCACTCCTGTCAGTAATCACCCGCGTAACGCGCTCTATGAAATCTGCCAGGGGCATGGCTCCCAGATTTTCGTTGCTGCGCAGGCGCACGGAGACGGATTGCTCCGCTGCCTCTTTGTCTCCAACGATGAGCATATACGGGACTTTCTGCATCTGCGCCTTGCGAATTTTGGCATTCATGCGCTCACCGCTGCTGTCCAGTTCTACGCGCACTCCGGCAACACGCAGGCGGGACGCGACCTGCTGCGCGTAGGGCAGGTGGCGGTCCGCAATCGGGATGAGTACAGCCTGCACGGGCGCGAGCCAGACCGGCAGGGCACCGGCGTAGTGCTCAAGCAGCATGCCAACCACGCGCTCCAGCGAACCGACGCTGGCATGGTGAATGATGGCCGGACGATGTGGCTGCCCATCCTCCCCAATATAGGAGAGATCGAAGCGTTCGGGCAAGTTGAAATCGACCTGCGCCGTGCCAAGTTGCCACTCTCTGCCCAGCGCGTCACGCACGAGGAAGTCGAGCTTGGGCGCGTAGAAACCGGCCTCGCCCTCCGCTACTGTGTACGGCAAGGCAATCCGCCCCAGCGCGCGCACGATCACGGCCTGCGCCCGCTCCCAGACCTCATCACTGCCCACATACTTTGAACTGGCCGGGTCGCGCAGCCCGAAGCGAGCCGAGAAATCGTTCAGGCCCAGCGCCTTGAAGATGAATAGCGTCATTTCGATCACGCGCACAAATTCGTCCTCCAGTTGCTCAGGAGCGGCGAATATGTGCTCGTCATCCTGCGTGAAGTTGCGCGTGCGCAGCAGGCCATTGATCTCGCCGCTCTGCTCATAGCGATAATCGCTGCCAAACTCTGCCAGACGGAGGGGCAGGCTGCGATACGAACGCAGTTCGTGCTTGTAAATCTCGATATGATGCGGGCAGTTCATCGGCCTCAAGATGTAGGCATCATCCGGCACATCCTCGTCTTCTCCGACACTGAGAGCATGGCCGCAGCAGCTATCGAGAGATGAGTTCCAGCCGGATTGCTCGCTCGCGGACATCTCTTTCTGGTCGCGCACAATCATCGGCGGATAGATGCTATCCCGGTACTTGTACCAGTGGCCGCTGGTCTTGTACAGCCCTACCTTGCCGATGCTGGGCGTGATAACGTGCTGGTAGCCACGCTCTCTCTGCTGCTGGCGCAGGAAGCTTTCCAGCGTCTCGCGCAGCACCACCCCTCGCGGTAGCCAGAGCGGCAGACCCGCTCCCACCTCCGGTGAATACAGGAAAATGCCTGGCGCGCGCCCTGACTCACGATGGTCGCGCTCACTCTTCCCCTCACCCGGCACATCCTCAAACTGCTTCATCTCCTCCGACATAATTGTGCTCCTCTCTGCGATATCTTGCCTTCAATAAAAAAAGCCTTTTCATCCCTCAATGGGACGAAAAGGCACAAAAGCTTTCCGTGGTTCCACCCACATTCCGCGTTTGAAAAACGTTTCAGAACGCGCTTATGCGACCGGTAACGGGGTCGGGCCGTACACATTCCTGACTCTGTGCAGGCTGGCGAGGGGTATCACCGTCGTGGACGGGTGGCGCACTTTCAGCCGCTGATGCGCCTCTCTGTTCCCTCCTGACGAACGGGACATGGCTCGCGTTATCGCCATTATGCAATTGTTTTTCGACGAAACCTTACAGTTCCTTGCTACGAGTTTTGATGCGCCCGGTGACGCGTTCGACGAATTCGGGCAGCGAGACGGGTCCGAGGTTTTCGTTGCTGCGCAGGCGCACGGCAACGGCTCCGGCTGCCGCCTCTTTGTCTCCAACGACCAGCATGTACGGTATCTTCTGCATCTGCGCGTCGCGCACTTTGGCGTTCATACGCTCGCCGCGCGCATCGACTTCGGCGCGCACCCCGACAGCTTTGAGCATCTCCAGCACCTTGTTGGCGTATTCCAGATGACGATCGGCGATGGGAATAATCATTGCCTGCACGGGCGCGAGCCAGACCGGGAAGGCACCGGCGTAGTGCTCGATCAGCATCGCCATGAAACGCTCGGTCGAGCCGGTGACGGCGCGGTGAATCATCACCGGGCTATGGGGCATGCCATCCTCACCGATGTACTCAAGCCCAAAGTTCTCCGGCTGCACGAAGTCAAGCTGGACGGTTGAACACTGCCACTCGCGACCAAGCGCGTCACGCACCATGAAGTCCATCTTGGGACCGTAGAAAGCCGCCTCGCCGATAGCCTCCTGGTACTGGATGCCACGATTGTTCAGCGCGTTGCGCAACGAGCTTTCCGCCATCTCCCACACCTCGTCGCTGCCCACGTACTCCTCTTTCTTATTCTCGTCACGCAGCGAGAGACGAATCCAGTAATCGCTCAGACCGTAGGTATCGAGCACTTCGAGCGTCAGGTTGACGGCGCGATCGAACTCCTCCTGGATCTGGTCGGGGCGCAGGAAGACATGAGCATCATCCTGTGTCACGCTGCGCACTCGCGCCAGGCCCGTCAGCGTCCCGGCCTTCTCATAGCGGTAGAGCGTGGCAAACTCGGCGTAGCGCACCGGCAGCTCGCGATAGCTATGCATCTGCGACTTATAGAGCGTGATATGGTGCGGGCAGTTCATCGGTTTCAGCACAATGCCTTCGTCCTCCACGCCCTCCTCATCCGGCATAACCGGGAACATATTCTCGCGGTACGTGTACCAGTGCTTCGAGGTCTTGTAGAGGTGCACCTTGCCCAGATGGCCCGTCCAGACGTGCTGGTAGCCATACTTCTCCTGCGTCTCGCGCACATAGTTTTCCATTTCGTGGCGCAGCGTCTCACCACGCGGCAGGAACATCGGCACACCGGCAGGCAGTTCATCGCTCAAAACGAACAGCTTGAGGTCGCGGCCCAGCTTGCGGTGATCGCGTTTCTGCGCCTCCTCCAGCCGCCACAGGTACTGGTCAAGCTCCTCTTGATTGAACCACGCCGTACCATAGATACGCTGCAACATCGGGCGATGCTCATCACCGCGCCAATAGGCACCGGCCACGCGCATCAGCTTGAAGGGGCCGATCTGACCGGTATTCTCAACGTGCGGACCGCGACACAGGTCAAGGAAGTTGTTCTGCTGGTAAATGCCCACCTCTTCGTCCGGCAGGTTCTCGATAATCTCTACCTTATAATTCTGCCCCTTGTTGCTAAAGTATTCCAGCGCCTTCTCACGCGGCCAGCGACTGCGCACAAAAGGATGCTTGCCCGCCACGATGCGCGCCATGCGCTGCTCGATCTCCGGCAAATCCTCCGGCGTCAGCGGGCGCGGCAGTTCAAAATCATAGTAGAAACCATCCTCAATGGCCGGGCCGATGGCAAACTTCGCCTCCGGGAACATCTCTTGCACGGCCTCCGCCATCACGTGCGCGGCAGAGTGACGCATGCGCTGGATCGGCGTATAATTCACCGACTCCTGCAGCTCCATTTCCACTGACATACGATTATCCTCCTTTACAATAAAAAAACCTTTTCATCCCCAACTGGGACGAAAAGGCATAATAAGCTTTCCGTGGTTCCACCCACATTCCGCATTTTAAAAATATTTAAAACGCGCTCATACGACCGGTAACGGGGTCGAACCGCACACATTCCTGGCTCTGTGCAGGCTGGCGAGGGGTATCTCCATTCCGGTCAGGCAGCGCGCTTTCAGCCACCGACGCGCCTCTCTGTCACCCACCAGCAAATGGGACATGTCTCGCGTTCAAGCCACAACTATGAAACATCTGTTGATTGTCTCAATCATACCATACTTAAAACGCTAAGTAAAGCGATTTTTCGACGAAATAAAACATAGTTTTATAGAGGAGAACACGCAGAAGGCAAGATTTATTCTCACCCAGGCATCAGCCATTTCATGAATTGACTCAGGTACCCGTTTGTTGGGGTTTATGCGCTGGCATCCATCTCCTGTCGTCTTCATTCACCAGACCGGGTTCAATGCTCGTCCGGGTCAGCGCTACTGTCACGGTCAGCCAGCGGCGATGGTGTTTTTCTGGCCGCAGCCTTGAGCAATCCCAGGATGATCACGCCCGCCGCAACAAGATAGCCGCCAATGCAAGACAGCGCGATGGCCAACGGACTCATGAGCCTCCTCCTTTTGGAGCAAGTATAGCATTTACATAGAAGTTGAGCAATCCATAGTTAAACTCTTGCGACCAATTGCTTCTCATGATATAGTGTAACAGCAAATCCAAATGAAGAGGGGGGAAATTCTCTGTTGCTGAGAGAGCGATATGAGATACGAGAGCCGATAGGATGGATGTGCACGCACGAGGCGAGATCGTCAGCCGCGCAACCGACACCCACGCGCTGGGCTGCATACTCTACCAGACGCTGACAGGGTGTCCGCCTTTCGATGGCGAGACTCCCGTTGCGGTCGCGATGCAACACATTCAGGATGTGCCAGCGCCGCCGAGCCAACTGAATCCCAACATTCCGGCACAGTTGGAACAGATCATCCTGCGCTGCCTGGAAAAGCAGCCAGAGATAAGCTAGCAGGATGGCAACCTCTTAAATCCCAACACGATGCAGAAACTACGCAGCTTTCATCGCCCGACATACCAGAAAAATGCCGTTATTCCAGGCGTAGAAGCGGCAGGGCAAACCAGAAGGTGGAACCTTTGCCGGGCGTGCTGTGAACACCAACCTCGCCGTGATGGAGGTTGACGATGGTTTTGCAGATGTGCAGGCCGAGGCCGAGACTGACGTTGGAGCCGTTGAGGATTTTGATATCTCTGGAACGGTAGAAACGCTCCCAGATACGCTCTCGCTCGGCCTGAGAGAGGCCGGGGCCTTCGTCGCGCACGGAAACCAGGGCGTTCTCGCGCTCCTGGCAAACGGAAACCTCGATGGGGCGGGCGGCGGGCGCGTATTTGATGGCGTTGGCCAGGTAATTGATGAGAACTTGCCCGATGCGATTGGCGTCGACGATGACGTAGATATGCTTCTCCGGCGGCAGATCGAGCAGGATGGTACGCTCCGGGTAAATCTCGCGCTGCTCGCGCACAATGCTCTGCGCAAGAGAGATGAGGTCGCATGGAGCAGGGTTGAGTTGCAATTCGAGGCGGTTAGCGCGAATACGGGAAATATCCAGCAGGTCGTTGACCACGCGATTGAGCATCCCGATCTGGTTGTCGGCGCGGTTCAGCAGTTCCTGAGCCACCATGAGCTTGGAAGCGAAACCCTCGTTGTACGTGTCCTCTTGCAGGTAAAGCCGGATGCGCCGCTCGGCCAGTTGAATATTCGCTTTGATGCTGGTAAGCGGGGAGCGTAGTTCGTGGCTGGCCATGCCGAGAAATTCGTCCATGCGGCGGTTGGCCTCACGCAAGGCCAGTTCGTTCGCACGGGCAAGCTCTCGCTCCTGCAAAAGCCGGTCGCGCTCCATCACGAGGATCAGGAGGCGCGCCACGGCACGCAGCAGCATTTGCTCGTCAGGGTCGCATACATGAACGCTGCCGCCATAATCAATGGAGAGGATTGCGAGGAGTTGATCGGCAAGAAACATGGGAGTAGCAAAAATTCTATGAACACCTTCCAGAAAAGAGTGTCCTTTCTCTGCTATGGCAGGCGTCGCATCGAGCATCAGAATTTCATTGGCTTTCAACCGGGCCAACAGGTGAGGGTCGGCCAGGCAATGGCTCAATATGGCCTGCTCGCCTTCCTGCCATTGCTGTCCCTGTTCCGAGAGGGAACTTGCTACCGCCATAAGACTCAGTTCTTCTGTATCAGGGTCTACCGTCACAACACAGGCACGCGAGCAACCGAGCATCCTGCGCAATAATTCGAGCAAACGCTGTGCTGCCTCTCGAGTCGCGCCTGTTTCGTCCTGTTCGCCACTTCCCTCCGCCTTATTTGAAACCTGGACGAGGATTTCCGCCATATCCAACAAGACATGAAGCGCCTCCTGCGTACGCCGCTGCATGTGCTGCTGGTCAGGCATATCACCTGTTCTGGATAGCACAATTTCTGTCATATCTTTCTCCTCAGAATACTGCTCCGTCATTCGCCACCTTCCCTTTCTCCCCACCGATCGAGAAAAAGTTGCACAAACAAGGCGCACTAAGCGAAGCCCGCTGCTGTTATACAAGACAGATTCAACATACCTGTTACCTACCTGAGCGAGTTCAAGGGTCGCCACACAAACCAACCAGCCATTTCGCCCCTACTACACATTGTGGTAGCTCTATTTTCTCCTGTCCCCCCTGACAGTTCACATTTTTTCAAGACAGAGATGAGACCGGAACATTTTCTGCTAGCGATTAAAGTATGGCATAGTTCTATGGAAAAAGTCAAGCTTTTTTCGGGAATTATCAGTAGAGTTAAGCTGTAAGCTAAGCGCGACAAGAAATTTTTATAGAATTTTAATGTGATAAAAGTAATAGAAGAATGCATTAAAACCCTCCCACAAATTGTTCTGTTTATATCATTGCCACTACTATATAACTGCTATATAACTGAAACTTCTCAGCAACTCTGCACCAGGATAGCAAAAAAGGGCATGACCTGGTCACTCTTGCGAGATCGACGGGAAATGGCGCACGTGGGTAAAATAGCTACGGAAGAGATTGTAAATATTCTCAAACTGGCTATTGACGTTTCTCTGCTGTAGTGGTATGGTTCTAGCAACCCCAGGTAGGCGTAGTTATTTCGTTCGTTTGTATGTTGTACAGGAGAGAGCAAACGAATTTCCTGGTAAACCATCCGGGTGCATAGAGATATGCGCCCCTAGATACTGGGGAGCCTCAATATGTGCGCATCCTTACCCGTAATGAGCAAATATCCAGTCGCGGCCATTCAGTACGAGTCGACACTGGGTGAGAAAGAGAAGAATGTGGCTGATCTTCTTCGCCTGTGCGAGGAAGCAGCGCGGCATGGAGCACGGCTCATCGTCATGCCGGAGATGGCAACTACGGGATATTGTTGGGATTCTCGTGCCGAAATTGCCCCTTTCGTCGAACCCATACCGGGACCGACAACCGACCGTTTTCAGGAATTAGCGACTCGCTATAACTGCTACATTACGGTCTGCCTGGCGGAAGTCGACCCCACGACCGACGTGTACTATAATAGTATGGTCCTGCTTGGCCCGGAAGGCGCCGTTGGCACCTACCGCAAAATTCACTCCTACATCGCGGAGCCGCGCTGGGCGCGTGATGGCGACCTGGGCATGCCCGTCTGGGAGACACCGCTTGGTCGACTGAGCGGCCTCATCTGCATGGATATTGAATACTTTGAGGCTGCGCGCATTCCTGCTCTGCGTGGGGCGGACGTGCTGCTCTTCCCCACCAACTGGCTCGATGAAAAGTGTCCCAGCAGTCACTGGATGGTGCGCGCCTTTGAAAACAACGTCTACGTGATAGCAGCCAATCGTTACGGGCTTGAGCGCGGGACGCAATTTAGCGGCGGAAGTTGCATCCTCAACCCGGATGGCTCTATCCAGTCGTATCTCGATAGTGGCGATGGCATCGTCTACGGCGAGGTCGACCTGGAGCGCAGCCGGGACAAGCGCTGGGGACGCTCAAAGGACGAGTTCGTCGGCGATTGCCTGGCTGATCGCCGTCCCGCCGAGTACATTACGCTGGTCAACAACACGTATCTCTGGGAGCCATTGCGCTATCATGGCCTCTACGGCCTCGGCGAGCTCCCTCCCGGCCAGCTCTCCTGCGTCGCCGTCACCCAGATGAACCTGCACGAATTGCCTGCGACCCATGCTCACCCCTCTTCACCCCTCGATACAATTTCCCGTCTGCACAGCCTGATCGCTACGCTCATCAACGAACACGCTCCGGCTTGCCCGGATGTACTGGTGCTGCCTGAACTGGTGCTGCCAGGCCCCATCCCCTCCTCCCCCAGCTTCCCTGCTGGCGAAGAAGAGATCATCGCACACTTTCAGAAAGGCGCGATTACGGTGCCGGGGCCAGAGACCGAGGCGGTGACAGCAATTGTCCAGGAATTTCAAATCAGCCTCGTGCTTGGTGTCGCGGAGCGCGAAGATACCGGTGAGGCAGACCGCGCCCCGGCCTACTATAACACCGTCCTCTTGATCGACCCGGAAGGTGTTTACGGTCAGTACCGCAAGCTGCACCTGACACGGCAAGACCGGCTCTGGGCCAGTCCGGGTAATCATGCATTGACCACTTTCGATACGCCCAGCGGACGCATCGGGTTGGCAACTGGCTACGACGTGCTTTTCCCGGAAACGCTGCGCGTGCTGGCAGGTATGGGAGCCGATCTGGTATGCGCCCCGGCCCTGCTCAACTTCCCTGATCCTATTGGCCTCGGCCCAACCAGTATCCCCTTTGCTCCCAACATCGCCCCGGAGGGTTATGATCCCCTCCATTACCTGATCTGGCGCGTGCGGGCCGCAGAGCACAATGTCTATCTGGCGCTCGCCAACTGGTGCGGCCAGCACATGGGCACACAGGCGAACGGCTGCAGCGGCATCTTCTCGCCTACCAGTCCCACCTATCCCTGGGCGGAAATTCTCGCCGACGAAGGCGAACCTACGCTGACTTTAATGACGATTGATACTCGCGAGCAGCGAACCGGGCGCCGCACAACGCAGCCTCTCAGCTACACACCCGGCGATGTCGCAGGTTCGCTCACCGGCGAGCTTGCCTATGATATTCGCGACAGCATTCCTGGCAACGCGGTACGCAGCAAACCAATGCTGCGCAAGCGCCAGCTGTTCTGGTATCTTGACCTGGTGCGCACGCCGGTATGAAGTTTGACAAATTATCGCGGATTTGAAAAGGAGTTTGTGCATCCATGAGATTGACCGACAAAGTGGCGATTATCACCGGTTCCGCTGGTGGCATGGGCAAAGCCGCCGCTGAACTCTTCGCGCAAGAAGGCGCAAGCATCGTCGTGACCGATATTCTGGAGCGGGAGGGCGAGGAAACGACTCGCGCCATCCGTGAAGCAGGTGGGCAGGCGATTTTCGTCAAAGCCGATGTTTCCAACGAGGACGAGGTCAGGCACATGGTCAACGCCGCCATCGACGCCTTCGGCCATGTCGATGTGCTCTACAATAACGCGGGCATCATGCCGCCGGAAGATGGCAGTGTGACCGATATCAGCGAGACGACGTGGGACCGCATTCTGGACATCAACCTGAAAAGCGCCTTCCTCTGCTCGAAATACACTATCCCCCACATGGTAAAGCAGGGCAAAGGCTCCATCATCAATGTCGCCTCCTTTGTCGCCTTCATGGGCTGCACGGTTCCCCAGGACGCCTACACCGTCTCGAAGGGCGGCATGCTCTCGCTCACCAAATCCCTCGCCGTCCAGTATGGCCGTCACGGCATTCGCTGCAATGCCATCTGTCCCGGCCCCATTGAAACGCCACTACTGCGTCACCTCTGGACAAGCGAGGAGGCACGCAACCTGCGCCTTAACCGCATTCCTTTAGGCCGCTTTGGCGAGGCGAAAGACATCATCTACATGGCGCTCTACCTCGCCTCCGACGAGTCTTCCTGGACAACCGGCGCCTGGCTCATGGTCGACGGCGGCATCTCCTCGAACTACTTCTAACCCGCAGGCGCAATGGGGTCGTCCCATCCTCGCGACTCCATTGCGCCATCAATCACAGTGAAGCTGTGACCCGTCCCATAGTTTCTTTTGCTCCGGGCGTATATCATACAGGTAAAGACATCCAACTACGCGGCTATTTCAATAGCCAGAAAGGACACATTCATGTATAACGGAACCTATAGCACCGGGGCAAGCGCCCTTCTTGGAGGCAGCCTGATAGTAACGCTTATCATCAGCGTTGCGGCTATCATCTTCGCCATTATCATCTGGTGGCGCATCTTCTCGAAGGCGGGCTATAGCGGAGCGCTGAGCCTCCTCCTCTTCATCCCTATCGCCAACCTGATCGTCATCTGCGTACTGGCCTTTGCCGAGTGGCCTATCCTCAAAGAATTGAACCAGCTCCGCCAGATGGCCGCGCAGCGCCCTCAGTATCCCAATCAGCAGTTCCAGAATCCTAACCCACAGTACCCCTACCCCAATCCACAGGGTCCGCGCTATTAGACCACACCTGAAGCAAGCAGCAAGAAAAGGAGGTTGTGCGCTGCTTGCTTCAGGTGTGGTAGCGCTCCAATTGCAACATCTCTCTGGCCTGTGCGGGCGTTGCCACAGGGCGATCCAGTTCTCTGGCAAGGCGGACGATACGGGCCACCAGTTCGGCATTGCTGCGCGCCAGTTGCCCCTTACGATAAAAAATATTGTCCTCGAAGCCGACGCGCACGTGGCCGCCCATCGCCAGGGCAATCGTTCCCAGCGTCAACTGATGACGACCTATGCCCGCGACACTCCAACTGCTGCCCGCTGGCAGGCTGCGCACCATGTGGACAAGATGAGCCGGGTCGGGGCCGATGCCGCCGGGAACGCCCATCACGAAATCGAAATGCAGCGGGTCGCTGATCAGGCCCATGCTGCGCAGACGCATAGCTTCGTCGATCATGCCCACATCGAACACCTCGATCTCCGGCACAATACCGGCTTCGCGTAGTCGCCGCGCGAACGTCTCCACCAGCCCCCGGTTATTCATGAAGACATCGTTGCCAAAATTGACGGTGCCCGTCGTCAGGGTTGCCATATCCGGCGCGCATTCAATGCTCTGCAGACGCTCTTCGGCGCTCATCCAGACAGCGCCACCGGTGGACACCTGCGTAATCGCATCACAGCGCGAACGAATACCCGCCACCACCTCTCGAAAGAGGCTGGCATCCTGCGTTGCGTTTCCCACTGCGTCACGCACGTGAATATGGATAATAGAGGCACCGGCCTCATAACATTCTACAGCCGAGGCAATAATCTCAGCAGGCGTAACAGGTAGAGAGGGCTGCTGCTCCCTGCTGACCTCCGCGCCGACCAGAGCAGCAGTAATCATAACGGGCTGCATTGTAACCTCCTTTCTTACTTATCCAGACATATCATTGTGAGCGAAGGCGAAGAATCTCGAGTAATCATCTGTTCGACCCGGCTCACCTCAGATTCTTCGCCCTCGCTCACAATGACATGGGAACGACTCTCTCGTATGCTTCTATTATGCGCATCAATGCCGATAGGAAAAAAGGGGGGGAGAAAAGATACAGGATAAGAGAGAGAGAATACTGTCTGTCTGCCAGTATCCTTTTCCAGTCTCAATTTGTCGGAATATTTCGTTGACTCACCCGTTACGTTTCTAGTATACTTTCGACGAGATTCATTGATGCTGGTATGTGCGCTCCTGACGGAGGTACGATGAAAGCTATTGCGGTCGAACGGTTGACTCGAAGCTATCTGGGGAAGTTGTATTTCCAGAACTATCTCGCGGCGATCGCCACCTTTGCGATTGTCAGCCTGAGCGTATACTGGCTCGTTTTTCGCATTGGTGGACAATATACTGTCACCCTCTTCTCCGACAGCTTGTATGCCGCTTCCTCGCTCATCGGCGCGTGGTGGGCCTTTGTGACCGCCTATCGCATGCGCTATGGACCGGTGAAGATGGAGTCGCGCTATCAGCTTGCCTGGTTATTGATCGGCATTGGCCTGCTCGCCAACAGCGCGGGTGGCTTTGACTACCCCATTCTGGAACAGCGTGGCTATCTCAACCCGGTTCCATCGACCTCCGACATTGGCTTCACGCTCTTCTATATCTGTGGCTTCGCCGGATTGCTCATTCTGCCAAAGCAAAGTGGGAAGAGGCGTTTTCACCCGCGTATCGGACTCGATGCATTGATCACGACACTCTGCCTTTTCGGGGTGAGCTGGTTTTTCTTGCTCAGCAAAGTCTTTCTCCTGCAAAAAGCGGCGCATGTGCCGCTGCCCACACTCATCACCGTGCTCTCCTACCCTTGCTGGGATATCGTGCTCCTGTCCGCCATTATTCTCTTTTTCCAGACGCGCACGGCTCACATTCTTTACCCATCCCTGCTCATTTGCGCAGCGGGCATCCTCTCAATAGTCTTCGCAGATAGCGCTTATGCCTACACTATCGCGAACAATACATACTTCACCGGTACGCCCTATATTGACCCTTTCTGGTTCATCGGCTACATACTCATCGGCCTTGCCGCGCTCTATCAATATACATCTCTGCTACAAAGGGCATATAACGAGAATACATTACCGCGGCGCTCAATCACACGCCCAAAGATACTCCTGGCGCGCAGCAGGAACAGAGGCGTGCCGAACCGGTTGAGAGGAATGCTCATCTACCTTCCACCTGCTGCCCTGATTATTCTCATGCTTTACAGCGAGGTCGCGTTGGACAACAACAGTACCTCTACCCTGCTGGTTTTGCTTACTGCCGCCGTGGGCATTCTGATGACCGCACGCCATCTCCTCATCTTGCGAGAAAACGAACGGCTTCTACAAGAACGGGAGCAGCGACGTGAAGCCTCCGAACACCTGCAAGATTTGAGCACGCAGCTCAGCAAAATCTTTGAACTTGACCTCCTTTTGACGGGCATCGTGAATATGGCAATCACTGAGCTGGGCTTCGAGTCGGCCATGCTTATTCTGATCGAGGAGCAGGACCGACCACTGAGCGCGTACTCTCACCTGCTAGTACGGGCCGCAGCAGCTCTCCCCGGCATCCCTTCGCCCGAACCTTTCACCTGCCGTTTGCATGGCTCCCGTACTCCGTTCTGCACGGTCCTGAACAGGAAACAGGTGGAGGTTTTCTGGCCCGATCAGGCGCTGGCGCTGCCCCCGGAAGTCGAGCGCTGGCAGAGCGAGCAGGGCATCCACACAACTCTGTTCATGCCACTGACCTATAAAGAGAAAACGCTGGGCAGCCTGGCCTTCTCGCGCCGTGCCATGCAGCCCTTTAGTGAGGACGAACATTACGTTGCCAGGCGCTATAGCGAGCTTGCAGCCGCCGCCATCGAGCACGTCCAGCTCTATCAGACGGCCCGCGAACACGAGATATTTGCGAAGGCAATGGCAAATATCGCCACCAGGCTCAATTCCGCCGTCGTCGAACCGGCGGAAATCCACCAGTTTATCTGTCGCGAAGGGGCCAATGCCCTGCGCGCCGATTATGCCCTGCTCTATGGCTCAACTGACGATGGGAAGATGGTGCCACTGGCCGCTTATGTAAGCGAGCAGGAGCCAGGCGTCGCGACGGAGGAGTGGCCCGTCCTTCCTGCCCGAGACCCCGATGCGCAGGCCCTCCACTCGCTCCAGCCTATGCTGATCTCCACCCATTCCGCCTGCTCGCTCGACGATGATTTCTCTCTTAACCCGATCTCTCTGCCACTCCCCCGCCCTGGCTCATACCAGGCCCCGCGTTTCTTGCAAGAGCCATCTCAGCAGTCCTCCTCGCTCCGTGAGTTGCTGAAGAGCCGACACGTGCAAACAGCAATCCTGGCGCCGCTCATCGCCTACGGAGACGCTACCGCCCTGCTCATTCTGGGCCGTTCCGTCCCATCCGGTACTCATGATAAACGCTCATTTGAATTCACCGACCTCTCCCTTGCACAAGACTTCTCGGAGCAAGCCGCCGTTGCTTTCAACAACGCCCTGCTCTACCAGCAGCAGCTCGCCGCGCACCAGCGCCTGCAAGAACTGGATCAACTCAAGGATCAGTTTATGATTACTGCCTCACACGAATTACGCACGCCGCTGACTGCCGTGCAGGGCTATCTCGAACTGCTGGCCCAGTATGATGAGATGCTGCCACCCGAGCAACGGCGGGAATTTTTGCAGAAGGTGCAGCGCAGTTGCGATGAGCTGGTGCTGCTGCTGGACAATGTCATGGATGCCAGCCGCCTGGAAACTGAAGCTGGTCTGCGCCCCGTTCACCTGGAAACAGTCTCGCTGGAGGAGATGATTGACGGCGTAGTCATGCTGATCGAGCCGCAACTGACGAAAGAGGAACGCGAACTGCGCGTGCAGATTCCGGCGCCCCTGTTCGTGCAGGCCGACCCTGGGCGCTTGCGGCAGGTGCTCATGAATATCAGCACCAATGCCCTGAAATATTCGCCGCCGGGCACACCCATCACCTACTCGGCCCGCGCAGTCATCGATCAGGAGTCATATATCGTTATCAGTATCTCTGACAAAGGCAAGGGCATCGCGCCAGAGGATCAGGCACAACTCTTCCAGCGCTTCGTGCGGCTGGAAAGTGACATCAACAGTCCCATTCGCGGCTCCGGCCTCGGCCTCTACATCTCGCGCCGCCTCGTAGAAGCCATGCACGGCACCATCTGGATCGAGAGCAGCGGCATCCCCGGCGAAGGCTCAATCTTCCATATCAAGCTGCCAATGGCATCCTATCAGCAGCATGAGTAAGGCGACGGGAAAGCGCTTGCCTTCCCGTCGCCTTACTCATGCTGCTTATGGCCTACTTCTTTGTTCCCTTATTCGCCGCTTCCGCAGCCTCGGCCTGTTTTTTGACCAGTGGCGGGACATGCTGCTCGCAAAAACGGAAGGTACGACCTGCCGGAAGCAACTGAGCATACGCCGCTGGCTCACCACATGTATCGCAGCGTCCAACGTGTGTTTTAACAGCTTTCATCTATAAAGAGCTCCTGAATTTGATGTATGTGTTTAGAAAGCGGCCCTCTCATCACAGGGCACTTTCTCCATGAGGTATTGTCTCACCCATATTATATCACGTGTTCCCCACGCCCGGTCTCTCTCCTCGACAAACGCTCTCGTAATTCAGGAGGTCCTGCACAACAGCGAAGCTATGCGTGCTGAGCAGCCGCTTTCATCCTGGCATACGGACGCGTCTGCGAGACCAGGACGAGCGCGATCACACCCACTCCGGCGATGACGTGAGGCAACCAGACGTTAGGAGCATCCTTGTAAAAGCCGAAGATGAAGGGTGAAAGGGCGAGCAGGGCAGAGGCCACAAAATCCAGCACCAGGTGTACCGGCATCGGGATAAACTTCAAGGCGCGAATGCCTCGCTCGTAATTGGTCAGGAGGCTATAGATGATGAGGCCGACGCCAAGCACCATTGGCAGGATAACAGCCGGACCACCTGTTGAGAAAAAGCCGAAGACAAAGGGGGCTGCAATCAAGCCGACACCTCCAACATAATCGAAGATGCCATGCAGCCACGTCGGAACGAAACGAATGCTGCTCATAAATTCTGTGTCCTTTCTGCTTGACCCTGTTCAGCAAGGTCAGCCAGCTCATGATAGGATAGACATTGGAGAAAGCCTCTCACCTGTTAAGGGCCTTCCCCGTTTTGCTGGCATATGTACGAGCCGCGCATCATTCTAGATCATCGCAAAGGGATTGTTTTTATGCCTTTGTGTATCATGAGCTATAACATTTTGCCCGGCGATGATGATCGTCTGTCGCTGATGCAAGAATCTCTTGTGTAAGATGAGCTTGTCTTATGTAAGACTGACGAGAAAATCTTCTGTATGGTGGTTATCGCTGCCGACAGAGGATAGTGCGTTTCCGCTCAGAAGAACGCTTGCCGACAGATAGACAGCGGAACGCACATTAAGTGATAACAAAGGGAGAGTGAAGGAAGCAGGTGTATACTGATACTGGTGGTGGTGATTGAACGGGTGCCAATTTGTGCTATTGAGCATTGCTCCGGCTTTCGTCGTTGAGCGCGAGCACATGGGGAAGCGCGCCGTCGAGCCTCGCTCCGGTATGCACAGCGCTCGCGACTCCGACAGTGAACCGTCACAACGATGCTCCAGCCAGATGCGATCATCGCCACTGCCAGACTTCCCAGCTTATGCTTCTTCCATGCTTTTCTCGATCTCCGCCTCCTCCGCCTCTTCCGTCTCGGCAAATGGCGCGGTGATGTCAATGGCAAGTTTGCCATCGGCGGCCGCGACGTGTACCTCGCCGTGTTCAGGGATGTTGCCGAGCAGAATACGCAGGCTAAGCGGGACGGTGAGCAGGCGCTCGATGACGCGGCGCAGTGGGCGAGCGCCCTGCGTCTGGCTGAAGCCCTCTTTACAGAGCAGATCGATGGTACTGTCATCCGCCTGCAAGACCAGACCTTGCTCCAGCAGGCGCGTTGCCAGTTCATTCATTTGCAGGCGTGTAATGGCTCGCGCCTGCTCCTCGTTGAGCGGGTGGAAGATGACCACTTCGTCGACACGGTTCAGAAACTCCGGGCGAAAAGTCTGGCGCAGGCGCTCCATCAGCCGGTCGCGCTGCATCTCTTCAGCGGTTCCTTTCATCGTGGCGCGGAATCCACTGGGTAGGGAGCGGCCCAGCATATCTGTCCCAACATTGGAGGTCATAATCCAGATGGCGTGTTGCGCATCGACGGTATGGCCCTGCGCATCGGTCAGGCGACCGGCATCGAAGACTTGCAGGAAGAGATCGAACACTTCGGGATGGGCCTTTTCCACCTCGTCGAGCAGGACAACACAGTGTGGGCGGCGGCGCAGCTTGCCGGTGAGTTGCCCCTCCTGGTCGTAGCCCACATAGCCGGGAGGCGCGCCGATCATGCGCGAAACGGCGTGTTTCTCCATATATTCCGACATATCGACACGAATCAGGTGTTCATCGGAGCCAAAGACTTCGGCGGCCAGTGCTCGTGCCAGTTCTGTTTTGCCTACACCGGTCGGCCCCAGGAAGAGAAAGACGCCCGATGGGCGATTGCGCGGCTTCAACCCGGCTCGCGCAACCTGAATCGCCTGCGTTACACGTCGGATGGCCTCGTCCTGACCAACGACTCGCGCCTTCAGACGCGCTTCCAGGTTGAGCAGGCGATCGCGCTCCTCGCGCCCCGGCGCCTGCACAGGAATGCCGGTACGAGCAGAGATCACCTCCGCGATCATGGCAGGTACAATTACCGGCGGCTGCCCCACCTCGTCACGATCGTCCTGCTCCGGCGATTCGTCCTCAATGGAGAAGACACGCGCGCGGGAGCAAGCTTCGTCGAGCACGCTGCACGCTTTGTCAGGCAGGCGCAGGTTAGGCAGGTATTGCACGGAAAGATGCACGGCGGCATGCAGTGCCTCGTTCGTGATGATAACATGGTGATGGTCCTCGTATAAGCCGCGCATCCCCGTCAGAATCTCCAGCGCCTCGTCGGGAGTGGGTTCCTCAATCATAATCGGGCGCAAGCGGCGTTCCATTGCCGCATCCTTCTCGATAGTGCGATACTCCTGCGGCGTAGTCGCGCCGATGCAGCGCAACCTCCCACCGGCCAGGGCAGGCTTGAGAATACCGGCGGCATCGATGCTGCCATCGGCGGCTCGTCCCGTGCCGATGAGCAGGTGCATCTCGTCGATAAACAGGATAATGTTGCCGCTGCTTTCTGCCTCTTCCAGCACCTTCAGCAGGCGCTCTTCAAATTCACCCCGGTACTTGGTGCCGGCCACCAGAGAACTGGCGGACAGTTCGATCAGGCGTTTGCCGCGCAGTTCTGGCGGCACCTTCCCATCGACGATGCGCTGCGCCAGACCGCCGATAATCGTCGTCTTGCCCACGCCCGACTCACCGATCAGGATAGGATTGTTCCGATCTTTGAGCATGAGGGTCTGGATCAACTGGCGCAATTCTTTCTCGCGCCCCACCAGAGGCGTCAACAGCTTCTGACCGGCCTGCTTCGTCAGATCGCGCCCCAACCGATCCAGCGTCGAGGTGCCCCCCTTCGCGCCATTATCGATATTGAGGCTGCCCGGCATCTCAATCGGTGCGGCAATGGGGTCGGCGCTAGCCGAGGGAACGAGTTCCAGCAGGGCGTGCGCGCTGCTCGACAGGCAAAGATCGATCAGTTGTGCTGGATTGATGCCCAGCTTGGTGAGCAGTTCGTGGGTGACGCCATCACCTTCGCTCAACACTGCCTGCGCGATGGCACGCTCATCAATGGCGGTGGACCCGGCGTTGAGGGCCAGGCGCTCCGCCGTCTGCAAGATCTCTTTGCAGCGCCGCGTTGGCAGAATGGGCGTATCGCCGCTGGCCTTGCCGTTGCCAAGCGCGAGGCGAATGACATCTCGCACCTGCTTGGGCGAGAAGCCCAGGGTGCGCAGGGCATCCTGCGTGCAGCCGCCATCCAGTTTGGTCAGCGCGATGAACAGGTGGGGTGTGCCCAGATAGTCTTTGCGCATGCGGCGCGCCTCGGCCAGCGCGAGGCCCAGCACCTCTTTCAAGAAGCGGCGATCAAGCACATTGGGATTGGGGAAAATCGTGGGCATGACCTGACTATCGTCAATGGCATCGTAGTCCGGCTCGTAGCCGCGCTCTTTGCTGGCGGCGGAAACGGTGACAAGGCGTTGGGCCGGGTCACCATAGAGCAGGAACGAGAGCCAGGACACATCCTCTGGCCGCTGCCGCGCCATACTGACTCGCGTCCGGCGCAGGGCTTCTCCCAACGCGACGCCATCAGCCACTTCCTGATAGAATAGCACCGCGAACTCACGCAGACGGGCCGTATTGACCGGCCAACGAGAGACGAGTACAGCCCCGGCGCCTGCCGTAATGAGATTCGCCGCCAGGCGCTCCATCGTCTCTTCCCGCTCCTGCTGGCTCGTTGCCATGCTGCCATTGCGACCATGCCCCTCGTCGCTCTGATAGCTCAGGAAGATGAGCGGGCGTTTTGGCAGGGACTGGAAAAGTTGCTCAACAGCGCTGCCATCCAGGCGCGAACTCCCGGCCAGCGCCAGCACCGGTTCGCCCGCCGAGGAAATAGGCAGCGGCCCCGCATAGTGCAGCACCTGTGGATTATCCGCGCCGATACGCATGCGCATCTCTAACTGGTTCGCATGCTGCCTGTAGAGAATGATACGCGAGATCGCTTCGGGTAGGGAGGTGCAGAGCGCAGCAACCTCTTCCTCGGCCAGTGGATGCTCTTCCGTCGGATTCACCAGGAAAAGCACCGAAAGCCCCGTCGGTTCGCGCCGCCCCACGTTCAATTTCCGCGTTCGATCTGGCAGCGCCACACGATTGAGCGTATCGCGCCCGCGACTGATCTGCCGCCCGATACTCAGTGACTGACAGAGGAAACGCCCCGATTTTGCGCTATCAAAAAGCGCCTCCCAGGGAATATCAGGTGTATTGGTGTTCAGGATCAAGGTGCCGTCGAGACGGCGCAGGGTATCCTGGAGCGTGGGCGGTATCAATGTATCGAACAAAAAGCTGCCCAATTTCAGAGGTGAGTCACTGAGGACGCTCATTTTTGTTGTCTGCCGCTTCGCCTCAGCAAAGGCCAGCATCTGCATGTGTTGCGCCGCTCCCTGCAGGTTACGCCGCAACCGCTCAGCCATCTCCGCGTTTAGTTCGGTTACATATTCCTGGCTGCCATGAGTCAGATTATCGGGCAGGTCGAGACGAAATCGATAGAGATTATCGGTTCGTATGATCGTTAGTAGGGCCGACTGCTCCATTGCTGCTTCTCTTCCACATATATCCGAGAGGATTTCGATAGTACCATGTTGCCATGCTGTTATGCCAACTACAAAAGCGCATAATAATCTTTGCAACAGCCAGTATACGTGCCTTCCTATTGAAGTGTCAATAGGAACAGCAAAAAGGTTTAAAAAGCCGACAGCACAGGGCGGCAGATTTTTGTCACTCTACCGTCATATATGCTCACTCACACGCCGGGTTGTGGATAGCAGTTCGCTCTGGTGGCGCTAGAAGACGGCAGTGTTCTGGGTGTAAAGGTCATATCTGTAGTCATCAGGTTATCAAAGTGCAGGCCGAACGTCTTGAGCGCAGCACAATCACCCGGCGTGGGCAGGATCGTCAGGTTCAGTTCGGGGAAGGTACCGGCCTGACGCTGAACAAGCAGAGAATAGGGGGCCGAACTCTGCGGCGGTACGTACCAGGAGAGTGTGACGGTCATGCTACAGTTTTTTGGCACGACCACAAGGCCACCAAACATGGCGCGTCCCGGCTCGTCGCTGGTCATTTCGGTGGGAGGGCCAATCGTATCCAGCGGGAGAAAGGCGCCACCGTCGGGATCAATGGGCGAAGGAGCTGCCGCCCCCGCCTGGTAGAGGCCCGTCGGGCAGAGAAGCTGACCACCTGGATAGACCCCATTCGGCGGGCAGGGAGCATAGGGACCTCCACAGAGTGGAGTGCCCGTATCAAAGCCATCACCATAGAGAAATTTACTCTGCGGCGGCACGTAGACACGAATGTAGTCACGATACGTGTCGTAGCCATAGACAGGGCCGATCTGCGTATAGTCCAGGCGAATCTGCAAGACATGCGTCGCACCGCCCTGCGCATTGAGCGTCACCGTGTCATTCATAATCGTGCGCACGTACTGCGATGCCTTGCTGGCGCTGATATTGGCCTGCACCACGTAGAGACCATCGTGAGTGGTTGAGCGGTCCATCTGCGCTGCATCTCCATACTGCTCGAGCAGTCCCTCGACCTGGGGATTGGTGAAGTACACTTCCAGATCCCTGGTCTTCAAATCATGCAGCAGTTCGTGGCCGATGGCGAGCAACTGGCTCGGTGGTGCCTGACGCACTTTCTGGATGATGAGCTGGGCCAGCAGGGCAGTGAAACGCTTGCGAGCGGAGGTCGAGGTAACGCCGGGCTGCGTAATGATCTGCTGGTAGATGCCCTGGTTATTTTGCTGGTAGTAGTGCAACTCCTGCTCAAGATTCTGGGCGGTAATCACGACATGGTAGGCAGGAACCGGAATCGGGCCGATGATATTCAGGACGTGCTCAAGCAAAAAGGGTGTGAAGGAGATAACGCCATCAACCTGCTGCCCCACCTCATACTTATAGAGCCTGATAGCTATCCGCGCGGAGGTCGGGAAATCGGCGGAGAGGTTCGAGTCGCGCAATCCCCAGTTAGCAAAGGGCCACCACGAGCGATACTGCGTCGGCGGCAGTTGCCCGATCGTGGGGCTGTTATCGGCATACTCTATGAGAGAGATATCTTTCAGCGAGAAAGGAGCGATACGCCCGCCACTGATCTCCAGTTGGCCGTACTGGCCCGTAAAACCGCCGGTCGGGCGCAGTTCTGCCCGGTCCATCGTCTGCACGAGGAAGATACGAGGGCTGTCCACACCAAGCAGCCAGCCAGCAGCTCCGAGCAGATCATGTACCTGCGCCAGATCGGTCTCCGCCTGTGGCAGCGCCTGAAGCAGCAGCGCAAATGCGCTGCGATCCTTCGCACTGATGGGCAGCGAGTCCAACGAAAGCAGGCGTGACTCTGCCTGGATATCGGACAACTCTGGCAAGACGGTCGTAATAGTGCTGCCTATCATGTTCAGCGTAGCTTGCGTAACCAGCGGAGTCTTCGACGTGCTCAGGAGCGAACCATGCAACGAAGGTGCCATAACCTGAGCAACCGCGACGACCTGCTCCCCAATTCTCGTCGCGTCAATACCAATCTGGCTGGCAGCACGGGCACTGACCACCTCCTTTTCATACTGAGGGGCAAACTGCGTTACCATCTGGAGCAGACTCGTGTGATCGAGGGTATATTGTAGCTGCTGGAAGTTCTGTTGGGCGGCAGCCAGTTCCTTTTGCGTCTCCTGCAATTTGCTGGCCTCAAGCATACTGCTGGGATGCGCTCTGGCTCCATCGAAGAGCGTTTTGATATTGAGCAGGTGCTGCACTCCCCCATACGCCTCCTTGCGCAGCGCCGTATACGTCTGATAGGCATTCCAACCCAGAAAAACGGTCAGAATACTGCCGGGTAAGAAACCGGCGACAAAAATAACCAGCAAGATAATTGAGAGTACTTTCCGGCGTCTGGAATGCGGGCGCCGGGAGCGGGGAATCTGTAACTGTCCAGCGGTCACAACGATATCTGTTGTACCAGTATCAGGGCCAACTGCCTCAGCAGCATGCAGCAAATCGGTGTCAGGGCCAATATCAGCAATGGATGCCGGAGATAGTGGTGGAGCTCCATCATGGTCTGCTTCAGCAGGAGAAGCTGGCGAGTCAGCATCAGAAGGAGCCGCGACAGCAGCATCCAGCGAGCTAACCTCAGAGCCAGTATCAGAGTCACTATCAGCAGCAGCATTGGAGCCAGCAGAATCAGGCAACACCTCAGACATATGCGACCTCAAATATGGAAAACCGGTGAACGATCCACACCCCAAATGATAAGAATAAGCTATATACCTCTATTTAGTACGTTCAGGCAGGCTTCCCCGTTTCTCTTCCGAGGAAGAATTTTGCGCTTCCTGTCTAATTATAGAGAATCGTACCCAATGGTGTTATATCACGTTTCAACGGCAAGCGTCCAGTCATTTCACAGTTTTGTCAATTGTTGGCCGCTTATCCACAACATAAGAGTTTTTCGTGTTAATAATGATATGCTTACAGAAGAGAGTATCTTCGCAGAGAAGCTACAAAAACTGACCCGCACATGTTATTCTGAAGCGCAGGACCCGCCGACGAACGCTCTGTTCTGGCGGCTCGTTTTGGCTGGCTCGCTCGGGCGAGCCAGCCTCCTGCGGAACCGGTGCGAAGCGCCTGCGGCGCTTCGGAGGCAACACAGGGGAGTTCGTCGGCGAGACCTGCCGTTTCAGAATGACATGCCAGATGAAAGACAGAAAAGGAGCAGGATATGGACCTGGTATGGAAGATAAAAGAAGGCACAAACGTCAAGCTGAAGGATTACGACCCGGACTTTACTAACGGCTATAGCCATCATAATGAGGCGAAAGAAGATCTGGAGTCGCTCGGTGATGAACTCAGTGAGCTACAAGAGCTATTGTGGGCCGCGGCCCACAATAGCTTGCTGATCATCTTACAGGGCATGGATACGAGCGGCAAAGATGGTACGATCCGTCACGTCTTTTCGCACGTCAACCCGCAGGGCTGCCAGGTTCACTCCTTTAAGCAGCCAACACCGGAGGAACTGGCGCATGATTTCCTCTGGCGCGTTCACTGTGTGACCCCTCCTCTGGGCGCGCTGGGTATTTTCAACCGCTCGCAATACGAAGATGTGCTTGTCGTACGAGTGCATAATCTGGTACCCGAATCGGTCTGGAGCAGGCACTACCAGGAAATCAACAATTTCGAGTCGCTGCTGGCGCACAGCAACACCATCATCCTCAAATTCTTTCTGCACATCAGTAAAGACGAGCAGGAGAAGCGCCTGCTGGCGAGAGAGCAGGAGATCGATAAATCCTGGAAGATCTCAGCAGGAGACTGGAAAGAACGCCAGTACTGGGATGCCTACCAGCAAGCCTACGAAGACGTGCTTTCGAAATGTAGCACCGACGGCGCTCCCTGGTACATCGTTCCCGCCAACCACAAATGGTATCGTAACCTCGCCGTAGCGCATACCCTCGTCCACACCATGCGTCAGTACAAAGACGACTGGGAAAAAGAACTCGTCGCTCGCGGCCAGAAAGAGCTTGAGCTACTGAAGCAGATGAAGCTGCAAAATGCGTAATTACAACTTGCGGGTGGGGCGACCGCGAGCGCGCGTTGGCGGCGGGTAGTAGGCTGGAGTGATGGTAACGATATCCCCAACGCGCAGTTGCACCTGCAAGTAGTGATAACCGGTGCGGTGATGCTGTGCGAAGAGCATGAGCGCGTGGTGAGCGATGATGTCGGCCTCGTCGGTATGGCGCGAGAGCACCATCTGACCGCCAATCGTCTCCTCGGCATGCGTGATACTTACTTCCTCACCCTCCTCTCCCATCACCAGCTTGCGGGTCTCGCGACGCACCGTGCGATTGGGCCAGAGGATAAGAGCAATGGTCTGCCCCTTCAGACGCTGCTCACGCAGGCGGCCACCGAGGTAATCCGCAAGCTTGCGAATGGCGGCGCAAGTTTCGTCCGCGTCGGCAACGTGCTGGAAGCGCACGCGGGCATTCTGGCTCATAGGCGGTGCATCCGGTACGACAAGACTGGCATCCTGGCCGCAAGCAACCTGATAGACCCAACTTCCAAGCCGACCCAGACGGCGGCGCAGACCTTCTTCCGTCAGCGTAGCCACCTGCGCAAAAGTGGTAATGCCAAAGTCTCTCAGGTGCGCAATCAGTTCCGCCACCGCTACCGAATCGATTTGATCGCCTCTGCCCTCTACCTCTGGGCGCGAACCATTGCCATTGCTGGTCGCGTGGGACGCGTGAGATGCGCCCGCGCTGCTCTGTGGCTCCGCCAGCTCTGGTAAGGAGCCGGGAAGGTCGGGAAGACCGGCACCGGCAGCACGAATTTGCAGCAGGAGCGAAAGGGGCAGCGTCTGCACGAACGAGGCTTCGCGGCCAGATGGTATGTAGAGCACCCCCTGTCGCCCATCCCTGCGACTCAACAGGGCCGCCAGTTCGGCAATCGCTTTCCCGCTGGCGATGCCGATGAGCGCGGTCAGCCCCATCTCGGCAATCTCGGCACACAGCCGTTCGGCCAGCGCTACGGGCGCATCAAAAGGAAGTTCGCAGCCGCGCAGATCAATAAAAGCATCCGCGATGGGCACAGACTCGATGATGCGCGAGTAAGCACGATAACGCTCGCGCAGTTGCTTCAACACCGGCTGGTAGCGCTCATATGAGGCGGGCAAGAAACGGGTGCGCGGCGCGAGGCGATGCGCACGGCGTAAAGGCATGCCCGGACAGATGCCCAGGCGCATGGCGGCCGGTGAAGCATCGATAACACGCCCCGGCTCATTGGGACGCCCCGTCCCCGTCCCAATCACAAAACTCTGGCCCCGTAAAGAAGGATCGTGCATCTCTTCGAGGCTACAGTAAAAATGGCGGATACGCACATGCATGATGCTCTGGCGCAGGCGCGCGCGCCCGGCGGCACGCGCAGCCTCAGCCATGCTGGCCGAACTGGCAGGGCTGTTAAGTCCGCCATACTGGCGAGCATTGCCCATACCTCCTGGAGTCGGCGGCAACGAACTATATGGAGTGTTCTGCGAAGTATAGAATGACATCCTTATCTTTTCTCTTTATGAACCGTTTTTCCCTGCGTACAAAGATTTCCTGGCGCGCTACAGGGCCTATTTGTCTCTATCTATCTAATCCAACGCTCAAAGACAGAGAGGTTCGCACATCCGGCAGTTACATTTACGCGCCTCGACCAATCCGCTCTATCCTGTAATGCATTTTCTTACTTATCAGACTGAGTGTCAAGAGATATTTTTTGCCAGAACATCAACACTGTACAGTTCAACGTAGTTAAGGGTATACTAGTTCTGGTACCTCGATTTTTTGTTGTCTACTCGCTAAGGCGCAGGGAGGTGCAATATGCAAAGCCGCGACAGATTCGACAAATTTACCGAACGGGCCAGAAGAGTGATGCATCTCGCCCAGGAGGAGGCGCAGCGACTCCAGAACACGTACATAGGAGTCGAACATCTCTGGCTCGGCATCATGTGTGAAGGCGAGGGAGTGGGAGCGAAGGTCCTGGAGCGCCAGGGCGTGACGTTGCAAAAGATGCGCGATGCCGTTGCCGCCACGCAGAGCAGCAGCAAGCAGTCCTCACAGGACAATCTCGGTCTCACCACCGCTGCCAGGAAGGCCATAGAACTGGCAGTTGACGAGGCGCGCCACCTGAGCCACCACTACATCGGCACCGAACACCTCCTGTTGGGACTGGCACACCAGGCAGATAAGACCTCGCAAGAACTCTTCGCCACGCTTGGGGTGAAACTGGCAGACCTCAGCAGCCAGACGATACAAATACTCTCGTCGGCAGGAGTAACGCAGCAGAGCGGACCGGCGCCGCGAACACAGGGTGGTACACAGAAACGGGATAAATTTAGCAGTTTTTCGCCTCGTGCCCGAAAGACTCTGGCCTTTGCGCAGGAGGAGGCACAACGCCTCCGGCACGGCTACATCGGCACCGAACACCTCCTGCTCGGTCTGCTGCGCCAGATTGACGGCCTGGCATATCAGATCTTAAGCAGTTTCGGCGTGACACTGAATCAGGCCCGCAACGCGCTTGAGCTTATCGTAGGGCAGGGAGACCGCATCGTCCTCGGCGAGATGAGCACGACACCACAAATGAAACACTCGCTCGATCTGGCAGTTCAGGAGGCCGACCTGCTTGAGAGCGAGAACATCGAGACGGAACACCTGCTCCTCGCCCTGTTGCACGAAAATGAGAGCGTCGCTCTTGCCATTCTGGAAAGGCTGGGCGTTAACAGGGCGAAAATTTACGTGCAAACGCTCTACATGCTTCGTGACGATATCGCGCAGAAAGCCGCACGCTCTCCCATCGACAGGGGGGAAACCGGTCAGGCGCGACAGGCACAGATGGCTCCAGAGAGCGAGAGCTTGCCAGCCCCGTCTGACGAAGACGGGGCGACGGCTGCACGCCTTATCCAGCAACTCAACGATCAAGGATACGGCGCTGACAGGCTCAATGAAGAGGCGAAAAGCGCGCTAACGTTTGCCTTGCAGGAGGCACAACGCTTCCAGCACAACTATATCGGTACCGAACACCTGCTGCTGGGCGTCTTACGCACCGAGGGCAGCATCGCTACCAGGGCGTTGGCCCACCTGGGTATCCACCTGGCAAAAGTGCGCAGCAGCGTCGAGTTTATTATTGGACGGGGAGACCGCATTTTGCTGGGCCAGATAGATCTGACGCCACGCGCAAAAAAAGTCGTTGCACTGGCAGAAGACGAGGCACAGCGCTTGCAACACGACTATATCGGGGCTGAACACTTGTTGCTGGCGCTGGTACGCGAGGGCGAGGGCATCGCCGCCGGTGTTCTGGAAAGCCTCGGCGTGACACTACCCGCCGTGCGCAGGCAGGTAATGCAGCTCATCGAACGCGACCAGGAGCGCGGGCAGCAGGGTTAGAGACTTCTCTCCCCCCTTGTGATACAATAGGTAGCAAATTCATACGTATTACTACCTTCTTCATCAGAGCAAGGATGGTAGAGACGCAAGACAGGTTCTTGCAACCACCAATGATATAGAACAACACATATGTTGGCTGTGAAGCCGACAGGAGGCAACACGTGAAAATAGTGATCCTGGGCTGCGGTCGTGTTGGCGCAACACTCGCCAACATCATGGATCAGGCAGGTCATAACGTCTCGGTGATAGATTACAGCAGCGACGCTTTCCAGCGCCTGCACCCCGACTTCAGCGGAGAAACCATTGTCGGCAACGGCGTGGATGAAGAGGTGCTCATGCGAGCCGGTATTCAAAACGCTGACGCCTTCGCCGCCGTCACGAACGGGGATAACCGCAACATTATGGCGAGCCAGATCGCCAAAGACATCTTCCATGTCAAAAAAGTGGTTTGTCGCATCTATGACCCCATCCGTGAGTCTACCTATCACGAACTCGGGTTGGAAACTATCTGTCCCACTATCGTCGGAGCAAAATTGATCTCTGAAGCTCTCCTCGGAGGTGTACCAGCGGTACCGGCAGTATCAGCAGCGACACCTATAAAAACTTCAGAAAAAGAAGGATAAAGGCATCGTATGTATATTATTATAGGAGGTGGTGGCGATATCGGCTACTACCTCACAAAGACCCTGTTGAGCCAGGGACACGAAGTGCTCTTGTTAGAGAAAAACGCCACCCGCGCTCAGGCCCTGGGTGAGGAATTAGGGCAGGCCGTAATGCGTGGTGACGCGTGCGAGGCCAGAACGCTGGAAGAGGTAGGCATTAATCGAGCCGACGTCGTTATCGCCGTCACCGGAGAGGACGAGGACAATCTCGTGATCTGCCAGATGGCGAAACGCCGTTTTAACGTTGGCCGCACCATCGCCCGCCTCAATAACCCCAAGCACGAGCAAATCTTTCAGAAACTGGGCATTGATTCGACCGTCAGCCCCACAAGAACGATTCTTTCTCTCATCGAACTCGAGCTCTCCAGCACAAACTTCGTCCCGATCATGACACTCAAACGCGCTGGCCTGGATGTCATCGAAATGCGTATCTCTCCCGACTCGCCAGCCGCCGGTAAGTTGCTGCGCCAGGTGAATCTACCTCCCAACGCCAGTGTCATCCTGATTATTCGCGATAAACAGCATATCTTCCCATCAGCCGAAACCCGCATTTTCGCCAACGACGAAGTTTATGCCCTCGTCAGTCATGATGACGAAGAGGCTCTGCGCAAAGCGCTTGGTGCGATCAGCTAAACAAAGCCAGAAGCAAGAAGAGCAAGCACCGAAACTATGCTTGCTCTTCTTACTTCTGGCTTTGCTTCAATCTGCCTCTGATTCTCTTGTGACTGCATCTGCGCGAGGACTGTTCTCGTTCTCATCGTTGGACGCGTTCTCGTGCTTTTCTCTTCCTTCCCGGTAACGCAACTGCCGGTTCCTTTGTCGCAAGAGCTTCCCGGTAGGGGTTCTGATCTCCCAGGCTCTGCGCCTGTGCGCCAGCATCTGATCAGCAGTCTCACCGCGCAGCGTGTGATAGATACTGACAATCACCACCCAGGCAGCGCCGACAAGTGGGGTAGCCAGCAACGCTCCAAAGGCGCCGAAAAGCTGCGCGCCAATAATCAAAGCCAGTATTGAAGCGACGGGATGCAGCCCAACCGCGTGTCCAACAATACGCGGCCCCAGAATATTGTTCTCAAGTACCTGAATACAGATGAAGTAGGCTACCACGTAAAATGTGCGCGGGAATGGATCTGGCAAAAGCAGCGATATCAGGATGGCAGGAATAGAAGACAGCGTCGGACCTACCATCGGAATCGTCTCGAAGAGGAAGGCCAGCACACCGATAATCAAGGCATAATCCGCGAGGCCCATAAATGGCAGCAAGCAGCCTATACCGGCCATCAGGCCAATGATGACCGCCAGCGTCAATTGACCGCGCAGGTAGTTGCCAACTACCCGATTCAGCGCATCCTCGAACATCCGCACGTGTGGCAGCGCCCGCTCTGGCACAATGCCGATGATGCTCTCGCGGATACGCTTCCCATCCATCGTCAGATAGAAGCTAATTACCACTACCACAAAGATGTTGATAATGGTATCCGTGACGGAAAAGACAATATTCAGCGCATTAGCCGCCAGCGTCTGCGCAAAATCAATCGCCGAGGTACGTATCTGGCTCAGTGCGTCATCGATATTCGCCTGCGGGATGCCCTGTTCATGCAGAAAATTCAGCACAGAATTATAGGTCTGCGGCAGATTGATAAAGTATGTCGTCACTGTATTGGACAGTACCACCACCTGCTGGATAAACGAGAACACCAGCGCGTAGGCAATGCCTCCCAGCATCACAAGTACAATAACATAGACCAGAAGAGTGGCAAGCACACGCGGCATATAGCGTGCCAGGTAATCGGCCGCCGGCGTAATCAAAAACGCTACCGCCATAGCGAGCAACAGCAGGACAACGGCGTGCAGGACTTCCCCCAGAATCGACGAAACAGCCCAGATAATGATGCCAATACAGATGACCGAGATGAGAATATCACGCACTCGCTGCCAGTTAACTCGTTCCATACTCCCCGCCTCGTGTTTCTCCTACATACAAGCTGCCAAAAAGCCAGTTCCTCTCCATGTACGTAGTACTATTGTGACAGGTTCCATGCTAAAGCGCAAGAAAGTATTGGTACTCGAAAAAACGTCAGCAAGAAAGCTTTGCTAAACGTGCTCCACGCGGCCCAGAATCCTGAAACTTTTTATGCTGAAGCAGCGTCATGTTATATGAAATATTCGGGGGGAATAGTATTTCACCTGTAACATTGAATCACGTCTATCTGTGTGCAGGACGCTGCTTCGATAGAGCACGTTAACCGGTACTAGGATATTTGTCTCAATTACAGCAAGTGTATAATCTTATCCGTTACTTTTAATGAGAACAAATCTGAAAGAGGACATACCGTGATGGATACAGCAGTACCTACAACGGCCACACAGCTCGCCATAATCTGGCCGCTGCTCGGCTTTCTCTTGATCTGGATGATTCTTTTTGCTGTGCTCGCTTTTCGCCCTGACCCGGCACAACGCAACGCTCCAGCAGGCATAACACTCACACCCGGGAACGGACATACATCCTCTGTCCCTGCAACATTACAGACACTCGTTGCCCAGTCATCGCCTACCGGTACAATCACGCCGATGAACCCGGCAAGCATCGCCAGCGCTCCCGACTCCACCAATGGCACAGGCACCTCAAATACGATAATTTAAATCGCTATAAAAATAAAAAAGGCCTCCGGGCATGCCATAAAAAACCGGCCAGAACATGTCATTCTGAACGCAGCGAAAAAGCCGCAGCCATTGCTGGTCAAACATGGCTCACAATAGAAGCTTCGCTGCGCTCAAAATGACGTGCGAGAAGCTCTTTTTCAGAGTATTCCGCCCGCATATTAGCTTCCCGAAGTTGGACGAAACTCCGTTCCAGTATTGAGAAAGATAAAATGGCTCCCCTGCACATTGACAATCATATCGATCTTCCCATCGCCATTCACATCTTTAAAGGTGAGCGTCACGGGCGTAAGGTCCTGTCCTGACCCGATCAAGTGAGGCCCCATATAAATTTTCGCCTTCGTCGCGTCACCGCCCGGAAACTCGATGATCTCCACCTGACCGCGCAAATTAATGGCAATAAAATGGCTCGGATTGGCCGGTGAATCATTATGGCCCACAACGGCATCTACCTGATAGGTACGCGGGCGACCGTACTGCCAGTCATCCAGCGTCACCTGCCACCAGTTCGCTACTGTGGTCAGGAGAATCCAGCCAATGAGCATAGTAAACATGGCAAGGCCAACAAAAAACAGCCAGTGGAAACGTCGTCGCCTCCGTCCATACCCCTCACTGTCGAAGCCAGCAGCGGTTGTAGGATTGACCTGCTGCCGACGAGAAGGCGCAGTGGAAACCGTGGGAATATTTGTCTGCGTGGCACGACGAGGTACATTGGCAGCACGTCCTATGCCCTGATAAGGGGCTGTCGTCTGCACATCCCCGGATACCCGCCCCAGATTTCCCTTCACATCTGAGCGAACCTGGTAACGACGCACGCTGTTAGGCAGGCGCCCAGTCCCGGAGTCATCAAAGTCATATAACTCTTCCTCATAATCCTCGCCATCGACATCCCCGTCGACGCCCATGTACGCATCGCTTACCCGTGACTGGCGCGGTGGAATGCCCCGCTGCTGCTGCTGTTGCTGCCGCCGCATGCGGCTCTGATCCACGTCGTCACCTCCTCTCATTGAAAATATGTTCTAGTCGCAAGTATACATAGTGATGAGGCATTTTGCAAGAGGGAAATATGAAATTTTGGACCAATTTTTGGACAAAATTTCCAATTCGTCTCTATTGTCCTCTCCTTTTTCGTGGGCTATACTGTCATTAATTCCTTTTTCACCACTGTTTGCAACGTGCTTATCGGACTCTACTAGAAAAGGACAATAGCAATGACCCTGGCATTGACAAACGGCATCCTCATCGATGGTCGCGGCGGCGAACCACAGGAAGGTATGACCATCCTTATTGAAGACGAACGTATCATCACGGTCGGCTCCGACGAGCAGGTGCAGATTCCGCGAGACACCACCGTAATCGACGCGCAGGGAGGGAGCATCCTACCGGGCCTCATTGATACGCACGTCCACTTCATGATGGAATATCCCGACGTGCTGCGCGGACTGCTCACGCCTCCATCGCTGAGCCTGCTTCAGACCATCCCTCGCATGCGCGCCACGCTGGAGGCGGGAGTGACCACCATTCGCGACGCGGGAGGTTCGCCTGCCGGTCTCAAGATGGCTGTCGAGCGCGGCATCGTGGCAGGCCCGCGCATGCAGGTCGCCGTTTCCATCATCACCCAGACGGGTGGACACGGCGACGGTTACTATCCCTGCTGCGTCGACATCGGCTTCTTCGGCATCAACCTGCCCGATGTCCCTCATACCGTTGTCGATGGCGTTGAGGCTGTGCGCAAGGGAACGCGCGCAATCCTGCGCGCAGGAGCGGACTGGATCAAGCTTGCCACCACCGGCGGCGTCCTTTCCACCGCAGATGCCCCTACCTCCTCGCAGCTCACCATTGAAGAGATCAGCACCGCAGTCTACGAGGCAGCCGCGCAGGAGAAACGCTGCATGGCCCACGCGCAGGGAACCAACGGCGTGAAAAACGCCATCCTCGCCGGTGTCGCCTCCATCGAGCACGGCGTCTACCTCACCGACGAGGTCATTGACCTCATGCTGGAACGAGATGTCTGGCTTGTACCCACGCTCGTCGCCCCACTCGCCGTCGTCAGATTCTCGCAGGAGCACCCTGAAATCATCCCGCCCATGATGGCCGCCAAAGCTCTCAGCGTCGTCAAAGACCATCAGCAGAGCTTCCGCAAAGCCGTCGAGGCGGGCGTCAAGATCGCTATGGGAACCGACTCCGGTGTTGGCCGTCACGGCGAAAACGGCTACGAACTCCAGCTCATGGTCGAGAACGGTATGACGCCCCTGCAGGCCATCCTCGCCAGCACCGCCCGCGCCGCCGAACTGCTGCACCTCGATAAGCAACTCGGCACCATTGAAGCGGGCAAGCTCGCCGACATCATCATCGTCTCCGGCAACGTCCTCAGCGACATCAGCCAGATCGCCAACCCCGACAACGTTCAACTCGTCCTCAAAGGCGGCAAAGCCGCTAAAAACACCCTCGAAGCAAAGGTACCATTGATGGCGGGGCTGACGTAGCTGAATCGATCCTGAGGCTATAAGAAAAGAGATGCTGTCGCTGGCTGAGGTGGCATCTCTTTTCGTTGTTGAGGTGGAAGTGCCGCGAGTGAGTCAGGAGGTCAGGTCAGGGTCAGGTTGAGAGTGGGATTGGAGCAGGTGGCGTACCATGTCGACCATCTGGTCGACTTCAAAGGGTTTTTCGAGGAAAGAGATATTCAGGCCCTGTAGTGATGGAATATCATTGAAGCTGGCAGCCGTGGTCAAAACAATGGGCAACGCTTGCATTTCAGGTACTTCGCGCAGACGGCGGATGACTTCCGTTCCTGAAATCGAACCGTGCAGGCGCCAGTCAACGATAAGAAGATCGATGGGAAGAGGTCCCCGCGCTGCCTGATCGCCAGGAAGTAGTGCTTCAAGCGCGGCAGTGGCATCTGGATAGATAACGACAGCATAGCCTTCATCCTGAAGTACCAGCCGTAACATTTCCTGGATTGCAGCATCGTCTTCCAGCAGACCAATTGGCATAGCTTTGTCCCATCCCTTCCCTGTCGTTACGGAATATTACGTCGTGTTAGAAACACTATAACAAACTGGATGACGTTTCGCAATAGCTGGACAAACACTTTGCAATAGAGTATCTCTATCCGTGTGGTTATAGATAGGCAGTGTGAAAGTGACAGTCGTTCCTTCGCCTGCGCGGCTTTCCAGTTTAATCTCGCCCCCCATCGCCTGGATGAATTTGCGCGTGATATAGAGTCCGAGGCCGACACCGCCGACATCGCCGATCAGGGGATGTTCGAGGCGGTGAAATGGCTTGAACAGGTGGGCCTGTTGTTCCGGGGATATGCCTACCCCATGATCGCGCACTGTTACCGCTATTGCTGGCCCTGCAAGCGCAGGCGAAAGAAAATATTCTTCCTGGCAGGTCGGCTGTGAGGAAACGCACACCTCTATCACACCGCCGTTGGGCGAATATTTGACGGCATTCTCCAGCAGGTTCGTCAGCACCTGCTGAACGCGGTCGGGGTCGGCCCAGGCAGGTGGCAAAGCGGGGGGCAGCACACAACGAAGATCGCAGGTGGGCGCGTGCTGCCGAACGTGGGGCTGAAGCAGTTCAACAACGCGCTGGCAAAGCTGCGCCAGGTCTACGGGAACAGAGCGCAGAGAGAGGCACCCTGCATGAATACGCGAGATATCGAGCAAATCGCGCACCAGGACTTCGAGGTGCGTGACCTGTTCCATAATGGTGGCGAGATAGCGCTGCTGACGCTCTGGGGTCATCGCGGCCACCTCCGCCGACGTGCCAATCAATCGGTGTTCTGCGCTTGTGCGCGCTCCCGGTTGACCGGCCCCCGTGATTTGATTGCTCACCGGAGGATAAGCCTGCAAAAGGGCCGTGTAGCCCTTGATAGCAGCCAGGGGAGCGCGCAGCTCGTGCATCACCATCGAGAGAAACCTGTTATCGATCAGATCGGACTCTTCCCGTTCCTGCGCCATCGCTCGTTGCTGGCAAGCCTCCCATTGACGATGAAGGTGAAAGAGCCGCTGTATGAGCGCGGGGCTGAGAAGGCAGCGCAGCTCTCCTTCCAGGCGCTCCGTCAGAGACGGCAGGTAGCTCTTCAATAATAGCACCTCTCCATGGGTAAAAGCTTCAGGACGCTCGTCAAGTAGCAAAAAGAGGCCGAGGAGACCAGCAGGCCGCTCAAGAGGAATGATGGCGAGACTCTGAAACGGTGCCGCGCCGGGAAAAGCGGCCAGGCACTGTATCCTTCCGGTCTGGGCGGCAAGGTCACAGCGCGCGCGCAGATCTTCGCGCTGGAGCAATACCGTGAGGTCGACCGGATCACGTGGGCAATACATGCCGGTAGGAGCATAATCCACAACAGCAAATAAATCAAGCAGCGGATGGCGCAATGCTGGCTCCGCGCAACCAGGAAGCAGGTACGCGGCCTGACAATCGAGCAGATCACAGACCTGGCGCGCCAGGTGATGAAAAGAAAACTCTCCCTGCACAGGCATCTCCTCCACTTGCGCAGCATACACAGGATGCTTCTCTTCCAGTATATGGAAGCAGCCAACAAGCAAGGAGTATTTAAGGCCGAGGAATGTATTAGCGGGCACTCAGGCTGATATCGCCGCTATTCGTAGTGATGGTCAAAAGCGCTCGCGGCGCGTTCCCCACATTCCCATGCAGCGTCGCGCCACTGCCTGTTTGCTGCGGCTGCTGCGAGAAATCGGAAGCATCGATTGAGCCACTGCTCGTTGTGGCAGCCAGAGAGAAGGCGCTGCTTGAAGGCAGGGTGAGATCAACGGAGCCGCCGCCCGTGCTGATAAACTGGTAGCTGCCGCTGGGGTCAAGCTGGCCCTGAAAAGTGATATCGCCATCGCTGGACTTTATAATGGAATCACCCGTTAATGTATCCCCCTGCATGGTAATATCACCACTGCCACCGTTCAGCGTCATCTGCCCGCTGACATCATCAACATTTACGTCGCCATCACCTGAGATGATTGTCAAATTCACATCGTTAGGAACCGTAACAGTCACATCCTCTGAACCATCCGTGTTTATACTCAATGCCTCTGGAGAGGACTGATTGACAATAGCGTCCGGGCCATCTGTCTGAACGACCACAGCGCCCTGGCTATTACCCCCTTGAATCTGCACATCTCCCTCTGCATCATTGATGACAATCGTAGGAACAGCCTGGGAGTCTACACTAAAGACCTGTTTCTGACCAGACGGTTGCTGCTGGTAGGCCGGGAAACTGTGTTGCTTCATAGGCATGAAATCAGGAGCACTCCCACCATAACGGCTCATTATAGTGCCGAGAAGAGAGAAGACGATAAGCACCGTAACAATCCAGAGCCAGGGACTACGCCTGCGCCGCGACCTGACTTGCCCGTACTGATACTGGCTGCCCGTTGTTGGGGGCTGGTAGGGTGGCGCCTGATAGGGCGGCAGTTCCTGGGCCTTGTAGACACGCTCAGGAGTCTCTTCCCACTGTGGCTGTTCCTGCCGGGGACGGTCGTCATTGATGGGGCGCGGATTATAGGGCTGCGACTGCGCATACGAGCCATTCTGCCTCTGAGCCGGTTGCCATTCAGGGTCGGCAAACTGCATCTCCTGATCGTTCATCATAAGCCGTTCTCCTCTTGCTTTGCTCTGATCTCCTCCTTCATTCATCTACGCGCCACTTCCATGAGAGTTGCACTGGTTCTGCCCCTCGTGCTTTCTACTCTTGACCATAGAGGCTGAGAACGGTACAATGTGCCAGAATGTTGAACCGAACTAACATGCGCTAAACATAGCGATGACGTATCAAAACACAGGAGAAATTGCAGGAAGAGGAATTTTCGTATGTCTGAAACAAATCTGGAGCAAACAGAAGTGACACAGGGACCCGATATTGACAGAAATGACCAGGGAGAACTCCATCTGGGCGAAGCGCCTGAGCCAACAGCGCAGGAAGTAGTTCCACCCTCACCCCCTGTTCCAACCCCGGTCAGCGCGGCAACGCGGGCGGAACGACCGGGTACAGCCGAGCATCTCGCCGCGCGCCGTCCCGTTCCCCCGCTCGATGTTGAATCAGCCGAGGTAAAACAACAACTGGCAGCGCTGCGCATCGAGGTCACCCGGCTTTTGACCGGCCTGCGCCATGAAGGCGTATCGGCTCAGGAAACTGCCGACGAACTGATACCACTGCTCGATCTGGGTCCATTCCTGCAATGGTCGCCCGTCCTGATCCCCTTCCTGCTAGAAATCGACCGGGCAGGCAATCTTATCCCGGTCTGGCTCAAAATCATTGACCAGGGCGACCCGACCGACCTGCCGCCGGACACAAACCTGTCCGAGACGGAGGTTGGCAAGGCAAGACGTATTGCGATTCTCATGCTCGGCAACTACAAATCGGCGGAATTTTCCGAGAAGAGCGCCTCCCCGATCGGCTTCAGACCCGGAAGGTCGGCTCCCACGACAAAATCTGATCTCTATAAAGTGCTTGGACGGCTGGCCCTCGACCCCAATACCTCCCTGTACGCGACCCAGGCGCTGGTGAAGCAGGGAAATTCGCCCGCCATGCAAACGCTGGTCAGCGCGCTGAAAGAGGCGGAGGGCTGGGCTAAGGTAGATATCATCGAGGCGTGCCTGGAGTTCAACCAGCCCAGCTTCTATGATTTCCTGCTGGCAAGCGGTTTTGAGCGAGCTTCCGGGCTGGAAAGCTACATCGCGATTCCGATATACCGCTCTCTTCCCCTGGAACGCTACCTGCGCGGCGAGGGCAATGTCACGCCCCGTCTCTCGCAACAGGCGGCGCTGGTCTTCGCTCAGGTGGTGCAGGACAGCATGAAACAGCCGTCAGCCGAAACCGATGAGGTACCGGTGCTTTTTGAGGGCAACCTGCCTGCGCTGGCAAGCGCGCTGTTTGACGGCGCGCGCCGCAATCCATCCTGGCAGTCTGCTGTCGCGCTGCACCGCCTCGGTCTTCTGCTTGGCCGTTACTGGGGCGACATCGCGCGAGGAACGCTCAAGGATGCGCGCATTGTCCAGCCCGTCGCTGAGAGCTTGCTGCTGATGCCAGAGGTAGAGCGCTGGATGAACGGGCCGGGACGCGACGTGCTTCTGGAGGCACTGTCAAACTCCGACGAAGAGACAGCCCCACCTATCATTCGCGTACTGGGCGACCTGCGCGAGCCACGGGCCATCGCCATTTTGCTGGCCCGCGTCGATACGGTCACGCAGCTTGAGGGGCGCAAGCAGGCCAGCAGCGTGGGCCTGATGTGCGAGACGCTGGGAAAGATGGGTGATCTGCGCGCCGTTCCCTCCCTGTTCGGCCTAGCTGGCCGCGTACTCTCCATCCCGTCACGCGCCGGTCGCCCGAAACGCAAAGAAAACCTGCCAGTTGGCGACGCGGATATTCCGGCCAGCATCGTCTATGGCGCCATCGTGCGCGCCCTCGGGCAACTGGCCGACCGCAGCACGGTCGATTTCCTCCTCCACGCCAGCAACGACTTCGACCCCTATGTGCGCACACAAGCCCTGGAAGCCCTCAAGCGCGTCGACGAGAAAGGTGAAATGATGAGCAGCCGCCTGGCTGCGCGTGAGGCGTTGAACGATCCCGCAGACAGCGTTGTACGAGCCGCCTGCCAGCTTGTCGCGCAATATCGCGACCGCGAGGCCATTCCGCAACTGCAAAACCTCGCCGCGACGCGCATGGAGCTAGCCCCGGCAGCCTACGACGCCCTGCGCCAGCTTGGATAGTCCATCGCCCTATAATCAGCGTACGAAACGTGCCCATACCGTACCAAAGTGTTCCGGTATGTAGCACGTTTTTCTTATATGCACCATCATTTTTTGAGCTTCCCTGTATACTGAATAAGAGAGTATTGAGAAGGTAACTGAAACGGAACACAGGTGAGGGAGCATGCAATCTCTCACGCCATTCTTTTGAAAACTACCGACAGGAAGATAGAGAATACAGGAAGAAAGTTGGGGCATGACAATGCTGGTGGGGAAGACTCTTGGCGGGTATCGCCTGCTACAACTCATCGAAAGCGGCGGTATGGGTGATATCTACCTGGCTCAACACGCACGTCTGGGACGGAAGGTCGCGATTAAAGTCGTTTGCGGGGATTTACGAGCCGTTCCGAATACACCGGAGGGCAGGCAGGCGGCGCTGCGTTTTGAACGCGAAGCGCGGGCTGTGGCTGCGCTGGAGCACGAGCATATTTTGCCGCTCTATCACTTCGGTGAGGAGTGCGCCGACGGAGGGGGAGTGCCCATTACCTATCTCGTCATGCCATACCTGCAAGAGGGTTCGCTCTGGAACTGGCTGCAAAAACGCACGCAGCAACTTGGATTCGCATGGCCTATTACAGCGGAAGAAGCAGGGTACTATCTCTTACAGGCGGCGGCGGGCCTGCAATGCGCGCACGACAACGGTATCATTCACCGCGATATCAAACCGACAAACTTCCTGATCCGGCTGGAGCGCGGCACGTTCAAACAGGATCAGCGCGCCTACCTGGCGAGGATTTTTCCCCAGGGCAGGCCGCATCTCTTACTGGCTGATTTCGGGCTGGCAGCTTTCTATCGCAATGGGCGCTCCCTCCATCGCTCGGTCGGCACACCGCTATATATGGCCCCCGAACAGTTCGATGATCCCTCCCTCTCTACCTCCGTCCACGTCGGGCCAGCCGCCGACCAGTACGCGCTGGCGGTGATGATCTACCAGTTGGTGACCGGTCGAGCCGTCTTCGAGGGCAACGCCTCGCAACTGCTGCACCATCACCATCACACGCCGCCCACACCACCCAGCGTCTATAACCCGTTTTTCCCGCCGGAACTGGACGAAGTTTTCCTGAAAGCTCTGGCGAAAAAGCCCGAAGAGCGCCACGAATCCATCATGGAATTTGCTCTGGCCTACGATGCCAGGCTACAGGAGATATTGAGACAGCGCACGGAGAAAGCGGGGCAGCAGTTCGTAGATATTCCGGCACAGGAGGCTCAGAGGCCGGTCGCGGCCCTTCATTCGCGGCATTATAATACGCTCAGGCTGCCTTCTATGCAGGTCACCGGCAACCTTGCCCGCGGCCCGCAGCCATTCCAGAACGGGCCGGAGATTCCCCCTGCGGCCCCCATACAGGCCAGGTCGCAGGCGCAGTCAGAGGCACATACAAACAGCACGAGATACGGGCAACTCGCAACGCTGGAAGTAGCGCGACCTGCCCTCAAAACACCTTATTCCTCCTCAAAATTTGTGGAGAAAGAGACAGACCCCAGCAATGCCATTAGAGCGCTCTCCGTCCAGAAGCAGCAAAGAGACAGAGATGACACACCCACAACACGCGCATTCCAGCATCCTCCCATATTCAACCTTATCGTCGTTGGCCTGCTCGCCCTCCTGCTCATCGTGCTCGGCCTCCTGCTCATCATGATGTTCAAGAGCCAGAGCCACGCAATGGCTGCGTATAGCAGCATCAAGGGGATGGAAGCTCTTTTCCAGATATGGCCTCCATCCGGGCAAACCACTTTACTTATTCTTTGAATCGAGAGATACCCCGATAGCGACGCCAACACCTATACCCACCGCGAACATGGCCGGGTTGCCCGATACGACACTCAGTGCGGCACCGATCCCTACACCTATTGCAATCCCCATAGCCATGTTTGAACGAGGGGAACGTCTTCTACCGGGATTTCTGTTGTCAGGTTCGCGTTGCATGTTCTTTACTATCCTTTCGCAACTTTCCGGGAAAAGGTGCTAACCGATGCCTGTCGCCCTTCATATCCATGAAAGGTGACAGGCTCTTTGCGCTCAGAATGCCATAAATTGGAACCCTACTGTGCCGGGATAATAGGCAGCAGGACGTAGGATGGGTGCTCGCGGTCATGCAGGATGGTCTGGTGGGCGACGGCAAGCTCGGCGTTGGCGCCGAATTCGTGGCCGGTGTTGGGATTGCGGTCCCAGCGTGGGAAGCTGCTGCTGGTCACGTCGAGGCGGATGCGGTGTCCGGCCTTGAAGACGTTACTGGTAGCCCAGAGATCGATGTCGTACTCGTAGGCCTGGCCCGGCTCGATGAGCGTGGGGTTCTCGCCTTTACCGAAGTTGCGATAGCGGGCACGGATGATGCCATCGGTCAGGTTCCGGGCGTAGCCATCGGGATAGACATCGACCAGGCGTGCCACGAAGTCGGTGTCCGGCGCGCTTGAGGCAGCCCAGAGATGCACAGTAATGGGGCCGGTAACCTCGACATCCTGTTGCAGCAGCGGAGTCGTATATACCAGCACGTCCTGGCGGCCCTCGATCGGGCGCTGGTCGTAGGGGCCAGCGGGGAATTCGGGTGCCATCAAGAGCGCGCCGCCGCGAGTGATAACGGGATTGGCGGGGTCGTAGTTGTAGGTATCGACGGCTTCATCGGCAGGCCGCTCGATGCTCAAGATGCCATCGCCGTTGAGGGAGTTGGCATGTCCATCGCTGTGCAGGTAGTAGGGCGTCCACTGCGTGCGGGCGAGCGGCCACTCCTGCTCGTCGCGCCAGACATTGGCGCCCATTACGAAAATTTTAATGGGGGCCTCCTTCATCATGCCCGTATCGATGCCCTTGAGCCAGTAATCGAACCAGCGCACCTGCAAGCTGACAAAGTCGATTTGCAGGTCGATGAAGGCAGCAGTTGAACCCATGCCGAAGTTGATCTCACCCACGAGTGCGGCATTGCCGCCGTGTATCCACGGGCCGATGAGCAGTTTGCTCTGCCGCGCCTCCGGTGTGCTGCCGTGCTCGCGCATGATCTTGAAGTTGGTGATGGTATCACTGAGGAAGATATCGTACCAGCCACCGATATTGAACGTTGGCACCGTGACCTTTTCATGCTTGCCCAGAATCGTCATCGGCTCCGTCGCTTCGCGGTCCATAGGACGTTCGATGGGTTCGAAGAAAGCGGGAGCGACGTCGTTGCGTCTGAGCGGGGCAAATTCCTTGAGCGGCAGCGACCAATAGCCCTCTTTGCCCATCGCATCCATATCCTTCGCCAGCGCGTAAATGGCCTTCCCCAGTTCCTGCGGGTTAGCGCCGTAGCGGCGCATCTGCACATCAAGACCCATCATCAATTGCCAGTTTGCCATGATGCCCAGTTCCATCGCTCCACCCCGGAACATGACACCGTTGAGAGGGTCGTTCCAGGTGATAAAGGGGATCATCGCTTTGAGCGCCGGGGGCTGCAAAGTCGCCGCCGACCACTGTGTGAAGCCAAAATAAGAGGCGCCATACATACCCACATCGCCAGTACTGTACGGCAGTTGAGCGGCCCACTCAATCGTGTCATAGCCGTCCTGAGCCTCGTGGCGCATCGGCTCCCATTCTCCCTCCGAGGTAAAGCGCCCGCGTGTGTCCTGTATGATAACAGCATAGCCACGTCGTGCCACCTGCACGGGGTCAAGGAAACCGCCCGCCAGCGGAAAATCTTTGCCATAGGGCAGACGCGTCAACAGCACGGGCCACTTGCCCTCGCCCACGGGCCGGTAGACATTGGCGCGCAGAGTTGTGCCATCGCGCATTTTCGCCGGAACATCAAGATCGACAGTGATCTGCTGCTCCCTTTGCATTGCCATAAAAACGTTCCTCCTGACTATCGCTACTTCATCGTTCTGTACACTGAAAACACGTCCGTGTGGGTATGATACAACGCACGAAGCAGGAAACGCCAGTTTTCAGGCCTTGACACTCGACTATTCCATTGGCTATACTCACTGCATACCAGGAATGGAACACTATTCCATTGTGTAGAACAGACAGGAAAGATGCCGGAGAGGAGCGGTTTGATATGCGACATGGAGAGCCGTTAGAGGGCGAGAAGACGGTGCAGATTGTCCAGCGTATCGCCCGTGTCCTGCGCGCTTTCAACAATCAGGGGCTGCTGGGCATCACGGACCTGGCGAGCGCGACCGGGCTGCCGAAATCCACGACCCACCGGCTGGTGACGGCGCTGGTCAACGAGGGGCTGCTGGTGCAGGACGAAGACAGCCATAAATACGCGCTGAGTCTGCGTGTGACAGCACTGGGGGCCAGCATTCTCAGTTCACACACGGTGCGCAAGGTCGCGCGGCCCATGCTGATGGAGCTGCGCGACCAGACGCGCGAGTCGGTACACCTGGCCGTGCTGGAAGGCATGGAAGCCGTCATCATCGACACGGAAGATTCATACTTCGTGGTGCGTGCCGTCAACGTCCCCGGCCAGCACCTGCCCGCGCACGCCGTCTCGACGGGCAAAGTGCTGCTTGCTTATCAATGGGAGGTGCGCCTGCGCGAAATCGTGAGTCACGCCCGGCTTGAAGCCTATACCGAGCGCACTATTACCGACCCGCAGCAACTGCTTGAGGAACTGCGCCACGTGCGAGCACTCGGCTACGCCATCTCATGTGGAGAACTGGAGGATGGCATCGACGCGGTAGCGGCTCCCATCTTTGACCACATGGGAACTGTTGTTGCCTCCGTTTCTATCGGCGGCCCCAGCGAACGCTGCCGTCCGAAGCAGGCGGAACATATCGCGGCAGTCACCCGTGCAGGCCAGCAAATCTCGCAGGCGCTGCGCTACGTGGCCTGGCACTAGCAGGACTTGAGAACGAGACAGGGCAGGGGGAACGGCACCATGACGAAGCAGAACAAAGTTAAAACGAATGCGATGCGCCTGCTGGACAGGCATCATATCCCCTACACGGCATTTACCTACCCGGAGACGCTGCACTCGGCCCCGGAAGTCGCGCAAGCGCTGGGCGTAGCAATCAATCAGGTATTTAAAACGCTGGTGGTCTTCGCGGACGAGGGACGGCACCTGCTGGTGGTGGTGCCGGGCAATCGCGAGCTCGCGCCGCGACTGGTGGCGCGAGCGGTGGGAGCGAAGCAGGTGCATATGGCCCCGCAGCGTGAAGCCGAGCGCCTGACAGGCCTCAAAGTGGGCGGCATCTCACCCCTGGCGCTGCTCGACAAAGCTTTCGAAGTCTATCTTGATGAGAGCGCCACCGGGCTGGAAGAATTGTATATCAACGGCGGCCAGCGCGGCATCACCTTGCGCCTGCGCGTGGCAGACCTGCTTGCAGTGACGCGCGCAAGGATTATTCAGGCAACAAATGCGCAGAACGGGACAGAAATGTAGAGAATGAATTTGAACCATCAAGACGGGAACGGGGTCTGCGGGTTGGTCCGGTTACCATTCTTGTTCGTCCAAATTCATTACCAGCCCTGGAAAGGAAAGCGGTTTGCAGGAGTGATTCGACACACAACAGACGAAACGACAGCGCGCAGGATAGAGCAGAGCCTGGTCGCGGTCAAGGGCGCAGGCGACCTCGCGACAGGCGTGATTCACCGGCTGCATCGCGCCGGTTTTCCGGTGGCGGCAACCGAATTGCCAGAGCCAACCGTGGTGCGGCGCACTGTCTCCTTTGCGGAAGCGGTGCTGCTGGGAGAGATGACCGTTGAAGGCGTCACGGCGCAGCGTGTCACTTCACTGGAAGAGATCACAGGCCAGCTCGCCAACGGGCGCGTCCCCGTCATTGTCGATCCTGAAGGGCATGTGCTCAGGCAGCTTCGTCCGCCAGTGCTGGTCGAGGCTACGCTTTCCAAACGCAACACCGGCATCACCATCGATGACGCGCCCATCGTCATCGCCCTCGGTCCGGGCTACGAAGCGGGCCGTGATGCGCATGCCGTCGTTGAGACAAATCGCGGGCATAACCTGGGGCGCGTCTACTACGAGGGCAGCGCTGAGCCGAACACGGGCGTCCCCGGTGCCATCGCTGGCTACACCATCGAGCGGCTGCTCAAAGCTCCCGCCGCTGGAAAAATCTATGGTGTGCGGCAGATCGGAGACATGGTGCAGGCCGACGAGGTCGTCGCTCAGATACATGAAGTGGATTGTCCGGGGGAGCCTTGTAGCTGCCAATCCGTCCCTGTCATCGCCGCCATCCCCGGCATCCTGCGCGGCCTGCTGCGCGACAGTCTGACTGTCAGCAAGGGTATGAAGGTTGGAGACATCGACCCGCGCGCTGCGCGCGAACACTGCTTCACCATCTCCGACAAATCTCGCGCCATTGGCGGCGGCGTTCTGGAAGCGATACTGCACCTGATGCAGCAACTACCGCAGTAAAATACCCTCTTGTAGAGCCGATACCATGATGATATGATGAATATCACAAAGATTTCTATCACAAACTTGATTGTCTGGTGCTTATGCTGAAGATCACGATGTATTATAGCCCTGAGACGGTGGCGGAAGCGGTAGCTCTGCTGGCCGAGGAGGGGCGTACCGTTATTGCGGGTGGCACCGATCTGCTGGTGAACCCACGTTACATGGTTGGTGTGCGCGAGGTGGTGGATATTCGGCGGCTGGGGCTGAATTATATCTGTGTCGAAGGCAACTGGCTGCGTATTGGCGCCGGCGCCACGATGCGTATGGTAGCGAAACATTCCGTGGTGCAGGAGCTTGCCAGTGGCATACTGGCGCGAGGTGCTGCCGCCTGCGGCTCCCCCAATATTCGCAATATGGCGACGCTGGCGGGCAATGTGGCCTCCGCGCTGCCCTCAGCAGACACGCCGCCCTCCCTGCTGGCGCTCGGTGCCGAGGTACTGCTGGTGAGCACGCGGGGAGAGCGATGGGTACCGCTAGAGAAGTTTTTCACCGGCCCGGCGAAGAGCGTGCGCGAGCGCGAGCTTATTCAGGAGGTGCGCGTTCCTCTAGACACAACACGCTTACAGGGCGGATTTTATAAAATTGGACGCACCGCCGAAGATATTTCCATCGTCAATGCCGCCGCCGCACTTGCTCTCGAAGATGGAGTGATTCGCGTGGCGCGTCTGGTGCTGGGGGCAGTCGCGCCGACACCACTGCGCGCCATGCAGGCTGAAGCAGCTCTGATCGGGCAGCCAGTGACGGAGGAGACATTGCGGCGAGCAGCGGAGATTGTGCGCGAGGAGGTGCGCCCGATCAGCGACCAGCGCGCCTCGGCGGATTACCGACGGCGAATAAGCGGGGTAGCGGCGCTGCGCGCCCTGAGACAGGCTGCCGGACTGGCGACACGTGGAGAGGAATGGCATCATGCCTGAGATTGAAATTACCCTGAAAGTGAATGGACGCCCGGCGCGCTGGCGCGTGGCACCGGGCGAGACGCTGTTAGAGGCGCTGCATCATCACCATCTGGGAGGGACAAAGCTTATTTGCGGCACAGGAGACTGCTGCGGCTGCGGCGTCATGCTCAACGGGCGCTCCGTCAATTCCTGCTGCATGCTGGCCGCGCAGGCCGAGGGAGCGGAGGTGTTGACCATCGAGGGGCTGGCGCAGGGAGAGAAACTACATCCCATTCAGGAAGCCTTCGCCGGAGAGGGCGCGGCCCAGTGCGGCTACTGCACGCCGGGCTTTATCATGCGAGCCTACGCCTTCCTGCAAGAACACCCGCATCCAACCGAGGCCGAGGTGAGGGCAGCCCTCGCCGGCAATATCTGTCGCTGCACCGGCTACGTCAAACCGGTAGCAGCCGTGCTAAAAGCAGCGGAGTTGATGCAGGCTCAATAGTTGTTTCAAACTCGAACAGAAGGTTGAGAAGGGGTTTGCATCTTGCTGCTTCCGCCAGAGAGAAGTATACTATCAAAACACGTCAAGTGCAAAGGCGCTAGAAAACACCAATTCTCATGAGCAACGAATACTACGAACCAGGAATCGGAAATATTGACGACGCGGAACACCAGGCTGCGCGCCAGCGAGCGCGTACCCGCGTGGTGGGGCAGAAAGAGCGGCGCGTGGATGCGCGCCCACTGGTCACAGGCGCGCCCGTCTACGCCTCCGAATTTGAGCAGCCAAACATGCTGCATGCCCGCATCCTGCACTCTCCCTATGCCCATGCCAACATCGCGCGCATTGATAAGAGCAAGGCGCTGGCCCTGCCGGGCGTGTGTGCCGTGCTCACGTATGAAGACGTGCCGAGAGTGGCGCACAGCACCGCCGGACAGCCTTACCCGGAACCTTCACCCTATGATACCTATTTGCTGGATCAGCGCGTGCGCTACGTGGGCGACTGGGTAGCCTTTGTGGCAGCGGAGAGCGAGGCCATCGCTGAAGAAGCCCTGGGCCTGATCGACGTTGAGTACGAAGTTTTGCCAGCCGTCTTCGATCCTCTTGAAGCGATACAGGAAGGCGCGCCACAGTTGCACGAGCCGGATGTTACTCATCCCAATGCCGGCAGCAACTTCGGCGATATCTACGATGCCGCGCACAATATCTCCGCACACGAAGAGATCGAGCGCGGGAATTTTGAGGCCGCAATGCGCGAGGCCGATATCATCGTCGAGGGAGAGTATCGCGTCCCCTATATCTCGCACGCTGTGCTGGAGCCACATGTCTGCGTGGCCTACCTGGATGGCTACGATCGCCTGATCGTGGTCAGCAGCACGCAGGTGCCGTATCATACGCGCCGCCAGCTTGCCGCTGTATTGCAGATGCCCATTGCGCGCATTCGCGTGGTCAAGCCCCGTGTGGGCGGCGGCTTCGGCAGCAAGCAGGAGATGCTGCTGGAACCCGTTGCCGCTATTCTGGCCCTTAAGACGCGCCAGCCGGTACGCATCGCCTACAGCCGCCAGGAAGAATTCACGGCGGCGCGCTTCCGCCACCCGATGATTATGCGCATGCGCAGCGGGGTGAAGCGCGACGGGACGCTGGTCGCCATCTCCATGCACTCGATCGGCAACGCGGGCGCGTATGGCACGCACAGCTTCACCGTCACGCGCAGCACCGGTCACAAAACGCTCTGCCTCTACCACGCACAGGCGTATAAATTCCAGGCCGACGCCGTCTATACCAACCTGCCCATTACCGGCGCCATGCGCGGCTACGGCGCGCCCCAGGGCTTCTACGCGCTGGAATCGCACATTGACGAGATCGCGCACAGGCTCGGCATGGACCCGCTGGAATTTCGGCGCAAGAACCACGTGCAGAAGGGCGACTGGGACCCGATGGAGGGTGAAGTGATAGATGGGGTTTTTCACTCCAAACGCCAGTTCCGTTCGTGCGGCCTGCCACAGTGCCTGGAACGTGGCGCGGCGGCTTTTGGCTGGTACGAGCCGTTTGATCGTGGCGATGGCAAGCCGATCCGGCGCGGGCGCGGCATGGCAACGGCGATGCAGGGCAGCGGCGTCGCCAGCTTCGAGCTGGGCGGGGCATCGATCAAATTGAATGAGGATGGCTCGTTCAATGTGATGACCGGGGCCACCGATATCGGGCAGGGCAGCGATACCGTACTCGGCCAGATTGCCGCCGAGGCGCTGGGTGTGGGGATGGACAAGATCATCATGCACTCCGCGGACACCGATTCCAGCGTCTTCGACTACGGCTCCTATGCCTCCAGCACGACCTATATCAGCGGCGGCGGTGTTAAAGTCGCGGCGGAGCGCGTGCGACAGCAGATACTGGAAGTGGCGGGCGATTTGCTGGACTGCTCACCCGAAGATATGTCAATTGTCGACAGCGTGATCTACACCCCGAAGGGAGCCAGCCACCTGACCGTGGCCGATATCGCCAATGAGACGCTCTATGGCAAGCACCGCCAGCAGATCATGGCAAAAGGCGACTTCTGGACGGAAGATTCGCCCGCGCCCTTCTTCGCGCAATTCGTCGAGGTTGAGGTAGATACCGAGACGGGGCAGGTGCGCGTAACACGGGCGGTCAACGCGCTCGATCTCGGCAAAGCCATCAACCCTACGCTGGCCACGGGGCAGGTCGAGGGAGCTGTCACGATGGCGTTGGGCTACGCGCTGAGCGAGGAGGTGAAATTCGACGAGCAGGGTCGCGTGCGCAACCCCGGCTTTGTCGACTACAAGGTCATGTCTACACTGGACATGCCGCAGATGACGACCATTCTGGTGGAAGACACCGAGTATACCGGGCCGTTCGGCGCGAAGTCCGCCGGTGAAGTGCCGACCAACTGTATGGGGCCAGCCGTCGCCAACGCGATCTATGACGCCCTTGGCGTGCGCATACGCAGCCTGCCCATCACGCCAGAAAAGATTTTGCAGGCGCTGGACGCATTGAAATCCCATCAATAACACCATTAATTTGGAAAGCGAGTAGCACGGAGATGGCGGACGAGGATATTTCAACGGCCTATTTACTGATTCAACGTGGGCCGCAGGCGGGAAAACGTGTCGAGCTATGGAAAGATATCACAACCATCGGACGCAGCCGCCACTGTGATATCTTTCTTGAGGATATTACCGTCCATCGCAAACAGGCCAGCATTATCTTTACCCCGATGGGCTTCGTCTTGCGCGACGATAACGGCAGCGGCGATAGCTTTGTTAACGGCAGGCCCGTCAGCGAACAGGTGCTGCGAGATGGCGATCATCTCCTTTTTGGCACCACAGAACTGATCTTCTTTGCTCACGAAGGGACGCGCCCCTTTCAGCTCGCCACCTCGCGCGGTCGCGAGTTACATAGAGGGAAAAAACAGGACCCCAATACCAGCACGATTGCACGGCTGGAAATTGGCAGCCTGCACGGCACAACACGCCGCTTCGATCTGCAACCGGAGACGAGCATTGGACGCAGCAGGGATTGCTCTATTTTCCTGGAAGACCTGACCGTCAGCCGCGTCCACGCGATTATCCGCCTGCTCCCTGATGGCACTTACGAGATAGAGGATCAGGGGTCGGCAACCGGCACGTTTGTCAACAATATGGCAATTCAACGCTATCGACTGATCGAGGGAGATGTTATTCAAATCGGAGCCAGTTGCTTCACGTTCAGGCGCTCGCGTTCTTGAGCAGCTTCTGTAGCTCTTTGATACGCTCTCCGTAATAATCCACCTCGGTGCCACCAGGCAGATGCTGCGGCGGCTCGTAGGCATGTGTTGTGCGTATAAATTCCTCGACTTCCGGCGGCACATCACGCCGGTGCGCTTCGGGATGCTCGCGCACCCTGGTCGAGGACATGTCGCGATAGGCGCTGCTGAGCGGCAACTCATGAATAAAAGGGGCAAAGATACGGTTCTCCGGCCTGTTTAACAGCTCTGCCAGTTGCTCCGAACCGCCCTTCCCACGCGGCGCAACCAGCAACTGCGCCAGACTAAAGAGGTCTTTGAGCGCGCTATTGCGATCCTTATAGTAATGCGGATCGAGTATCTGTACAATTTTATCGAAACCAATCAGAAAGAACAAATGCTTGACGGTGGGAAACGCATTGCGCACCGCCTCCGCCTCCTCCACATATAACCCCCGGTTAAAGAGCATAATGCCGGTATAGGGTAGCTCTTTTTGCAGAACCTCACACAGCAAGAGAATACGATCAAGCAGCAGCGGACGCTCGACGTTTTCCTTATCGACCGTCACCTTGCTGAAAGCAGCGTAAAGCTGCATAGGCGCGTGGTGATTGGCATAGCGCTGCGCCTGCCGCAGCAAACCCAGGTGGGCCTTCGTCGGCGGGTTGAATGAGCCAGGAAAAACGATAATGGAACCATGAGGTACTGGCGAAGCGGGAAGCACTTCCGCTTTCGGCGGCTCATCCGGTTGCAATTGATCCAGCAATGATTGAATTTGCCGCAGCCGTGGCAGTGTTTGCTCAGAAATCTGGAAGGATACGTCCATATTTATATTGTAGCACAGAGGAGACCATAGACGACAAAATCTGGCTTCTCATTTGCTCCCTTCTTGCTAGAAATAGCCCCCTTGCCCTTTGTAGACGAGCGTCGCTTTGATCCTTCTCTTGCTCCATCTATATATGATATACTTCTTCTATTAAATTTCCTTTAACGGAAGATAAATATACCTTTATGGGAATATTAACCAGCTCTTTCTCTCAATTTATATAGATAGTATCCATAACACTGTTTTTTTTGCTGTATGACTCATCCATTGTATTTCTCATTCGCTGCCTGTTACACTGAGACCAGATAGCTCTTCGACAGAGCCATTGCAGTCTCATCCTCTACTCCATGCTAGAGATTATTTACTACAATGTGACGTAGTACAGACATACAGAGTCGGTTTCGTCATTTGTGGCGAAGCTGAAGCGCAGTGTATTACATGTGTTGTATGTAATACACCTATTTATCATCGTCAGTCCCTTTAGCCTTTCAGCCTGTACAGGCGATGGAGGTATCCGGCATGAACAACGAAGAATTTGAGCTATTTCAGAAGTTGCTCGCTCCACACAGTCGGCGCGACTTTCTGAGGCGGGCCGGGGCGCTCGGCCTCTCCGGCGCGGCGCTCTCCACCTTTCTGGAGGCATGTGGCAATAGCAGTTCCACATCAGGGTCGGGTTCGAGCGTCAACATGGCAGGCCCGATTGACATGCAGACGCTGATCACGAACGCGAAGAAAGAGGGCCAGTTGCAGGCCATCGGCATTCCGCCTGAGTGGGCCGATTACAAGGATATTCTGGCGGGCTACACCAGCAGCTATGGTATCCCCATCTCCTACCAGGCAGAGGCAGAGTATTCGTCGGCGCAGGAACTCGAAGTCTTCAAGAACTCGATTCACCACCCGCACGGCGACATCGGCGACGTGGGCTTCTCCTTCGGGCCGCAGGCCGTCCAGCAGGGACTGGTAACGCCGTATATCCACTCGAAATGGGCGGATATTCCGGCCAACCTCAAGGACCCGAAGGGCAACTGGTGTACCGAATACTGGGGCGCGCAAGCGTTCGTCGTCAATACCGACAAGGTGAAGCAGATGCCCGCCAGCTTCCAGGACCTGCTCAACCCGGCCTATAAGAACATGATTGGTATCGACGGAGACCCGCGTCAGGCCACCGATGCCTTCATGGCCGTCTTCTCGGCGGCGCTAGCCAACGGCGGCAGTCTGGATAACATCCAGCCGGGTATCAATTTCTTCGCAAACTTGAAGAAGGTCGGAAACTTCACCTCGGCCCGTTCCAGCATCGCCAACATCACCACCGGCGAAGTCGCCATTGCCATTATGTGGGATTACCTGGGCCTGGGCTTCCGCGACCAGCTGGCCGGCAAACCTAATATTCAGGTTGTCATCCCATCCGATGGCTCACTGGCCGGGCCGTATGTCTCCATTGTGAACAAGACGGCGCCGCACCCCTTCGCCGCCCGCCTGTGGATTGAGTACATCTTCTCGGACGCGGGGCAACTGGACTACCTGAAGGGCTACGCGCACCCGGCTCGCTACCAGGTGCTGGTCAACCAGAACAAGGTGCCTGCTGATCTGGCCTCAAAACTGCCGCCCGCTTCGCAGTACGCGAACGTCAAGTTCGTCACCGACCAGACGCAGCTAGCCAACGCCACGCAAACGGTCTCACAGAACTGGGCATCGCAGGTGCTGGGGCAGTAATTTCACGGTAAGCAGTGCCTCAGATAGTGTATAATGGGGGTCATTGCAGGGATAGAATCACAAACATTTCCCCGCAATGATCCCATTCTTATGTTTACAGGAGGTGGCGCGATGCAACAACAGATAGCCGGTGGGCAAATCAGCAACATTGCAACCGGCGCCAGAACAGCACCAGGGAGCCGGGCTGGTCGCCTGCGCGGAGGCAATTGGAGCTATACGCTGACAGGCTGGCTCGGGCTGGTGCCTTTTCTCCTCTTCTGCCTGCTCTTTGAACTCTTGCCCGCGCTGATCATCGTCTTCGGTAGCTTCAGTGATAGCAATAGCGGGGCGCTGACGCTTAATAACTACCAGCGCATGCTGTCCCAGGCGCAGAATATCCACGCTTTTGAAACCAGCATTGCTCTCTCCCTCGTCACGGCCCTGATCGGCGCCATCTTCGGTTTTCTGGCATCTTACGGCGTCTATAATTTGCGTACCGGCGCGCTGCGCAACTTCATCGTCGGCTTTTCCAGCATTGCCGCCAACTTCGCGGGCGTTCCTCTGGCTTTTGCCTTCGTCGCCACGCTGGGGGCGGAAGGCTTTATCACCGTCCTGATTCACAACTGGTTTCATGTCAACCTCTACGATATCGGCTTCAGCCTCTACACTTTCTGGGGGCTGGTGCTGGTCTACACCTATTTCCAGTTGCCGTTGATGATTCTGGTGACGGTACCCGCCCTCAGCGCGCTGCGACCGGAGTGGCGCGAGGCGGCGACCAATCTGGGCGCGTCCAGCTTCACCTACTGGCGCCGCATCGCCCTGCCCATCCTCATGCCCTCGCTGATCGCAGCAGCCATGCTGCTGTTTGCCAACTCCTTCGGGGCCTACGCCACCGCCTACGCGCTGGCGCAGGGAGCCATCAACATCGTCCCCATCCTGATCGGCTACGCGGTCGCGGGCAATGTCAGTATGGATGTCGGGCTGGGCAACGCGCTGGCCGTCGGCATGATCGTCGTACTGCTCATTGCCGTCTCGCTCTATACAACAATGCTGCGCCGCGCCAATACCTGGACCGGGAGGTGAAGTATATGAGCATGCAACAAGACGTAGCGAGGCACCCCGGAGGCAGCATCTGGGCCGGTTTCGATAAGGTCTTTCTCGCGCTGGTCATCCTCTATCTGCTGGTGCCGCTGGTCGTCACGCTGGTCTTTGGCCTCTCTGGCGGCAGCGGCGGCATCAGTTTCCGTACCTACCAGCAGATTTTCAGCGATCATGATTTCTCGCAGACGCTGCTGCTTTCACTGGGGCTGGCCTTTTCGGCCACCATCCTCTCCGTCGTGCTGGTCACGCCCACTGCTTACTGGGTGCAGATGCGCCTGCCCAACGCGCGGCCTTTGATGGATGTCCTCTCGCTGGTGCCGTTCGCCGTGCCAGCCGTGCTGCTCTCGCTCGGGCTGGTCGAGGTCTACGGCTCATCCAACCCGATCATCAACGTAGTCTCGCTGGGCCTGGTGCCGCTGTTGAGCAACAACCCCTTCAATATCGTGAATACGCCGCAGCTACTCGTCTGCGCCTACGTGATTATTTCCCTGCCGTTTGTCTATCGCCCGATTGATAATAGCCTGCGCGCCATCAATACGAGAGTGCTGACCGAAGCGGCGTACAGCCTGGGCAGTGGCTGGTGGCGCACCTTTCTGACAGTCATCCTGCCTAATATCACTCCCGGCGTGATCAGCGCAGCCCTGCTGACCTTCTCCACCGCGATGGGTGAGTTTACCATTGCCAGCCTCTTCGGCCTCTACACCTTCCCCATCTACCTGGATGAAACCGGCCAGAGCAGCCCGTACAAAGCGGCATCACTCTCGGTCCTCAGCTTCGTCCTGACGCTGATCTGTGTGCTGGCGATTATCCTGCTGGTGCGGCGCGTAGCTGTGGGGCCGCAGCAAGGCGAAATCGAAGTCGCGGCAGCAAAATAACAAGGAGTTGTATCGTGGCATTTCTGGAATTAGAGAACGTAACCAAACGCTTCGGGCAGGTCACAGCCGTCGATGATATCACGTTGGCGGTGGAACGGGGCGAATTTCTGACGCTACTCGGCCCCAGCGGCTGCGGCAAAACGACCATCCTGCGCATGATCGCAGGCTTCGAGACGCCTACGGTCGGCAATATCCTGCTCGATGGCGATGATATCACCAATCGCCCGGCCAGCAAACGGCCTATGGGCATGGTTTTCCAGTCCTACGCCCTTTTCCCGCACATGACCGCCGCGCAGAACATCGCCTTTGGCCTGACCATCAAACACACGCCCAGAGACGGAATCCAGCGCCGCGTGGCCGAACTGCTGGAACTGGTGGGCCTCGGCGACAAGGGGCGCAGCTATCCACACCAGCTTTCGGGCGGGCAGCAGCAACGTATCGCACTGGCGCGCGCGCTGGCGGTAGAACCCAAAGTGTTACTGCTCGACGAGCCGCTCTCCGCGCTAGACGCTAAAGTGCGCGTCTCCCTGCGCAACGAAATTCGGCGCATCCAGCAGCAACTCAAGATGACGGCTATCTACGTCACACACGACCAGGAGGAGGCGCTGGCTATCTCCGACCGTATCGCGGTGATGGCGCGCGGCCACATTGAGCAGTTGGGGCAACCCGAAGAGATTTACAGCAACCCACAATCCGTCTTTGCGGCCACCTTCGTGGGCAACAGCAATCAGTTCAGAGGCGTGCTTACCTCCGCCGGCGAAGGGCTGTGCCAGGCCGGTCCCTACACGCTGCACGTGTCGCCACAACCATCTCTGCGCAACGGCGAATCCATTATGGTTATCGTCCGGCCCGAAGAGATGACCATTCAAGGAGAGGGAGAAGCTGCTGCCCAGGGCATCGATGCTGTCATGAGCGACACGGGAACGAGCAATGAGATCGCCGGAGTGATCGAACTGCGCACCTTCCTGGGGCCATTCACGCGCTTCCACGTGCGCGCTAGAGACGAAGGCGTCCTCACCGCCGACGTGCCGAGCCAGCAGGCGCGTGGCTACTCCGTCGCCCAGCACGTCACGCTCTCCTTCCCTCCTTCCGCCTGCCAGGTTCTGCCCCTCGTCGCCGGAGAGGCCGCGTTGAAACACATGGCTGAGGAGGAAGCGGAGGCGGTATAATAGCTTTTTCAGATATCCAGGTGGGCCGCTTGCAGGCCACTCAGTGCAAGCCAGCGGTGCAGGCCACCGCGCGTCACAGGCCAGCCGACGCAGGCCACCGCGCGTCACAGGCCAGCCGCACATACAGCAGGCCAGCCGACGCAGGCCCCCGCGCAGGCCACCCGCAAGAGGTGGCCCTACTCTACGCGACCGCTCCACCGGCCCGGCTCGCAGGCCACCGCGTCACTGCCCAGCCGACGCAGGCCACCCGCAAGGGGTGGCCCTACTCTACGCGGCCGCTCCACAAGCGGCAAGACCGCATCGTCTATAGTAGGGCCACCCCTTGCGGGTGGCCTGGGCGGCCTTCCGGTAACGCTTCTGGGGGTGGCCCTACTCTACGCGACAGTTTCACCGGCCCAGCCGTGCAGATATCAGAACGTATATAGTAGGGCCACCCCTTGCGGGTGGCCTGCTCCCGCTGGCCTGCTCCCGCTGGCCTGTGACACGCGCTGGCCTGCTCCCGCTGGCCTGCGCGCGGCGGTAGCCGTGCTGCTCACAACAATCTACTTACCCCTTCATCAGTCTCCTCAGCACAGCCAGGAGAATGCCGCCATTTTCGTAGTAGGTGACATCGATAGGGCTGTCGAGGCGGGCAATGGTGGCAAAGGTGAAAGTTGAGCCATCTTCACGTGTCACGCGCACCGTCACCTCCTGACGAGGCTTGAGGCCCTGCTCAATGCCGACGATGTCGTAGGTCTCGCGCCCGGTCAGGCCAAGCGATTCTTTGTTCTCGCCCGACTTGAACTGGAGCGGCAGGATACCCATGCCGACGAGGTTGCTGCGGTGAATGCGCTCGAAGCTTTCGGCGATGACCGCCCGCACACCCAGCAGCAAGGGGCCTTTGGCGGCCCAGTCACGCGAACTGCCGGAGCCGTATTCTTTGCCCGCGATGATGAGCAGCGGCACGCCTTCCTGCTGATAGCGCACAGAAGCCTCATAGATCGTCGTCTCCTCGCCATCAGGCAGGTGAACGGTGTAGTAGCCTTCCTTGCCGCCCACCAGGCGGTTGCGCAGGCGGATGTTGCCGAAGGTACCGCGCACCATCACCTCGTGGTTGCCGCGCCGCGCCCCGTAGGTATTGAAGTCGCGCCGCTCTACGCCATGCTCGAGCAGGTACTTTCCGGCAGGGCTGGTAGGCCCGAAGCTGCCAGCCGGGGAGATGTGGTCGGTGGTGATCGAGTCGTCCAGCATGGCTAAGACGCGCGCCCCACGAATGTCTTTCACCGGTTCTGGCTCAACGGGCATGTTCTGGAAGAAGGGCGGCTCCTGAATATAGGTCGAGTCGGGATTCCACTCGAAGAGCGTACCGCTGGAATTGGAGAGGGAACGCCAGTGTTCGTCGCCCTCGAAGACGTTGGCATAGTCGCGCTCGAACAGTTCCGGCGATATAGCGGAATCTACCACCGCGCGCACTTCTTCCTGCGTGGGCCAGATGTCGCGCAGGTAGACCGGCTCGCCATTGATATCAGTGCCGACCGGTTCCGTCGTCAGGTCGATATCGACGGTACCGGCCAGGGCGTAGGCGACGACGAGTGGAGGCGAGGCCAGGAAGCTGGCGCGCACCTGCGGGTGAATGCGCCCCTCAAAGTTGCGGTTGCCGCTCAGCACAGCCGCGACTACCAGATCGTTCTCCTGCACAGCATCGGCCACCGGCTGCGGCAGGGGGCCGCTATTGCCGATGCAATTATGCACTGCTACCGTGCCTGCCACGAAGGCGTGCAGATCGTCTACTGCCAGATCGAATACCGCTCGCTTGCCAGCCGGACGCCGTTCCACCACCTGCAGCGCGAGCGTGGGCAACGTAAGTGATTCCTTCTCGATGCAGTATCGTTTCGCCGTCTCCCTATCCTCACGCGAGGGCAACGGCGCGAACCACTCGCGCGCGCCGATCTGATTGAACAGTTCGACAGGCGATGGAAAGTCGCAGGCATCTCTATGCAACGGCTGGAACTCGCGCGTTGTAGCCTGCGGGAGCCGCGAAAAGCGGTCGTGTCCTTCCAGCAGGGCGTAATGTGGGAAGACAACCGGCTCACGTTCCAGTAGCTCTACCGCCGCTTTTTTACGTGCATGGGAGAACGACAGGGCGTAGTCTTCCTGATGGAGTTCTTCCAGGCGAGCCGACATCCAGAGGCGCTGGCGGTGAATCTGGTCCATCAGCCGCCAGTAGACCGCCGCCGCGCTGGCTCGCAGGGCCTTGTCCATGCAATAGCGGAAGCCGACACGCTCCACGAACGAGAGGCCATCTGGAAGCTCCAGGCGCACTTCCACACGCGGCATGCCATCCTGTGCTGCCGGATACGTGGAAGCTGAGCGGCGCGTGGGGTATTCGTAGACGCTGGTTCCATCGGTCTTCACGCCACAACGCGCCAGCAGGCGGGTCACATCGTACATAAGCTGCTTGAGAGCTTCTACATGCTCAGGTATTGTACTCTGCGAATAGGCTGGCATCCCAAGTGAAGCATCGCCGTCGCGTTTGCCCCAGCGATGCAAGGTCGGCGCGTGTCCGTCGGCCCCGAAGAGGCCGCCCAGGAACTCGCGCACCACCGCGACCGGGCAATGTTCATCCAACACGAATACCGGAAGCGTCGGCACCTGCTGAATGCGCCGCCCGGTACGCACGCCGGGCAACGTGCTGATGGCATCTGTGAGCGGATTCGGCAGCACAATTGTCCACTTGCGTTCGTCGTAGCGTGTGGCCGCAGGGCGAACGCCGGTCAGCAACTCAATATCGTCGAGAACGGCCTCGCGGTCAAGGGCCTGTCCAACGTGCATCCGACCTTGCCCGGAGAGGCTGATCGAGCCGTCGCTGAGCAGGTAGCCGAGCAGACGAGCAAATGCCAGTGTGTGCTGGCGCTTACACGCAGTTTCCATTGTAAGTGTCAGTTTACCGACCTGCAGCGTATAACCGGCTTCGTCGTCTCCAGGCTCATCCAGCGGAGCCTCAAGGCCAACCACGACGCGATCCTGACCGGGGACAAGCTGGTCGGCGCGCAGCCAGCGTCCATCGACGCAGAGCAGCTTATGGTCGGGTGTGCAAACAAGCGTGCGCCCGTCTTGCAGGGTGAGCGAGACACATTCGCGCTCACCCTGAACCATCATCTCGGCCTGCCTCGCCCTGCCCAGTTTGCCATCTGCGGTGGGAGCGAGCAGCGAGGTGCCGCCGAGGCCCGGCAGTTGCTCAATGGGCCGGGCGGTACCGTTGGTAAGCAATACAGGCGTGCCTTCAGCAAGGCAGGTGGTGCAGCCGTAGCCCACAAGGTGGAAGCGCAGGGCCTCCAGGTAGGGCAGCAGTTCGGCGTTGCGCAGGTAGTCGATCACGGCGCGGGAGCCGGGGGCAAGGCTGGTCTTGATAGTTGGCTTGACACTCAGGCCGCGCTCAACAGCATGCCTGGCCAGCAGGCCAGCCGCGACCATGACCGAGGGATTAGAGGTGTTGGTACAACTGGTGATAGCTGCAATCGCCACCGACCCATCGGAGATATGCGTCTCGACATCACCCATCGTGACCGCGACATCCTTGACATGTCCATTGTGTCCATTCCGTTTGCCCGCGCTGGCAAGCTTCGCCAGGTCTTTCGCCTCGTCTTCCGTCTGGGCAACGGGATCGGGATTGGGCCGACCGCCTTCGGTGCCGAGGCGAATCAGGGGACGCTCGGTGGTCAGGTTCTCCTCGTCTTCCAGGAAGCGGTCGGGGTAGGCCCTGCGGAAAACCTGGCCCAGTTCGTGCATGGGAACGCGATCCTGCGGACGACGCGGTCCGGCAAGGCTCGGCTCTATCGTGCCGAGATCGAGTTCAAGCAGGTCGTCAAACTGCGGCTCCGGGGCCTCGTCGGTGCGGAAGAGTCCCTGCGCCTTCGTGTAGCGCTCGACGAGATCGATGCGCTTCTGGTCACGCCCGGTGCCGCGCAGGTAGCGCAGCGTCTCCTCGTCGACGGGGAACAGAGTCGAGGTCGCGCCAAATTCGGGCGACATGTTGGCGATAGTGGCGCGGTCGGCCAGTGGAAGGCTGCTGAGGCCGGGGCCGGTGAACTCAACGAACTTGCCAACCACACCGCGTTTGCGCAGCATCTGCGTCACCGTCAACACAAGGTCGGTGGCCGTTGAGCCGCCGGGCAGCGAGCCGGTGAGGCGCACGCCGATGACTTCGGGCGTGAGCAGGTAAAGTGGCTGACCAAGCAGCACGGCCTCGGCCTCGATGCCGCCAACGCCCCAGCCGAGGACGCCGAGGCCGTTAATCATGGTGGTGTGGGAGTCGGTGCCGACGAGGGTGTCGGGGAAAGCAAGGGTCTGCCCATCCTCCTCCTTTGTCATCACAACCGGGGCCAGATATTCCAGGTTCACCTGGTGGACGATGCCGGTGCCGGGTGGCACCACGCGGAAGTTGCTGAACGCCTGCTGCGCCCAGCGCAACAGCGCGTAGCGTTCGGAGTTGCGCTCGTATTCGCGTTCCACGTTGCGCGCAAAGGCCAGTGACGAGCCAAACATATCGACCTGCACCGAGTGGTCGATGACCAGGTCGGCAGGCACCAGTGGGTTGACCTGCTCCGGGTTGCCGCCCATGCGAGCCATCGCGGAGCGCATGGCGGCCAGATCAGCCACGGCAGGAACACCGGTGAAGTCTTGCAGCAGGACGCGTGCCGGGAAGAAAGGATATTCTGCCTCTACCTGCCCGGCCTGCCCCGGTTGCCAGTCCGCCAGCGCGAGAACCTCATCCTCGGTGACCAGCGCGCCATCGAGGTGGCGCAGAGCGTTCTCCAGGATAATCTTGACCGTATAAGGAAGTCGGTCCAGTTGCGCACCGCGTTTCGCCAGCGCGGCTAAATGAAAGTAGGTGACAGGGCCATACGCGCTTTCCAGCGTCGCACGAGCGCCGAACACATCGTCGTGAGTCGTCATACCAATACCTCTTATCGTAGTAAGTCATATTCAGGAGCAGCAGAAGGGATGCAAAGCAGATCCATCTCTGACAGCAAGCTTTTCATCACTATATTATACAACAGCAGGGCATACGAGTCCTGCGGTTCGCAGGATAGGAATCGTTAAGGGGCAAAAATGGGGAGGGCAGCGATTGATGAGAGCCGATGGATACGATAAAAGTTCACAGAAGAGCGAACACCGCACGGAGAGACAAAGATGCTACCCTCTTCTTCTGGATGATGGTTGATAGGATGCACGTCTTATCCCACAGAAAGGGGTCCCGGTTCCACTTTCTGGGCGTATCATCCATCCACCACCCAGTGCAAACTTCCTCTATATACAGGCAACTCTCAAAAAGCACTGCCCAGTCATACTATGCACCTTTCCAGATCGGAAAACAACAGCAGATATACCTAAAATCCGCAGAGAATAGAGCAGCGGGAGCTAAAAAGGCAGCGCCAGCGAGACTGTACAGCCGTTACCGGGTGAAGAGACGATGGAGAGATGCGCGCCAATAAGGGCGGCACGCTCGCGCATACCGAGCAGGCCAAGTCCGCTCTGCTCGCTTTCACCCGCTTCAGGGTGGGTAACATCCAGGTGCATTTGTGCAGGATCAAACCCATGTCCATTGTCGGAAACGCTAACTTGCAGACCTTCGGGCATGTAGTGGAGATGAATGCTGGCCTGGGTCGCGCCAGAATGCCGCCACACATTCGACAGGGCTTCCTGCACGATGCGGAAGATAGCGATTTCAGCTTCTGGCTGCGTGGTCACAGGAATCGGGGAGCCGGTACAGGTAAAAGAGCAAGGAACACCGCGCGCCGCCGAGCTATCGCTGAGCCACTCAATGGCCGCACGCAGGCCGAGATCATCGAGAACAGAGGGGCGCAGGTCGCGGCAAGCCCGGCGCACGCCTTCAAGAGTAGAATCGGCCAGGTTTTGCAGACTTGTGACCCACTGGATATCTTTCTCTGGCAGCGCATGCTTATTCATTGCCTGTCCCATACTCTCAAGACCCAACGAGAGGGCGATCAGCGCCTGCGCTGTGTCGTCATGCAGCTCGCGCGCCAGGCGGCGCCGTTCCTCTTCCTGTACGCGCGTAATGAGAGAAGCATAATCCTGCAATTCACCCTGACGGCGACGCGCACTGCTCAAATCCTGCAACGATTGCTGCAATTCACTGCTGCGCAGAGTAAGCCTCGTACTGATCAAAGCAAGATAGTAGATGGCGAAGAGTGGAACCAGGAAAAAGAGCCAGGCCAGCTCGGCGGCAAGGTCATCGAAGATATCGACCACCGGAAGCAAGGGGCCAACGGTGAGCACCAGCATCTGGAAGCGTATGACGGGAGAGCGCAGGTACTGCTTCCACGCCGTTCGCAGGCTCATATGGTTATCCACCATCAATATCGGCAGCGCAAAAAGCGAGATCAGCATCAGCATCACCAGCGCGGCTACGATGGAACCAATCAATTCCTGGGATTCGGCGAGATGATACAGCGGGGGACCCAGGGCAAAATCATTATGGTGTGGGCCCGCAATCAAGATATAGACAGCGCCGGAGAGAAACGCAAAGACAGCGCTACTGCCAAGCCGATAGCAGGCCTCGGCCCAGGAGACAAAGCCGCGCATCATCGTGTACCCCTGGAGAAGCGCCTGCGTTAACAACGCGCTCAGCACGGCAGCCGGAACCCCGATAAGCACAGCAGCAGCAAGATAAATAGGAGCGGTGATATCTAGAAGCAAGAGCGGCTTCCAGACTGTGCGCTGCTGCGTGCGCGTGCTTTCCGTCATCTCCTTTGTAAGCAGGCGCAACAGCAGGACACGGCCCAGCAGTGAGAGAAAGAGGGAAAGCACGATCAGGCTGTAAATGGCACGAGGGCCATAAAAGTTGGTTGCCGGCTGGTAATTGATCAGCGACCAGACGAGAAACACCAGGGCGACAGCCAGCGAACCGAGGGCAATGAGCGGTTTGCAGTATGCTGCCGGTTTTAAACGGGAGAGGGTCGTTTCAGCAGGGAGCACAGAGACGGGTTCGCGTGTCTGGTCAGGAATCATAGGTATCCTGGAGAGAAATCAGCCCCTCGCGCAAAGCCAGTAAGACGGCCTCGGTACGCGAGCCGACCTGCATTTTGGTAAAGATATTGGCAAGGTGGCTGTGAATTGTGCGAATACTCAGCCCCATACGGCGCGCAATTTCCTTGTTGGGCAGACCACGCGCAGCCAGTTTTAACACATCGAACTCTCGCTCGCTCAATAGCTCCGCCGCGCGACGCGAGGGGGATTGAGGACGCTCACTGATGCGGCGCATGACCTTTTCCGCCAACGATGGCTGTAGCACCGCCTCTCCACGCGCTACCGCCCGCACCGCGTTGATCAATTCCTTGCCATGCACATTCTTGAGCAGGAAGCCGGCCGCACCAGCTTCGAGCAAAGCAATGAGGTAAGGTTCATCATCGTAGGCTGAAAGAATAAGTACCGCCGTCTCCGGGCAGTCCTCTTTAATGACCCGTGTGGCCTCAATGCCGCCGATACCGGGCATGGCAATATCCACGATAGCCAGATCAGGGTGCAGGCGATGGGCCGCCTCAATAGCTTCCTGTCCATTCGCGGCCTCCGCCACCACTTCGACATCGCTCTCAGCTTCCAGTAAGCGGCGCGTTCCTTCACGAACCAGAGCATGGTCATCCGCGAGCAACACCCGAATGACCCGGTTGCTCTCCTGCTCTCCTGTCCCCTCGGCAGCAGTCTCGTTTACTGTTATATCTCCATTATTGCGTTGTACTGCCTCGTTTTGCATGCTATAACCTCTTTTTTCTCAACACCTGCTTTTTCCATATACTCCATTCCTCAACCGTCTTCCTGTTGCCCCCAAATATAGTACCTGAGGCTTGCCAGCCACAACCGCAATTCTGCTTACCTCCATAGTATCGCAGATATCTATGTTATGGTCAACTACGTAGCGGAGAACATTCCAACGCGTTGTATAAAACAGGTAGATATCAACATGGGGCAGGCGCTTATTCCTGGTCTCATTTCCGCTTTTTTCTATTGACAAGGTTTCTCTCTTTTCGTTAAAGTAGGGACTATACTGATTCTAGTGCGATTGAATAATAGGCATGTTTCGTAGTTTTAAGAATCTTGGGATAAGAAGGGAACGCGGTATGGGGATATGTCTTGATGAGGATTGTCAATTTCATAATCGAGAGAAGGCTCGCTTCTGCGCGCGCTGCGGGCTTCCTCTGCCCGGCGCATTTTTGCAAGGACGTTATGAAATTCAACAACTCGAATCAAAAGAGCGGGGAATCGTGACGCTACAAGCAATTGACCGGCACAGCGGCTTCCCGGTAATCGTGCGCGCTCTTCACCCGAAGCAAACGGGGGCAAGCGACCGGGAGAGTTTTTTGCAGGACGCAGAACTGGCCGTTGCGCTCTCCAGCCGGGTAGCGGAGCCGGGCAGTATTCACGTCACGGACTATGGGCAGGATGGACCCGTGACTTTCCTGATTAAGTCGGAGTTCGCGCAAACGCCACCCCAGGCGGCGCGTCCGCGCATGACCGTTCGCGTCGCAGGCGAGCGGGAACATGCCCTGGTGCCTCCACATGCGTCCATCTCCGTCTCCGCTAGCGAAGGCGACGAAGACAAGGTGAACACCCTGGTGAGGCAGACCGCTGTCGCAACTCCCGCCACGCCTATCCCACCGGTCACAGGCGATGAAGACAACTCTCACATGCCGCTTCCGGCCAGTATGGCCGTTACGCACGAAATCGCAAGAGCCAACCGGGCATACGAGCTGGGCAACTACGAGGAAGCCCGCACCGCTTACGAGCAAGCTACCAGACTTGACGCCAGAGCAGTGGAGGCGTGGAGCGGACTTGGTACCAGCCTGATTCATCTTGGCTACCCGCAAGAGGCGCTGCAAGCCTACGACGCGGCGCTCTCCTTGCGCTCCAACGATCCCGAACTCTGGACCTCACGAGCGCAGGTGCTGCACCTGTTGGATCGCTACGAGGAGGAGATGCTGTGCTACGAGAAGGCTCTCTCCATAGACCCAAACTACGTCTTCGCCTGGAGCGGGCGTGGCATGACGCTGGCCGAGCTGAAGCGCGGTGACGAGGCGCTGCTGGCATTCGACCGGGCACTGACGCTGGATCCGAAACAACATGTCATCTGGCAGGCCATGAGCGATACACTCTACAGTATGCAACGCTATGAGGAGGCGCTGCTGGCCGTCGAGCGCGCGCTCGAACTGGATTCCTCCAACGGGGCATTGTGGGACCTCAAGGGCAATATTCAGCGCCGTTTGCGACACCCTGCTCAGGCGCTGGCGCTGCACGAACAAGCCACCCTGCTTGAGCCTGAGAACGCCCTGTTCTGGTTCGATAAAGCCAACGACCTGCGTGACCTCCGGCGCTTTGCCGAGGCCCTGGCAATGTATGACCACACACTCTCCCTTGACCCGACACTGGCTGGCGCGTGGTATAATCGAGGCAACGTCCTCGCCGCCCTGCGCATGTACGAGGATGCGTTGGAGTCCTACGACCATGCACTTGACTACGATGACGGATTGAGTTCCGCGTGGTATAACAAAGGAAGCTTATTGCACGAATCAGGGCGTCACCAGGAGGCTATCGCCGCCTTCGACCGGGCGCTCGCCATCGATACGCACTATATCGCGGCCTGGAACAACAAGGGACTGTCTCTGTTCGCGCTTGGCAAGCTGGAAGAGGCGCTGGCCGCTCTGGAGCAGGCAACTTCGTTTGCCCCGGAGGAACCGGATGCCTGGTATAATAAATCCGTCGTGCTGGAGAAACTGGGACGAGTTCAGGAGGCTCTTTCATGCAGGGATTGGGCCAATTCGTTGGAGCAACGAGCGCGAGCTACACAGTAAGGCACCAAAACTAGAGGAGATGGCATGCGACGCTGCGCAGATCTGGTTGATTGCGGCTTTGACAATCGGGACAGCGACCGGTTTTGCCGCGCCTGTGCGCTTCCCCTGTTGAATACCGCGCTGGCGGGACGCTACCTCATTCACGGGCTAATTAGCAAAGGGGGGTACGCGGCGGTTTTCCGTGGCATCGACCAGCACCTTTCGCGCCGCATCGCCATTAAAGTCTTGCTGCCCAGCAAAACGTCGCCGAAAGAGCAAGAGCATTTCCTGCGCGAGGCCCGTATCGCCGCGACGCTTGATCATCCCAACATCGCGCCCATCCTCGACTACGGCCAGGATGGCCCCAGCGTCTTCCTCGTGATGCCGCTCTATACGTCAGGCTCGCTGCGCAACCGGCTCGCGAGCGCCAGCGGTCCCCTGCCTGCCCCGGAGACGATCTACAACTTCCAACAACTGGGCAATGCGCTGCACTACGCCCACACGCGCCCGCGCCCGGTCATTCACCGCGACATCAAACCGGAAAATATCCTGATACACCAGGAGGACGGGCGGCTGATGATTACCGACTTCGGTATTGCGCGCCGACTGGAACCTGGCGCTCGCGTGGGCAAGACAGTGACGGTGCGTGGCACCGTCGGCTACATGGCCCCTGAGCAGACCAGCGGCATCGTCGACCCGCGCAGCGACGAGTACAGCAGCGCCATCGTGCTCTATGAGATGCTGACCGGCTACCATCCGCTCGACCCCCTGGGCCATGCCATCCCTGCTCCCTCCTCACTTAACCCGGAATTGCCGTCTGGAATGGATGAGGTCGTACTGCGCGCTCTGGCACCCCGGCCCGAAGACCGCTTCCCCACCTTGCTGGAGTTTATGCAGGCTTTCGACCAGGTGTGCCGCCCTGATATACTCATGCAAACACCTCTGGTCAGTGGAGGGACTGATGTCGTGGCCGCGCCACGACCGAACACAAATCCCGGCCTGGCAGCCGTTCAGCCCCAGACCCGTGATGGGGGCCATGATGCCGTCAGGGGAGGCTCAACGGGGAGGGTACCGGCTGTGCGGCTAAATACGGCCAGCGTGCGCGAAAAGTGCGCTGAAGGCGATCAATTGCTCAGGCAGCAGCAGTACGCGCAGGCGCTGCAGGCGTATGAAGAGGCCCTGCGCATGGACCCACGCAATTTCCATGCCTGGAACGGGAAGGGAACGGCGCTCTACAGCCAGGGGAACTATAAGAAAGCCTTTGAGGCTTACCAGCGCGCTACCGAAATCGACCCTGATAACCCGGTGGTGTGGGTCAGCGCGGGACTGTCGCTCAACCGCTTGCAGCGTTACCAGCAGGCCATCGTCCACTTTGACCGGGCCATCTCGCTCGACCCTCACTACGTCCCCGCCTGGACGGGCAAAGCGGACGCGCAGCTGGATATGAACCAGCCAGAAGAGGCTCTGGCTTCTTACGAACAGGCGCTGACATACGATTCCAGGAGCTTTCAGGCCTGGAACGGGCTGGGCAATGCGCGTTCCAGCCTGCGCGACTTCGCGCAGGCCGTCGATGCCTACACCCAGGCTTTGCAGGTCAATCCGCGCAGCGCGGTTGCCTGGTGCAACAAGGCGGAGGCGCTCATCCAGCAAGGAAACTATCGCGCCGCCCTCGATGCCCTCCAGGAAGCCACCGAACTCGACCGCAGCTACGCCCGTGGCTGGACGCTCAAAGCCGACGTCTACGATGCCCTCGGCAATCAGCAGGAGGCCCAAAAAGCCAGACGCCGCGTTCGCCCCTGGGGGTTGATGAGTTAAGCACATAAATAGCCCAACGGATGCCGTTGGGCTATTTATGTGCTTAACTGATATTAATGCACGACGCGATCCAGGACCATGACGGCGAAGATGGCGGCGAGGTAGATGTTGGAGTACCAGAAAAGGGTACGCGCCAGCTTTTTGGTGCGTTCGCGCCAGAGCCGGAACGCGAGGAAGACCAGCCCACCGCCCAGGAGCAGCGCTCCGGCCAGGTAGAAGTAGCCCATCGCGCCCATCGCGTAGAGCACAATGGTGATCGCTACCAGGAAGATGGCGTAGAGCAGGATTTGCTTGCGCGTCTCCGCCTCGCCTTTGACCACCGGCAGCATGGGAATGCCAGCTTTCTCGTAGTCTTTGGAGATGAGCAGCGAGAGCGCCCAGAAGTGCGGCGGCGTCCAGAAGAAGATGATGGCAAAGAGCCAGACCGCCGTCCAGCTTACGCTATTGGTAATCGCAGCCCAGCCGACAAGCACCGGCACCGCACCGGCAGCACCACCGATAACGATATTCTGCGTCGTCGTGCGTTTGAGGCCAAGCGTGTACACGAAGACGTAGAAGAGAATGGCGGAAGTAGCCAGCACCGCGCTGAGCAGGTTGACGAAGACGTAGAGCACGACGAACGAGAGGACGGCCAGCACGATGCCAAAAACGAGCGCCTGCCGGGGTTCCACGCGCCCCGCTGGCAGCGAACGGCGCTGCGTGCGGCCCATGATCTGGTCAATGTCGCGGTCGATATAGCAGTTGATGCAGTTGGCGCTGCCTGCCGCCATTGCCCCACCTACCAGCGTGGGGATGAGCAGGCTGAGCGAGGGCAAACCCTGCTTCGCAATTGACATCGCGGCAGCGGTCACGCCGAGCAGCAGCACGGTCACATGCGGCTTCATCAGATCAAGATAATTGCCAATGGTTTGCCGGATTGCGCCGCTCTTTCGTCTCGTTTCCGCCTCAAGCTGCTCCATACGTTCAAGCTCCTGCGGCGCTACCGTCGCACGCAGTTGATTGACAGCCTGCGCAGCCAGCAAGACCAGTGTCCCCCAGACCCCGGCGGCAAACGCGAGATGCACGCCAACAAGCCACTCAGGCTCGTTGAGCAAGACACCCACACCACCAACAACGGCCTGACTGACGAAAAGCCCCCCGGCCAGCAGCGTCACAATAGCTTGCTCCCGCGCCATCTGCCAGCGCCGCACAGCCGCGACAACCAGCCAGAGCATGACAAGACCGACAAAAATAGCGTAGACGCGGTGCAGGACGTTGATATCGACGAGATGAGTACCGACAGCCCAGGGAGCCGGGGTACAGAAAGGCCAGCCTGTACAGGCCAGAGCCGCGCCACTGCTGCTCACATACGTTCCGAACAGAATCAGGATATAGACCAGCACAGCAGTCGAGGCGGCCAGTTGCGCGAATTTACGGGTTCGCGCCGGATGCTCTCGTGGGGATGCGGGTTTGCTGCTCAGCACGGCAAGCGTAATGACCCCAGAGAAAATTGCCAGCGCAACAGCCAGGGGCGCGGTAATAAGCTGTGGTGACAGCTTCCAGAGCAGCGTTCCCGCGAGCGCAATCAGCACATAGCTCACTCCAGTCGCCGTCCACGTGGCGTAATGGATGAATTTCATAACAACACTCCTTGTGCCAGAAGAGTAAAAGCGATTATGACTGTGGCAGCCATTGCTTCATGCCGTCTGCCATGCCAATTTCCTGATCGCTCAGGTCGGACTTGCTGGTTGAATCCAGCGTCTCATAGTAGAGACGCTCATGCCCATTGGCATCTATGATATAAGTGATAGGATCATGCGTTATCGAATTATCTGGATTCACCTGGACATACACGTTGTACGAACGATAGATAGCCTCGAGCTGCTGTGGCGTGCCGGTCAGGAAAAGCCACTGGTGCAGCATACCATGCTGGATGGACCAGGACTGGACAGCGGTGACGCTGGTCGCGGTGGTATTGGCATTGACGGCGATCAGCATGACCTTACTGGCGGCAGCAGTTCCCAGACTTGCCTTTGCCGCGTACATAATCTGAGCAGTCAGCGGGCACAGGCTGGTACAGCGGGCATCGATGAAGGCCAGGACAACCTCGTGTCCGCGCAGAGACGAAAGCGTGACCGACTGCCCGAACTGGTCGACAAGCTTGAAATCAGGGGCGGGTGTGCCATTGATGGGGAAGCCGCCAATGATATTGCTATCGGACTGAGCGCTCGCCTGATAGAGAGATTGTTCTTGTGACGCGGCAATGGTACGGACTCCCCAGACAGCAGCCGCCATGAGTATTCCCGCCAGAAAAATAGCAGAAACGATGAGGGTCATCCTCATACGGTCTGGATGCATACCTCTATTCCTTCCCAGATACGTCTTTGTATGCGTTGCCTCACGCCCGCTGCTCTTCTCCCACCTGTACCGCTACCTCGGGGCGTTGCGCAACAACCTTGTTGGCATGTTCGTCCTCATCTAATTGTAGCGCAAGCCAGCGCTGCAAGAGAATACTGATAGCAACACCAAAGGGAACATCACCGAATGTCCACATGATACCAGCGCCAAGCTGCTGATCTTGCAGCGCGGAGAATCCACCAAACCCCTGTACCAGATGAGCATAGGCGTAGAGAGGTACCGGCGCAAAGGCGATCAAGATAGCCAGCGCAACGTTTTGCGCCATCGCGAATCCCACGCACCCCATGCGCCCCAGATAGCCCACGCGAGGGCGTAATGGAGGCGAAGGAATCACCTGCGTCCAGAAGAGCGCGCTCACGAAAAGAAAGGTCAGATGCTCGCACCAATCGTGAACAATAGCATTGCTTAACGCGAGATTATAAAGGGTCGGCCAGTGCCACACCCACATTCCCACAACCAGCACGATGCAGGTAATAGCGGGCTGCCTCAGCCAGCTCCCCACTACGTAAAAAACCCGGCCAACCTTTAAGAACTTTACGCCCCTGCGCGCCCAGCGTGGCAGGCCCAGCCACAACGGAAGAAATGGCGCTCCCGCTACCAGCAGCGGGGCCATCACCACCAGGATGAGCAGGTGCTGCACCATGTGAACCCAGAAGAAGCGGGCCGAGAGGATATCAATCGGAGCAGAGCTTGCCAGCAGAAAGACGACGAGCGCCGCCAGGAAGTAGATGCCGCGCCAGAACCAGCTATCCCAGCGGTAGATCTCGGCGGCAGAACCACCGGTGCCCTTCCGGGCACCGGGGATCTTCGCCGCTTTCCTCTGCTCCGCATTGATCAGGATACGCCACCCACGAAAGTAGACGAGTTCGGCAACAAGACATCCGAGCAGTATCAAAGGTGGAACAGGCCACCCATTGACGTCAACCCAGATGCTCATAGCAGAACCTCCTCTCGCTCGCTCGCGTTATATAAGCAAACTGAATACCCATAGCAGCAGGCTCGCGATCACAGTGTAGTACCACCAGTAACCCGTCACCTCGGCAATGTACCCACGCCCGGCCAATCTGCCGCGCATAATCCGTCCTAAGAGAAGGACACCGATAATGATCGCCAACAGGAAGTGTACCCAGGTAAACCAGGTAACCAGCATGAGAACACTTTCGTAGGCATGGAAGGGGGTGGTGGTATATCCCAGACTCAGGGTGACCCAGGTTTGACCGACCAGCGCCAGCACCATCAGTATCAGGGATAGCACGAAGATGACCACCTGGCCGCTATCCTCATTCTTGCGCGCACCGCGCTCCCACCCGAAGTAGAAGAGTCCGCTCAGCACCAGTACGATGGCGACCAGCAGCCCCGGCAGCAACGTGGGGGGATGGTCTCCCGCAATCCTAAACTGGTTCTCGGTATTGAGTGCGTTCAGATAGCCGCCCGCCGCCAGGATGGCAAGCACGGACAACACATCCGACAGAATGAACATGATTACGGCGAGTCGCGCTCTTGCGACCAGAATGTGCGGCGCAAGTTCATGTTCATGGACTTGTTCGATAGATGTGCTCATCGTCTTTTTCCTCCGGTTCTCTCAACTCTCGGCCTGTGAGTGTGGCAGTAGTGGAGATTCCAGCGACCCCTCCACATCCGATGGGGCCGGTTCAGGCTCGCCGTAGTCGTAGGGGGTTGAGGTCACCACGGGCAGCTCTCCAGGAAAATTCTCCAGCGGCACCGGCGTGGGAACCGTCCATTCCAGTGTCTTGCCTCCCCACTCGTTGGCGAGGGCAGGCTCGCCACGCCTGAACGTGATCACCACGTTGTAGACGGCCACAAAGACGGAGGCCGCGATCAAAATGGCAAACAGGCTGGCAATCGTATTGGGAACGGCGAATGGGGGCGCAATATTCGCCTGCCAGCGGGGTTCGCCGATCAAGCCCGCATAGAACAGCGAGATGAAGGTTCCCAGGAACCCGATTTCAAAGAGCCAGAAATGGAGCTGGCCCAGGAAGGGGTTGAGGCGCTTGCCTACCATCTTGGGGAACCAGTAATAGAAGCCGGCGAAAAACCCGAAGACGCCTGCTCCGACGAGGGTGAAATGGAAGTGCGCTGTTACAAACATGCCGCCATGCAGAATTTCGTCGGTAGGAAGGTCTGCCAGGTAGATACCGGTAATGCCTCCGATGACGAAATTGACCAGCACGCCGACCACAAAGAGGACCGGAACCGTGACCCATATCTTGCCGCGCCAGTACGTGCCAACGAGAGCCAGGAAGAAGACGCCGGTGGGAATTGAAATCAGTTCGGTATCAAGCATAAACGGGGCATCCAGCGGGTCGTTGGAACCACTAAAGTAGAGGTGATGCCCCCACACGATCACGCTCAGGAGAGAGATGCCGACCAGGCTGCCAACAAGCATGCGACGGCCAAAGATGCCTTTACGGGCAAACACGGCGGAGACCTCGGCCGCGACGGCCAGGGACGGCAAGACAATCACGTAGACCTCAGGGTGACCAAAAAACCAGAACAGGTGCTCGTATACCCAGTTATTGCCTCCGAAGGCAGCCTCAAAGAAGGAAGTCTGGAAGACGCGGTCCATCACCACCATGATCTGAGACATCATGAAGGTAGGGAACGCTGTCAAACTCAGGAGAACCGAGAGTACCACACCCCACACCAGAACTGGCAATCGTCCCCAGGTCATGCCCCTTGTGCGCAGCACCATCACCGTCGTAATGATATTGAGGGCCGCCACCGTAGTGGAGATGGCAAAGACAATGATGAAGAAGCAGTACGCATCCGCCCCTGGTGTTAACTGCGCAACCTGAAGCGGGGCGTAGCCTGTCCATCCAGTCTGGAAGCCTCCAAGAAAGAGTGTTGTAATGATGATGGGAATGTCGGCGAACAACAACCAGTAGGAGAGCGCATTGAGACGGGGAAAGGCCATATCACGCGCTCCAATCATGATGGGCACGACGAAATTGCCGAAAGGACCGGCAACCATAATGACGGCAGCGACAATCATGATGATCCCGTGCATGCCCACAATGGTATTGTAGGTGGAGGGAGTGAAGAATCTGGCCCCCGGCATGGACTGCTCCAGTCGGATCGAGAAAGCGCCCAGTGAGCCGACGAAAAAGAGGAGCAGTGTCGTTATCAGGTACTGCAGGCCCACCACTTTGTGGTCGGTAGTCCAGCGGAAATACCGCCAGAGTCCCTGCCCTTTGCCTGCCAACTGCTGTTCTTCCTCATGTGTTGGTTCGCGGCGGCCAAAGCCCCACTTGATCACATCGTTGAAAGCTCCAATGCCCACCATGAAGAAGAACACCCAGGCAGTGTAGGCCGCCGACAGGGTCGCATCCTGGTTGCCTCCCTGAGTCAGGGCATTGACGATGAGGGCAACGACGACAGCACCGACAACGCCGACGATAATCCCGGAAACCACGCTGGGAAAAAGTTCTTGCATCAGGCCGCGCCGCTGAGGCTGAAGGGTAGTTTCGGTCGTGGCTTCTTGACTCATGGGTGTCCTCCTTGATTAATGATCCAGGAATTGAACGAGGAAGAATCGACAACGTTCACAGCTTCCCACATATAGCTATGCAGGAGGCCGCACATTTCCACGCAGTTCACAGTGTAGTTTCCTATCTGTGTCGGAGTGACGACAGGCGTGGTGGTTATCTCCCCCGGGTTGGCATCAACGCGAACGCCCAGAGCGCGTATAGCAAAACCATGCAGCACGTCTTCTGACGTGACAACGAACTGCACCGGACGATTGACAGGCAGTTCAATAACCTGGCTCTGGCTGGACACGCCGTACTGAGGGTAATTAAACGTCCACATCCACTGCTGCCCGGTGACCTGAACAATCAGGGTGTTCGGGGTGGCGGCAGCCGCTGTTTCCTGATAGTAGGCAACCATCCCCCAGATGAAGAGGAAGAGACAAAGTACACCTGTGACACCCAGCCATCCGATCTGGAGTCCTGGCCTGGGCTTTAAGGGAGGAGGATCCTCCGTTGGCCTCTCTCTTGTCCTGAAAAAGAGCAGGCTGTAGGCCAGGAAGACAAAGACGAACAGAGCAACCGGGATAGCAAGGACGGTCAGTACGATAAAGGTGAGATCGTCGGTACTGCTAAGATTGCTGGCCGCCGCCGGGAGAATAAAGGGGGCCAGCACAATCCAGAGCACAATGCCGACCACAGAGAGCACAATCCAGGCAATGAGAACCCGACGAAAATGGTTGGGTTCCTGTTCCGCTGGTGCTGTGCTGGCAGTGCTTGCAGTGATGTTAGCTTCAGACATCTTGCCCTCCCTTAATAATTGGTAACATGGACCATTCCTGCCATGTATCCCAGTGTCCACATCGGACCACTAAACCCATAAGGCTGTCCACGATCATTGCCACAGGGGACATAGCAATGCCACAGGTAGGTCAGGCCAGCCGGTCCCGTTTTGAACTGGAACTCGATAATGTTGGGCGTCGGATACTGGTTGCCGTTAATGGTCACATTATTGGGGGCATCGTCTGAGACCCCAACGAGCGGAACGCTCACGAAGATCGGATAGGGCGAGTTGGGGGTGGATTGGATGGTGAACGTATGACCTGGATCACTGGAGAACGTGTGGCCTTTCACCGTCTTTGCGATCTGGCTAACCTGACTCATATTACTATAAGGCTGGCCATCGAGTGAAGCTACGCCTCCAATCGTCCCTCGCACCTGCCCAAAGTAATTGTTGACTAAGGTGGTGCCAGAGTCGTATTGCCTGATGATGACTGTGATGACGCTGTTGGGCGGGAGTTCGAGTTGGGTAGCCAGACCATTATCGCCTGAGCAATAACTCACCCAGTCAATCTGCGGCTCTCCTGAATCGGAGTGGCAGACATGCGCGTCCGGGTAGGTGGAGAGTTGAAGCGTCGCACTATTCGGTCCCGTTTTTGTTGCTCGAATCACGCCCGATTCGGAACCAAGATCACTGATTGAGCCAAGGCCCCACCAGATCAGAATCAGGAAACCGAAACCTAAAATAATCGCGGCAACAATGCCAATGACAAAGCCTGATGAATGCTGTCTCAATGCAATCCTCCTTCACTTGTGGATTTGACGCGAGAGTTAGCGGTGTGCCTGCCGCCGGGCAAAGAGTATGACTAGAGCATTACACCAGTTGAATGCTCATGCTCATGAATAGAACACCAGCATCCAGCAATTGAGAATCCTCCGATCCCTCAAATCTTTTCACTCAACTGCTTGTTAGAAAGACAGCTTGTATCATAAAAAGATACCTTATTCCCCCTATAACGAAAAGATCAGAGGTATCAGAAAAATTCTCTCTAATTTGTAGAGGTACACAGGCTAGCGTAACATAAAAATATAAACTTGTCAATGTTTTTTGGCCCGCTTTATCATATCATCATACCAAATCACAATCTCATCACAAAATTTGCGCCTGGCTCATCTCTCTCTGCTGCTGGTCCCTGTTCATAGCTCCAGCCTCATCAAAGCGCGTGGAGAAAAGCGTTGTAAAGAAACGCAAAAAAAATCTGCTTGCCCCGCTGGCTCATTTCGAGTATACTGTTGAAAACAGAACATAGCCCTGGTTATCTACTCTATTTAGCGAATCAGTCAGTCCACCTTGAAAGAGGGATACATCGTCAATGCACATATCACGCAGATATTGCTATTTGCTATCCTTTTTGTTCGTATCGTTCTTGCTCATGGCACTATGCTCTCCAGCGGTTCGCGCGGACGGCGGCGCGCCCCAGATCGCCTACGTGGCCGGGGCAGGATCGGGTGTCAGCGCCATCGATATTGCGCAGCGGCGCGTGACCAGGACACTAACTCTAGCCGGAGAGCCGCACTCCGTCCTCCTCAGCCTCGACGGCCATGCCCTGTATGTCACGCAGCCCGCGCTCGGACAGGTTTCGGTGCTCAACGCGAAGACGGGCGCGACCATCTGCACGGCAAAGCTCCCCGGCCAGCCATCGTTCATGGCCCTCAGCCTGGACGCCACCATCCTGTATGTGGGTGGTCCGGGCGATACGAGTGTGCGCGCGCTTGATCCTTCGACCTGCCGGATAGAACGCACCTTCCAGACGCACGAACCCGTCTACGGGCTGGCAGTAGCGGCCTCCACGGCGGCAAACGCCACCCCCTTAACGCCCAATCAGATCTGGATCACGGGCAGCACACATCTCACCGTCTTCGACGCTAACGGAAACCAGCTCGGCACAGTTCCCATCGCAAGCGGGCCGCAAAATATCTCCATTCCCGCCGGTTTTACCGCCTACGTAACCACCCGCCAGGGCAGCCTTGTTGCCGTTGATCTGAATACACGGCGCGTTTTCCGCACCTTACTCATCGGGGGTCAGTTTGGCACAATGGACTATGATGCGAACACCGGCCAGGTCTACGTCCCCGACCAAAAGCACAACCAGCTCGATGTCCTGGTTCCTGTCACGATAGGGACAACGCCCATGCCACAGGAACCGGCGCGGGTCTTCCACCTGAACAGCGCTCCGCAGTCGGTCGCCATAACCAGCGATGGGCAGCTTGGTTTCGTGGCGCTTGCCAACGGCCAGGTGCTCATGCTCGATGTTCCCGGTCGCAGCGTCGTCACCAGCATCGCAGTTGGCGGCACGCCACACTTCATCATCACCGGTCTCTACCCGCCCGCCACTACCTCTACTCCACCCGCTCCACAGCAGACAACGATTTCCTCATCCCTCTCGCTCCTGCTGCTGGCCGCATTAATCGTGCTGGCGGTTGTGCTCCTGCTCGTCACCCTCTGGCTCCTCTGGCGCCTTTCCCGGAAGCGCACCGCTGACCAGAAACCAGGCCATAAGGCGGCGAATGAACAAGACCGATAATGACAGGGGGGATCGCCTTTCAGGATTGCATGACAATCCCTGATATTAGCGCACCAGCCCTCGCCTCATAGAGAGAATACCGAGCGCGAGGGCGGAGAGGGCCGAGAGGCTGAGCACTGTGATGTCGCGGCCAAGCTGGTCGGCTGAGGCATAGAAGACGGCCATCTGCAAGGCGTGGTTGCCGTAGGTCAGCGGGATGAAGGCGGCGATATTTTGCAGCCAGAGCGGCTCAAATGCGAGGACGGCGATGCCACCGGCCAGGAAGAACAGGTAGAGCGCCACGTTGATCGAAATGGCTATGACAGGCTGGATGCGCCGCAGCAAGGCCCCTATTGCCACGCCGAGACCGGAGCTAAACAGGGACACGAGGGCAATGATGAGCAGGGTGGTGAGCCAGTAGACCCCCTGCGGTCGCGTCCAGCCCAGCAAGTCGGCCAGCAAGAAAACGAGCAGGCCCAGCGTGAAGGTCGTCAGAAAGCCCGCCAGCACCTTGCCCACAATGATTGCGCCGGAGGTCGCGGGCGAAAGCAGCAGTTCTTTGATGGTCTGCGCCTCCCACTCGCGGGCGGTGGCAAGCCCACCGGTAATCAACCCACCAATCATCAGCAGCAGTCCGATGGTGGGCAAAACGCTGAATTGCAGCAGGCTGACATCCTGCGAGCGCAAATCTTGCTCGTTCATCGTCACCTTGATGGGGCTGGCGCTGCCCTGAGCCTGGTAGAACTGCGTGATGGCATCCGGCACCGAGCGGCGAATGTCATTGGTAAAGTCAAGATTCAGGTTATTGACTGTGACATCGATGGTGGCAGGCTCGTGAGCATCGACACGCCGCGTGAAGCCGGGGGGAATGGTGATGATCGCCACGACATCCAGGTTATTGATGAGCACTCTGGCCTGCTGGGCGTTGGCATCGGTGATACGAAACACATCGGCATTATGGATGATCTGGGCCATCTGCGCTCCCTTCACGCCCGTATCCTGCACCACCAGCGCCACGGGGCTGCGCCCGACGGCAGCAGCACCCAGCGCCTCCACCAGCAAGAATGCCAGTGGTGGGACGATTGTGGCAGCGACCGTGGATGGCTGACGCAGCCAGACACGCAGGTCTTTCCAGAAAATCGTCAACACGTTGCGTATAAAGGTCGATAGTGATGAAAACATACGTATCTCCTTCAAACAAACCGCATCAATTAATGGCTCACGGTAGCGCGTCGCAAGGTCCACGTAGTAAGCAGCAGCAGACCGAGTGCGTAGGCACAGATCACCAGGACGTTGCCGCCGGTGCCGAGCGTGTTGAGCCGGAAATTGTGGAAGGCGTGCTGCTCCAGCACAATGGCGTAGTAGACGGGAAAGAGCTGCGCCAGGAACTGCGTGGCCGGGGTATCGAAGGAAATGGGGCCAAACGCGCCGCTCAGGAAAAAGAGCGGGATGGCAATGCCGAAAGAGAGGGCAGTCACCGGTTGCCGATTCTTCAAGAGAGTTCCTAGCAACGTGCCGAAGGCGATGAAGATGAGCAGGAACAGCAGGTTGAAGCCGATCACTTCGTCCCAGTGCGCGGGATAGACACCGATGATGAAGATGAGCACGAGCAGCACCACAACGGTCGAAGCAAGGCTCATCACGCAAGCGGCCAGCATTTTGCCTGCGACAATGGCCCAGCGGCTGGCAGGAGAAAGCAGCAATTCTTTGATGGTCTCGTGCTCCCACTCGCGCGCCGAGGCCGTGCCGGACTGCAAGAGGCCGCCGATCATCAGGCCGACAACCAGGATGGAGACCGCCAGGTAAGGTACGTAATCGGTATCCTGGCTGTAGAAATCGTGCTCGGCGGGCGTAATTGTCACCACATCGGGGAAGGCCTTCGCGTAGAAGGTCGTAATCGAGAGCGGCACCGCCCGGCGAATGTCGTTCGTGAAGTCGGTGTTGAGATTGTTAATCTGGACGCCTACCTGCACTGGCTGGTTGGCGCGCACTCGCGCATCAAAGTCGGCGGGGATCGTCACCACCGCCACAATCTGCCCTGCCCGGATCATCTGTTCCGCCTGCGCCGCGCTAGTCTTTTGTAGACTGAAGGAATGGGCGTTGTTCATGGCCGTGTAAAATTGCCGGGCCAGCGGACCCGTGTCGTACATCACCACAGCAGTAGGCGCGTGGCTGCCGCCCAGGACGAAGAGGCTCATCAAAATCAAGACATTGACCGGCACAAAGACGCTGATGATGGTAAAGACGCGCTCGGTAAGCGCCGTTCTGATATCTTTCTTCATACAGGCCCGGATAACACGCAGCGTGTATAGCGGGCCTTGCGCGAGAGAAGGCGGCGCTTGCATATCGGCGGCGCCTGTTCGCTCTTCGACAGCGGGTTCTCCCAGCATTTCAGCCTCCTCTCCTAATCGCGCAGGGCCGTTCCGGTGAGGCGCAGGAAAATCTCGTTCAAATTCGGTTCGCGAATATTGATGACCTTGATCTCATTCTCCTGTGAGAGAATATTGATCACCTCGGCCACCACGTTGTTCACCCCCTGCGTCGTGATGGTCAGGTGCGTCCCCTCCTGAATGACCTCTTTGACGCCGGACAGAGCGCGAATCTTCCCCACCTCTTTGCTCGGCTGCGCGGTCTCCACCTCGATCACGCTGCCGCCATATTCCTGCTGTAAGTGCTGCGGCGTATCAACAGCAATCAGCTTACCATGATCAATGATCGCCAGTCGGTCGCACAATACCTGCGCCTCCTCCAGGTAGTTGGTCGTAATCAGCACCGTCTTCCCCTGCTCCTTTTGCAACAGGATATAGTCCCAGATGGCGCGGCGCGACTGCACATCCACGCCCAGCGTCGGCTCGTCGAGGTAGATCAGGCCAGGATTGTGCAGCAGCGCACGAGCGAGGGCAAGGCGGCGCTTCATGCCACCGGAAAAGGTGCGCACTGGCGAATCTTTGCGCTCTTGCAACTGCACCAGCTCCAGCATCGCCGTAATGCGCCCAATTTTCTCCTTGCGGGGAATGCCAAAGAGGTCGGCGTGAAACTCCATATTGGCCCACGCGCTGAGTTCTTCGTACAGCGCGGTTTCCTGGGGCACTGAGCCGAGCAAGCGGTGCACCTGCCGCACATGGTGGCGAATATCATAGCCCATCACCTTAACCGTCCCACCCGTTGGCTTGCTCAGCCCGCTCACCATATTAATCGTCGTCGTCTTGCCCGACCCATTCGGCCCCAGCAGCCCGAAAACCTCCCCCTGCCGCACCGTCAGAGACAAAGAATCGACTGCCGTAAACGAGCCAAACGTTTTGGTCAGGTTGATCATTTCTATCGCGGGCACCTTCGCCTGCGCTGACTGATCGGAAACAGGTACAACCTGTGTCTGCGCGGTGTTCTCACTCATGAAATACCCTCTTTCGCTTCTATTGGACCTCTGCTTACCGATTGCTTTCCTGTCGCACCTCTGACACATTTGCCCTGCTCATCCAGAATTTCCGCCCGTGCCAGTTCTTTCTCGCGTAGTTGCCCGGCCCACTCAAGCTCCAGGCGCCACTCGTCTATGCGGTGCTGCATGACATCCAGAATTGTCTCAAGCTGGCTCAGGCTTACAGGTGCATTGGCTCTGGAAGCAAGATATTCGCTCTCCGCCATCAGATGTAAAATGTGTGCCTGGCAGTAGTTGAGATAGTGATCAAGCAGATACAGGCGCTCCGAATGTTTCACAAGGTGGAGCAACGGCACCTTATGCAAAAAGAGTTTCTGGTACTCGCCCGGATTGGAAGTAGTATCTATCATCAGCTTATGAAAACGCTCGCGTCCGGCATCTGTGATCTCGTAGCTGCGCTGCTGCCGCTCACCTCGCGGCGTCTCCTCCGTACTGGTGCTGCCCACAATCAACCCCTCCTGCTCCAGCTTTGCCAGCAGAGGATAGAGCCGCCCATTGCTCAGCCGCGCATACGGACCTATCATATCATTGATGACATTGGCGATGAAATAGCCATGCGCGGGGAAGCGCATCAGCAAGCCCAGAATAATCAGTTCGTACATGCCACCTCCTCTCTTTTTGCCCAACTCAGGTTATGCGACAATCTTTCTGATAACCAGTACTATATCATAATGACCTGTCACTATGACATAGTATGAAGGAGAAGTCAGGAAAATGTCAAGGGGTTTGATGGCTTTTTGTGGGTATACCCTTTTCTGGTGTCTGGTACACGGCCTTCAAACTCCGAGTTCAAGGCTCCACTGACCTTGCTATCTCTCCTCTTCCTCCGCCTCACCTTCATCCAGGCGGCGCAATCGTTCCATAAAGCGGCTGCGCAGGGCGTCGGACATGGGTTGCCCGCTACCGTGATGGCGCATGAGGATGATTTCGGACATGATGGAAAGGGCAATCTCTTCAGGGGTGCTGCCGCCGAGATCGAGGCCGATGGGGGCGCGCACGCGGGCGAGTTTTTCCGCCGGAACGCCTTCGTCGTGCAGCAGTTTGAAGACGGCCCAGACGCGGCGCTGGCTGCCGATCATGCCGATATAGGCCGCCGGAGAGTCGATGACGGCGCGCAAGCCATGCACATCATGGGCGTGAGCGCGCGTGACCAGCACAATATGGGTGCGCGACGTGATGGGATAGCTGCGCAGGATAGCTTCAATGTCGCCGACCAGAATCTGCTTTGCGGCAGGAAAGCGCTCGCGATTGGCAAACGAGGCGCGATCATCGGTGACGCTGACGGAGAAGTTCACCAAACTGCCGAGCGCGGCCAGCGGCGCGGCAATATGGCCTGCTCCTGCGATGAGCAGCACGGGCGGCGGAATGAATGGCTCAATGAATATTTCGGCCCAGGCATCCGTTTCCAGACCGCCCGCATTCCCCAGGCCAACCGCATTCTCCAGGCCAACCGCAAGGGTTGGCCCTACCATACCCGTTTTGATTTTGCGGCCCTCTGCATTGCCAATGGTTTCGACGTGGGGTTTGCCAGCGAGAATGGCATTTTGCGCGGATTGGACGATTTGCTCTTTCAGAGTCGCAGCCATGTTTGGCAGTGCGAGGTTGCCCAGGCTGGTACCATTTTCGTGGATGAGCATGTGCTGGCCGATGGCTGGACGCCAGGCCCCACCGGCAGCGATGACGGTGGCAAGCACGCAGGCCTGCTCGCCCTGCAATGCCTCGCTGATGGCCTGTGCATAATCACGCATTGACGGCTGATCTGGTTCGGATGGATTGTCGTTAAACCAGGGCTGGACAAAGACATCGAAGATGCCGCCGCAGACGCCCTCGCTCTCCATCGCAATCTCTTCCGTGAGATCGACGGAGACCATACTCGGACGCCGCGTCTCGATCACATTGAGGGCACTGCGCCAGACCTCGGCCTCGCCGCAGCCGCCGCCGACGGTGCCGCTGATCTTGCCGCCGCGCAGCACCAGCATCTTCGCCCCCACCTCACGCGGTACCGACCCCTTGCGCTTCACCACCGTCGCCATCGCCACCGTCTCACCCTGTTCCAGTCGCTGTAATAGTTCTTGAAAAAGTTCTCGCACGATTGGTTCTCCCAACCAGAAATCCAGGTTGAATACTACATTAGTCGATTACCTGTTCCTCTGACAACAACAGCGAAAAAGCCCCGTTTCTCCCACACGTAGACACACTTACGCAACTCAGCACGGCCATGATTTCCCATCTGCTGACTGCTGTTTCCCTTCCCGCGTTCCAGTGTCCAGATATGGCGCGTCGTCAATCCGAAAGCTTCTGCCATATTCGAGAGGATGAGATCTACCGGCACCTCTTCGCCAGCATAACGAACATTATCATTGACCATAATAACGTTTCCGCCGGGTTTGAGTAGTCGCGCCATCTCATAAATGACAAAGCACATCTCATAGAAATAGTTGCGCACCATCCTGACAATATTGGTATTATTCAACTGGCCCTGATCTCGATACTGCTCAAGAACGGATAATACTTCGCGCAATGCCTCCTGACACTGGAATACCTCCTCAACTCGACGAAATTCCGCCTCTTTCGCCAGCCCGCTATACAGCTTATACATCTTCTCCCTTTTGTCTTTATTCTCTACCGTACAGGAAAGCATGGCCTGGCGCAATTGCTTGACTCTATCTTCATCGCAACCGAGATAGACCAGTTCAAGAGCATAAGTGCGCGTGTAGTCGTAGCGATTTGCGTAAGGGGGTGAGGTTAAGATCACATCAAGCGAATCGGCCTCCATTGTGGGAAGGATTTCAAGACATGAACCTTCATATAGTTCAGGTCGCCAAGTTCGCGTGTCCGGCGAAACACTTTCGTCAAAGAGCGATTGCTGAACAGGATGGACCTCAAGGTCAAAAACGATCTGATTCAGTTTTTCATTGATCGCTTCACGAAACGGATAAATATAACCCTTGTTAAAAATCTTCTTCCCCTGAGAGCGTCCAGAGCGAACGTCCCACCGTAAATACTGGCCGTCTTTTCGCGTATAGCTAATCTCTTCAAGCACGCAAAACGCAGCATAGAGCAGCAACCCGCGCACGCTCTCACTACAGGGCATATGGTGACAGTAAGCAATGTAGCCCGTAAGTTGTTGCTCCTCGGTGGGTGGAAATGCGCCCCGGGTAATAGTAATGTGCTTGAGCGCGTACTGTAAGTCGTAGTAATCCTGAAAGTTGATACATTTCAGTGTGTCAATAGCTTGACGCAGTTCCTGAATATCCGCTTGCCGGGCCATCACTCGCGCCTGGGTGGCATAGATGCCAACAGGAAGAACCTCTATTCCCTTCGTTTGCCAGCCCAGACCACTTGCAGCAAAGAGGGCTGAGCCGCCACCGGAGAAGGGGTCGAGCAGGATACCAGGCTGCATATTCAAATACTGGAGCAGGTACACAACCAGCGATTCAGAGAAGCCCTCTCTGTACTTAAACCAGTTTGTGAAAGAGCCGTTTTTATTTGCCTGGAAGCTCACTAAGGCGCGATCAAGCGCCGGATTTATGGAAATTTTTGATCGGAACTTTCTGTAAAGAGCTTCCCTCTTCGTATTCGAAGAACCGCTGCTTGAAGAACCCATAGGAGAAGAGATACAATTATCAACGGCTTCAATCATCTGGCTTCCTCTTTTCTTATGTTCATGGCATAAGTATATCACGAGGGCGCAACGTTCTTCAGTTATCGAAGCAAGCAGGAGTTCTTTTCATGGACACATCACAAAGCATTACTACTCAGAGCGCAAGCAGTGTTTCTCATGCAGCCACAGGCACTACGCAGGCCCGCAAGTTGATTGAGCCGGGGATGTCGTTGAGCGTGCGCTGGGCGACCGATGCGACGATCTCGCCGGATGGGCAGCGCGTGGCGTTTTTGCTGTCGGAATTTGTGGCCGAGCAGCCAAAGGAGCGGGTACGCATCTGGACGGTGGAGACATCGGGCAGGGGCGAGGCGCAGCCGCTGACGAAGGGGCCGAAAGAGGATCTCTTCCCGTCCTGGTCGCCCGATAGCACATCGCTTGCCTACGCTTCGGCTGGGGCGGGCGAGAAGGATAAGCCGCAGTTGTATGTTATTGCGGCACAGGGCGGCGAGGCGAAGCAGGTGTGTACGATGCCGAACGGGGTGAGCGATGTGGCATGGTCGCCGGATGGCAACCGTATCGCCTTCATCTCGCTGGAAGGCGCGGAGCCGCAGGAAGACCCGCTTGTGGTCACGCCAGCGCGCCACCGCAGACTATGGACGGTACGCCCCGGCTACGATATTCCCGAAGCGGTCACGCCCGATAACCTTACGGTCTGGGAATATGCCTGGTCGCCGGACGGGAAGCAGATTGCTGTCTACTACTCGATGAGGCCGGATGAGACGGACTGGTATAACGGGCAGGTAGGCGTTGTGTCGGCGAGCGGCGGCGCGGTACGGCAAATTTCGCAGTTGACAGGGCAGGCCAGCAGCCTCACGTGGTCGCCGGATGGCAGCCGCATCGCCTACGTTACCGGGCAGTGGAGCGATCGTGGGCTGGTCGGCGGAGACATTTATGTGCAGGCAGTTGAGGGCGGTGAGGTGCGCAACCTCACGCCCGATAGCGCGATCAGCTTGAGCCACGTGCGCTGGTTCCCCGATGGCAGGCGCATGCTCTACGCCGCGTGGTCGGGCGTGACCGGCCAGATCGGCATTCTGGATGAGGGCAGCGGCGAGATGCACGCCCTTGCCCCGGATTTTGTGATCGGTGAAGGCTCCGGTCCGCGCTTCTCTGCCGCACGCGACCTGCGCAGCATAGCCGTCACGCACTCGACGCACGACCATCCCTATGATGTCTGGTTCGGTGAGTTGACGGGTAAGGATGGCAATACCGACGGCATCGAGTGGCGCAGACTCACGCGGCTCAATCCCATCGCGGAAGAGACCTTCGCGCTCGGCCCCACGAGGCGCATTCGCTACAAAAGCGTGGATGGCTGGCAGATCGATGCGCTGCTGACATTGCCGCCACACACAGAGGAGAACACCCTGCCGCCGTTGATCGTGCATGTGCATGGCGGGCCATCGGCAGCCTACACCGATAGCTGGGGCTTCTGGGGGCAATTGCTGGCCTCGGCAGGATTTGCCGTGCTGGAACCCAATATTCGCGGCAGCCAGGGGCGCGGCGCCGCCTTCTCCAATGCCGTGCTGGGCGATATGGGCGGCAAGGATTTTCAGGACATCATGCGCGGCATCGATTACCTGATCCAGCAGGGCGTAGTCGACCCCAATCGCGTCGGCATTATGGGCTGGAGCTATGGCGGCTTCATGACGGCGTGGGCAGTGACGCAGACAGACCGTTTCAAGGCGGCGCTGATGGGCGCGGGCATCAGCGATTTCCACAGCTTCCACGCGCAGTCCAACATCCCCGACTGGGACAGACGCTTCATTAACGCGGACATGCTGGAAAATCCGCAAGCCTACCGCGACCGCTCGGCCATCACCTACGCCGCTCGCGTCACCACCCCCACACTGATCGTGCATGGCGAAAAGGACGAATGCGTCCCCGTCAACCAGGCTTACGCCTTTTATCGCGCCCTGCGCGAGCGTGGTGTCCCCACCCAACTGGTCGTCTACCCCCGTGAAGGTCACGGCCCCAGAGAGCAAAAGCACCTGCTCGACCTCGAAGAACGCATGGTGCGCTGGTTCAAGCAGTATCTGTAATTAACTCAGAAGAGGGAAGGCAAACGCGCGTTTACCCTCCCTCTTCTTCATTCACTCTGCAGGCGAGCCGGGATTTTTACTCCTCATCCGGTACAGACTCAAGTAGTTCGTTTACATTGACGCCTAACACATCTGCCAACCGCTGCAATGTGGAGATAGTCACATCAGTATAAGGGTTTCGCCAGAGACGACGAACTGTATTATATGCTACCTCAGAACGTTGTGATAGTTTCGTCGCGTCAAATGGCAGATATGGGAAGATCATCCATGTCTATGCTAAAGATGAGCAGCATGCCAGAGAGCGCGCCCGCAACTGGCTAGAGGCGCACTCTCATCTACCACAGGCCCGTTGCAAAGCCTATCCCAACGGCTTGCAGATTATGCATCGCTGGCTGCCGGGGTCGATTCGTGTGGGGGAAGAACTGTAGGCATCCTGGCAACTGACAAACGTGTCATGCTGAGCGCAGCGAAGCATCTGAGGCAACTACCTGATCATAATAGCTACCAGATATGCTTCGCTGCGCTCAGCATGACATGTTTGGCTACTGCTCCATCAATTTTGCATCCCCAGCAAATTTCCGCTTTCGTAGCGTCTCAAGCCCAGCGAGAAGATGGCGGTGGCGACAAGCACGATCAGCGTGGTGAAGCCCGCCATTGCGCCGAGCAGGGGCCAGGTGAACTGGTGCAGCAGTTGCAGCGGGATGAAGGAGATGAAGCCCGCCGGGACAACGGTGAAAAGCAGCAAGCGCACAACGCCGGTGAAAATCGTCATCGGGTAGGTGCTGAAGGAGATCAGCGCGCCCATCATCTGCTGCGCCATGCCTTCGGTGTTGCCCAGGAAGAAGGCCAGCGAGCAGAGAATCACGACGAACGAGACGAAGATGAGCGCGACCTGCAGCGAGAGCAGGACGAAGAGGGCGAAATGCCAGATGTCCGGGCGCAGCAGGAGCAGGTAGGCGCCGACGGCAAACAGCACATCTCCCCACGCCGACGGGTCGGTAGAGGCGATGCAGACGTGCAGCAGGACATTGCGCGGCATGCCGAGGTAGGCATCCAGCCCGCCGGTCATGATAATCGAGGCCAGTTTCGGCGCGTTGCCGAAAACGGCCATGCCGATGCCGAAACCGCAGGCGGAGACCGCCCAGAGAATGACGATATCGGTGTTCTGCCAGCCGTGCGTCAGCGGGAACTGGCGGAAGTAGTTCCACCAGAAGAACAGCCAGAGGCTGTCGTTGGCCGCCATCGCGAAGATTTGCACCCAGAACGCGGCGCGATACTCCATCGCCGCCTGCACATTCGCGGCCAGGTACGCCCTGATGAAGCGCAGCGTGCTACCAACTGTTTTGATGATCTTCATATGGTCAGCCTCCATTGATATTGACGCGCCGGATAGCTATCGAGTAAATCGCCAGCAGAATCAGCGTTCCCCCGGCCAGCGTGATGATCTGCTGCACCAGCAGGAAGCCGAGGTAGCCCGCGTCGAAATGCACCAGCGTGCGCGCCGGGCCGTAGAGAATGCTACTGAAGGGCAGCGCCTGAGCGATACTGCGCAACGGCTGCGGGAAGATGTCCAGCGGGGCCAGCACGCCGCCCAGCACCAGCGTCAGTCGGCTGAAGATCAGCGAGAACGATTGCGTCTCCTCCGACCAGAAGGCCAGCAGACCGATGCTGAAGTAGGCGGTGAAATCGATGCAGACGGCCAGAAAGGCCAGCAGCGGCCAGGCAAGAAAGCCCTGCCAGGTGAAATGCGGCAAACCGGCGATGACGAAGGCCAGCACAGCGGCGACCGCGCCGTTGATGCCGATACGCACCACGCGCTCACCGAGATACTGCGCGAAATTGTACAGCACGTAGTTGCAGGGCCGCCCCAGCAGATAGGCAAGCTGGCCCGAACGCACCTCCATATCGATACGCCGCGTCAGCGCGGGCATGGACATGGCAATTGTCTCGGCGGCAGCCAGGTACCAGATCATGTCACCGATGCTGAAGCCGCTCAGGATGTGCGCGCCCCGCACCGAGAAGGTGGTCTTCCACAACTGCGCCAGGATGAAGACCAGCACAACCAGCAACAGCGCGCGGAAAAAGACCTCCATCATATAGGCCAGGTTGTTGGCCGCGCTGACACGCAACACGGCCACGTATTTTTGCAGGGCAAAGCGCGCCCGCTTCCATATGCTACGCCGGGGCCGTACCCGTGCTATGGCCGTCTCCATCTAAGTTCTCCTTCTGGCGCTATTCGACGCTTCACCCAGCTCGTAACGACAGATTGATATCGGCCAGCGTGTAATTCATGGCGTCACCTCCTCAATTTTCTCAGCTTCCTGCGCTATCTGCTCTTGCTTGCTATGCCCCGTCTCTACCTTGCCTTTCTCGCTATAGATGGCGGCGATAATCTCCTCCATCGGCGGGTCGGCGATGGTCATGTCCAGGATGTGCGAGTGCTGCATGATGGCGGCGATGATCGGCTCCAGCGGCGTTTGCGCGGTATCGACCTCCAGCTTCAGACCGTGTCCCTTTGCCTTGAGGACGCGCACGCCCGGCGTCTCCACAATCTCTTCGTGGATAGACAAGGGCGCGCGCACGCTCAGGCGCGGCTGCTCGCTCTCGCTATCCATTTTCAGCAGCTCCTCCGCCGAGCCTTCCAGCAGCAAATCAACTGTCTTCGCCTTCAGGTAGTCGCGTTTGAGCCTGGAGACGGGCGTGTCCAGGATGATCTCGCCGTGATTGATAACGATGGCGCGGCGGCAGACCTGCTCGATGTCGCCCGCATCGTGCGAGGTCAGAAAGACGGTCAGGCCCTCCTCCGTGTTGAGCTGGCCGATCAGGTCGCGGATGCGCTGCCGCGCGATCACGTCCAGGCCGATGGTTGGCTCGTCCAGAAAGACAATCGAGGGTTTGTGCAGCAGAGCCGCCGCCAGTTCGCAGCGCATGCGTTCGCCAAGGCTCAGCTTGCGCGCGGGCGTGGACATGTATTCGCCGATATCGAAGACATCGACCAGGAAGGCGCGGCGTTTGCGATACTCCGCCATATCCAGTTCGTAGATGCGCGCCAGCAGATCAAACGTGTCCTGCGGCGGCAAATGATACCACAACTGCGATTTCTGCCCGTAGACGCTGGCGATGTGATACGCCAGCGTGCGCCGCTGCTGCCAGGGCGCAAGGCCCAGCACATGTACCCTGCCAGCCGTAGGATAGAGGATACCGGTGAGCATCTTGATGGTGGTAGACTTGCCCGCGCCATTCGGCCCAATAAAGGCCAGCACCTCGCCTGCCTCCAGCGCAAAGCTAATGCCCTTCACCGCCTCGCGTTCGCGATAGCGCGGCGCGACAAACGAGCGCAGGCTATTCGCCAGCCCCGCCCCACGCTGCCGACTTCTAAACGTCTTGCGTAATGCCTCAACCTCGACTATTGCCATCGTTTTCCTCCTCCGAAACTGGCTTCCGGCGTGTCATGCTGAGCGAGAGCGAAGTATGACATGCATTGGAGTATTCTGGATACGCTGGTACAGTACAAAAAATTGGGGGCGCAGGTCTGTCGCCTGCGCCCCAACGGATGCTTCTACGGGATTTGACGGCTGCTCAAGTAAGCGTGCATCGAGAGGACAAAGACGACCAGTTGCGTGCCACGACGGGCATGTAGTATTCGGAGGTAAGGGTAATGTGTACAAATGAGACACAATTACGCTGCACGGTCGTTATCCTCTGATCTTTCAACACAATAATCAGCTCATGTGGATGAACTACGTAAACTGCTTGAAAGAAGCATAACCGGAAATGTTGCGATTTGTCAAGGCTTCTGAGTGTGTGTTTTTTGGATCAGCACTCCATACCTCTACAACTGCGTTTTTTCCGTCTGTTCAATGCGTGGGAACAGCAACTCCCCGCCCACAACCTGCCTCAGCGGCTCGCTGCCCCACGTGCCGCGCTCTACCCACGCGCCTCTACCAGCCGGTTCGAGGCCGAGCTGGGCGAGGATACGATCGGCGCTGGTGGGGATGTAGGGGGCGAGGAGAATGGCTTGCAGGCGCAGGGCTTCAGCAGCAGTGTGGAGGACGCTGTTGAGGCGTTCAGCCTGTTCGGGCTGGCGGGCCAGCTTCCAGGGTTCGTTCTGCTCGATATACTGGTTGGTGCGGCGCACGAAGGCCCAGATGGCGCCGAGGGCGGCGCCGAGTTCCCAGGCTTCGATGGCCTCTGCCGCTCGCTGGCGCGTCTCTGCCGCGAGTTGCTGCATCTCTTCCTCTAAGGAGCCTGCCGCTCCGGGCGCGGGAATAGCGCCGCCGCGATAGCGTTTGACCATGGAGACGACGCGGTTGAGCAGGTTTCCCAGGTCGTTGGCGAGTTCGTCGTTGTAGTAGCGCACGAGACCGGCCCGCGAGAAATCGCCGTCTGAGGCAAAGGACAGGTTGCGTGTCAGGTAGTAGCGCACGGCGTCCGCGCCGAACTCATCAACGAGGGCGACAGGGTCGATGATGTTGCCCGTCGTTTTGGAGATGCGCTGCCCCTCAAGCGTCATGAAACCATGTACTGCGACCTGCTCCGGCAGAGGCAGCCCGGCGGACAGGAGCATGGCGGGCCAGTAGAGGCAGTGGAAGCGCGTGATGTCCTTGCCGATGACGTGCGCGCTGGCGGGCCAGTAATGGGCAAACTGCGCCAGGTTGTCCGGGAAGCCGGCGGAGGTGACATAGTTGGTCAGAGCGTCGAACCAGACGTAGAGGACGTGCTGCTCATCGCCCGGCACGGGGACACCCCAGTGCTGCGCGCCGGGACGCACGAGGCGCGAGACAGAGAAATCGCGCAACCCCTGGCGAATCATGCCCAGCACCTCGGCGCGGCGGCTGGCCGGTACGATGAACTCCGGGTGCGCGCTGATGTGCGCGAGCAGGCGATCACTGTACTTCGAGAGGGCGAAGAAGTAATTTTCCTCTTCGACCCACTCCGGCACAATTGAGGGGTGGTTCGGACATCTGCCGTTGACCAGTTCCTCTTCAGTATAGAAGGTGTTGTCGTTGGGGCAGTACCAGCCGGCATAGGTGGCCTTGTAGATGTCGCCGCGCTCCTGCGCCCGCCGAAACATCTCCTGTGAGGCGCGAAAATGCTGCTCCGAGCGCGTGCGAATCCAGTAGTCATACGAGATATTCAGTTTGCTCCACGCCAGCCGGAAAGCTTCGTCCATGCGATTAATCCACTCCACGGGCGCGACGCCGTGTTCCTCGGCGGCGCGTACCACATGCTGGCTGTTCTCATCCACACCCATGCTGAAGAAAGTCTCGTCTCCCTGCAAGCGGTGATAGCGCGCCACCACATCGGCAGCCACCTTCTCTAGCGAATGGCCGATATGCGGCTCCGCGTTCGGATAGTCGATGGCTGTCGTGATGTAATAAGGTTTTCTCTCAGCTTCCTGCCCTTGCTCCGGGCTACCCTGTGCTTCATTTGCCATAGTTCACCTCATTTCTAAAAAACAATATAAAAAGAAAGGGGCGCGGTCCTGTCGCCCGCACCCCTGAGTCTGCCAAGCTCTTTACTTATATCTCTATGTCTTGTGAAGATGCAGAGGACAGCGACGACCGGCGGTATGCCATGGGCATACCGCTAAGCATGGACATTAACATGGGAACATGCCGCGTACGCTGCACGATTGTCATATCCTCTTTCCCATCGATAAATGTATCAAGGGCGCGCATGTTGCACCCTGAGCGCAATTCTTCAGATGTAAATATACTCATAAGAGCGCGATCTGTCAAGTTTTAGCGGTATGGGCGCTCGTCCGCGCCCGCAAACGATTGGACAGGGCGAGCGAGGAAGCATCGCCTCATTCCTGAAGGATGGGATAGCAGGTACTAACACGTTGTTTTTTTACATAACGTTCGTTATAGATAATGAGAAAATCGCGTGGAGGAATGGGGGGGAAATCCTCTAGAGCAATACTCCAGTATTATGGTTTAGGAGGTGGGAGCGTATGAAGAAAATCGTCAAGCTGCTGAGTCTCACATGGCAACGTCTGTACACCAGATGGAAAAGAGGACTGTATCCGGCACCCGAACCTCTGGCGAAAACTCGCGACTTCTGGATAGCGCTGGGACTTGTCACCCTGGCGGTGCTGGCCTATATCATCTATTTCAGCATTTTTCTGACAACAAAGCAGGACGCCTTCCTGACAAATGGTGAAGACCTGGGCATCATGGATCAGGCCATCTGGACCCTGCTGCATGGATCGATGCTGCACCAGACGATCTGCAATTCACTCACCGATACCAATTGCTACGGACTGAATGGCATTAGCCGCTTCGCGATCCACTTTGAGCCAATCCTTTTCCCCATTTCCCTGCTTTATCTGTTCTGGCCCGACCCCAAAACTTTGATGATATTCCAGGTGCTTGTCGTGGCAAGCGGGGCATTTCCCGCGTTCTGGCTGGCCCGCCTGCGCCTGCGCAATGCCTGGGCAGGGGTGCCATTCGCCCTGCTCTACCTGCTTTATCCAGCCCAGCAATACGCCGTCAATTTCGACTTTCACGCTGAGACGCTGACCATCGCGCTTTTGCTCTTTGCCCTGTATTTTCTCTATACACGCAAAACATTCTGGTTTCTTGTTTTCGCGGTGCTCTGCCTGGCCTGCAAGGAAGAGATTGCTGGCGTTATTTTCTTGCTCGGCCTGTGGACGCTGCTCTTTCAGGCACGCCCGCGCCTGGGATTGGGCCTTGCTGCCCTTGCCCTCGGCTGGACCGCTATGGGATTGCTTGTCGTCCACTATTGCAGTCCTATCGGGCACTCCCTGCTCGCCTCGCGCTATGCCTACCTCGGCAACAATCCCGTGCGGGTCGCGCTCAACATCTTGACGCACCCGGTGCAGGTCATTCAGCAGCACGTACTGGAGTCTGCCCATATGCATTACCTGCGCGAATTACTGGCCCCGGCTGGCTATCTGCCGCTGCTGGCCCCCTGGGTCTTGCTGCTTGCCAGCCCGACAATCGCGCTGAATCTGCTCAGTTCCACACCGAACATGTACAGCGGTGACTTTCAGTACAATGCGGAAATCATTCCCATTTTGATTTTTTCCTGTATCGAGGCCACCGTGCTGCTTCTCTGGTCAGTGCGCTGGTTGATGGTACACCTGAGCCAGAGAATAGAAAAGGAAGAACGTGTAGCCAGCGAAAAACAACAGGCAGTGCCTTTCCGTCCTGCGCAAACCTACTGGCCCTCGCTCTCCAGACTGGTACAGGTCAGCGTCATCGCGCTGGTGCTGTGCTATATGCTCGTGCGCGTTTTTAACAGCACGGTACAGTACAATGTCTACAGCGTGATGCCCTACGCGCACGGCTTCGTCAAGCCTCAAATGACACAGCACGATAAGCTAGCCAGCCGCTTTTTGAAAGAGATTCCGCCTGACGCCTCCGTCTCGGCCCAGACTACGTTGGTTCCACATCTCAGCGAGCGCCAGTACATCTATCTCTTCCCCTACGGCGTCGGTCATGCCGACTACATTTTCCTGGACGCCAGCAACTATACCTATCCCTTCAAGGACTACGACGACTATGCGACCACGGTGAAAGGTATACTCCAACAGGGCAATTACGGCATCAAGGACATGGACGACGGCTATCTGCTGCTTAAGCAAGGCTACCCTCAATCGGATATCGCTCCGGCTATCAAGATGATCGATGACGACGCCGACGATCAACCTTGACCGGGAATGTTGCCATCTGTAAGTGGTAGCCTGGCAGACTAATCCCTCACGATTGGCCTGCTGAGCTTTTGTCAGCGCCCGGTAGCGCCGACTTTGGGAAGGCTGATCGGCACAATCGGCTTGAGACCGGCCTCGATCTCCCAGCGCTGTGGCTCAAGGAACGGGGGCAGCGAAAGATGCTCGCCGAGGTGCTCGAAGTCCTCGTCGGTGGTAAAACCGGGGCCTTCAGTGGCAATCTCGAAGAGGATGCCGCCCGGCTCGCGGAAGTAGATTGAGCGGAAGTAGAAACGATCGATAACGGGCGTCGCCGCCAATCCTGCTTCGATGAGCCGGTCATGCCAGGCGCGGTGCTGCTCCTCGTCGGGGGTGCGGAACGCAACGTGATGCACCCCGCCCGCACCAACGCGCATGCGACGCGGCAGGTCTGGTCGCGCAATCAGCCGTACCTCCGCGCCAGGGCCACCGGGGCCAACCTCAAACAGCGCCTCGTGATGACCATCATTGCTGTATTCCACTACCTTCCTGAAGCCCATCACTTCCGTCAGCACGGCGGCCGTTGGCTGAATGCTGCGCACAATGAGTGTCACGCCTTCCAGCCCGCGAATGGCCGCCTCAGCGGGAACGGGACTCTTCGCCCAGGGATGGCCGGGAGCAACGCCGACCATGCCAGCAGCCAGTGCATCATCTACCAGTTCGAGCCGCTGCCCCTCCGGGTCGGTGAAGGCAATCATCGCCCTGCCCACACGCTCCACGATCCCACCATGCTTTACGCCATACTCGTTGAAACGCTGCACCCACCAGTCGAGCGCCTCGCGTCCCGGCACGCGGAAAGCCGTACCGGAAATCTGACCCGCGCCCGGCACGTGCTGCCCGATATCGGCCCAATCAAAAAAGGTCATTTCAGTGCCCGCGTTGCCCCGCTCATCCCCGTAAAAGAGATGATAGGCGCTGACATCATCCTGATTAACCGTCTTCTTGATGAGGCGCATCCCCAGCACCTCGGTATAGAACGCCACATTTTCAGAGGGCTTGCTGGTCACCGCCGTAACATGATGCAGCCCTCCCAGCTCAATCGCCATCGCGCATTTCCTTTCTCACCGGCATCGCTGCCAGAGCATAGCTCAACAATTCGCATCCTTAAAAAACTGGCCTGGACATGTCATTGTGAGGGACCCCTTTTCATGACACAAAATAAGCACGCCCACAACCTGTCTTCTCTATACAAGTGTATCATCCTCTGATCTTACTAACAAATTGTTAGTGATAGTTATTTCCCCGTTTGCTATAAAGGCTGACATCCCCTCAGCATGCTTCTGCCGGGCCTGCGGCCCGTGAGGAGGAGAGGGAGAGCCCGTCGGCGATGGCATCAAGCCCCTTGATCTACTGGCCCCAGGGCAACATGCACTCCTGCTCAAGCGCACCATCAGGCACGGTGAGGACGAACTGGAGCGACGGCTGGCTGGCTGCGAGACAGCTATTTCCCGCTGAGCGCAAGCAGCTTTTGCTCTTGCTGTCTCAACTGGATGAATCAGAATGGCACAGGCCGACGATCTGCCCCGGCTGGACGGTAAAAGATATCGCGCTGCATCTTTTAGGCGATGATACCAGTATTTCCGCTCTCTACGAGAGGCATTAGCAAAGATCAGGTCTTAGAGCGCGTCTCTATCGAGGGGGATCGCACGCTGGGATTTAAAGTGCTTGACATAGTTTCTATTATCGCATAACGCCGACCGTAGGAAATACGTCATAGCCTACTTGAAATATGTCATAGTAACTGCCTTGATATATTGGTAATATTGAATGTGGCGAGAGATGAATCGAGCTTTCTCCACGTTTGTTTCTTTAGAGGATATTTATTTCCACAAGTAACGAGAGTATAGAAAGAGAGATTGGCATGGGGGTTAACGGTCAGAATGGACAGGGAAAGAGACGTACTCATAAATACATAGTAGGATTTACCAGCATGCTTGTTGTCTTACTATTGCTCCTGCTGGCCTACAAATTGTTAGCACCGGCATCGGCGCAGTCAACAAAGACGCCATCGCTTTCTACAGGCTCGACGCCGACGATGGCCCCGACAGCGGGAAATACGCCGACAGAGGTCGCGCAAAACGGCGCGACTGCCACGGCAACAGCAACAGCGACGGACCTTCCAACAGCAACAAACATGCGCGACGACATCACAGGGCTGCACCAGCTGGAGGGACTGGATGGCTGGATGTGGCAGACAAGCCTGCCAGTTCATCGGCTCGTTGTTTTCTATGGCAATCCACTTTCTGCTGTGATGGGACCCATCGGGCGATACGACGATGCTGATCTGATCGCCCACCTGCAAGCGCAGGCGCAGGTTTATGCCAACCTCGACCCCTCACACCCGGTCGTCACGGCACTGGATTACGTGTCACCGATAGCGCAGCCGGTGCCTATGGCGGATGGCTCATATACCTACCGCATGCCGGACAGCTCCATCCAGCATTATCTGACGCTGGCAAACGAGAACCACGCCCTGTTCTTCTTCGATATGCAGGTCGGGCATAGCACAGTGGAGAAAGAGGTCACCCACGTCTTGCCCTACCTGGAGCAGCCGGGCGTTGATCTCTCGCTCGACCCTGAGTTCGATATGGCTCCGGGCGATATCCCCTCGGTCGAATTCGGGCGCATGTACGCCTCCGATATCAACTGGGCGATTGATACACTTTCTAACCTCGTCACCACCTACCACCTGCCGCCAAAAATTCTCATCATCCACCAGTTTCTCGAATCGATGCTGCCGGACTGGCAGAAGATCAAACTGCAGCCGGGCGTCGAGGTCGTGACATGCGTGGACGGCTTTGGCCCTCCGGCATCGAAAATTGGCGATTACGAGGTATTCGATCAACAGCAGCTCATCCAGTATCCTGGCATGAAGCTGTTCTATAACCTGGATAAGCCGTTGATGACTCCACAACAGGTGCTCGCCCTCAACCCAGCGCCATTGATGGTAATGTACCAGTAAGCAGCAGGGACAGGCAGGAAGCAGCCATTTCAAGCCACGCCTGATTTGAGGGATGTCTTCGCGTACATTGATGCGCACAGGCAGAAGTTCCTTGAGCGATTGATCGATTACGTGCGCAAGCCGAGCATCAGCGCGCAGGGGATGGGTACTGGTGAGGTGGCCGAAGCCCGGCGTCTGCGGGCTTCGTGCGCGAACATCAAGATGAGTTGAGGGCAGACCTGGTAATCACCAGCGATGGCCCCGTTCACGAAAGCGGGCGCTGGGCCACGCTTTTCCTCTTGACATTCTTGCCAACTCCGGTTATAATCTAACCAGATAGTTAAGTAACCAGATAGTTAGTTAGAAAAGGAAATGGGGAAAGGATGTCTGAATCTGGGGAACCTGGCAATCAACGAGGATTAGTCCAGGATAGAAAGGCCGCAAGCGGACGTTCAGTGTCGGCGGCGTCGCCGCTCAGGAGTCGAAGAGGGCGCGTGCATAACGCGGAGGGTACACGGGAGGCGATTCTGAACGCCGCGGAAATCGTCTTCGCGGAACATGGTTTCGATGGCGCACGGGTTGACGCCATCGCGGCGGAATCGGGCTACAACAAAAGCCTGATCTTTCAGTACTTTGGCGATAAGCTCGGCCTGTATACAGAGGTGAACAGGCATATTGACAGGGAACTGAATACGCTTTCGGCGCGTGCCGTGGCCCCTCTTCTCAAAGACGAGACCGTTGCCACCGACCCACACCGCTTCAAGGCCCTGCTCGAAACTGTGATCGGCGTAGTGTTTGATGCCCTGCTCAAACACCCGCGTGTGATGCGCATTATTCTCTGGGAGCAAGCGGAAGGGTGGAAAACCTACACAAAGATCATGTCACAACTCGATACAGAAGATGTTGACCAACTCAGGACACTCTTTACCAGGGCTCGCAACGCTGGACTGCTGCGATCAGCTTTCGATCCCTTCGTTCAGATTATTATGGCTGAGGCATTTTGCTGGTCCTATCTTGCCTCCATTCCTCTGTATCAAATGTTCACGGATGATGATCTGTCCTCTCCGGCGGCCATCGCACGCGCACGAGAGTTTCTCGTTGCTTTTATCGTTCACGGGATGATGGCTGATCCAGAGGACAACGAGGACTGAGCCTGGCAGTTAACTTGATCGACCTGAATGAGACCGCATAGTAGGGTATTGGTTTTGCTTTAGTAACTAAATAGTTAGTTATTAAAACAATCAGTTAGTTTGAAAGGAGATGGTCATCATGACGCATCTCGGAAACCGCCGCTGGTGGGCGCTGGGTGCGCTGACACTGGCTGTACTGGCCGTCGGACTGGACGGCACGATTCTCAGTGTGGCGTTGCCCACACTGGCCGGGGCGCTGCATGCCTCGGAGTCTGACCTGCAATGGTTCACCTCCGGCTACCTGCTGGTGCTCGCGGCGGCTATGCTGCCAGCCGGGCTGCTCGGAGACCGCTACGGGCGCAAAAAGGTAATGCTCACCGCTCTGGCTTTGTTTGCTGTAGGCTCGGCTGCCTGTGCCTACGCGCCATCGGCAAGCGCATTCATCGCAGCGCGGGTGATCCTTGGCATCGCCGGGGCGGGCATCGTCGTGATGGCTCTCTCCGCGCTGACGGTGCTCTTCACTGAGGAAGAGCGGCCTCGGGCGGTTGGCATCTGGGCAGCCGCCAACTTCCTGTCGCTGCCAATCGGTCCTATCCTGGGCGGCTGGCTGTTGACGAACTTCTGGTGGGGCTGGGTGTTCCTGATGAACGTGCCGGTTGCCCTGCTGGGACTGATCATTGCCCTCGTGCTCGTGCCTGAATCACGCGCTCCAGTGCGTCCCCGGCTGGATCCGATTGGCATTATCACCTCGACCTCCGGACTCGTTGGCGTCACGTATGGGCTGATCGAGGCGGGCCAGAACGGCTGGACCGACGCCACTGCCCTGGTTCTGATGATCGCGGGCGTTGTCGTGCTGGTGGGCTTCTTCTTCTGGGAGAGATGGCTCGGTCGTCGTCCGGGCGGCCAGCCACTGGTGGATCCCGCGCTCTTCCGCTCGCCTTCTTTCACCTGGGGCGTGATCCTGGCGGCCATAGCGGGACTTTCCATGATCGGCGTGCTCTTCACTATGCCGCAGTACTTCCAGGGCATCCTGGGTACGGATGCCATGGGATCTGGCATACGGCTCCTGCCGCTGATCGGTGGGCTTGTCGTAGGGGCTGTATCTGCGGAGCGCGTTGCGCGTCTCGTGGGGGCAAAGATCACGGTTGCGCTCGGATTCGTGTTACTGGCTGCCGGGATGCTGCTGGGCGCTACAACTGGCGTGGCGACCGGCGAGAGCTTTAGCGCGGTCTGGATGGCCCTGGTCGGAGCCGGGATGGGGCTTACGATGGCAACGGCGGCCTCGGCTGCGCTCTCTGAACTCCCGCAGGAGCGCAGCGGGGTCGGCTCTGCGGTGATGCAGGCCCTTCAGAAAGTCGGAGCGCCATTCGGGGCGGCGATTCTGGGGAGCGTGCTCAGCACCACCTACCAGGGGCAATTGAATCTCGCCGGGCTTGCGCCGGTGATCACGGGCGCGGTCAAAGCGAGCCTGTTCGGGGGATTGGCTGTGGCGCAGAAGCTTGGCTCTGCGGCGCTGTTCGCCTCGGTACGCGCAGCCTTCGTCCACGGCATGGATGTTTCGCTTGTAGTAGCTGCCGGGATCGCGGCGATGGGTTTCGTACTCACGCTGGCGTTCTTACCAGCGCATGCCACCCCCAGAGTGAGCGAGGTCCCGGCGATGGAAGCGGGAGCTTCAGTGACGCCGACCGGCCCTCTGCTGGTAGGTGCCGTCCACGAGGACGCACCTGCCGACCAGAGAGAAGAGGGACCTGACAACGCTGCGCGAGAGTAAATGATCGACCTCGCAGTTTGTGTCGATCAAATCAGGTTGCCATAAAAAACTGGCCCAAACGTGTCATGCTGAGCGGCAAAGAGCCTTTAGCCCTGAGTGCAGCAAAGGGGAAGCATCCCAGAAGCGTTCACTTAAGCCAGTGCGAGCGCCAGGCAGGCCACCCGCAAGGGGTGGCCCTACTCTGCACGGGCGGCTCGTGCTGCCTGGAAAGGAGTCGCGTATAGTAGGACCACCCCTTGCGGGTGGCCTGGGGCTGGCCCGCAAGGGGTGGTCCTACTATATACGGACACCTGTGGAGCCTCGCAGCAGTCGCGTATAGTAGGGCCACCCCTTGCGGGTGGCCTGCAGCGGCTTGAAGTGAACGCTTCTGGGGAAGCATCCGCATCCAGCAAGCGGACGGTGTGGTCCATATAGATGCCTCGCTGCGCTCAGCATGACACGCGTATGCTATAATGCAGGCAAATACAGCAAAAAGACGAACAGTTATGAGCAGGAGAGCGAGCCTTGAAGCAGGTTCAGCGCAATGACTTTACGGGCAGTGAAGCGGATAAGGCGCGGGGTGAACGCGGCGCGTACACCTTCTTCGCCCTGCTCTGCTTCCTCGTCGCCATCATCTTTCTGAGCATTTTTCTCGGCAACGCGCTGGATGGCTTCTCTTCGATGCTTGTCTTGCTGGGCGTCATCGCCTTCGGTCTCGGCGGCGTCTACCTGCTTGGACAGAGACCTGCACAGAAAAGCCAGGACGAACACATCTTTCAGCCCGACACTTATCAGGATGAGTACGATACAGGTGAAAGGGTTGTTGAAGGAACGCTCGTTGCAAGCAGCCTCGCAGGAGACGAATTTGACGACGATGAGGCGCTCGATGGGGAAGAAGACGAGCAATCCCTGAATGCCTTCAAAATGCTGGTGGAAGAGGCGCTGGATTCTATTCCGCCTGAGTTCAGGCGGAGGATGGACAACCTGGTGGTGTTGGTGGAGAGAGAGCCAGCGCGCGCGGTGCTGCAACGAGTCGGCACGAGAGAGGGCTATACGCTGCTTGGACTCTATGAAGGCACACCGCTCACCGCGCAGGGCCACCAGGGAACGCTGCTGCCGGAGCGCATCACGATCTACCAGCGTACTATCGAGGCATACTGTCATGGCGATGCGGAGCGCATTCGGCAGCAGGTACGCGCCACCCTGCTGCACGAAGTCGCCCACCACTTCGGCCTCGACCATGACGCAATGCCCATCTGGGTCAAGTAGCATACGCGACCAGGCCTACATCCCAATCAGATCGGCTTTCTGTATGATGTTTCTGGCGTTTCTCACCACAGCTACGTCAATTAGCTTCCCTTCGAAGGCAACAGCACCCTGGCCCTGCTCCTGCGCCTTTGTGTAGAGAGCATCTATCTTGCGAGCGCGCTCAACAGCCTCAAGTGTAGGTGAAAAGATGTCATTTGCGATGTCAATCTGACTCGGATGAATTGCCCACTTGCCAACCATACCCACCACGCTCGATCGGATACATTCACGACGATAGCCGTCAGCATTCTTAAAGTCAAGGTACGGGCCATCAACAGCATCTATACCAGCGGCACGAGCAGCTATAGTTATTTTGTTGCGAGCATAATGCCAGATATCACCAGGATAGACATCTAGATCATTGCCTGCAAATCTGGCATCAATGCCCTGTGAGGCACTATAGTCGATATGACCGAAGATAAGCGCTTCCAGGCGCGAACTGGCACGGGCAATTTCTTCCACATTGAGCATGGCCTCCACTTCCTCGATCAGAACTTCGAGACCGAGACGCCTTGTTCGCCTCAAACGTTTCTCAATTTGTGTGAGCAGAACATCGACCCACCAGACATCATTTGCCGATTTCACCTTGGGAATGATAAGAATATCAAGGCAATCCCCTGCTTCCTCAACGACAGAGATGATGTCCTGATAAGCATACTCTGTCTCCAGGTCATTGATACGAACACCTCGCGCCTTCTTGCCCCAGTCTAATGTTTTGAGTGCCTGGATAGCCTTCGCCCTTGCCGTTACCTTCTCATCAGGAGAAACTGAGTCCTCAAGATCAAGAAATACGAGGTCGGCGTTACTGGCAGCAGCTTTCTCTATCATTCGTTGGTTACTTGCTGGCGTTGATAATTCAGAGCGCCGTAAGCGCATGTTTATACTCATGCCTGTCTGCCTCCCTCCCGCGCTCTGGCCTTTGCTATTTTCTCTTCCCATGCTCGCTGCTGCGCTGCGTCAAACTCCCGCGTTGGCACCATGACGCGGCGCTTGAACGAGAGCACCGTCTCGCCGCGCTGGTTGTAGGCGATGGTTTCAACGGTGACAATGCCGCGATCCGGCTTGCTACTGGACAGCTTTTTCTCCAGCACCTTCGTCTCAGCATAGACGGTATCACCATGAAAGGTGGGTGCAAGATGCCTGACGTTTTCAAATTCCAGGTTGGCAATGGCTTTGCCGCTCACGTCTTCGACCGTCATGCCCAGCACAATGCTGAAGACCAGCGTGCCAACCACGACGCGCTGGTGAAACTGCGTCCCCCCGGCGTAATTGGCATCGATATGCAAGGGGTGGTGGTTCATTGTCAGCATGCAGAACAGTGTATCATCATATTCCGTAATGGTGCGCCCCGGCCAGTGCTTATATACGTCACCAACCTCAAATTCCTCAAAACAACGACCAAATTGCATATGTATCTCCTCATGCGATGGCATATTTTTGCAATAGCTGGCGGGCAATGACAAGACGCTGGATCTCGCTGGTGCCTTCGCCGACGAGCATGAGCGGGGCGTCGCGGTAGTAGCGTTCGACATTGAACTCTTTTGTGTAACCGAAGCCGCCAAAGATGCGCATGGCTTCGAGCGTGACCTCCTGGCACATTTCGGAGGCAAAGAGCTTTGCCATGCTCGTCTCGAGGTCGCTGCGCTCGCCGCGATCCTTCTGCTGCGCCGCCTTCAGCACCAGCAGGCGCGCAGCCTCGATGCGCGTTGCCATGTCGGCCAGCTTCATCTGGATGGCCTGGTGCTGAGCAAGCGGCCTGCCAAAGCTGACACGCTGCTGCGCGTAGCGGATGGCATCATTGAAGGCCGCCTGCGCCACGCCAACGGCGCGTGCCGCCACATTGATGCGCCCGACCTCCAGGCCGCTCATGGCATGCTTGAAACCCTCGCCCTCCTTGCCGCCAAGCAGATTCGCCACGGGAACGCGCACGGCATCGAAGAGTAGTTCCGCCGTCTCCACGCCCTTGTAGCCCAGCTTCTCGAAGCGACGGCCCGCGCTCAATCCAGGCGTCTCCTTTTCAACGAGGAAGATGCTCATGCCGCGATAGGCTGGCTTCGCGTGGATATCGGTGCGCGCCAGCACAGCGAAGATGCTGCCGTTGATAGCGTTCGTGACCCAGAGCTTGGAGCCGTTGAGCACGTAGCCCCCATTCCCATCCTCGCGGGTCGCCGTCATCTGGATAGCCTGCACATCGCTGCCCCCGCTCGCTTCCGAAAGGCAGAGACCGGCGCGCCGATCGCCCTCGGCCATGACGGGCAGGAAACGCTGGCGCTGCTCCCGCGTGCCATGCGTCGCGATCATATAGGCAACCAGCAGGTGTGTATTCACGATGCCACTCAGGCTCATCCAGCCGCGAGAGAGTTCTTCGATAATGCGTGCGTAGGTCACAAAATCGAGGCCCAGGCCGCCGTACTCTTCGGGAATGGTGACGCCGAAGATACCCAGTTGCTTCAGCTTCTCGATCAACTCCACGGGATAGATATCGTCGTGTTCCAGTTCACGCGCCACAGGGATAACCTCGCGGTCGACAAAGCGGCGCACCTCCTCTATCACCATCTGCTTTTCAAAATCGGGGGTCGCATCCATACCAGATAATTCCTCCTCAGCTTGCCTTCTCTTGCCTGCGCAGCCGCCTGTCCGCATGTTGCAGCAAGAAGGCCTTGAAGGCACGAGCGGTAGCGGAAAGGTGTTTGTCTTTGAGGTGAACAATACGCCACTGGCGCATGATGGGAAAGCCTTCAACATCAAGGATGGTCAGGCGATTGGTCTCAAGTTCCATATCGATGGCGGCCCGCGAGATGAGGGCGATACCCAGACCAGCCGCGACCCCCTGCTTGATGGCGCTGTTATTGCCTACCTGCATGCTCACCAGCAGTGGCAAACCCTCCTCCTGAAAAACCGTCTCCAGGGCCGCCCTTGTCCCCGAACCGACCTCACGCATGAGGAAATGCTCCCGCGCCAGTTCCTCGAACGGTACGTTTTTGCGTCCCGCCAGTCGGTGCGTGGGAGAGGCAATCAGCACCAGTTCGTTGGGTTTGAACGGCTCGATGGTCACAGGAACTTCATCGGGTACCCTGCCCATCACCGCCAGATCGACACGATTGTTGAGCAGCGCATCGACCAGCGTGGAGCGATTCACCACCTCCAGCGTAATTTCAACTTCAGGATAGCTCTTGTGAAACTTCCCTAGCAGATCAGGAATGACATATGTGCCAACCGTCGTATCCGCGCCCACGCTCAGCCGCCCATAGTGGGGGCTGCGCAGCGCCTCCATCGTCTCCAATGTCTCATCGATCAGCGAGAAAATCTTCTGGCTATAGCGATAGAGTTCCTCTCCGGCCTGCGTCAGGTGCGTCCTGCGACCGATCTGGTCAAACAGCTTCACCCCCAGCGTCTCCTCAAGCTGGCGTATCTGAGCCGAGACGGCAGGCTGACTGAAATGCAACTCCTCAGCCGCACGAACATAGCTACAATGCTTCGCAACCACCTGGAAGGTTGCCAGTTGATGTAGATTCAACGTGCGCATCGACTCCTCCCTGCTGCAAACAAAGCCCGACCTATATATAGTACTATACTCGTAGCTATCAGTGCCAACTCTTTGCCATCGCCACGTTTTTTTGATAGACTGAAGCTCTCATTACTATTACGAGGAAAGTATAGGGGACCATGACAGTCGTGGAACCAGAGAATACGGCGCAAGCGGAACCAGCCAATACGGCAAAAGGAACGCCAGATTCACCTGCTAAACGGAGAAAGGCAAAACGGAGCAGTAAGGGAAAGAAACGGAAGAAGAAAGGCATCCTCACTCCCGAAACGCCGCTTCCAGCACCATTCGACACCCCGCTTGATACGCCCTATCCCGACGGCCTCGACGAGCTTGAGAGCAGCCCGTTTGATGCCGAAGCCAGCATCGAAGAAATCAAATCCGCTGAAATAGAAGCCAGCATTGAGATAACCAATCAGATCGAGGAAGCCGGTAGGGACGATGGCGGGCAAGCACAAGGCATTGCCTCTACGGACTTGCCCTTTCAGGATACAGAAGCGGTTGATGTTGAGGCGAGCATTGACAAGGTCGTTGTCGCGCCAGAGCCTGAGATTTCCGCACAGGAAGCAGACACCGCAATTGAACCACCTTCTCAGCAGGAAACAGCCACCACGATTGAGCCACCTGCTGAGACTGAGATAGCCACGCAGCCCTTGCCGGAGAAGCAGGCCAGGAGGAGACGACGCCCGCAGTTAGCACGTGCAGGGCTGCTTCTCGTCTCACTGGCAGTATTCCTGACCAGCTCACTTCTCCTCTGGCAGGATATCAGCGCCACCCATCTCTACATCTCTTCCTTTAACCCGGCTAACGGGGCAATGTTGACGCGGGAAGATATGGGGAACAGATATAGCGGGGATACGATTATCGCCCCCACTGCCGGGCCATCACCCGTTTTTTTCGCTCTAGTGAGCGGGCAGCAAACGTTCCTTTTCCAGCAGCATGGTACCTCCTGGCAACAACAGAGACAGTTCAGCACGCCTCTAAGGCATGGGACGCTCAGCGTCACGAAGCGAGGCGATCTTATCATCGAGAGCGAGCATGGGCTAGAAGTGACAACATCGCACGGGCAACTGCTCTGGCAAATGGCAGGCGATCAACCGGCCCTCGGAGTCCATGCCTTCCAACCGGCATTTGATAGCGATACGCTCTACACAGTCAAATCAGCGACCGCAGGGCAGATAGCGGCTTATGATCTGCAAACTGGCTCCTTGCGCTGGACGGCAAACCTGCGTGATACCCTCAATTACGCGCCGCCACTGCTGCTCGCCGGTCGAACGCTCTACGTAGCGGGCGATCATACCATCTTCGCCTTGAACAGCAGCGATGGCACAGTGCTCTGGACTTCACCCCACGCGGCGCGTACCCTCCTGCTCTCTAATAGTGGCTCACAACACTTGCTCATCGCCGCCAGCGCCGACGGCTTGCTGGCTCTCAGCGCGAGTGACGGCTCACCGGTCTGGACGTTTCACGGGCGGGCGGGGTCTATGACAGCGGCTGGCGTGCTTTCATTGACTCCCGCACAGTTCTACCAGGCCAGTGAGCAGGTAAGCGCGACGAATACCACTATTTTCGCCAGCGGAATCGCCTGGAAAGCGCCGCAGATCCAGCCAGAACTCTGGTTGTACGCGCTCGATGCCGCAACCGGCAATGTGCGCTGGTCGCGCCAGCTTGCCGCCAGCGCAATAAGCGCGGATGCCGGGCGCGTCTTCACGCCCCTGGTGGATAGCGCTCAGCATCTCGTTATCCTTGAGCAACAACAGGATAGCTCCACGCTCAGCATTGCGGCTTTCGACGCCGACAGCGGCCAACCACGCTGGCAATCGCAATTCCAGGACATCAGCGCCGCCCCGACCGCGCTGCTTGAGCCATCGCACAGCACTCTGCTTTTCATCAGCTTGCAAGCCGATAGCGGCACTGCCTTGCGCTCGATGACAATAGAGCGCCTGCTCCTGCTGGCAACGACGCTCCTGAGCTTCCTCGCCCTCCTGCTGCTCTTGTTCTTCCCCTGGGGAATCCAGAAGCAGCGCTACCAGCAGGCGCTAAACCGGCTGGCACGCGGGCAACCAACCACGGCCAGGAAAACCGAATGTCCAGGACACTCCTGGCGCAAACTGGCAATCATTGTCCTGCTCGTGGGATGGCTCGCTGCCTGCGTTGTCGGCTACACGCAACTGGATCAGGCGCAGGAGAGCATCGCACTGCTAGATATCCACTCGGGTTTGACGCACTGGCAGCACACAGCTACAGCATCGACAGAAGCGCTGGCGGCGAATGCCCAGGGCAGCATCCTCGCGGTACCGGTAGCGGGAGATGGGAATATGCAGCGCGTGCAGGCCATCGACACAAACGGCATTCTACGCTGGCAGACCTTTGCCAGCGCAGGCACCTTCTCGGTGCCTGCCGTTTCGGCACAGCCGGGAACGCTTCTGCTCGCGCTGAGCGGCCACAATCCCATGCCCTACGCCTTTGCTCCGGCTGACCCGGCCTATCCACCTCCACTGGATTCCTTGTTCGTGCTCTCCCTGCTCAATCTCAACACAGGCCAGCTACTCTGGCAGAGTGCCATCGTCACCCCCGGTGACCAGCAGAGAGCGACGGTGCTCGGAGCCGATGCGCACTTGATCTACCTCGCCATCCGCCAGACCAATTCTCCCACCGGCGCAGCAGCTATCCAGCTCATGGCCATGGACCAGTCCAGTGGCCTCGTTGCCTGGCGTGTCTTCGGCCCACAAGAGCCGCTCGACTCACCGCCTGATAACGGCACGCTGCTTCTCCAGGGTCGTCGCATTTTCTGGCAGGTCGATGGGGCCGTGTATGCCATCGACTCACAGATGGGGCAGATAGCCTGGCGCAGATCATTCGGCAGCGATGACCCACGCTCCCTCTTGCAGGAAGAGGGCCAACTGGCAGAGACGAACAACCTGCTGCTCGTCGCCCGCAGCAAAAGTATCTACGCCATAGGCCCGGCCTTCGGCAACACCCTGTGGACTACCCCCATCCCCACCTCCGCCACCTCACAATCGACAAGCGGCCTCAACCTCGTTGGCAACAACACGCTGCTGGCCTATGGCAACGAGCAGATCGAGGCCATCGATCTCACCAGCCAGCACATTATCTGGACACGAAAGTTGTCAGCGCCCGCCACCCACCCCGTAGGCGCGCAATTCATCGTGCGCACCGCCGATTTATCGGCCAGTAGTAAACAAATCTACATCGCTCTCAGTACAAACAACGGCTCCAGCCCGATGCTCATGGCCCTCGATAGCAAGACGGGCGCAACGCTCTGGCAATTCCACCCATCCGGGCAAGCCATCTTCACCAACGTCGACATCATCGCAAACCAGAACACATTGCTTGCTACTCTTTGCATAACCAGCACACAGCAAGTGTGCTCACACGAAGATATGTATGCTTTGAATACCGCTACTGGCACTATAAACTGGCAGGTAACTGCTACCTCTATCTCGCACATCCAGATCAGCCCTGATGGCTCTGCTATGCTCTTGCAAAAAGACGGCAGTGGCTGGCAGCAGGTATGGCACGGGTGAAGCGAACAGGGAAAAGCCACCGGAGGCATTCTCTTATTAACCTGGAGGAGTCGCAGGTTGATCTTCGCCCGCTTTCGTTATAGCAAGAATGTCGCTTGCCAGCAGGCGCAATTCCTCTATGAGTTCCGGGGATGCAGCACGCGAAAAAGGCAGCCGAGACTGACGAGGAAGCGGGCGGTACGTTGGAGGTCATCGTCGCAGGCGCGCAGCAAGATGCCTGTGGATGTCCCTTCGAGGGTGGCAAATGTGCTCCCGACCCACACAGCCCTGCGCGCCGCCTCTTCTCTGATGAGCTAATCGCCGCGCACCTGGACGCGCTGGCAGCAGCGCAGCAGAAAGACGGTGGGTGGCAATGCAACTGGTTCGCCTGGAACCCGGTCGCCGCCCTCGAATGGCGCGGAGTCGTGACCATTGAGGCGCCGGTCATGCTGCGCAACTATAGGCGGCAGTTCTAAACTGCCTTTGCCGCCGTCCGGCGTGATTGCAGGCGCAGCCACCCCTTGTCCAGCCTGATCTTCTTACGCAGGCGATTGAAGAGGAGCAGGGCGAGCAGCAGCGCCTCAGCCGTGGCGGCAATCGAAAGGGCAAGGGGGATGGCGAGAATCAGATATTTGCCGCTCAGTATTCTGATAAACATGAGAGTCAGGCCGACACGTGCGGCCAGCATCAGGATATTGGTACAGAGCGGGGTGAAGGTATCCTTCAGCGAGTAGAGGCTTTTCGCCAGCAGCTGTCCCGCGACCTGTCCCGGCAGACCAACAGCATAGCCGATTAACGCCAGAGTGGTCAGCGCGGTGGCGTGATGGGTGAAAGCGCCGTGCTGGAATAAGATGCGAATCATGGGCCGCCCCAGCAAGTAGAGGAACAGGGCGCAGGGAACGCTCAAGAGCACGGAGCCGCCAACCACCACCAGGACGGTCTGGCGCAGGCGAAAATAGCGCGCCTTTGCCGCCTGCAGCGACATATATGGCAGAGCGGCCTGTGCGATGACAAGGCCCACCAGCGTCACCGGCAGCGAGAAGAGCAGGTGCGCGTTGTGCTGGGCGGCAAGGCTGTTGCGGTCTGGATAATACGAGATGAAGGCGGTATCCAGAACGACGGCGAAAGAGGCAATGGTGACAGAGAGGGCATTGGGGCCGAGCATACGCAGCGCTTCCCACAGGCCGGAATCGCGTATATCCCAGGTAAAGCTGTAGCTGGCGCCCTCTCGCACCAGCCCGAATCCCAACACAAGCACCTGCAGCGCGGCCGCGGCAAGTACACCAAATGTTGGCCCATAAATCCCCACGCCTGGCACAATAAGGCTGACCAGCAGACCGCCGATAATGCCCAGATTGTAGACGGCAATGGCAAGGGCAGGCAGCAGAAATTGCCGCCTGCTGCTCAGGATGGCGGTTGCCACCGTGCCTATGCCCAGGATGAGCGGCTGCAAGAGCATGATGCGCGTCAGGCTAATCACTTTTGCCTGCTCAGCCGCAGCGTAGCCGGGAACCAGCAGGTGGGTGACAAAGGCAGGCGCGATGAATTCACCGATTACGACCACAACGGCCAGAATGACCAGCAAATAGTTGAGCACCAGGCAGGCGAGCCGCCACATCGCCTGCTCACCCTGATTGCGCCGGTAGGAAACAAAAACGGGAATCAAGGCCGTGCTCAACGCGCCACTGATCACAAGGTCGAAGAGGGTGTCCGGCACGCGCACAGCGGCAAGGTAGGCAGTCGCCTCTGGACCTGTGCCAAAAAGGCCGTTGAACAGCGTCTGGCGCACCAGCCCCAGTCCGCGTGAAGCAAGATAGGCAGTAATCAGCAAGGCCATCGCTTCCATAATGCTGAAGCGGCGCAAAGCCAGATCGTTGCCGGGACGGAAATTTTGCAAGCTAAAGCGAAATATGCGCAACCATCGATACTTGCGATAGAGAGGGATACTCTCTTCCTCAGTCGCCTTTATCGCTGTCTTCTGGCTATCTACCGTCTCGCTTGCTGTATCAGACGGGCGCGCTTCAACTTCAACCGCGACGGTAGCCGTTTGCTCTTGTTTATCCTTCTCTTGAGATACTGTTTCCTGTTTTTGTTTTGGTTCCTGTGATGTACTCATAAGCTATCTCTCCTGGTATATAAAGCAGTGTCCAAGTATTGCAACGTATATCATGCCAATTCGCAACTTCACGCGACAAATATTCATCAAAAAATGGGACGTGGAGAGCCGTTAGCGTTGAGGCAATGGGAGGAAACACCCCTCTCCTTTCCTAAATTCTTCCGGGAAGATAGCACTGGCAGACAAAAGGGTATTGGAGAGCTTGCGCTATCTCAAACCGTCAAGTATACTTGGATTGGGGTACTGGCGTCCCCCAACCCGCCTACCGACAATGGCGTTGGTAGGCTCCGGGTTCCCACTCTGCATTGCTATCCTCTCCTCTATTTATGACTGTTTTCTAGCAGAACGGGGCTGCGGCCTGAAACCACAGCCCCTTCGGCATATTGCCATCCCTCACTGTTAACTGGCGAGGTACTGTTTGATAATGCTACCCATACCAACAACAGCTTTTGAGTCACCACAGGTGAACGTTGCGGGAAAAACTGTAGGCGCATACGATGAGTAGCTCTGTACCATATAGGGAGGAGCGAATTCCCAGGCAGTCCAGTTTGCATGGATCGACGCCATGTAGTTCAAAAAATTCGTCACTACCTGCGAAGCTTGTGTCCCATTGGTCGGTAAGCTCTGACAGTGAGCTACGCCGGTACTCCCCTGTACATTTGGCAGGAAAGCCCACTCACCATAATAGAGTGCAACATGATTGAGCAGTGGTCCCCATTTCTGATTCTGTGCCTGAGGAGACTGAATGATATCCTGGTAGACGTGCAGAGAATACATCACATTGGGATCATTGATGGCATCATTGGCGGGAAAAGTGGCCCATCCGCCTTCTTCAGGATTGTTATTGTTCTCGCCACTGTGTCCAGCCGAACCCGGTTCGAGAACGATTACCTGCTGAGCGCCGACGGAGCGGATGGCATCGACCATCTGCTGGAAGCCAACCACGTGCGCGCCATCAATCACTACCCCTCCATTGCGCCAGACATTCCAGTTCGGCTCCTTCGGCTCATTGTATAGATCAAACATGACCATTGGATTGTTTTTAAAGTGAGCGGCGATGATCTTCCAGAAATTCAGGTCTTCTACTTTGGGAAGCGTGGCATTCTGGTCGTATGGTGATCCGGCTTTTATATCATCATGCAGGTCCAGGATCACGTAGAGACCTGCTGAATTGGCCTCCTGTACGATTTCATCGAGCTGGTTCAAGTAACTGGTCGGATACTTCGCGTAGATCCAGTTGGAGATAGGAAGGCGCAGCGCATTCATATGCCATTGCTGTGCCATAACCTGGAAAGAGGTGGGAGCATTCATGACCTGCGCCGGTGTCTTCCCCTGTTCCCATCCCTTAATATAGTTAAATGGGCTTTCGATCTGCGCCCCACGCAGGGTCAGGGGATGGCCGTTCGCATCTACCAGTTGCGTCCCCACCACGTGTGGCACGCCTGTGGGCGTAAACGAGGCTGTTGATGTAGGAGGGACTCCGGGAGTCACCGTACTGCCCGCGCTTATGCCAGGTATTTTTATCGGTAAGGGGAGCTGGAGTTCCTGCGCCACAAAAAACCCCAGCCCCGCGATTACGACCACCAGTAACACAATTATCGTCACAAGTAAGGCTGTTGTTCCTCTCCGTCTCATGTTATAACCATCCTGCCTTCTTTTGATTGACTCATTGACGCTGTGCGCAATTCAATCGAGCACACGCTAGAATGTTGTTCTTCTTTGCCGGGAATCTCTTCTCATGAACCAGAACGGCTAAACGGAACCTGCTGTCCCAACAGGTACCCCAATCGGGCTATTCATTCTTTTCTCTTCAAGCATCTTGTGGATAAGCTTTGCCACCGTCTGGCCCCAGGCATCCCAGTTCAGACGTTCCTCAAAGGCGCTGCGGCTGGACTTTACCAGTGAGGCATACAGCCTGTCATCACGGTACACCCTGGCGATAAGTTCGGCATATTGCTTGCCCCTGGCCTGTGGAGGAAGCAAAAAGCCGTTTTCGCCTTCGCGCACCGCCCCTGCCACGCCGCCCGTATCGGTGGTAATAGAAGGCAGGCCAAACGAACTTGCCTCGCAAAAGACCATGCCATAGGCATCGCCCCTGGTCGGCAGGAAGAGAAAGTCCGAAGTTGCAAAGAGTTCTTCCATCTCCCGGCGTTGGCTCTCGATTTTCCTATCGAGAAAAGGAATGATGCGCAACCGCTCATGGCGAAACTGCGCGGGCGGAATGCAGCCGCAAATCGTCAGTTCCGCGTTGATGCCCAGCTTTTCCAGTTCCAGCAGTGTCTCAAAAGCGATCTCACCGCCCTTTCTCTCCCAGTCGACACCGATAAAGAAGAGTTTACAGCGGTTAGATTTCTCACGCCGCCGCGCTATTTCGGGTGAAGGCGGGGTATCAATGTTGGTGCCATAGGGAACGGTGTACACTTTGCGCTCGTCGAGCTGGTAGATTGCGCGAGCTGATTGAGCAGCCCAATCCGAAGGGTACAGCGCCAGGCTTGCTCTTCTGAGGCCCATGCCTTCCAGGGTACTGGCTTCGTAGGCCGAACGCCTCATTAAGTTAGAGAATTGCGCATAGTAGTCCAGCAAAACGCCAATATGAGCATCTTCGGTCAGGACAATGGGAATGTCCGTTTCCAGGAAGGCGACCTCAGTAGCGCACGAAGGGCCAAAAAGAAGATCGAAGGATTGCCCTTCCAGCTTCTTCTTCAGCTTGCTGGCGTATCGCTTCGCGAAATAGAAGCTGTGATAGTACATATAGCCCTTCTTCAGCAACAGCCTGGCGGCTTTATTGACGACTTTGCCAACCGGCAGTTCTGGAATATCTATGGGGCCGATATCCACCACATCGCCGCAGTACTTTTGCAGCGCCGCCGCCATATATCTATTGGTAATGCGCCATGAAGAACGCCTGTCCTGCAGCGTCAGCGCCGTCAGGAAGGCGATACGCGGGCGTTTCTTTTTCTCAAGTTCATTCATATGTCAGGCCTCTTTCCGGGATAGTAGCCTGCTGCCGTTCGTAGATAAGATCGAGTGGGCGCAGCGCGGTGCTGGCATCGTAGCGTTCAAGAATGAGTTGGCGCGCATTGCGCGCCAGCAGGCGGACAAGCCGCGCGTCAGTCAGCAGCCTTGCGCATGCTGTGGCAAATGCCTGCGGGGTGTCCGCGATGAGCAGGTGAACGCCATCCTGCACCTCCAGACCCTCACAGCCGACCGTGGTTGAGACGACGGGCACTCCCATCGCCATTGCTTCCAGAATCTTGACGCGCACGCCCCCGCCGGAAAGCAGGGGAACGATAAGCGCGGTCGACTCCAACCAGAAAGGCGCGGCATCCGCGACGTAGCCATGCGCGCGCACCCCTGGCTTCTGCTCTGCCAGCGCGAGCAGGTACTGGGGCGGGCGCGCTCCCACGATATCGTAGGTGACATCGGGGCGCAGGGTGCGCAACCGGTCATAGCCCTCGCGCAACCACCATGCCACGCCCTCACTGTTGGGCGGCCAGAACATCGTGCCGATAGTGAAGAGATGATCTGGTCGCGGCTCATTTGCCTGCCGTGCCTCCCAGATCGCCGTGAATTGTCCGGCATCAACGGTGATCGGCACCACCTCGACCGGCACGGCATTCCCCGCGACCTCGTGCAGCGCCTCGCGGTCGTGCTCGCTGACCGCCAGCACAATCTGAGCGCGCCGACATGCCTGCCCCTCCAGTTTGCGCACAACACGCACCTCGCGCCCCAGCAGCAGGCGCAGCAGGGGATTACGCGCTCCCTTTTGCAGCCGCTCCACCACCTGCCAGACCGCGTTGTGCTCATCGAGGACAACCGTTCCCTGCCAATCTGACGGTACGAAGCGCATCATGTTCAACTGATCAACATGCATGACATCGATCTGCTCCTCCTTGAGGAGCTGAGCAACCTTTGCCCGCATCTCCGCCCGCTCATCGCGGCGCAAAATAAACGAATCGCCGAGCAGCAGGCTTTCCAGCAGGTAGCGCGCATCGGCGAGACGCGAGCGCCGCATAGGAACCATCTCAATGCGGGCGCAGAACTCGCGCAGCTTCTCCGCTCCACGCATCTCCTCTTCGCCGCGCACAAAGGAGCAGTAGATGACTTCATGGTGCTGCGCGAGATGGCGCAGCACCTGCAACGTCTTCACTTTGGGACCTGCATCCGCAGGATAGACCACCACTTGAGTGAGCATCAGGACGCGCATAACTTCTCCCACGATTTCACTGCCCGCTTTTCCTCTCTTTACGCGAGAAAGGCAACACATAGTGCCTCGCCTTCGCCAGCGTCAGCCAGGGGTGAATCAGGTAGTAGACAAAAAAGAGGCGCAAGGGCAAACGCGAATGTTCCATGTAGCGCTGCCCCATCGCGGCGGGCGAGGGGAAAAGCGTGCGCAGTCCCGCATACAACAGGCCAGCAGTGCTATCAACCATCGCTCGATGGGCCACGATACGCCGGTTTTTCCCTTCGACCGTCGCCAGGGTCGTGACAAGGTTGCTCAAGGCGATGCGCTCGACGACAAAGCGACAGAGCGAGGGCGGGCGCAGGCAATCGAAGACCTGGGCGGGAATCTCCACGGCGAAGAGGTCGCGACACCAGGAGAGGCAATAGTAAAGCGTTGTCTTCAGCCGGAACTGCTTCGCCTGCCGTAGTAGCGTCTCCCAATCAAGCGTGTGGGCGCAGGCACGCGCCAGCATGGCAAGGTCGTAGAGCCAGAGCAGGCGCGTAAAGCTGTGAAAACGGTAATGCCAGCAGAGGTAGAGCAGATGATCTTCCGCGCTCAGCGCCAGCGTCTTCTCGCCGAGCACCGTAATCGGCATTGCCTGCGCCCACCAGGACTGGACGTCAAAAACTGTCGCATCCTCGTCCGCGTGAGGAGCGGTGTGCAATTCGATCAGCACCTCAAGCCAGGAATCATCGCGCTTGAGCATATAATTATAACCGGTGCGCTTCTCATTAATGACATTGGCGCGGAACTCCTCGTAAAACTTATAGCCCAGAGCAAGCAGCAGATCATGCGCGCATGACAAATCCTGTGGATGGATGAGCATGTCAAAATCGTGGTAGGTGCGCAACTGCGGTCGCGGGTAGAACGCGTGGGCCAGCACTGGCCCTTTCATCAGGATGACGGCGATACCTGCCTCGTTAAAGGCGTGGAGCACCTTCTGAAGCTCACTTTCGAGGAACAGATTTTGCACTATCTCCAGACGGTAGAGCGCAAAAAAACGGGCAGCCATCTCCCGACCGATCAGTTGAGTCAGTTCTTCCCCGGTGAAATAGCTACAAAGCACAGGGATCAGACGCGGAAATTCTTCGTTGATATCCAGGTCAATCGTTTCACCTCGCGCCAGCACGTCGGCAATACCAATCCGCAAGAACTGCCGGAACGTTTGCCTGTCGCGCTCTAGAAATAGCGCAGTCGGCAACGCCCTTTCTGCCGGAGGCTCCTGCTCCTCGCCAGAAACATCTACATCTTCTCTCTTTGATAACGTTTGCATAGATAAATCGCCCATTCACATCGACCCTTTTTTCTCTGCGTTTTTAGCGTTTTTCATCGCATACAACCCCATATTGAACATCCACCTATCGGGCTTTACCTGGTAAGCCCTGCTACCGGCAAAACACCCTGTTGCCAACCGGCAGGCAATACCTGTCGATAGAGATCTTCCAATCGCTCCACCACCGTCGCCCAGTTATGGTTTCGTTCCACGTAGTCGCGCCCCCGCTGGCAGAGGGACGCACGAAGTTCGGCATTGCCCAGCAGGCGCAGGGCGGCATCGGCGAACTCCAGTGGCGTGCTAGCAACCAGCAGGTCGTGTCCGGCTTGAACGCCCAGCCCGCTGGCGGCCTGTTCAGCCACTACCACCGGCGTTCCCAGAGCCATCGCCTCCAGTACCTTGTTCTGGATGCCGACACTGTAGACCATCGGACTAAGCATAACCTCGGCACGAGCGATGTAGGGACGAATATCCTCCACGTAGCCGGTCACTTCGACACGCGAGTCCTCTGCGAGAGCCAGAATAGACTTCGGAGGCTTGCTGCCCACAATGGTCAGCTTCACTTCGGGACGCTGCTGCCAGATGAGAGGCATGATCTGCTGGTACAGGTAGAGGGCGGTCGCCACGTTGGCATGGTAGCTCATCTTGCCGGAAAAGACAATGGTACCGGGACGAATCTCCTGCTGTTGCGGTCGAAAATAGTCTAGATCTACGCCGTTTGGCAGAACAAAAATATGTTTGCCCAGTTCCTCGTCGCTGCTCGTAAAGTCGTGCGTCCGGGTGCGCAGGAGTTCGATCATCGCCCGGCGATCGCGCTCCGAAGTCACGACGGTACAGGGCAGCTTTTTCAGCACTCTTGCTTCGTAGCGGCGCGTGCGCTCGTAATCCAGCCTCGCCACCACGCGCACCGCACGGCTGGGACCGGAAGTCATTGTCTGTTTGCACAACAGGCTGATGCAATCGACGGCATCCCACACCAGTGGGTGATGGGCAAACTCGACCATCGAAGCGATGCCGCGTAGATGCTCAACGTGAATCACATCGAAAGGTTGCTCCGCGTAAAGCTGCCGTACCGCCCCTTTGACACGGGCAGAGCGCGCATAAGCCACCTGTAGCGGCAGCGAACGCGAGCGCACAAGAGCTGACCCGCTTCTGAAAGCCGAGCGCATCTTCGATTCCTCCACCAGCCGCACATCATACCCCTGCTGCCGCAGCTTCTCCGCGTCGGCAACCTCCTGCTCCGAGGCACACTGAGCCAGCACAGTGACTTCGTGCTTCCGCCGCAGTTGTCGCAAGAACTCATACCCGCGCACACGAATGCGCGAGGGTGGGTAGGGCGTCACAAACAGGATGCGCATTGCGTCCCTCCTCCTCGTTTCGACTATTCTACAGGACAACAATACAGAGCAATATTTCAATCTATCTTACGGCCAGTATACCAATGTGCAAGCTGCGAAACAGCACGACATCAGTTATAACCCGGTTACGAAAAATACACAGCGGTAGCAGTTTCTCAACCAAATCTCCCTTGCGCTACAAAGATGGCTCAGGTACACTGCTTTGAAAAGCGGCCCGGCCATGTCATTGTGCGCGAGAGCGTCTTTTTATAGCACGTGAGAAGCATATACTGCCTGCTTGATTGATATCGGCACAGTTGCCAGAGGGAATAGATGTCATGCGTATCCTGTTATTGAGCAACCTTTATCCACCATATGTACTTGGAGGCGCGGAAATCGTGGCGAGAGACTACGCCGTAAAGTTGTTGGAACTGGGCCACGAGGTAACGGTATTGACCAGTTCGTGTGGCATTGCCGGACCAGAGCGCGCTGAGCATATCCTGCGCACGCTGCACTATACCCCCGCGGCCCATTTTGATCGCGGCAAACCGGTCTGGCGACAATCAGGACTGTTGAGCAATTATTACCACTATTTCCACCACCCGGCAAGCGTCAAAGAGTTGCAGCGCGTGATCGCGGAAACGCGGCCCGATGTGCTCTACATCTGGGAAATCACCGGGCTGGGCATGAATTCTCTCTTGCAGGCATTGCACGAGGTACACCTTCCTGTCGTCTTCCACCTGGAAAGCTACTGGCTGCAATACGCGCTTACGGCGCAAACCGAACAGACCCGGCTGCGCACGCGCCGCCTCAAGAAACTCCTGATCGGCAACGTCCCTCCGCTTCACTACACCTCTATCATTGCCGCCAGCGAGGCCGTCAAGCGGGAATACGCGGCGGCTGGCTGCGATCCTGAGCGCATCGAAGTTATCTACAACGGCATCGACGCCCGCTTCCTCGACACACCGCGCTCCCAGGAGAGCAAGAGCGACGAAGCGCACAAGGTGCGGCTCATCTACGTGGGCCGTTTATGCGACGAAAAAGGCGTGCATATTATCCTCAAGGCGCTGGACCTGCTGGTCAACGAGCAGGGCAGGCACAATTTTCATCTCAACATCTTCGGCGAAGGTGACGCAGCTTATATAAAAGAACTGCATACCTTCCTCAACGAGAAACACCTGAGCCGGTCTGTCACCTTTCACGGCAAAGTGCCGCAGGATCAGTTGATCCGCGAATATGACCTCTCGACCATCATGCTCATCCCTTCCATCTGGAAGGAGCCGTTCGGGCTGGTAATCGCGGAAGGTATGGCCCGTGGATTACCTGTGATTACCTCCAACATCGGTGGCCCGGCGGAGATCGTAACGCACGGCGTCGATGGTCTGCTGACCGAGCCAGGCGATGTCCAGGCTGTTGCCGCCTCCATCGTCCAACTCGCGGATAACCCTGGTCTGCGCGCCCGGCTGGCTCAAGCCGCTCGTGCCACCGTTCAGGAGCGTTTCATGATCGAGAAGAATGCGCAGCGCGTGGAAGCGCACCTCCAGCGCGCTATCCAGTCAGACAGGAAGCCTGCTGAGGATTTCCACCCGCGACAAAACCCTCACACCCGGCCTTGATTGACTTTCTACAATCTTTGCGAGCACAGCAGGCAGGCCATTGTACGAAATATCGTGTCTCTCAACCCCCCTTCCAGTCTTTCTCCTCTTTGTATTCTGTCCAGAGAGTTGTACCCCGACTCATCAGCGATTGCCCTGCCAATGTGATACACTGCGAACAGACACATATCGCTGAGTGTATAACAACGGGTCAGATATGTCCATTTGATAGACATCTCGTTTGATAGAATTGGAGTCGTTTTGCATGGCAGATACACAGACAAATATTCCTGTACCGTTGATTCCGCGCGAGGTGCTGTTTGGCAACCCGGTTAAGACGAGTCCGAGGATTTCGCCGGATGGAAAGCGTATGGCGTATATCGCACCGGTGAACAACGTCTTGAACGTCTGGGTGGGGACGGTTGGCAGGGATAATTACGAGCCAGTGACAAATGATACGGATCGCGGCATCCGTTTCTACTTCTGGGCCAAAGATAACCGGCATATTCTCTATATTCAAGATAAAGAGGGAGATGAGAACTGGCGGCTGTATGCGACCAGCCTGGAAACGAAGGAGACACGCGACCTGACGCCGTTTGAAAATGTCCAGGTGCATATCATCGATGTCGATAAGCATTTTCCCGATGAATTGCTCATCGGCATGAACAAAGAGAATCCGCAGGTGCATGATGTCTACCGCGTCATCATCTCCACGGGCGAATTGACGATGGTGGCGAAAAATCCGGGCAATATCGCGGGCTGGGTGAGCGACGTGAATTTCAAAGTGCGCGGCGCGGTAGCCACTTTGCCGGATGGCAGTTCGCAGATGCTGGTGCGCGAGAACGAGCAGGCGGAATGGCAGGTTCTGCTCACCTGGGGGCCGGATGACGCGCTCAATAGCGGTCCAGTCGGCTTCACAAAGGACGGGCAATCACTCTACCTGGAAGATTCCAGCAACGCCAACGCCAGCCGATTGGTCAAGATGAACATTGCCAGCGGCGAGAAGACGGTACTGGCCGAAGACCCCCACTACGATATCGGCGCAGTGATGATCCAGCCCGATACGTTGGAGGTGCAAGCGGTAGCCTTCAACCGCGAACGCACCGAATGGCTTATACTTGACCCCTCCATCAAAGAAGATTTTGAGACCATTGGCGCGCTGCACCGGGGCGACTTCGGCGTCATCAGTCGCGACAACGACGACGAGACGTGGATCATCTCCTTCACCGTCGATAACGGGCCGGTACCCTTCTACGCCTACCAGCGCAGCGAGCGCAAAGGGACATTCCTTTTTGACAACCAGCCCGAGCTGAACAAATATGTGCTGGCAAGGATGGAGCCAATCTCCTTCACTGCCCGCGATGGACTGACCATTCACGGCTACCTGACACGGCCACCCTGGGGCAAGCAAACGCACCTGCCAATGGTGTTGAACGTTCACGGCGGCCCGTGGGCGCGCGATACCTGGGGCTACAACCCGGAGGCGCAGTGGTTTGCCAACCGGGGCTATGCCTGCTTGCAGATCAATTTCCGTGGCTCTACCGGCTTCGGCAAGGACTTTCTCAACGCCGGGAACCGCGAGTGGGGAGGCAAGATGCACGACGACCTGGTGGATGCCGTCCACTGGGCCATCGAGCAGGACATCGCTGACCCGGAGCGCGTGGGTATCTACGGCGGCTCCTACGGTGGCTACGCGGCCCTCGTCGGCGCAACCTTCACGCCGGACCTCTTTGCCTGCGCTGTCGACATCGTTGGTCCCTCAAACCTGATCACACTTATTCAGACGATCCCGCCTTACTGGTCAACCTTCCTGGCAAACTTCCACAGGCGTGTGGGCAATCCCGAAACGGAAGAGGAATTTCTGAAGTCCCGCTCGCCGCTCTTCAAAGTCGATCAGATCAAGATTCCTATGCTCATCGCACAGGGAGCTAATGACCCGCGTGTGAAACAGGCCGAATCGGAGCAGATCGTTAACGCCATGAAGAGTCGCGGCATCGACTATGAATACCTGCTCTTCCCCGACGAAGGACACGGCTTCGCCAAACCCGAAAACCGACTCCGCTTCTATACCGCTGCCGAAAAGTTTCTCGCCCGCTACCTCGGCGGTCGCTACGAGGGCGCCAACGAATGATCGGCTATATGAAGAAAGCAGGCAAGGCGCTTATGCCTTGCCTGCTTTCTTTTCTGAAAACAATCCAATCATCTTGTCACCCCCTTGACACTTCCCCCACTTCTATGTTACTTTCTTATTAGAAAACTATGCGAATATTCGCATAATCAGGAAAAGCGAGGATTTCAATGGTTTATTCATCTTTGTCTCAGCAGAAGGTCGTGGTGCGGGTCGCGCTTGAGCCGGTATATAATATGCTGAATACGTTTTCATTGCTTCATGGGGTTGGTAACCTGACCGGGCTGAATAGCAAGGTAGTGCAAACAGCAACTGCGCTTTCAGCCGCACAACTTCATACCAATCGACTGATCTTCGAGGGGCTGCGCGACGCGCTGGTTTCGGGGCAGGATGAGGAGACTGACTTCCTTGCCTACCTGAAAAACCTGCGCGCCCAGGCGCCAGAAGCTATACGAGATCGCGTGCTTGAGCGGCTGCGTGCGCGTTTTGCTCGCTGTACCTCATCTCAGGATGCTGCAAATGTACCGGTCGCGCCGGATACCGCCCGTTTATTGAGCGACGTGCAGGCGTACCTGACCTGCGTTGAGTATGTGCTGATCGATCTTCCTTTTGATAGAGCGCTGCATACCGAGGCACACAGCCTGCTCAACAATGCGCACGCGCTGCACGCGCTGCTAGTTTCCCACCTCGAAACGTTGTGGCAGACGGCATTTGAGGCGGAGTGGAAGCGCGTGCAGCCCTCCCTACGCTGGCAGGTTGGCATGTTTACGCGTGCGCTAGACGAAGCGGAGGCGGCCACCATCGCGGAAATCTTCTCTACGCTGACTGGGCGCGACTTACCACTCAATATAGCGGAGCGGCCCGTTGACGCGGAGGAGATCATTCTTGTACCATCGTGGCACACAGGGCGGAACGTGCTCCTGTGGGAAAGCGATGCAAGTGTCAGGCTGTTCTTCAGCGAGCCGCCCAACTATGATGTCGCGCTGCTGCGTTCCACTGCGGTCGGGCGCTCCGAACTGCGCTCGCGACTGAGCGCGCTGGCTGACGAGACGCGGTTGCACATCCTCGAAATGCTGGCGCAACAGGATGAGCTACCTGCTCAGGATATCATCGCGCAACTCGGCCTCAGCCAGTCGAATGTCTCGCGCCACCTGAAGCAGCTTGTCTCAGCGGGCTTCCTCTACGAGAGGCGCGGTGAGGGCGCGAACAAAACCTACCGCTTGAGTTCATTCTACCTCGACCGCACAGCCCGCGCCCTGCGACAGATCGCTGCGGACGAGCAGGCGCGCACCGGCAGCGGGTTGGAGGCGCAGCGCATTCAGGAAACAAAGCTACCACAGGAACTACGGCGTTTCCTCGATCGTGCTGGCAAGCTGACCACGTGGCCTCCGGCGCGGCAGCGCGACAAACTGCTGATCCTGGAATACCTGGCGAGCTTCTTTGAAATGGGCCGGGTCTACAATGAAAAAGAGGTAAATGAGATACTGCTGCTGCACAGTGCCTTCAAAGATGCCGCAGCCTTACGACGTGCGCTCTACGAGTACCGCTTCATGAGCCGCACTCGCGACGGCTCGCGCTACTGGCTGGTCGGTTCGGAGGCACCGGAGTAGGAGGCACATAACATGATTGAACGCGAAAGCGAGCGGTTGTCTATTCGTGAGATTACGGCGCACGATGTGGAGAAGGTGCTGCCGGTGCATTTGAGCAACCCGGACTTTTTGCAACAGATGGAGGGTTCAGAGGGTGAAGCGGGGCGCTACGACCTGCAACGCTGGCAGCGCGACTGGCAGATCGCGCAGATGATGCCCGGCAGACACACGCTGGCCTGCTACTTGAAAAAGACAGGGGAGGCAGTAGGCTACGTGGAATACCTCGAAGAGCACGATGATGGAGCGCCGTGGATCGGCGTGCTGACTATCCATCGAGCGCACCAGCGACAGGGACTCGGCACAGAGGCGTTCCAGCATCTGATAGCGCATTTTCGCGCGGAGTATGGCTGGTCGCGGCTCCGCGCCGGGGTGCTGGAACACAATGAGGCTGGACTCGGTTTTGCGCGACACCTGGGCTTTCAGCCTATCCGGCAGCTTTCCACACGAACGTCGGGCGGTATGCAACACTTCATCATCTTTGAACTACCGTTAAGCATGTGATGTTGAAAGCCAGCCCGGTAGCTCGGCGATAGAAGGAAGGATGGCGTCGGGCTGAATGCGTTGCAGCAGGGGCGAGTCGGGCTGGTGCTTGCCAGTACAGACAAGGATGGCGCGCAGGCCCGCTCGCTGCGCGCCCGCGATGTCGTTTTCAATGTCGTCTCCCACCATGACCGCCTCGTTGGCCGCGACGCCGATGGATTGCAGGGCCTGCGCGAAGAAAGCGCGGTCGGGCTTGCCGAGAATGGATGCTTGCTGGCCTGTCGCCAGTTCGAGCGCGTAGATGTACGCGCCGCTGTCCAGCATCAGCCCCCCGGCTGTCTTCCAGTAGAGATTTTTGTGCGTGCCGAGCAGAACAGCGCCGTTCATCACCTGGCGAAAGGCGTGGTTCATGGCCTCGTAGGTCAGCAATTCTTCCGCGCCCCCGATGACCACCACGTCGGCCTCTTCATGCATGTCCACCAGTTGAATGCCTGTGAAATCATTGATTGTGTCGCCTTTGGTGAGCACCCAGCAGCGTTTGCCTGGAAAATGCTGGCGGATATAGCTGGCAGTCGCCACGGGAGCCGTAATCAACTGCTGCTCCGAGATCGGCAGGCCGATGGATTGCAAACGCGCAGCCAGCGTAGCGCGTGCCATCGTCGTCGTGTTGGTCACGAAGCAGAAACGATAACCATGCAGCTCCAACCAGCGCAACGTTTCTACAGCCCCCGCGATAGGGCGCATACTGACGTGCAGGACACCGTCAACATCCAGAAGCAAGCCGCGAATCGGGAACATTCTCTATCCTCTTCTCATCTTTTGTGTTAGTATAATAGAAACCACTCAAAGGGCGCAAGCGGACAAAATAGGAGAGACTACCCATAAAGGTACCTTTTTGGGATGCTATTCCGTTGAAGAACAGGGGAGGGAGTTGAAAAGCTCTGGCATATAAAAGGGCAACATGACATCGTAGATAAGATGATGTATAATAGCCGCGAGGAGTAGCCATTCACTCAGTCAGGAGAAAGAGCGGGATGAACGGCGACATGTTGGGCCGTGTTATCAAGGGTAAATACAAGCTCATTGATGAACGAGGACGAGGCAGTTTTGCCACCGTCTATATTGTGCGTGACACGGAGAACAACTGTATTTATGCTATCAAGATCATGCACCTGGAATTCTCAAATGATGGAGAATTACTGGCGCGTTTTCAACGTGAGGCCCATATTCTCCTAAATCTCAGTGATCCCCATATTGTACGCATCGTGGATTACGGGAACGACAACAACATCTACTTTATCGTGATGGACTATATCGATGGGCAAAATCTCAAATATCACTTGATTACGCATGGCCCTATGGAGGCGGGGCGAGCACTGAACTATGCTCACCAGATTGCCGAAGGTCTTGATACTGCCTATAAGCAGGGGGTAGTGCATCGAGATATTAAGCCGCAGAACATCCTGATCAATGCGAAAGATGTTGTGAAAATCACTGACTTCGGTCTGGCGCGAGGCCGAGAAACCGTGACACTCACGCAATCCAACGTCTTTATGGGTACTGCCTACTATATCTCGCCCGAACAGGCGGAAAGCGGGCGTTCGGCGGACACCCGCTCTGATCTCTACTCGGTTGCCACCGTCCTGTTTGAGATGCTGACCGGCCACCCCCCCTTCGAGGGAGAGACGGCAGTCGACATCGTCATCAAGCATATGAACGAGAAGGTTCCCTCGCTCAGTCGGCAGCGACCGGAGTTACCGGTGGAGTTTGACTACTTCATGCAAAAAGCGATGGCGAAAAGGCCGGCAGATCGCTATCAGACGCCGCAGGAATTTATAGCGGCGTTGGAACAGCTGCAGGAGCGTGTCCAGGGAATGCAAGCGGGGAAACCATCTGTACCCGTGGATCCTCCCAGGCAGCCGTCCAGGCAAAAGCAGGCACGGATCGTAGTGCTTGCCAGCGGACAGGTTATTCCATTGAACGCAGAAGTAATGGTAGTTGGACGTCAGGACCCGATTATCCGCAATTTTCCGGAGATTGACCTGTCCGACAAGACAGTTGGTCGTCGTCATGCTTACCTGCGCAACCAGCAAGGAACTTTTACTGTTGAAGACCTCAACGCCCTGAACAAGACTCGTCTCAATGGAGTAATCCTGACTCCACATGAGGAACACCCGTTGAAAGATGGTGACATCCTTCGCTTTGGCAGCGTTGAGGTTCGATTTGAATTGCGCTGAGATGTTGATCCCGTTGATGCACATCGAGTCGCAAAGTAGGAGCGCGACGGAAAGCTCTTACACAATCCGGCGCAGTAGTTTGCGCCGTTACAACTCAGAGGGGTGAACGACATGAAAGAGATGCTCGCACTCATAGTTTTAGCCTTTGCACTTCCGGTCAGTCCAAAGATTATCGTTGTAGCAGGACTGGTCATAGCCGTGATTATCCTGGTAGCTGCCATTTACCTCTTCCGCAGCAGCGGGAAAAAGAAGGCAGCAAAGCAGCAGGGAAGCAGTGGCGCGGCAGACTGGCAAAGAGGGCCACAGCAGCAGATGGGTCCTGGAGGATGGAATGCGCAGGGCATGCCAGCGACTGATGCCTCCTGGAACCAGGGAGCGCAGCCAGGTTGGGGCATGCCGACCGGACAGGGCCAGAACCCCGCGCAGCAAGCAGGCTGGGGGGCAGCGGGGGCGCAGGGAGCGCAGCCAGGTTGGGGCATGCCCATAATGCCGGGAGCCCAGGCGCCGGGCGCGCCCGGCTTGCAGGGGCAGCAGCCAGAATGGAATGCGCCACAGAGCCAGCAGCCCGGCGCCTGGGCAGCACCTTCCTCACCCGCTCCTGCACAATCACAGCCACAGGCCGCGGGGTGGGGAGCTGGCACACCTGGTCCGGCTCAGGGAACACCATCTCCCTGGGATGCCGCTGCTTCAGGGAATCCGGCAAATTCATGGGGGCAGTCGACACCTCAAACTGGCATGCCTTCATGGAATCAGCAAGCACAACCTGCGCAACAAGCTCAGACAGCCTACGGCGGCTCCGGCCAGGGTTGGGGCATGGGAGGCCCGGGCACAGGGTCAGGCGATTTACACGGGCAGGCGGATATGTGGAACCAGCCAGCGCAGCAAGCAGTTCCACAGAATGTCTGGGCACAAACGGCTCCGCCACAGCAGGCCGCCCCCGCCTGGGGTCAACCTTCTACGCCCGCGCAGGCTCCTTCGCAGAACGCTGGTTATGCGGGCTGGCAACAGTCACAACAGCAGCAATGGGGCGGACCCGGCGTGGGACAGGACGCGACCTTAATGGCAAACGACGCGGACAAGACGATATTGCGCTCTGCCGCCACTGGTACTACCGGCTACGTGCGTGTTGAAGAGGGCAAAGAGCCTGGACGCATCTATGAAATCAAGAAAGATACGCTCAGCATCGGACGCAGCCGGGAAAGCGACATCTTCCTGGAAGACCTGGCCGTCTCACGCCTGCACGCCTCCATTGTCAGCCTTGGCAACGGCGATTACGCACTCAAGGATGAGGGCAGCGCCAACGGCACCAAAGTCAACGGGCAGATGGTGAACAAGTATCAGTCCTTCCCACTCAAAGAGGGCGATAAGATTCAGCTCGGTCAGACCATCCTCGTCTTCGCCAGGCGATGAGGGTTGCTCACCCTTACCTTACCAGGAAACGCCTGCAGTGGAGGACATCGTGCTGGCCGACGAACTGATCGGAACGATGCTTGGCAATTACCGCATCCTGGCCCTGCTGGGCCAGGGTGGTATGGCTCGTGTCTATCGAGCCAGACAGGAAAACCTCGACCGTGAAGTGGCTGTCAAGGTTCTACCACCGTGGTTCGCCGCCGACCCGAATTTTGTCAGGCGCTTCAATCAAGAGGCAAAACTTGTTGCGAACCTTTCACACCCCAATATTGTGACCGTCCACGATGCCAGCGAGCATCGTGGACACCTCTATATCGTGATGCAATTAGTCGACGGAGGAACACTGAAACAGCGCCTGGATCAGTTACATGGGCAGGGCCGCAGCATGGATATCATGGAAGCTGCCCCTATCTTTATCCAGCTTGCCAGTGCGTTGGACTATGCACACGAGAAGGGCGTCATTCATCGCGACGTGAAGCCTGTCAATGTCCTGCTGGATCGTACAGGACGCCCGATTCTCTCCGACTTCGGCATCGCCAAAGCGCTGGCCGACAACAGGGAACAACTCACGAGGCCGGGGGCCGGCGTAGGTACGCCCGAATATATGTCACCGGAACAATGCCAGGGCGGCACCGTCGATGGCCGCGCTGATATCTACGCGCTGGGAGTCATGTTGTACGAGGCGCTCACCGGACGCACACCATTCCTGGGGGATAACTATCCAGCGCTGGCACACAGCCACATCTACGAACCACCTCCACGCCCATCCTCTATCAACCCGATCATCCAGTCGGCTATCGAGCAAATTATTCTTACCGCCCTGATGAAAGACCGCTTGCAGCGCTACCAGCGCGCCTCGGAGATGGGCAATGCCCTTGAGCAGGCCCTGCAAATGCTGCCCGAAAGCAGGCAATTGAGAAAATCGAGCTCTGTCATCGGTACGCCAGCCATACCACCACAAACCTCCGCTCCATCGGTGCAAAGCAACATCCCCGTTAACACACCCATCGCGGAAGTTTCTCCCGTTCTTGCACAACCACAGTCACCCATGTACCCTTGCCCCAATTGCTACTACATGAACAAGCCACAGATGCGCTTCTGCACCCGCTGCGGCTCTCCACTGAATAGCTGTCTGACCTGTGGCGGCCAGAACCCTGTCAGTAACCGCTTCTGCACCCGCTGCGGCCACCCTCTGCGCACGTATTAAAAAATAAACTCGTCGCTCTGGGAGGCGTTAAGACGCTCCAGGGTCTTGCGCTTCTGGGCATAGCGCTGGCGCTGGCGTGTCGCACGCTGCTCAGGGTCCATAGAAAGAATGGCCTGAATGCGCTCAACCAGCAGGCTGGGCTGTGTGGGTTTGGTCATGTATTCTACCGCGCCAGCCTCGTAACCTTGCGCCTGGTCGGCTAACTGCGTGCGGGCAGTGAGCACAAGCACAGGAATACCGGAAGTAGCTTCACTGCTCTCCCGGCGCAACCACCGTAAAACTTCCCACCCATCAACTGGCTGCATCATTAAATCGAGAACGATCAGGTGAGGGCAAAATTCGGGGATGATACGCATTGCCTCCTGCCCATTGGAGGCGCTGCATACTTCAAAGCCGGAGTAGGTCAGATAGACGCATAACACTTGCTGAATATACGCCTCATCCTCTACTACCAGGATCTTCGCCTTACTTTCTGTCCCAAACATTGAACACACCTCCACAACATACATACGCAACCACCAACACACCATTGTCAATCTGTTTTAAACTTTCGTTTCAGCGTCGTCGGAAAACGTACTTCCGCTATAGTATAACCTGAACCGGGCGCAATTTGCTCAGACACAGGGGAAAGATCATGGCTCTCCTCTTGTGGGCCTGTCACAGGAGACGGCTTTGCCAGCGCAGGAGACATTTCTTCCTCGACCCGGCGCAGGGAATACTGACCGCCGAGGTCACCGATGAGATGTTTGATCAGCGAAACGCCCAGGCCCTCACTGCTCTCCTCTTCTCCCGCTGGGTGGCGCAGCGGCCCTTTGCCGGTATCGATGACCTGCACCACAATATCATCGTCCTCTTCATAACCTCGCACGATGACCTTGCCACGACTCTGGCGCGCCATCCCATGTTTGATCGCGTTGGAGACCATCTCGTTGAGAACCAGCGCCAGGATAGTAACGGCACGCGAGGGGATGACAATCGGGCAAGGCTCTACCTCGAAAGTGATATGGGTACCCGGCGGCTGAAGATTGGCGCTGGCCACACCGACAATTTTGCGTCCGATGTCGTCGACCCGTGCCTCATCGACATCTTCATGCGAAAGCAGGTCGTGTGTCGCGGCAAGGCCCTGCACGCGGTTCACACTCTCAGAAAGGGTATAGCGTACCTCCGGCGATTTCGTGCGGCGACGCTGCAAAGAGAGAATACCCGCGACGGTCGCCAGATTATTCTTGACACGATGATGCAGTTCGCGCAGGAGAATCGATTTGATTTCGAGCGCGTGCAGCGTCTCCTCATAGAGGCGAGCATTCTCTATGGCAATAGCGGCTTCGTTGGCGAAGGTCACGACCAGTTGCATCTGTTCGGGCGAGGGCAGGTGGCGGCGGCTGCTATACAGGCAAATGCAACCCAGCACTTTCTGTCTCGCTCGCAGCGGCACCGAGACCACCGAATGAATATCGGCGGAGAGCAATGGATCATTATGAATGAAGCAGTGTTTATCGGTATGGAAGCAGTCAACGGCCATTGTCGGCTCGCCCGTCGTCACCGTGCGCCCGGCACAACAGTCAGTGACGGGAATGCGCAAGTTGCGCGCAAGGTTGCTATTCAGGCCATAATGGGCGAGCACGTGGAGTTCCTGTTTTTCAGCATCCAGTTCAAAGATACAGGAACGCTCCGCCCCCGCCAGATGCACCGCCTGCGTCGTGATGATCTGAAGCACCTCTTGCAGGTTGAGTGTAGAGGCAATGATGGATGAGACACGGTGAATTGTGGAAAGCTCATGCACTTTGCGCCGCAGTTGCTCATCGGTCTGCTCGTACAATCGGCCATTTTCAATGTTGATGGCAATAATGCCCGCCACGACCTCGACGAAGCTGATCTCCTCTTTTGTGAAGTCGCGAGGCGCGACAGATTGCACGCTGATGACGCCGATCAGGCGCACTGTATCGCCAAAAAAGATAATGGGAACGGACATCAGCCCGTGATATTCGGTGGTATAGGTGCGCGCCTCGCTCGCAAAGTGCGGATCGGCAAGCGCATCAAAGACGAGCAGGGGACGCCCTTTGTCCGCGACCCAGCCGCTATAGCCCTCACCCAGCCGCAGCGTGAAATGCATCCCACCCAGCGGGCGCGGACCATTGGTGGAACGGAGAGTAAGCATGCGCTGCACCTCGTCATAGAAAAAGATAGAGCACAGGTCGGCGTGTAGCTCCTCCGCTATAGCATTCGCGGTGATTTCCAGCGCCTGATCCAGATCGATTATAGAATTGCTGGCCCCGTTGATCTGCTGAAGGGCGGAAAGGCGACGCTCCAGTTGCTGCTCCATCTGCTCGCGCTCGCCGGTCAGGGAGGTCATCACAGTCTGGTAGCCGCGCGCGAGCGCCAGCGTACAGGCGGATTGCAACTGGTAAAGATGGGAGTGGGCGGCTACCAGGAGCTGCAGTTGATCGCTGAAAATATCCCGCATTTCCAGCGCGAGGGCATCGATATATTTTTGCAAGCCTTGCAGGCGGGTATCCAGTTTTCCCCCTTGCTCGGCCAACCAGCGACCCGATTGTTCAAATGACTCAATCGTTTTGTCGATGCTTATTGTATTGTCGGTGAGGGCATGCAGCAAGAGCCAGGCATCACTTCCCTCTTCTGGTCCGTATCCATCGCCTGTTATATGCTGCAAACAGATACGCAGCCGGGCGTATTGCCGGGCCAGCGCCTGCTCCACCGTACTCTGTTGTATCACGTTCTTATCCTGCAATTGTTGTGCCAGCTCGTGCCTCATCACGCTCTTCCACTCCCCCATATTACAGCCATGCCAGAGTTTGCCTTTGTATTGTAGATGCGACGCCTGTTTCTGTCAAGCCAGGCAAGAGATTCTCCGCTGCGCTCGGAATGGCATGTGCATGTCATTTGAGCGCAGCGAGGAATCGCTGCGGTGAAATAGCCCGAAATAGCCTATCAGGTAAACCCTATATAACACTCTCTGTTTCGTTCGTTATGATGAATAGCACCTGGTTAAGTAAGCACTGGTAGAGGAAAAGAAAGATGAGATGCAGTTATTGCGGCTTGCCATTGTCACCGGAGAAGACGAGTGGAACCTGTCCGCGCTGTTCCGCTCCATTCGGGTCAAAATCTTCATCACATGCGGTGCAGGCACCTGCCGCCTGGCCGCCCGCGCAGGCACATCAGAGTTATGAATGGGGCATGGGTATAGGGCAACCGCAACAACAGGATCAAGCACAATACACTGGCTGGCAAGCTCGAGTAGGAGGGCCGGGAGACACCCCGTCTCCCACTCCACTCTTTCAAGCGATAGAACAGGATCAAGTCTGGTTTCCAGCCCAAATTTCCATGCAGACACCCGCGCATACGCCTGCACAGAACTCTGCGGCTGGCGCGCAAACGTTCGCGCCTTCCTCTACCCCTATCCCCACCGTGATTAGCCCGTTTAGCGGGCAGGAACAGGCAGGGAACTACACAGGGATAACAGGCAGGGGTAACAGACGCGGAGGGCAACTCGGTTTCACCATCGCTGGATTATGCATCATTACCGGTGCCCTGCTGCTCATCTTTGTCTATATCATCTCGATGGAATTACCGCAAAACAGTGCTCCCATCAGCGTGGTGACACCCACGAGCGTGCCTACTGCTCACACGCAACCAACAAGAGCAGCGTCGCCCACAGCCTCTCCATCGCCGACAACGGCTTTTCCAGGTCAGCAATATATCACCGACGCGCAGATGGCTGGCTCGATAGATAAAAATACGGCTCAACCATTACAAACGACGACAACATTTACCGTCGGCAATCCGGTCTATGTGACGTTTCTTGTCCACCCAGGCGGACAGGCGGGAGAAGTCTGTCTTGCATGGTACCTCAATGGGCAGTTTACCAGTAAATTCTCGTTCGCCGTCCCCAACGTTACCAGCACGACCGCCTATTCCTACACCTATTATCAAGCAAGTGGGCCTGCCTACGTTGAACTCTCCTGGTCCAATTCAGCCAGTTGCTCCAATGCGTTACTGGCGCAGCGCGTCCATTTTACTGTCCAGAGCTAGAACAGTAGAGGGAAAAGATACGGGCAAGTCAGCGCAAATGCTGATTGATATTGTTGCATTTTCCTCTTGGAATATCAAGCAAAGCATGGTATAGTAGAGCCGCGTTGTTTTTGCCGACGTTCTGTTCTATTGCAGGAGGAAACTTAATGAATTGCACTTCTTGTGGATCACAGCTGCCGCCCGGAGCAGCCAGTTGCCCTGTTTGCGGCAATCCCACTCCTTACAACGTTTCCGCGCCCGCGGGATCATATGACCCCACGGTTGCCGCTTCACCATATGGAACGCCACCACCACCCTCGTCTCCTACGCCGCCATATGGCGCACCAACAGCCTATGGTACACCCCCTTACGGCGCGCCCGCGAATCCATCCGACCCATACGGCAATCAGGCTTCAAATCCCTACGGCGCCAGCGCCTACGCGCCGCCACCGCCGCCGCTGGTGCAGCAGCCCGCCTACACACCAGGACAGTTCGCACCGCAGGGGCAGGCAACACAACAGAAGCCAAAAAGCAAGTTGCCTCTCATTCTTGGTATCGTCGCTGGCGTCTTGCTGTTGCTCTGCATTGGTGCATGCGCGATCTTCTACGAAATTGGCAAAAACGCTTCAAACACGGCCACGACCGGCACCACTACAGCCACGACGAACACGACTCCAGCTTCGACTTCGGGCACGAACTCCACGCCCGCCAGCAGCACCACGGGGCCATCCGGCCAAACAATCGTGCCTGCCGCCGCCGCTATCATTACCAACGCAGAGACTTCCAGCAGTATTGATAGCAACTACCAGCCTACGAATCCAACGACGACGTTCACTGTGGGGCAGCCGATCTACGCCACGTTCAATCTCCATCTCACCCAGCCGGGCTATGCGGTCGCGAAGTGGTATATCGATAATCAATTCATCCAGAACAGCCAGATCCTCTACGCCAAGGACACGAGCTATACCGATGGGTATTTTGCGGAAAAATACCTGAAACCTACGAACAACGGGGCCGTGGAATTGTACTGGTGTACCAAATCCGACTGCAGCGACGGGCAATTAGCCGCCGTTCTGACCTTTACCGTCACCGGTTCATCTTCTATCCAATCTCCTACACTCGTCACGAGAGTGATGGATATGGACCGCCGCATCTGAAGCAACTGCCCTTTCCTATCCCTGCACACCGGCCAGGATCACGGCAAGCTGCCTGCGTTCCTGGTCGGTGAGGGGCCAGAGAGGTAAACGTGGGCGACCGCCGTAACCGGCGACGAGTTCGAGAGCGGCTTTGAGGCCCGGCACGCTGTAGGTCGTGGTCACGGCAGTATTAGCAGGAGCAAGCCGCGCCTGCAGGACACGGGCCTCGGCGAGCTGTCCGGCGTTGAAGAGTTCCTGCACGCGGCAAACCTCGCGAGGAAAGATATTGGCAAGAGCGGCGACTGCTCCCATAGCCCCAACTGTTAAAGCAGGCAGCAGATAGCCCGCGCTTCCGGCGAAGGCGCGGAAATGCGATGGATCGGTGGCTGCGACAACCTGCGCCAGCTTCGCCATGTTGCCCGAACTGTCCTTGAAGCCAATGATGTTGGGATGCTCGGCCAGCGCTATGATGGTGGAGGCATCGAGGTCGAGACCGGCGGCATTGGCGGGCATATTGTAGATGACGACGGGCAGCGGGCTGCTGTCGGCGATGGCCCGGTAGTGCGCGAGCAGGGCGGCGGTGTTCATGCGGCTTTTGAAATAGAATCCCGGCAAGATCAGGGCAACATCCGCGCCACTGGCAGCGGCCTGGCGACAGTTAGCGATGGTCGCCCGCGTTGATTGCTCGCCGCAGCCCGCGATCAGCGGCACCTCCCGGCCTGCTACTGCGCGCACCGTCTCAATGACGCGGGCGCGCTCATCGCCGTTCAAATGGACCGACTCACCATTTGAACCCATGACCACGTAGCCCGCAATGCCACTTCCGTTCAACGCCTGCACATGCCGCCGCAGCGTTGCCAGATCAAGTTCTTCATCCTCCATAAAAAACGTCGGCAGCGGCGGATAGATGCCAGCCGGAATACCTTCTAGCATGTGAAACTCCCTTCCTTCAATGTGTCTTTTGAGGGAAATTATAGCATGCCTTGTCTGAATTTTGGCAGGTCACATCCACTTGACAGGCTCGTCAGGCTTGACTATAATAGTCGGGCACGAACAAAATGCTGAGAGAGCACAGCTTGCTTTAGAGGTTGCGCGGACGGTATTTTATATGCATGACCATGTAAAATGCGGAATGAAAGGGAACATTTTCATGATTTATAATGTGGCGCAACTCTTGAAAGCACCGGTTGGCACCTCTCTAGAGTACGATATACACGAAGACGACGTTCAACTCGATGAAGATCTGAAAGTGATTGGGCCTATCGAAGGCCAGGTGCGCCTTCACCACACCAACCAGGGCATTCTGGCCGATGGCTGGGTGGACCTCGCCCTTGAGTCGACCTGCATGCGCTGCTTGAAAGAATTCGAGTATCCCATGCGCCTGGACTTCAGCGAAGTGTTTTATCCGACTGTAGATGTCACGAGCGGCGAGCGTGTGGCTCCGATGGAGGAAGAGGATGCCTTCCCTATCGATGAGCACCATCAGCTTGATCTGACAGAGGCGATCCGGCAGAACATCCTGGTCTCTCTTCCGATGGTACCGCTCTGCCGGGAAGAATGCGCCGGGCTTTGCCCACAGTGTGGAAAAGATCTCAATCTCGGCCCCTGTGATTGCAAACCGGTGGTCGATACACGCTTCAGCGTGCTTGAACAGTTATTGCAAAACGGTTCTGAATCATAACCGGCTATGCCGCAGGCAGAAAAGATAAGCAGGAGAGCTGCCAGTATTCAGAAACCATAGCGAAAAAAGAGGAGAAATCATCAGATGGGAGCGTTACCAAAACAACGAGTCTCGCATGCTCGCAAGGGCGAGCGGCGGGCGCATATGCACCTGACGCCGCCGCAGCTGGTTGCCTGCCCGCATTGCAGAAAGCCGCGTCTTGCGCACCATGCCTGCCCGCATTGCGGCTACTACCGTGGTCGCGAGGTCTACGTACCGCGCAGCCAGAAAAAATCGTAATGAGCCAGAGAGGCGGTTGGTGTTTTTACTCCTACCGCCTCTTTTATTGTTATTTACAACTCTATCCATAAGTTCAGTTTATTCAATCTGGAATAAAATATCATGACGAGACAAGTCGCCTTTCTCTTTCCAGGGCAGGGAAGTCAGGCTGTAGGCATGGGGGCCGATATTTACGCGCAATCCGAGGCGGCCCGGCGTGTCTTTGACAGCATTGATGAGGCGCTGGGCTTCCCGCTCAGCACCCTCTGCTTTCAAGGCCCCGAAGAAACTCTGCGCGAAACCATCAACACACAGCCAGCCATCGTCACCGACAGTCTTGCCTTGCTCGCGGCTTTCCAGGAGGCCCTCTCACCACGAAACTACTCCTGGGCATATCCACTTACCCCCGCCCTCACCGCCGGACACAGCGTCGGCGAATACGCGGCGCTCGTCGCCTCCGGCGCGCTCGAACTGAGCGACGCGGCCCGGTTGGTACGCGAACGCGGGCGTCTCATGCATCACGAGGGCACTGTCTGTCCGAGCAGTATGGCTGCTGTCATCGGCATGGACGAAGCAGCCCTGCAAGAAGTCTGCCAGCAGGCCACAGAGCAGTCGCTGGCCGCGTTACCCACTACGCAGGGACGGCATCCGGGCGAAGGGCGCGTTATCGTTGCCAACTATAATGCGCCGGGCCAGATCGTCATTTCCGGCGAGCAGCGCGCTCTGGCGCTGGCGCTGGAACTGGCGAAAGCGCGGGGAGCCAGACGAGTTATCCCACTAGCCGTTAGCGCCGCGTTCCATTCTCCTGTCATGCAGCCTGCCGCCGCAGAAATGGCTCAAGTCGTCGCTGCCGCCAGTATACGCGACGCGGGCATTCCTATCATCAGCAATATTACCGCGACTCCACTCACACAGGCGGCAGACATCCAGAATGAACTCCCACAGCAAATCGCCTCCTCCGTACAGTGGGCGCGCAGCATCGAGTATATGACAAACGCGGGTATTACCACGTTCATCGAAATCGGGCCGGGCAATGCGCTCACAGGCATGGTCAAACGCATCGTCAAGGGGGTAACCACGCTCAATATCAGCAATGCTGCCGAACTCGAAAAAGTCGTTGGCGTTGTGCGTGAAATGGGTCTCGTGCGTGATGTATAATAGGAAACACCATGAGGAATGGATAGGTCCATGCTTCAGGAACTCTTTGCGGAAACTATGCCTGTCAGCAGAGCGAACTGTAGGGAAAACCCTTGACACGCGGTAAGAAAATGCCTATCTTTGCAGTAAGGCGCGTATACACGGAGAACCTTATCACCCGGTTGTAGTACAATAGGAAGGAAACGGAAGGATCGATGGTCGCTGAAGCACAGGGAGTGGTGCGGATTGCACGACAGGTACTCTTAACCATTGTCATCAACGCGGCGTTACAGATTCCCGGTGTCGTGCGTTTTGCACACAGCAGCGATTTATGGACTCGTCTCTCTGGTCGCGAAATACCCAGAGATGGTGTCTCCCTGACCATCAAGGATCACACCGTTTCCGCCGATTTGTATCTGGTGGTAGAATCAGGGGCGAACATCGTCGAGATAGGAACAGCCGTGCAGGAAGAGGTTGCGACCGCCATCGAACACATGGTGGGCATGCAGGTACGCGAGGTCAATATCTATATTCAAGACGTCGAGTAGAACGAAGTACGGGGAAAGAATGTGTTGTGTATCGCGCAGACCAGATTTTGCCAACCAATGCCTGCCAGATGCATGACCGGGAACGAGTCGAGGACACCATGCCGATAGGGACACGCAGACAAGCACGAATGATCGCGCTGCAAACACTCTACGAGTACGACACAGCTCAGCACGACCCGGAGGAGGTGTTACAGCGCCATGCCGAAGAGCGCCATCTGCAGCCGAAGGTGGAAGAATACGCCAGAGAGTTGATTGAGGGCGTCAATAGCCACCTTGCCGAAATCGACGCCCATATCCAGAGCGCCGCCCGTGAATGGCCGCTGCATCAGATGGCCCGAATAGACAAAAATATCCTCAGACTTGCAATCTACGAGATTCTGTTCAATAATACGGTACCAGCCAAGGCTGCGATTAACGAAGCTGTAGAGCTTGCCAAACAATTTGGCAGCGATACTTCTAGCCGCTTCATTAATGGCGTCCTGGGTACAATATTTATACGGGCGCAACAGCAGCCCACTCAAAAAACCGAAAGTGAGGTGAAATAGTGGCTACGAATCAGGATGTTTATGATCGACTCAAAAAGATCATCGTTGACCAGCTTGGCGTTGACGAAAGCGAGGTAGTTCCCAGCGCATCGTTCGTCGAGGATCTCAACGCTGACTCGCTCGATCTGGTTGAACTCATCATGTCTCTGGAGGAAGAGTTCAAGTTGCAGATCTCAGATGAGGACGCGGAGAAGATCACGACAGTGCAAGAGGCCGAAGACTATATCGAAGAGCATCTGCGTTAACGCCAGCGAAAGGAGAACCGGGGCGGCGACAGTTTTGCTTTAACCACCCCTTCCCCGAACATAGCCGGGCGCAATACATCGTCATGCACTGAATTGCGCCCTACTTTCTCATTTATTCTGTCTCCTGCTCTTTCTATTGTCTTTCTGCCCTTCTCTGTGACCGCTCAATTGGCGCTGCGCATGATAAAGCGCGCGCCCGCGAGTTTTAGAAATCTGTGGTCGATCAACTGGACACCTGCGAGTTTTGGAAAATGGCATAATTTCCTGTCACATTTCTCCGTCTTCGTGCATCTCCATAAGTGTAGCAAGAAAAACCCCGCGGGGCATGCTACAAATGGAAAAGAGTTGTCGTGGATAAGATGCCTGCGGCGCAAGCAGTAGAAGCGCTCATTCAAGAATACGGTCAACTGGTCTTTCACACCATCTACGCCCTCAGCGGTGACTGGGAGGAGAGCCAGGACCTGACACAGGACACCTTTCACCAGGCGTTGAAAGCGATTGACGCTGCCCGTGCTGACCGTGAGGCCAGAGGCGAGCCGTTTTACGCCAAAGCGTGGCTCCTGCATATTGCGCTCAATACCGTGCGCATGCAGCGCCGCCGTCGCAAGCTCTTCAGCTTCATTCCTTTCTCGTCCATGCGCGGCAAAGCGCAAGGGGAGAACGGGGGGGGCGAGGAGAATGCCGACGAGATGCTACAGGCGCAAGCTACACCGGTGCAACCCGTTGGCTATGGCGCGACAAAAAACGATGATCCCGCCCGGCTAGTAGCCGAGCGAGACGCCGTCCAACGTACCCTGGCCCGCCTGAGCGAACCACTGCGTGTCTGCCTGCTGCTCTCGGTCGTCGGCGATTTCTCGGCTGCCGAGATCGCCGATATGCTCGCTCTGCAAGAAACTGCGGTTCGCCAGCGTCTAGCACGCGCCCGCAAGCAGTTCCAGCAGATTTACGCACTGGAAAGCAGCGAGCAGCCCGACAGCGGAACGCCCGCACCGGCATCTGCTGCTGCGCCAGACCTATCAAGGCAGGCGGAACGCAAGCAGACGACAACATCGCAAAGACACGAGCACAAAGAGGAGCGAGTGGAAAGCCGGGCTTCAACGATTCAGTCATTGAAGCCACGCTTCGAGATACGCCCCTCGAACCTGGAGAGAACGTATGCGTAACGATTCTATCGAGAGCCTGCTGTTGCGCCACTATGGCGAGAGCGCGCCGGTTCCTGCCGGTCTGGAAACGCGCCTCGTTGCCTCCGTGCGCCAGGAAGTGGCGGAGCTGCGCGAGCAAGAAAGCCGGGCTATCAGGTTGGGCGAGCAGCGCATGAGCCGACGCGCTGCCGTGCGCCTGGTCGCGCTCGGTACAGCCGGTCTCAGTATGGTCAGCCTCGGTCTGGAGAGCTTGCAGACACTCGAAGCGTCCCTGGCAGGCCAGGACGTCACGCAACCTGCCTATCCATAGGTGTTTCCAACCCGTAAGGGAGTTAAAGACAGAGCATAGAACAGAAAGGATGCCATCATGCCATTCGGATTTCACGGACTCGACCTCGTCGTCATTCTCGTCATCGCCCTCTTGATCTTTGGCCCCAAGAAGCTGCCGGAAATGGGTTCAGCCATCGGCAAGAGTATCAAAGAGTTTAAAAAGGGCATGAATGAGATCACCAGCACGGATGAAGAGAAACCGAAGGTCTCCTCGCCAGTCAACCTGGATGCCATTGATCGGGAAATCGCCAGCAAGAAGGCTGCCGCCGCACAGCCCGCTCAGTCTGGCATGGCTGAACCCGAAGTCTACACAGCAACCAGCAATACCGAAACACCACTTGAATAGGCCCGCTAGCTGGCACCTGATTGGAGAAATTCTATGACAACCAGGGATATAGACCAGCAGGAGGCAATGGCCGGGTTGGATTATGACGAGGAAGATGAAGATGGCGCGACCATGACGCTGGTAGAGCATCTTGAGGAACTGCGCCAGCGTATCTTCAAGTGCCTCATCGCCATCGTCGTTGGCTCAATTCTAGCCTTTATCTTCCGCTACTGGGTCTTTAAAGTCCTGTTATATCCATTGCCAAAAGCAGCGGATATGCTCAAGCCAGGAACGTTGGTCGTCACGGGCATAGCAGAAGGCTTCACCGTCTATCTGCTTGTCTCTATAGCGGTTGGCATTGTGATTGGCTTGCCGGTCATTCTCTATCAGACATGGGCGTTTATCTCGCCTGGACTCTACGAGCATGAAAAGAAATATGCTGGTCCGTTCATTCTCATCGGCATTGTGCTCTTTGCTCTAGGTCTTGCAGTAGGTTATGCTGTCCTGCGCTTTCCTATCCAGTGGCTCATCTCGTTTGCGTCCGATAGTTTCACGGAACTGGTGACAGCTAGCAGCTACTTTACCTTTGTAGCCTTCTTCGAGCTAGCCTTTGGTGTAGTCTTCGAACTGCCGCTCGTGCTGACCTTCCTGGCGCAGATTGGTCTGGTCAGTTCACAGACACTGACGAAGAAACGCCCGATGGCGCACGTCGGCATGTGGATCGCTGCTACCTTCCTGACGCCCGGCGCGGACATCTACAGTCCCATCATCCTGGGCATCTCGATGTCCTTCCTCTACGAATTGACCATCATCTTTATCAAATTGATTAAAAAATGAGGATGAACGTTCGGATTGACCGAAATCCAGTAAGGGTCATGCCTTGTGCTCGCCCCTACTGGATTTTATCTGGTTTTTCCTCCTGTGGCGTGCTATACTCCAGGCAAAGGGACATGACATAAGGAGGAATATACGTATAAATATGACGCCGCATAATATCCCACAGGATAACTGGAAGCAAGAGGCCGGAACGGCAGCCGCCCAACTCATCGAAGAAGGAATGGTCGTGGGGCTGGGCAGCGGCTCAACAGCCGCCTATTTTATCTATGCCCTCGCGCAGCGCATGCAATCTGGACTCAGTATCGTCGGAGCCGTCCCTACCTCGACGGCCTCGGCTGAACTCGCGGGTAATCTCGGCATTCCCCTGACCGATCTAGATGTTCACCCTGTGCTCGATATCGACATCGATGGCGCGGACGAGATCGATCCCCAACTCAACCTTATAAAAGGCGGCGGCGGCGCGCTCCTTCGTGAAAAGGTTGTCGCCTACGCTTCGCGCCGTTTCATCGTCATCGCCGATGAGACCAAGCTCGTCCCTCAACTGGGTCGGCGCATGCCCTTGCCCGTCGAGGTCATTCCTTTCGCGGAGACGCCGGTACGCCTGCGTATCGAGGCTCTGGGTGCCAGTGTACAACTGCGCATGCTCGGCGAGGCGCCCTATCATACCGACAACGGCAACTATATCCTGGATTGCTCTTTCCCTGGCGGCATTACTGCTCCGCTCGATCTGGAAGCGCAAGTCCGGGCCATCGTCGGAGTCGTCGCCACGGGACTTTTCCTCGGCATTACCGGGCAAGCCATCATCGGCGGCCCCGGCGGTGTCCGCTCCATCAGCCCCTCATAACCCTCTCATAATCTCATAAAGGAGACATCGCGTGCGTATCGTTATTGCTCCACAAGCGTTAAAAGGCAGTTTGACCGCCGCTGAGGCGGGAAAAGCCATTGCCGAGGGAGCGCTGTCGGTCTATCCAGAGGCGGAGATCGATATTGTGCCGGTGGCCGACGGCGGCGAAGGAACGGTGCAGGCCCTGGTTGACGCCACGGGCGGACAGATAGTGTCGCAAACGGTAACGGGGCCGCTGAGTGAGCCGGTAGAGGCCTTCTTTGGCCTGCTGGGCGATGGACGCACTGCCACAATTGAGATGGCGGCCTGCGCGGGCCTTCCGCTCGTCCCAGCAGAGAGACGCGACCCGCGCATAACCACCACCTACGGTGTGGGCGAACTGATTATCGCCGCCCTGGAGCGAGGAAGCCGCCATTTCATTATCGGCATCGGCGGCAGCGCGACCAACGATGGCGGAGCCGGAATGGCACAGGCGCTCGGGGTCGCTCTGCTTACAGCCGAAAACGAGCCGATTGCGCGCGGAGGAGCGGCGCTGGCGACACTCGAACACATCTCTCTGGAAGGCATGGACGCCCGCTTGCAAGATTGCACCTTTGATGTGGCCTGCGATGTCAACAACCCGCTCACTGGCCCACAGGGGGCCTCGGCGGTCTACGGCCCGCAGAAAGGTGCAACGCCGGAGATGGTCGTGCAACTGGACGCGGCGCTGTCCCACTTCGCAGATATGGTCGAGCGCGATCTCGGTATCGCCGTGAAAGACCTCCCCGGCGCGGGAGCTGCTGGCGGACTTGGTGCCGGTCTGGTGGCTTTTCTCCACGCCGCGCTGCGCCCCGGCGCTCAAATCGTGTTGGAAGCCGTCCACCTCGAAGAGCGTCTGCGTGGGGCAGACCTGGTCATCACGGCTGAGGGACAGATCGATGAGCAGACAGCCTATGGCAAGAGCATCGGGGCCGTCGCAGCCAGAGCAAAACGCCACGGCATCCCCGTGCTCGCCATTGCCGGAGGTCTCGGAAAAGGCTATCAATCCGTCTACGACCTCGGCGTTGATGCCGTCTCCGTCCTGCCACCGGGTCCCATGACGCTGGCCTCCGCCATGGAACAGGCCGCAGACCTGACGCGTGACGCCATCGAGCGCGCCCTGCACCTGATTCGCCTCGGCACAAACCTTAGAACGGAAAGTTGATATGCAACAGGTTGTCGTGATAGACTCTTGTAAAAGAGCGTAGTTACTGGTAGAGCCGTTATATTTTGTTTACCATCTTACTAAGAGAACGAACGGACGCGCAACTTTCTGCGCATGATCCTGTGATAAGCCCCCGCTGACGCGGAGCTTGCCAGTTTTCTCCCTGACGCTCGTCGGCTGAATTTCGTATACTCTCAAAGAAGAAAAAAGCAGGGAAGGGGTGCGTTTAAAATTCAGATGGAATCAGCCCGTGGCGGATGGCGAAGCGCACCAGGTGCGTGATGTCGCGCAGGCCAAGCTTCTCCATGATGTTGGCGCGATGCGCCTGCACCGTTTTGACGCTCACTACCAGTTGATCCGCTATTTGCTGGCTGGTATAACCTTCTGCGACCAGGGTGAGCACCTCCAGTTCGCGCGGTGTCAGGAGTTGCGGCCCTATGTCGGTGCCTTTTCCCCTGGACGGCACAGCCTTCGCCGCTTCCCGTGACTGAAATGCTTCTGATGGTTCGTTACTGGTGGTAGACCCGATATAGGCGCGGATGAGCGCCTTTGCCAGTCCGGGGTAGAGGAATGCGCCGCCGTGGGCGACTGCACGAATCGCCATCTGCAGGTCAGTGGGCGCGGCTTTCTTCACAAGATAGCCGACCGCTCCCACGCGCAGGGCCTGGAGAAAATACTCTTCACTTTCGTGCATGGTCAGCATCAATATCTGTGTGGCTGGCTGGTGTGTGCGGATGTGGCGGCTGGCCGTCAGGCCATCGATATCAGGCATGGTGATATCCATGACGACGACATCAGGAGCCAGTTCCTGCGCCAGGGCAATAGCCTGACGGCCCGTGCGCGCTTCTCCCACCACCTGCATATCCGGTTGCCGACCAAGCAGCAGCTTGAGTCCTTGCCGCAGGATATCGTGGTCGTCGGCGAGCAGGACGCGAATGAGCGCGTCTCCCTCCTGTCGCTGCTCACTCATATACGGCTCCTTTCCTGATGGCAAGGGGCAATATCGCCTCGACGGTCGTCCCTTTGCCCGGCTGGGAACGAATCTCTATTCTGCCGCCGAGCCAGGCCGCGCGCTCGCGCATACCGAAAACGCCCAGGCCCTTCACCTGCTGTCCGAGGTCGTAGCCGCAGCCGTCGTCGCGTACCCGCAGGTGGAGCGTCTGCTGGTCTTGCCAGAGCGACAGCCATGCCTGCTGCGCGTGCGCGTGGCGAGCAACGTTGGTCAGGCTCTCCTGCGCAATGCGAAAGAGCGTGGTCTCATAAAGGGGAGGCAGGGAGGATTGATGGATCCCGTTCCCGTTCCGCTCCATCCCATCCAGATCGAGTTCCACGGGCAGATGCAGGCGCTGTCGGCAATCCTCGACCAGCCAGCGAAAGGCGGCCGAGAGGCCGAGATCATCCAGGACGCTGGGACGCAGTTGCTGCGCCAGTGCGCGAATATCGTCCAGGGTACGATACGCCACCTGCGCCAGTTGATTGAGTTCTCCACGCAGTTGTGCCTGTGCCTCTCCTGGCACGGTTGTCTCGGACAGCAACTGGCTGAGAATCTCGCTGTGAATGAGCAGAGCGGTCAGGTTCTGGCTGCTTTCGTCGTGAAGTTCAAGCGCGATGCGCCGCCGCTCCTCTTCCTGCGCCTGCAGGATAAGCATGCCCTGCTCGCGATGCGCCGTTTCCAGGCGATCGAGCATCGTGTTGAACGACTGTGCCAGCTCGCCAATTTCTGCATCGGCAGCAGTGACGGCAGCCCGTGCCTCCATCTTCCCCGCGCTTACTTCGCGCATGGTGCGCAGCAGACTGAAGAGCGGGCGAAAGCTGGCGCGGAGCAACACGATGTTTATCAGCAAGGCCAGCACCGTTGCCAGTACGATAAAGCTGGTATCAATCAGATAGTGATGCGCTTCCAGGTTATGACTGGTCACCCACAGACCTACCAGTGCTTCACCGATAACCATCACACTGTTAGCAAGGATGACTTTCTCAAAGAGGGAAAGACGCCAACGGGCAAGCATGGCTCTGAACCTGGACACTCCCTTCTCCTGTTCTCCTGCTTCTCTATCACAGAGTTTCAATCTTTGCCTTTACTCCACCCATTCTCTGGTCTCCAGTCAACCGCCGTACTCACAACCCGTCTCGACGGCTTCACCGTACCTGGACAAACAGGGTTTGTTTCAGGGGAGTGAAACCATCGGCCTGCGCGGTTACAGAGATTTCCCACGGGCCTGCCATGTCGAGGCGCAGTTGGGCAATGTATGTTCCCTGCCCGAGCGAGATTATCTTGCTTTGAGGTGATGGCATGACCATGTTCGTCATCCAGGCAGTTGAGGCCACACTGGCATTCTCGATTGGCACGCCTTCGAGGTCCGTCAGGCGCAGTTGCACGCTGGTCATGCCACCGTGCTCTGGTGGCTGCTGCTCGATTTGCACGTGCATGATGGCGGGATCACGCGGCTGGTAGAGAGCAGCAAAGACCAGCACGCCGGTACACGATACAGCAAGCAGCAGCCAGAACATCCATCGTACACGCATACCTTTTCCTCCTTTTCACGCATTGTCTTCTTGCTCCGCCTGGTTTTTTGCTTTACAACAGACAGAGTGGGGAAAAAGCCAGCACATTCAAGGCAAGTATACACCGGATGAAGCACTCTTGCCTATTGGGATGAATCCCTATCTTCTCCTCACACGCTCCATCCCAGAGGAAGCTTCAATCGGTCAGAGTTTGCCAGGAACTGCCCCCATTGACGCTATACGTGACCAGCGCGGGCAGGAAGAAACCGGCATAGAGATGTGTCGGGTGCCAGGGGTCGACGACAAGGGCGACAAGATCTCCCCGGTTGAAATGGTAGCGATGAACCCAGGAGACGCCGCCGTCATCTGAAGACCAGAGGTCTTGGCCGGATACTGCGTACAGGATATGGGCAGAAGGGTCGGCAACCAGGCGTGTCAGCACAGGGGGCGCGCCTGCCAGGCGTGTTACCCGCGAGCTACCATCTTGCCACCGGTACAATCCCTGATCGGTGGAGCAGTAAATGGTGCGAGGAGTGGTGGTGGAACCGACCAGACCCAACACGTCTCCCGCGACACTGGCGATTTTCTGCCAGCTTTTGCCATCGTTCCGACTCTCGAAAAGGCCCTGATCGCCGCCGAGCAAGAGGTAATTGGGATTGGATGGGTCGGTGAGCAGGCTGGGCGTCTGCATGGCCGAGAGGGTTTGATTGGTAATCAAACGCCAGTGCAGACCCATATCCTGCGTCTCGTACCAGCCAGCATCCTGGTAAAAAACGTAGAAGTGTCCCGCACTCCCTGTTCCTGCCTTAATCGTGTAGGGGTAAGCCGAAAGCGGAAGGCCAGTCGGGCTGCTATGCTGCCAGCGCGTTCCGCCATCTTGACTGAAGAAGACGCCGGACTGCGTCCCAATGCCTGTATCGGGCAGCGTAATAATTCCCAGATTCTTCGTGTTGGCCGGGCTGACGGCGATAGACATAATCATCAGCTTATTGAGGACACCACGGGCCTGCGGCCATGTGCGCCCGTAATCTGTACTCGTAAACATCCCAAAATGCGTGCCAAGATAGATCACCCCCGGCTGGCCGCCCAGTGCGACGGTATGCAAATGCGTATGGGGATTCGAGAGCGGGCGACCTGCTACGCTCGGATCGGTACTGTTGAGCGTGGCGTTGAGCAATTGCCAGGCGATGACAATAGCGGCTAGCAGCAGCACAACGCCCCCTAGAGTGAGCCAGCGTTTGCGCGGCCTCTTTGCGACCGGCGGTTTGCTCTGTTCGCTACCTTGCCTGGGTGAAGTCGATGGTACCTGTGACATTCCTGTCTCTTTCTCGCGTGTTTGTCTCTCCAGATGGTCCTTCGGAAAAATACTCACGATCATAACCTGATCTCACGTATAATCTACATCCGTGAGTCAAGAGAGCATTCATGTCACTTGAAAGGAAGAGAACCTCGCACCAACGTCAGAGTTTCCAGACCTTTGCATTTGTGAAAGAGACTTCCGTAACCTGATTGACCACGGAAGCCGAGACACCGATCTGCCCGTGACTGAAGGTGCTGTCCGTCACGCTGTCGACCGAAGTGCCGTTGACGTACAGCGTAATGTTGCTGCCCTGAACAACCACGCCCAGTACGTTAGTCTGGTTCAATCCCTGATGAATGGCCGGGCTGCTGCCGCCGGTCAGAGAAGGAAATTTCCCGGCATCAGCCTTATACAGCCCATAGGAGCCATCCTGATAAACATCGAATTCGTAGTACTCATTCGGGTTGGTATTCTCAACGCGGAAGAGTATGCCTCCACCATCCCCTTTGAGTATATACAATTGCACCTGATAGACAAAGTCGCTGTAGTCAGTGGAGTTCGCGATACAGTAGTCGGAATAATGTGGGTCCGGGGCGATCGCGTGATAGGTGCCGCCTGTGAAGGCACAATTCTTGTTCTCATCCCACTGGTGCCCCTGATTATTCGCCGTTAGCGCATCGGAGAAAACGAGCGTGCCGCTGTGCGTGTAGGGGTTCTGCGCAGCAGCGGTAGCCTGCGCGATCGCTGTCGTCGTCGCATGCGTTTGAGCAGTTGCCGTTGCCTGCACCTGCTGCTGATGGGGCTGGTAGACAGCAGCATAATAGACGAGACCTCCGCCGCCAGCGATAAGCAGGATTGCCAGCAGCACCAGCAGCGTAACCAGCCCTGCTGACGGGCCATGCTGTCGCTTTTGCGGCTGTTGTGGCTGCTGGAGAGGAGAAACAGGAGTTGGAGGAGGATAGTACGCAGCTCCAGCCCCCTGCTGATTTCCTGAAAAGGGAGGTGGTGGTGGTGGCAGCACATTATACGGATCGAATGAGCCGGGAGCAGGAGGCGGTGTATAGGGCCTCGATTGATCAGGCGTCGCGTCCGGGAAACTGTAGGCAGTTCCACCATACACCGTTGACGCCGAAGAACCCGACCATGACGAAGCCGGTGGCGTGCCATCAGACGACGATGTTCCATCATTGCGAGATGAAACAGGGGTAGTTGCCCCACAATTGGGACAGGTCTTCGCGCCGGTAGGGAGTTGAATTCCGCAATTAGTGCAATGCATAGTTAAAACCCTCCTGACAATAGGAACATCGAGCCGTACTCCGGTATCATACACGATGAAGCTTCATAATACAATATATATTCCGCGCATAACTCTGTCTGACCGCTCAACTGCTCTTTTAGTATACTTTTTGGGGGGGCACAATAGCGGGCGCATCCTGCCCAGGGGTGGCGCGAACAAGATGAATCATCTGGCTATCATAATCGCCTATCAGATTGATTGATAGTCCTTGCCGGGCCAGATACGCGCCGCTATAGGTGGTAGGGTCGTTCTCGTTGATATACTCCGCCTCTTGCTGCAGGCCGTGCAGTCGAAAAGTGACTTGTGTCTCTCCAAATTGCTG